>BNJT01000074.1_pt1 | contig 224715 bp, 246 predicted proteins | sample 8540491 | NCBI WGS metagenome assembly BNJT01 (sample SAMD00202455, study PRJDB9452) | human saliva metagenome | host: Homo sapiens | reverse complement strand
GGGGCAATTGGTCTCGCACGGATTCCAAACGTGGTCTACGGGGCTAAAAACCAGAAATTTGGCGCCGCTGGGAGCTTGTACGATATTTTAACAGATGAGAGGCTCAATCACCGTGTGGACGTTGAAACAGGCGTTTTAGAGAATGAGTGCGCAGAGATTATGCAAGACTTTTTCCGAAATCGACGGAAAAAATAATTTCTCTTTAAAAATAGAGGAGAATGTGGTATAATAACTAGTGGAGCAACAGTTCTGCGTGAAGCGGGTCAGGGGAGGAATCCAGCAGCCCTAAGCGAGTGTGAATTGTGTGCTCTTTTTTCGTGCTTTTTTCGAATAAATAAGATAAAATAGCCTAGAATAAATGATTAAAAAGAGGAATAATATGAAAATTCGTGGTTTTGAATTAGTTTCTAGTTTTACAGATGAAAAATTGCTACCAAAGCGTGAGACAGCGCATGCAGCTGGCTACGACTTAAAGGTTGCGGAGCGTACAGTGATTGCACCAGGAGAAATCGTCCTCGTTCCAACTGGGGTCAAGGCTTATATGAAAGCAACAGAGGTACTCTATCTTTATGATCGTTCTTCAAACCCTCGTAAGAAGGGGTTAGTCTTGATCAACTCTGTGGGTGTCATTGATGGGGACTACTATGGTAATTCTGGGAATGAAGGACATATCTTTGCACAGATGAAAAACATTACCGACCAAGAAGTTGTTCTTGAAGTTGGGGAACGTGTAGTTCAGGCTGTCTTTGCACCATTTTTAATCGCAGACGGAGATGAGGCAGAGGGAGTACGTACTGGTGGATTTGGATCAACTGGGAAATAGAGGAATAAAATGGCAGACTATTTATTAGTTGTAGACATGCAGTCAGATTATGTTGCTGTAGGAAAAGCATATCATGAAGAACTGACTGCAGCTGTAAATGACAAAATTGCTACCTATCCCAGCGACCGAGTTATCTATATTCTCAATCGTTTTTTCTGGGAGAGAAAAGACAGAAAGAAGAAATTTGCGACCGGCTTGTCGCTTGTATCTTCTCGTATCTTTGAGAAGCGTCGGGCTTCTTGCTTTACTAATCCGGATTTAAAAGATTTTTTAGAGGAAAACGGTGCTAAAAGCATAGAGTTTGTAGGGGTAGATGGTAATGGCTGTGTTAAGGCTTCCGTTTTGGCAGCTACCAAGGAGAATTATCAGGTTTCTGTCGATTTGTCTGCTGTCGGAGTTGCCAACCAGAAGAAATTCTCTAAAACACTGAAGCAGTGGCAAGATTGCGGAATCAAGATTGGATAGTTTTATGGGGATCTTAATATGAAAATTATTTTTATCCGTCATGGAGAGCCAGATTATCGTGAATTAGAGGAGCGTTCTTATACGGGATTTGGGATAGACTTGGCCCCTTTATCGGTGAAAGGAAGAAAGCAAGCTCAGGAACTTTGCAAAAATCTTTTGTTTGGCTCAGCTGATATTCTGGTGTCTTCTGCAGTGACGCGAGCATTAGAAACGGCTTCTTATGTATCTTGTGCTACTGGGCTTCCTTTGAGAGTGGAGCCATTATTGCATGAATGGCAGGTCTATGAAAGTGGCATAGATAGATTTGAAGAAGCTAGAAGACTATTTTTAGAAAATAATGGGAAGTTGCTCCCAAATTCTCCTGTTCAATATGAGACAGCTGTAGAGATGAAGACTCGTTTTCTAGAATGCATGGCTAAGTATCGGGAACATCAAACTGTTGTAGTTGTAGCCCATCGAATGCTCATGCGCCAATTTGTACCAGACGAGAGGATTGATTTTTGCCAAGTAATTGAGTGTGAGGTAGAAATTTAGAAAGAGGTTTATCATCGCAAAGAAAAAAACGACATTTGTGTGTCAAAATTGTGAATATAATTCACCAAAGTATTTAGGACGTTGCCCCAACTGTGGAGCTTGGTCTTCTTTTATTGAAGAGGTCGAGGTTGCAGAGGTCAAAAATGCGCGTGTGTCCTTGACAGGTGAAAAAACCAAGCCTATGAAATTGGCTGAAGTAACTTCTATTAATGTCAATCGGACCAAGACTGAGATGGAGGAATTCAACCGTGTACTCGGTGGGGGTGTGGTACCAGGGAGTCTCGTCCTAATTGGTGGAGATCCAGGTATTGGAAAATCAACTCTTCTCTTACAAGTATCAACCCAGTTGTCTCAAGTAGGAACGGTTCTCTATGTTAGTGGAGAGGAATCAGCCCAGCAGATCAAACTCCGTGCAGAGCGCTTGGGGGATATTGATAGTGAATTTTATCTCTATGCAGAAACCAATATGCAGAGCGTGCGGGCAGAAGTGGAGCGTATCCAACCAGACTTTCTTATCATCGATTCGATTCAGACCATTATGTCTCCTGAGATTTCTGGAGTGCAAGGATCGGTTTCTCAAGTACGCGAGGTGACAGCTGAACTCATGCAGCTGGCCAAGACCAATAACATCGCCATCTTTATCGTCGGCCATGTGACCAAGGAAGGAACCTTGGCGGGACCTCGAATGTTGGAACATATGGTGGATACCGTGCTTTACTTTGAAGGGGAACGCCACCATACCTTCCGTATCTTGAGAGCAGTCAAAAATCGTTTTGGCTCGACCAACGAGATTGGAATCTTTGAGATGCAATCAGGTGGCTTGGTTGAAGTCCTTAATCCTAGTGAAGTGTTTCTGGAAGAACGCTTGGATGGAGCGACTGGTTCGTCCATCGTTGTGACAATGGAAGGAACACGTCCAATTCTTGCGGAAGTGCAGGCCTTGGTGACGCCGACCATGTTTGGAAATGCTAAACGTACGACGACAGGGCTTGATTTCAATCGTGCTAGCTTGATTATGGCTGTTTTGGAAAAACGTGCAGGGCTTCTCTTGCAAAATCAGGATGCCTATCTCAAATCAGCTGGTGGTGTCAAATTAGATGAACCTGCTATTGACTTAGCTGTTGCAGTGGCTATTGCTTCGAGCTACAAGGACAAACCAACCAATCCTCAGGAATGTTTGTAGGAGAGTTGGGCTTGACGGGAGAGATTCGGCGCGTAAATCGTATCGAACAACGGATTAATGAAGCTGCTAAGCTTGGATTTACAAAAATCTATGTACCAAAAAATTCTTTGACTGGCATTAAACCACCTAAGGAAATTCAGGTGATTGGGGTGACGACTATTCAGGAAGTCTTGAAAAAAGTATTCTCCTAATCGTTTTACTCAGGTTTAGATTACTAATTATTTTATTGCAAACATTTATTAAAAGTAAGGAGGAATTTCTGATGAAATTTTCTATGGACAGTCACATGCAGTTTCCTTTGGTAGAGTTGTCGCTCAATCAGGGGGAAACGGTCTTTATTCAGCGCGGTAGCATGGTCTACCACACACCTAATGTAAGTCTCAATACCCAGCTTAATGCAAGCGGTTCTGGTTTGGGACGTTTTGTCAAAGCTGTAGGGCGTTCAATGGTTTCTGGTGAAAGTACCTTTATCACTCAAGCTGTTGCAGAGTCTGACAACGGAAACCTTGCTTTAGCACCAGATACTCCTGGTCAAGTGATTGCTCTTGAGCTAGGCGAAAAGCAGTACCGATTGAATGATGGAGCCTTTTTAGCTCTTGATGGTACAGCTTCCTATACAATGGAGCGCCAGTCTATTGGGAAAGCTCTGTTCGGAGGGCAAGGCGGTCTCTTTGTGATGACAACCCAAGGTCAGGGAACTCTTTTGGCCAATGCCTTTGGGTCTATTAAGAAAATTGAGCTACAAAACCAAGAAATAACCATCGACAATGCCCATGTGGTAGCTTGGAGTCAATCTTTAGACTATAATATCCACTTAGAAAATGGTTTCTGGCAGTCTATTGGTACAGGCGAAGGAGTGGTGAATACCTTCCGAGGTACCGGTGAGGTCTATGTACAAAGTCTCAATCTTCAGAGCTTTGCAGGCTCTCTTAACAAGTATATCCAAAAAGGTTCATAATATTAAAAAAACTAGGACAGAAATCCAAGCTAGTTGCTGGATGTCTCTGTCCCAGTTTTTTATATGAAAGTTGACAGCTGACAAGACAAAGAAAAGATGGTAAGATAGGAGATAAATAATTTGGTGTTCAAATTATCTGGCAGACTAGAAAGTGAGTTGTCATGTCCTATTTTGAAAATTTTTTAAAAGCCAATCAAGCTTATGTAGAACTACATGGAGATTTGCATTTATCCATTAAACCCAAGACAAAGGTTGCAATCGTAACTTGTATGGATTCGCGTCTACACGTTGCGCCAGCTCTGGGGTTAGCTCTGGGAGACGCCCATATTTTACGGAATGCGGGTGGTCGAGTGACTGAGGATATGATTCGTTCACTTGTAATTTCCCAACAACAAATGGGGACAAGAGAAATTGTGGTTCTTCATCATACAGACTGTGGGGCTCAAACCTTCAATAACGAGGATTTTCAAGAGCACCTAAAATGTGAATTGGGAGTTGATGTATCTGGGCAGGACTTTTTACCGTTTCAAGACATCGATGAGAGTGTTCGAGAGGATATGAAATTGCTGCGAGAATGCCCCTTAATTCCAGATGATGTTATTATTTCAGGAGCTGTTTACGATGTGGATACAGGTAGTATGAGGGAGATATACTAACTTTCTAATTAAAAGCTTCTGAAGTAGCATGAAGTAGGATGAGAAGGTTGACAAGTTTTACCTTTGATATCACTAATATAAAATAGTATAAGATAAGAGTATAAAAGTCTACTCTTGTCTTATTTTTTATTGAAAAATCGAGAAAAAAGCGCTACAATGGTAGATGGAAAAATGTTGTGAAAAATACAAGTGATACATAAATACCGGAGGAAATCATGTCTTTTTCTGATTTAAAGCTGTTTGCCCTTTCTTCAAATAGAGAATTGGCAGAGCGTGTGGCGCAAGAGATTGGGATAGAGTTGGGAAAATCGACTGTTCGTCAATTTTCAGACGGAGAAATTCAAGTTAATATCGAAGAATCTATCCGTGGAAAACACGTCTTTATTCTACAATCAACTAGCTCACCAGTAAATGATAATCTACTTGAGATTTTGATCATGGTAGACGCTTTGAAGCGTGCCAGTGCAGAATCTGTCAACGTTGTTATGCCTTATTATGGTTATGCACGTCAGGATAGAAAAGCTAGAGCGCGTGAGCCAATCACTTCAAAACTCGTTGCAAATATGCTTGAAGTAGCTGGAGTTGATCGTTTGTTGACGATTGATTTGCACGCTGCACAGATTCAAGGGTTCTTTGATATTCCGGTGGATCACTTGATGGGTGCTCCATTGATTGCGGATTACTTTGAGCGTCGTGGCATGGTTGGTTCCGACTTTGTCGTTGTCAGCCCGGACCACGGTGGGGTGACTCGTGCTCGTAAATTAGCAGAATTTTTGAAAACTCCAATTGCCATTATCGACAAGCGTCGTAGTGTAGACAAGATGAATACTAGTGAAGTGATGAATATCATTGGTAAGGTAGAAGGTAAGACTTGTATCTTGATTGACGATATGATTGATACAGCTGGAACCATTTGTCATGCGGCTGATGCTCTAGCAGAAGCAGGAGCTGTTGAAGTTTACGCAAGTTGTACGCACCCAGTTCTTTCTGGTCCAGCAATGGAGAATATCCAGAAATCAGCCATTAAAAAATTGGTTGTTTTGGATACTATCTATCTTCCAGAAGAACGTTTGATTGATAAGATTGAACAAATTTCTATCGCTCATCTCCTAGGTGATGCTATTGTACGTATCCATGAAAAACGTCCTCTTTCTCCATTATTTAGTATCGAGAAAAAAATCTAAACTTTCACTTGAATAAACGAATTTCCTAGCAGACTTTTCTCTTGCTAGGAAATTTTTTGTAGCCAATAACTGCAAGCCTTTTCAAATATGCTATACTGATGAAAAAGGAGGGTTTCTATGACTCAAGAATTTATCAATCCAAGTGACGGAGTGGTCCGTCAGTATCTAGCAACCAGTAAAACTCTAGCTGTAGTAGGCTTATCTGATCGTGAGGAAACAACTAGCAATCGAGTGACTAAGGAAATGCAGGCTCGTGGCTATAAAATTATTCCAGTTAACCCTAAAGCTGCAGGTGGCGAGATTTTGGGAGAAAAGGTTTATGCCAGTCTAGCTGAAATTCCTTTCCCTGTAGATATCGTCAATGTCTATCGTCGCAGTGAATTTTTACCTGATGTAGCACGAGACTTTCTCAAGGCGGATGCCAAGATCTTCTGGGCACAACTAGGACTTGAAAGTTTGGAAGCAGCAGAAATCTTGCGTGCTGGGGGATGCGATGACATCGTGATGAACCGTTGTATTAAGAGAGAACATACACGTTTAATTCTTGAACAATAAAAAGGTAGCCTTTAGGCTACCTTTTGTGTTGTACTCAATGAAAATCAAAGAGCAAACTAGGAAACTAGCCGCAGGCTGTACTTGAGTACGGCAAGACGACGTTGACGTGGTTTGAAGAGATTTTCGAAGAGTATTAGAAAATGCCGATGAGTGTTTGCATGCCAAGACTAGTCAGGATGATAGCAATCCAGCAAAGGGCTCCAAGAAGAATGGATTTTCCACTGGATTTGATCATAGCAATGAGGTTGGTTTTGAGACCAATAGCACTCATAGCCATGATGATGAGGAATTTGGAAAGTTGTTTGAGAGGTGAAAAGAAGCTATTGCCGACACCGAATGATGTGAGAAGAGTAGTTAGCAGAGAAGCTAGGATAAAGTAGAGAATGAAAACGGGGAAGATTTTTTTAAGCTTTACACCTTGGTTGTTGCCTTGTTGACGGCTTTGCCAATAGGAAAGGAAGAGAGTAATAGGGATAATAGCCAGGGTGCGTGTCAGTTTGACAATAGTAGCAGATTCGAGAGTGTTTGTATTGTATAGACTATCCCAGGCGCTAGCTGTGGCTGTTACAGAGGAAGTATCGTTGACCGCAGTACCCGCAAAGAGAGCAAAACCTTCGTTGGAGAGATGGAGCCAAGAACCTAGAGTTGGAAAGATAAGAGCTGCCAAGACATTGAAGAAAAAGATAACAGAAATGGCTTGAGCCACTTCTTTTTCCTTGGCGTGAATAACAGGAGCAGTCGCTGCAATGGCAGAACCACCACAGATAGAAGATCCAACTCCAATCAAGGTAGCTAGCTTTGTATCAAAGTTAAAAAATCGTTGGAAAAAGAAAGCAATAATTAAAGCGATAGAAATGGTTGAAAGGATAACAGGGAGGGAAGATTTTCCAACTGCGAAAACTTGAGAGATATTGAGTCCAAAGCCCAGTAAGATGACTGCGTATTGGAGCAGTTTTTTGGAGCTATAAGTCAAGCCGGCTTCCAGTTGTTTGTAGTTAGAGAGAAAGGGATGGAGCAACATACCGATAAAAATGGCAAAAACTGGTGCTCCCACAACAGGCAGAAAGCCTCCTAAAACCCAAGAGATGATTGAGATGATCAGACAGGCTAACAGTCCTGCCCAATTTTTTGATAGAAATGACATAAAAACCTCCGAAAATAAGCACTTCTTATTATAAGCTTGTCTATCAGAAAAGTAAAATAGAAAGTGAGCAGAAGGTTGAAAATAAATGGAATTTTGCGGTCAGAGAGCTTTTGTAGTATAATAGATATATGTTCTTTGATCAAGGAGGATATATATGGACTTAACCAAACGCTTTAATAAACAATTAGATAAGATACAAGTTTCCTTGATTCGTCAATTTGACCAGGCTATTTCAGAGATTCCTGGTGTCCTGCGATTGACCTTGGGAGAACCAGATTTTACAACGCCAGATCATGTCAAGGAAGCTGCGAAGCGAGCCATTGACCAAGATCAATCCTACTATACAGGGATAAGCGGTTTGTTGACCTTGCGTCAGGCGGCGAGTGATTTTGTAAAAGAGAAATATCAGCTAGACTACAATCCAGAGAATGAAATTTTGGTCACAATTGGTGCGACAGAGGCTCTATCAGCTACTCTGACAGCTATTTTGGAGGAAGGAGACAAGGTTCTCTTGCCAGCTCCTGCCTATCCTGGCTATGAGCCAATAGTTAATCTAGTTGGTGCAGAGATTGTAGAGATTGATACGACTGATAACGGTTTTGTCTTAACTCCTGAAATGCTAGAAAAGGCAATTTTGGAGCAGGGGGACAAGCTCAAGGCAGTTATTCTCAACTATCCAGCCAACCCTACAGGAATTACTTATAGTCGCGAGCAATTAGAAGCCTTGGCAGCTGTTTTACGTAAGTATGAGATTTTCGTAGTCTGTGATGAAGTCTACTCAGAATTGACCTATACAGGGGAAAATCATGTATCTTTGGGAACTATGTTGAGAGATCAGGCAATTATTATTAACGGTCTTTCTAAATCCCATGCCATGACAGGTTGGCGTTTAGGTTTTATCTTTGCACCAGCAAACTTCACAGCTCAACTCATCAAGAGTCATCAGTATTTGGTAACTGCTGCAAACACCATGGCGCAACATGCTGCTGTGGAAGCATTGACAGCTGGTAAAGATGATGCAGAACCGATGAAGAAGGAATATATCCAGCGTCGGGACTACATTATCGACAAGATGACTGACCTCGGCTTTGAGATTATCAAACCAGATGGGGCTTTTTATATCTTTGCTAAGATTCCGGCAGGCTATAATCAAGACTCCTTTGCTTTTCTGAAAGATTTTGCCCAGAAGAAGGCTGTTGCCTTTATCCCTGGTGCTGCCTTTGGACAGTATGGAGAAGGCTATGTTCGCCTATCTTATGCAGCTAGCATGGGAACCATCAGAGAAGCTATGAAACGACTTGAGGAGTACATGAGAGAAGCATGATTCAATCGATTACGAGTCAGGGTTTAGTACTTTACAATCGAAATTTTCGAGAGGATGATAAGCTTGTTAAAATCTTTACAGAACAGGCAGGGAAGCGCATGTTTTTTGTCAAACACGCCGGCCAATCCAAACTAGCTCCTGTCATTCAACCTTTAGTCTTAGCCCATTTTCTCCTAAAAGTCAATGATGATGGACTTAGTTATATAGAAGATTATCATGAGGTGAAGACTTTTCCGAAAATCAATAGTGACCTCTTTGTTATGGCTTATGCGACCTACGTTGCGGCCTTGGCAGATGCGAGCTTGCAGGATAATCAAGAAGATGCTCCCTTATTTGCTTTTTTGCAAAAGACTTTAGAGCTGATGGAAGAGGGTCTGGATTATCAAGTTTTGACCAATATTTTTGAAATTCAAATATTGACACGTTTTGGAATCAGTCTCAACTTTAATGAGTGTACCTTTTGTCATCGTGTGGGGCAAGCCTTTGACTTCTCCTTCAAATACGGGGGTTGTCTTTGTCCCGATCATTACCATGAAGATGAGAAACGATGTCATTTAAATCCCAATATTCCTTATCTGCTCAATCAATTTCAAGCCATTGATTTTGAGACCTTGGAGACTATCTCACTTAAGGCCGAAATCAAGCAGGACTTGCGCAAGTTTATGGATCAAATCTACGAGGAATATGTCGGTATTCATCTGAAATCAAAGAAATTTATTGATTCCCTAGCCGACTGGGGACAACTACTGAAAGAGGAAGACAAATGAAAAAAATCGCAGTTGATGCAATGGGTGGCGATTACGCACCACAAGCTATTGTAGAGGGAGTTGATCAAGCCCTTGCTGACTTTTCAGATATTGAAGTCCAACTTTATGGAGATGAAAGCAAAATCAAGCAATATCTAACAGCTACAGAGCGCGTCAGCATTATCCATACAGATGAGAAAATAAATTCTGACGATGAGCCTACAAAAGCCATCCGCAAGAAGAAAAATGCCAGCATGGTATTGGCAGCTAAGGCTGTCAAAGATGGAGAGGCAGATGCAGTTCTTTCTGCAGGAAATACAGGTGCCTTGTTGGCAGCGGGATTCTTCATCGTTGGTCGTATCAAAAATATTGATCGACCTGGTCTTATGTCAACCTTACCAACTATTGATGGAAAAGGCTTTGACATGCTTGACCTTGGTGCCAATGCAGAAAATACAGCCGATCACCTGCATCAATACGCTATCTTAGGTTCCTTCTATGCTAGAAATGTTCGTGGTATTGAAAAACCTCGTGTAGGTTTGCTTAATAACGGGACAGAGAGCGGCAAGGGAGATCCACTCCGCAAGGAAGCCTATGACCTATTAGTGGCTGACGAGAGTTTGAATTTCGTCGGGAACGTGGAAGCGCGTGATTTGATGGATGGTGTTGCTGATGTAGTCGTAACAGATGGTTTCACGGGAAACGCTGTTCTCAAAGCTATTGAAGGGACTGCTATGGGTATTATGGGCTTGCTCAAAAATGCTATTGTAGGTGGCGGTCTTAGAGCCAAGCTAGGGGCTTTCCTTCTTAAGGATAACCTCAGAGGTTTGAAAAAACAGCTCAACTATTCAGATGTTGGAGGCGCGGTTCTGTTTGGTGTTAAGGCACCAGTAGTTAAGACTCACGGCTCAAGTGATGCCAAGGCTGTCTATAGTACAATACGCCAAATTCGTACCATGCTTGAGACAGATGTAGTTGCCCAAACAGCTCGTGAATTTTCAGAGGAATAAGGAGAATAATATGACAGAACAACAAATTTTTTTGACCGTATCGTAACCATCATTCAAGAGCGTCAAGGAGAAGACTTTGTCGTAACCGAAAACTTGAGCTTAAAGGATGATTTGAATGCTGATTCAGTAGATTTGATGGAATTTGTCCTAACCGTTGAGGATGAATTTGGAATCGAAATCGATGATGAAGAAATTGACAACCTCCAAAGTGTCGCAGACGTATTAGCAATCATTAAAAATAGAATATAAGAAAAAGCAACATGCTGGTCATGTTGCTTTTTTGATTGTGTGGAATATTTATTTTAACGGATTTATTAATCCATATGCTAGCTTAAACATTTAAAAGTGCTATTTGGGTGTAGATACTGTTTTTTTAGAAAGAGTTATCAATTTCTTATTTTGTTTGGCTAAAATAATCTTATAGAACTTTTAATTAGATTGTTAAGAAAAAGGATAAGAATATGAAATTTAGGAAAAAACACTACCGCTCACAGATGGATCAGAAGGACTGCGGAGTGGCTTCGTTGGCCATGGTGTTTGGCTATTTTGGAAGCTATTATTCATTAGCGCGTCTTCGTGAATTAGCCAAAACGACTATAAATGGGACGACAGCTTTGGGTCTGGTGAAGGCTGCGGAAACATTAGGTTTTGAGCCACAGGCTATTCAAGCAGACATGACTTTATTTGATTCTCCAAATTTAATCTTTCCTTTTGTGGTTCACGTGCTTAAGGACAAAGAATTATTTCATTATTACGTAGTGACAGGAAAGGATAAGCAGAATATCCATATAGCTGATCCAGATCCAGAGGTTAGACTGACCAAACTATCGCGTGAAAGATTTGAAGAAGAATGGACAGGAACAACTATTTTTGTGGCTCCTTCCCCAAATTATCAGCCACATAAGGACAAGAATCAGGGTCTGACTTCTTTTCTGCCTATTTTGATAAATCAGAAAGGTTTGATCATCAATATCATTTTAGCGACAGTTCTAGTAACCTTGATTAATATCGTTGGTTCATACTATCTACAATCTATTATTGATACCTATGTACCAAATCAGACATCTTCGACCCTAAGTGTTATTTCTATATGTCTTGTTATCGTGTATGCCCTTCAGCAGATTTTGTCTTTTGCTCAAGATTACCTATTAATTGTCCTTGGGCAACGTCTATCGATTGATGTTATTTTATCTTATATCAAACATGTTTTTCATCTACCTGTGTCTTTTTTTGCGACTCGACGGACGGGGGAAATCGTGTCTCGATTTACAGATGCCAATAGTATCATAGATGCCTTAGCTTCAACCATTATTTCAATTTTTTTGGATATATCTACGGTATTGATTATTTCCATAATCTTGTTTTTGCAAAATAGTAGTCTCTTTTTCATAAGCTTATTGGGTCTTCCCATTTATGCTGTAATTATATTTGTTTTTATGAAACCTTTTGAAAAGATGAACCGGGATACCATGGAAGCAAATGCAACTCTATCATCTTCCGTTATAGAGGATATCAATGGGATTGAAACGATTAAATCATTGGCTAGCGAAAAAACACGCTACCAAAAGATTGATAGGGAATTTGTGGACTATCTGAAAAGATCCTTTACTTATAGTAGAGCAGAAAGTCAGCAAAAAGCTCTTAAAAACTTGCTCAACTGTCGCTAAATGTCTGCGTATTATGGATAGGGGCTAATTTCGTTATGACTGGTGAAATGAGTTTGGGCCAGTTGATTACGTATAATACACTTCTTTATTATTTTACTAATCCTCTAGAAAACATCATCAACCTTCAGAGTAAGCTTCAAACAGCTCAAGTTGCTAATAGTCGTCTCAACGAGGTGTATCTGGTCAAATCCGAGTTCGAAGAACAGAAAATGGTAGAGGATTTGAGTATGGTTCAAGGAGATATGACTTTTAAGGGAATTCACTACAAGTATGAATATGGTCAAGATATCTTATCAGATATCAATTTGACAATCAAACAGGGCTCTAAAATAGCTCTTGTAGGGATTTCAGGATCAGGGAAGTCGACCCTAGCTAAGATGATGGTTAATTTTTACAACCCAAATCAGGGAGAAATCAGACTGGGGGATATGAATTTAAATCAGATTGATAAAAAGTCTTTGCGCAAACATATCAACTATTTACCTCAACAACCCTATATATTCAATGGAACAATTTTAGAAAATCTTCTCCTTGGGGCCAAGGAGGGTACGACTCGGGAGGATATACTACGTGCAGTTGAGCTAGCAGAAATTCGTGAAGATATTGAGCGTATGCCCTTGAATTACCAGACAGAATTGACTTCTGATGGGACAGGAATTTCTGGTGGTCAACGCCAGAGGATTGCTTTGGCGCGCGCTCTTTTGACAGATGCCTCTATCTTGATTTTGGATGAGGCGACGAGCAGTTTAGATATCTTAACAGAGAAACGGATAGTAGACAATCTCATGAATCTAGATAAGACCTTGATTTTCATCGCTCACCGTTTGACTATTGCTGAACGGGTGGAGAAGGTTATCGTTTTGGATCGGGGCAAGATTGTAGAGGAGGGGAATCATGCTGACTTGCTTGCTCGAAATAGTTTTTATACTCATTTAGTTAACTGTTAGAAAGGAGAAATAATGCACCTTGATTTTTTAGAAAGTGCGGAATTTTATAATCGGCGTTATCATAATTTTTCCAGTCGAGTGATTTTTCCCATGTCACTTCTGGTAGTGTTTACGTTTGGATTTGCAATGTTTGCAGAAAAGGAAATTAGTTTATCTTCGAAAGCTACAGTGGAACCTAGTCGTATCATTGCTAATATCCAGTCAACTAGTAATAGGCGGATGGTAGTTAATTATCTAGAAGAGAACAAACAAGTGCAACGAGGAGATTTACTTGTTCAGTATCAGGAGGTTGGAGATGTGATTCAGTATGAAGCCAATGCTAATCAGTTGGAGAGTTTTAGACATCATCAAAGTAAAACAAGTAACCTTAAGAACAGTACTACACAGCCAAATATAGGTCTCTTTTCTCAGAATTCTTCGACTGTACAAGAGCAGATAGCTGTAGAGCAAGATGATTTAGAAAGAGAAATAGGCAAAAAAAATCAAACTAGCTTACTTGAAAAAGGAACAATAAGAGCCCAGGAAGACGGAGTTCTTTATCTCAATCCTGAAAGGAATCAATCTGCGGTCGTCACAGAAGGAACATTACTGGCTAAATTATATCCACTATTAGATAGAGAAGGGAAAACAAAATTGACAGCCTATCTTAGTTCAAAAGATATTGTGGGAATCAAGATTGGAGATTCTGTACGCTTTACCACGACTAATGGCGCTAATGGTCAAGTGAGGCTTGTTTCTACTATCACTAGTATTGATACAATTGCAACGAGAACTGACCAAGGAAATTTCTTTAAAATAGAAGCGGAAACAAAAATAACTCAAGAACAAGCTGAAAAGCTTAGGTATGGTTTAGAAGGCCACTTACAAATAATCACAGGCAAGAAAAGTTATTTACGCTATTATTTGGATGATTTTTTGAATTGGGAATAATGATCACTTTTTCTTAAATAATATTTAAAAACTGTAATCCTAAAACGATTTACAGTTTTTATAAAACTCAGGAGGGAATACGTTTACGTTCGTAAAACATTTGATTTCTGCTTATTTTTGTGTTAGAATGAGGCCAAGTAATACGAAAGGCGAATAATAAAATGTCCAGCAAACTTATTTATACGGGAAAGCTAAAGATATCTATACTACAGAAGACGAACATGTGATTAGGTCCGTTTATAAGGACCAGGCTACCATGCTGAATGGTGCTCGTAAAGAGACTATCGAAGGTAAAGGTGTGCTCAATAATCAGATTTCGTCTCTTATTTTTGAAAAATTGAATGCTGCGGGTGTGGCTACTCACTTTATCGAACGTATCTCTGACACAGAACAACTCAACAAGAAAGTGAAAATCATTCCTTTGGAGGTTGTGCTTCGTAACGTGACTGCGGGCTCTTTCTCCAAACGATTTGGTGTTGAAGAAGGGGTGGAATTAAAAACTCCAATCGTTGAATTTTACTATAAAAACGATGAGTTGGATGATCCCTTTATCAATGATGAGCATGTGAAGTTCTTGGGCATTGCCAACGATGAGCAAATTGCTTATATCAAGGAAGAAACACGCCGTATCAATGAATTACTGAAAGATTGGTTTGAGCAAATTGGCCTTCGTTTGATTGACTTCAAATTGGAATTTGGTTTTGATAAGGATGGCAAGATTATCTTGGCAGATGAATTCTCACCAGATAACTGTCGCCTTTGGGATGCGGAAGGGCATCATATGGACAAGGATGTTTTCCGTAGAGACTTGGGCAGTCTGACAGATGTGTATCAGGTTGTCTTGGAAAAATTGCAAGGATTGAAGTAAAGTTTTACTTGGTTGTCACTACAGTCTTTAGGTAGAAATAGATAAAGGAAATAAAATGGATAAACGTATTTTCGTTGAGAAAAAAGCTGATTTTCGTGTGAAATCTGACTCTTTAGTAAAAGAATTACAGCATAATCTTCAGTTGAAAACCTTGAAGGACCTTCGGATTGTTCAGGTTTACGATGTCTTTAATTTGGCAGAGGATTTGTTTGCGCGTGCGGAAAAACATATCTTCTCTGAGCAAGTGACCGATACTGTTTTGGATGAAGCTACGATCAAGGCTGATCTTGAGAAGGTTGCTTTCTTTGCGATCGAAAGCTTGCCTGGTCAATTTGACCAACGTGCAGCTTCTTCACAAGAAGCTTTGCTTTTGCTTGGTAGCTCAAGTAATGTAACGGTGAATACAGCACAACTTTACTTGGTCAACAAGGATATTGATGCGAATGAGTTGGAGGCTGTCAAAAACTACCTTTTGAACCCAGTGGATTCTCGTTTCAAGGACATTACATTAGGTATTGCCAAACAGGATTTCTCTGAGTCTGACAAGACTATTCCAAACTTGGATTTCTTTGAAACTTATACGGCAGAAGATTTTGCACAGTATAAGGCAGAGCAAGGATTGGCCATGGAAGTGGATGATCTTCTCTTCATTCAAGATTACTTCAAATCTATTGGACGTGTACCAACTGAGACTGAGCTTAAGGTTTTGGATACTTATTGGTCTGACCACTGCCGTCACACCACTTTCGAGACTGAATTGAAGAATATCGACTTTTCAGCTTCTAAATTCCAAAAACAATTGCAAGCGACTTATGACAAATATATCGCCATGCGTGATGAGTTGGGACGTACGGAAAAACCTCAGACCTTGATGGATATGGCGACTATTTTTGGTCGTTATGAGCGTGCCAATGGTCGTTTGGATGACATGGAAGTGTCTGATGAAATCAATGCCTGCTCTGTTGAAATTGAAGTGGATGTCAATGGTATCAAAGAGCCATGGCTTCTCATGTTCAAAAATGAAACTCATAATCACCCAACGGAGATCGAACCATTTGGTGGAGCGGCTACCTGTATCGGTGGTGCCATTCGTGACCCATTGTCAGGTCGTTCATACGTTTACCAAGCCATGCGTATCTCAGGTGCTGGTGATATTACAACACCAATTGCTGAAACTCGTGCTGGTAAGTTGCCACAACAAGTGATTTCTAAAACAGCGGCTCACGGTTATTCTTCATACGGTAACCAAATTGGTCTTGCAACAACCTATGTTCGTGAATACTTCCACCCAGGTTTCGTTGCTAAGCGGATGGAGCTAGGTGCCGTTGTTGGTGCGGCTCCTAAGGGCAATGTGGTCCGTGAAAAACCTGAAGCAGGTGATGTGATTATCCTCCTCGGTGGTAAAACTGGACGTGACGGTGTCGGTGGTGCGACAGGTTCTTCTAAAGTTCAAACGGTTGAATCTGTTGAAACAGCTGGTGCTGAGGTCCAAAAAGGGAATGCCATCGAAGAGCGTAAGATTCAACGTCTTTTCCGTAATGGGGATGTGACACGTCTGATCAAAAAATCAAATGACTTTGGTGCCGGTGGTGTCTGTGTGGCTATCGGTGAATTGGCAGATGGTCTTGAAATTGATCTAGACAAAGTGCCATTGAAATACCAAGGTTTGAACGGTACAGAAATTGCTATCTCTGAATCTCAAGAACGTATGGCCGTAGTGGTTCGTCCAGAAGATGTAGATGCTTTCGTTGCTGCATGTAACAAAGAAAATATTGATGCTGTTGTTGTTGCAACAGTAACTGAAAAACCAAATCTTGTCATGCACTGGAATGGCGAAACAATCGTTGATTTGGAACGTCGTTTCCTTGATACAAACGGTGTACGTGTGGTTGTAGATGCTAAGGTGGTTGACAAGGATGTCAAGATTCCAGAAGAACGTCAAACATCTGCTGAGACCCTTGAAGCTGATACGCTTGAAGTCTTGGCTGACCTGAATCATGCCAGTCAAAAAGGGTTGCAAACCATCTTTGATAGTTCAGTTGGTCGTTCAACAGTCAATCACCCACTTGGTGGTCGCTACCAAATCACACCAACGGAAGCTTCTGTACAGAAATTGCCAGTTCAAAACGGCGTGACAACAACTGCTTCTGTTATGGCGCAAGGGTTTAACCCTTATATCGCCGAATGGTCTCCATATCATGGTGCTGCTTATGCGGTCATCGAAGCAACTGCTCGTTTGGTTGCTGCTGGTGCTAACTGGTCTAAGGCACGTTTTTCTTACCAAGAATACTTCGAGCGGATGGATAAACAAGCAGAGCGTTTTGGTCAACCAGTAGCTGCTCTTCTTGGATCAATCGAAGCTCAGATTCAACTTGGTTTGCCATCTATCGGTGGTAAAGACTCTATGTCTGGTACTTTTGAAGAATTGACGGTACCACCAACTTTAGTTGCTTTTGGTGTGACAACCGTAGATAGCCGTAAGGTTCTTTCTCCAGAATTTAAAGCTGCTGGTGAAAATATCTATTACATCCCTGGTCAAGCTTGGCACAAGAAATTGACTTCGATCTTATTAAATCTAACTTTACTCAATTTGAAGCCATCCAAGCTAACCACAAAGTGACAGCATCATCAGCTGTCAAATATGGTGGTGTGGTTGAAGCTCTTGCCCTTGCAACATTTGGTAACCATATTGGTGCCACTGTAACCCTTGAAAATCTTGAGACTGCCTTGACAGCTCAATTGGGCGGATTCGTCTTCACATCTCCTGAAGAAATTGCAGGTGTTGCCAAGATCGGACAAACAGTAGTTGACTTTACACTTACTGTCAATGGTGTAAGGCTTGATGGACACAAACTTGACAGTGCCTTCCAAGGTAAATTGGAAGAAGTTTACCCAACGGAATTTGCACAAGTAACTGAGTTGGAAGAAGTACCTGCTGTGGCATCAGATGCTGTGATCAAAGCTAAAGAAACAGTTGAAAAACCAGTAGTTTACATCCCAGTATTCCCAGGTACTAACTCTGAATATGACTCCGCCAAGGCCTTTGAAAAAGAAGGTGCAAAAGTCAACTTGGTACCATTTGTAACACTTAACGAAGAGGCGATTGTCAAGTCTGTTGACACCATGGTTGACAACATCGAAAAAGCTAACATTATCTTCTTTGCAGGTGGCTTCTCAGCAGCCGATGAACCAGATGGATCAGCTAAATTTATCGTGAACATCTTGCTCAATGAAAAAGTACGTGCAGCCATTGATAGTTTCATCGAAGGTGGTGGTTTGATTATTGGTATCTGTAACGGATTCCAAGCCCTTGTTAAATCAGGCCTTCTTCCATACGGTAACTTTGAAGATGCAAGCAGTACTAGTCCAACCCTCTTCTACAATGATGCCAACCAACACGTGGCTAAGATGGTGGAAACACGTATTGCCAACACTAACTCACCATGGCTTGCCGGAGTAGAAGTTGGGGACATCCATGCCATCCCAGTATCACACGGTGAAGGTAAATTTGTCGTGACAGCTGAAGAATTTGCGGAACTTCGTGACAATGGTCAAATCTTTAGCCAATATGTTGACTTCGAAGGGAAACCAAGCATGGATTCAAATATAATCCAAATGGTTCTATTAATGCGATTGAAGGAATTACCAGCAAGAACGGCCAAATTATTGGTAAGATGGGTCACTCAGAACGTTTCGAAGACGGTCTCTTCCAAAATATTCCAGGAAATAAAGACCAGCATCTCTTTGCGTCAGCGGTTAAATACTTTACTGGAAAATAGGCTTTGCAGATTTTCTAATAGATAACTATCAGTAAATGTAAAATCAAGTAGATGTAACTTGCGATAATTGTAAATGATTTGTTGTTGTGAGTGAAACGAGCTTCTACCGTATCATTCCGTTGTAGTACTACTAAAGGAATGATACACAAATAAAAATTAGGTATATAAAATGACATACGAAGTAAAATCTCTTAATGAAGAATGTGGTGTTTTTGGTATCTGGGGCCACCCAGACGCTGCCAAATTGACCTATTTTGGACTCCATAGTCTTCAGCACCGTGGTCAGGAGGGGGCAGGGATCCTCTCCAATGATCATGGACAATTGAAGCGTCATCGTGACATGGGGCTTCTCTCAGAAGTCTTCAAAAATCCTGCTAATTTGGATAAATTGACAGGAACTGGAGCGATTGGACACGTGCGCTATGCGACTGCGGGAGAAGCTTCTGTAGATAATATCCAACCTTTCCTCTTCCGCTTTCACGATATGCAGTTTGGTTTGGCTCATAATGGGAATCTGACCAATGCAGAATCTCTCAAGCAAGAATTGGAACAAAGAGGAGCGATCTTTAGCTCGACTTCTGATTCAGAAATCTTGGCTCACTTGATTCGTCGTAGCCACAATCCAAACCTGATGGGCAAAATCAAGGAAGCGCTCAGTCTTGTTAAAGGTGGTTTTGCTTATCTCTTGATGTTTGAAGATAAGTTAATTGCAGCGCTTGATCCAAACGGCTTCCGTCCTCTGTCAATCGGGAAAATGGCCAATGGAGCAGTTGTGGTTTCTTCTGAAACCTGTGCCTTTGAAGTCATCGGTGCTGAGTGGATTCGCGATGTGAAACCAGGCGAGATTGTCATTATTGATGACAATGGCATCCAGTATGACAGCTATACAAACGATACTCAGCTGGCAATCTGTTCGATGGAGTACATTTACTTTGCCCGTCCTGACTCCAATATCCATGGTGTCAATGTCCATACGGCTCGTAAGAGAATGGGAGTTCAGTTGGCACGTGAGTTCAAGCATGAAGCTGATATCGTAGTTGGGGTACCAAATTCCTCACTCAGCGCAGCTATGGGATTTGCGGAAGAATCAGGTCTACCAAATGAAATGGGGCTCATCAAGAATCAATACACGCAGCGGACCTTTATCCAGCCGACTCAAGAATTACGCGAGCAAGGGGTTCGGATGAAACTGTCTGCCGTTTCTGGTGTCGTTAAAGGCAAACGTGTGGTTATGATTGATGACTCTATCGTGCGAGGCACGACATCTCGTCGCATTGTCCAACTTTTGAAAGAAGCGGGGGCATCAGAAGTACACGTTGCCATTGGTAGTCCTGCTCTTGCCTATCCATGTTTCTACGGGATTGATATCCAGACACGTCAGGAGCTGATTGCGGCTAATCATACGGTTGAAGAAACTTGCCAAATCATTGGTGCAGACAGCCTAACTTATCTTTCAATTGAAGGCTTAATTGACTCTATCGGTATCGAAACAGATGCGCCGAACGGTGGTCTCTGTGTGGCTTACTTTGATGGGAAATATCCAACTCCTCTCTATGACTATGAAGAAGAATATCGTAGAAGCTTAGAAGAAAAAACGAGTTTTTACAAATAAAATTTCCCATTGAAGGAAAGGAAAAGGAATAAACAAATGACAAATAAGAATGCGTATGCTCAATCGGGTGTGGATGTTGAAGCGGGTTATGAAGTTGTTGAACGCATCAAAAAACACGTGGCACGTACAGAGCGTGCTGGTGTTATGGGAGCTCTTGGCGGTTTTGGTGGCATGTTCGACCTTTCAAAAACAGGTGTTAAAGAGCCAGTTTTGATTTCAGGAACTGACGGTGTTGGAACCAAGCTCATGCTTGCTATCAAGTACGACAAACACGATACCATCGGTCAAGACTGTGTGGCTATGTGTGTCAACGATATCATCGCTGCAGGTGCAGAGCCTCTCTACTTCTTGGACTACGTCGCAACTGGTAAAAATGAACCAGCTAAGCTAGAACAAGTGGTCGCTGGTGTGGCTGAAGGTTGTGTACAAGCAGGTGCAGCCCTCATCGGTGGTGAAACGGCTGAAATGCCTGGTATGTATGGCGAAGACGACTATGACTTGGCTGGATTTGCTGTTGGTGTTGCAGAAAAATCTCAAATTATAGACGGTTCAAAAGTGGCAGAGGGAGACGTCCTTCTCGGACTTGCTTCCAGTGGTATTCACTCAAATGGTTACTCGCTCGTTCGTCGTGTCTTTGCGGACTATACAGGTGAAGAAATCTTGCCAGAATTGGAAGGCAAGAAACTCAAAGACGTTCTTTTGGAACCAACTCGTATCTATGTCAAGGCTGTTTTACCACTCATTAAGGAAGAGTTGGTCAACGGGATTGCCCACATCACAGGTGGTGGTTTCATCGAAAATGTACCTCGTATGTTCGCAGATGACTTGGCTGCTGAAATTGATGAAAGCAAAGTTCCGGTCCTTCCAATTTTCAAAGCCCTTGAAAAATATGGCCAAATCAAACATGAAGAAATGTTTGAAATCTTCAACATGGGTGTGGGGCTTATGCTTGCAGTGAAACCAGAACATGTGGAACGTGTCAAAGAACTTCTCGACGAACCTGTTTATGAAATCGGTCGTATTGTGAAGAAAGATGGCGCAAGTGTGGTGATTAAATAATGGCTAAAAAGATTGCTGTTTTTGCTTCTGGCAACGGCTCAAACTTTCAGGTGATTGCGGAACAATTTCCAGTAGAATTTGTCTTTTCAGATCACCGGGATGCCTATGTACTTGAGCGTGCCGAAAATCTTGGAGTTTTATCCTATGCCTTCGAACTCAAGGAGTTTGAGAGCAAAGCAGACTACGAAGGAGCCATTGTCGAGCTCTTGGATGAGCACGAGATTGACCTAGTCTGTTTGGCGGGTTATATGAAATCGTCGGTCCAACCTTGCTAGCGGCTTATGAAGGCCGTATCATCAATATTCACCCAGCTTATCTGCCAGAATTTCCAGGTGCTCATGGTATTGAAGATGCTTGGAATGCATGTGTGGACCAGTCTGGCGTGACTATTCACTGGGTGGACTCTGGTGTTGATACCGGTAAGGTCATCAAACAAGTCCGTGTGCCACGCCTTGAAGGGGATACCCTTGATACTTTCGAGACTCGCATCCACGAAACAGAGTACAAGCTCTATCCAGAAGTCTTGGATAGTTTGGGGGCTGCACGAAAATAAGGAAGCCCTTGAGCTGAAAGAAAATTTTCGACTGTAGCAAAGAAAGAACTTTTTTAAAAAGGAAAAGAAAGAACATGACTAAACGAGCACTTATTTCAGTCTCAGACAAAGCGGGTATTGTTGAATTTGCCCAAGAACTTAAAAAACTTGGTTGGGATATCATCTCAACAGGTGGGACCAAGGTTGCCCTTGACAATGCTGGTGTTGACACCATTGCTATCGATGATGTGACTGGTTTCCCAGAAATGATGGACGGTCGTGTCAAGACCCTCCACCCAAATATCCATGGCGGTCTCCTCGCTCGTCGTGACTTGGATAGCCACTTGGAAGCGGCTAAAGACAACAATATCGAATTGATCGACCTTGTTGTGGTCAACCTCTATCCATTCAAGGAAACCATTCTTAAACCAGATGTGACCTACGCTAACGCGGTGGAGAACATCGATATTGGTGGTCCGTCAATGCTTCGTTCAGCAGCGAAGAATCATGCCAGCGTGACCGTTGTTGTAGACCCTGCTGACTATGCTGTTGTTCTTGACGAATTGTCAGCAAATGGTGAGACAACTTACGAAACTCGTCAACGTTTGGCAGCAAAAGTATTCCGTCACACAGCTGCTTATGATGCCTTGATTGCGGAATACTTCACGGCTCAAGTGGGTGAAAACAAACCTGAAAAACTCACTCTAACTTATGACCTTAAACAACCAATGCGTTACGGTGAAAATCCTCAACAAGACGCAGACTTCTACCAAAAAGCCTTGCCAACGGACTATTCGATTGCATCAGCGAAACAGCTCAACGGTAAGGAATTGTCCTTTAACAACATTCGCGATGCGGACGCTGCTATCCGTATTATTCGCGATTTCAAAGAACGCCCAACGGTTGTAGCTCTCAAACACATGAACCCATGTGGGATTGGTCAAGCTGACGATATCGAGACTGCTTGGGACTACGCTTATGAGTCTGACCCAGTGTCTATCTTTGGTGGAATCGTCGTTCTTAACCGTGAGGTAGATGCTGCGACAGCTGAGAAGATGCACGGTGTTTTCCTTGAAATCATCATTGCACCAAGCTATACAGATGCTGCGCTAGCTATTTTGACTAACAAAAAGAAAAACTTGCGCATTCTTGCCTTGCCATTTGATGCCCAAGATGCTAGTGAAGTGGAAGCAGAATACACAGGTGTTGTCGGTGGACTCCTCGTTCAAACCAAGACGTGATCAAAGAAAGCCCAGCTGACTGGCAAGTGGTGACCAAACGCCAGCCAACCGAGACAGAAGCGACAGCTCTTGAGTTCGCATGGAAAGCAATAAAGTATGTCAAATCAAACGGGATTATCGTGACCAACGATCACATGACACTTGGTGTTGGTCCAGGTCAAACCAATCGCGTGGCTTCTGTTCGTATCGCCATTGACCAAGCTAAAGACCGTCTTGACGGCGCTGTCCTTGCTTCAGATGCCTTCTTCCCATTTGCGGATAACGTGGAAGAGATCGCCAAAGCAGGTATCAAGGCCATCATTCAACCAGGTGGGTCAGTACGAGACCAAGAGTCTATCGAAGCTGCTGATAAATACGGCTTGACTATGGTCTTCACAGGCGTGAGACATTTTAGACATTAAGAAACAAAAGGGAAGAAAACAGTTTCTTTCCTTTTTTGCGTAAAAACGCGGAGTGAAACAAGATTATAACGAACGTTTATGGTATAATGTTAGTAAATAATTCGCAAAAGAGGTTGTAAGATGAAGCTGTTAGTTGTTGGTTCGGGTGGTCGTGAGCATGCGATTGCTAAAAAATTACTTGAGTCAAAAGAGGTTGAAAAGGTCTTTGTAGCTCCTGGAAATGACGGGATGACTCTAGATGGTCTGGAATTGGTGGACATCTCTATTTCCGAACATTCCAAATTGATTGAGTTTGTAAAAGCCAACGATATTGCTTGGTCCTTTATCGGGCCAGATGACGCCCTTGCAGCTGGGATTGTGGATGATTTTAATCAGGCAGGCTTAAGGCTTTTGGTCCGACGAGATTGGCAGCGGAGCTGGAGTGGTCCAAGGATTTTGCTAAGGAAATCATGGTCAAATATGACGTTCCAACAGCAGCCTATGGCACGTTTTCAGATTTTGAGGAAGCTAAAGCCTACATTGAGGAGAAAGGCGCTCCAATCGTCGTCAAGGCAGATGGCTTGGCCCTTGGTAAAGGTGTCGTCGTTGCTGAGACAGTCGAGCAAGCAGTAGAAGCCGCTCACGAGATGCTTTTGGACAATAAATTTGGTGACTCAGGTGCGCGTGTGGTTATCGAGGAGTTTCTTGCAGGAGAGGAATTTTCACTTTTTGCCTTTGTCAATGGTGACAAGTTCTACATCATGCCAACAGCTCAGGACCACAAACGTGCCTATGATGGCGACAAGGGGCCTAACACTGGTGGGATGGGTGCCTATGCGCCAGTTCCTCACTTGTCACAGAGCGTGGTTGACACAGCGGTTGACACCATTGTCAAGCCAGTCCTCGAAGGCATGATTAAAGAAGGTCGTCCTTATCTTGGTGTACTTTATGCCGGTCTTATCTTGACAGCTGATGGGCCCAAAGTCATCGAGTTCAACGCTCGTTTTGGTGATCCTGAAACGCAAATCATCTTGCCTCGTTTGACATCTGACTTTGCACAAATATTACGGATATCCTCGATGGCAAGGAGCCAGCTATTACTTGGACGGATAAGGGTGTGACACTAGGTGTGGTTGTAGCATCAAACGGCTACCCACTCGCTTATGAGAAAGGTGTCAAGCTTCCTACCAAGACAGAAGGCGACATCATCACTTACTATGCCGGTGCCAAATTCGCTGAAAATAGCAGAGCACTGCTATCAAACGGTGGACGTGTCTATATGCTAGTCACCACAGCAGACACCGTCAAAGAAGCTCAAGACACTATCTACAGCCAACTCAACAACCAAAACACAGAAGGCCTCTTCTACCGTACGGATATTGGTAGCAAGGCTATTCGATAAAGATATAAGAAAAAGCGACGAAGTCGCCAAGTACGATAATGGTCGTTTGATTGCGAGCATTAGCGAGCTAGTATAGGATAATCGTCGCAGTAGTGGAACTCCTAGTGGCAGAGCTACTAGGAGCGGAAAACTGGAGACTTAGGCTACAGTTTTAGTAATGGAACGCCATGGGCGGTCGCTTACGTCCGCACTACAATAGACGATTATTAAAAAAGGAGAAGAAATGAAACCAGTAATTTCCATCATCATGGGCTCCAAATCCGACTGGGCAACCATGCAAAAAACAGCAGAAGTCCTAGACCGCTTCGGTGTAGCCTACGAAAAGAAAGTTGTTTCCGCACACCGGACGCCTGACCTCATGTTCAAACATGCCGAAGAAGCACGTAGCCGTGGCATCAAGATCATCATCGCGGGTGCAGGTGGCGCTGCTCACTTGCCAGGGATGGTTGCTGCTAAAACAACCCTTCCAGTTATTGGGGTACCCGTCAAATCACGTGCTCTTAGCGGTGTGGATTCGCTCTATTCCATCGTTCAGATGCCAGGTGGTGTGCCAGTCGCAACTATGGCGATCGGTGAAGCTGGTGCAACCAATGCAGCCCTCTTTGCCCTCCGTCTCCTTTCAGTAGAAGACAAGACCATTGCGGATGCACTTGCTAACTTTGCTGAAGAACAAGGAAAAATCGCAGAGGAGTCAACAAATGAGCTCATCTAAAACAATCGGAATTATCGGTGGCGGTCAGCTGGGTCAGATGATGGCCATTTCTGCTATCTACATGGGGCACAAGGTTATCGCTCTAGATCCAGCAGCGGATTGCCCAGCCTCTCGCGTGGCGGAAATCATCGTGGCTCCTTATAACGATGTGGATGCCCTTCGTCAGTTGGCTGAGCGTTGCGATGTCCTTACCTATGAGTTTGAAAATGTCGATGCTGACGGTTTGGATGCCGTTATCACAGATGGACAACTCCCACAAGGGACAGACCTACTCCGTATTTCTCAAAATCGGATTTTTGAAAAGGACTTTTTGTCAAACAAGGCTCAAGTCACTGTGGCACCGTATAAGGTCGTGACTTCTAGCCAAGACTTGGTAGATATCGACTTGTCGAAAAGCTATGTCCTCAAGACTGCGACTGGTGGCTACGATGGCCATGGTCAGAAGGTTATTCGTTCGGCAGAAGATTTGGCAGAAGCCAATGCACTAGCTGATTCAGCAGACTGTGTTTTAGAAGAATTTGTCAACTTTGACCTTGAAATTTCTGTCATCGTATCTGGCAACGGCAAGGATGTGACGGTTTTTCCCAGTTCAGGAAAAATATCCACCGTAACAATATCCTGTCTAAGACCATCGTGCCCAGCTCGCATTTCAGAAAGTCTTGCTGAAAAAGCCAAAGCTATGGCAGTACGAATTGCAGAACAACTGAACTTGTCTGGAACCCTTTGCGTGGAAATGTTTGCAACAGCTGATGACATCATCGTCAATGAAATTGCGCCACGTCCACACAATTCTGGCCACTACTCAATTGAAGCCTGTGACTTCTCGCAGTTTGATACCCATATTCTGGGTGTTCTCGGAGTACCATTGCCAGCCATCAAACTGCATGCCCCAGCTGTGATGCTCAATGTCCTCGGCCAGCATGTCGAGGCCGCTGAAAAATATGTCACAGAAAATCCAAGCGCCCACCTTCATATGTATGGTAAAATAGAAGCGAAGCACAACCGCAAGATGGGTCATGTGACTTTGTTTAGTGATGTGCCGGATAGTGTGGCTGAGTTTGGGGAAAAGGAATGCAATGGATATTAAAAATTATGTGAATTTGATTGAAACAATTCGAGTAGAGAATCCTAATCTACAAAAATACGTTGATAAATTAGTAATTGAATCAGTTCCCAATTTTTGGGAAATTATTGAGTATGGAAATACAAAAGATAGAAACATGCGTAGCGCTCATGAAATTCGATATTCGAGATTTATTAAGTGGTTGCTAGACCCTACGGAGAATCATAACTTGGATCACTTATTTATTAGAGAATTATTAAAATCGGTAGAAGATATAAACATATCTAACAAGGAAATTCTTTCATTTTTCTCTGATGATAGTGCAGATATTATAGTGTGTCAAACAGAATATAAAAATATTGATGTTTATTACTATAACGAAGATAAGCAAATTCAAATTGCTATTGAAGTGAAACAATATTCCTCAGAACATAATAGTGGTGGCTCAGGGGAATCTCAGTTAACTCAATACTCTAAAATTTTAGATGAACGTTCTGGGAAACAATATAAATTTTTCTTAACTCCTAACGGTGACGATCCAAGTATAGAGAACCAAGATTGGATTTCAATTGATTATAAAATAATATCCCATATTCTTGATGTTATGATTACTAATAATCATGATTTAGATTTTATAAAGCTTGTAAAAGATTTCAGAGCTGACTTATTACGAACTGTCACGAATGTTTTGTTTACAAGAAATCAAGATGAGTTACGCTTACTTGCTAGTAAAAATAGACAACAAATTTTAAGTTATGAACCTGATGATCTACAATTTAATCTAGAGTTTAAGAAAGCTATTTTAGAGTCGAATTTAGATGAAAAAAAGATTATTAAGACGATGGAAGTTTTACAAGACAATATTTACAAACCAAAAATCATAATAAATCATCAGAGGAAGTAAAGAAATTAATAAATAAACTCTTTTGATTATTATTCTGGATGTTCTGGGCTAATGACTGATTATCAGAAGATTATAGATGACTTGTCATTGAGTGGATTTTGTAAAAAAATCGAAAAAAAGGACAGAATTTAACATTTATATCAGAAAAAAAGATTTGGATAGAGCAACTCAAATTTATATAGCTGGTGATAGTAGTGGAGTTTTTTTCCTGCAGTGTTTTGTATATTCAACCGAAATACAGGCAAATGGTCTAGCATAAAAAAAGAGCTTAAACTTTCTTCCAAAGATGCGTCTAGTTTATTACTTAATGATAATTTTCAGAATTTAATAATACAAATTAACACTGTATTAAATAGATATATGGTCCGTGGTAACAATTAAAGTAACCTATTACACACATATATATTAGAGGGATCTATGATACAAATCATCGTTAATGCATTTGTTGAAAAAGATAAGACTGGAGCAGTCGTCGAAGTCTTGTATGCTAGTAACGATCACGAAAAGTTGAAAGCTAAGTATGAAGAGCTGGGGGCTCAGTACCCAGAAAACTATTTAGCTATCTATGATCTACCTTTAGATACGGATTTGAATAAACTAGATCACTACCCATCAGTGTGGATTGGGAAAGAAGAGTTTGAGATTGGATGAAAATTAAGGTTGAAGTGAAATGAAGAAAATAGATTTACATATTCATACACAAAGTTGCAAGCAAGGTGATGGGAAAAAAAGAGAAATTTCGCCAGAAGATTTTGTGAAAAAGATGAGAGAAAATAGTGTTGAAATTTGTGCAATAACTAATCATAATAAATTTGATATTGGGGAATTTAAAAAGATTAGAGAACTAGATGATGAGCTAACAATTTTCCCAGGTATGGAAATCGATGTCACTTTATACAATGGGAAACATAAACATATAATTGTAGTAGCTAGTCCAGAAAAAATACAACAATTTGACGAAGTCTTTGATGAAGAATCTAGAAATTACGATAATTATATTATAAGTTATGAGGAATTTATCGCTAAAGTAAGATCTTTTTCCAAAACTGAAATTATTATAATACCACATTTTTATTCAAAGGATAAACAAAGAGGGGTAAAAATTGAAGAAGCCAATAAACTAAGAGAAGACTTGGAAGGTTACATTGTTGTATTAGAGCCGAAAGATATACAAGCAATGGGGATAATTAACTCTCATAATGATTTGGCATTATTTGGTAGCGACGTGAAAGATTGGAATTCATATAGCGAATATATATTACCTGAAATAAAATATAAAATTGATTCTTTTGCGAAATTTTACAAGCTTGCAGAAAATCCAGCACTATTTATTAAAAATATATTGGAGGGGACCACATACTATGAAATTAATAGAAGTGATAATACAAATTATCCTGATTTAAGAAAAACCAATTAAAAATATTTGAAGATATAAATATTATTTTTTTGGAGAAAAAAAGGAGCAGGTAAAAACAATATTCGTAAAAAAATTATGTATATCCAACTCTTAAGAATCTTGGGAAAAAAATGTATTTTTTCATGAAGGTAAAGATTACAATACAGAGTATGAAGAAATAATTAATGAATTAAATAATAAGATTGCGATTGATGAGGAAAAAGAAAAAAATAGGATTAAGGATACAATTCAAATTCTATTTGATTACTCAGAATTAAATAATTATAATGGATTAGAACAAATAATTAAGTTTAGAAAATCAGCGCTAAGTAACAAAAATGCTGAAAGAATTTGTAAAAGAGATTCCAAAATATCAGCTTCTATCAGCACAGAAGATATTAAGATGGTTTTGAGTGAAACAGATCGAAATTTTAAGAAAATAAATGCTGTTGAAGAACTTAATGAGATTGTTAATAGGGATTTCATGAGCAGAGAAAAATTAGACAACGAATTAAAAAGTCTAAAACAAGATATTTTGGAGGAGGCAGAAAGTTATATTAAAAATGGTTTTTCGAATAAAGGAGCAATACATTCGATTGATAGCATTAAAGAGAGCATAAAAAAGCAAACAGGATCAGACTCTGCTCCAACTCATATTAAATTTTCAGAATTAGTTGAAAAGAGATTAAGTAGAATTAAATATAACAAAGTATTAAGAGATTTATTTGAGGAAATAGAAGATACTAAAATTAGTTCATTGGGTAAATTGCCACAGAAAGGAGAAGTTCAGATAGAATCGGTAATAAAAGTACTTCCAGAAACAGAAGTCTTTAGCACCGAATCTCTTTTTGATAAAAATGGTTTACCTGCGCGAAGAAAATTGATGAAAAAATTTAATCATTTTGATATTAGCACTTGTTTCAGTGCAATCAATCAATATTTTGATGCATCAGAAAAGGCTATTGATGTAGATGATTTTGTTAATAAAGTCATAAAACATTCATATCAAGTTTTTTTAATTGACGAAAATGGAAATAGAAAGAACTACATACCATCAGAGGGTGAAAAAGCCATACTATCAATAAGTGCAATTTTGGAAAATAACCAGTACGATTTCTATATATTTGATGAAATTGAAAGAGGATTGGGGAATAGATATATCAGTTCTTATCTGATTCCAAAAATCAAAGAACTGAGAGATAGAGGGAAGACTATTATAATATCAACCCATAATGCTAATATCGCAATCAATACATTACCTAGTCAAACAATTTACAGTGCTTATGATGTCATACATGAAGAACCAGATTTTTATGTCGGAAATATGTACAGTAATGTATTAGAAAATAGTAAACCGGAAATAATGAAATGGGAAAAGATTGCTTTATTACATCTAGAAGGTAGCGAAGAAATGTTTACTAATAGGAGAGATATATATGGAATTTGATGTATTCACATTGACATTTAATGACTCAGGTGATGGACTCGGATTGAAATTAGCAAACGATGATCTTGATTGTTCGATAAATTTGGAAAGTGAAGAGATAACAGATTTAAAAGATTTTTTTGATAAAATTTTTGATTATATTGTGGAAAATGAAAGACTTATTGAGTTTAAATTAGATAATCGTACTGATAAGCAATTATTTCAATCAGTAGCGGAGGATTTAATTAAACAGATTAATGCTGAAATTAAAGATTCTGCTAAAAATTTTGAAGAAATAATAGCATTCAAATCTCAAACAAATTAGTATAATAGGAGCAAAACAATGATCGAACGTTACTCTCGCCCTGAGATGGCGAACATTTGGAGTGAAGAAAATAAATACCGTGCTTGGCTTGAGGTGGAAATCTTGGCTGACGAGGCATGGGCTGAATTGGGAGAAATTCCTAAGGAAGATGTGGCTTTGATTCGCGAGAAGGCGGACTTTGACATCGACCGTATTTTGGAAATCGAGCAAGAGACTCGCCATGATGTAGTGGCCTTCACACGTGCGGTCTCTGAGACTCTTGGTGAAGAGCGCAAGTGGGTTCACTATGGTTTGACTTCTACTGACGTGGTGGATACGGCCTATGGTTACCTCTACAAGCAGGCCAATGACATCATTCGTCGTGACCTTGAAAACTTCACCAACATTATCGCTGACAAGGCAAAAGAACACAAGTTCACCATCATGATGGGGCGTACCCACGGGGTGCACGCTGAGCCGACGACTTTTGGTCTCAAGCTTGCGACTTGGTACAGCGAAATGAAGCGCAACATAGAGCGTTTCGAACATGCGGCTGCTGGTGTGGAAGCTGGTAAGATTTCTGGTGCGGTTGGGAACTTTGCCAATATCCCACCATTCGTTGAAAAATACGTCTGCGACAAATTGGGTATTCGTGCTCAAGAAATCTCTACACAGGTACTTCCTCGTGATCTTCACGCTGAGTACTTTGCAGTTCTTGCCAGCATTGCGACTTCAATCGAGCGTATGGCGACTGAAATCCGTGGTCTTCAAAAATCAGAACAACGTGAAGTGGAAGAGTTCTTTGCTAAAGGTCAAAAAGGTTCTTCAGCCATGCCTCACAAACGCAACCCCATCGGTTCTGAAAATATGACAGGTCTTGCGCGTGTTATCCGTGGTCACATGGTTACGGCCTATGAGAATGTTGCTCTCTGGCACGAACGTGATATCTCTCACTCATCAGCTGAGCGCATTATCACACCAGATACGACTATTCTGATCGACTACATGCTCAACCGTTTTGGCAATATCGTTAAGAATTTGACGGTCTTCCCAGAAAATATGATTCGCAACATGAACTCGACTTTTGGTCTTATCTTTAGCCAACGTGCCATGTTGACCTTGATTGAAAAAGGCATGACCCGTGAGCAAGCTTACGACCTTGTTCAACCGAAAACGGCTTACTCGTGGGATAACCAAGTAGACTTCAAACCACTTCTCGAAGCAGATCCAGAAGTAACATCACGCCTTACCCAAGAAGAAATCGATGAAATCTTCAACCCAACTTACTACACCAAACGAGTGGATGAAATCTTTGAACGCATCGGTTTGGGTGACTAATCATAAAATAAAAAAGCGAGATTGTATCTCGCTTTTTATTTATGCTTAATCTTTTTTCTTGCTAAGTCCATATGCTGTGAGTGCAGCCATCAAACCTGTAGCAATCAACCATTCTGAACCTTGGCTTCCTGTCTCAGGAAGTTTATTTTCTTTTACCACAGGAGCTGGGGCTTGAGGAAGAGCTTTGTTTTCCTCGGCAGGAACAGTTGCTGGAGCTGGTTTACTTGGAATCTCTAATTTCGGTTTTTCTTCTGCAATAGGAGCCGGTATATTTGGAATCTCTAGTGCTGGTTTTTCTTCCGCAACAGGAGCTAGACCTTTTTCATCTCCCACATGTGTTACAAGAGTCCCAACTTCGATGATTTGAGTAACTGGTTCTTGAGCGACAACACTAGTAACCAATGTTTTCACTTCGCTTCCGTCAGCAGCAGTAGACACAGAATAGAAATGACTACGACGTCCCTTAACACCTTCAGTTACGACACGAGTTTGTCCCTTAGGCAATGCATCAGTTTCACGATTGATAGTTGTAAACGGAATTTCTTCGTCCTCGATGACAACACGTGGTTTGGCATCTGCAACAGGGGCAACTCCTTCTTCGTCTCCTACGTGAGTGACTGGAGTTCCGATTTCGATGATTTGAGTAACTGGTTCTTGAGCAACAACACTAGTAACCAATGTTTTCACTTCGCTTCCGTCAGCAGCAGTAGACACAGAGTAGAAATGACTACGATGTCCCTTGACGCCTTCGGTTACTACACGAGTTTCTCCCTTAGGCAATGCATCAGTTTCACGAGTGATAGTTGTAAACGGAATTTCTTCGTCCTCGATCACAACACGTAGTTTGGCATCTGCAACAGGAGCAACTCCTTCTTCGTTGCCGACATGAGTGACAGGAGTTCCAACTTCAACCACTTGGTTGACAGCTTCTTTTGTGACTTTTTCTTCAAGAACTGTTTCAGTTTCCTTACCATTTTCAGTAGTAACTGAGACGTAGATTGTACGTTCGCCTTTGGCACCTTCAGTTACAACTTTTTCTTGTCCTGCTGGAAGGTTAGGATTTTCCTTCTTGACAGTTTCAAACAGGGTTTCTTCCGTTCTTGTGATAAGCTCTGGTCGGTTTTCAACTGCAGCAGAAGTTTCACTCTCATCAAGGCTTCCTGAGTGAGTTGCAGCTGGTTTGAGACCAAGTCTTGCTGCTTTAAGGTTAGCTACAAGTGTATCCAACTCAGCTTGTTTATTTCGGTTGAGATTGTAGTTTAGTGCTTCTTTAGCAGCCTTGAGAGCATCGAGACTTTCTGTGCTATATCCTTCTAAGTTTTCAGGGATTTGAGCAAGTTCCTCGCGAAGAGCCTTGTAGTCAGCACGGAAGTAGTCTTTGTTGTGATCTGCAAATGCAGTCATGAGCTCAAAGATTTCTTCTTCTTTGTACTCAGCGCTTGGTCTATCTGCCCAGATAGCTACCATACTACCAACAGTAGGTAGATCAACCTCAGGATATTTAGTTGAAGCTAGCTGGTTGAATGGAGTTTTTTCAGTGTTTTCGATAGCTTTCTTGAGGAAACCACCACCATCTTCAGGTTTTTGACCGAGGATATAGTACCAGTCTCCGTTAGTGTTAAGGAACTTATACCCCTTGCTTGCTAGATATTGAGGAGATGCAAGGTTATAACCCCACCAACCTTTAGACCAGTAAGAGATGATAACATCTTTATCAAACTCAACATCGTCCTTATCTTCATAGTAGAAACCATCGTTAAAGGCCATTGGTTGCAGACCTTTTTCTTTAGCCATGGCAGCTAGACCATTAGCATAATCTGCAAACTTACCATAGAGTCCATACCACTTGAGGTAGTACCAACCTTGAGCATTGGTAGCATCATTGGCATACTCATCTGTACCATAGTTAAAGATCTTAGTCTTGCCTGCAAAGAAGTCCATGTATTTGCCGATAAGGGCTTTTGTAAAGTTCATTGCTTCTTCGTTTTCAAGGTCCATCGTTGTTTTTGAAACCTTGTCAAAGTTAGCTTGAGGGTTTGCAATGCCCAATTTTTCCATAGCGACAAGCATAGCATCCATGTGGCCAGGACTGTTGATAGCAGGGATAATTCCAATGCCTCTATCCTTAGCATATTGGATAAGCTCAGTGATTTCAGCCTGGTTCAAAGTTGTTCCATTTGGATCGTCGTAGTAAGATTTTGTTCCTTCAATGATGGCATTTTTTACATCGTCACTTGCATAGGTCTTGCCGTTTGCAGTGATTGTCATGTCATCCAAGAGGAAGCGAAGTCCATCATTTCCAAGGAGGAGATGAAGGTCAGAGTAACCAAGTTCGCCGGCTTTATCTACGATACGTTTGAGTTGGTCTAGAGTGAAGTATTTACGTCCAGCATCGATTGAGATAACCTTGTTTTTGGCAAGTTTTTCAACTTCACGTTTGGCATCTTCTTCTTTTTGAGCTTCTGGTGTGAAGGTTAAGTTGCTAACGGCTTCTTGGAGTTTTGCAATTGCTTGGTCAATGCTATCTTGTTCAGCACGGCTAAGGTTGCTATCAAGAGAGCGAATGGCTTTTTCAGCTTCTTTAACGGCAACAATACTTTCTGCAGTATAGCGACTAAGGTCAGTTGGCACTTCTTTAAGAGCTTGTTCAGCAGACTCGTAGTCAGCAGCGAAATATTCAGCATTTGAATTTGCAAATTGACGCATGAGTTTGAAGAGGCGAGATGGAGAGTAGCGGGCAGATGGAGTGTCGGCCCAAGCAGCTACCATACCACCGATGATAGGGATATCGGCACCTTCAGTTTTTGGAACAGAAGTAATCGGTGTGTTCTTAATACCGTTCAAACCTTGATCAAGGTTGTACCAACCTTGTCCATCAGCATTACGGCCGAGAACGTAGTACCAAGCATCGTTAGTATTGAGGATTTCGTGCCCTTTCAACAAGTAGTTTAGAAGAAGCGACATCGTAACCGCCCCAGCCACCAGTCCACATAGACACGATGATGTCTTTATCAAAGGTACCAAAAGTAGTATCGCTATTATAGTAGATACCGTCATTGAAGGCCATTGGTTTCAGACCGTGAGATTTGACGATACGAGCTAGGTCATTAGCATAGGCGATGAATTTATCATAACCCTTGTCTGGGAAACCATCTTCTGGATACCATTTATAGGCTTGAAGAACACTCCATCCTTTGGCATTAGTAGCATCATTAGCATACTCATCCAAACCGATGTTAAAGATTTCAGACTTGCCAGCAAAGTAAGCAGCGTATTTATCAATCAAAGCTTTTGTAAAGGCAACTGCTTTTTCATTATCAAGGTCAACAGTACGTGCAGATTCTTTACCAAAGTAGTTGAAGTTAGGTTTTTCAATGCCAAGTTCTTTCATGGCGTTGAGGATAGCATCCATATGACCTGGGCTATTGACTGTTGGGATAAGTCCAATTCCTTTATCCTTAGCATAGCTAATCAAGTCGGTCATTTGGCTTTCAGTTAGGTGATTACCATTTGGATCGTTGTAATAGGCATTTGTTCCATTTTCAACAGCACGTTTGACATCGTCACTTGCGTAAGTTTTGTCCCCTACAGTTAGAGACATATCATCAAGCATGAAGCGCAAGCCATCATTTCCGACTAAAAGGTGAAGATCAGTATAGCCATAGTGTTTGGCCTTGTCGATGATTTCTTTCAGTTGGTCTGGAGAGAAGTATTTACGTCCAGCATCGATAGAAACGATTTTCTTTTTAGCCAGTTTTTCATTCACTTGAGTTGCTCGTTCTGTAGCGACTGCGGGTGCTTCGACCTTAGCAACTTCTTTGTTTTCTACCTTTTCTGGTTCTGGCTGCTTAGCTTCTTCAGTTACTTCTGGTTTTGCTGGAGTTTCTTCGGTTGCAACAGTTTTTTCTACGACAGGTGCAGGAGTAACTTCAGCTTTTGGAGCTTCAGTAGTTGTTACTGGAGCGGCTGGAGACGCTTGAGCTACGTTTTCTGTTGTTGGAGCAGTCTCGACTTTTTCTTCACTCGTTGGTGGAGTGGCTTCTCCAGTGGTTTGGACAGCAGGCTGATTTTCTGTTGGAGCAGGTACGACTCCGTCAGCAGCAACGGCCTGCGCCTGAAAGGCAAATCCGATCAATACAGAAGCTGCTCCAATTGCATATTTACGAATAGAGAAGCGCTGTTTGTTTTCTGGTTTCATTAAAAACCCTCCCTTTTATGTTTTTGATAGCGTTTTCACATTAATCCTATTGTATGTTCTAACCTAAATAAAGTCAAGCTTTTGAGGAAATTACTATAAAAAATAGAATAAATTATAAATTAAGATATATTTTTCCAGTTTTGACTATTTTTTAGTAAAAAAGTTACTAATTATAGAATTGTTTGAAATGCTATTCTCAGGAAAGGGAGCCAATGCTATAATGGGAATATAAAAAACCTGAGACAGTTGCCTCAGGATTTTTATAGATTAGTGACCACGGTCACAAGAGATGAATTTAATTTTGTAGAAATCAGAACGTTTATAAGTTTCGATGTATTCCAAAACTTGACCAGTAGCTTCAAGCTTAGTTGTCTTAGTTTGGAAAACAGTTGGAAATTGAGTGTCGATTCCTAGGATAGAAGCGGCATGTTCTGGAGTTGGAAATACAATTTCATTAATTTCTTCAAAATGCTCGTCATTCATGTGAATGTGGTAGTCCAATTTGAAACGATTATAGATAGAACTATAGTATTCAAGGTTTGGATAGTTGGCATTGATGTATTGTTCAGGAATGTATGAACTGTGATAGATATAGGTGATGCCGTTTGTTTCACGAACACGTTCAATCTTGTAGTAGAATTGATCGCCACGTAGGCCGAGCTTTTCTAGATATTTAAGATCGTTCCCGCGTTCGATAGAAAGAACAGTTACCTTATCGTCTTTGGTCTCGAAGATTTCTACATCAGAAAATTCAACGAGTTTATGCTTGCGGGCACGAGCTACGAATGTTCCTTTACCTTGTTGACGAACAATGTATCCGTCTTTAGCAAGGTCATTCAAGGCACGAACCACTGTGATTGAACTAACATCATACATGGAAATCAATTCTGCTTCAGTGTAGAACTTATCTCCACTAGCAAATTGACCAGAAATGATCTTATTTTTCAATTCATCTTTAATGTATTGGTACTTTGGAATTGCCATATTTTCACCTCATTTTTTTCCTTCTCCACTTATCATTTTAACATAAAATCTAAAAAATAGCTGAAAAGCACAAAAAAAATTAAAATATCGGAATAAGAATTTAGGATAGATATAAATAATTCGTGTTTTCCTCCTTAATTTCATTAGTTTTTCAGAATGTTGATTTTATAGGATTTGAGAAGAGTTTTAGAAAAGATTCAGTAAAAAAATAGAAAAATTTTAAAGAAAATTTCAAAAAGTATTGACATTAATCCCCGATTAGTTTATAGTTGATATAACAACAAATGAAAGCGCAATCTTTTCGTTTTCAGAGGAGGAAGAATGGCAAGATTTGAAATTAAAGATGATTTCTATCTGAATGGAAAACCATTCAAGGTTTTGTCTGGTGCCATTCACTATTTTAGAATTCCTGTGGAAGATTGGCATCATTCATTGTATAACCTCAAGGCTTTAGGTTTCAATACAGTTGAGACTTATGTGGCCTGGAACATGCATGAACCTGCTGAAGGAAAATTTAACTTTGAAGGTAATCTTGATTTAGAGAGATTTCTTCAAACTGCACAAGATTTGGGCTTATATGCAATTGTACGTCCTTCTCCATTTATCTGTGCAGAATGGGAATTCGGTGGTTTACCAGCATGGCTCTTGACCAAGGATATGAGAATACGGTCATCTGACCCAGCTTTCATTGACATGGTTGGTCGCTACTATGATCAGTTGCTTCCACGTCTAGTTCCGAGATTATTGGAAAACGGTGGGAACATTCTCATGATGCAAGTCGAAAATGAGTACGGATCCTATGGCGAGGACAAGACCTACTTGAGGGAAATTCGACGTTTGATGGAAGAACGAGCAGTTACTTGTCCGCTTTTCACATCAGATGGACCATGGAGAGCAACTCTTAAGGCTGGAACCTTAATTGAGGATGATCTCTTTGTGACAGGGAACTTTGGTTCCAAGGCTGCTTATAATTTCTCACAGATGCAAGAATTCTTTGATGAGTACGGCAAGAAATGGCCACTCATGTGTATGGAATTCTGGGATGGCTGGTTCAATCGATGGAAAGAACCAATCATCAAGCGTGAACCTGAGGAATTAGCAGAAGCTGTCCACGAGGTTTTAGAGCAAGGCTCTATTAACCTTTACATGTTCCACGGCGGGACCAACTTTGGTTTTATGAATGGTTGTTCAGCTCGAGGAACCATTGATTTACCACAAGTAACATCTTATGATTATGACGCTCTTCTTGATGAAGCTGGAAACCCAACTGCTAAATATTTCGCAGTGAAAGAAATGATGGCGACTTACTATCCTGAGTATCCGCAATCTGAACCGCTTTACAAAGAGAGTATGGAAGTTGAAAACATTCCACTGGTCGAGAAAGTTTCTCTTTTCGAAACCTTGGATAGCCTATCCAGTCCGATTGAAAGTCTCTACCCTAAGAAAATGGAAGAGCTAGGACAAGGTTACGGCTACCTACTCTATCGAACGGAAGCAAGTTGGGATGCGGATGAAGAACGCATTCGAATTATTGACGGACGGGATAGAGCTCAGCTCTTTATCGATGGTAAATGGGTGGCAACACAGTACCAAACAGAAATCGGTGAAGATATCTTTTATCAAGGTAAAAAGAAAACGCTATCCAATATTGATATACTCATTGAAAATATGGGGCGTGTCAACTATGGACACAAATTCTTAGCAGATACGCAGCGAAAAGGAATTCGCACAGGTGTTTGTAAAGATTTGCATTTCTTGCTCAACTGGAAGCAATATCCACTTCCTCTTGATAACCCAGAGAATATTGATTTCTCTAAGGGATGGACAGAAGGACAACCTGCCTTTTACGCTTATGACTTTGAAGTTGAGGCGCCAAAGGATACGTACTTAGACTTATCTGAGTTTGGTAAAGGGATTGCTTATATCAACGGACATCATCTAGGTCGTTTCTGGAATGTCGGTCCAACCTTATCTCTTTATATTCCACATAGCTATCTCAAAGAAGGTGCCAACCGCATCATTATCTTTGAAACAGAAGGGGAGTATAAGGAACACATACATTTAACTTGTAAACCTACACTAAAACTTATAAAGGGGGAAACTTATGACAATTGTAGGATGCCGTATCGATGGGCGCTTAATTCACGGACAAGTCGCAAACCTTTGGTCTGCTAAACTTAATGTTTCACGTATCATGGTCGTTGACAATGATGTTGTGAATAACGACGTTGAAAAAAGCGGCTTGAAACTTGCAACACCACCGGGTGTAAAACTTAGTATTTTGCCAGTTGATAAAGCAGCAGCGAATATCCTTGCTGGTAAATACGATAGCCAACGTCTTTTGATTGTAGCACGCAAACCTGACCGTTTCCTCGGTTTGGTAGAAGCAGGTGTGCCACTTGAAACTGTCAATGTCGGCAACATGTCTCAAACACCAGAAACACGTGCGATCACACGTTCTATTAACGTTGTTGATAAAGACGTAGAAGATTTCCGCAAATTGGCGGAAAAAGGTGTTAAACTTACTGCTCAAATGGTTCCAAATGATCCAGTTTCAGACTTTTTGAGCTTATTAAAATAGGAAAAATTTTTAGGAGGTCATTGTTATGATACAATGGTGGCAAATTTTACTTCTCACTCTGTACTCAGCTTATCAAATCTGTGATGAGTTGACGATCGTTTCTTCTGCAGGTTCCCCTGTATTCGCTGGTTTCATTACTGGTTTAGTCATGGGAAATTTGGCAACTGGTTTGCTTATCGGTGGTAGCTTGCAGTTATTCGTACTTGGGGTAGGTACCTTCGGTGGTGCTTCTCGTATCGATGCAACTTCTGGTGCGGTTCTTGCGACAGCTTTCTCAGTTTCACAAGGTATCGAAACAGAACTTGCGATTACTACAATCGCTGTACCAGTAGCGGCACTTTTGACTTATTTCGACGTACTTGGTCGTATGACTACTACATTCTTCGCACACCGTATTGATGCTGCGATCGAACGATTTGACTATAAAGCGATCGAACGTAACTACCTTCTTGGTGCGCTTCCGTGGGCTCTTTCTCGTGCCCTTCCAGTATTCTTCGCCCTAGCTTTCGGTGGAGAATTCGTACAAGGTGTTGTAAACCTTGTTAAAGAATACCAATGGGTTGCAGACGGTTTGACTCTTGCAGGTCGTATGCTTCCAGGTCTTGGATTCGCTATCTTGCTTCGTTACCTTCCAGTTAAACGTAACCTTCACTACCTTGCTATGGGATTCGGTTTGACAGCTATGTTGACTGTACTTTACTCATACGTAACAGGTCTTGGTGGAGCAGTTGCTGGGCTCATTGGCACTCTTCCTGCTGACGTTGCTGAAAAAATTGGCTTTGCTAACAACTTCAAAGGATTGTCTATGATCGGTATCTCTATCGTAGGTATCTTCCTTGCGGTTGTTCACTTCAAGAACAGCCAAAAAGTTGCTGTAGCAGCACCTTCTACACCATCAGAAAGTGGGGAAATTGAAGATGACGAATTCTAATTACAAATTAACAAAAGAAGATTTTAATCAAATTAACAAACGTAGCTTGTTCACTTTCCAATTGGGATGGAACTACGAACGTATGCAAGCATCAGGTTACCTTTACATGATCTTGCCACAATTGCGTAAAATGTATGGAGATGGAACTCCTGAGTTGAAAGAAATGATGAAAGTTCATACTCAATTCTTCAACACTTCACCATTCTTCCACACAATTATCGCTGGTTTTGACCTTGCTATGGAAGAAAGATGGCGTTGGCTCAAAAGATGCGGTTAACGGTATCAAGACAGGTTTGATGGGACCATTCGCTCCTCTTGGAGATACTATCTTTGGTTCACTTGTTCCTGCTATCATGGGATCTATCGCTGCAACAATGGCTATCGCTGGTCAACCTTGGGGTATCTTCCTTTGGGTTGCAGTTGCGGTAGCGTATGACATCTTCCGTTGGAAACAGTTGGAATTTGCATACAAAGAAGGGGTTAACCTTATCAACAACATGCAAAGTACTTTGACAGCTTTGATTGAAGCTGCATCTGTACTTGGTGTATTCATGATGGGTGCTCTTGTAGCAACAATGATCAACTTTGAAATTTCATACAAATTGCCAATCGGTGAAAAGATGATTGACTTCCAAGATATCTTGAACTCAATCTTCCCACGTTTGCTTCCAGCAATCTTCACTGCATTCATCTTCTGGTTGCTTGGTAAGAAAGGTATGAACTCTACAAAAGCTATCGGTATCATTATCGTGCTTGCCTTGGCTCTTTCTGCTCTTGGTAAATTTGCACTTGGAATGGGCGCATAATTTATGAGTAAATCATTGATTTTAGTGAGCCATGGACGTTTCTGTGAAGAACTTAAAGGTAGCACAGAAATGATTATGGGACCACAAGACAACATTCATGCGGTTGCTCTTCTTCCAGAAGATGGACCAGAAGAATTTACTGCAAAATTTGAAGCTGCTGTTGAAGGATTGGGATGATTTCCTAGTCTTTGCGGATCTTCTTGGCGGAACTCCATGTAACGTGGTGAGCCGTTTGATTATGGAAGGTCGTGACATTGAACTTTATGCAGGAATGAACCTTCCAATGGTCATTGAGTTTATCAATGCAAGCCTAACTGGAATGGATGCGGACTATAAGAGTCGTGCTTCAGAAAGCATTGTGAAAGTTAATGATTTATTGGCTAGCTTCGATGACGATGAAGATGAATAATACTCTTCAAAAATCAAATTCAAACCACGTCAGCTTCGCCTTGCCGTATATATGTTACTGACTTCGTCAGTCTTATCCGGCAACCTCAAAGCAGTGCTTTGAGCAACCTGCGGCTAGCTTCCTAGTTTGCTCTTTGATTTTCATTGAGTATAAGATGTGATTGCGTTAAAACGTTAAATCATCTTATAGAAAATATACATGGGAATGGGAGCGGCTCCCATTCCCATGTTTTCAATCATGAAACAATATTAGATTAGAGGTTTTCAATGCTAGATTATACAAAAGAAGATTTGCTTGAGTTGGGAGCAGAGATCACCACACGCGAAATTTACCAACAACCAGATGTTTGGAAGGAAGCTTTTGAATCTTACCAAGCACGCCGTGATGAAATTGCAGCCTTTTTGCAAGGAATTGCAGATAAACATGACTACATCAAGGTTATCCTGACTGGTGCTGGGACTTCAGCTTATGTAGGCGACACCTTAGTTCCATACTTCAAGGAAGTCTATGACGAACGTAAATGGAATTTCAATGCTATTGCGACAACAGATATCGTTGCCAACCCACAAACCTATTTGAAAAAAGATGTGGCAACTGTTTTGGTATCATTTGCACGTAGTGGAAACTCACCTGAGAGTGTAGCAACCGTTGACTTAGCAAAAGCCTTAGTTGACGAGCTTTATCAAGTAACAATCACATGTGCGGCTGAAGGGAAATTAGCACTTCAAGCCCACGGTGACGATCGCAACCTCTTGCTCTTGCAACCGGCAGCTTCTAACGATGCTGGATTTGCTATGACATCAAGCTTTACTTCAATGATGTTGACAGCACTTTTGGTCTTTGATCCAACTGAATTTGTTGTTAAGGCTCAACGTTTCGAAGTACTAACTAGTCTTGCTCGTAAGGTTCTTGATAATGTGGCGGATGTCAAAGAATTGGTTGACCTAGACTTTAACCGAGTGATTTACTTAGGTGCAGGTACATTCTTCGGACTTGCTCATGAAGCACAACTGAAAATTTTGGAATTGACTGCTGGTCAGGTTGCGACAATGTATGAAAGTCCAGTCGGCTTCCGTCACGGTCCAAAATCTCTTATCAATGAAGATACTGTAGTTTTAGTCTTTGGTACTACAACAGATTATACTCGTAAGTATGACTTAGACTTGGTTCGTGAAGTTGCAGGGGACCAAATCGCTCGTCGCGTTGTTCTCTTGAGTGATCAAGCTTTTGGTCTTGAAAACGTTAAGGAAGTAGCACTTGGCTGTGGCGGTGTCTTAAATGATGTTTACCGTGTATTCCCTTATATTGTTTATGGTCAACTATTTGCTCTCTTGACTTCGCTTAAGGTTGGGAAACAGACCTGATACACCATCACCTACAGGTACAGTAAACCGTGTCGTTCAAGGTGTTATTATTCACGAATTCAAATAATAAGGAGAAAAGGATGAAAACATACACAGAACGTGTATTTGGGAAAGTTGATGGCAAGGATGTAGTCGCTTATCGCTTTGAAACAGAAGCAGGCTACCAACTAGAAATCATGACCTATGGTGCAACGATTCTACGCTATGTAACTCCTGATAAGGCTGGTAATTTTGCCAATGTTATCCTAGGCTTTGATGATTTTGACAGCTATGTAGGTAACAGTCCTAAACATGGAGCGAGTGTAGGTCCAGTTGCAGGTCGTATCGCAGGTGCGACATTCGAATTGAATGGGAAATCCTATGAACTCGAAGTCAATAACGCAAGCAACTGTAACCACAGCGGCTCAACAGGTTGGGATTCTAGTTTGTTTGAGCTAGTCGAGGTGAGCGACCATGGTTTGACTCTTTACACAGAAAGAACAGACGGTACAGGAGGCTTCCCAGGTAATCTTAAGATTTGGATTAGCTACCACTTGGAAGAAACTGGCGCCTACGAAGTTAGTTACAAGGTGACGACAGACCAGGATACGCTGGTAAATCCAACCAACCATAGCTACTTTAACTTGTCTGGTGATTTCACGCAGACGGTTGACCGCCATGTTTTCCAATTGAACACTGAGGGTATCTATCCAATTGCTCCTGACGGTGTCCCAGCTAAAGCTCCAGATGCCGATCGTGATGTGGTCAAACATATCTACAATGGCGCCTTGTTGAAAGATATCTTTGCAGAAGAAGATGAGCAAATCCAACTCGTATCTGGGTTGGACCATCCATTTGCTCTGCCTACAGGACATGACAATGCTGGTTTCCTCTATGACCAGGGTTCAGGTCGCTTCTTACTCTTTAAAACAGAAGCTCCTTGTTTTGTAGTTTACACAGCAAACTTTGTGGATGAGAGTGTCATCATCGCTGGTCAGCCGATGATTCAGCACAATGGGATTGCTCTTGAAGCACAGGCTTTACCAGATGCTATTCACAGTGACCTGAAAGATCAAGTCATTCTAAAAGCAGGTGAGACTTTCACTAGCAAAACTCGTTACGAAATTGTCGTTAAATAATAAAAATTCTCTGAAGTCATAGGATTTCAGAGAATTTTTTATTATTCTTCATCTGGTGTGAGAATCATCGGAATGATGATTGGTTCACGTTCAGTGTTTTCGTAAAGGAATGGTCGAATGGCGTTTACGATAGCACCATTGACAGATTGGATGCTGGCATCCTTGTTTTTCAAAGCGATACGAATAGCATTGAAAAGGATGCGCTGACTTTGACGGATCAAGTCGCCAGATTCGCGCATGTAGACGAAACCACGACTAAGGATATCTGGTCCAGAAATAATCATCTGAGACTCAAAGTCTACCGTTGCGACGGCAAGTACAACACCATCTTCAGATAGGTCTCGGCGGTCTTTTAGGACTGCCGCCCCGATTTCACCGATCCGATTTCCATCGACGTAGATATCTTGAGCATTGAAGTGACCTGCGATACGAGCAGAGTTTGCAGTAAGGGCAAGGACATCACCATTGCTCATGATAAAGATATTGTCTTTTTCAACTCCAGTATCTACGGCAAGTCCAGCGTGGACTTTTTGCATGCGATATTCACCGTGAACAGGCATGAAGTATTTTGGTTTGATGAGGCGGAGCATGAGTTTTTGCTCTTGCTGACCACCATGTCCAGATGTATGGATGTTGTTAATCTTACCATGGATAACTTCAACACCAGCTTCAGAAATGATGTTAATCAGCTTGTTAACGCTAGTGGTGTTTCCTGGGATTGGACTAGATGAGAAGATAACCGTATCGCCAGGTTGGAGTTGCACCTGACGGTGAGTTCCGTTAGCGATACGAGAGAGGGCTGCCATAGGTTCGCCCTGGCTACCTGTACAAAGGATAAGAATTTCACCTGCAGGGTAGTCTTTGATTTCATTTGGCTCGATGAAGGTTCCCTTAGGAGCCTTGATGTAGCCAAGTTCGATTCCGTTAACAATAGCCTTTTCCATAGAGCGTCCAAAGACAGCAATCTTACGCCCTGTTTTGACAGCGGCATCAGTTGCTTGCTGGAGACGGAAGATGTTTGAGGCAAAGGATGCAAAGATGATACGTCCCTCGATACCTTGGATAATCTTCATAATAGACTGACCAACGACCTTTTCAGAGTTTGTAAAGGTTGGTACTTCAGCATTTGTCGAGTCAGAGAGTAAGCAAAGCACTCCGTCTTCACCTAGGGCTGCCATACGGTGCAAGTCTGCAGGTTCACCAACTGGTGTAAAGTCAAACTTGAAGTCACCGGTACAAACGATTTTTCCTTGAGGTGTGTGGATAACAATTCCCAAAGGCTCTGGGATAGAGTGAGTTGTTCTAAAGAAAGTTGCTTTAAGATTTTTAAAGGTCAACTCAGTGTTGTGGTTGATTTCGTGAAGTGTAGCATTGCGCAAAAGGCCATGCTCTTCGAGTTTTCCACGGATCAAAGCGAGAGCTAGTGGACCTGCATAGATAGGGATATTTGCTTGCTTGAGCAAGAAAGGAATCCCACCAATATGGTCCTCGTGTCCGTGGGTAATCAAGAGAGCCTTAACGCGGTCGATGTTTTCGACAATGTAGGAGTAATCAGGGATAACGTAGTCGATACCAAGCAAGTCATCCTCTGGGAATTTAATCCCTGCATCAACGATGATGATTTCGTCTTGGTATTCGATTCCGTATGTATTTTTACCGATTTCTCCTAGACCACCAATGGCAAAAACGCCCACTTCTTCTGGTTTAAGAGTATAGGCCATATTAGAACTCCGTAATTTCGAATGCGCCAGTTTCTTTTTCGTAGTCTAGCAATTTGTCTGACAAGAGCTCGATATATTCAACGTTGAATTCTGGACGGTTTTTTTCAACAAGTTCACGGGCAATGATACGTCCCTCAAGTTCTGAGCTGGCATCAATGTCTAAGTAAAGTGAGCGTGTTGTTTCACGACGTGGGCTACGGTCTTTTGTTTCTTGATAAAAAACTTTGTAAATCATGTGTTTCCTTTCTGTTTTCAGGTCAGCTGTATTCAAAAAATTACCAGCTTGAAGCTGTTTGTTTCTATTTCATTTTCTGCCTGTATTGACCTTGATTCGTTACAATTATCTCAATTATAACATAAAAGGGGAATTAGTAAAAGAGGGGAACGAGAAAGTCGTGAGGGGAAGGAGGAGCTAAAAGATAGGTAGCAATTGGCCGGCGAGCGCTTAGGTGTTATAATTAAAGGGGAATCTAAAGCGATAGTAGATTTAAGGAAGAATATAGTTCTAGTTTCATTAATCGTTAGAGTAGATGGTTGGGGAAAATGATATCTTTGAAAAAAGAAAAAGCTCTTGACAAATCTCAAGAGCAACCAAAGGCTGAGACAAAACTCGGGGATTTTCCTGGAGCAGTCCAGATGGCAGCACCTCTACCTGAAGCGAATGCATCGCAACCTTTGAATGACTTGTCACCAAATCAAACTCGATCTCAGCATTTACTTAATTCTATCATCTATGAGGCTAAGAAGTCAATCTATAAGTAAAATGATGTAGAAATAGCAAGATGGAGTGGATTGCTTACTAAAAGGTAAAGAAAAGCCCTTGACCGAAGTCAAGAGCCTACTAACAACACTGGGGGCGAACTATTTAATCGCAATTCCAGTTCTTTAGAAACCGAAGTTTCAGGGATAGCACCGCAACCCGAAGAATCAAAGACTCAACCTGATTTTCCTACCAGTATTGAATTACATTTTAACATTGATAGAACAACATTGTCAACAGTTTATATAAAAACAGGAATACCAAAAGGAGGATTAAGAATGTTTAGTTTGTTTGAATTTGCGATAGGAGCTCGCCTCTTGGTGTTTATAGTCTTTGTAGCTTGTGTCTATGGGGGGAATGCCTTGTTTGTGCATCTGGAACACCGCAAAACAAAATTCCTTTGGAAGCTTGCTTTTGTGACTCTGTATTCGTTTTTCCTTCTCCTAGTGACCTATGTGGTCTGGTTCGTATTTTACTTTGGTTTGAATTCTTGAGTGCTTGTCCTGTCTGTTTGGCAGGGCATTCTTGTTTCAAAACAAAGAAAATTCCCATGTGTCAGCTTTTGTAGTATAATAGTAAACAGACAAAAAGATAGGAATGTGTTATGAAAGTATTAGCTTTTGATACGTCCAGCAAGGCTCTGTCTTTAGCCATTTTAGAGGACAAGCAGGTTCTTGCCGAGACTATGATCAATATCAAGAAAAATCACAGTATTACCCTCATGCCTGCCATTGATTTTTTGATGGCAAGTTTGGATTGGACACCCAAGGATTTGGATCGAATCGTGGTGGCTGAAGGGCCAGGTAGCTACACAGGCTTGCGAATCGCAGTAGCAACTGCCAAGACCTTGGCTCATACCCTAAACATTGAGTTAGTGGGGATGTCTAGTCTATTGGCTCTGGTTCCACGCCAACAAGAAGGCTTGGTGGTTCCTATCATGGATGCACGCCGTAACAATGTATACGCAGGATTCTATGAACATGCTCAACCTGTCTTTCCAGAAGCGCATCTGTCCTTTGCGGAGGTCCTAGAGCAGGTCAAGGATGCCAACCAGGTGACCTTTGTTGGTGAAGTGGGTGCCTTTGTCGAGCAGATTCAAGAGCAATTACCACAGGCTAACTATCAAGAAACCTTACCAAACGCAGCGAATCTTGCTCTTTGGGCCTGGGACAAGGAAGCAGACTCCTTGCACGACTTTGTGCCAAATTACCTCAAGCGTGTCGAAGCCGAGGAAAACTGGCTTAAGAATCACACCGAGTCTGGCGAGTCCTACATTAAACGCCTATGATAGAAATCAAACGAATCCAACAGCAGCCTGATGTGGCACAAGCTATCTACGAAGTGATGACGGATGTTTATCCCGTCAGTCCTTGGACGTTGGAACAAATCCAAGCAGACCTGTCTCAAGACCAGACTTGGTATGCTCTAGCTTATGATGGGGAAGAAGTGATAGGTTTTCTAGCAATTCAGGAAAATATCTTTGAGGCAGAAGTCCTGCGAATTGCTGTCAAAAAAGCCTATCAAGGTCAGGGGATAGCCTCAGCCTTGTTTGCAACATTGCCGACAGACAGGGAGATTTTCCTTGAAGTCAGAAAGTCCAACCACCGAGCGCAAGCATTTTACAAGAAAGAAAAAATGGCGGTCATCGCTGAGAGAAAGGCCTACTACCATGATCCAGTTGAGGATGCCATTATCATGAAGAGAGAAATAGATGAAGGATAGATATATTTTAGCATTTGAGACATCCTGTGATGAGACCAGTGTCGCCGTCTTGAAAAATGATGACGAGCTCTTGTCCAATGTCATTGCTAGTCAAATTGAGAGTCATAAACGTTTTGGTGGCGTGGTGCCAGAAGTGGCTAGTCGTCACCATGTCGAGGTCATTACAGCCTGTATCGAGGAGGCGTTAGCAGAAGCAGGAATTACTGAAAACGATGTGACAGCTGTGGCGGTTACCTACGGACCAGGCTTGGTCGGAGCCTTGCTTGTTGGTTTGTCAGCTGCCAAGGCCTTTGCTTGGGCGCATGGCCTACCTCTAATTCCCGTTAACCATATGGCTGGTCACCTCATGGCAGCTCAAAGTGTGGAGCCTTTGGAATTCCCCTTGTTAGCTCTTTAGTCAGTGGTGGACACACAGAGTTGGTCTATGTGTCTGAGGCTGGTGATTATAAGATCGTTGGCGAAACCCGAGATGATGCAGTTGGTGAGGCCTATGATAAGGTCGGTCGTGTCATGGGTTTGACCTATCCAGCAGGTCGTGAGATTGACGAGTTGGCCCATAAAGGTCAGGATGTGTATGATTTCCCTCGTGCTATGATTAAAGAAGATAATCTGGAGTTTTCATTCTCAGGTTTAAAGTCTGCCTTTATCAATCTTCATCACAATGCCGAGCAAAAGGGAGAAAGCTTGTCTATAGAGGACTTGTGTGCATCCTTCCAAGCAGCAGTCCTAGATATTCTCATGGCAAAAACCAAGAAGGCCTTGGAGAAATATCCTGTTAAAACTCTAGTTGTGGCTGGTGGTGTAGCAGCTAATAAAGGTCTCAGAGAACGCCTAGCAGCTGAAATCACCGACGTCAAGGTTATCATTCCACCTTTGCGACTTTGCGGAGACAATGCGGGTATGATTGCCTATGCTAGCGTTAGTGAGTGGAACAAAGAAAACTTTGCAGACTTGGAGCTAAATGCCAAACCCAGCCTCGCTTTTGATACCATAGAATAAAGAGTCAGCTTGAGGCTGGCTTTTTTGTTTGGACAAATGCTGGAACTTTTTAGTATAGTAGACATATGAAATTTAAAAAAACAATTAGTATTGTACTTGCCCTAGGGGTATTGTTGCTGTCTCTAATGGTTTTCCAGATGTTTCAAAAGACGCAATTGGTCATGTTTGACTCTATTTCACTTAACATGCCTGTCGAATCTGTTGAAAAAGTGTTTGGAAAACCTAATGAGATAGTAGAAGAGACAGAAACAGGCTATCACAATCCTTGGCGTGCAAAAGATCCCTATCTCTATAAAACTGGGCGCCTTTTCTACCACTACGAAAACTTTAAATGGAAAGGTTATAGCGGTCGTGTGACCTTTACTTTTTCAGAATCACATCGTTTACAAGGGGCGTCGGTTTATTTCCCTGTGGCTTCCAAAGCTCAACAGAAAGAAATCTTTTATCAAATGACCAAAGATATGAAAGCAGAAATCGAAGCTCTACCCAATTTTCAGTCTTTGAAAGTTGATGCCTTGGTCGGGGATGATGGTGGTTATCGGTTTAAGGTCAAACTGAAAGGGCAACTGAGAGAACTCTGGATCGATGTTTATCCTACAGAATATGAGGATGAGGATAATCCTGAGAACAACCAATATAATATTCGAATCGATCAATCTCGATGGTAGTCGCCCTAGGGTTCTTGTTTTGAACGCTTTGCAGTCGAATGATATATTTGTAAGAATGAGGAAGTTTATGAAAGAAAAAGGATTTTGGGAGGGGGCACAGGCTGCAGTGCCGACCGCTTTAGGCTATGTCAGCATCGGACTTGCTTGTGGGATTATCGGGGCTCCATATGTAACCCCTGTAGAGATGGGCTTGATGAGCCTCTTTGTCTATGCCGGGAGTGCCCAGTTTGCCATGATAGCCTTGATAGCAGTTCAAGCCCCTGTAGTAACCATTGCCATGACGGTCTTTTTGATCAATCTGCGTCTCTTTTTATTGAGTTTACATGCGTCGACCTATTTCCGTCATACTAGTCTCTGGCATAATATCGGAATGTCTAGTATCTTGACCGATGAGACCTATGGTGTTTTGATGGGCGAGCTAGTCCATACGGACAAGGTCAATCCTATGTGGATGCACGGAAACAACCTTAACAGCTATCTAGCTTGGTTTGTCGGAACGGTTGTCGGGACTGCCTTAGGTGGGCTTTTGCCAAATCCGGAGATTTTCGGTCTTGACTTTGCCTTGGTCGGAATGTTTATCGGGATTTTTACTTCCCAGTTTCAAATTATGCAAAAACGGATTCCTATCCGCAATCTACTGATAATTCTAGCGGTTGTTGCGGTGTCTTTCTTTTTGCTTTTGACAGTGGTGTCTCAGTCACTAGCTGTTCTGTTTGCGACCTTGCTAGGTTGTACCATGGGGGTGATTTTGGATGGTCAGTAAGTATATTCTAATGGCAATTATCTTCTCTGGCTTGGTGACCTGGATTCCGAGAATGATTCCTTTCATCCTAGCTAAGTACAAAGGATTGCCAGCAATCGTAGAGTGTTTTTTGAAATTTTTACCTGTATCTATTATCTTCGCCTTGATTCTTTCAAGTGTAGTGACAGGAAAGTTGGAAGTTTCCCACAGATAAAGTGGTTAGACTTTCTAGCAGTCTTTCCGACAGCCCTTGTCGCCTTTCGTTACCGCAATCTGGTGGGGACGGTTATCTTTGGAGTGGTCTTGATAGCAGTCCTACGCTTGGTTTTTTAATCAGCCATAAAGAAAACCTATGGCAAATATAGAAATCATATAATGGCGCAATCCTAATTTTTCTGTTAAGATAAGACTGTATTTTATTTTGGAGGAAATATCATGAAAAAAATCGTTAAGTATTCATCACTTGCTGCCCTAGGGCTTGTTGTTGCAGGTGCATTAGCAGCTTGCTCAGGTGGTGAGAAGAAAGATACTGCATCTGGGGAAGCAACATCTGGTAAGAAAGAAATCGTTGTAGCAACTAATGGATCGCCAAAACCATTTATCTATGAAGAAAATGGTGAATTGACTGGTTACGAGATTGAGCTTATTCGTGCTATCTTTAAAGACTCAGACAAGTATACTGTCAAGTTTGAAAAGACAGAGTGGTCAGGGATTTTCCCGGGACTTGATAGCGATCGTTATCAAATGGCCGTTAACAACCTCAGTTATACCAAAGAACGTGCAGAAAAATACCTCTACGCAGCACCAACTGCTAAAAACCCTAACGTTCTTGTTGTGAAGAAGGACGACACTAGCATCAAGTCTCTTGATGATATCGGTGGAAAATCTACGGAAGTCGTTCAAGGAACAACCTCAGCTAAACAATTGGAAGCATACAACACAGAACATGCGGACAATCCAACTATCCTTAATTATACTAAGGCAGATTTCCAACAAATCATGTCTCGTTTGAGCGACGGACAATTCGACTACAAGATTTTTGACAAGATCGGTGTAGAGACAGTTATCAAAAACCAAGGTTTGGATAATTTGAAAGTCATCGAACTCCCAAGTGACCAACAACCTTATGTTTACCCACTTCTTGCCAAAGGTCAAGATGAGTTGAAGGCTTTTGTGGACAAACGCATCCAAGAACTCTACAAAGATGGAACGCTTGAAAAACTATCTCAACAGTTCTTTGGTGGCTCTTACCTACCAGCAGAAGCTGACATTAAATAGTTAAAAATTACCTCTGTTAGTGACAGGGGTATTTTTTATGTAAGCACATTCAAAAAAAGCAACTGGATTACCTCATATTCTTTGAGAGAAGGCGTTTACATAGATTATAATAGTATATAATACCTTTAAAGGAGATTGTCATGAAATATAAAAAATTTCTATCCTCATTTACATTAGCGACTGCTTTGTTAGCAGCAAGTGCGATAAATCAGGAAGTTCAAGCTAATGAAAAGCCTGTAGATGCTAAGGAAAAAGCTGTTGCACCATCATCATCTGAAAAACAGATTACAGATGCGCAAAAGGAAGTTAAGAAAGCCCAAGCCTCTGTAGATGAAAAAGCTTCAAAAGAAGCGGAGGCTAAAAAGGACTTAGCCAAGGCTGATAAAAAAGTTGCTGAGACAAAAGAATCTATCAATATCGCTAAAAATGCTGATGCTATCATCGAAGAAGAATCAAAAGTAGCATCTGAGAAGAGCGCTGAAAAAACAGAAGCTGACAAAGCTTTGGCAAACGCAGAATCTACAGCAACTGTAGCTAAATCTGCAGAAACTGCAGCTAAAGAAGCTAGCCAATCTGCCAATGAAAAGCGTGATGCTAAAGCGGCAGAGGTAAAAGCTAAACAAGCTGAACTAGATGGTATGACTGATGAAAGTCTTAAAAATCAAATCTCTAATACAGAAAAAGAGGTTAAAAAGGCAGAGCAGTCTCTTCAAGAACAGACTAAACAAGCGAATGAAGCAGCAGATAAGGTAGCTGCTAAACAACAAGAGCTCGACAATTACAAACCAACAGTCTTGAAAAATGTCTTGAATCCAGAAGAACAAGGTCGTAAAGCTCCAGCATCTGAGGATGGTTATGACTATAACAAGCAATATCGTCCTAAAGACGCCTCAGGTAATCCATTGATGGAGAATGTTGACTTCCAAGGTGTTCGCGAAGTTGAAGTAGAAGCAACTGACGAAATGAAACGCTTCACTAAAGCTTTGGCTGATTACAATGCAAATCCATCCAAATATAAAACAAGACCAGTCTTTAAGTTTGTTGTGGATAATCGCAAATTGACAGAAGCTTTCATTGAGGTAGCAAATGAACTCCGTCGCGCTAATGGTGTTACACAAGACTTAGCTCTAGACGAAGCCTACATTAAACATGCAGAAGAACGTTCAAATGAAATGGCTACCACTGGAGTTTTAAGCCATGATACCAAGTTCACACACCCAGATGGAGAAGATGTTCGTGTAGAAAATATTGGAATGAAAGATCTAATTCCTGGATCCGATGGTGGACCAAACTTTGTGGAAGTTAAAAATGGTCAAACGATTTATAATTACGATAAGATTATGAGTTATAAACAGTTTGCTTATGAATCCCTTTTAGCTTGGTATGCAGACTTTAATAATATAAAAGGAATCGACTACGGACACCGCAGAGCCCTTCTTACACCGGTTGGAGGGAAAGTAGGAGTTGCCCAAGGAACGATTGAAGGAAAAAATCCTAATAACATTTATTATACATATACAAGTAATGCCTATTCACCTGAAACAGTGAAGGAATACACATCTAATTTCTATGCCTTTAAGGAAGATGATAAATTACATCCGACTTTCTATGGTAAACGCATGAAGTTCTTGCCTGAGCATCACTTTGTATACGTTGAAAAAACAGTTATTGACAAATCTGCTGATATTAAGGCTGAACTTGCGTCATTGAAAAAAGCAAAAGCTGATAAAGATGCTAAAAAAGTAGCTGCTGAAAATAAAAAAGCTGATTTGTTGGCATCTTTGGATAAATTAAATAAACAAGCCAATAATTTAGTAAGTTCTCGTAAACAAGTTAAAAAGGACTTGGAACAAGCGAAATCTGATTTGGCAACCTTGACTGCAGATGCGAAAGCAAAAGCTGACTTAGTTGCTACAAAATCACAAGAAGCAACTAAAGCAAGTCAAAATCTAAAAGCCTTGCAAGTCAAGGTAGCAGAATTGGCTACAGCTATTAAAAATGCAGAAGAAAAACGCGATAAAGCAAAAGCCTTGAAAGGTCAAGCATCAGATTTGGAAACAACCTTGAAGCAAGCAGAAACTGATAAAGCAAATGCACAGAAAGTTAGTGATCAAGCAGAAGCTGAATTGAAATTGGCTCAAACAGCTCTTGCAGAAGCTAAAGCGAAGCTACAAGCTTTATTAGATGTACTTGAAGCAGAAAATATGCTGAAAGTGGCAGAAAAAGACGGAATGATTATTGGGCTACCAAAAAATGCACCAATTCAAGACCCACTTCCAGAATTTGATCTTCGTAAACTTGCTGATAAACCTCAAGGTGCAGAAGCTAATAAACCTGGAGAAAAAGCTTCTACTAAAGCATTGCCAAATACAGGAACAAACTCAGGTGTAGATGAACAAACGACTCTGTTTGGAGTTTACGGTTTACTTGCGAGTCTCGGCTTAGCAGGCATCGTAACACGACGCAGAAGACAAGGTGAATAAATCTTAAAAGCTATCTAGCAATCAGCTAGATGGCTTTTTTGTAGAATGATAGATCCGGGGATAGGTCTAATATCAGCTTAATATGTATAGTTTCAAACTATATGCCTTCCTATCTATTAACAATTTGCGAAATCAAATAAAGTATGAGATACTATTACGGTATTATTTTTAAAGGAGAATGAATCATGAAAATCAAAAAATGGTTAAGCGTAGCAGCGATCGCTACAGTAGCAGGCCTTACACTTGCAGCTTGCGGAAATTCAGACAAGAAAGCGGACAATAAAACTACAGTTAAAATTGCGACTGTTAACCGTAGCGGTTCAGAAGAAGCACGTTGGGACAAAGTCCAAGAATTGGTTGAAAAAGACGGAATTAAATTGGAATTCACAGAGTTTACAGACTACTCACAACCAAATAAAGCAACTGCTGATGGTGAAGTAGACTTGAACGCTTTCCAACACTACAACTTCTTGAACAACTGGAACAAAGAAAATGGTAAAGATCTTGTAGCGATTGCGGATACTTACATCTCACCAATCCGTCTTTACTCAGGTTTAAACGGAAGTGAAAACAAGTACACTAAAGTGGAAGAAATCCCAGATAACGGTGAAATCGCAGTACCTAACGATGCTACAAACGAAAGCCGTGCTCTTTACTTGCTTCAATCAGCTGGTTTGATCAAGTTGGATGTTTCAGGAACTGCACTTGCGACAATCGCAAACATCACAGAAAATCCAAAGAACTTGAAAATCACTGAATTGGATGCTAGCCAAACAGCTCGTTCATTGTCATCAGTTGATGCAGCTGTTGTAAACAACACTTTTGTTACAGAAGCAAAATTGGACTACAAGAAAGCACTCTTTAAAGAGCAAGCTGACGAAAATTCAAAACAATGGTATAACATCATCGTTGCGAAAAAAGATTGGGAATCATCACCTAAAGCTGATGCAATCAAGAAAATTATCGCAGCTTACCACACTGACGAAGTGAAAAAAGTCATCGAAGAAACTTCAGACGGCTTGGATCAACCAGTTTGGTAATAAACACAGGGAGGTGGGAGAGATTTTTCCACCTCTTGCTTTTATATAGAGCCTAAAACAAATGAAATCCACTTGTATTGATTCTAAAGGTACAAGTCCTAGTAGAAAGGTAGAGAGAAAATGGTTTTCCCTAGCCAAGAAGAACAAATTGAAAAGTTTGAAAAGGATCATGTAGCGCAACATTATTTTGAAGTTTTGCGTACCTTGATTTCTAAAAAATCAGTCTTTGCCCAACAAGTCGGCCTGAAAGAGGTGGCTCGTTATCTAGGTGAGATTTTTAAACGTGTTGGTGCAGAAGTTGAGATTGACGAGAGCTATACAGCGCCTTTTGTCATGGCACATTTCAAAAGTTCACGACCAAATGCCAAGACTATCATTTTTACAACCACTATGACACAGTACCAGCAGATGGTGATCAAGTTTGGACCGAGGATCCTTTTACACTCTCTGTGCGTGATGGCATTATGTATGGGCGCGGGGTTGATGATGACAAGGGTCATATCACTGCTCGCTTGAGCGCTCTGAGAAAATATATGCAACATCACGATGATCTTCCAGTCAATATCAGCTTCATTATGGAAGGGGCAGAGGAATCGGCCTCTATGGATTTGGATAAATATTTAGAAAAACATGCGGACAAACTCCGAGGTGCAGATTTATTAGTCTGGGAACAAGGAACAAAGAATGCCTTAGAACAGTTAGAAATCTCTGGTGGAAACAAGGGAATTGTGACCTTTGATGCCAAGGTTAAGAGTGCCGATGTGGATATCCATTCTAGCTATGGTGGAGTCATCGAATCAGCTCCATGGTATCTCATTCAAGCTTTGACAAGTCTTCGCGCTGCCGACGGCCGTATTTTGGTAGAAGGCTTGTACGATGATGTGCAGGAACCGAACGAACGTGAGTTAGCCTTGGTTGAAACCTATGCCCAACGCAATCCAGAGGAAATCAGCCAGATTTATGGCTTGGAATTGCCACTTTTACAAGAGGAACGTACCGCCTTTCTAAAACGTTTCTTTTTTGAGCCAGCGCTCAATATCGAAGGAATTCAGTCTGGTTATCAAGGTCAAGGAGTTAAAACGATTTTGCCAGCAGAGGCTAGTGCCAAGCTAGAAGTCCGTTTGGTTCCAGGGCTTGAACCTCATGATGTTTTGGAGAAAATCCGAAAACAACTAGACAAAAACGGTTTTGATAAGGTAGAATTGTACTATACCTTGGGTGAGATGAGTTATCGAAGTGACATGAGTGCGCCGGCCATTCTCAATGTTATTGAGCTAGCCAAGAAATTCTATCCACAGGGCGTATCTGTCTTACCGACAACTGCTGGTACAGGTCCTATGCATACGGTATTTGATGCCTTAGAAGTACCTATGGTTGCCTTTGGTCTAGGAAATGCCAATAGCCGAGACCACGGTGGAGATGAAAATGTGCGAATCGCCGATTATTACACCCATATTGAATTAGTAGAGGAGCTGATTAAAGTTATGAGTAGAGACATTATCAAATTAGACCAGATTGATGTGACTTTTCATCAAAAGAAAAGAACCATCACAGCGGTCAAGGATGTGACCATTCACATTCAAGAAGGGGATATCTACGGGATTGTAGGATATTCTGGAGCAGGGAAATCAACCCTGGTTCGTGTTATTAACCTTTTACAAAAACCATCTGCAGGTCGAATTACTGTAGATGATGATGTGATTTTCGATGGTAAAGAAACCTTAACTGCCGGGCAATTACGTCGCAAACGTCAGGATATTGGGATGATTTTCCAACACTTTAACCTGATGAGTCAGAAGACAGCAGAGGAAAACGTAGCTTTTGCCCTTAAACATTCTGGACTCAGTGAGAAAGATAAGAAGGCTAAAGTGGCTGAATTATTAGACTTGGTCGGATTGGCTGACCGTGCTGAAAACTATCCTTCACAACTTTCTGGTGGACAAAAACAGCGTGTAGCCATTGCGCGTGCCTTAGCTAATGATCCAAAAATCTTGATCTCGGACGAGTCAACTTCAGCTCTTGATCCAAAGACGACAAAACAAATCTTGTCACTCTTGCAAGAATTGAACCGTAAACTAGGCTTGACTATTGTCTTGATTACGCATGAGATGCAGATTGTCAAAGACATTGCTAATCGTGTGGCAGTCATGCAGGATGGCCGCTTGATTGAAGAAGGTAGCGTTCTTGAAATCTTCTCAGATCCTAAGCAACCATTGACCCAGGACTTTATCTCAACGGCTACTGGTATCGATGAAGCTATGGTCAAGATTGAAAAGCAAGAAATCGTGGAGCACTTATCTGAAAATAGCATTTTGGTACAACTCAAGTATGCAGGTGCTTCTACAGATGAGCCACTTTTGAATGAATTATACAAACACTACCAAGTAACAGCCAATATTCTCTATGGGAACATTGAAATTTTTGGATGGTACTCCTGTGGGTGAGCTTGTGGTTGTTTTGTCTGGAGAAAAAAAGAAGCACTGGCAAAAAGCTCAAGAAGCTATCCGTCAGGCTGGTGTGCAACTAAAAAGTATTGAAGGGAGGACAGTAAGATGGCAGACTTGATCCAAAACATATTTACCAAACGTCTACAAGATGGGCTGGTTAGGCCAAGCGGGCTGGGGGACAGCTATTTACTTAACGCTTTATATGACAGTTCTTTCCTTTATCATTGGAGGATTCCTAGGGCTGGTTGCAGGACTTTTCCTCGTCTTAACTGGACCGGGTGGCGTCTTAGAAGATAAAGTTGTTTTTTGGGTTTTGGATAAGATTACCTCAATCTTCCGTGCGGTTCCCTTTATCATTCTCTTGGCAGTCTTGTCACCCTTCTCTCATCTAATCGTAGGAACAAGCATTGGTCCAAATGCGGCTATCGTACCACTTTCTTTTGCAGTTTTTGCCTTCTTTGCTCGTCAGGTTCAAGTAGTTTTATCAGAGCTTGATGGTGGTGTCATTGAGGCGGCTCAAGCTAGCGGAGCTACATTTTGGGATATCGTAGGAGTTTACCTATCAGAAGGACTTCCAGACTTGATCCGCGTGACGACTGTGACCTTGATTTCACTAGTCGGTGAAACAGCTATGGCGGGAGCAGTTGGGGCTGGAGGTATCGGTAACGTAGCTATCGCTTATGGTTTTAACCGTTACAATCACGATGTGACTATTCTTGCGACCCTCATCATTATCTTGATTATCTTTTCTATCCAATTTTTGGGAGATTTCTTGACCAAGAAATTAAGTCATAAATAAAAAAGAGCCAGATGGCTCTTTTTTATGATGATTTATGTGCTAATTTCTTACTAAGTGCTTGTCCAATCAGGGCACCAAGTAAAGCGCCGATGAGAACACTTGTGATAAAGAGGAGGATGTTAGCAGGATTTGGTGCAACCATAATGCGATCGATATAGTCCTGAGATTTTCCACGAGCGACTAGAGTTGCGATATAGGCTTGAGGGGTCAACCACATGAGTAGGATGGGACCAGTAGTGCCAAAGGCAAAAACTAGGAAGGAAAGAATGTTTTTAACCTTATCCTTGTAATGTCCTAGGTGAGCGATGCCATCTGCTGCAAGACCGCAGATAATACCTGGCAGAAAGGCACCAGCTCCATGCTTGCTCCCGAGGAAAAATAGAGAAATTACAAGTCCAATCGTAGTAATCGCTCCAAAACGAGGCACCTTTGCTAAAAGGATCATATAGACGCTACCACCCACAAGAGCAGAAAAGGCAGGGGCGTAAAACATATTTCCAGTGTGGTCGACAAGGTTCCCTAGTAGAACCCCCACTCCGATACAGAGAAAGTAGACAAGGGCAGCAACAAGGGTTGTCAAGATATTCTTTTTCATAAGTTCTCCTTCGTATATCTGATGGCTTTCATTGTATCATGCCTGGCTTAGATTGTAAATACTGGCCGACATTTGCTATTTGTCCGGAAACTAGATGAAAGAGGAATAGACTAAAGCTATTTCTTTACTCCTCCGACTGTCCCAATCCCTTTATTTATGGTAAAATAGGACTATTAAGTTAGAAAGAGGATTTTCTATGAAATTACAAAAACCAAAAGGAACGCAGGATATTTTACCTGCTGAGTCTGCCAAATGGCAGTACGTTGAAGGCTTTGCGCGTGAAATCTTCAAACGCTACAACTACGCAGAAGTGCGTACCCCTATTTTCGAGCACTACGAAGTCATCAGTCGTTCTGTTGGAGACACAACCGATATCGTAACCAAGGAAATGTATGATTTTTACGACAAGGGAGACCGTCATATTACCCTCCGTCCAGAAGGAACTGCTCCAGTCGTTCGTTCTTATGTGGAAACAAACTCTTTGCACCAGAAGTTCAAAAACCAAGCAAGTTCTACTACATGGGTCCAATGTTCCGCTATGAGCGCCCACAAGCAGGTCGTTTACGGCAATTCCACCAGATTGGTGTGGAGTGCTTTGGCTCTAGCAATCCAGCTACCGATGTAGAAACGATCGCTATGGCAGCCCACTTCTTGAAAGAAATTGGCATACAAGGTGTTAAACTACATCTCAACACTCTTGGAAATCCTGAAAGTCGTGCAGCCTATCGTCAAGCCTTGATTGACTACTTAACACCGCTCAAGGAGACTTTGTCTAAGGATAGCCAACGTCGTTTGGAGGAAAATCCTCTTCGTGTCTTGGACTCGAAGGAAAAAGAAGACAAGGTGGCAGTGGAGAATGCACCATCTATCTTGGATTACCTGGATGCAGAGAGCCAAGTTCACTTTGATGCTGTTCGTCAGATGTTGGAAAATCTCGGAGTAGACTATATCATCGATACCAACATGGTGCGTGGTCTGGACTACTATAACCATACGATTTTTGAGTTTATCACAGAGATTGAGGGCAATGACTTGACAGTCTGTGCAGGTGGTCGTTACGATGGCTTGGTTGCTTACTTCGGGGGTCCTGAAACTGCTGGCTTTGGCTTTGGACTTGGTGTAGAGCGTCTTCTTCTAGTCCTAGAAAAACAAGGCGTGGCACTTCCTATCGAAAATGCTCTAGACGTCTATATTGCTGTCCTTGGTGAAGAGGCTAATCTGAAGGCTTTGGAGTTGGTACAAGCTCTCCGTCAGCAAGGCTTCAAAGCAGAACGAGATTACCTTAACCGCAAACTCAAAGCTCAGTTCAAGTCAGCTGACGTTTTTGCATCTAAAACTCTTATCACTCTAGGAGAGAGCGAAGTCGAAAGTGGCCAAGTGAAGGTCAAGAACAACCAAACTCGAGAAGAAATAGAAGTATCTCTTGATGTTATCTGTCAAAATTTCTCAGAAATTTTTGAAAAATTAGTATAAAAGAACCAAAAAAAGCTAGGGAAAAACTCCTAGCTTTTTTGAATAAAAAGTACCAAAAAAACACAAATATTAGAAAAAATAGCAAATGAAAAGTATTAGCTGGATAAATCAAAATTTTGGTTAAAATTTATTGACTTTCCCTCTTTGTCACTGTATTCTTGTATAGAATAGAATGAATATTTTGCGCCCTAATTTAGGTATGATGAAAATATTTATGCACAATTCAAATCTTATAAAGAGATGATGGCTAAATGAGAATTTGGAGAAAAAGGAAATGAATATTAAAAAATCAACAAAATATTCACTATTGACAATTGGGATTTTAACTACCTTTCAATTAAGTCAAGTGCATGTCAAAGCTGATACAATTGATTTTTTAAATAATACAGTTGTTCAAAATCAGGATGAAAAAGACACTTCATTAAATAAGAACTTAAATGAAAAGAGTGAAACTACTGCTAATGACAAGAATGAGACGGTAACTAATGAGGGGAAGTCAGCATCTTTAACACCAGAAGATTCTACTTCTACAACGGAAGTGGTAGAAAAGGAAGCAGACAAGGCTCTTGTTGAGAAGAAAGTTGCTGAAGAAAAACCAGTAGCCGAGGAACCAAAATCTGAGAAATCTGTCCAAGAAAGCAAGCCACTGAACAACCAGTAGCTGAAACAACACCTGACGAAGAACCGAAAAAGTTTTTAGAGACAGCTCAAGAGGGTGTAACGAATCCTAAAGATGAATCTACAACTCCTAAAGTTCGTCGCAGAAGAGCTGCTGCTAGCAATACAAAAGTATATGAAGATGCAACTTACGGTAAGTATGTAAAAGCTACGGATTTCGGATTAGATACAACAGGTAAGGTTGAAGCAAGTGATTCTCTTCAAAAAGCTCTGAAAGCAGCCAATGAGGTTGAGGGCGGAGCTGCCGTAATGGTTTCAGGGAATGTCCTCTTGAAGAAAACCTTGGTTATCGATGAGAACTATGCCAATGTAAAAGGTTTGATTGGTAGTGGTCCGAGTCGTAACAATACAAAAATCGTGTTTAACAAAAAGCAAGATGGAGAGCACGATCCTGAAACAAACTTGACAGATAACCGTTACGAGTCTGCGGTGCTCATTCAAAATCAGAAGGACTTTACTGTAGGTCGTTTAACAGTTGAGCATGCTTATGATTCATCAGACTACACCAAAGATAATGAGTTTTACCGTAAAGGGAAATCATACTTTGGGCGTTCAAACGGTATCTACGTAAACGATTCTTCAAATGTTACGATCAATGATGTTCGTGCTATGAAATTTAACAGAGCCGGTGTCTTCTTTAGTTCAAGCAAGGCAACAGCTCAAGAGTATGATGCTAGCGGCAAACCAATCCGTTACAGTAGCATATCTGAAAAGGTTTCAAACGAAGTCAAGTCTATCGGAGATCCAGATGTTCCTATCATGGATGGTAACAAGGTAACCAACTCTTTCCTTCATAACAACCGTGTTGCTGGTGTTATGTTCGGTTACCAACGTAATTTTGTGGTAGACAATAACATCTTGTCATACAACGGTCACGTGTTGGACGGTGGTACTGGATATGGTGCTGCCTCAATGGCAGGGTCTTATAATGATGGCATTACCTATACTGGAAACTATACAAACTACAACTACCGTAAAGGCTTGGATATTCACGACGGGAATAAAATCCTCATCGAAAATAACATCTCACTTGGAGACCGTTTGAATGGTATTGAGGTTTATAACCGTGCCAATCCGATGACAGATGTCATTATTCGTAACAACAAGGTAACACAAGATCCAAACTCTAAGTTGGAAAACGATGATGATGATCCAGCTCGTTACCGTGGTTACACAGCCATCTCTATCCTGACAAATGAGAAAAACCATAAATGGACCAAACCTCTTGATAAAGGTCGTTATGTCATTTCAAATAACACCATTGAAGGTTTAACAAAATCATTTGAAAATGGACAACTAGGAACATTTGGTATCCTCTTTAGAAATAACGAAAGTTCAAATGACTATAGCCTAAACATCGAAGGAAACACCATCACTGGTGATTCGACAGACTATATCATCTCTGTCAACAACAATACTGCTCAAGCATCTAGAGGTGTTGAAGGTGGCGGTTCAGGTGACATCACTATTTCAAGAAACAAGATTGAAGTAGATGACATCAAGCAGTTACCGATTTACATCAATGATGATACAACTTATGTAGCAAGTGTTATTGACCGTACTACTGGAAAACGTGTCAACAAGGTTACAAAAGTACCATTTACTAAGACTAGAGGAAGCATCAACATTGACAACAATGAGTTGACCGTTTCTAAGATTAAGTCTAGATGGAAAAATGCGGTCGCTATTGAAAGCACAAACGCAGCTTCTATTGCTGTCAATAGCAATACCTTTAAGTATAAAGACAATGAGCCGTGGCAACGTTATGATGTTACCCGTAAAACAGACGGTAGAGTTATCAAAGACATAATGCAAGCTTTCTTTGGTATCAACCGTCTAAACGACACTGTTAAAGTAACAGCTACAGACAATAAATTCATCGCCGACACACCAAACAAGAATGGTTTCTTTAGACTATACAATGGTGATTGGGTGAACTTAAATGCTAAGAGTAAAAATGTCTTCCTAGGACGTAACACTCTTGATGGCAAACCATTAGCTCCGGTAGACATCGTTGGTGACAAACGGTTGAAACACTTCGGACAACGACAACAACAGAGTACATCATCGAAACTCGTGAAACAGATGAACTTCCTATTGGATTTAAAGAAACTGTACAAAAGGGTGTACCTGGTAAGAAGGTTAATGTTTACAAGATTACCAAGGTTGGTGATACAATTGTAGGTCGTCAGATCGAATCTGAAGAAGTAATCCAAGAGCCTACGAGAGAAATCGTTTTGATTGGTACAGCAACAGAAACATTTGAGACTGTTACTGAGAAAGAAACTGTTGAATACGAAACAGAGATCAGAACGGACCCAACAAAACCAAAGACTTATCTATTTGAAAATCAAGCTGGTAAGAATGGTTCTATTGAAAAGACTTACCAAATCAGAAAATTGAATGGTAAGGAAGTTGGTAAGACTTTGACGTCTGAAACAGTGATTGACCAACCAGTCAAACGCATTATCACTGTTGGTAGTGCAGTTGAAAGAGTAGAATACACTACTGATGTCAAGGATGTAGACTTTGAAACTGTCATCGAATACGACTACACGAAACCAAAAGGCTACGAAGAAGTTCGTCAAGAAGGTGAAAAAGGCCGTATTGAAAGTCAATACAAATTGACCTACCTCAACGATGAACTTGTTGACCGTACCTTGGTCAATGAAAACACCCTAAAAGAGAAGAAGAACAAGATTGTTGTTAAAGGTCTAGGTGTGGTTGTATCAATCAGATCCGTAGTTGTTGTCGAAGAAAAAGACTTCAACAAGGTTATCGAAAAAGATGAAACCCAACCAGAAGGCTACAGCAAGATTACTCAATTCGGATCTCCTGGTACCATCACAACAACTTATGAAGTGACCTATGAGGACGATGTCGAAGTTTCTCGTAAGGAAATCTCAAAAGTTGAGGATCCAAAAGCTGTAGACGAAATCACAGTAATCGGTACTTCTAAGATGACAGAACGTACATTGGATGAACAGGTTGATGTACCATTCAAGACGATTTATGTCTCAGACAATACACTTCCAGCAGGAGAAAGTGTTGTCGATGAAGAAGGAACTCCCGGACAAATTATCCGAACATTCTTGGTAAGCTATAAGAATGGTAATGAGATTAGTCGTACTATCGTTTCGGAACACAAGGTTACAGATGCTGTCAATCGTGTCGTCCGTGTCGGTAATTCAACACCTATTGTTGAGACAACGGAACTTGTAGAAGAAACAGAAGTAATTGACTACAATACTGTTGAGAAGTTTACAGACCAACTTCCTTCAGGAACAACTAAGATTATTCAGCCTGGTAAGAAGGGGCAAAAGACAAGTCGCTACTCTGTAACTAAGGTGAACGGTGAAGAAACTTCTCGAACATTTGTTGAATCTGACATCACTATAGAACCTGAGGATAAAATCATCCAAGTAGGAACTCGTGTTAAAGAGGTTAGAGAAGCAAGTGAGTCAAGTCCAATTCCATACACTGTAATAGTTCGCAAAGATATTACGAAACCAATTGGTTATAAGGTCGTGGAAGTTGAAGGTCAAGACGGTGAGAAGTCAGACCTCTATAAAGTAACCTACATCAATGGTACCGAAACCAAACGGGAACATTTGAAGACAACGGTCGTTAAAGAAGCTATTGACAAGGTGATTGTCGAAGGTACCGGAGTAGAACGTGCTCTCTTTGAAATTCAAGAAGATAAGATTACAAGCTCAACTGAGTATCGAAATGATGACACTCTTCCAGAAGGTGAAACAAAAGTTGCTCAAGTTGGCGAGGAAGGTCTCCTTCGTAAGACGATTGAAAAACGATACTTCAATGATGAATTGCGTTCTACGAAATTAGTAGACAGCAAACTAATCAAAGAAGCAACTCCAACTATCATCTTGGTAGGTACAAAACATGTACCAACCATAAAGGTAGAACAGGATACACAAACTGAGAAGACTGCCTATAAGACTCAAAAATCGAAGATCCAGACCTACCAAAAGGTGAAACTAAGGTAGTTCAAGTAGGAAGAACTGGTCTCATTGAGAAAGTTTACCAACTAACTTACAAAGACGGAGTCTTGATTAAGACAGACTTGATTAGTAGTAAGGAAGTTCAGAAAGTCCAAGATGAGATTATCCATATCGGTACTCAAGTCACTGAAACTAAGGAAATCAACACAACAAGTCCAATTCCGTACAATGTTATTATTCGTAAGGATAAGACCAAGCCAGTTGGTTACAGCTTTGTTGAAGTAGAGGGCCAAGAGGGAATTCAAACAGACTACTATCAAGTGACGTATGTCAATGGTAAGGAAACTAAGCGTGAACACCTCAGAACTGTCATTACAGCTCAACCTGTCAATAAAGTCCTAGTTGAAGGTTCTGGTATCGAACGCACAATCTTCGAAATTCAAGAAGAGAGAATCACAAATTCAACGGAATTCCGTAATGATGACACTCTTCCAGAGGGTGAAACGAAGATTATCCAAGAAGGTCAATATGGTCTAATCCATAAGACAATCGAGAAGCAATACTTCAATGATGAAGAACGTTCAGCAACATTAGTTGATACTAAGGTTATCCGAAAAGCAGTAACTCGCGTTATTTTGGTGGGAACGAAACGAATTCCTTCTATTACGACAGAGGAGCTAATCGAGGTGGAAGAAATCGCCTTTGAAAAGCAAACAGTTGAAAATGCTAACCAAGCACAGGGTACTGTAACTCCTCTACAAAAAGGCAAACCAGGAAAGCTAAAATCTGTGTATTGCTTGACTCTTCAGGACGGAGTTGTTATCAAGAAAGTATTGATTCGCTCAGAAGTCCTTGAAGAACCACAAGTAGAAATCACTGAGATTGGAACACTGGTTGAAAAACCAAGACAAGAACCATCAGCACCAGCTGATACCATCAACCCAATAGTTCCATCTTCCAAACAGGAAGAAGAAAGAGAATCAAAGGTAGCATCAGCCCAAGAATCACAAAAAACGGGAACTCCAGTAGCCCCAAATAATCTCTTGCCAGAGACTGGAGAACAGTCAAACTGGTGGTTAAGTCTTATTGGAATTCTGATGATGTTCTTAACATTCATTGGTCTCAGCGATAAAAAATCTGACCATTGAAGACTGTTTTTATATAAAAAGTTGGGAAAACTGGAATATTATAAAAAATAGCTTGTAAACGAATTCAAAAAATGCTATGATATATTTGATTAATTAAGAGGAGTCAACCATGAATTATTTTAAAAAGAACACGATGCGCGTGTTTGCATTTTTGGGTATAATCGTGTTATCTTTGACGGTACTGACAACAGTATTTGCAGCTGATGTTACAGACTATACCAATAAAACATCAATCACTGTTGATGGTCAACCATTGACATCGGACACTCAAATCGGAACAGGTAAAGTTTTGGAAGCAACCAATACCATTTCTTTCCCTGATACTCAACAAATTAACGAAGGCGATGTACTGGTACTTGACCTTCCTAAAGAATTGGGCTTGATCACCAAGCTAGAATTTCCAATTACCCATAGCAGTGGTGAAGTAATTGGGAATGCTGTGACAGATCCAAGCACTCAAAAAGTAACGATTACTTTTACAGATTATTTCTCTAAGAATTACAAAGATAAGGTAATGTCTTTGAAATATTCTGTGCGTCCAAATGTAACCAACTTACCAGAATCGGGTAAATATACTTTCCAATTCGGGACAGAAAATTATACCCTTAATTATGATAAAACAGACGGTGAAGCTGGTGACTATGAAATGAAATATGGTTACCAAGATTCAGAAAATCCTAAACGCATCAAGTGGCGTGTTGTTTTGAACGCAGTTCAAGATAAATTAAACAACATGGTTATCAAGGATGACTTTAGTGATAGTGGACAAGTCTTGGTAGAAAGCTCTTTCCGTGCCGTTCGTTATGCAACTCAACCAGAGAAGATTCCAAATGAAGCAGCTCTTCTTAAATTGGAACCAATCGATAACTTTAGCAAAAAAGCTGAATTCACTCGAAATGCGGATGGTAAAATCACAGGGTTCACCATTAACTTTGGTGACAACTGGAACTGGGCAATGTACATTGAGTACACAACAGAATTGACTTCAGAACTTCCAAAAGGTACTCAAGTTGCCAATGTTTTGGAATGGTCAGCAAGTAACTTCCAAAAATCTCGTTCAGTCAGTGCATTGACTCGTTTAGAAACAGGTTCAGGTGAGGGTAGTGGAGATAAGACTACTACGACCACAACAACCACAACGACAACTTCTACAACTACAACGACAGAAGAACCAACGACAACTTCTACAACTACAACGACAGAAGGTCCAGCGACAACTTCTACAACTACAACGACAGAAGGTCCAGCGACAACTTCTACAACTACAACGACAGAAGAACCAACGACAACTTCTACAACTACAACGACAGAAGAGCCGACGACAACTTCAACAACAGAAGCAACAACTGAGGTGACTACAGGTTCAACTTCAGAAACAACAGAAGCGACAACTGAGGAAACTACTGTTTCGACAGAAGAGCCAACGACAGCTTCGACAACAGAAGAACCAACAACCACTTCAACAACCACTTCGACAACTACAACAACAGAAAAATCAACGACAACAACAACGACTACGACAACCTCAAAACCAGATGTTCCTGGAACAACTACGGAGGAGAAACCAAAACTTCCTCAAACTGGTGAATCAGTAGAAACTGGTTTGGTATTTGCGGGAATCGTCATCTTATCAAGTACAGTTGTATTGAAACGTAGATATTCTAACAAGTAATAGTTTAGTTTCTTTAAAAAGGAGAGAGCAAGGTTCTCTCCTTTTTTAAAAGTGAATAGTATATGGAGCATTTAGATGAAACTATCAATTCTTATTACTCTTTTAAATGAAGAATTAGTTCTAGCTCAAACGCATAAAGCCATCTCTGAGAAGTTAGAGAGTATGGTTTTATCGGAAGAACTATCTGACTACGAAATTCTCTATGTGGATGACGGCAGTAGCGATAGCACACTAGAACTAATCCATGCTATTGCCAATGAAAACCCGCGGGTCAAGTATATCAGCTTTAGTAGAAACTTTGGACGCGAGAGTGGAATTCTTGCTGGTTTTAAGTATGCAACTGGCGATGCGGTTATGGTGATGGATGGAGACTTGCAACATCCGCCTTATCTGATTCCTCTCTTTGTAGAAGCTTATAAAGAAGGATACGATATTGTCAGTGGTCAGAGAAGTCGAGAAGGGGAGTCATTTGTAGGAAGCTTCTTTGCTCGTAGTTTCTATAAATTCTCGAACCATTCCATGGATGTCAAGTTAACAGACGGAAAATCTGAATTACGACTCCTCAGTAAGAGAGCTGTGGATGTATTTGTTTCACTGCCTGAATACAACCGATTTAACAAAGGGCTTTATGAGTGGATCGGTTTCAAAGAGAAGGTTATCCCTTATAAAAACGAAGTGCGTAAAGCAGGAAAAAGCAAATTCGGCTTTAAGAAGTCTATGAACTATGCCTTCCAGGGGATTATCTCATTTAATGACCGTCCTCTAAGAATTTGTATCCAATTTGGATTTGTCAGCATGGCTCTGTCTCTTCTCTACATTGTTTATGAGTTTTGTAAATTTATCTTTTCTTCCGACTATACGAGTGGCTATTTCACCACAATAGCAGCCATTATCTTGTTTAGCAGTGTGCAGCTGATCTTCATCGGTGTGCTTGGAGAGTATATCGGAAAGATTTATTACGAGGTGAAGCAACGTCCTCACTTTATCGTCGCGAAAAGTAATATTGACCAAGCTGAAAAAGACAAGATTGGTTAAGAAGACATAGGAGAAAACAAACATGGATAAGTGGTTAACGCGTTGGCAAGAGTTAAAAGGGAAACACCCTAAAGCCTTGCTTTATACGATAAGTGCCTTACTACCGATGACCATCATGCTGGTTGTTTGGTTCTTCATGGGTAGCTATCCCTTTGGGAATAAAAGTCTGATGGCAGTTGACTTTGGTCAGCAGTATATCAGCTTTTTTGGCTTACTTAAACATGCGGTACTTACTGGTGATTTGAGTAGCCTGACTTACTCTTTTACTAAATCTCTCGGTGGAGACATGATAGGGGTTTTGGGCTATTACTTGATGAGTCCCTTTAATATTTTTTATATTATTATCCCCTTCAAACACTATGGTTTAGCAGTTTTTCTGACTATTTGGCTCAGATATGGAGCAATCGGATTATCTTTCTCTCATTTCCTGATTAAACGCTATAAGGGAGCAGAATCTCGTGTGTGGTTGGTGCCTTTGTTTGCAACAGCCTATGCTCTTTCAGGGATGCTCGTTTCCTATCAGATGAACGTCATTTTCTATGATGCCATGATTATGCTACCGCTCGTTATCGTTTATCTGGAAGAGCTCTTGGATGGAGGAAGACCCTATCGTTATGCCTTTATTCTAGGGTTAACAGTCTTTCTGCAGTTCTATATGGGCTATATGATTTCGATTTTTATCGTCCTATACTCTTGCTATTATGTTTCACCACGCCTCTCTATCCAAGGAACTCTGAAACAGAAGCTGAAACACTTCTTGAGTCCTTTGATAAAAACATTTGCCTTCTCTGTTATTGGGGTTGCTACGGCATCGGTCTTGATTGTGCCAGTTTTCTATAATCTCCTTGAGAGTAAGGGGCAAGTTGGAGATGCCATGAAGTTCTCCTTCGCCTTTCAGATCAATCCTGTGGATATCCTGTCGAAGTTAGCTATCGGTGGTTTTGATACTGCCTCAGGCTGGTCGGCTGGACCTAACCTTCCAAATATCTACATTGGTGCTTTAGGATTTCTAGGTTTTATCCTCTACTTTACATCGAAGCAGGTAGCCAAGGAAAAACGTTGGGCTGCAGGTGCGGTCACCCTTGTCTTCTTCATTTCCTTTGTCAATGAATTTGTAAGTAAAATCTGGCATATGGGACAAAACCCCGCTGGCTTCTTCTTCCGTTTCTCATGGTTATTCTCGTTCTTTATGCTCGTTTTAGCCTATCAGGTAGTTAAGGGACAAGTAGAAATTTCTCGCAGAGGGAAGTTGCTCTCAGTGGTGTTGCTAGTTTTATCAGCAATTTATCTCTATACCAAGAAATTCACCTACCTTCCAAAAACCCAACCTGAAGCTTTGACTCAATTTCTATCAAAGAATGTTCTTGTGTTTTGGGTTTTACTAATAGCTATCACTGCAGCCTGCTCTTATCTCTATTGGAGTCGTTCTCGTAAAGCTCCTCAAGTGAAAAAAATGGTGCTCTTGATAGCTGGGGCTGTCGTCCTTCTTTTAGGAATTCTTCTTCAAACAGGATATTTCTTATCTCAGGTTGTCTTGACCTTGTTGGTCTATTTGGCAGTTATCTTCTTATTGCGCACAAGAATGACCAGACTAGCCATTCTTGCCGTGTCTGCTCTAACAATCTTTGAGTTAGGCTATAATGCCTATCTTTCTCAAGTGACCTTTGGGTATGCAGATGTAGATAAGTTTGTAGATGCAACGGTATCTGTAAAACAAGTGACAGACGATGTTCAGAAACAAGCAGACCAACCATTCTACCGAATTGCTACAACCTTTGCCTATTCAAAAACAGTGCCATCGCTTGTTTCCTACCCAGGTTTAAGTACTTTCAGTTCAAGCTTAGAGCGTACGACCATGGATCAATTTGCCTTTATGGGTGACCAAGGGATTAATGCAGCGACAGAGTATGAAAATGGAACTCCTCTGACGGATGCATTATATGGGATTCGCTACTATATGGATGTCAAAGATCTGGATCCTACTGAGAAAGAAGCTCATCCTGAGAGAATGTATTTCACTCGTTTTGCCAGTCGTTTTGATATGCAGCGTTATTTCACGAAGAAGGTCTACGAAGATGAACGCTATATCGTGTACGAAAACCCAAATTCTTTCCCATTAGCTTATGGAACAAATGATTTGGTAAGAAATATCAACTTCGGTAAAAACAACGCTATTCAAAATCAAAATATCATTCTCAACTCTATGGAAGGTGTGAAAAAAGGCGAAGAGAATTATCTCGACTACTTCAAACCCCTAGCCTACGGAGATGTTGAAACAGAAAATCTTACTGAGGAAAATGTCGACAAAGAAAAAGGAACTGCAGTTTACAAGCGGGTGGACTCTTCTAAGGATGCAGTGGTTCGCTACCGAATTACTCCGCGAACAGACTTGACTTATTACTTCTTCGTACCTGCAGGTCTAAATACAGAGAAAGATTATTCCGTCCTTCTGAACGGCAAGTGGTTTACTCATTCTAAGAGAAATACGCAACGTCAACTCTGGCAAATTGCAGATAATGCGGAGAATCAAGAATCTGTACTTGAGTTCCGCTTTAAAACAGATAAGGTTGACCTTTCAAATGCAGGAGTTTACCGCGCAGAAATCAGTCAAATTCAAAGTGCTTTAGAAAAAAGGAAGGCACAAGGTCTACAAGTTGAGAAATTCTCGAATACTCATATCGTCGGTTCAGTGAATATTACTGACGACAGTAAATATATGATGACTTCTATCCCTTATAGCGAGGGTTGGAAGGTGAAAGTAGATGGTAAGGATGTACCTGTGACAAAAGCATGGAACAGCTTTATTTCATTCCCGATTACTTCTGGACAACACAAAGTAGAATTTGTCTTCTCACAAAAAGGAAGGGTTACAGGTGCTGTATTGACTCTCATCAGTCTAACAACGCTTTATATTGTCAGAAGAGATTACAAAAAGGATGATAAAAACCAGCTGAAAGAAAGTCAAGACGCTCCATCAGCTGACTAAGCAATCTTTTATCAACTATAAAAAAATACGGTCAGGATACCATTTCTGACCTTTTTATTTTGCAAAATGACAAAAATCTTAAACTTTTTGACAAAAATACTTGTCAAAAATAAAAAGATGTGTTACAATAAAATCAAGATAAAGAACAAAGGAGAAAAAAGACATGCTAAAAAATCGTCTAAAAGAGCTTCGGGCTCGCGATGGCCTGAATCAAACAGAGCTGGCCAAACTAGCTGGCGTGTCCAGGCAAACTATCAGCTTGCTTGAGCGGGATGAGTACACGCCATCCATCGTCATTGCCCTGAAGATTGCTCAGATATTCCATGAGCCAGTCGAGTCAGTCTTTCGCTTAGAGGAGGATGAGTGATGAACAAGTATAAAGTGATTTATTATCTATCTATAGTTGTGTTTATCGTAAATCTTTTGGCTATGATTGGAAGCCTATTTGGTTGGTTTACCATCGTAGAAGGCAAGTACCTCTTCTGGAATAATATAGTGCTACTATTAGTCTTTAGATGGGTAGAGAAAAAAATAAAGTTTAAAGAACTCGTAAAAGGAGAAAAGTTATGAAAGAGTTTTTAGCAGGTTTTCAAGTCGATACTGAGAACAAAGAACTTGCCGGTGTTTGTGCAGGTTTAGGAAACTATTTTAACATTCAAGCCAACATTGTTCGTTTGGTGACAGTCTTCTTGTTTCTCTCTTCGACTGAGGTCGGGATTATAACAGTAACTCTCTATGCCTATCTAGCAGGTTGGCTTGGGAATGAACCCTTGGGAGATGGAGCAAAAAAAGCTAGAAATCAAGCTATTCTCTTACTTGCTGTTTGTTTGATTTTGGTATCACTAGGAGCAGAAGGTTTGACAGCTATTTTTGAATCAGGGAAAGCCTTTGGTCAATGGTTGTCTGGCTTGTTTTAGAAAGAGGTTGAAAGATGGAAAAGAAACATATTATTTTTGCACTGAAGATTTTTCTTGCAAGTGCTTTATTAGGAATATTTGCTGGTTTCCTTGATCTTAATCCTTTAGGTATCACTCAAGCTCAAGTAGTCGTTGCATTGAAATCATTCTTTCTTGGTTTAGGGATGCTTACGGTGATTCTAACTTTTTATTTCACTAGAAAAAGCCATCAGGCCTATCAGAGTTATCAAAGAGAAGAGGAGGACGAAGAAAACGAACAAGACTACCTTGCCACGTATCGCTTCTTAGATTATGCTTCAGTAGCTTGGAATGTTTGCCAAATTTGTATGCTATCCTGTCTACTTTTAGGTTTGGGAGGTTTAGGTCTATCAGCAACATCCTTACTTTTGCTGGTTGTAGGTATCTGGTCGGGTGTTTACTGTCTCAAAATCACCAGCAAGATTCGTAACTACAAACTTTCTATTACGGCGACTCCCAAGGAAGTTTTGGACTACCTTGACACTTATGATGAGGGAGAAAAACAGGCTGAGATGGAAGAAGCTTACTTGATCTTGTTCAAGGTTAATCAGCTCCTCATTCCTGGTATCTATGTTGTCTTAGTAGTTTTATCTGTGGTATTGGGACAAGTACAGTTGGTGGCTCTACTCGTGGCAGTTGTCATCCATATGTACATGAATGTGGCACAATTGCGCAAAACAAAACGTTATTTCAAATAGGAGAATATTATGAAAACACTTAAAAACATTGGCTGGTATAGCCTTACTTTCTTATCATTTATTATGATCTATAGTTTTATTCAGGGCGTAGGTTTAGTGGCTATGAAAATGGGTGCGCCTGAATATGTTGCTGTCCCAATTTATGTCTTATTGGCAGGAATTTTCACCTTCGTTACCTACAAGTGGTATAAGACAGGAACCGTTACGATTGAAAAAACAGCCCTTAACAAATACATCTGGTTGCCTGCCTTGGTATTGGTTCTTGTCATAGCAGCACAAAATTTCTTACCAAATGATCCATCAGTCAATCAACAGATGTTAGAACAAATGACTCATAATCAACCTCTTTTCTCTTTCTTTATGATAGTGGTCTTTGCGCCTCTGACAGAAGAATTGACCTTTAGAGGAATGTTAGCCCGCTATGTCTTCCCTCAACAGGATAATGTCAAGCAAACAGTTCTCTTTCTTCTTGTAAGTAGTATCATTTTTGCTCTCGTTCATTTCCCTGGCACTCCACAACAATTCCTAGTTTATGCTTCACTTGGCTTTAGCTTGGGCTTAGCTTATATCAGCAAAGGTGGTCTAGCTTATAGTATAGCCCTACATGCTTTGAATAATTTAATCGCATTTTTAATGATAGTCATGCTATAATAGACTCAGGAGGAAGTCATGAAACGAGTGATATTATTAGCAGTGATTCAGGCAGTCGTTCTCTTCTTTATCATTGGAGTGCTTGCCTATGCTTTAAAAGGGGATTTCTTTTATAACTATCTAGCAGTTATCTTCGCACCAATCGCAGGGATTATGAGATTTGCGACGGCTTATGCAACGGAGATTGTTCTCCCTAAAAAGGCTGCAGAGATTTCTGAAAAGCGTAAAAAATAAAGAAAACCTAAATCCAGCGAATGACTTTGCTGGATTTTTTCATTTATGAGAGGATTCTCTCAACTTTTCTGATGATTTTCATGAAGAGCCTGCGCTTTTATGGTAAAATAGTAACAGAATAAAAGAGGAGAGAAAACATGAAACGTAGTATGTATGCTGGTCGTGTTCGTGAGGAGCACATCGGACAAGAAATTACCTTGAAAGGCTGGGTTGCTCGTCGTCGTGACTTGGGTGGTTTGATCTTTATCGACCTTCGTGACCGTGAAGGAATCATGCAGTTGGTCATCAACCCTGAAAAAGTATCAGCAGAGGTGATGGCAACAGCTGAAAGCCTTCGTAGTGAATTTGTCATCGAGGTGACTGGTCAGGTTGCTGCACGTGAGCAAGCAAATGACAAGTTGGCGACTGGAGCGGTTGAACTGAATGTAACGGCTCTTACTGTGCTTAATACAGCCAAGACAACACCATTCGAAATCAAGGATGGCATTGAAGCGAACGATGATACACGTCTACGTTACCGTTACCTTGATCTTCGTCGTCCAGAAATGTTGGAAAACCTTAAGCTTCGTGCCAAGGTAACGCATTCTATCCGTAACTACTTGGATGAGTTGGAATTTATCGATGTGGAAACACCATTCCTTTCTAAGTCAACACCAGAAGGGGCGCGTGACTATTTGGTGCCATCTCGTGTCAATAAAGGGCATTTTTACGCTCTTCCTCAAAGTCCGCAGATCACAAAACAGTTGTTGATGAATGCTGGATTTGACCGTTACTACCAAATTGTTAAATGTTTCCGTGATGAAGACTTGCGTGGAGACCGCCAACCAGAGTTTACTCAGGTCGACTTGGAAACTTCTTTCCTTACTGAACAAGAAATTCAAGACATCACAGAAGGTTTGATTGCGCGCGTGATGAAGGAAACAAAAGGCATCGAAGTGACACTGCCATTCCCTCGTATGAAGTACGATGATGCCATGGCTCTTTATGGTTCTGATAAACCTGATACTCGTTTTGAGATGTTGCTTCAAGACTTGACAGAAGTTGTCAAGGGTGTTGATTTCAAAGTCTTCTCAGAAGCACCTGCCGTTAAAGCCATCGTCGTCAAAGGCGCAGCAGATAACTACTCACGTAAAGATATCGATAAGATGACAGAAGTAGCCAAACAGTATGGGGCTAAGGTCTGGCGTGGGTCAAGGTTGTTGACGGTGAATTAAACGGACCTGTTGCTAAATTCTTGACAGCTGTTCAAGGAGATTTGACAGCAGCTCTTGGTCTTGAAGATAAAGACTTGGTTCTCTTTGTGGCTGATACGCTTGAAGTAGCAAATGCAACACTTGGGGCCCTTCGTGGACGTATTGCCAAAGAGCTTGGCTTGATTGATAACGACAAATTTAACTTCCTATGGGTAGTTGACTGGCCAATGTTTGAATGGTCTGAAGAAGAAGGTCGCTATATGAGTGCCCACCATCCATTTACTCTTCCTCAAGCAGATACTGCGCATGAGCTTGAAGGTGATTTGGCTAAGGTTCGTGCTATTGCCTACGACATCGTCTTGAACGGTTATGAGCTTGGCGGTGGTAGCCTTCGTATCAACCAAAAAGAACTCCAAGAACGCATGTTCAAGGCCCTTGGATTCTCAACAGAAGAAGCAAATGACCAGTTTGGATTCCTTTTGGAAGCCATGGACTATGGATTCCCACCACACGGTGGCTTGGCTATCGGACTTGACCGTTTTGTAATGTTGCTCGCTGGAGAAGAAAATATCCGTGAAGTGATTGCTTTTCCTAAGAACAACAAAGCAACTGACCCAATGACCCAAGCACCATCAACAGTAGCTCTTAAACAATTAGAGGAACTCAATCTACAAGTAGAACAAGATGAAACAAACGAAACTAACTAAAAAGTGGCACTATTATTTGCGCCGCTTTGCTCACAGAGTGAAGATTTTGCGTGTTTTGCAAAGTATCTCCCGAGAAAAATACGATGAAAAAATTTCAGCTTCTCTAGTATATGGTTTTCTATCAGCAGTAGCTGTCAATTTTTTCTTCCAACCAGGACATGTTTATTCAAGTGGAGCAACAGGTTTGGCTCAGATCATTTCTGCGCTTAGTAATCACTTGTTTGGCTTTTATTTCCCAATTTCAGTAGCATTTTACGCTATCAATATCCCGCTGATGATTTTAGCCTGGTACCAAATTGGACATAAGTTCACGATTTTCACCTTTATCACGGTATCTATGAGCTCGCTCTTTATCCAGTTTGTGCCAGTGGTGGTCTTGACAGAGGATCCAATCATCAATGCTCTTTTTGGGGGAGTCGTCATGGGACTGGGAATCGGCTTTGCTTTACGCCATAACATCTCCAGTGGTGGAACAGATATTGTCAGTCTGACTATTCGTAAGAAGACGGGGCGTAACGTCGGAAGTATCTCCTTCCTAGTGAACGGGACAATCATGCTGATTGCAGGCTTGACCTTTGGTTGGAAATATGCCCTTTATTCCATGATTACGATCTTTGTCTCAAGCCGTGTAACAGATGCAGTTTTCACCAAACAAAAACGCATGCAGGCTATGATCGTCACTAGCAATCCTGATGCAGTCATTGAAAAAATCCATCATAAATTGCACCGTGGTGCGACCATGATTCACGATGCGGAAGGGACCTATAACCATGAGCGTAAGGCAGTTTTGATAACGGTTATCACTCGCGCAGAGTTTAATGATTTTAAACTCATCATGAAACAAGTTGATCCGACAGCCTTTGTATCTGTCTCAGAAAATGTCCATATTCTTGGGCGTTTTGTCGAAGTTGAAAACTAGTCGTTCAGATAAATAGAATACAAAAAAACCAACTCAAAATAGAGAGTTGGTTTTTATTTTTCAACGATTTCGTGTGCAATCACCTGACGATAGCAGATTTGACGATTCTCTTTGACATCATTAATGATTTGAAGAATGGTTTCAAATGAAGTTCGACCAAGAGCAAGACTATTGATATCAACATAGGCAGCTAGATTCAATCTTGGATTGACCGAATCAAAGCTGAGGACCGGAACATCAAGCTGGTGTTCGTTGAGGTAGTTACATACACCTTCAGCTAAGAGACTATCTGTTGTAATAATAGCATCGGTCTGAGGGTCGTGTTTAAAGAGTTGTTTACTAAAGTTATAGCCTTTTTCTTCTAGAAACTCGTCTGCAAAGAAGGTACGGTGACTATCAAGAGGCAGATTGTGTTCTTGAAGAGCTTGCTCGTAACCTGTCAGACGGTCCTGGGTAACGAAGAGTTTCTTGGTACCACCAATGAAAGCAATGCGACTACAACCTTTTTTGATGAAATATTCGGTCGCATCAAATCCGGCTTGGATGTTATCATTATCAACAAGCGGTATGAAGGGGGAAAGTGATTTTCCAAGAATGAGGAAGGGGAATTGCTCCTCGACAACCAGTTGTACCAAGGGATCATTTTCTTGAGCATACAAGAAGATAAGCCCATCCACACGTTTCCGTAGACCATTTGTGAAATGGCGTTTAAACGCTCTTTTTCATCTTTACCAGTCGCAATCTGAATGGCATAGTGATTTTCCGAGGCAACCTGTGCAATCCCTCTAAGAACAGAAGGGAAGAAAGGGTTTTGGTAGAAAACGTCTGAATCATCCGGAAGGACTAAGCCAATAACTTGCGTATAACTGCTAACAAGACTTCGAGCATTTAGATTAGGATGATAATTGAGTTCTTTCATTGCTTTTCGAACTCGTTTTTTGGTTTCGTCACTAATCGTTGATTTGTTTTGAATAACACGGGTTACGGTTGAAGGAGAAACTCCTGCAGCTTTGGCCACGTCTTTAATCGTAACAGGCATAATAATCTCCTACTTTTTGTAGTCTGGATCACGATAATGAGTCTTATAAAAGATAGTGACCAGATATAGAACAAATAAAATGTTTTGAACAGTAATCAAAGTTGCCATATTCTGCCCCAAAAGACCTAGAATCAGGGTAAGTAAAGTTGGTAATCCTAAACAGTTCAAAATAAAATGGTAGCACTCTTTATAGGTCTTAAATGAGAAGAGACGAGATTTTTTCGTGAAGTAGAGCAGAAGGCTAGCACCTAGAGCTACAATGAAAAAATTAAGGCCAAAGAGGAAACTAGCACCTAAGACCAGGAAGAGGCTGATGTAGACACGATTCTGTTGATACCAGTCTTTTGAAATAGCCTGAGTCAAGCTTTCCTTGCTTTGGAAACTATCCGTTGTGATAGCGTGATAGCGAATGCTGGTTAGTTCTTTTCCTTGCTTACTGATGACGAGTTGCTCAGGTTCAAAGCTAAGAAGTAATTCTTCAGGGAAACTTGAACTAGCAGTAGCCCCGATTTGTACAGAAGCTTGATGAGGAGTCGAACCAGTATAGCTTAGTTTACCATCTACAATCTGAGCATTGGTAGCTAGATCCTGAACGACTTCGTCCGTCAATGGAGCATAGACATCATCGATGAACGTCTCTAAAGGATAGGTTTCCTGAGAACTGTTCTGGATAGCAATAGGCACCATGGATAAGCTAATCAAGAAAATACTGGTAAAAATCAGTTGAAACCAGTTTAGACCAAAACGTTGAGATAGGGGCTTACGAAATCCCCAAATACTATTAAAATAAGAAAATGGATATGGTAACATAAATCTCTTTCTGTAGGCATTTTTCTATACGAGTATTATATAGAGAAATGTTTTTTATTTCAAGCGGGGATAGTAGGATCCTTGATAAAAGTGAATGTTTGTTATGATTCGTCCACTAACTAACAAGGTAATCTCAGCAAGCTCTTGTTTCTCACCAGACAATCGATGTACAAGTTCAAAAATGAAAAAGGGTGGCGGGGGTATATTACCCCTTGTCGCCACCGCTTGTAAGTCCTGAAACGAAGTTCTTTTGCAAGAAGAAGAAAAGTGTACAGATTGGAAGAGCGATGAGGATAGCACCTGCTGAGAAGTAGGCGATCTTCAAGTTCTTCGCATTGCTGACGAAGGTTTGTAGACCAACGGCAACTGTATAGTATTCTTTTTCACGAAGCAAGAAACTAGAGAGGATATAGTCTCCGAAAGGTCCCATGAAGGCCCAGAGTGCTTGTACAGCAACCATTGGGCGAACAAGAGGGAGAACGATTTGCCAGAAACGGCGGAAATGTCCTGCACCATCAAGTTTTGCAGACTCATCAAGAGACATTGGCACGGTGTCAAAGTAACCTTTCATCAACCAAGCGTTCATCGGGATACCTCCACCAACGTAGAGGAAGATGAGGAACCAGCTTTGGTTAAGGGCGTTCAACATGAGGGCCATAACGAAGAAGGCAGTCAAAGCGGCCATTGTTGGCACCATTTGGATAATCAAGAAGAAGACCAAACTTTGTTTACGAGCCAAGAAGTTGTAACGGCTATAGGCATAACCAGCAAGTACGATAATACTTGTCTGAACAACCATAGTGATCAAAGCGATAATCAAAGTGTTGAGGTACCATGTGCCGTACAAGGTTTCTGTAAAGAGCCCTTTGAAGTTATCAAGACTGAAATTGACATTGCTGTCGAGTTTGAAGGCCACAACGTTACCGGCCTTAAAGGCTGACATAATCGTGATTAAAAGAGGATAGATAATAACGATTGAAAGTCCAATTAAGTAAAGATAAGTAAGGGTTTGAGACAGTCTACGTTTGATTTTGACTGAGTTATTCATCTTAGACGTCCTCCATATCAAATGCGTGTAGTTTCTTGAATGCAATCATAGAAATAGAGATGACGATGATTGAAATAATCAAGGTAACGGCAGCTGCCATAGAGTATTGAGGAGCGGTACCAGTTGTCAGACGGTAGATCCATGAGATCAAGATATCGGTTGAACCAGCTCCACCACCGACACTACCAGGACCACCACCATTGAAGAGGTACATGATAGAGAAGTTGTTGAAGTTGAAGGTGTATTGGCTGATCAAAGTAGGCGCCGCAACAGCCAAAATCATTGGGAAAGTGATGTTACGGAATTTGCCAAGCGTTTGCACCGTCGATATAAGCTGCTTCATACAAGTCATTTGGAATAGACTGTAGGATACCGAGAGTCAAGACGTAGATATAAGGGAAACCAAGCCATCCTTGCATCATAATCAAGGCAATTTTAGTCCAAGTTGGATTTGTCTTCCAAGGGATAAGAACGCCATCTAAGAAAGGAAGAACCTTAGCAAAAAGTGGCAAAACTTGAGTATTGATAGCACCAACACTATCATTGAACATGTTTGAGAATGTCAAGATAGTGATGAAGGCTGGAACCGCCCAAGGTAGAAGGAAGATAACACCAAAGATACGTTTACCCTTGATGAATGGTTGGTTAGCAATAATAGCTGTAAAGATACCGAGTACGATTTGCAAAGTAGATGCAGATAAAGCCCAGATAATAGTCCAAGAAAGAACAGAACCGAAGGCTGAACGGAAGGTACTCAAGCTCCAGATATTTGTGAAGTTAGTCAATCCAACCCAATCCAATAATTTATTTGGTGGTAAGTGTTGGAAATCGTAGTTAGTAAAGGCAATCATCAAGGTTACAATAACCGGGAAGATGATGGCAAATGTCATGGCAACGTAAGATGGAATGATAAGCAAGTAAGGGAATCCATTTTCGTAGATACCTTTAATCATATCCTTAAGTGTCAATGGGACAGGGATGCCATTATTGATACGTTTTGCAATAGTGTGAGCGTCTTTAATATTGAGAATATAAAAGGCTAGATAAACAATTACAAAAATAGAGTGGAATGCACCACGAATCAACATGAAGAGAGAGTTGTCACGGCCAGGTTTTTCACCAAGCGTGATTAAGTTGCTCAATTCAGGTGCTGCAAGTACTATAAAATAGAGGACAAAAGCCACTGTTACAGCAAGGAAGATAAAACCTTTAGCTTTTTGTTTGTTGTAGATTTGTCCCAACCCAGGAATCAATGAAAGCAAGGCTGCTTTTTTTGGTTGTTGTTCCATGAGTGCTCCTTTCATAAGATACGAGCATTGAGCTCGATGCTAATCAGCAAAATTGCTGAAAACATTGTCAATATATCTAAAAATCAAGGGAGATGTTTAAATTATCTCCCTTGAATCAATCAATTAGTTACCAAATTTTTGTTGGATTGTTTCTTTGATCAATGTTACAGCATCATTAGCAGCTGTTTTAGCATCTTTCTTACCACTTACAGCTTCAAAGAGCATTGTTTTAGCTGGATCCCAAACTGTTGACATTTGAGAGATGTTTGGCATTGGTTGTGCGTTCTTGAACTGCTCGATAACAGCTGTAGTCAACTCATCGTTTTTACCTTCAGCGTAAGCACGAGCTTCAGTGTTAGCTGGGATTTCGTTAGTAGCATCGTAGAATGCTTTTTGTTGTTCAGTTGAAACAAGGAAGTCTACAAATTTTTGAGCGCCTTCAAGGTTCTTAGTGCTTGATGGGATGATCCAAGCTTTACCACCACCAAAGGCTGCGTAGTTTTTACCGTTTGGAAGAGTTGGGATAGTTGCAACACCGTAGTTTACTTTAGCATCTTTGAATGCTTGAGCCTTCCAAGGACCATCGATGATAGCAGCTGTTTTACCTTCTTGGAATTGAGTTTGGATCAAGTTTCCAGCACCTTCAGTATCTTGCATACCTTTAGGCCATTTTTCGTACCAAGTTTTAGCGTATTCGATACCTGCGATAGCACCATCGTTAGCAAGACCGATATCTTTAGGATCTTTACCATTGTCACCAAATACGTAAGCTCCGTTACCAGCAAGAAGTCCGTATGCGTAGTAGAAGTTAGTCCAGTCAGCTAGGAAAGCAGTAGTTTTACCTTCTTCACCAGCGAAAGCGTATTTGCTATCTTTAGCAAGGTTTTCTAAGTCAGCAAATGTTTTTGGAGCTTCTTTAATCAAGTCTTTGTTGTAGTATAGAACAAGTGACTCGATAACAGCTGGAGCACCGTAAACTTTACCACCAACAGTTACAAGAGATTTAGTAGTGTCATCAGTTTTAGCACCGTCGCTCAAAGTTACTTCTGAAAGTTGTCCGTCAGTACCAAGGCTACCTACACGGTCGTATGGAGCCATCATAACGTCAGCGGCTTGACCTGATTGGTTGTCAAGTGAAAGTTTGTCAAGTCCACCAAGTTGGTCACCAGATTTGATGTTAACTTTTGTTCCTGATTCTTTTTCATAAGCAGCAGCAACTTTCTCAGCGTAAGCTTTATATTGGTCTTCAACGTAGAAAGTGATTTCTTGGCTTCCTGATGCAGAAGAATCAGCTGCTTTATCAGCAGTTTTGCTTCCGCAAGCTACCAAAAGCAAGCTAGCAAGAGTAGCAGTTCCAAGCACAGCAGCGCTCTTCATGAATTTAGTTGACATAGTGTATTCCTCCTAAAGAATAACAAATTTTATAGTCTAGGGAACGCAAACGTTTTCCCTTATGACCTTAGTATAGCACAAACAGAAAACGGTTGCAAGCGTTTTTTTGAAAAAATTTTAAAAAGCTTGTGGCTGGCTAATTCGCAAAATTGTCTGTATAATAGAAGAGAAATAGGAAATCGTGTAAATTTCAATTCAAAAATAATTGAAGGGAAACGATTGCATAAATAGAAGACTAAACAAAGGGAGGGGGAAAATGAAAATATAGGGAATTTCCGATTCCGGAAATAAAAAGTAGAGAAAAAGTTTTTTTTACAAACGCTTGCATTTCTTTTGGAAATGGGTTATACTTTAATTAGCGCAAACGTTTGCGCAAAAATTGAAATAATTAACAATATAAACACTTGAGGTGCTAATATGAAAAAACGTCAAAGCGGTGTGTTGATGCACATCTCATCACTTCCAGGAGCATACGGAATCGGATCATTTGGTCAAAGCGCCTATGATTTCGTTGACTTCTTGGTTCGTACGAAGCAACGCTACTGGCAAATCCTTCCTTTAGGAACAACCAGCTATGGAGATTCTCCATACCAATCATTCTCAGCCTTTGCTGGAAACACTCATTTTATCGACCTTGATATTTTGGTGGAGCAAGGTTTGTTGGAAGCAAGTGATCTTGAAGGTGTGGACTTTGGTAGCAACCCAACTGAAGTTGACTACGCTAAAATCTACTATGCACGTCGTCCACTTCTAGAGAAAGCTGTCAAACGTTTCCTTGAAGTAGGAGATGTCAAAGACTTCGAAAAATTTGCTCAAGAAAATCAATCATGGCTTGAATTATTTGCAGAGTACATGGCTATCAAGGAGCATTTTGATAATCTTGCTTGGACAGAATGGCCAGATGCAGATGCTCGTGCTCGTAAAGCTTCAACTCTTGAAAACTACCGTGAGAAATTGGCTGACAAGCTTGTTTATCACCGCGTAACCCAATACCTTTTCTTCCAACAATGGTTGAAATTGAAAGCATACGCTAACGAAAACCACATCGAGATTGTCGGAGATATGCCTATCTATGTAGCGGAAGATTCAAGCGACATGTGGGCAAATCCACATCTCTTTAAAACAGATGAAAACGGGAAAGCAACTTGCATCGCAGGATGCCCACCAGATGAATTCTCTGCTACTGGTCAGCTTTGGGGTAACCCAATCTATGACTGGGAAGCTATGGACAAAGATGGCTACAAATGGTGGATTGAACGCTTGCGTGAAAGCTTCAAAATCTACGATATCGTTCGTATCGACCACTTCCGTGGATTTGAATCTTACTGGGAAATCCCTGCTGGTTCTGAAACAGCGGCACCTGGTAAATGGGTAAAAGGACCTGACTACAAACTCTTTGCAGCGGTTAAAGAGGAACTTGGTGACTTGAACATCATCGCAGAAGACCTTGGATTCATGACTGACGAAGTTATTGAACTACGTGAACGCACTGGATTCCCAGGAATGAAAGTCCTTCAATTTGCCTTCAACCCAGAGCACGAAAGTATCGACAGCCCACACTTGGCACCAGCTAACTCTGTTATGTACACAGGAACACACGATAACAACACTGTTCTTGGTTGGTACCGTAATGAAATTGACGATCCAACTCGTGAGTACATGGCACGTTATACAAACCGCAAGGAATATGAAACAGTAGTACATGCTATGCTTCGTACAGCCTTCTCATCAGTAAGCTTTATGACTATCGCTACTATGCAAGATTTGCTAGAGTTGGATGGTTCAGCTCGTATGAACTTCCCATCTACTCTTGGTGGAAACTGGTCATGGCGTATGACAGAGGATCAATTGACTCCTGCTGTCGAAGAAACTTTGCTTGACTTGACTACAATTTATCGCCGAATCAATGAAAATTTGGTAGAATTAAAGAAATAAGACATTATCAGGAGACACAAAAAATGTTACCATTAAAAGAATTTGTACAAAATCGTTACAATAAATCTATCGCAGAATGTAGCAACGAAGAGCTTTACCTTGCTCTTCTTAACTACAGCAAACTTGCAAGTAGCCAAAAACCAGTCAACACTGGTAAGAAAAAAGTTTACTATATCTCAGCTGAGTTCTTGATCGGTAAACTTTTGTCAAACAACTTGATTAACCTTGGTCTTTATGACGAAGTTAAAAAAGAACTTGCTGACGCAGGTAAAGAGTTGATCGAAATCGAAGAAGTAGAATTGGAACCATCACTTGGTAATGGTGGTTTGGGACGTTTGGCAGCCTGCTTTATCGACTCAATCGCTACACTTGGTTTGAACGGTGACGGTGTTGGTTTGAACTACCACTTTGGTCTTTTCCAACAAGTGCTTAAAAACAACCAACAAGAAACAATTCCTAACGCTTGGTTGACTGACCAAAACTGGTTGGTTCGTTCAAGCCGTAGCTACCAAGTACCATTTGCACACTTTACATTGACATCTACTCTTTACGATATCGATGTACCTGGTTACAAAACAGCTACTAAAAACCGCTTGCGTTTGTTTGACTTGGATTCAGTTGATTCATCTATCATTGAAGATGGCATTAACTTTGATAAGACAGACATCGCTCGCAACTTGACTCTTTTCCTTTACCCAGACGATAGCGACAAACAAGGTGAATTGCTCCGTATCTTCCAACAATACTTCATGGTTTCAAACGGTGCTCAATTGATCATCGATGAAGCAATCGAAAGGAAGCAACTTGCATGACCTTGCTGACTACGCAGTTGTACAAATCAACGATACTCACCCATCAATGGTGATTCCTGAATTGATCCGTCTGTTGACTGAACGTGGCATTGAACTTGATGAAGCAATCTCTATCGTTCGTAGCATGACTGCCTACACAAACCACACAATCCTTGCTGAAGCCCTTGAAAAATGGCCTCTTGAATTCTTGGAAGAAGTGGTTCCTCACTTGGTACCAATCATCAAAGAATTGGACCGTCGTGTTCGTGCTGAATACAAAGATCCAGCTGTTCAAATCATTGATGAAAACGATCGTGTACACATGGCTCACATGGATATCCACTATGGATACAGCGTAAACGGAGTTGCCGCTCTTCACACAGAAATTTTGAAGAACTCTGAGTTGAAAGCCTTCTACGATCTTTACCCAGAAAAATTCAACAACAAAACAAACGGTATCACTTTCCGTCGTTGGCTCATGCATGCTAACCCAAGCTTGTCTCACTACTTGGATGAGATCCTTGGACGCGAATGGCACCATGAAGCTTCTAAATTGGAAGACCTTCTTTCTTACGAAGACAAGGCTGCTGTCAAAGAAAAATTGGAAAGCATCAAAGCTCACAACAAACGTAAGTTGGCTCGTCACTTGAAAGAACACCAAGGTGTGGAAATCAATACTAACTCTATCTTTGATATCCAAATCAAACGTCTTCACGAGTACAAACGTCAACAAATGAACGCTTTGTATGTGATTCACAAATACTTGGACATTAAGGCTGGTAACATCCCTGCTCGTCCAATCACAGTATTCTTTGGTGGTAAAGCAGCTCCTGCCTACACAATCGCCCAAGACATCATCCACTTGATCCTTTGCTTGTCAGAAGTGATCGCAAACGACCCAGCAGTAGCTCCACACTTGCAAGTGGTAATGGTTGAAAATTACAACGTTACTGCAGCAAGCTTCTTGATCCCAGCATGTGACATCTCAGAACAAATCTCACTTGCTTCTAAAGAAGCTTCAGGTACTGGTAACATGAAATTCATGTTGAACGGAGCTTTGACTCTTGGTACTATGGACGGTGCTAACGTGGAAATCGCTGAGTTGGTTGGAGATGAAAACATCTACATCTTTGGTGAAGATTCAGAAACTGTTATCGACCTTTACGCAAAATCAGCTTACAAATCAAGCGAATTCTACGCTCGTGAAGCGATCAAACCATTGGTTGACTTTATCGTGAGCGACGCTGTTCTTGCAGTTGGTAAGAAAGAACGCTTGGAACGTCTTTACAATGAATTGATTAACAAAGACTGGTTCATGACTCTTCTTGACTTGGAAGACTACATCAAAGTGAAAGAGCAAATGCTTGCTGATTACGAAAACCGTGATGCATGGTTGGATAAAGTCATCGTCAACATTGCTAAAGCAGGATTCTTCTCATCTGACCGTACAATCGCTCAGTACAACGAAGAGATCTGGCACTTGAACTAAGATTAAACAAAAACGCATCTTTAATAGATGCGTTTTTCATATTTAAACTAATTTACAGTGCTTTCCCAACCAGAATCTCTGCTTCGATGGTAATCTCTGTCAGTTGGCTCCAGTCAATCTTGGTCTGGTCAACATGAAAGAGTAGGGGGGTCATGCTAAGCAGGGCTTGGCGTTGCTCTGGTGTGATGGACTTGGTCAGGGAACCTATCTGACTAGATTGGATGCTGAAATGTTCCTGGAAATGTTCTTTGATATCTTGGTTGGAATAGTCCTTCTTTGTCAGTTGGTCTTGCACCATTTGGCGGATTTCTTTGAGGTGATTTTCAGTAGGAACGACCTTGATTAAGATGCCGTCTTTTGATAAAACACGACGAAATTCACCATAGTTAGCAGGGGAAAAGATATCAAGCAGGATATCCATGCTGGCGTCTTTTATAGGAAGACGAGCCAGGTCGCCAACAAACCAGTTGACTGCCCAGTTGGTTTCACTTTTAGCAGCGATTTGAACTGAGTCTTTTGAAATGTCAAAGGCATAAAAGATTTTATCAGAGTGACTTTCTTGGAGTTTGCGAGAGTAAAATCCCTCGCCACAACCAATATCTAAGACAGTTTTTGCGGATGGTTTAGTCGCTAGTATGTCTGAGATGCCTTCTAAGATAGCCTGATAAAAGCCAGCTTCTAGGATTTGCTGGCGATTTTGAAAGTTTTCCTTGTCGTAGTTGGCCGATTGTTTGATTTGCGGAGCTAGATTGACATAGCCGAATTTTGCTAGGTCAAAAGAATGGCGGTTGCTACACTTGAGGCTAGTCTCTATCAAGGTCAGATTTTCTTGGCAGATAGGACATGCAAAGGCACTAGCAGAAACAAAGCGCTGGAGTTTAGGTTTGAGGTTTGTATTCATAGTTTTAGTCTAGCAAAAAAAGAACTGGATAGCAAATGCCTCCAGTCTTCTTTTTAATATGTAAGGACGAAGTATTTTTTCTTACCACGTCGGATAACAGTGAGTTCGTTCTCTAACTTGTCTGCGTCACTCAAGACATAGTCAAGGTCTTGGATACGGTCACCGTTGACGTAGATAGCTCCATTTTGTACGTCTTCACGGGCTTGGCGTTTTGAGTTAACCACGCCAGAAGATACAAGAAGTTCAACGATGTTGTGGTTTTCGTCTGCTTGTACTTGGTAGTTTGGCACACCACGAAGTCCTTGTTTGAGTTCTTTGACAGAAAGGTTTTTGATATTTCCTGCAAAGAGTTGTTCAGTGATGTTAAGGGCTTCTTTGTAAGCTTCTTCTCCATGAACAAGAGTCACAACTTCACGAGCGAGGACTTTCTGAGCCAAGCGTTCGTGTGGTGCTGCTTCGAATTGTTTACGGATGTCTTCAATCTCGTCTAATGACAAGAAAGTAAAGATTTTCAAGAAGCGAACAGCGTCAGCGTCCATAACGTTCATCCAGAATTGGTACATTTCGTATGGAGAAGTCTTTTCAGGGTTGAGCCAAACAGCGTTTCCTTCTGATTTACCAAATTTCTTACCAGTTGCATCTGTAATCAGTGGAACAGTAATTACGTGACCAGTCTTGTCAGCTTTACGACGAAGCAACTCGGTACCAGCGGTCATATTTCCCCATTGGTCAGAACCACCGATTTGAAGGGTTACATTGTGTTCTTGGTTGAGGACAAAGAAGTCATAACCTTGCATGATTTGGTAGGCAAACTCAGTGTAAGAAATCCCTGTTTCAATACGTTTCTTCACAGACTCCTTGCTCATCATGTAGTTGACAGTGAAGTATTTTCCGATATCACGGAGGAAGTCAATGAAGCTGATGCTGCCAAACCAGTCGTAGTTGTTGACCATGACAGCTTTATTTTCACCATTTTCAAAATCAAGAAAGCGAGAAAGTTGTCCTTGGATAGACTTGACCCAGCCATCTACTGTGTCTTTTGTTTGGAGACTACGCTCAGCATCTTTGAAGGACGGATCTCCGATGAGACCTGTAGCACCGCCAACGAGCGCATATGGTTTGTGACCTGCTAACTGCAAGCGACGACTTGTCAAGATTGCGACAAGGTGACCTAGGTGAAGGCTGTCAGCAGTTGGATCGTAGCCAGTATAATAAGAAACTTGACCTTCTTCTAGGGCTTTACGCAAAGCTTCTTCATCAGTCGTTTGAAAAATCAAACCACGCTCTTTTAGCTCATCAAAAATGTGCATGTGTCTTTTCTCCTTTTTAAAATATTATTTCTACCTATTTTACCACAAACTTGGCAAATAACCTAGTAAAATCGGGAAGAAAGTTGCTACTCGGACTTTTTTGGAAACGAGTGAAATATGGTATAATAGCACTAGCTTATTTTCAGAGAAATAGATAAAAATCGTTAAGAAAGGGGCTGAAAGATGTCTCATATTATTGAATTGCCAGAAGTCTTGGCCAACCAGATTGCAGCAGGAGAAGTCATCGAACGTCCTGCCAGCGTAGTTAAAGAGTTGGTTGAAAATGCCATTGATGCTGGCTCTAGCCAGATTATCGTTGAAATCGAGGAAGCTGGACTTAAGAAAATCCAAATCACAGATAATGGTCACGGGATTGCCCACGATGAGGTCGAGTTAGCCCTCCGTCGTCATGCGACCAGTAAAATTAAGAATCAAGCGGATCTTTTTCGGATTCGGACCCTCGGTTTTTCGTGGTGAAGCCCTGCCTTCTATCGCTTCTGTCAGTGTTTTGACTTTGTTGACAGCGGTGGACGGTGCCAGTCACGGGACCAAGCTAGTGGCTCGTGGGGGAGAAGTAGAAGAAATCATCCCTGCGACCAGTCCTGTTGGGACCAAGGTTTGTGTGGAGGACCTCTTTTTCAACACACCGGCTCGTCTCAAGTATATGAAGAGCCAGCAGGCAGAGTTGTCTCATATCATTGATATTGTCAATCGTCTGGGGCTAGCCCATCCGGAGATTTCTTTTAGCCTGATTAGCGATGGCAAGGAGATGACACGAACAGCTGGTACGGGTCAACTGCGCCAAGCTATTGCAGGAATTTATGGTTTGGCGAGTGCCAAGAAGATGATTGAAATTGAGAATTCTGACCTTGATTTCGAAATTTCAGGCTTTGTTTCCCTGCCTGAGTTGACTAGGGCTAATCGCAACTATATCAGTCTCTTTATCAATGGCCGTTATATTAAGAACTTCCTACTCAATCGTGCTATTTTGGATGGTTACGGAAGCAAGCTTATGGTGGGACGTTTTCCACTGGCTGTCATTCACATCCATATTGATCCTTATCTAGCAGATGTCAATGTGCACCCGACCAAGCAAGAGGTGCGGATTTCCAAGGAAAGAGAACTAATGGCGCTGGTTTCAGAAGCTATTGCAAAGAGTCTCAAGGAACAGATCTTGATTCCAGATGCCTTGGAAAATCTGGCCAAATCTACGGTTCGCAATCGTGAAAAAGTAGAGCAAACAACTTTGCCACTGAGAGAAAATACGCTCTACTATGAAAAAACGGAACAAACTAGACCTACTCAAGCTGAGGTAGCAGACCATCAGGTAAGCCTGACTGAAGAGAAACAGGATTTGAACCTCTTTGCTAAGGAAACCTCAGACCAGATAACCAAACCAACCAAACTGCATTTTGCAGAGAGAAAACCGGTTAGTTACGACCAACTGGACCATCCAGAGTTAAATCTAGCTAGTTTGGATAAGGCTTATGATAAGTTGGAGCGAGAAGAGTCTTCGAGCTTCCCAGAGTTGGAATTTCGGGCAAATGCACGGGACCTATCTCTTTGCTCAAGGTCGAGATGGACTCTACATCATTGACCAGCACGCGGCTCAGGAGCGGGTTAAGTACGAGGAGTACCGTGAGAGTATCGGCAATGTTGACCAGAGCCAACAGCAACTCCTAGTGCCTTATATCTTTGAATTTCCTGCAGATGATGCCCTTCGTCTCAAGGAAAGAATGTCTCTCTTAGAGGAAGTTGGTGTCTTTCTATCAGAGTACGGAGAGAATCAATTTATCCTACGGGAACATCCAATTTGGATGGTAGAGGAGGAAATCGAGTCAGGAATCTATGAGATGTGTGATATGCTTCTTTTGACTAAGGAAGTTTCAATCAAGAAATATCGAGCAGAGCTGGCGATTATGATGTCCTGCAAGCGTTCCATCAAGGCCAATCATCACATCGATGACCACTCAGCTAGACAGCTTCTCTATCAGCTCTCTAAATGCGACAACCCATACAACTGTCCACACGGACGTCCTGTTTTGGTACACTTCACCAAGTCGGACATGGAAAAGATGTTCCGTCGCATTCAGGAAAATCACACGAGTCTACGAGAACTAGGAAAATACTAATACTCTTCGAAAATCTCTCTAAACTGCGTCAGCCTCACCTTGCCTAACTTAAGTTATGCCTACGGTTAGCTTCCTAGTTTACTCTTTGATTTTCATTGAGTATAAATTGAAGGGAAAATTATGTACGAATATCTAAAGGGTATTATTACCAAAATTACTGCTAAATACATTGTTCTAGAAGCTAACGGAATCGGCTACATCTTACACGTAGCCAATCCTTATGCTTACTCAGGGCAAGTCAATCAAGAAGCGCAAATCTATGTGCATCAAGTTGTCCGCGAAGATGCTCATCTGCTTTACGGCTTTCGTTCAGAAGACGAGAAAAAGCTCTTTCTCAGCTTGATTTCGGTCTCTGGCATTGGCCCTGTTTCTGCTCTGGCTATCATTGCAGCTGATGACAATGCTGGCCTCGTCCAAGCTATCGAGACCAAGAACATTACCTACTTGACCAAGTTTCCGAAGATTGGCAAAAAAACAGCCCAACAGATGGTTCTGGACCTAGAAGGTAAGGTGGTTGTGGCAGGAGATGATCTCCCTGCTAAGACTACAGCTCCATCTAGCAGTGACAACCAAGAACTGGAAGAGGCTATGGAAGCCATGTTGGCACTGGGCTACAAGGCAACTGAGCTCAAGAAAATTAAGAAATTCTTTGAAGGAACGACAGATACAGCAGAGAATTATATCAAGTCGGCCCTTAAGATGTTGGTGAAATAGGAGATTTCTATGCCAAAACGCTGTGGTTGGGTTAAAATGAACAACCCGCTATATGTAGCCTACCATGATGAAGAGTGGGGCCAACCCCTCCATGATGATCAAGCATTGTTTGAGTTGTTGTGTATGGAAACCTATCAGGCAGGCCTGTCTTGGGAAACGGTGCTCAACAAACGACAAGCTTTCCGAGAAGCCTTTCATGACTATCAAGTTCAAGATGTTGCGGACATGACTGATGAAGAATTGGAAGCTTTGATGAATAATCCAGCTATCATCCGCAATCGTGCTAAGATTTTTGCCACCCGAGCAAACGCCCAGGCCTTTTTACAAGTGCAGGCACACTATGGCTCTTTTGATGCTTATCTCTGGTCTTTTGTAGATGGGAAAACCATCGTTAATGATATCCCGGACTACAGTCAAGCGCCAGCTAAAACGCCTTTGTCTGAAAAATTATCCAAAGATCTCAAAAAACGAGGCTTTAAGTTTACTGGACCAGTTGCGGTCTTGTCTTTTCTACAGGCTGCAGGTCTGGTTGATGACCATGAGAATGATTGTGAATGGAAAGGAAATTAAATGATGTCTAACAAAAATAAGGGAATTCTGATTTTTGCAATTCTCTATACAGTTCTCTTTGTGTTTGATGGTGCTAAATTACTGTCTTATTTGATGCCATCTGCCATTGCGAATTATCTAAAATATCTAGTCTATGTAGTATTAGCTCTATATGGCTCTTTCTTGTGCAAGGATAGATTGATCCAACAATGGAATGAGATTAGAAAGACTAAAAGAAAATTCTTCTTTGGGGTTTTAAAAGGCTGGCTCTTTTTCATTCTGATGACTGCTATCTTTGAATTTGTATCAGAGATGTTGAAGCAGTTTTTGGGGCTAGTCGGACAAGGTTTAAACCAGTCGAATCTTCAAAGCAACTTTCAAGACCAACCTCTACTGATAGCAGTTTTCGCCTGCATCATTGGACCTTTGGTGGAAGAACTCTTATTCCGTCAAATACTATTGAGAAATTTGAGAAAAAGTCTACCAACTTGGCTGAGTATTTCTTTAGTTGGAGTTGCTTTTGCCCTGATCCATATGCACAGTTTGGATTTATCCGAGTGGATCAATGCAATTTATTACTTGGGTGGCGGCTTTGCCTTTTCTATCATCTATGTGAAAGAAAAAGAGAATATTTATTATCCTCTAGTTGTTCATATGTTAGGCAATAGCCTTCCCTTCATCATTTTAGCCTTGTCTTAATCCTATACATAAAAAAGCAACCAATCGTGTGGTTGCTTTTTATAGTAGTTGCATTCTTATAGAGCAGTAAGGAAGGTCAGTCCGCCAAGGATAACCCCAGCCGAGTTTGGAATGATTAGAATCCAGTCTTTCTTAGGTTCTTTTGTCCATCCATAAATGACCCAGATTAAGCAAGAGACTGCTGCTGATAAAGGTTGAAATGGTTGAGCTTTATTTCCTTGTAAATTGGCAAAAATTTGGGGGATGTAGGCTATAAATACAATAATTCCGATAAAGGCACCAATTGAACCGACAATTTGATTAATTCTCTGTTTAGTCATATATATTCCTCCTTATTGTTGTACTATATTAACAAAAAAATAGGTGGGATTCAAGGATTAAAACTCTGAATTCTGAGGGAAGCCTTTACATTAAAACAAATTTAGACAAACTGTCTATTTATGATTTTGACGAATCAATAAATGATTTGGAACTACAAAAAAGTAGTCTGTCTACAAAACACACTACTTTATTGTTTATCTTAATATCTAGCAGGTCCTGCACTTGCGCTCTTGATGTTGAAACGTTTTTTGAGGTAGAAACGTAGGGCAAGCAGTGCTCCACCGATCACCAACAAAACAAGTGGAGGGAGGCTGATGTTGATGGCTTGTGGAATGAAGTTACTCAAGAAGAGGATGAGAACCCAAGCAAACATGGTTACTAACATAACCAAAAGTGATTTCCAGAATGGAGGGCGTTGGCTACGGTCAGTATCTGGTCCGTAGTAGCGGTAGATGAAGTGGTAGAGAAGATAGAAGGCAACTCCACCAAAGGCCCCTACACTGATAAGTGTTACCAATCCGTAGGCCACAGGTTGGTTTGAGAAGAAGCTCATCAAGGCGCTAACTACTGCAAATAATCCTGTGATGAAAAGGGCTGAATCCAACATCATCAATTTTGGATCGTCATTTTCCTTTGGATGTTCTTTTTCGTATTGCTCTTTTTCGCTGAAACTATGAGCCCAGTGAGTTGGTGCTCCGTAGATAGAACGAGCTGTCGCTCCTTTTGGTTGTTCTTCGAGGATATGAGGAATGACTTCTTCAAGGATAGCCTTGATTTCAGCATCTGTTTTTCCGTCCTTGAGAAATTGCTGGGTTGCAATATGGATAAATTCCTGGTTTTTCTTTGTTAATTCTTTTAAATCAATCTGTGACATAATAACTCCTGTTTAGAACCATTTTTTATGGATGAGGTAAAGAGTGAGAGAAACACTCATAGCAAAGGCGATAAAGACGATGAGCCAGAAAGCATGCGGTTCTCCGTTTAAAGGGATTTCATTGTCCTTAAAGTTCATTCCGTAAGCTGAGAAAATCATAGTCGGGATAGACATAACGATGGTCACGAGGGCCAAGGTTTTCATGATATTGTTCTGGTTGTTTGAAATGATAGAGGCAAAGGTCTCTGTCATAGAATGAAGGACGTTTCCATAGATGTCCGCCATCTCGATGGCCTGTTGCGTTTCAATCAAGGTATCTTCGAGTAGGTCTTCGTCTTCAAGGTATTTCTTAATATTGCTAGTTGCGCTGGTCAATTTTTTAATCACGCGCTCATTTGTCTTAAGAGAGGCTTTGAAGTAGACGATGGTCTTTTCCAACTCCATGAGTTCAATCAATTCTTCATTTCGAGTAGATTTGTGAAGTTGGGTTTCGATTTGCTCACTCTTACGTTCGATTGAACGTAGGGCAGTTAGGTAAATCTCCGCATTGCGGTAGAGGATTTGGAAGATGAAGCGCGAACGCATGAAGGTATAGAAATTCCGAAGTCTCCGATTGATAAAGATATCCAGAAGTGGTAGAGGTTCCAAGCAAGTAGTAATAATAGCCTCCTCTGTGATGATAATCCCCAAGGGAATGGTCACATAGTAGGTGCGGTTATTTCTCTCCTCGGTAATGGGAACGTCCACGATGATCAGAGTGTATTCATCTTCAATGGTAATACGAGACATTTCTTCCGCATCGAGTGGTGCACGGAGGTCAGCGATATCAATATCAAAAGCAGAAGCGATTTCCATCGATTCGCTTTGTGTAGGATTGACGAGATTGATCCAAGTGCCCGGTTGGAGCGTATCGATCTCTTTAAATTCAGTTGTTGTTGAGAGAAAGACTTGTTTCATATCTCCTATCCTTTCCTAATCTAATCCGTGTTTCAGTGATTTTTAGCACCGTACTATTATACTACAAAATCGGCTTTTTTGGTAATAGAATTTCACTTTTTTTGGTATAATGGGAAGCAACAATGGACTAGAAAGAAGTAACATGCAAGATAAGATTGTCATCCATGGGGCACGCGCCCATAATTTAAAAAATATTGATGTGGAAATTCCACGTGACAAGCTAGTTGTGGTAACGGGGCTGTCGGGTTCGGGCAAGTCCAGTCTTGCTTTTGATACCCTGTATGCAGAAGGGCAACGCCGCTACGTAGAGAGTTTGTCAGCCTATGCTCGTCAGTTTTTGGGCAATATGGAAAAACCAGATGTGGACTCTATCGATGGTCTCAGCCCTGCCATTTCTATTGACCAGAAAACGACTAGTAAAAACCCTCGTTCAACTGTAGGAACTACGACGGAAATCAACGACTATCTACGTCTCCTCTATGCTCGTGTAGGAACACCCTACTGTATCAATGGACATGGCGCGATCAAGGCTTCGTCTGTAGAGCAGATTGTCGACAAGGTTTTGGAATTGCCAGAGCGCCAGCGTCTGCAGATTTTGGCTCCTGTCATTCGTAAGAAAAAAGGGCAACATAAGACGCTGATTGAAAAGATTCAAAAGGATGGTTACGTCCGTGTCCGTGTCGATGGAGTTGTCTACGATGTGACCGAAGTTCCTGAACTTGAAAAGAATAAACAACACACCATCGATGTGGTGGTAGACCGTATTATCCTTAAAGAAGGTATCCGTAGTCGTCTCTTTGACTCCATCGAAGCAGCCCTTCGTATCGCAGAAGGTTATGTGGTTATCGATACTATGGATGATTCGGAGTTACTCTTTTCAGAACATTATGCCTGCCCAGTCTGTGGTTTTACAGTTCCAGAACTAGAACCTCGTCTCTTCTCCTTCAATGCACCGTTTGGTTCTTGTAGTGAGTGTGATGGTTTGGGTATCAAGCTAGAGGTTGATACGGACTTAGTCGTACCAGATGCTAGCAAGACCCTTCGTGAGGGAGCCTTAGCACCTTGGAATCCCATCTCTTCTAACTATTATCCAAATATGCTAGAACAAGCCATGACAGCCTTTGGAGTGGATATGGATACTCCTTTTGAGGACTTGTCTGAGGAGGAGAAACATCTCATTTTCTATGGTTCAGATGGGAAGGAATTCCATTTCCACTATGAAAATGAATTCGGCGGAGTTCGCGATATCGACATTCCTTTTGAAGGTGTTATAGGGAATATTAAGCGACGTTACCATGAAACTAATAGCGACTACACCCGCACACAGATGCGCCTTTATATGAATGAGCTAACCTGTGGTACTTGTCATGGTTATCGTCTCAATGACCAGGCCTTATCTGTTCGAGTAGGGGGAGAGAAGGGGCTTCATATCGGAGAAGTTTCTGACCTTTCTATTGCAGACCACTTGGAAGCCATTAACCAGTTGACCCTATCTGAAAATGAAACCATCATCGCTCGTCCGATTCTTAAGGAAATCAAAGATCGCTTGACCTTCCTCAATAATGTCGGTCTCAACTATCTGACCCTTTCTCGTTCTGCAGGAACATTATCAGGTGGGGAGAGTCAACGTATTCGCTTGGCAACCCAGATTGGTTCCAATCTCTCAGGAGTCCTCTATATCTTAGATGAGCCGTCTATCGGTCTTCACCAAAGGGACAATGACCGTCTGATTGCCAGTCTGAAAAAGATGCGTGATTTGGGGAATACTCTCATTGTAGTAGAACATGATGAAGATACCATGCGAGAGGCTGATTATCTGATAGACGTCGGCCCTGGTGCAGGGGTCTTTGGTGGAGAGATTGTAGCAGCAGGAACGCCTAAGCAGGTGGCTCGCAACAGTAAATCCATCACAGGACAGTATCTATCAGGAAAACGTGCCATTCCAGTGCCGTTAGAACGCCGTATAGGCAATGGTCGCTTTATCGAAGTGACAGGTGCGCGTGAAAACAACCTACAAAATATCACTGCTCGTTTCCCACTAGGAAAATTTGTCGCGGTGACGGGTGTGTCAGGTTCTGGGAAATCTACCTTGATTAACAGCATCCTCAAAAAAGCCATTGCTCAAAAGCTCAATCGCAATTCAGACAAGCCTGGAAAGTTTAAGACTATCTCAGGAATTGAGCATATCGACCGTCTGATTGATATTGACCAGAGTCCTATTGGACGAACACCGAGGTCTAATCCTGCGACTTATACAGGTGTTTTCGATGACATCCGAGACCTCTTTGCTCAGACAAATGAGGCCAAGATTCGTGGTTATAAGAAAGGTCGTTTCAGCTTCAATGTTAAGGGTGGTCGCTGTGAGGCCTGCTCGGGTGACGGTATTATCAAGATTGAAATGCACTTCTTGCCAGACGTATACGTAGCTTGTGAGGTCTGTCATGGAACCCGCTACAATAGTGAAACGCTTGAAGTTCATTATAAGGAAAAGAATATCTCGCAAGTCTTGGATATGACCGTCAACGATGCGGTAGAATTTTTCAAACACATTCCAAAAATTCAACGCAAACTCCAGACTATCAAAGATGTTGGTCTAGGCTATGTGACCTTGGGGCAACCAGCTACCACCCTTTCTGGAGGAGAAGCGCAGCGTATGAAGCTGGCTAGCGAGCTCCATAAGCGCTCGACCGGTAAATCCTTCTACATTCTAGATGAACCGACAACTGGTCTTCATACCGAGGATATCGCGCGTCTACTGAAGGTCTTGTCTCGCTTTGTAGATGATGGCAATACAGTTCTCGTGATTGAGCACAATCTAGATGTCATCAAAACAGCAGATCATATCATCGATTTAGGTCCAGAAGGCGGTGTTGGTGGTGGTACCATCATTGCAACAGGAACTCCAGAGGAAGTAGCTGCTAATGAAGCTAGCTACACAGGACAGTATTTGAAAGGAAAGTTACATCATGAATAAACGTGTGCAAGCATTTCTCGATAAAATGCAAGAAAAAGAATTAGATGGAATCATTATCAATAACCTTAAAAATGTCTACTATTTGACAGGATTTTGGGGTTCAAATGGTACGGTCTTTATCAGTCGTGACCGTCAAATTTTGGTGACGGATGCCCGCTATATCATCGCTGCTAAGCAGGAAGTTACTGGTTTTGAGATTTTTGCAGAACGTGACGAGTTGGCTACTATCGCAAAAATTGCTAAAGACATGGGTCATTCTCGTATCGGGTTTGAAGATGAAATTTCGGTTTCTTATTACCACCGCATGCAAGCCGCTTTTGAAGGTTTGGAACTAGTTCCACAAACTCAGTTTGTTGAAGCGCTTCGTATGATTAAGGATGAGACAGAGATCGCGACGATTCGTAAGGCTTGTTCCATTTCTGACCAAGCTTTCCACGATGCGCTTGAATTTATCAAGCCAGGTAAGACTGAAATTGAAATTGCTAACTTCCTTGATTTCCGTATGCGTGAACTGGGAGCGGCAGGCTTGTCTTTTGATACCATTCTAGCGAGCGGCATCAACTCTTCTAAACCCCATGCTCACCCAATGCACAAGCCAGTAGAACTAGGCGAAGCTATCACTATGGACTTTGGGTGCCTTTACGAGCATTATGTGAGTGATATGACTCGTACCATCTACCTAGGCCATGTCAGCGACGAACAAGCAGAAATCTACAACACTGTTTTAAAGGCTAACCAAGCATTGATTGACCAAGCTAAGGCTGGCTTAGGTTTCCGTGACTTTGACAAGATCCCTCGTGATATCATTGTGGAAGCAGGGTATGGACAATACTTTACACACGGTATCGGGCATGGTATCGGACTCGATATCCACGAAGAACCTTACTTTAGCCAAACTTCTAAAGAAGTTATCAAAACTGGTATGGTCTTGACTGATGAACCTGGTATTTATATTGAAGGTAAATACGGAGTTCGTATCGAAGATGATATCCTGATTACAGATAAGGGTTGCGAGCTATTGACCCTTGCTCCGAAAGAATTGATTGTTATCTAAGAAAAATGAGATAAATCGTTGACTTTTATATTTTAAAGGTTTATACTGAAAGGCGAAAACGGTAGGTGAGGCTACCATAGGGATACGGATGACTACCGCAAAGCAGTGGAGACACTACTCGTTGGTCAACAGTCCTGGTCGCGAAGGTCAAGACTAAGCTCATTACATCGCCCTATGGAGTTAAAGCTTGAACGAAAACAGATAATAAGTTTTTTGTCCTGCCATTTTATGGCAGGACTTTCTGCTGTTTTAAAACAAAGAAAGGAGACAAACGATGCAAATTGACGATTATCCAGAACCGCACATACACAGCCAATCGCTGATTTGTGTCGTTCTGTCCTTATAAAGTGATTGGTTCCTGTGTATGATACTCTTCGAAAATCAAATTCAAACCACGTCAACGTCGCCTTGCCGTATATGTGTTACTGACTTCGTCAGTGCTATCCACAACCTCAAAACGGTGTTTTGAGCAACCTGCGGCTAGTTTCCTAGTTTGCTCTTTGATTTTCATTGAGTATGAAATCACTATTCATACAGATAGGAGAAACCAATGAAAACTACAAAAGAAAGATTAGCAATTGCTATTCAAACTCCATTAAAAGATAGTCTAGCTTTTTACCATACAAGTATAAAAGGCTTAGACCAAGAACAAATCGAAGAAAGCCGTGACCTATATGGTGAAAACACCATTACCAAGGGTCAAGAGGATTCTATCTTTAAAAAGATTTATGAGTCCATTATCAATCCTTTCACAATCATTTTGCTTGTGATTGCCTTTATTTCTCTCGTTACAAACGTCTGGCTTGCCAAACCTGGCCAAGAGGACCCTACGACCTCTATTATTATCGTTGTCTTGGTTTTGATTTCAGGAGGCATCCGTTTTGTCCAAGAGTTGCGGAGTGATAAGGCAACAACCAACCTTTCAAAAATGATTGTCAACACTGCAACTGTTATTCGCGATGGTCTTGAGCAAGAGTTGCCAATCGATGAGTTGGTTGTGGGAGATCTCGTGAAATTGAGTGCGGGAGACATGATTCCAGCAGATGTTATCTTATTTGAATCCCGCGACTTTTTTGTTCAACAGTCAGGCTTGACTGGAGAAAGTGATGCAGTCGAAAAACTTGCTTTAAATAAAGCCACTGGTCAAAATATAGATAGCCTTTTAGAAGCAGAATCCTTGGCATTCATGGGGACAAACGTTATCTCAGGAAGTGCGACAGCTATGGTTCTAGCAGTTGGGGATGACACCATGATGGGAGCAATTGAGCAAACTCTCAACACTTATGATGAACCGACTTCTTTTGAGCGTGAAATGAACAGCATTTCTTGGCTCTTGATCCGCTTGATGCTTGTCATGGTTCCAATCGTGTTTTTCGCAAATGGATTGACCGATGGAGATTGGCTAGAAGCGGGAGTGTTTGCCTTGAGCGTCGGTGTCGGCCTTACACCAGAAATGCTTCCGATGATTATTACAGCTAGCTTAGCAAAAGGTTCCATTATCATGGCCAAGGAAAAGGTAGTCATCAAAAAACTCAATGCTATCCAAGACTTAGGAGCAATCGATATCCTTTGTACGGATAAAACTGGAACTCTTACGCAAGATGAGATTGTCTTAGAATATCCCTTGGATATCCATGGTGATTTGGATATGGCGGTCTTAAGAAGAGCTTATCTAAATTCACATTTTCAAACAGGTTTGAAAAACTTGATGGACCGTGCCATCATCAGTAGAACTGAAAAAGAAGCCAAGGAACATGTTATCCTACAAAATCTAGACACCAGCTTCCAAAAAATCGACGAACTACCATTTGATTTTGAACGTAGACGCATGAGTGTTATCGTCAAAGATGGTAGCAATGTTGTTAGTATGGTGACCAAAGGTGCCTTGGAAGAAATGTTGACCATTTCGACACATGTGGAATATCGTGGAGAAATAATCCCTATTACGGAAGGTATTCGCCAAGAAGTACTGGCAGAAGTTAGTCAATTAAACCGTCAAGGTTTACGTGTATTAGGTGTTGGTTACAAGTCAGGTCTACGTGAAGATTATGCCTATGCTGTGACTGATGAAAGTGACATGATCCTTACGGGTTACCTTGCCTTCTTGGATCCACCAAAACCATCTGCAGCACCCGCTATCCAAGCTTTGCTTGAGCATGGTGTCAGAACAAAGATTTTAACTGGGGATAATGAAAAAGTAACTCAAGCCATCTGTGAAAAGGTTGGTTTGGATGTTGAGCAGATGCTTTTGGGAGCTGATATCGACCAAATGACAGACCAAGAATTGGCAGAAGCGGTTGAAAGTGTAACAGTCTTTGCAAAATTGTCTCCTGACCAAAAAGCTCGAATTATTCTACAATTGAAAAAAAATGGTCATGCCGTTGGTTATATGGGTGACGGAATTAATGATGCCCCATCTATGAAGGTGGCAGATGTTGGAATTTCCGTTGATACAGCAGTAGATATCGCAAAGGAAACAGCTGATGTTATTTTGTTGGACAAGGATCTCATGGTTCTTGAAACAGGTATCGTTGAAGGCCGGAAGGTCTACGCCAACATGACCAAATATATTAAGATGACAGTTAGTTCAAACTTTGGGAATATCTTCTCTCTGTTGGTTGCAAGTATCTTCTTGCCATTTTTACCAATGGCTCCTGTTCATCTCATTGTCCTAAACCTAGTCTACGATTTATCTTGTGTGGCATTGCCGTTTGATAATGTGGATCAAGACTTCCTCAAACAACCCCATACATGGGAAGCGAAATCTATTACTAGATTTATGGTTTGGATGGGTCCAATCTCATCTGTCTTTGATATTTTGACCTTTATTTTCCTATACTTTATCATTGTTCCTTTGGTGACAGGCCACCATTATGTTCACGGGGCTGAATCTGCCCTTCAGTTTATTATCTTGTTCCAAACAGGATGGTTTATTGAATCTATGTGGTCTCAAACTATGGTTATCCATATGCTTCGTACGGCAAAAGTTCCTTTTGTACAAAGCAGACCAGCTTGGCTTGTAATCTTGACAACCTTGGTTGCCGCAATTTTCGTAACTAGTCTGCCTTATGGACCGCTAGTAAATATTCTTCGTCTAGCACCCTTAGGGCTTCCTTACTTCTTGTTCTTAATCTGTATTATTTTCTTGTATATGTTTAGCGTCACAGTTATTAAGAAATTTTACATTAGGAAGTACAAAGAATGGTTATAGTTCGGTTTTTGTCAAGAAAAAAGATAGAAAACTGGGGAAAAAGTTAAATTTTTTTAAAAATAGGTCGCAAGTCGGATGTTTTTTATGGTATAATAGAATAAACTGATAGTAACATGTAGCGAAAGGGGTAGGTACATGATCAAAATTTATACAGTCTCAAGTTGTACTAGCTGTAAAAAAGCTAAGACCTGGCTCAATGCCCACCAGTTAAGTTATAAAGAACAAAACCTCGGTAAAGAGGGGATTTCTAGAGAAGAATTATTAGATATTCTAACAAAAACAGACAATGGAATTGCGAGCATTGTATCATCAAAGAATCGCTACGCTAAAGCTCTCGGAGTTGATATCGAAGATTTGAGTGTCAATGAAGTGCTTAATTTAATCATGGAAACACCACGCATCCTAAAAAGTCCAATTCTTGTTGACGAGAAACGTTTACAAGTTGGCTATAAAGAAGATGACATTCGTGCCTTCTTGCCACGCTCTGTCCGCAATGTAGAAAATGCAGAAGCACGTTTACGTGCAGCACTATAAAACATAAAGGCTGGGAGTGACTCCTAGCCTTATTTGATAGATAAATAAGGAAAAATAAATATGAAGAAGATAGTTATCGGTACTGTTGCGCTCCTATTTTTGCTAGTTGGCTGTGGACAGAAAAAAGAGTCTGCGGAACCTTCTAAAGATACAACGACAGAGGCTCTTCAATCAACGTTGCCTGTTCTAGAAAATGCCAATAACAATACAGTTGTAACAAAGACGCTTGTTCTACCTGCTGACGAAAATGGGGCTCAACAAACCCAGACCATTACCTATAAGGGCAAACAGTTCTTGACCTTAACGATTCAGCAAAAACGACAAGTTTCAGAAGACCTCAAGAACTTTATTGCAGAACATGGATTAGAGGAAGCAAAAAAGGCCTTGAAAGAAGGAGAAGACAAGGATGAATCGGTCCAAGAAGCACGGAAAATTCCTGGATTTAACCTTGAAACCAATCTTTTAAGTGAAACCGAGATTGAAACAAAAACAAGTTATGATTTTCAAGTTCTAGACGTTAAAAAGGCAAGCGAAAGCGAATATTTAAAAAATGTGGGATTAGAAAATCTACTAAAAAACGAACCAGAAGAATATATTGAAAGTCGAGTTGCAAGTGGCGCGACTGTACAGTAGGGAAGTCACAGAAAATCAGCGAAATCAGACTGTGTCATTTGTAGAACGGCTGTGAATGTGCTATAATAGTACTATTCTAAGGAAAGAGGGTGTTAGAATGGGATTTACTGAAGAAACCGTACGTTTTAAATTGGATGATTCCAATAAAAAAGAAATCAGCGAAACATTGACTGAAGTCTATGCTTCCTTGAACGAGAAGGGGTATAACCCTATTAATCAAATTGTGGGCTATGTTCTCAGTGGAGACCCAGCTTACGTTCCTCGTTACAATAACGCAAGAAATCAAATCCGTAAATACGAACGCGATGAGATTGTTGAAGAATTGGTCCGCTACTACCTTAAGGGACAAGGAGTCGATCTATAACCAATGAGAATTATGGGGTTGGACGTTGGTTCCAAAACAGTAGGAGTAGCGATTAGCGATCCGTTAGGGTTTACAGCACAAGGGCTCGAAATCATCCAAATCAATGAGGATCAAGGAGAGTTCGGCTTTGAACGACTCAAGGAATTGGTTGACACCTATAAGGTGGAGCGCTTTGTTGTTGGTTTACCTAAAAACATGAACAATACCAGTGGGCCGCGGGTGGAAGCGAGTCAAGCCTATGGAGCAAAACTGGAAGAACTCTTTGGTTTGCCAGTGGAGTACCAGGATGAGCGCCTGACCACGGTTGCTGCTGAGCGCATGTTGATTGAGCAAGCAGACATTAGTCGCAATAAGCGTAAAAAAGTTATTGATAAATTAGCCGCTCAGTTGATTTTACAAAATTATTTAGATAGAAAATTTTAAGACAGAGGAGAAACTATGTCACACGATCACAACCACGATCACGAAGAACGTGAACTTATTACACTTGTAGATGAGCAAGGAAACGAAACTTTATTTGAAATCCTTTTGACTATTGACGGAAAAGAAGAATTTGGTAAAAACTATGTTCTTCTTGTACCAGTTAATGCAGAAGAAGATGAAAACGGTGAAGTTGAAATCCAAGCATACTCATTCATCGAAAATGAAGATGGAACTGAAGGTGAATTGCAACCAATCCCTGAAGATTCAGAAGATGAATGGAACATGATTGAAGAAGTCTTCAACAGCTTTATGGAGGAGTAAAAATGTTCAGTGAACATTTTTACCCTTGCGATAGAAATGAAGACCGCAAGTCAGTCCAGTGGATGTTTTTAGCCCAACTCCCAGAAACTAGAAAGAGTTGGAGCGTTCGGGGAACGTTTTTAGCCTGACGCTAAAAATAAAATTTAGCTAGGGATTAGCTAATTAGGTAAGAGGTTGGGATAAGAATCCCGGCCTCGCTTTTTATTAGCCATCAAATTTTGACGCGGTAGCTGATTGGACTTTTTGTTCGTCTTTTAGACTACAAAAAGATCCTAATCAGCCTCGCGGGGCTGGGACTACGAAATCGAGACTTCGTCGATCGATTTCTGTCCCACCGCCTTTTTTGTTAAGGAGATAAGCATGATTGAAGTAGAAAAATGGCTTCATAGTCGGATTGGCTTGAATTTTAGATCAGGATTGGGACGGATACAAAGAGCGGTGGATTTGCTGGGGAATCCTGAGCAAACCTATCCAATTATCCATGTGACAGGGACAAATGGCAAGGGGTCAACTATTGCTTTTATGATGGAGCTTTTTGTTGCCCATGGGAAAACGGTTGGTACCTTTACTTCGCCCCACATTGTCAGCATCCATGACCGTATCTGTATTAATGGTGAGCCTATATCGGACGAGGATTTTATTCGTTTAGCAGATCAAGTCAAAGCAATGGAGCAAAGACTTTTAGAAACCCACGATCAGCTATCTTTTTTTGAGTTGCTGACCTTGATTGCTTTGCTTTATTTTAAAGAGCAAAAAGTAGATTTGGTCCTACTGGAAGTTGGGATAGGTGGACTTCTTGATACCACTAATGTGGTGACAGGAGAAATTGCAATCATCACATCAATCGGCCTCGATCACCAGGAGACCTTGGGCGATAGTTTAACAGCAATTGCAGAGCAGAAAGCAGGAATTTTTAAGCCTGGGAAATCAGCTGTGATTGCAAATTTAGCACCGGAAGCCCAACTCGTTTGTCAAAAAACCGCTACTAATTTGGGTGTAAGTCTCTACCAAGCTAATAAAGATTTTTCTTTCCAAAATGGGAACTTTTCTTCTTCTCTAGCTGACTTTCACCACCTAATATTGGGATTGGAAGGAACTTATCAGGAGGAAAATGCAGCTCTTGCCTTGCAGGCTTTTCTACTATTTACGGTACAAAGAAACGAGAAAGTAGATCAAGAAGCAGTACGTGCTGCCTTGCAAGCTACTAAATGGGCTGGAAGGCTAGAAGCTATCACTGAGCACATCTATTTGGATGGGGCTCACAATTTACCAGCTCTAGAGCGATTGGTTGAGTTTATCCAAGAAAAATCCAGCAAGGGTATCAGCCTCACATCCTATTTGGTGCCCTAAAGCGGAAAGATTATAGTGGGATGCTTACTTATTTAACAGAGCATTTACCTGATGTAGCTCTCTATGTTACGAGTTTTGACTATCAGGGTTCCTTGGAAGAGCAAGACTTTGGAGATTATACAAGCATTGCTTCCTATCGAGATTTTATAGATAATTTTGAGAGTTCTGCAGGGGAGCAAGACTTGCTATTTGTGACAGGATCTCTCTATTTTATATCAGAGGTTCGCGCTTGTTTCATGGCCTCAGAGTCATTTGATTGACCCTCCTATCTTTATTTGTTATAGTAAAGGTGTGGTGGCTCGGCAGGGTTATTCTGATTTTAAGCCACTAAAAGAAAGGAGCCATCATGTCACTAAAAAAATTCACACTTTCTCTTGCTTCTTTGGCAAGTCTTAGTCTCTTAGTTGCATGTTCGCCAAAAGAGCAGGCAGCTCCTTCAACTCAAGCAAGTACTAGTACGGAAGTAACGACTGCTCAGTCAGCAGAAACGACTGTTTCTAGTTCTACGGCTAGCTCAGTAACGAACATCGATGGGACCTATAAAGGGCAAGATGAGGGAGATAGCATTACTCTCGTTGTTACTGGTAATACTGGAACATGGACAGAAGTAGAACCTGATGGTGATCAGGAAATTAAAAAGGTTACCTTCGAACCAGAAAGTCAGAGAGTCTTTATTGGAGATGATATCAAAGTTTATGTAGCTGATGGCAATCAAATGATCATTGATGATATGGATCGCGAAATTTCTGATCGTATCGTTCTAAAAAAATAGACATCTTTTGTAAGGATTTGAATCTCGTTAACACGGATTCGGGTCCTTTTTTCTTTAAGCGATTTTTGGCATAAAAAAATCCATACGATTAAGGTAGCTATTTTCTACCCAAAAAGTATGGAGGGATAGGTTTATTAAAGGAACTGCTCTTGTAAAAAGTGAGCGACTCCGTCTTCTTCGTTGGTTAGCGGTAATTGCTCGTCTGCGAAAGAAAGTAGAGCGGGATTAGCATTTTTCATGGCATATCCTCTACCTGCAAAGGAGAGCATTTCTTGGTCATTGTGTTCGTCACCAAAGGCAATCAAGTTCTGTCTGTCTATATTCATGACATTGAGGAGGTATTCAAGAGCAAAGGCTTTGTGAACACCTTTGGGTGCGCATTCGAGGATGTTTAAAGGACCACCCCAAGTATTAATGTTGAGTTGATGCTTGTAAAAACTGTTCATTTCTTCTGCGAGAGCATATTTGTCACTTGCGCGAGTCTGAAATAAAATGCAGTTAGGGTCCTTGGTGACAAGTTCAGGATTAAATTGATTTTCAGGTCTGAAGTTTTCAACACCAAATAGCCTAGGGTCGGCAATCTCTTTGTTCGGAGCTGTAATGTAAAACTTTTTACGGTATTCACCTGCGATAAAGTCTGCCTCGATGTCCTCTTTTCGTTTTACGATATCCAAGAGGTATTTTTTGTCCACAGTAAGGCATTTTTCATGTTTCCAAACCTTACCAGGTAGGTGAGTGAGTGAACCGTTGAAGTTGATCATAGGAGTCTCAAGTTCAAGTTGGTCATAAAAATCTTTGGCCATACGATATGGGCGACCGGTTGCGATAACCACATGGTGGCCTTTTTTAGAGATTTTTTTAATGGTTTCTTTTGTAAAGTCAGAGAGTTTGCTTTCTCCATTAAGTAAGGTACCGTCTAAGTCCACGGCAATCATTTTTTTAGTCATAAAATCCTCCCGAATCTAGTTTCAGATAAGATGTTTCCTATTATATCAAAAAGCTGAAAGAAAAGCTGACTATAAGCAAAAATAAGAAGAATAATATCCTCTAAGAATTTTTAAAAATAGGAAAAAAAGCTTGAAAATGTGAATGATTGATGATATAATAGACATATTGTTCGTAAAATGACAAAGGAGATTAAATGGACAAATTATTTAAACTAAAAGAGCACGGGACAGATGTCCGTACAGAGGTGCTTGCTGGTTTAACAACTTTCTTTGCAATGAGTTATATTCTCTTTGTAAACCCTCAAATGCTTTCACAAACAGGAATGCCTGTTCAAGGTGTATTCTTAGCAACAATCATCGGTTCTGTTGTGGGAACTTTGATGATGGCTTTCTATGCTAACTTGCCATATGCACAAGCCCCAGGTATGGGACTAAACGCCTTCTTTACATTTACCGTCGTATTTGGGATGGGCTATACTTGGAAAGAAGCTCTTGGGATGGTCTTCATCTGTGGAGTTATTTCACTCATTATCACATTAACCAATGTTCGTAAAATGATTATTGAGTCTATTCCTACAACACTTCGCTCAGCAATTTCAGCTGGTATTGGTGTTTTCCTCGCTTACGTTGGTATTAAGAATGCTGGTCTTTTGAAATTCTCAATTGACCCAGGTACATATACTGTAGCAGGTGAAGGAGCAGATAAGGCTCAAGCGGCGATTACTGCGAATTCAGCAGCTGTTCCAGGATTGGTAGATTTCAATACTACAGCAGTATTAGTAGCTATTGCAGGCCTTGCCATTACAATCTTCTTTGTTGTTAAAGGTATCAAAGGTGGGATTATCCTTTCTATTTTAACAACGACTGTTCTTGCCATTGCGGTTGGTCTTGTTAATGTGTCAGGGATTGACTTCGCTAGCAACAATCTTTCATCAGCAGTTAACGACTTAGGTACTTTGTTTGGTGCTGCTCTTGGTTCAGAAGGTTTAGGATCTTTGATTTCAAATACTTCTCGTTTGCCAGAAACTTTGATGGCTATTCTTGCCTTCTCATTGACAGATATTTGATACTATCGGTACTCTTATTGGTACTGGTGAAAAAGTTGGTATCGTTGCGACAAGTGGTGAAAACCATGAGTCAGCTAAATTGGATAAGGCTCTTTACTCTGACTTGGTAGCGACATCAGTTGGTGCCATTGCAGGTACTTCAAACGTTACAACTTATGTTGAGTCAGCAGCAGGTATCGGTGCTGGTGGACGTACTGGATTGACAGCATTAGTAGTTGCTATCTGTTTTGCCCTATCAAGCTTCTTTAGCCCACTTCTTGCTATTGTTCCTTCAGCTGCGACAGCACCAATTTTGATTATCGTCGGAATTATGATGCTCTCTAACTTGAAGAACATCCCTTGGGATGATATGTCAGAAGCAGTTCCTGCCTTCTTCACCTCTATCTTTATGGGATTCAGTTACTCAATTACACAAGGGATTGCCATTGGGTTCCTAACTTATACTTTGGCGAAGATTGTCAAAGGTCAAGTTAAGGAAGTGCATGTCATGATTTGGATTTTAGATGCTCTATTCATCTTGAACTACATCAGCATGGCACTTAACTAAAGACAAAAACTTTAAAAAAAGAAGGAGGAATATCCTCCTTTTTTATTACTAGAAATATCGCAAAAGAAAACTTTTTGGTATAATGATAACATGCACATAAAAAATGAAGATGAACTAATCGCTCTTGGGCAAGAGTTGGGTAGTCTACTTGAAAAAAATGATGTACTAATTTTAACTGGTGAATTAGGTGCTGGGAAAACAACACTAACAAAAGGTCTGGCTAAAGGCTTAGGGATTCATCAAATGATTAAGAGTCTACTTATACTATCGTTCGAGAGTATGAAGGACGTCTACCCCTGTATCACTTGGATGTTTATCGCATCGAAGGGGATGCAGATTCGATCGACTTGGATGAATTTCTGTTTGGTTCAGGTGTGACAGTTATTGAATGGGGGCACCTATTAGGTGATGCTCTTCCAGCCGACTATCTGGAATTAGAAATTCTTAAAGATGGTGAGGGCCGTGAAGTTGTCTTTCATGCCCACGGTCAACGAGCGGCAGAACTCTTGCAGAGGTTGACAGATGGAGTATGATCTTTTAATTCGTGAAGCAGAAGTAGAGGATGCTTCAGATCTTATTGCACTTTTGGACCAGATTGGTCATGAATCTAGCTTTACCAGTCTGGATGAAAATGGAATTGCAATGAATGAATCCCAAATGCAGCATTTTATTGATAAGCAGGCCCAATCGGATAATCAGATTACTCTGTTAGCTTTTTTGAATGAAGAATTGGCAGGAGTCATCAATGTAACGGCTGATCAGCGTCCGCGAGTTCGACACATTGGCGATGTTTTCTTGGGCATCAAGAAAGCCTATTGGGGAAAAGGTCTTGGTAGTATCCTGATGGAGGAAGCTATTGAATGGGCCCAGTCGAGTGGAAGTATTCGACGCTTACAACTGACAGTTCAAAAACGAAATCTAGCAGCTGTTCATCTATATAAAAAGATGGGCTTTATCATAGAAGGCCAGCAGGAACGTGGTGCTTGTATAGAAGGAGGAGAGTTTCTTGATGTTTACCTGATGGGTCGACTGATAGACGAATAAATGTATGGCAAAAAAAATAATCGGAATGTTTTTAGGCTTTGTTCTTGTGACAGTGCTTGGTGTGGGAGCTTATGCCTATACTATCTACCAACAAAGTACTCAGACTTTGGCAAAAACTTATAAAAAAATTGGAGAAGAAACCAAGGTCATCGAGGCGACTGAACCATTGACAATCCTTCTTATGGGGGTGGATACGGGGAATGTTGAACGTACAGACCCATGGGCAGGTAATAGTGATTCAATGATCTTGGTAACAGTGAATCCTAAAACCAAGAAAGTTGTTATGATGAGTTTGGAACGTGATATTCTGACACAAATTCAACAACCAGATGGTAGTGTTAGAGAGGCCAAGCTCAACGCTGCCTATGCCGATGGTGGTGCAGAGCTTGCCATTTCGACCATTCAAAAAATGATGAATATCCATATCGACCGCTATGTCATGGTCAATATGCACGGTCTTCAAAGAATGGTTGATGCTGTCGGTGGTATCACAGTAAACAACACTCTAGGTTTCCCAATCTCTATCCAAGACCAGGAACCATTTAACACGATTTCTATCGGTGTTGGGGAACAAACCCTAAATGGTGACGAGGCGCTAGTGTATTCACGTATGCGCTATCAGGATCCAGAGGGAGACTACGGTCGTCAGAAACGTCAGCGCGAAGTCATCCAAAAGATTGTTGAAAAAATTCTTAGTTTGAATAGTGTTAGTCACTACCAAGAAATTTTGAAGGCTCTTAGCGATAACATGCAGACAAATATCGAGATTACAACAACAACGATTCCTCAGTTGATGGGCTACCAAGATTCCTTTAAGAATATTGAATCTCAGCAATTACGTGGAGAGGATGCAATGATTGATGAGACATCTTACCAAATCGTGACATCTGAGCATATGTTAGAAATGCAAAATCTCTTGCGTCGTTCATTGGATAAGCCAGAAGTTACCGAATTGGAGACAAATGTAGTCTTGTATGAAAATATTTATGGTCGTCTACCACAAATAACTGGTTCTGTTGCAGATCAGGAACAACAAGGCCAATAAGAACAATAAGAACAATAAGAAATGAATACTAAAATCGTAGGAATTTTCCTGCGATTTTTTCAAAGAAATCCGAATAGATAGGTAGGAGGAAAAAATGAAAGCGGAAATCATAGCTGTTGGAACAGAGATTCTAACAGGTCAAATTGTCAATACCAATGCTCAGTTTATCTGAAAAGTTGGCTGAAATCGGTGTTGATGTCTACTTCCAAACGGCTGTAGGAGATAATGAGGCTCGTCTCTTATCCTTGTTGGAGATTGCTAAGAATCGTAGCAATCTGGTTATCCTAACAGGAGGACTGGGACCGACAGAGGATGACTTGACCAAACAAACCTTGGCACAATTTCTAAGGCGTGATTTAACTTTTGATGCTCAAGCGCAGGCTAAATTAGATAATTTCTTTGCTCATCGACCGGACTATGCCCGAACTCCAAATAATGAACGCCAAGCTCAAATCGTTGAGGGTTCAATCCCGCTACCTAATGAAACAGGACTAGCAGTTGGAGGCATGATTGAGGTGGCTGGCGTGACCTATGTCGTCCTACCAGGGCCACCAAGTGAACTAAAACCCATGGTTTTAAATGAATTACTACCAAGATTGACAACAGGAGCTAAGTTGTACTCACGTGTGCTACGTTTCTTTGGCATTGGTGAGAGCCAGCTAGTAACGATTTTATCAGATTTGATTGAAGAGCAGACGGATCCAACCATAGCACCGTATGCAAAAACAGGAGAAGTGACTCTGCGCTTGTCTACAAAGGCTCGCAGTGGGGGCGAGGCCAGAAAAGCTTTGGATCGTCTGGAGGTTCAAATTCTTGCCCGCCAGACTTTTGAAGGTGTTGCTTTAAAGGATATCTGCTATGGTTATGGTGAGGAAGCGAGTCTAGCTAGTGTAGTTGTTGAGGAATTGAAAAAGCAGCATAAAACCATAACGGCTGCGGAAAGTTTGACAGCAGGGCTTTTTCAAGCAACTTTGGCAGACTTTTCGGGAGTGTCAGCTATCTTTAAAGGTGGTTTTGTCACTTATAGTCTGGAAGAAAAGGCTAAGATGTTAGATATTCCACAAGTAGAATTGGAAAAACATGGAGTTGTTTCAGCCTTTACGGCGGAAAAAATGGCAGATCAGGCACGGCTTAAAACTCAATCAGACTTTGGGGTTAGCTTGACAGGAGTGGCTGGTCCGGATAGTCTAGAAGGACATCCTGCAGGTACAGTTTTTATCGGTTTGTCTCAAGCATCAGGCACAGAAGTTGTTCAGGTCAATATAGCTGGAAGAAGCCGAGCAGATGTTCGTAAAATTGCAGTCATGCATGCTTTTAACTTAGTTCGCAAAGCTTTATTAAGTGACTGACTTTTGATATAATAGAAGAAGGTTCTAAGAATTAAAAAATATAGGAGAACAAAATGGCGAAAAAACCAACAAAAAAATTAGATGAAATTGGGAAAAAATTTGGGGCTGATCGTGAAAAAGCTTTGAATGATGCGCTTAAATTGATTGAAAAAGATTTTGGTAAGGGTTCAATCATGCGCTTGGGTGAGCGAGCAGAACAAAAAGTGCAAGTGATGAGTTCAGGCTCTTTGGCACTTGATATTGCACTCGGTTCAGGTGGTTATCCAAAGGGGCGTATCATCGAAATCTACGGTCCAGAGTCATCAGGTAAGACAACAGTTGCCCTTCACGCTGTAGCGCAAGCACAAAAAGAAGGTGGAATTGCAGCCTTTATCGATGCGGAACACGCTCTAGACCCAGCTTATGCAGCAGCTCTTGGCGTTAATATCGACGAATTGCTCTTGTCACAACCAGACTCAGGTGAGCAAGGTCTTGAAATTGCTGGGAAATTGATTGACTCAGGTGCGGTTGACCTTGTGGTTATTGACTCAGTCGCAGCTCTTGTACCTCGTGCGGAAATCGATGGAGATATCGGAGATAGCCACGTTGGTCTTCAAGCTCGTATGATGAGTCAAGCTATGCGTAAACTCGGTGCTTCTATCAACAAGACAAAGACAATTGCTATCTTCATCAACCAGTTGCGTGAAAAAGTAGGGGTTATGTTTGGAAATCCAGAAACAACTCCTGGTGGACGCGCCCTTAAATTCTATGCTTCAGTCCGTTTGGATGTGCGTGGAAGTACACAAATCAAGGGAACTGGTGACCAAAAAGATACGAACGTTGGTAAAGAAACTAAGATTAAAGTTGTGAAAAACAAGGTGGCTCCACCGTTCAAAGAAGCTCTTGTTGAAATCATGTATGGAGAAGGAATTTCTAGAACTGGTGAACTCTTGAAGATTGCTAGTGATTTGGATATTATCCAAAAAGCAGGTGCTTGGTACTCATACAAGGGTGAAAAAATCGGACAAGGTTCTGAAAATGCGAAGAAATACTTGGCAGATCACCCAGAAATCTTTGATGAAATTGACCACCAAGTTCGTGTTCAATATGGTTTAATTGAAGAGGAAGAAGGCTCTAAAGCAAGTGTAGTAGCTGATGCAGATTCTAACCAAGAAGTAACACTTGATTTGGGCGACGCTCTTGAAATCGAAATTGAAGAATAAAAAGAAAAGTAGCAGTAAAACTGCTACTTTTTGTTTCATGATGACTAGTGATCACTAAAGCGTCGGTATTCGATACGAAAGTCGAAGTAGTTCTCTTCTTGCAATTTTTGAAAGATGTTCCGATAGGCCTCTTCATCAAAGTGGTCGCCACGATAGAGTATTTCGAAACTCATTCCCTCGTATTCCAAGAAGGCATTGGCAGTTTTAAAGCCATTTTGTAAGTAAAAGTCCATGCGGGATTTTCTTTGTTCGAGATTGTCACAGTCTTCGTCTAATCGCTCCACTTCAAGAATCATCGTACGCTGGTAAAAATCAATGAGTTTTTCAATGATTTCTCTCCCGTACCCATGACTGCGGAGATGGGGCATAATGGCAAAGAAGCTAATGTAGAAAGCTTTTTGATTAGAAATGGCAAAAGCGAAGCCGACAAATTCTTCTTCGTTATAAAAGGCGAAAAAGTGGGCGTCATCTCTATCCTGGTAACTTAAAAATTCCTCCAAAGAGACGCGTTCTTCTTCAGGGAAGGCCTCCTTGTTTAATTGTTCCACTTTCTCAAGGTCTGGGAATACATTTGTAATTAACTGACTTGTTAAGCTCATACATACCCTCCTTTTCTGTCACGATTATACCAGATTGTTTACATATAGGCAACGCTTTCTTAAGGAAACTCCCTTGTTCCTCAACTTGAAAGCTGATATAATAGCCTTATGAATAAGAAATCAACGGTGGACTTGATTCATGGTCCCATTCTTCCTTCACTGATTAGTTTTGCATTACCGATTTTACTGTCCAATATCTTTCAGCAACTATACAATACAGCTGATATTTTGATTGTTGGGCGTTTTTTAGGACAAAATTCCTTGGCGGCAGTCGGAGCTACGACAGCTATTTTTGATTTGATTATTGGATTTGCCCTCGGAGTCGGAAATGGGATGGGAGTTGTTATTGCCCGTCTTTACGGTGCTCGTAATTTTACAAAGATTAAAGAGGCTGTCGCAGCGACTTGGATTTTAGGTGCAATCCTGAGTGGTCTTGTCATGCTGATGGGTTTCTTCGGCCTTTATCCGCTCTTACAATATCTCGAAACACCTGCAGAAATCCTCCCCCAATCCTATGAATACATCTCAATGATTGTTAGCTGCGTGGGAGTTAGCTTTGCTTATAATCTCTTTGCAGGATTACTACGCTCGATTGGTGATAGCCTTGCGGCACTTGCTTTTCTTATCTTTCAGCCATTGTTAATGTCATTCTAGATTTATATTTTATTACACAACTGCAGTTGGGGGTTCAATCTGCAGGTCTTGCAACTATCATCTCGCAAGGTTTGTCCGCTATTCTCTGTTATTTCTATATCCGCAAGAGTGTTCCAGAGCTTCTTCCAGAACTTAAGCATTTCAAATGGAACAAGGCTCTCTATGTTGATCTCTTGGAGCAGGGGCTAGCCATGGGGCTGATGGGTTCAATCGTCTCTGTCGGAAGTGTCATCTTGCAATCCTCTGTTAATGGCTTTGGAGCAGTTATTATCAGTGCCCAAACGGCAGCACGTAGAATTATGGCTTTTGCTCTATTGCCAATGACGGCAATTTCGGCTTCTATGACGACTTTTATCTCTCAAAACTTTGGGGCAAAACGTCCAGATCGTATCGTCCAAGGTCTTCGTTTAGGGAGCTATTTGAGTATGGCTTGGGCAACCTTTGCTTGTGTGTTCCTATTTTTTGCAAGTCCTAGCCTAGTTTCTTTCTTAGCGAGTTCAACAGATGGTTACTTGATTGAAAATGGGACCTTGTACCTACGTATTAGTTCTGTTTTCTATCCGTTTTTGAGTCTTTTGTTGATTTATAGAAATAGTTTGCAGGGACTCGGTCAAAAACTCTTACCCCTCATATCTAGTTTTATCGAATTTATCGGGAAAATTGTTTTCGTCGCTTGGATTATTCCTTGGGCAGGTTATACAGGTGTGATTCTATGTGAACCGCTACTTTGGCTTGTTATGACTGCACAGCTTTATATCTCACTCTCTCAGCACCCTTGGATAAAAGAAGGCAAGAAAATCTTGGCTGTCGGCGGACAATCCTAGCTTCATTTATAAAAGAAAAATCCATTTCCTCTAGTGAAAATCGACTAGACTTGTGTTATAATAAGAAAGATTAAAATGTGAAAAAAGGAGATTCCTAATGGGACGTAAATGGGCCAATATCGTAGCCAAGAAGACGGCTAAAGATGGAGCTAACTCTAAAGTATATGCAAAATTTGGTGTAGAAATCTATGTAGCAGCTAAAAAAGGTGATCCAGATCCAGAATCAAACTCAGCTTTGAAATTCGTTATCGACCGTGCTAAACAAGCGCAAGTGCCAAAACACGTTATTGATAAGGCTTTGGATAAGGCTAAAGGAAATACAGACGAAACCTTTACAGAAGGACGTTACGAAGGCTTTGGGCCAAATGGTTCAATGCTCATCGTGGATACCTTGACTTCAAACGTTAACCGTACAGCTGCCAATGTCCGTGCTGCCTTTGGTAAACGGCGGAAACATGGGAGCTTCAGGTTCAGTATCTTACCTCTTTGACAACAAGGGTGTCATCGTATTTGCTGGTGATGACGCTGATGCTATCTTTGAACTCTTGCTTGAAGCAGATGTTGATGTAGACGATGTAGAAGCAGAAGAAGGAACAATCACTGTTTATACAGCTCCAACTGACCTTCACAAAGCTATTGTGGCTTTGCGTGAATCTGGTATCGAAGAATTCCAAGTAACAGAACTTGAGATGATTCCTCAATCAGAAGTTGAGTTGTCAGGTGAAGATTTAGAAACATTCGAAAAACTATACAGCGTACTTGAAGACGACGAAGACGTACAAAAAATCTACACAAACGTAGATGGATTCTAATAGAAAAGCGAACAGCTATTAAGCCTGTTCGCTTTTTTGTTATCTTAGACTCTTACTCCATCATCAGTTTGCGCTGTTCTGTCTAATCCTAGGGCAAATTTACGGATGAGAAGAAATTGTCCGTTCTCCTGCTTTGCGAAAGTGAGTACGACTGTCTTAGTGTTTGAACCAAGGGATAAATAGGTGATTCTCTTGATGTCGTAGTCACCTGAAGTTGACTCAATTTCAGAATCCGGCTGGCCATGCTTGCTGATGATATCTTTGTAGTTGGAGCCGCCTTTTCCTCTATTTGCAGTATCACCTTCGATCAAAGCATCGAATTGCTCCTGGGTCCAAGCGAAGGAATCGGTATCTTCGTCGTCCTCATCGGTGCTATAATCTGGTAAGTTTCCAAATCCTTCATCTTCTGTTAAAGAAGTTAGACTTCTGTATGGGTGTCGAAAGTTTTTAGCCAGGTCGGTAAAAAGCCCAGAAGGTAATACTTGCGTCATTAAGACAAGAAAGATGGATAGAATACCTAGGCTTGTTCCGATGATAGCCAATGTTTTACGATTTTTGAGATTAAGGCCGATACCAAAAATGCCTAGGGCTATAGCAATAATGGCAAAGAAAAAGGCTAGAATGCTAATGATTGGTAGCCAGGAACTAAGAAGGGCCAGGGTTCCAAAGATGATGGCAAAGATTCCTAAAATTTTCTCTTCTTTATGTTTCATTTGTGATTTTCTCATTTCTAATCAAGGTGTATTCTTATAGGTGTGAGATAGTGTTTATTATAGATAAAATGAGAACTAATGTCAATTTTAAATAAAATAGTTCTCATGGAAACTTAAATGTTCTCATGAGAACTATTTTTTATTTAGAAGGGAGAAAGCATGGATAAACCGATGTTGGTCTTTAAACGTTTTGGTCACCAGTTACATCTGCTGGTACAAAAGGAAGCCAAGCGTTGTGGTATTGAATTTATGGGGGGACCGCAAGGGCAGGTCATTCGTTTTTAGAACGTCGTGAGCATGAACAAGAATTAACACTCATCAAGGATATTGAACAAGAACTCAATATTACCAAGTCAGTTGCTAGTAATTTGGTCAAGCGTATGGTGCAAAATGGTTTGGTAGAGTTGGAGGTGAGTCCAAGTGATAAACGGGCGAAATTTGTTCATTTGACCGAAAAATCACGCTCTCAAATGAAGCAAGTTAAGTCTTTTTTTGATCGAATTGACCGTAGTTTACTTGATGGTATTTCTGAAGAGAATCTCCTTATCTTTGAAGAAGTCCTTGGGAAACTACAAGCAAATGTTGAAAAAATAGGAGATAAGAATGAAGAAACTCGCTAAGCGTATCACAGGAAAAGAGTGGGGCATGATTCTAATAACTGTTCTCTTTACCTGCTGCTCGGTCTATCTAGAGTTAGAAGTACCGACTTACGTTTCAAAAATAACAGAATTACTCGGAACGCCAGGTACGGAGTTGGGAGACCTTTGGTCGCCAGCAACTAAGATGATGGGTTTGTCATTCTTGGCCTTCCTATCATCTGTAACAGTTGGATTTTTTGCCGCTCGAGTTGCGGCATCCTATACGGCTCAACTACGAAGCGATATTTTTAATCGTGTTTTGGATTACTCTCAGACAGAAATTAAACGTTTCTCTATTCCTAGTCTTTTGACTCGGACAACCAATGATATCACGCAGATTCAGATGCTCTTTACCATGGGACTACAAGTGGTCACTCGTGGTCCTATCATGGCTATTTGGGCTATTGGTAAAATCCTTGGCAAGTCTGAATACTGGATTTGGGCAGTAGTGGTGGCAGTCATCGTCAATGTTCTGATGACAACTGTCTTGATGACTTTGGCCTTTCCTAAACAATCTGTCATTCAAATTGACAGATAAACTCAATAGTATCACTCGTGAAAGCTTGACAGGGATTCGGGTTGTTCGTGCTTATAATGCTGAGGAATATCAAGATAAGAAATTCGAAGAAGCCAATGATGAAGTCACACGACTCAATCTCTTTGTCAGTCGCTTAATGGCCATTATGAATCCTATTATGATGGCGATTTCTAGCGGCTTGGTCCTTGCCATTTACTGGATTGGAGCCTATCTTATCAACGACGCTAGCTTGACAGAGCGTCTACCCCCTCTTTAGCGATATGGTGGTCTTCATGTCCTATGCTATGCAAGTGGTAATGGGCTTCTTACTCATGGGTGCTCTCTTTATCGTCTTGCCTCGTACCTTGGTTTCTGCAGGTCGTATCAATCAAGTCTTGGACGTTTATTCCTCTATTGAAAATCCTAGTCACCCACAGACAGCAAACTCTTCTGTAAAAGGTCAAGTGGAATACCGCGACGTAACCTTCCGCTACTCTAAAAACTCAGAAGCAGTTGTGGAACATGTTAGCTTCAAGGCAGAAGCAGGGCAAACCATTGCCTTTATCGGTTCAACTGGTTCTGGAAAATCTACGCTTGTGAACCTCTTACCCCGTTTTTATGATGTATCAGAGGGAGAAATTCTAGTAGACGGCGTCAATGTTCAGAATTATGACTTAGAAGATTTGCGTAATAAAGTTGGCTATATCCCTCAAAAAGCTGTGCTCTTTTCTGGAGATGTTAAGGGCAATCTCGACTTTGGTAAGAGTCAAGAAACGCCACTAAGTGAGACGGCCATGTGGCAAGCTCTGGAATTGGCCCAATCTAAACTTTATCGAGGATAAGGAAGCAGGTCTTGAATCAGAAGTGGCTCAAGGTGGGACTAACTTCTCAGGTGGACAGAGACAACGTCTGGCCATTGCACGCGCCTTGGCTCGTAAACCAGAGATTCTCATTTTTGATGATTCATTCTCAGCCTTGGACTACAAGACCGATCGTATCTTGCGTCAAGTATTAGCTGAAAAAACACAATCCATGACCAAGTTAATCGTTGCTCAACGCATTTCAACCATTATGGATGCAGACCTGATCTTAGTCTTGGATCAAGGTAAAGTCGTGGGACAAGGCACCCACAAGGAACTTCTTGCAAGCAATGAAGTTTACCAAGAAATTGCCTACTCACAACTATCGAAGGAGGAATTGGAACATGGAAAATAAGAAAATGTCCTTATGGAAACAGTGTAGACCTTTTCTAGCAGGTCTCCAACTTCCCCTACTAATCGCAGTTGTGGCGGCTATATGTTCAAGTATTATCACGGTTTATGGACCAACTAAGATCAAAGAAATTACCAATTTGATTTCAGATGGGTTAATGACAGAGATTGACCTAGAGGCTGTCTCAAGTATTGCTAGTTTTTTGGTTATCCTCTATGTGCTTGGGATTATCCTGAACTATACGCAAGCCTACATTTTTTCAACTAGTATCCAACATTTCTCAAAACGTTTGCGGACAGCTATTGCTGAGAAAATCAATCGCTTGCCACTTGCTTATTTTGACCGTCATTCTCAAGGGGACACCCTTTCACGTGTAACTAATGATGTTGATACAGCAGCTCAGTCTCTTAACCAAAGCCTTGGGACAGTTCTTTCAGCTAGCTTTTTACTGATTGCTGTTTTGATTACCATGTTTGGTATGAACTGGATTTTGGCACTGGTAACCGTTGTTTCAACCCTTGTTGGATTTGCGGCGGTTTCCGTAATTATGGCCAAGTCGCAAGGCTACTTTAAAGCTCAACAAATAACCTAGCAGCTGTAAATGGTTATGTGGAAGAAATGTACTCTGGCCACAATGTGGTGACCAGCTATAATGCTGTGGAACCAACAAAAGATACATTTGCAGGATTGAATCAGAATCTACATGATAGCATCTGGAAATCTCAGTTTATCTCTGGAATTATGATGCCTGCCATGGTCTTTGTAGGCAACTTTAGTTATGTTCTAGTCATTATCGTCGGTGCTGCCTTGGCTCTTGAAGGGTATATCAGTATCGGAATTATTGTAGCCTTCATGGTTTATGTTCGAACCTTCTCGCAACCCTTGTCACAGATTGCCCAAGGAATTACCAGCTTACAACAAGCCAGTGCAGCCATGACTCGTGTCTTCGAATTTCTAAGTGAAGAGGAAATGGAAGATGAATCTCATAAGGAAAGACAATTGACCAACATGAAGGGTGAAGTGGTCTTTGACAGAGTTTCATTTGGCTACACACCGGAACGAACGATCATTCATGACTTTTCTGCGACAGCTCATGCAGGTCAAAAGGTCGCGATTGTCGGACCAACTGGTGCTGGGAAGACGACTATTGTTAATCTCTTGATGAAGTTCTATGAGATTGATAAAGGAAGTATTCGTATTGATGGTGTGGATACTAAGGCTATGAAGCGCTCAGAAGTACACGATGCCTTTTCAATGGTCTTGCAGGATACCTGGCTCTTTGAAGGAACCATTCGTGACAATCTCATCTATAATCAAACAGGTATCAGTGATGAACGTGTGATTGAAGCTGCCAAAGCAGTAGGAATCCACCACTTTATCACAACCTTACCTGATGGATACGATACTGTTTTGGATGATACAGTGACCTTGTCAGTCGGGCAGAAACAACTCTTGACCATTGCTCGTGCTCTGCTCAAGGATGCTCCGCTCTTGATTCTGGACGAAGCAACATCCTCAGTCGATACTCGTACGGAGGAGTTGATTCAAAAGGCTATGGACCGTTTGATGGAGGGACGCACATCCTTTGTCATCGCCCACCGTTTGTCAACGATTCGCAATGCTGACTTGATTCTGGTCATGAAAGAAGGAAACATCATCGAGCAAGGCAATCATGAAGAGCTTATGGCTCAGGGTGGTTTCTATGCAGACCTCTACAATAGTCAATTTACAGAAGACCAAGCAGAAGAATAAATCTCAGAAGGCTTGACGGCCTTCTTTTTCTGCACTATACTAGAGTAGGAGATGCTAGCGGACTCGTTCTGTCAGGCTTCTTGTGTAAAATCTAGAAACAACGAGAAAACAGATGAAAAACTATCAAGAGTGGTACGATAAGAGGAAATCAAGTCTCCTTCGACATCCACAACTTTTGCAACTGATGCGAGTTTTTAATCGCATGATGACAGTTCTGATGCCCTTAGCTTACTTGACCTTGTTGGGAACAAACTTTATCCGTAAAGGGATTGGGAAAGACCTATATGCTTATATCTTGGTGCCAGCTTTTTGGCTTTGTCCTATTGACGCTCGTTCGTAAGTGGATCAATCAACCACGTCCTTATGAGACTTGGGAAATTGTTCCGCTACTAGACAAGGACAGCTCTGGGAATTCAATGCCTAGTCGCCATGTCTTTTCAGCAACCATTATTTCCATGGCTTGCCTGCATGCAAATCTTCCTGTGGGGATGATTTTTATTGGTTTTATCAGCTTTTTCTCGGCCTTGTACGGATCTTGGGGGGAGTACATTATCCCAAGGATGTTTTAGTTGGCTACGCCTGTGGTCTCCTCTTGGGAATTCTTTTCTTTATTGTGTAAGAAGCAAAGCAAGTGGGCTTGGCCTCGTAACCACTTACGGGTCAAAAGTGACCACTTGCTTTTTTGCCCTTGTAAAGTCTTTTAGGCTTTGGTATAGTAGATGCAGAAAGGAGATAGGATGAAGTTACGAATCGAGATTGATAGTGAATTAACTGAGACAGAGATTGTCATCAAGGCTGCAGCCCTGACAGATGAAATAGCTGACTTGCAACGACTATTGCAAGAAACCAAGGCTCCTAGGTTGATCTTTTACAAGGGGACGGGTGAGTATTACTTAGACTTGGCAGAAATCCTCTTCTTTGAGACGGAAGGTAGCAAGATTTACGCCCATACCCAGAAAGAGGCCTACGAGGTTCGACTTAAACTCTATGAGTTAGAGTCCATCCTACCACGCTATTTCAGTCGGGTATCCAAGTCGACTATTGCCAATATCCGTCAGGTCTACTCGGTTGACAAGTCCTTCTCAGGGACAGGCACTATTTCCTTTTATCAAACCCACAAGGAGGTTCACGTGTCACGGCACTACCAATCCCTCCTAAAAGAAAATCTAAGAAACATGAGGTAAGAATATGAAAAAGAAAGCATTTGGTATTGTGTTGCTAGTATTGGCAGCTTTAGTATTGTTACAGGGGAATTTTGGAATCCCTTCATTTGGAGGGCAGATTTGGCCCTTGATTGGTATTGGATTTTTTGCCTATCAATCAGTTGAGGCAATCCTTCGTCGTCATTTCACTTCAGCCTCTTTTACAGCCCTAGTGGCCCTCATGATTGCGAATCATTTTTATGACATTTTACCGATTCCCAATCAATCATTGTTCTGGGCGGGAGTGCTAATCGTTCTCGGAGTTGGCATGTTGACTAATTCGAACAAAACATGGAACGAGAAAAAATGGTGGTATGACGCTGAAAAGACCATTCTAACAGAAAAGGAAGTTTCCTTTGGTAGTGGAACTTTTTACAAACAGGACCAAGACTTGGTAGAAGACCAGTTTGAAGTTAGCTGTGGAAATGCCAAGATTTATTATGACAATGCAGAGATGTTAGTGATAGTGCAACCTTGAAGGTAGAAGTCAGTTTAGGGAATGCAGTTATCTATGTGCCCCAACACTGGAGAGTGGACCTGAAGGTGGAGACTTCTTGTGGAGTAGCTAAGGCAGATGCTCCTGTAGCCCCAACCAGCAAAACCTTGATTATCCGTGGAGAGGTAGCTTTTGGTAAATTAGAAGTTGTCTACGTCAAATAAAAAAAGTCTTCCAATTCCCTTGCCAAAAATAAGAAAGTGTGATAACATAGTACGGTATGTGGTGCTAGCACATCCGCTATATTAGATCTAATAGGAGGAAAACACAATGGCTAAAGTATGTTACTTTACAGGTCGTAAGACTGTATCAGGAAACAACCGTTCACACGCAATGAACCAAACTAAACGTGCCGTAAAACCAAACCTTCAAAAAGTTACTGTTCTTATCGATGGTAAACCTAAAAAAGTTTGGGCTTCAGCTCGTGCTTTGAAATCAGGAAAAGTAGAACGCGTTTAATAAACATGAAAAGACCTACAAGGGTCTTTTTTGTTTTACTCGACAGCTGAAATCATTTGAAAAATCAAGCAAATATCCGATGATACATCATTCTGCTTTTACAGTTGGGCTGAAATATGATAAAATAGAGTATCAACTATTTGAGGTAAAAAAAATGACTGTAAAAATTAATACAAAAGATGGTCAAGTCGAACTGACAGATGATGTAATCGCTACTGTCGTAGGTGGTGCAGCAACTGAAATTTTTGGTGTAGTCGGTATGGCTAGTAAAAATGCCCTCAAAGATAATTTCCAAGCCCTTCTTGGTAAGGAAAATTATTCAAAAGGTGTAGTCGTTAAAGCAGCTGAAGACGGTAGTATTGCAGTTGATGTATATACTGTATTGAGCTACGGTACAAAAATCAGTGAAGTTTCAAAAAACATCCAAGAACGTGTTCGCTTTAGCCTAGAGAACCAACTTGGAATCACTGCTCAAACTGTGAATGTCTACATTCAAAATATCAAAGTTGTAGGAGAATAATCGTGTCAAATATTACTACAAGCTTATTTCAAGAAATGGTACAGGCTGCTTCAACTCGTTTGAACAAGCAAGCCGAATATGTCAATTCATTGAACGTCTTCCCAGTTCCAGACGGAGATACAGGAACAAACATGGGAATGACAATCGAAAATGGTGCTAAAGAAGTAGCAGACAGACCAGCTTCAACTGTTGGTGAGGCTGCAAGTATCTTGGCTAAAGGTCTTTTGATGGGTGCGCGTGGGAACTCAGGAGTTATCACTTCTCAGCTTTTCCGCGGATTTTCACAAGCCATCAAGACAAAAGAAGAACTAACAGGAAAAGACCTAGCTCTTGCCTTCCAATCAGGTGTTGAGGTTGCCTACAAGGCTGTTATGAAGCCTGTTGAAGGGACAATCTTGACAGTATCACGTGGTGCTGCCATCGGTGCTAAGAAAAAAGCAGAGCAGACAGATGACGCAGTTGAGGTTATGCGTGCAGCCTTGGAAGGAGCTAAAGCAGCCCTTGCTAAAACTCCAGAAATGCTTCCAGTATTGAAGGAAGTTGGAGTTGTGGACTCAGGTGGTCAAGGTTTGGTCTTCATCTACGAAGGATTCCTTTCAGCTCTTACTGGTGAATACAGTGCGTCTGAAGACTTTGTAGCGACTCCAGCCAATATGGGTGAGATGATCAATGCAGAACACCACAAATCTGTAGCTGGACATGTGGCAACAGAAGACATTACCTTTGGTTACTGTACTGAAATCATGGTTGCTCTTAAACAAGGTCCAACTTATGCTAAAGAGTTTGACTACGAAGAATTCCGTAACTACTTGAACGAACTTGGGGATTCTCTACTTGTTGTTAATGATGACGAAATCGTTAAAGTTCACGTCCATACAGAAGATCCAGGACTTGTTATGCAAGAAGGTCTCAAGTATGGTAGCTTGGTCAAGGTTAAAGTCGACAACATGCGTAACCAACACGAAGCTCAAGTGGAAAAAGAAGCTCAAGTCAGCAAGCCAGCTGAAGAAAAAGAATATGCTCTTATCGCAGTAGTAGCTGGACAAGGATTGGCAGACATCTTCCGTGCTCAAGGTGTGGACTATGTCATCGAGGGTGGACAAACCATGAACCCTTCGACAGAAGACTTTGTCAAGGCTGTTGAGAAAGTTAATGCTCGTAACATCATCTTTTTGCCAAACAACAAAAACATCTTCATGGCAGCTCAATCTGCAGCTGAAGTATTGGAACAACCAGCTGTTGTGGTAGAAGCACGCACAATTCCTCAAGGATTGACTAGTCTTCTAGCATTTGACCCAAGCAAGTCTATCGAAGAAAACCAAGAACGCATGACTGCAGCCCTTGGCGACGTTGTCAGCGGTAGTGTAACAACAGCCGTTCGTGATACGACTATCGATGGTCTAGAAATTCATGAAATGACAATCTTGGTATGGTGGATGGTAAGATTCTCGTATCAAATCCTGACATGCACCAAACCTTGACTGAAACATTGAAACATATGTTGGACGAAGACAGTGAAATCGTAACCTTCTATGTTGGAGAAGACGGAAGCGAAGAATTGGCAAATGAAATTGCTCAAGAAATTGCAGAAGAATTCGAAGATGTCGAAGTAGAAATTCACCAAGGTCAACAACCGGTTTATCCATATCTTTTCAGTGTGGAATAAAGATTAAATAATAGAAAAAAGAAAGTTGAGAAATCAACTTTCTTTTTTTGTGACATTTGTCATATTTCCTCATGACAGAAGCTTCTAGTGATTCTACCTTCAAAGAATTATACTAGATGTATCAAATGGAGGAAGAAAATATGAAACATAAAGTAATTGTCGCAATGAGTTTAGTAGCAGCAGGAGTCATGACTTATCTCATGTTTTCAGGATTGGATGAAGGCTTCTATCATTTTCCTTGGGAGCTATTTGCAGGATTTGGAATCATGTCTTGGTTGATCCGAGAAAGTTTGAAATTAGTCTCAGATGTGAAAAAGGAGTCTGAAAAATGAAAAAAGCGATTCTCTATCTTTTTATTGGACTATCACTAGTGGTATGGTTGGTAGAAATGTTTACAGGTTGGTTTGATCAAGCCTTCCTTCACCAATTCATCCGTGGTGCCTGGGGGTTAGGATTTATGATTTTTATCGCTTTTCCGATGGGAAAGGAGTGGCTGAAAGGAGAGTATCATGAACATGATTAAGGTAGAAAGCCTAAATAAAAACATCAAGGGTAAGGCTATTTTGAAGGGTATTTCCTTTGAGGTAGCTGAAGGTGAATGCATCGCCTTGATTGGTCCCAATGGTGCTGGAAAGACAACACTCTTGGACTGTTTGCTTGGAGATAAACTGGTCACAAGCGGTCAAGTATCCATCCAAGGCTTGCCAGTGACGAGCTCTCAGTTAGACTACACAAGATCCTACCTCCCTCAAGAAAATGTCATCGTTCAGAAATTAAAGGTCAAAGAGTTGATTGCTTTCTTTCAAAGCATTTACCCAAATCCCTTGAACAACCAGGAGATCGATCAACTATTGCAGTTTGACAAGCAACAAAAAGAACAATTGGCAGAAAAATTGTCAGGTGGGCAAAAGCGTCTCTTCTCGTTTGTATTGACCTTGATTGGCCGACCAAAGCTTGTCTTTTTAGATGAACCAACTGCTGCCATGGATACTTCAACCCGCCAACGCTTTTGGGAAATTGTTCAGGAGCTAAAAGCTAAGGGAGTTACCATCCTTTATTCGTCCCATTACATCGAAGAGGTAGAGCATACAGCTGACCGGATTTTGGTCTTGAATAAGGGAGAGTTGATTCGTGATACGACGCCTCTAGCTATGCGTAGTGAGGGAATTGAAAAGCATTTTATCCTTCCTCTAGCATACAAGGAAGTCATTGAGCAGTCTAACTTGGTTGAAAACTGGGTACAAAAACAAGATGCTCTGCAAGTAGTCACACGAGAGGCAAATGTTTTTTGGCAACTGTTAGTTCAAGCAGGATGTAGCATACAAGAAATCGAAGTTAATAACCGTAGTTTGCTAGACACAATCTTTGAAGAAACACAGAAGGGAGATGACTAAGATGAAACGATGGATCGCATTAAATAAGATAGAATTTCTATTGACCAAACGGCAATTAGTCTATTATCTTTTGTCAGTAGGGATGCCGACAGCCTTTTATTTATTCTTTTCAGGCATGTACCAGGACACACCAGGTGGACCAGCGAATTTTATGCGCGACTACCTCATCTCCATGACGGCTTTTTCCATGATGTCTACCGCTATCTTTTCATTCCCAGTTGTTTTACATACCGACAAGATCAACAACTGGCAGAAAATATTACGTCATAGCCCTGTAAATATGGTAGAATATTATCTATCAAAGATAACAAGTATGATGGTTGATTATTTGGTCTCAATTCTGGTTGTTTTCTCAGTTGGGCATTTTGTAAGAGGTGTGGACATGTCTCTTGGAAGCTGGATTGGGGCTGCGCTTTTGCTGATAGTAGGAAGTGTAGCTTTTGTAGCCCTTGGTTTGGCCTTGACTCTCCTACCAACTAGTCAGTTGATGTCTGTTGTAGGCAATCTTCTTTACTTTGGCTTGGCTGTTTTAGGCGGACTCTGGATGCCCGTCTCTTTATTTCCAGACTGGATGCAAGCAATCGGGAAGCGTCTACCAAGCTATCAGTTGATGGAATTGATCAAGACCTTCTTAAATGAGGGTGGCATCAATTTATCAGCCACAGTTTATCTACTTGTTTTTTCAGCAGTTTTGTTTGGTTTGACCATTTACCTTCAAGGTCATAAGGAGAATGCTTAATGCTTGAAAGACTGAAGAGCATAGACTATATGTATTGGGCCAGTTTGATTTTTATGGTTTTTCCCATCCTTCCTGTAGTGATTGGGGAGCTTGCTGTCTGGCATTTATTGATTGATATTCTATTTGTAGTGGCGTATTTGGGTGTTTTAACAACTAAGAATCAGCGCCTATCTTGGCTTTTCTGGGGCATCATGCTGGTCTATGTAGCTGGGAACACCGCCTTTGTTGCTGTAAATTATATCTGGTTCTTCTTTTTCCTTTCCAATCTCTTAATTTATCATTTTGGTGTACGTAGTTTAAAGTCTTTACATGTCTGGACTTTTATCCTTGCTCAAGTGCTTGTGGTGGGGCAACTGTTTATTATTCAGAGAATCGAAGTTGGGTTTCTATTCTATCTACTTGTAATTCTTGCTTTTGTCGATTTGATGACTTTTGGTTTGGTTCGGATTCGGATTGTGGAGGATTTGAAAGAAGCGCAGGCCAAGCAAAATGCCCAGATAAATCTATTGCTTGCTGAAAATGAACGCAGTCGTATCGGTCAGGATTTGCATGATAGTCTGGGACATACCTTTGCGATGCTGAGTGTCAAGACAGATTTAGCCTTGCAGTTGTTTCAGATGGAGGCTTATCCACAGGTGGAAAAGGAATTAAAAGAAATTCACCAGATCAGCAAAGATTCCATGAATGAAGTGCGAACTATCGTGGAAAATCTGAAATCACGGACCCTAGCTTCAGAGATTGAGACTGTCAAAAAGATGCTGGAAATTGCTGGGATTGAGGTTCAAGTTGACAATCACTTGGACAAGGCTAGTTTGACCCAGGATGTAGAGTCGACAGCCGCTATGATTTTGTTAGAACTGGCGACCAATATCATCAAGCATGCCAGCGCTGAAAAAGCCTATCTAAAACTGGAACGCACAGATCAGGAATTGGTCCTGACAGTTAGAGATGACGGGAAAGGATTTGCAAATGTAAAAGGGAATGAACTTCATACAGTCCGTGACCGTGCAGCAGCCTTCTCAGGTCAAGTAGAGCTGGTCAGTTTGAAAGATCCCACAGAGGTGCGCGTGCATCTGCCTTATAAGGAGAGAAAGTAGATGAAAGTATTAGTCGCAGAAGACCAAAGTATGCTGAGAGATGCCATGTGCCAGCTCTTAAGCTTTCAACCAGATGTGGAGACTGTCTTGCAGGCGAAAAATGGAGCTGAAGCTATTGAGGTTTTGGGGAAAGAAGCAGTAGATATTGCCATCCTTGACGTCGAAATGCCAGTAAAGACGGGACTAGAAGCGCTCGAGTGGATCAAACAAGAAGTGCCTGAAACAAAGGTGGTTATCGTTACAACCTTTAAACGCCCAGGCTATTTTGAACGAGCGGTCAAAGCAGGAGTCGACGCCTATGTCTTGAAAGAGCGAAGCATCTCTGAGCTCATGCAAACCCTGCATACGGTATTAGAGGGACGCAAGGAGTATTCTCCAGAGCTGATGGAAGTCATGATGACACATCCCAATCCATTGACTGAGCAAGAAGTCGCTGTTCTACATGGAGTAGCCAAAGGCCTCTCCAACCAAGAAATTGCGGATAAACTCTACCTCTCAAACGGCACTGTCCGTAATTACATGACCAATATCCTCTCCAAACTAGGCGCCAGCAACCGAACCGAAGCAGCCAAAACTGCCGAAGAAGAAGGCTGGTTGTGAGGGGAGGTAAGTAAGTAAAAATCTCTTAGAAATGAATCTAAGAGATTTTTTTGTTTATTTCACCAACTTCTTCATCTCATCAATACGCGCTACGGTCGCGTCGTATTTCGCTTGATAGTCGGCTTGTTTGTCGCGTTCTTTTTGGACGACTTCTGGTTTAGCATTGGCTACGAAGCGTTCGTTAGAGAGCTTCTTACCGACCATATCCAGTTCTTTTTGCCATTTTGACAGTTCCTTGTCGAGACGAGCCAGTTCTTCTTCGACATTAAGGAGGTCAGCCAGTGGCAAGTAGATTTCTGCTCCTGTGATGACGCTTGACATAGCGAGTTCAGGTGCAGGGATGTTTGATGCGATTTCCAAGTGTTCTGGATTTGTGAAGCGTTTGATGTAGTTGACATTACTGTTAAAGAAGGCTTCCAAGTCGCTATCGCTTGTCTTCACAAGGATGGTGATTGGCTTGCTTGGTGCTACGTTTACTTCCGCACGCGCATTACGAACAGCACGGATCAAGTCTTTGAGGCTTTCTACACCAGTGTGGGCTGCAAGGTCTTCAAAGGCTGGGTTGACAGTTGGGTATTCTGCTGTAACGATAGAGCCTTCTGAGATTTGTCCAAAGATTTCCTCTGTTACGAATGGCATGATTGGGTGAAGGAGACGAAGGATCTTGTCCAAAGTATAAAGGAGAACAGAACGTGTGATGACTTTCTCTTCTTCGTTATCGCTATAAAGGACTTCCTTAGTCAACTCAACGTACCAGTCCGCAAACTCGTCCCAGATGAAGTTGTAGAGGATGTGTCCAGCCACACCAAACTCAAACTTGTCAAAGTTTTCAGTGACTTTTCCGATGGTTTCATTGAGGTTGTGGAGGATCCAGCGGTCAGTGACATTTCCAGCTTCCTTGTTGACAACTTTTTCCACATTGGCAGTTGCTTGCTCAAGGGTCAATCCTTCATTGTTCATGAGGATGTAGCGAGAGATGTTCCAGATCTTATTAATGAAGTTCCAAGATGCATCCATTTCTCGTAAGAGAAGCGGACGTCTTGCCCTGGTGCAGAACCGTTTGAAAGGAACCAACGAAGGGCATCGGCGCCGTATTTCTCGATAACATCCATTGGGTCAATCCCGTTACCGAGAGATTTAGACATCTTGCGTCCTTGCTCATCACGGATAAGACCGTGGATAAGGACGTTTTGGAATGGCTGACGGCCAGTGAATTCCAATGATTGGAAGATCATACGAGACACCCAGAAGAAGATGATATCGTAACCTGTTACCAAGGTTGACGTTGGGAAGTAGCGTTTGAAGTCTTCAGAGTCGACATCCGGCCAGCCCATAGTTGAGAATGGCCAAAGAGCAGAACTAAACCACGTATCCAAGACATCTTCGTCCTGAGTCCATCCGTCACCTTCGGGAGCTTCTTCACCGACGTACATTTCACCCTCGGCATTGTACCAAGCAGGGATTTGGTGACCCCACCAGAGCTGACGAGAGATTACCCAGTCATGGACATTTTCCATCCATTGGAGGAAGGTATCGTTGAAACGAGGTGGGTAGAATTCTACCTTATCATCTGTGTCTTGGTTGGCAATGGCATTCTTAGCCAATTGGTCCATCTTGACGAACCATTGAGTAGATAAGCGTGGCTCAACCACAACACCTGTACGCTCTGAGTGACCAACACTGTGGACACGTTTTTCGATTTTAACAAGGGCACCGATTTCTTCCAATTTAGCAACGACTGCCTTACGAGCTTCAAAACGGTCCATGCCTGCAAATTCGAAAGCCAAGTCGTTCATAGTTCCGTCGTCGTTCATGACATTGACTTGTGGCAAGTTATGGCGTTGACCAACCAAGAAGTCGTTTGGATCATGGGCAGCGTGATTTTCACGACACCAGTACCAAACTCAGGATCTGCGTGCTCATCTCCAACGATTGGGATTAATTTATTAGCGATTGGAAGGATGACGTTTTTACCGATCAAGTCCTTGTAGCGTGGGTCTTCTGGATTGACCGCAACAGCAACGTCCCCAAACATGGTCTCAGGACGAGTTGTCGCCACTTCAAGAGCGCGTGAACCATCTTCCAGCATGTAGTTCATGTGGTAGAAGGCACCTTCCACATCCTTGTGGATCACCTCGATATCAGAAAGGGCAGTGCGAGCTGCTGGGTCCCAGTTGATGATAAACTCACCACGGTAGATCCAACCTTTCTTGTAAAGTTCGACAAAGACCTTACGAACGGCTTTTGACAAACCTTCGTCAAGCGTGAAACGCTCACGAGAGTAGTCTACAGAAAGCCCCATCTTGCCCCATTGTTCCTTGATAGTAGTGGCATATTCGTCTTTCCATTCCCAAACCTTTTCGAGGAATTTTTCACGACCGAGGTCATAACGTGTAATGCCCTCACCACGCAAGCGCTCCTCAACCTTAGCCTGAGTCGCAATACCCGCGTGGTCCATCCCTGGAAGCCAAAGAGTATCAAAGCCTTGCATGCGTTTTTGACGGATGATGATATCTTGCAAAGTTGTATCCCAAGCGTGACCAAGGTGGAGTTTCCCTGTAACGTTTGGTGGTGGAATCACGATCGAATAAGGCTTAGCCTTTTGATCGCCTGAAGGCTTGAAAACATCCGCGTCAAGCCATTTTTGGTAACGACCAGCCTCAACCTCGGCTGGATTGTATTTAGGTGAAAGTTCTTTAGACATGTGTGTGTCCTTTCTCTATTGTTTTCATTTTTTCTTGAATCTGCTTTGCGACTTCTTCTGCAGACAGATTCGTATTATCAATTTTAAGGTAGTAGTGAAGACCACTCGGTTGCTTTTGAGAATTAAGTTGATTTGTTTTATCAGTCTCTAAAATTTCTCTTTCAGATATCTCAAAATTCCGTTTCAAGGGTTTGTATTTCAACCGATTCTCCGTCCGATTGCGACGTAAGCGCTCCTCAAGAGACGTTTCTAATTCAACAAAGAGAATCTCTTGATGATACTCATTTAATAAATCTTGAATATTCTTCAAATACATCAGACGATATTGATTTGAAAAGTCAATTACATCTGTTAAAATCACCGACCGATGATTCCTGGCGCTTGTTCCAAGAAAAGAAAAGTTAACGCTACGAACAAATTCCCACATTTCTTCCGTAAAATCCTGATAAATTTCGAGTGCGAAATCAATTGGTTGATGGTTGAAAAAGAGAGTCGCACCGGTGAGTTTCGAAAGTTCCTGACCAATGGTCATTTTACCTGAGGCTGGAGCTCCAATGATGAAAACATGCATCAATCCGCCTCCCACTCACTCTTCAGCAAGCCATACCTCAAATCATCACAGCGGTTGCCTTGGGCATCTTTGCGATCCCTTATGCGAGCTTCAAGGGTAAAACCAAGTTTCTCAGCGACTCGTTGACTTTGGACATTGTAGCTAAAGCAAGACAATTCAATCTTGTGTAGGTTTAGTTCTTTAAAAGCTAAATCAATCAAGGAACGTGCTGCTTCTGGCACATAACCTCGACCCCAATAGTCTGGGTGCAAGGTATAGCCAATCTCCAGCACATCGTCTTCGTGGCGGTGATTGAAGTCAACAGAACCGATAACCCTATCAGTCCCTTTAACAACAATTCCATAACCAACTGGAAGATTTTCCTTTTGATTGCGTTCAGGAAGGATATGCTCTAGATAATAAATCTCATCTTCCAAGGTCTTAACGGGCGGAAAGCCCGCTGGATAAGAGACTTCTGGCAGACTAGCGTAGGCATGGATATCCTCGGCATCAGCCACGGTACGGACTCGTAAGACAAGTCGGTCAGTCTCTATTCGTTCTGGCAGTTCAGCTCTTGTCATCCTTCTACCTCGCTTTCTACAAAAAAAAATCGCCCCTGTCATCAATCTGACAGGGACGAATGTGTTTATCCGCGGTACCACCCAATTTCGGGCAGAGCCCGCATCTTTAATCTTCTTGTTTCTCTTTTATGACGTCGTTAGCTCGTCTTGGCGTACTTGAGTACAGCCTGCAACTCGCTGCCTAGTCCTAAAAGGAAACAAAAAGATTTATATTTCAATTTTTAATTTCAACTCACTAGCAACCAGTTTTGACACATTTGTGGACTTCTCAGCACCGCCACTTCCTGTAAAATGTGGGACTCAAAACACCTCTAATGGCTTTATTTTAACAAGTTTTTCACGGAAATGCAAGGGACAAGAAAGATTACTTGAACTTGATGCCGTTTTCTTTTAATTTCTTGATAGTAGCTGGACCGATTCCTTTCAAGGCAAGGAGTTCTTTTTCTGTCCAGTTTTTGAAGTCAGCAGCAGACTTGATCCCTTCATCGTAGAAAGTTTTAGCACGGTCAAGTGGAAGTCCGCCTAGGTCAGCTGCGAAATCTTCAACAGAAGTTGTAAGCTTGTGGGCTTGCTCTTTAGTTGCTTCTACAGCTTTTTCTACTTGCTTAGAGACAGCTTTTCCTGCCTCACTTGCAGCTTTTTCAGCATGCTTCACAACTTTTTTTGTTTCTTCGACAACCTTGTTTACAGCATTTGAAAGTGCACCTGAGCGACGAAGGCTGTTTCTTAATTGTTTTTTACGTTGTAGCTTTTTTGACATGATAAGATCCTTTCAATAAAAAACCCCTGTGATTGAACAAGGACTAATCTTTATGTTTTTATTGTATCAACTTTCTTTGGGAAATGCAAGGCTTGTTAGTTTAGAAAGATAGGAGTCCTATAGGGAATTCCGCCCTAGAATAAGAGAATATGATAGAAGAAAAGCGAAAAATATGGTATAATGAAACGATAGATTTTTGAATAGGAATACAATCATGTTTGGATTTTTAAAAAAAGATAAAGTAACAGAAACACCAGCAGTGGTGCCAGCACATATCGGAGTTATCATGGATGGTAATGGTCGTTGGGCTAAAAAACGGATGCAGCCACGTGTCTTTGGGCATAAGGCTGGGATGGATGCTTTGAGAACGGTAGCCATTGCTGCTAGTGATATGGGTGTCAAGGCTATGACTGTTTATGCCTTCTCTACTGAAATTGGACACGTCCAGACCAGGAAGTCAAGTTTATCATGAACTTGCCTGTTGAATTTTATGATAAGTATGTCCCCGAATTGCACCAAAAGAACATGAAGATCCAAATGATTGGGGAAACCGATCGCTTGCCAAAACAAACTTTTGAAGCTTTGAAAAAGGCGGAAGAGTTGACCAAGTTAAACACAGGTTTGATTCTTAACTTTGCCCTTAATTACGGTGGACGAGCTGAGATTACACAAGCGGTCAAGTTGATTGCGCAGGATGTTTTGGATGCCAAGGTGAATCCAGGTGATATTACGGAAGAGTTGATTGGGGAATACCTCTTTACAGGGCATTTGCCTAAGGTCTTGCGTGATCCGGACTTAATCATTCGAACGAGTGGGGAGCTTCGCTTGAGCAATTTCTTGCCTTGGCAAGCAGCTTATAGTGAACTTTATTTCACAGATGTTTTGTGGCCTGACTTTGATGAGGAAGCTTTGAAAGAAGCTATTGCAGAGTATAATCGCCGCAATCGTCGATTTGGAGGAGTTTAGGAAAAGTTATGAAAAAGGATTTATTAAAGAGAACCATATTTGCCGCTCTGGCATTAGCAATCTTTATCCCGCTCTTGGTGATTGGTGGGCTTTGGTTACAGATTGCTATGGGACTTCTAGCTATGCTAGGGGTGCACGAGTTGCTTCAGATGAAAGGGTTAAACACCATGACCCCTGAGGGGCTGCTGACCTTGTTAGCGACTTTCGCACTGACAATCCCCCTAGAAAACTACTTGACATTTTTACCTGTAGATGGGAATGTTGTCGCATATGGTGTTGTGATTTTTATCATGTTAGGTTGCACTGTTTTTAGCAAGAATTACACCATTGAAGATGCTGTATACCCAATCGCTATGAGTTTCTATGTTGGTTTTGGATTCAATGCTTTAGTGGATGCTCGAATCGCAGGATTGGATAAAGCACTCTTGGCTCTCTGTATCGTATGGGCAACAGATAGTGGTGCCTACTTGGTCGGAATGAATTTCGGAAAGAGAAGATTGGCTCCGAGAGTCTCTCCGAACAAATCAATCGAGGGAGCTTTTGGTGGAATTATCGCTGCCATGCTTGTCACGATTATCTTTATGTTAGTGGATAGTACAGTTGCTCTTCCTTACGGCATTTACAAAATGACGCTCTTTGCTATTTTCTTTAGTATTGCAGGGCAATTGGGTGACTTGATTGAGAGTGCCATGAAACGCCATTTTGGAGTTAAGGATTCAGGGAAATTTATCCCAGGACATGGTGGAGTGCTTGACCGCTTTGACTCTATGTTAGCCGTCTTCCCTATTATGCACCTCTTTGGCTTATTTTAAGGAAAGGTGAACAAATATTAAATGTTAGGATTATTAACCTTTATCCTTGTTTTTGGAATTATCGTGGTGGTCCACGAGTTCGGACATTTCTACTTTGCTAAGAAGTCTGGAATTCTGGTTCGTGAATTTGCCATTGGTATGGGGCCAAAGATTTTTGCCCACATTGGAAAAGACGGGACTGCTTACACGATTCGTCTCCTACCGCTTGGTGGTTATGTCCGCATGGCAGGTTGGAGTGAGGATACTACAGAGATAAAGACAGGAACTCCTGTTAGTTTGACTTTGGCTGAAGATGGCAAGGTTAAGCGCATCAATCTTTCTGGTAAGAAGGTTGACCAAACGGCTCTTCCTATGCAGGTAACCCAGTTCGACTTTGAGGATAAGCTCTTTATCACAGGTCTGGTTTTGGAAGAGGAAAAACTTTCTCTGTAGACCATGATGCAACTATCGTGGAAGCTGATGGGACGGAAGTTCGTATCGCTCCGCTAGATGTTCAATATCAGAATGCGACTGTCTGGGGTAAATTGATTACTAACTTTGCCGGGCCGATGAACAACTTTATCTTGGGAATCATTGTCTTTTGGATTTTAATTTTCATGCAAGGTGGCGTTCGTGATACGCAAACGAATAACTTCAGTATTATTCCCAACAGTGCATTAGCTAAGGCCGGTGTTGAAAATACAGCACAAATCACTAAAGTCGGTTCACACGAAATTAGTAACTGGCAAGATTTGATTCAGGCTGTTGAAGCAGAGACCAAAGACAAAACAGCACCGGTATTGGATGTAACAGTCTCTGAAAATGGAACTGAAAAACAAGTCAGTGTGACCCCTGAGGAAAACCAAGGTCGCTATATTCTAGGTGTTCAACCGAGACTCAAATCAGATATCTGGTCTATGTTTGTAGGTGGATTTACTAGTGCGGCTGACTCGGCCTTGCGCATTCTCAATGCCTTGAAGAGCTTGATTTTTCAGCCTGACTTGAATAAATTGGGTGGACCTGTTGCTATCTTTAAGGCAAGTAGTGATGCTGCTAAAAATGGTCTTGAGAATGTCTTGTTCTTCTTGGCTATGATTTCCATCAATATCGGGATTTTTAACTTGATTCCTATCCCGGCACTAGACGGTGGAAAAATCGTGCTCAACATCATCGAAGCCATTCGCCGTAAACCGCTGAAACAAGAAATTGAAACCTATGTTACTCTAGTTGGAGTTGTGATTATGGTTGTCTTGATGATCGCCGTGACTTGGAACGACATCATGCGTACCTTCTTTTAAGAATTAGAGGAAAAATATGAAACAAAGTAAAATGCTAATCCCAACGCTTCGCGAAATGCCAAGCGATGCTCAAGTTATCAGCCACGCCCTTATGTTGCGTGCTGGTTATGTTCGTCAAGTATCAGCAGGAGTCTACTCTTACCTGCCACTTGCTAACCGTGTTATCGAAAAAGCCAAGAACATCATGCGTCAAGAGTTTGATAAGATGGGTGCTGTTGAAATGTTGGCTCCTGCCCTTCTCAGTGCTGACCTTTGGCGTGAATCTGGCCGTTATGAAACCTACGGTGAAGACTTGTACAAATTGAAAAATCGTGAGAAGTCAGACTTTATCTTAGGTCCAACTCACGAAGAAACGTTACAGCGATTGTCCGTGATTCTGTCAAGTCTTACAAGCAATTGCCGCTGAACCTCTACCAAATCCAGCCTAAGTATCGTGATGAAAAACGTCCACGTAATGGACTTCTTCGGACCCGTGAGTTCATCATGAAAGACGGCTACAGCTTCCACGCTAACTACGATAGCTTGGATGTAACCTATGATGAGTACAAGGCGGCTTACGAGCGTATCTTTACTCGTAGTGGCTTGGACTTCAAAGCCATCATCGGTGACGGTGGAGCTATGGGTGGTAAGGATAGCCAAGAATTTATGGCCATCACACCTGCTCGTACAGACTTTGACCGTTGGGTTGTTTTAGACAAGTCTGTCGCATCATTTGATGAGATTCCTGTAGATGTACAGAAAGAAATCAAGGCAGAATTGCTCAAATGGATGGTTTCTGGTGAAGATACCATTGCCTACTCAAGTGAGTCAAGCTATGCAGCTAACTTGGAAATGGCAACTAACGCCTACAAACCAAGCAACCGTGTTGTGACTGAAGATCAAGTGGCTCGTGTGGAAACACCAGGTGTCAAATCGATTGATGAAGTCGCAACCTTCTTGAATGTCTCTGAAGAGCAAACAATCAAGACCTTGGTTTATATCGCAGACGAGGAGCCAATTGTAGCTTTACTGGTTGGCAACGACCAACTCAATGAAGTCAAATTGAAAAACTACCTTGGAGCAGACTTCTTGGAACCTGCAACTGAGGCAGAAGTGAAAGAATTGTTGGGAGCGGACTTTGGTTCACTTGGGCCAGTCAATCTTCCTGAAAATGTCAAGATCATCGCAGACCGCAAGGTGCAAGATAGTCGCAATGCTGTTGCTGGTGCCAACGAAGATGGTTACCACTTGACTGGTGTCAACCCAGGCCGTGATTTCACTGCCGAGTATGTCGATATCCGTGAAGTTCGTGAGGGTGAAATCTCTCCTGACGGACAAGGTGTTCTCAACTTTGCGCGTGGTATCGAAATTGGTCACATCTTTAAACTCGGAACTCGCTACTCAGCAAGTATGGGAGCAGATGTCTTGGACGAAAACGGTCGTGCAGTTCCAATTATCATGGGATGCTATGGTATCGGTGTCAGCCGTCTCCTTTCAGCAGTCATGGAACAACATGCTCGCCTCTTTGTTAACAAGACTCCAAAAGGTGAATATCGTTATGCTTGGGGAATCAACTTCCCTAAAGAATTGGCGCCATTTGATGTACATTTGATTCCAGTTAATGTCAAGGATGAAGAAAGTCTTGCATTGACAGATCGTATCGAAGAAGCCTGGTCAATAAAGGCTACGAAGTCTTGACAGATGACCGTAATGAACGTGTCGGTGTTAAATTCAGTGACAGCGACTTGATTGGTCTTCCAATCCGCATCACTGTTGGTAAGAAAGCAGCTGACGGGATTGTAGAAGTCAAGATTAAGGCGACAGGAGATACAATCGAAGTTCATACAGATAACTTGCTTGAAACTCTTGAAATCCTAACAAACAAATAAAATCTATAATCAGAAGAAAAACAAGACAAAAATGTAACTAGTTTTTGCCTTGTTTTTTCTTTATAATGAGATAAAATAAAGATAAAAAGAGTAAATAAAGAGGTAGAGCTATGCTAATATTTCCAAAGGATTTTGTCTGGGGTTCCTCAACTTCTGGGCCACAGACAGAAGGGCGAGTGCCTGGTGACGGCAAGGGAGATAATCTCTGGGATTATTGGTACCAAGTAGAGCCAAATCGCTACTACAATGGGATTGGACCAGACAAAACATCGACCTTCTATGAGAACTGGGAAAAGGATATCGAACTATTGTTAGAAACAGGGCATACAGCCTTTCGGACTTCTATCCAGTGGTCTCGTATTTTTCCACAGGGTCGTGGAGAAGTCAATCCTCAAGGTGTGGCTTTTTACCGTCAGGTCTTTGAAGCTATTAAGGCTAAGGGCATTCGTTTGTTAGTCAATCTTTATCACTTTGACCTGCCTTTTGCCCTTCAAGAGGATGGAGATGGTTGGGAAAATAAGGCAACCATTAAAGCTTATGAAGACTACGCGCGTTTCTGTTTTGAAACTTATGGAGACTTGGTAGACCAATGGATTACCTTCAATGAGCCTATCGTTCCTGTAGAGTTTGGCTATTTCTATGATGCGCATTACCCTCATAAGGTAGATGCCAAAGCAGCAGTAAAGGTTGCCTATCATACCCAACTAGCCAGCACTCTTGCAGTTAAGGCTTGTCATGAAGTATTACCTGGTTCTAAGATTGGAATTGTCCTCAACTTGACACCAGCCTATCCACGTAGCCAGCATCCTGCCGATGTAAAAGCAGCTCGCATTGCCGACCTCTTTCAGGCACAATCTTTCCTTGATCCATCTGTCTTAGGAACTTATCCAGAAGAATTGGTGGAGATTTTAGCTGAGCATGATTTGCTGCCAGATTCTACAGCGGAGGAGTTGGAACTTATTCGTAAGCACACAGTAGATTTCCTTGGAGTCAACTACTACCAACCTTTGCGTGTCATGGCGCCACGTTTTGCTAAGCATCCTGACAGCCCGCTCTTGCCAGAGCATTTCTATGAACCTTACGTCATGCCTGGTCGTAAGATCAATCCCCACCGTGGCTGGGAAATCTATGAGCAAGGGATTTACCATATCGCTCAAAATATCAAGGAAAACTATGGCAATATCGAGTGGATGTTGACAGAGAATGGGATGGGCGTTGAAGGTGAAGATAAATTCCGCGAAAATGGAATGATTCAGGATGATTATCGTATTGACTTTGTCAAAGGTCATCTGGCTGAACTTCATCGCGCCATTGAAGACGGTGCTAACTGTAAAGGCTACTTGATCTGGACCTTTATCGACTGCTGGTCATGGCTTAACAGCTATAAAAATCGTTATGGTTTGGTCGAGCTTGACCTTGAAACGCAAGAACGCCGCTTGAAAAAATCAGGCCACTGGTTCAAAGAACTCAGTGACAATAATGGATTTTAGGCTACTTTTCAAATAGATTCAAAAAAACCATTGGAAATAAAGCTCTCTGAGAGAGTTTCCAATGGTTTTTCTTGTTCTTATAATAGTCCGATAAAAAGTAGTAGAGCTGATAAAGCAATAAAGGCTAGGGTTGCTAGACCACGTTGGCCTGGGCTGTAAATCTTTCGTTCTCCTCGAACTGGGAAGACGATAGCCAGTAATGCACCCCCGACAGCACCCCCAACATGCCCAGCAAGGCTGATACCAGGCATTAAAATACTACCCACTAGGTTGATGACCAAGAGGGAGAGATAGGATTGACCAAGCTGTTGGAGATAGGGATTGCGTGAAGCATATCGGAGAACAACAATTGAGGCAAACATACCGTAGAGGGCAGTTGAAGCACCTGCAGTAATAGCATTGGGACTAAAAACTAGGACAAAGAGATTTCCCATCATACCTGATAAGAGGTAGATAAAGAAAAACTGCTTGGAACCAAAGATTTGCTCCATCTGACGTCCCAAAAAGTAGAGGGATAGCATATTGACTAAAAAGTGCTGCAAGCCAATGTGGACAAAGGTTGCGGAGAATAAGCGCCAGATTTGTTCAGGCATGGCCTTGATAGCAGGGGGGATACACAGCTCCGAATTTATACAAGGTGGCTGCGCTGGTATAGTTGAAACCACTGGTTAGAAACATGAGTACAAAAACCAGGGTTGTCACGAGTAGAAAGAAGCTCGTGACAGGATACCGACGATCAAAAATTTCTTTCATAGATGAGTACCTCCTCAACAGGAATATCGTAGTGCTCAGGTTGAAAATTCTGAATCTGACATGGATAAATCGTACTAATAGTATGACCTGGGAAATGCTCCAAGTAGCGGTCGTAGTAGCCACCACCGTAGCCAACCCGATATCTAGAAGGATTGAAAGCCAAACCAGGAACATGAATCAGGTCAATCTGAGAGGGTTCAAGGATTGTGAAGTCTCCTTGAGGTTCAAGAAGTCCAAAAGAATTTCTTTCGAGTTTCTCTGGTTCATATAGAACAAAGTCCATTTTCCCATGTGGATAGGTTTTGGGAATGAGGAGTGTCTTCCCATCTTTTTGAGCTTGCTCAATGAGTCTAGCTGTCTGAAATTCATGAGGAAAAGACAGGTAAGTGGCGATGGTTTTTGCTTCCTTGTAGAAGGGATGTAGAAGTAGTTGCTCAGTCAACCAAGCGTCCATGACTTCCTTTTCTTCGGCTGATAGAGATTTGAGTTCTTGCAAGACCTGCTTGCGTAGGGCTTTTTTCATTGTTTACTCCGCAGCTTTCTTTGCTAAAAAGCTTGATACAGCCTCGACACCGACAGCCAGAGCTTCTTCCTTAGGACTCATCTGTGGATGGTGAAGAGCATAGGGACTATCAATTCCAAGCCAGAACATGACTCCAGGAACCTTTGATAGAAGATAACCAAAGTCCTCCCCTGTCATGGCAGGTTCGATGTCGATTAGTTCAATGCCCTCTTTTTCATCAAAGAAGGTCATCAATTCCTGGGCTAATTCAGGGTTGTTTTCGACAGGTAGGTAACCTCCCTGCTGAGTTCAACTTCCACATCCATATCAAAAGCAGCTGCGACACCTTCAGCGATGGTTTTGACACGTTTTTGAACTAAGAGGCTCATGCTATGTGTGAGAGCTCGAATGGTTCCATGCAAGAAAGCTGTATCAGCGATGACATTATTGGTTGTTCCAGCTTGAAAGACACCGAAAGTGACGACAGCTCCCTCGATAGGATCGACATTACGGCTGACAACTGACTGAACTTGAGTGACAAAATAGCTAGCTGCAACCAGAGCGTCGTTTGCTTGATGTGGAAAGGCAGCGTGACCACCTTTACCCTTGAAACGAATCTTGACTTCGCAAGTTCCTGCAAAGAGTGTATGGGTATTGGTCGCAATCTGTCCAACTTTTAGGTCTGGACGAACATGAAGCCCATAGAATTGGTCAGGCAACCAGTCGCCAAAGGCCCCATCTTCATACATGAGCATGCCACCTGCTTCATTTTCCTCGGCAGGTTGGAAGAGAAAGAGAAGGTTATTTTTTGGTTGGTTTTCTAAGGCACGCTCCAAGCTTCCGAGAGCAATTGTCATGTGGAAATCATGTCCGCAGGCATGCATTCTTCCTTGGTGTTGAGAGGCAAAGGCAAGACCTGTTTGTTCAACGATTGGGAGTCCGTCGATATCTGTCCGCCAACCGATGGTACGTTCTGGCTGACTTCCCTGTAAATACACTAAAATACCTGTTTGCCAAGTACGAATCTGAACAAAATCCTTACCAGCTGTTAATTTCTCAATGACATTGAGCAAATAAGCTTGAGTCTTGACTTCTTCTAAACCGATCTCAGGAATTCGGTGAAGATCGCGTCGAGTTTGAATCAAATCTAACATATCTAATTTCCTTCTATTAATACGATAAAGAGGCTGGAAAAGTTTCCGCCTCTGTTACTAATTACAAGGTACGAAGCGCATCCTCTAGCGCTGTTTTTTGTTGGGTTTGGCTATCGATTTCTTTGATAACACGAGCTGGGACACCAGCAACCACAACATTTTCTGGGACATCTTGAGTGACGATGGCACCTGCAGCGACAACAGAACCGCTACCGATTTGAACACCTTCGATAACCACAGCGTTAGCACCGATAAGTACATTATCACCGACACGGACAGGCTCTGCACTAGCTGGTTCGATAACACCTGCAAGAACAGCACCCGCACCCACGTGACTATTTTTACCGACAATAGCACGTCCCCCAAGAATAGCACCCATGTCAATCATAGTACCAGCACCGATTTCAGCACCGATGTTGATCACAGCTCCCATCATGATAACAGCGTTGTCGCCAATCTCAACCTGGTCACGGATGATAGCCCCTGGCTCGATACGAGCGTTGATAGCACGTTTATCTAGCAAAGGAACTGCAGAATTACGAGCATCTTGCTCAACAACATAATCTTTATTTTCTGTTAGTCCATCAAGAAGTGGAGCGATATCTTTCCAGTCTCCAAAAAGAACATTCCCAAGCTTGATAACAGAGGCAGGGATAGCTCCGGCAAGTTGTCCTTCAAAGGTCACTTTTACACTTGTCTTTTTCTCAGCATTTGCGATAAATTGGATAATTTCTTGTGCATTCATTTTTGTAGCAGTCATAGATGTCTCCTCACTCTTTGTAATGCTTACTATTCTACCAAAAAAGGCTTCAAAATTGAAGCCTTAAGTGTTAAAAGAAGATTCTTTCAGTTTGTCCTTTGATTCTTCGATGGACAAGAAGATCATGGGAATAATAATCAAAATCATAGCTAATAGTAGGTAGCCGTCCAAGACCAGACCTAGAAATAGAACGCTTAGAATAGCAGAGGATAGCGGTTCACTTGCACTAACCACTGACACCACCAATGGGGATACGAGCGAGACAGCCTTCATGGATAGGAAAAAGGCAAAAGCTGTTCCCAGAAAGGCAATGGTCAAACAAATCAAGATGCTCACCCAATCCAGCTGAAAGCTAATTCTATATACAGGGTAGAGAAAATTACTAAAGAGTCCAGCCAGCATCATTCCCCAACCAACAGTAGGAACAAAACCATATTTTCGAGCAAATGGCTGGGGCAAAATGACATTAAACATGACGCCCAGCGCACTGAGAAGTCCAGTTAGTAAGGCGATAGGAGTGATGGATAACTTAGAGAGATCGCCTTTGGTAGCCATCAAAAAGACCCCAAGCATAGCAGTTAAAACATAGAAGATTGCTTTTTTAGAAGCTTTTTTCTTGTAGATGATGCGGTTGTAGATAAGAATGAAGACAGGACTGATAAATTGTAGGATGGTTGCAGTTGTCGCATTAGAGTATTCTACGCAGAGATAGAAGAAATACTGAACGGAGAAGATTCCTAAGATGGCATAAGCCAGAAAAGGCAGGTAGTTTTTGCGCTTTCTCCAGATATCGAATAGCTGTGAGCGAAACTTAAAGCTAGAGAAGATAAGTACGAAACTACCTGCAAGGCTTAGTCGCATGGAAGTAATCCAGCCGGATGATACTTGATAATGCGTAAAGAAGAATTCTCCTAAAATGCCACAAATACCCCATATTAATCCAGATAGGAGGGAGTAAATGGTTCCCTTGAAAAATATTCTTTTGATACTGATTCATATAGAAAGGTTAGCGCTGTAGTCTATTTGACGAAGAGTCGTTACTACCGTTGGTAATATTATTGTTATTATTACCGTTATTGTTGCTACTGTTGCTATTATTATTATTGCTATTGTTATTTCGATTATTGTTATTGTTGCTATTGTTGTTTGAATTATTATTGTTGGAATTAGAAGATTTTGGCAAACTTCCCAAAATAGTATTCCAAGCATTTTGGTAGTCAGCATCGCTTCCACCAATAGCAAATCTGTAGGTAGTAGTTGGTGCACCAGCTTGGTTAGCCCAGTAACTTGTTACCATTTCTCCAGTTACTTCAATTTCTCTACCGTTAATAGTAACCTTACCTGGTTTCTGACCAGTCGATCTAAGGACTTGAGAAGAAGTGACACTTGAGTCAAGGCTAAAGCGTTCAGAACCCCAAACAGAAGGAGAAGCTTGCTGAATAGCATTGACCAGATAAGCCATATATTTAGCATTGCGGTAGTGACCAGCTCCCTTTCCAAGAGGTCTATTGTCATCGTGACCGAGCCAGCCCCCAAGTGTCAATCTTGGAGTTGAAAGCATAAGCCACATATCACCATCTTCATTGGTTGTACCAGTTTTACCAATCCAGTCAGCACCTGCTAAACTTGGATTGATCGCAGCAAGGTCGCTCTGGAAGCTTGAAGTGACTCGTGACGAAATAACATCTCTCAACAAGCTCTGCATAATGGTTGCAGTCGCTTTAGAGTATACCTGAACAGGTTCGTCTTTGTGCTCATAGATAACCTCACCACTAGTTTTTTCGATTTTCGAAATCATGAATTTTTTATGATACACACCGTTGTTGGCTAAGGTTTGGTATCCGTTTGTATGTTGAGCTACAGTAACATCGATTCCTCCACCCATAGGCAAACTTTCAATGTCGTATTCCGGGATTTCATAGCCCATTTTTTCCATGTAAGAGCGAACATCAACACCCTTTTCACGGAGTGTGCGGTAAGTCCAGTAGGCTGGGATGTTCCATGAATAATTGAGGGCTTCTTTCAAGCTCATCATGCCTGTACCAGGGCTATTGACATACATGATTGGATTTCCGTTTGAGAAGTTGGTTGGATAGTTAGATAGGACACTTGCACTTCCCATCAAACCTTGGTCAATGGCAATACTGTAGGCTAGGATTGGTTTAGTAGTTGAAGCAGGAGAACGTTTAGTATTAAAGGCGTGGTTGTTTTGGTTACTTTGGTAATCACGGCCACCAACAAAACCTAAGATAGCTCCCGTTTGATTATCCATCAAAACATTTCCGACTTCAGGTTGACCGGTATTATCGTCGACAAGATAGCCATAGTTGGCTACTGCATCTTGCATGGCAGTATGGATAGCTTTGTCGATTGTAGTTGTGATACGGTAACCACCATTTTGAATTTCTTTTTCAGCTAATTCACGATAGGATTTTTGGATAGACTCGTTTTTGAGTTCTTGGGCAGAGACGTTGTCCTTTTGTACCAAGTAATCATACATGAGGTTAGTTGCTTCATCAAGAGCAGTAAAGTAGAGATAGCCCCTAGAAGTTACGTTTACACTTTCTGCTGGCAAGAAATCTTGTTTGATGTCGTATGCTTTATAGGTTTCGTAATCTTCCTGACTGAGGACCCCTGTCCTGTACATATTGTAAAGAACATCTTGAGAGCGTTTGATACCAAGTGCCATATCTTCTTCACTCTTCATTTCTCCCGTAGATTCATAAGGTGAGTAAGAGATAGGACTTTGTGGCAAGCCTGCTATGAAGGCTGCTTGAGGTATCGTTAGCTGATAGGCATCAACACCGAAAATACCCTTGGCTGCTTGTTGAGCTCCTGCGATATTTGCCCTTTATTGTTACGACCAAATGGAGCGACATTGAGATAGGTTGTCAAGATTTCGTCCTTGCTCATTGCTCTCTCTAAGGCCAAGGCATCCACGATTTCAGTAGCTTTACGGGTTAGTGTAGGAGCATCACCAACCACTTGCTGCTTGATGAGCTGCTGTGTTAGTGTAGAACCTCCACTAGAAGAACCAAGTCCGATAAAGTTTCCTAGACTGGCACGAATAACCGCTTTAGGAACGACTCCATTGTGTTCTGCGAAATGTTCATCCTCAGTCGCAACGATAGCCTGCTTGAGATTGTCTGAAATAGCATCTGATGCTACAGATGTCCGTAGGAGGTCACTTTCGATAGCGCCAATCATGGAACCGTCAGCATAACGAATCTCAGAGATGGATGAAATATCGTTCACTTGTTTGACTAAATCTTCTGTTTGAGGGACGGTCACTTTGTCAAACAGAGATACAGCATAACCGAAAACAACCCCAGTACCTAAAAGTCCACCAAGAAAGGCGATGATGAATAGGGTATTAAAGGTTGCCTTGATTCCCAGTAAGATATTGGCAAAGATAGTCCAAATATTCGTTTTGGTTTGCTTTTTCTTTTTAGAATTTTTAGGACCTTTTTTTCCTAGATGTATATTTTTTAGTTTTGTTTTAAGGGACTGAAGGAAAGCCAGTCCTTTTTCTTTCATAGATAATAATTTATTCTTCATTTCTTTCCTCACTCCTTATTATTATACCATAAAAGCAATGATTGCAAGAAATTAGGCTTGGACTAGCTTTGGAGGTGTTTAGGCAACAAAAAACCAGGTATTTTCAACCTGGTTTAAGGGCTTATTTTTCTCCTGAGAGTTCTTTCCCGAGGTTAATCAAATAAGTCTTCAAGTCATCTTTGACTTGAGGATGTCTAAGTGCGTAGTCGATTGAAGTCTTCATAAAGCCAAACTTGTCTCCAACATCATAACGAGCCCCCTTGAATTCACGAGCAAATACACGTTGAGTTTTGTTGAGGGTATCAATAGCGTCTGTTAGCTGGATTTCATTTCCGGCACCAGGCGTTTGATTTTCAAGAATACCAAAAATCTCTGGTGTGAGGAGATAACGACCGATGATCGCTAAATCACTTGGTGCGTCCTCAGGTGCGGGTTTTTCAACGAAGGTTTCAACACTGTAAAGTCCGTCTTTTCCTTCACCTTGAGGTGCGATAACACCATATGCAGAAACTTCTTCGTGTGGTACAGGCATTACGGCGATAGTAGAAGCGTGAGTCTCTTCGTAATCATTCATAAGTTGCTTGGTCAATGGGACAGCATTGTCATCAGTGATATCCATGAGGTCATCTCCCAGCATCACCACAAAAGGTTCATTCCCAACGAATGCTTTGGCTTGTAAAACGGCATCTCCAAGCCCGCGTGGGTGTGTTTGACGGATGAAGTGAAGGCGCATGCCAGTCGTTTCATCAACTAATTTTAAGAGATCCGTTTTTCCTTTTTCCCTGAGGTTGTATTCTAGTTCAAAGTTTGAGTCAAAGTGGTCTTCGATAGAACGTTTTGACTTCCCTGTTACAACAAGAATGTCCTCAATTCCAGACTTAAGAGCTTCTTCAACGATAAACTGGATGGTTGGTTTATCCACGATTGGCAACATTTCTTTAGCCAAGGCTTTGGTTGCTGGTAGGAAACGAGTTCCAAGCCCCGCAGCAGGGATAACAGCTTTTCTAACTTTTTGCTTCATGAGCATCCTTTCTAACGGTGATTATGACCACTCGTTTTCTGCCTTGAACTCGTTACTCATGAGTTCAGAAACAGCATCTTTAATATTAACATTTTCATAAATAACTTGGTAAATAGCCTGGGTAATAGGCATATAGACTCCAAGCTCTTGCGCCAATTCGTAAGCAGCTTTGGTTGTTGAAATTCCTTCGATGACCATTCCCATGTTGGCTTCGATATCTGCCAAGGCTTCACCACGCCCAAGAGCATCGCCTGCTCGCCAATTACGTGAGTGGACAGAGGTTCCTGTAACGATTAAATCCCCAACTCCAGAAAGACCACTGTAAGTTAATGGGTTTGCTCCAAGTTTAACCCCCAGACGAGTAATTTCCGCAAGCCCGCGCGTGATAATCGCCGCCTTAGCATTATCACCAAAGCCAAGTCCATGAAGGGCCCCTGCACCAACAGCGATGATATTTTTAAGAGCACCAGCTGTTTCCACTCCGATCACATCTGTATTGGTATAAAGACGGAAGTAGTGGTTACTAAAGAGTGCTTGAACATACTGAGCTGTCTCTAAATCCTTAGATGCGGCTGTAATCAAGGTAATGTCACGGACGATTGTTTCTTCTGCGTGACTAGGACCAGATACAACCACAATTTCACTGCGGAACTCTTCAGGGATTTCTTCTTCAAGAATGGTTGAAAGACGTTTGTGACTATTTGGCTCGAGACCTTTTGAAGCATGCATAATAACCACTTTATGGTCCAAAACAGCAGCTACCTGTTGAGCTACCAATCTTGTCACCTTAGTTGGAACTACGAACAAGACAGCGTCAACGCCCTTCAAGACTTCTGCTAAATCATGGTAGGCAACAATCTTCTCGTCTAATACAGTATCCTTAAAATAGCGTTTGTTGGTATGTTGTGTATTGATTTCGTCAATTTGGTCAGGAATATTTCCCCAGATACGTACTTCATGTCCATTGTCATTTAAAACTTGTGACAGAGCAGTACCCCAAGAACCAGGCCCTAAAACAGCGATGGTTTGTTTGTTCATTTTCCCCTCCTTCTGAGAAAGCACTTTCCTATATTCTACCATAAAAAGCCTTATCTTGCATCTATATTATTTATGAAGAGTTAATTGAATGGTAAATTATATATATTGGAGAATTTTTAGAATTTATTTGTAAAATAGTTTAGTGTTCAAAGGGCGAAACGATAAAAAACACGAAAAGAGGAACAATATTTCCCCTAAAAATGGTATAATAGGAGCATCACGAAAATTGGAGAGACAGCATGAGTTTTTACAATCACAAAGAAATCGAGCCTAAGTGGCAGAAACACTGGGCTGACCATCACACCTTTAAGACAGGAACAGATGCCTCAAAACCGAAGTTTTATGCGCTTGACATGTTCCCTTATCCATCTGGAGCAGGTCTGCACGTAGGGCACCCAGAAGGCTATACAGCGACAGATATTCTCAGTCGTTTCAAACGTGCCCAAGGCTACAACGTCCTTCACCCAATGGGGTGGGATGCTTTTGGTTTGCCTGCAGAGCAATACGCTATGGATACAGGGAATGACCCAGCGGAATTCACAGCGGAAAACATTGCCAACTTCAAACGCCAAATCAATGCGCTTGGATTCTCTTACGACTGGGACCGTGAAGTAAATACAACAGATCCAAACTATTACAAATGGACACAATGGATCTTCACCAAGCTTTACGAAAAAGGCTTGGCTTATGAAGCTGAAGTGCCAGTAAACTGGGTTGAAGAATTGGGAACAGCCATCGCCAACGAAGAAGTTCTTCCAGATGGAACATCTGAGCGTGGTGGCTATCCAGTTGTCCGCAAACCAATGCGCCAATGGATGCTTAAAATCACTGCCTATGCAGAACGCTTGCTCAATGACTTGGATGATTTGGACTGGCCAGAGTCTATCAAGGACATGCAACGCAACTGGATTGGGAAATCAACTGGTGCCAATGTCACCTTTAAAGTCAAAGGGACTGACAAGGAATTCACCGTCTTTACGACACGTCCAGATACCCTTTTCGGGGCGACCTTCACTGTCTTGGCGCCTGAGCATGACTTGGTAGATGCTATCACAACACCTGAACAAGCTGAGGCTGTAGCTAATTACAAACACCAAGCAAGCCTCAAATCAGACTTGGCTCGTACAGACCTTGCCAAGGAAAAGACAGGGGTTTGGACTGGTGCTTATGCCGTAAACCCTGTCAATGGTAAAGAAATTCCAATCTGGATTGCCGACTATGTTCTCGCTAGCTACGGTACAGGTGCCGTTATGGCCGTACCAGCCCACGACCAACGTGACTGGGAATTTGCTAAACAGTTTGGCCTTCCAATCGTAGAAGTGTTGGAAGGTGGAAACGTAGCAAAAGCTGCCTACACAGAAGATGGCCTTCACGTCAACTCTGACTTCTTGAACGGTCTTAACAAAGAAGAAGCGATTGCCAAAATTGTGGCTTGGTTGGAAGAAAAAGGCTTTGGTCAAGAAAAAGTTACCTACCGTCTCCGTGACTGGCTCTTTAGCCGTCAACGTTACTGGGGTGAACCAATCCCAATCATTCATTGGGAAGATGGAACATCAACAGCTGTTCCTGAAAATGAATTGCCACTTGTCTTGCCAGTAACCAAGGACATCCGCCCTTCAGGTACTGGTGAAAGTCCATTGGCTAACTTGGCAGACTGGCTGGAAGTGACTCGTGAAGATGGCGTCAAAGGTCGTCGTGAGACGAATACGATGCCACAATGGGCAGGTTCAAGCTGGTACTACCTCCGCTATATCGATCCACATAACACTGAGAAATTGGCGGATGAGGACCTCCTCAAACAATGGTTACCAGTGGATATCTACGTGGGTGGAGCAGAGCATGCTGTACTTCACTTGCTCTACGCTCGTTTCTGGCATAAATTCCTCTATGATATCGGTGTTGTTCCAACCAAAGAACCATTCCAAAAACTCTTTAACCAAGGAATGATCTTGGGAACTAGCTACCGTGACCACCGTGGTGCTCTTGTAGCGACTGACAAGGTTGAAAAACGTGACGGTTCCTTCTTCCATGTGGAAACAGGGAGAAGAGTTGGAGCAAGCACCAGCCAAGATGTCGAAATCCCTCAAGAACGTTGTCAACCCAGACGATGTGGTGGAACAATACGGTGCTGATACCCTTCGTGTCTATGAAATGTTCATGGGACCACTCGATGCTTCGATCGCTTGGTCAGAAGAAGGTCTGGAAGGAAGCCGTAAAGTTCCTTGACCGTGTTTACCGTTTGATTACAAGTAAAGAAATCGTTGCGGAAAACAATGGTGCTCTAGACAAGGTTTATAACGAAACCGTTAAAGCTGTCACAGAGCAAATCGAGTCCATGAAATTCAACACAGCCATTGCCCAACTCATGGTCTTTGTCAATGCTGCTAACAAGGAAGATAAACTCTATGCGGACTACGCCAAAGGCTTTATCCAATTGATCGCTCCATTTGCCCCTCACTTGGCAGAAGAACTCTGGCAAACAGTGGCAGCAACAGGCGAGTCTATCTCTTATGTAGCTTGGCCAACATGGGACGAAAGCAAATTGGTTGAAGACGAAATCGAAATCGTCGTTCAAATCAAAGGAAAAGTCCGTGCTAAACTCATGGTCGCAAAAGACCTTTCTCGCGAAGAATTGCAAGAAATTGCTCTGGCTGACGAAAAAGTCAAAGCAGAAATTGATGGCAAAGAAATCGTGAAAGTGATTAGTGTACCTAATAAGCTTGTAAATATCGTAACAAAATAAATTTAAAAGTCCTTCAGAGCTAAGTTCTGGAGGATTTTTTGAATATTACCTGTGAGATGTGATATACTATTCACATCTTTAAACTTATAAGTGTGAGACAAGGAGAAAGCTATGCCAGTAAATGAATACGGTCAGATGATTGGTGAACCTGTAGATGATACACCTGGAGTTTTGCCTTCACTTGTACGGATAGAAGGGCGATATACGATTATAGAAGCTCTATCGGTGGAAAAGCATGCAGAGGATTTATTAGCTGTATATGGCCCAGATAGTCCTCGTGAGATGTGGACCTACCTTTTTCAACCACCTGTGGCTAATCTAGAAGAGTTAATGGTAGCTTTAAAGCAGATGATTGAGCTCGTAAGGACCGCTTTTACTATGCGATTATCGATAAAGCGACTGGTAAAGCACTGGGTACTTTTTCGCTCATGCGCATTGACCAAGCAAATCGCACCATTGAAGTTGGCGCAGTGACTTTTTCTCCAGCTCTCAAACAGACAAGGATGGGAACAGAAGCTCACTATTTGCTAGCTCGTTATGTCTTTGAAGAACTCAACTATCGTCGCTATGAGTGGAAATGTGACGCCCTCAATCTTCCATCTAGAAAAGCAGCAGAACGTTTGGGCTTTGTCTATGAAGGAACCTTCCGCCAAGCTGTTATCTATAAAGGTCGTACCAGAGATACGGATTGGATGTCTATGATTGATAAGGACTGGCCAAAGGTCAAAGCTCGTTTTGAATCGTGGTTGAATCCGGATAATTTTGATGAAAATGGGCAACAGTTGAAATCTCTTAGAGAATGTTAGAAAGGTTTGTTATGATTAAGATTACAAAAGAAAGATCTGTTTCAATTGATGACGTTTTACATCTCTATCAGGCAGTTGGTTGGACAAACTATACCAATCAGCCACAGATGTTGGAGCAAGCCTTGTCTCATTCGCTAGCGATTTATCTTGCCCGTGATGGTGAGGAAATCGTTGGTTTAGTGCGTCTGGTTGGAGACGGTTTTTCATCGGTTTTTTTCCAGGATTTGATTGTTTGGCCTAGCTATCAGCGCCAAGGAATTGGTAGTGACTTGATGAAAGAAGCCTTGGCTGACTATAAGGATGCCTACCAAATACAACTAGCGACTGAACAGACAGAAAAAACCTTGGGTTTTTACCGTTCTCTGGGGTTTGAATCCTTATCTACTTATGATTGTACAGGAATGATTTGGGTGGATCGAAAAAAATTTAAATAATTCTTTTATCTTAAGTTAACTTTAAGTTTACTCATGTATCATGTAATCATTAAGTAAAGACCTCCTAACTTTATTTAATAGAAATCCTAAACTTTTCTTTTTCATAATAATCTCCCTAAAGAAGCCACCAAATCAGGTGGCTTTTTTTATGTTCAAATGCAGAAGTTTTAAGGTAGAATTGACCACATAATCATCCATTTTGACCACATAGTACCAAACTATATTTTTTCTTTTTTCTTTTTGTTAAACTGAAGGTGTAAAAAGGAGGAAGGAAATATGATTTTACAAGCAAAAGGCCTCACTAAGAACTATGGAGACCATACAGCAGTAAAAGATATAAATTTAGAGTTTAAAAAAGGAAGTTTTAACGCAATCTTAGGACCTAATGGGGCTGGCAAATCGACCACGATTTCAATGTTAATCGGACTTAAACGAGCAACTAATGGTCAAATCATCTATGCGCCCAATACTCGGATTGGAGTTGTTTTTCAAGCAAGTGTATTGGATGAAAAGTTGACGGTCAAAGAAAACCTAGCCATTCGCGCTCAGCAGTATAAGGGGATTAAAGGTGGTCGTGTGGAAGATTTAATCAATCAACTAGGGTTGACTGCTTTTCAGAAACAACTTTATGGAACTTTATCAGGAGGACAGAAACGTCGAGTTGACATTGCTCGGGCTCTCCTATCCAATCCCGATATTTTATTTCTAGATGAACCTACGACTGGACTAGATATTCAGACTCGCAAATCCATTTGGGATTTATTGTATCGTCTACAAAGAGATGAAGGGATGACTATTATCTTAACGACTCATTATCTGGATGAAGCAGATGAGGCAAATCAACTTTATATTATAGATCATGGAGAGGTTATTGCCCAAGGTTCTGCTGCTGAAATTAAAAGTGAGTTCGCTTCCAATCTTTTAAAAATTTGTTTTAAAGACAAGCAGGTGGAGAAATTCTTACCTAAAAATATGCCTGTGGAAAAGGAAAATGAGTTTGAGTATAGTCTTTATCCTAAGAGCCAATTGGAAGCTATTGATTATTTGACCCAAGTTCGTGAGAAGATTGCTAGCTTTGAATTTCGTCCAGGAACTATGGATGATGCCTTCATAGCCCTTACAGGAAGAGAGGTGCGCTAATGTTAGCCTTATTAAAACGTGATTTTTTGTTGTATTTTCGTAATCATTCAGGAGTCTTTTTCTCATTACTGGGAGCTTTGATTTCCTTTCTACTCTATATCATTTTTTTGCAGAAAAATTTGATGGATGCCTGGTCCCAACTTCCTGATAATAAGAGCCTTTTAAATAACTGGCTGATGGGTGGAACCTTGGCTGTGACTGGGATTACAACCAGTTTTACAGCTTTAACCCAGATGGTACAAGACCGTGAAAATCAAGTGGATCAGGATCTCTTTTTGACAGATTTAGGGAGCTGGGGCTTGCAACTGTCTTATCTTATTAGTAGCCTTATCATTTCTTTTGTTATGCAAGCCTTTATGCTTATTGTTATGAGCCTTTATTTTCAAGAAATTCCAGCTATGAGTAAGCTATTTGAAATAAGTTTAATCATGCTGCTAAGTAGTCTCCTTTCAACATTGGTAAATGCACTCTTGATTTACCATTTCCAGTCAGTAGATAGTCTGGGTAAATTGGCTACCATTGTAGGTACAGCTTCAGGGTTTTTAGTAGGAACTTATGTACCAATGGGAATTCTTCCTAACTTCGCTCAAGTTCTCATGAAGTGCACACCGGCTACCTATCTTGCTTCTCTCTATAGACAGGTCTTAATGAAGGAGCAATTAGAAACTACATTTATGGGGAATAGTAGCTTATTAGAAGAGTTTCAAGAAAAAAATTAGGAATCCGGCTTAATTGGCAGAACCTTTTAACAAAGGAAGAAACATACTTAATAGTGGTGAGTATCTGCCTCCTAACTTTTTCTGCTTTGGCTGGTAGTAGTTAAAATCTCTAGCAAAAAAATAAAAAAATTATAGGTTAAGTTAACTTTAAGTTTATTCATGTATCATGTAATCATTAAGTAAAGACCTCCTAACTTTATTTAATAGAAATCCTAAACTTTTCTTTTTTTCATAATAATCTCCCTAAAGAAGCCACCAAATCAGGTGGCTTTTTTTGTTTGTAGGCTGGATTTTTTTGCTATAATAGGAGCATGAGTAGAATTTTTAGATAATGAAATCATGGGTGATGAGGAGTTGGTAGAACGTACCCTCCGTCCCCAATATTTACGTGAATATATCGGACAAGACAAGGTCAAGGATCAGCTTCAAATCTTTATCGAGGCAGCAAAAAAATGCGTGATGAGGCGCTGGACCATGTTCTTTTTGTTTGGTCCCCCAGGTCTCGGGGAAAAACAACCATGGCTTTTTGTCATTGCTAATGAATTGGGAGTTAATCTCAAGCAGACGTCTGGTCCCGTTATCGAAAAAAAGCCGGTGATTTGGTAGCAATTTTTGAATGACTTGGAGCCAGGAGATGTTCTTTTTTTATTGATGAGATTCATCGCTTGCCCATGTCGGTAGAAGAGGTGCTATACAGTGCCATGGAAGACTTCTACATTGACATCATGATTGGTGCAGGGAGAAGCTAGTCGTAGTGTCCATCTAGATTTGCCACCATTTACCTTGATTGGTGCGACAACTCGAGCAGGGATGCTGTCCAATCCTCTTCGTGCCCGTTTTGGGATTACAGGTCACATGGAATATTACGAACATGCTGACTTGACAGAGATTGTCGAGCGGACGGCAGATATCTTTGAGATGGAAATTACCCATGAGGCTGCATCTGAGTTAGCTTTACGCAGTCGTGGAACTCCTCGTATTGCCAATCGATTGCTCAAGCGCGTGCGTGATTTTGCGCAGATTATGGGCGATGGCTTGATTGATGATGTCATTACGGATAAGGCCTTGACCATGCTGGATGTAGATCATGAAGGATTGGACTATGTGGACCAGAAAATCCTTCGCACCATGATTGAGATGTACGGTGGGGGTCCTGTCGGTCTAGGAACTCTTTCTGTAAATATCGCTGAAGAGCGTGAGACGGTAGAAGATATGTATGAACCTTACCTAATTCAGAAAGGCTTTATCATGCGAACTCGTTCAGGACGGGTCGCGACAGCCAAGGCTTATGAGCATTTGGGGTATGAATATATTGAAAAATGAGACTGAAATTTTAGACTCTTTTAGGGAAAATTCTGAAATGATGGCTATTTTGACTATCATCCGTGACCTGGAGTTGAAAGATTCCTGGTTAGCAGCTGGTTCGGTTCGAAATTTTATCTGGAATCTTTTGTCAGATAAACCAGCCTTTGACCGTGAAACGGATGTGGACGTCATTTTCTTTGACCCAGACGTGAGTTACGAAGAAACGCTGGTAATAGAAAACAAGTTGAGAGAGGACTTCCCCCAGTATCAGTGGGAGTTGAAAAATCAAGACTATATGCATCAGCATAGTCCCCATACACCTCCGTATAAAGATTCCTGTGACGCTATGAGTAAATATCCCGAACGTTGTACGGCGATAGGACTTCGCTTGCAAGCTGACGCAACTTTAGAGCTCTTTGCTCCTTATGGTTTAGAGGATATTTTGAACTTTCAGGTTTCTCCAACTCCCCATTTTTTAGAAAATGACGACCGGATGAAGCTTTATCAACAGCGTTTATCTAAGAAAAATTGGCAAGAAAAATGGGAAAATCTCACATTTAAAAATACTTAAGGAAACTTTAAGATAGGAGCTGTATACTTATCTCATAAGTTAAGAAGACCTTAACTTAAACTCCTAAAACTTTTTCATAATAATCTCCCTATAAAAAATCAAGTCGCCCAATTAGGCGGCTTTTTTTATTCTAAGGCCAAGAACTTTCATGATATAATTGTTTTATGAGATTAGATAAATTTTTAGTAGCCTGCGCTGTCGGGAGTCGGACTGAGGTTAAAAACTTTCTCAAGTCAGGGCGCGTGACGGTCAATGGCAAGAAAGAAAAATCTGCTAAGCTACAAATTGATGAAGTGACAGATGAGATTCGCTTTGATGGGCAAAAGCTAGAGTATGAGGAGTTTGTTTACTATATGATGAACAAGCCCCAGGGAGTTATCTCAGCGACTGAAGATCCTAAACACAAGACGGTGTTGGACTTGTTGGATGACTATGCACGTGCCAAGGAAGTTTTCCCAGTAGGGCGCTTGGATATTGATACGCATGGACTCTTGCTCTTGACTAATGATGGCAAGCTGGCTCATGCTCTACTTTCACCAAAACGTCATGTGGATAAAATCTATCTAGCGCAGATTAATGGAATCATGACAGATGCAGATGTTGAGACATTTGCGCAAGGTGTTCCGCTCAAGGACTTTACCTGTCAGCCTGCCAAGCTGGAGCTTGTGTCGGTGGATACGGAAAAGGATCAAAGCCTGGTCCGAGTGACCATTGCAGAAGGGAAATTCCACCAGGTCAAACGGATGGTAGCCTACTGTGGTAAGGAAGTTGTGGACTTGCAACGTTTAACCATGGGAACTTTGACCTTGGATGATGATTTGAAACGTGGAGAATGGCGTCGTTTAACCAAGGAAGAACTAGAAGCTTTGCTTGAAAGTGTCAGCTAGTGATAGCACACCATGGATAATCAGGAAAAGGTAGGAAAAATGTCCCTGCCTTTTTTTCAGTTTTTAGTTGCTTCCTTTGTGAAAAGCGTTATAATAGACTGTAGAATAAAAAGGAGGATTTTATGAACGCGATTCAAGAATCATTTACAGATAAATTATTTGCCAACTATGAAGCAAATGTAAAATACCAAGCTATCGAAAATGCAGCTAGCCACAATGGAATTTTTTTGCAGCCCTAGAGCGTCGCCAAAGCCATGTAGACAATACACCTGTTTTCTCGCTTGATTTGACAAAGGACAAGGTCACTAACCAGAAGGCTTCGGGTCGTTGCTGGATGTTTGCGGCACTTAATACTTTCCGCCACAAACTCATCTCTCAATACAAACTTGAGAAACTTTGAATTGTCACAAGCCCACACCTTCTTCTGGGACAAGTATGAAAAAAATCTAAACTGGTTCTTAGAGCAAGTCATTGCGACTGCTGACCAAGAATTGACAAGCCGCAAGGTTAGCTTCCTACTCCAAACTCCACAACAAGATGGTGGTCAGTGGGATATGGTAGTTTCTCTCTTTGAGAAATACGGTGTCGTACCTAAGTCTGTTTATCCAGAGTCTGTTTCATCTAGTAGCAGCCGTGAGCTCAATGCAATCCTTAACAAATTGCTTCGTCAAGATGCTCAAATCTTGCGTGACCTCTTGGCTTCTGGCGCTGACCAAGCTACCGTTCAAGCCAAGAAAGAAGACCTCTTGCAAGAAATCTTTAATTTCCTTGCCATGTCATTAGGTCTCCCACCACGTCAATTTGACTTTGCTTATCGCGATAAAGATAATAACTATCAAAGTGAAAAGGGCATCACACCACAAGAGTTTTACAAGAAATATGTCGACCTTCCACTAGAAGACTATGTTTCTGTTATCAATGCTCCAACTGCTGACAAACCATACGGGAAATCATACACAGTTGAAATGTTGGGGAATGTCGTTGGTAGCCGTGAAGTTCGCTACATTAACGTACCGATGGAACGCTTGAAAGAATTGGCCATTGCTCAAATGCAAACAGGAGAAACCGTTTGGTTTGGTTCAGATGTCGGCCAGCTCAGCAACCGTAAAACAGGGATTCTTGCGACAGATGTCTATGATTTTGAATCAAGCATGGATATCCAACTCACTCAAGACAAGGCAGGACGTTTGGACTACAGCGAAAGCTTGATGACCCACGCTATGGTCTTGACAGGTGTTGATTTGGATGAAAATGGTAAATCAACTAAGTGGAAAGTTGAAAACTCATGGGGAGACAAGGTCGGTACAGATGGTTACTTTGTTGCCTCAGATGCTTGGATGGACGAATACACTTACCAAATTGTTGTTCGTAAGGAATTACTGACAGCAGAAGAACGAGCTGCTTATGAAGCAGAACCAATCGTTCTTGCACCATGGGATCCAATGGGTGCCTTGGCAGAATAAAAGAGATACAAAAAGAATCAGGTGATAAACCTGATTCTTTTTTATATATTCTCACCGAGATTACATGATACCGAAGAAACGAGCTGCGATACCAACTGCAAAGAGGGCAAGGATGATTGTGATTGGAGATACTTTTTTCTTAAGCAACCACATGCAAAGGAAAGTAAGGAGAAGTCCCATCAATCCTGGAATCAATGAGTTCAACTGACCTTGAAGCGTTTGTGGTTGAACGCTATCCAAGCTCATGCCACTAAGTGCTTGACCAAGAATACCCTTCAATTCTCCACCTGTAACAGGAGCTTCTGGGAAGTTAATGAGTAAAATCTAGAACCATACGACCTTGGATGGTTCCAGCTGCCATTTCATCAAAGACAGCAATAGCATCTTCCACAGGACGTTTTTGAACGACTGGAACAACGAGTCCTTCTGCGCCAAACTGGAAGGCTTCTTCCAAGTCTTTACGAGTTCCTACAAGTGAACCAATAACTTGGATACCGTCAAGAACTGTTTTGACGATGCTTAGGTCCATCATTTCAGATGGGAGACCAACAGCAACTACTCGACCACCTGCACGAACAGAGTCAACTGCTTGGTTGAAGGCAACTTTTGATACAGCTGTTACGACAGCTGAGTGACCACCACCGTTTGTCTTTTCTTTGATGAGTCCTGGAACATCTTCGACTTCAAGACCATTAATCACGATATCAGCACCAACTTCTTTAGCTAGAGCAAGTTTATCGTTGTTAATATCTACCGCGATAACGTGAGCGTTGAATACTTTTTTAGCGTATTGAACAGCTAAGTTACCAAGTCCTCCAGCACCATAGAGTACAACCCATTGGCCTGGCTCAACTTTTGCTTCTTTGATAGCCTTGTAGGTAGTAACACCGGCACAAGTGATTGAAGAAGCTTGGGCTGGATTGAGACCTTCTGGAACCTTAACGGCATAATCTGCAGTTACGATACATTGTTCTGCCATACCACCATCAACTGAGTAGCCAGCATTTTTTACTGTACGGCAAAGGGTTTCGCGTCCGGTTGTACAATATTCACACATACCACAGCCTTCGAAGAACCAAGCTACGCTGACACGGTCACCAACTTTTAGACTCTTAACATCAGGAGCGATTTCTTTTACAATACCGATCCCTTCGTGACCGAGAATACGTCCTGGAACTTTTCCAAAGTCACCATGGGCAACGTGGAGGTCTGTATGGCAAACACCACAGTACTCAACTTCAACAAGTGCTTCCCCAGCTTCGAGCGGACGGAGCACTTTTTCTTCAATAGCAACACCAGTGCTTTCTGGATTTACAACAACAGCTTTCATAGCTATCCTCCTTGGTTAGTAGTTGAGGTGCAGAGGAAAAGGGGCTTGCCTTAAATCGTGATTCAAGTGAAGTCAAATTTGAACTGCCCTCTTTTTTTGTTTATATGTGAATTATATCACTATATTTAATATAATACAAGGAGATTTATGCAAAAATATATGAAATCGCTTAACTAGTTGATAAGTCTGTGAAATTTGAACAATCATATCTGGTATTTTTATATAAAATTTCATATAAAGAGGAATTTGTTTGGTCTCAAATCTAGGAAGCGAGGTTGCAAACAGATTTTCTAAGATCTATCTCTAGGAGTTTTTGGTATAATAGAGAGTAATTTGTTTTCTTGTATGAGAAGTTAGAATGAGAGGTATGTATGTCCCCTTCAATTCAGTTGTTAAAAGACCGCTATTTAAAAAATATCAAAGAAATCCAGATCTCTACATCGGTATTGAGTTGGAGTTTCCTATCGTCCATACGAAAGGGGAAGCTACCGATATTGAAGTCAGCAAGGATTTGTTGCGCTTTTTGGTGGATGCTCTCAGTCTGGAAGTTGAAAAGGAGGACCAGGAGGGCAATCCGATTCAACTTGTAGAACCGTTGAGTCAAGATCGGATTCTGTTTGAGGTTTCTTATACAACCTTGGAATTTGCCTTTGGTAGGGCTCAGAATATCCAAGAGGTTGAAGGACGTTTTCAGGCCTATATGAAGGTAATCCAAGAAAAGCTAGGCGAAAAGGAACATGCTATCCAAGGTTGGGGGATTCACCCAAACTGGAATCAAAATGACAATCGACCTGTGGTTTATCCACGCTATCAGATGCTGATGAATTATCTGAGTATGGGGAGTCACCAAGAAAGTGCGCATTTACATGACTTTCCGCAATACGGAGCCTTCATCTGCGGGAGTCAAGTCCAGTTGGATGTTTCGACCGATAACTACTTACGTGTCATCAATGCTTTCACACAGATAGAGGCAGCCAAAGCTTACCTGTTTGCCAATTCTGAGTTTTCTGGAGCAGACTGGGACACCCAGATTTCACGAGATATCTTTTGGGAAGACTCCATGCATGGGATTTATCCAGAGAATGTTGGTGTCAATTCAAAACTCTTCAAAGATGAGGATGATTTCTTTGATTATCTCGACCATTCTTCGATTTTTACGGCAGAAAGAGATGGAGAAACCTACTATTTCTCCGATTCGTGCTAGAGATTACCTAGCTACTGACGAGATTCCTGCCTATACTCTAAATGGGAAAGAAACACTTCTTGTCCCTCAAGAGAAGGATTTCCAAACGCACCGTAGCTACCAATTCCAAGATTTAACAACTCGAGGAACGGTCGAATTTCGGAGTGTTTGTACCCAGCCACTAGACCGCACTTTTGCTTCAGCATCCTTTCATCTAGGTTTGTTGGTGAATCTTGACAAACTTGAAGCTTACCTAGAAACAGCTCCTTTCTTTGAAAGTTTTGGTCGTGACTACAAGTCTTTGAGAAGACAATTTTCTAAGAAACACCTCACAGATGAAGAAACAGCTGGGATTGTCCAGTTCTCCAAAGACTTGCTAGCGATAGCAGAGCAAGGACTTGAGATGAGAGGTCAGAGTGAAACGACTTATTTAGAACCTTTGAAAGAAGAATTGGGCCTATAATTTTCTTATAACGGAAGAATTTTCTGAAAAATCATGTTATAATGAATGAGACTATAGATAAAGGATAGAGATTTATGACATTAGTTTATCAATCAACGCGTGATGCGAACAATACAGTAACAGCCAGCCAAGCGATTTTGCAAGGCTTGGCAACAGATGGAGGCTTATTTACTCCAGTTAGTTATCCAAAGGTGGACTTGGATTTTGACACATTGAAAGACGCTTCTTACCAAGAAGTAGCTAAGCTTGTCTTATCAGCTTTCTTGGACGACTTTACAGCAGAAGAGTTGAACCACTGTATCACCAACGCCTATGACAGCAAGTTTGATACACCAGCTATTGCCCCTCTTGTCAAACTCGATGGCCAATACAACTTGGAACTTTTTCACGGTTCAACCATTGCCTTCAAGGATATGGCCTTGTCCATCTTGCCATACTTTATGACAACAGCTGCCAAGAAACATGGTTTGGAAAACAAAATTGTCATCTTGACAGCAACATCTGGAGACACTGGTAAAGCTGCTATGGCGGGTTTTGCAGATGTTCCAGGTACTGAAATTATCGTCTTTTATCCAAAAGATGGTGTCAGCAAGGTACAAGAGTTGCAAATGACCACTCAAACGGGCGAAAACACCCATGTTATCGCTATTGATGGAAACTTTGATGATGCTCAGACAAACGTGAAACATATGTTCAATGATGCAGCTCTTCGGGAGAAATTGGCAGCCAACAAGCTCCAGTTCTCATCAGCTAACTCTATGAATATTGGTCGTTTGGTCCCACAGATTGTCTATTATGTTTATGCCTACGCTCAACTTGTTAAAACTGGCGAAATTAATGCTGGTGATAAGGTTAACTTCACCGTACCGACAGGAAACTTTGGGAATATCTTGGCTGCCTTTTACGCCAAACAAATTGGCTTACCAGTCGGCAAGTTAATCTGTGCTTCAAATGACAACAATGTCTTGACAGATTTCTTTAAAACTCGTGTTTATGACAAGAAGCGTGAGTTTAAAGTAACCACTAGCCCATCTATGGATATCTTAGTGTCTTCAAACTTGGAGCGCTTGATTTTCCATCTTTTGGGAAATGATGCGGTTAAGACGGCTGAACTTATGAATGCTTTGAATAGCCAAGGTCAGTATGAGTTGACTGATTTTGATGCAGAGATTCTTGACCTTTTTGCGGCAGAGTATGCGACGGAAGCAGAAACAGCAGCAGAAATTAAGCGTGTTTATGAGTCAGATGCTTATATTGAGGACCCTCATACAGCAGTTGCTTCGGCCGTATATAAAAAATACCAAGCGACGACAGGCGATGCGGCTAAGACCGTGATTGCTTCAACAGCTAGCCCATATAAATTCCCAGTAGTTGCAGTAGAAGCTGTAACAGGGAAATCAGGTTTGAGCGACTTTGAGGCCTTGGCTCAGTTGCACGAAATTTCAGGAGTGGCAGTGCCACCAGCAGTTGATGGCCTCGAAACAGCTCCAGTTCGTCACAAGACAACTGTTGCAGCGGCAGATATGCAGGCAGCAGTAGAATCTTATCTAGGACTTTAAGACAGAGGATGTAAACTCGGTTGGGAAACTAACTGAGTTTCTTTTCATCAGGAGGAAGGATTGTTTAAGAAAAATAAGGATATTCTCAACATAGCTTTACCTGCCATGGGTGAAAATTTCTTGCAGATGCTCATGGGGATGGTCGATAGCTACTTGGTAGCTAATCTGGGGTTGATCGCCATTTCGGGTGTGTCTGTAGCTGGAAATATTATCACCATTTATCAGGCTATTTTTATTGCCTTGGGAGCAGCAATTTCTAGTGTCATATCAAAAAGTGTGGGACAGAAAGATCAGTCTAGACTAGCCTACCATGTAACAGAAGCAATCAAGATAACCTTGCTATTGAGTTTAATTTTAGGTGGCTTGTCCATCCTTGCAGGTCAAGAGATGATTGGTCTTTTGGGTACTGAACAGGCTGTGGCTGAAAGTGGTGGCTTATACCTATCTTTAGTTGGTGGGACAATCGTTCTCCTGGGCTTAATGACTAGTTTAGGGAGCCCTGATTCGCGCTACCCACAATCCTCGACTGCCGCTTTATGTTAGTTTTTTATCCAATGCTTTAAATATTGTTTTTTCAAGTGTCGCCATTTTTATCCTTGATATGGGGATAGCTGGTGTAGCTTGGGGGACCATTCTATCTCGTTTGATCGGGGTTGTAATTTTGTGGTCACAATTAAAACTACCATATACGAGACCGAAATTTTGGACTGGATAAAGACCTGCTGACTTTGGCGTTACCTGCAGCGGGAGAACGTCTCATGATGAGGGCTGGTGATGTAGTCATAATTGCCTTGGTTGTTTCCTTTGGGACGGAGGCAGTCGCGGGAAATGCTATCGGTGAAGTTTTGACTCAGTTCAACTATATGCCTGCCTTCGGTGTTGCGACAGCAACAGTCATGCAGGTAGCTCGAGCAGTAGGGGAGAATGATTGGGCAAGGGTGGACAGACTAAGTAAGCAAACTTTTTGGTTGTCTTTCTTTCTCATGTTGCCTTTAACGCTTAGTATCTATGCTCTCGGGACACCACTAAGCTATCTCTACACCAGCGATCCTGTGGCTATCAAAGCCAGTGTTTTAGTGACTCTTTTTTCACTTTTAGGGACTCCTATGACAACGGGGACGGTCATTTATACAGCTGTCTGGCAAGGTTTGGGAAATGCCCGACTTCCCTTTTATGCGACAAGTATTGGAATGTGGTGTATCCGTATTGGGACTGGTTACCTGATGGGAATTGTTCTTGGATGGGGTTTGCCTGGTATTTGGGCTGGAACGCTTTTGGATAATGGTTTCCGTTGGATGTTTCCTACGCTTTCGTTATAAATCTTATATGACATTGAAAGGATAAGAAATGCAAGAAACGGCTTTTATTTGGGATTTAGACGGGACCTTATTGGACTCCTATGAAGCTATTTTGTCAGGAATTGAGGAGACCTATGCACAGTTTTCCATTCCTTTTGACAAGGAAAAAGTTCGAGCTTTTATCTTGAAATACTCTGTCCAGGATTTACTAATGCAAGTGGCAGAAGAAAGAGGCTTGGATGTTGATAGGCTCAATCAAGTCCGTGCTCAGAGCTTGGCTGAAAAGAATGCCCAGGTCATCTTGATGCCGGGGGCGCGCGAGGTTTTAGCCTGGGCAAATCAGCAAGGAATTCAGCAATTTGTCTACACCCACAAAGGCGATAATGCCTTGACTATTTTACGAGATTTGGGCTTGGATGTTTATTTCACAGAAATTTTGACAAGCCAGAGCGGTTTTGCTCGTAAACCAAGTCCAGAAGCAGCGACCTACCTTATCAGCAAAATACCATTTAAAACCAGAGCGCACCTATTATATAGGGGACCGCACTTTGGATATCGAATTTGCTCAGAATAGTAGCATTCAGAGTATCAATTTTCTTGAAGCTCCGGTGGATTGCAATCATCAGATTTCTTGTTTAGCGGATATTCCTTCTCTCTCTTTATGAAAGAGAATATGTCAGCTTTGTGACAAAATTCATACAAACTATTTCAATTAATGTGGTTTGTTACAGAGCTTAGACAGTTTTATTAAATAGCCCCCAAAGGGCTTTTTTTCTTTTTTCTTTATGTTATGATAGAAAGGTACTACATTTGAAAAGGAGTTTGAATAGTATGAAGAAACGAATTATTTTAGCATCAACAGTAGCTCTATCACTTGCCCCTACCTTGGCGACTCAAGCAGAAGAAATTGTATGGTCACCACGTTCAGTTGAGCAAATTCAAAACGATGTTGCTAAAAGCGAAAATAAAACAAGTTACACAATTAAGTACGGAGATACCCTAAGCACGATTGCAGAGGCTTTGGGAGTAGACTTAAATGTCCTTGCAAACTTGAACAAAATCACAAATATTGACTTGATTTTCCCAGAAACTGTACTGACTACAACTGTTAACGACAATGAGGAAGTAACAGAGGTTGAGGTTTATACACCTCAAGAAGTTGGTTCTGATGTAGCAAGTGCAACAGCAGATTTAACAACGAATCAAGTAACAGTAGATGAACAAACTGTTCAAGTCGAAGATTTGACACAACCAGTTGAAGAAACTGAAGCTGTAGCAGAAACTACAGTATCGTCAGAAGCAACAACAGCAGAAGCAACTACTGAAGCTGCGGCACCTGTCGTTGAAGAAACAACTACGGTCGCTGAACCAACAACTACAGTTGAGGAAACAACTACGGTCGCTGAACCAACAACTACAGTTGAGGAAACGACTACGGTCGCTGAACCAACAACTACAGTTGAGGAAACAACTACGGCCGCTGAACCAACTACAACAGTTGAAGAAACAACGACTACTGTTGAGGAGACAACTACAACAGAAGCAACAACTGAGGCTGTAACAGAAGCTCAATCAGATCCAGCAACTTACCAAGCTGAACCAAGCCAAGGTGCATCGGCAACTTATACAGCACCAGCGGCTCCTGATTATGCAACTATTGCAGCAACAAAATCTGAAAATGCAGGTCTCCAACCACAAACAGCTGCATTTAAAGAAGAAGTAGCTAACTTGTTTGGTATCACATCATTTAGTGGTTACCGTCCAGGAGATCCAGGTGACCACGGAAAAGGTCTTGCTATTGACTTCATGGTTCCAGTAAGTTCAGCTCTCGGTGATCAAATTGCAGATTATGCTATCCAAAATATGGCTAGCCGTGGAATCAACTACATCATCTGGAAACAACGTTTCTACGCACCATACGATAGCAAATACGGACCAGCCTACACTTGGAATCCAATGCCAGATCGTGGTAGCGTAACAGAAAACCACTATGACCACGTTCACGTATCAATGAACTAATAATGAATGAGAAGTTGGGAACTGATTCAGTTTCCACTTCTTTTTTATTTTCAAATTTTTAGATAGCGTAAATAAAATCCAGACATAAAATTTGGAAACCTAGTTTTCTGGGATTGGGGCTAGGAGATAAATTTAACGGATTGAGCAAAATAGTTGCGTTTTTAATCTGTTTGTATTATACTTGATAAGTCAACAATTGACGAATCAAATATTAACAAAGGAATAGAAATGCCAGAAATCAATGAATTACTGTACCAGCTCCATTTAGTAGATCAGACCATTACTCAACTTTTTGAGAAACAATTGGGAATTAGTTTGACCCGCTATCAAATTCTGCAGTTTTTATTGCAAAAGTCACCGTGTAACCAAACTGCCGTTCAAGAGAAGTTACAGATTGACCAGGCAGCTTTGACCCGTCATTTTAAGGTTTTAGAGTCAGAGGGTTATGTCAGTCGTAAGCGTAATCCAATCAATCAGCGAGAAATCCTAGTTGAACTAACCCGAGAAGCCAAGAATCAACTATTAGTTAATCCACCTAAACATCACTTTGAATGTGAAGGAACAGATGGAGAGCATCTTATCGCCTGGTGAGCAAAAAGAACTGACAACTTTACTGACAAAACTAGTCTCAGGTTTAGAAAACATAGAATTTTAAGGAGAACACTATGTCAATCATTACTACTATTTTAGCAACTATTGTTGCCCTCGAACATTTTTATATCTTCTATTTGGAGAGTATCGCAACCCAATCAGACGCAACCAGCCGAGTCTTTAATATGGACAAAAGGAAGAGTTGAGTACGACCATCTGTTACCTCACTGTTTAAAAATCAAGGGATTTATAATGCTTTGATTGGGGTTTTTCTCATCTATGGGATTTATTTCTCGCATAGCTTAGAAATCGTAACAATCTTTGTTTTATTTGTCATAGGAGCAGCGACTTATGGTACTTTAACAGCAGATAAAAAAATCATTCTAAAGCAAGGTGGTCCAGCAATCATAACTCTTTTGAGTATCCTCTTATTAAAATAAAAAGAACCAGCACTTTCTATGAAGGTGCTGGTTTTTAATAACTGCTGTTATACTTTTCTGCGCTTGATTTCAAGCAGTCTTTGATAGAAGAAGATTTGGCTACTATAGATATAAGGGAAGATAGAGATACTTGCAATTCCAAAGCTAATCCAGATGAGGATATACCAAGGAAGTAGCTGTAAATCAAGGACAAAGCGTTGGAACTTATAGCCTTTCATGAGAAAGCGGCTGGTATGCAGCACGCGGCTCGGCTTGGCAATTCCGATTGCAAGGGTGTCACATAAAAGTAGCTCAACTTGGGAATAGGCATAATATTGTGGCAGATAGATAATGGTTCCCAAAATCATTACTAGGACACTACCAAAGAAATAGAGAGCAAAAGTAAGTAGGAAGTGTTCGATATCTGGATTGGTGACGTCGACAGATGGAAATTCGGGATGAAGTTCCACAAATTTACGAGCCATAGCGCTGCTATAAAAGAGCAAATAGACTCCAAAAAGATTAGGGATGCTCCATAAAAAGAGATAGAAACGCTTGAGCAAGAGAGTTAGAAATGTCTGGGTAAAGAAGCGGTTGTCAAGCAAGGACAGGCTATCTTTAAAGGAAAGCTCTATCTCAGAAATTCTGTAAAGATTAATCGTGGTAAAGAGAGCACCAGCTAGGATGATGGAACTTGTAAATCCAACGGCTATCGGAAAGAGAGCAGACTGGATTGTGATCCCTAGAAAACTCAAGAAGGACTGTTCAAGAATGCCTTCATCAAGTAGGGATAAAGGTCTGATAAAGCTCGATAGAATCAAGAGAATACTTGGTAATAAAAAGACAAGTAGCAAGCGAGGGTGCTCGGCTTGAAATTGTCTAGCCTGCTCGCGAACTTCTTTTAAATTAATTTTTGGGTACTTCATTCTTTCATTATACCATAGTTCGTGACAGTTCCTGTTTTTTTTGATAGAATCATACAGTATGCCCTTGGGCACAAAGTAAGAACTGGGGCTGTCTTTCCCAGCTTCGGAGGTAAAAAATGTCAGATTCGCCAATCAAATATCGATTGATTAAAAAAGAAAAACACACAGGGAGCTCGTTTGGGTGAGATTATCACACCCCATGGGCACCTTCCCGACGCCTATGTTTATGCCAGTAGGGACTCAGGCAACGGTCAAGACTCAGTCGCCAGAAGAATTGAAAGAGATGGGTTCAGGGAATTATCCTATCCAACACCTATCACTTGTGGCTTCGCCCTGGGGATGAACTCATTGCCCGTGCTGGAGGTCTTCACAAGTTTCATGAATTGGGACCAACCAATCTTGACGGATAGCGGTGGTTTTCAAGTGTATTCTCTAGCGGATAGCCGTAATATTACAGAAGAAGGGGTAACCTTCAAGAACCACCTCAACGGTTCTAAGATGTTCCTTTCGCCTGAAAAGGCCATTTCTATTCAAAACAATCTGGGCTCAGACATCATGATGTCCTTTGACGAATGTCCCCAATTTTATCAACCTTATGATTATGTGAAAAAATCGATTGAACGTACTAGCCGTTGGGCAGAGCGTGGTTTAAAGGCTCACCGTCGTCCGCATGACCAAGGGTTTATTTGGGATTGTACAGGGGGCAGGATTTGAAGACCTTCGTCGTCAATCAGCTCATGATCTTGTAAGTATGGACTTCCCAGGCTACTCTATCGGAGGACTAGCAGTTGGAGAAACCCACGAAGAGATGAATGCAGTTTTGGACTTTACGACCCAACTGCTTCCTGAGAACAAACCTCGTTACTTGATGGGAGTAGGAGCGCCAGATAGCTTGATTGATGGTGTTATCCGTGGTGTCGATATGTTTGACTGTGTCTTGCCGACTCGTATCGCTCGTAACGGGACTTGTATGACCAGTCAAGGTCGCTTGGTAGTCAAGAATGCTCAGTTTGCGGAGGACTTTACACCACTTGATCCAGAGTGCGATTGCTACACATGTAAGAATTATACCCGTGCTTATCTACGCCATTTGCTTAAGGCAGATGAAACCTTTGGTATCCGCTTGACAAGTTACCATAACCTGTATTTCTTGCTCAATCTGATGAAGCAGGTTCGCCAGGCTATCATGGATGATAATCTCCTGGAATTTCGTGAACATTTTGTTGAAAAATATGGTTATAACAAGTCAGGGCGAAATTTCTAAATTTGGCTTGAAATCAGCTAAAAATCCTAAGTTTTATCTTAGGATTTTTCTGTTTTTTTTGATAAAATAAAGGTACTATGAATGAAAGTTAGATGGCTTTTTTGCCAATCTAATGAATGGAGAATAAACTCGTATGCGTATTAAATGGTTTTCCTTGATTAGGATTACAGGTTTGCTTTTGGTACTCTTGTATCATTTCTTTCAAACGGCTTTCCCAGGAGGTTTCTTCGGGGTTGACGTCTTCTTTACCTTCTCAGGTTTTCTGATTACATCACTTTTATTAGAAGAATTTGGACAAAAAGGGAAGATTGATATCTTAGGATTTTTTAGAAGACGTTTCTATCGGATTTTTCCACCGGTTGTTTTAATGATTCTTGTCATCATGCCATTCACCTTCTTGGTTCGTCAAGATTATGTGGCAGGAATTGGTGGGTCAGATTGCCGGTGTTCTAGGATTTATGACTAACTTCTATGAAATGCTGACAGGAGGAAGTTATGAATCTCAGTTTATCCCTCACCTCTTTGTTCACAACTGGAGCTTAGCTGTTGAAGTTCATTATTATATCTTGTGGGGGTTGGCAGTCTGGTTCCTATCTAAGCGAGCGAAATCAAGCGGACAACTACGAGGAACAATCTTTCTACTTTCATCAGCTGCCTTTATCATCAGTTTCCTTTCTATGTTTATCGGTAGCTTTATTGTAAGTTCTTACTCAACAGTATACTTTTCAAGTTTGACTCATGTGTATCCCTTCTTCTTAGGTAGTGTGCTTGCGACCCGTAATAGGGGTTCGTCATACGACGCCTCTTCTTAAACGTTTGAATAAAAGCTTGGATTTGAAACAGACCTTGTTAGTCTTTGGGGCTGGACTAGGAGTCTTACTCTTACTGACCTTCTTTGTGAAATTTACATATCTCTTTGCTTATTTACTCGGCTTCTTGTTTGCAAGCTTTAGCAGCGCTTCTGATGATTGTTGCAGCACGCGTCTTGCATGAGAAAACACCGACGATCAAAGAGCCAAAGATTATCAGCTTTTTAGCGGATACAAGCTATGCTGTCTATCTTTTCCACTGGCCGTTCTATATTATTTTTTCTCAATTGATGGGGCAAATATACTAGCAGTGATTTTAACCACCATCTTCTCTTATATCTTCGCAACTCTTTCTTTCTATGTCATCGAACCTTTAGTAGCAGGAAAATCTACGGATCTCTTGCAAAAGGCAAAAGAAATTCCGCACATTAAACCGGTCTTTGCTGGTAGTGCAGGAGTGCTTAGTTTGATTACTTTAATCGTGATACTGACCGCTCCTCAAGTAGGTGCATTTGAAACGGATTTGATGGTTAATGGTCTCAATCAGGCTCAAACCAATATCAGTCGAACAAAAACGATGGCGGATCAAGCAGAAGCCAGTCGCTATAATATAGCTGAGGGTGTATCCATCATTGGAGATTCGGTCACCTTGCGTGCTTCAGAGGGACTAAAAGAAATCTTACCAGATGCACAGATTGATGGTCAGGTCAGTCGAAATACCAAACAGGCAAATGAATTGATGCTGAATTACAGTCAGAATAAAGCCTTGCCTAAAATTGTAGTCATTGCGACTGGCGTTAATAATCCTGAAAATTATAAAGCTGATTTGGATTTGCTGATAACAAATCTTCCAAAAGGACATCAGCTTGTCTTAGTAACTCCATATGAGGGGGATACAACGCAGGAAACGCAACCTTATGTAGAGCAGTATGCAAGCTATGCGCGTGAACTGGCACAAAAATATCCATATATAGCACTAGCAGATTGGAACCAAGTCGCCAAAGATCATCCAGATATTTGGAAAGGGACAGACCAGGTTCACTTCGGTAGTGATACGACCAAGCAGGATGAAGGAGCAAAACTTTACGCAGAAACCATTAATGCTGCCGTTAAAGCTCTTGCAGACAAACCTGTCAAATCAAAATAATCAATCAAAAGTAGAGATTGTATCTCTACTTTTTGCTTTAAAGAGAATTGGGAAAAACTTGCCAAATTGTCAGAATTATGAGAAAATAGGAACAATCAAAAAATGGAGGGAATGCAATGAGAGAAGACATCAAGATTAATGACCGTGCTCTAGCATTGGAAGATCAAATCATTGAAGTACTCGAAAAAGTTTATGATACAGATGTAGAGTTAGATGTATACAATCTTGGATTGATTTATGAGATTCATTTAGATGAGGCTGGCCTTTGTACAGTTGTTATGACCTTCACTGATACTGCCTGTGACTGTGCAGAAAGTCTGCCGATCGAGATTGTGGCAGGTTTAAAACAAATTGATGGGATTGAAGATGTCAAGGTTGAGGTTACCTGGTCTCCAGCATGGAAGATTACACGCATTAGTCGTTATGGGCGTATAGCGCTTGGACTGCCACCACGATAATGATCTATTTTGAAAAATACAAAAAAGCAAGCCAGTTGAGGCTTGCTTTTGATTTGCTTATTTTTACCAGATTGTTCCATATTCCAGAAATCTGTAACGGCACCACGTGATGCAGAAGATACGGTATGGGCATACTTACCAAGGACACCACGGCTATAGAGTGGTGGCAAGGTTGTTTCTGCCTTGCGTTTTGCAAGTTCTTCATCGGAAACGTCCATGGAAATTTCTTTGGTATCTTGGTCAACCGTAACAATATCGCCTGTACGAAGATAGGCAATTGGTCCACCATCCTGAGCTTCAGGAGCAATATGTCCGACAACGAGACCATAAGTACCACCAGAGAAGCGTCCGTCTGTCAAGAGGGCAACCTTGTCTCCTTGGCCTTTACCAACGATCATTGATGAAAGTGATAGCATTTCAGGCATACCAGGACCACCCTTAGGACCAACGAAACGAACAACGACAACATCGCCATCAACGATTTCATCTGACAAGACAGCTTGGATAGCATCTTCTTCAGAGTCGAAGACCTTAGCTGGACCAACGTGACGACGAACCTTAACACCTGACACCTTGGCAACTGCACCGTCAGGAGCAAGATTACCGTTCAAGATGATAAGCGGACCGTCCGCACGTTTAGGATTTTCAAGTGGCATGATGACTTTTTGACCTGGAGTAAGATCTGCAAAGTCAGCTAAGTTTTCAGCGACAGTCTTACCAGTACATGTGATGCGGTCTCCATGAAGGAATCCATTTGCCAGCAAGTACTTCATAACCGCAGGCACACCACCAACTTCGTAAAGGTCTTGGAAGACATACTGACCAGAAGGTTTCAAATCGGCCAAGTGAGGTACACGTTCTTGGATGGTATTAAAGTCCTCAAGTGACAAGTCAACATTAGCTGCGTGGGCAATAGCAAGCAAGTGAAGAGTAGCATTTGTAGAACCACCCAGAGCCATAGTCACTGTAATGGCATCTTCAAAGGCTTCACGAGTCAAGATATCTGAAGGTTTGATACCAAGTTCAAGCATTTTGACAACTGCACGACCGGCTGCTTCGATGTCTTCTTTCTTATCAGCAGATTCAGCTGGGTGAGAAGAAGAACCTGGCAAACTCATCCCCAAAACTTCGATAGCAGTAGCCATGGTATTAGCTGTATACATACCACCACAACCACCAGGGCCAGGGCAGGCATTACATTCCAGACGTTTCACGTCCTCAGCAGTCATATCGCCGTGATTCCACTTACCGATTCCTTCAAATACAGAAACCAAGTCGATGTCTTTGCCATCCAGTTTTCCAGGGGCGATAGTACCACCGTAAGCGAAAATAGCTGGGATATCCATGTTGGCAATGGCAATCATGGAACCAGGCATGTTCTTGTCACAACCCCCGATAGCTACAAATGCATCCACGTTATGACCACCCATAGCTGCTTCGATAGAGTCCGCGATGATATCACGAGACGTTAGGGAGAAGCGCATACCCGGTGTTCCCATGGCAATACCGTCGGCTACCGTAATGGTTCCCAAACTGCACAGGCCAAGCACCAGCAGATTTAACACCTTCTTTTAGCCAATTTTCCCAAAGTCATGCAAGTGGATATTACATGGTGTGTTTTCCGCCCAAGTCGAAATGACCCCAACAATCGGTGTTTCAAAGTCCTTATCTGTCATACCAGTCGCACGAAGCATAGCACGGTTAGGTGATTTTACCATGCTGTCATAGATGCTGCTGCGGTGACGTTTATCTAATTCTGTCATTCAAGTCCCTCCCATTTCAGTTTGTTCCATTATAGCACAATTTTTCATATGAATAACAGAAGAAAATTTTTAAATTTTCAGACAATTCAACAGTGTACGATAAAAAAATACAACTTTTTTTGTCAAGTAACTTTACTTTACAAAAAAGTTTTGATATACTATTAAAGTTGATGAAAATCAAACCTAATTGAATTTATATCTTAAAAGGAGAAAAACGAAATGGCAGTACCTGCACGTCGCACATCAAAAGCGAAGAAAAACAAACGTCGTACACACTACAAAGTAACAGCTCCATCTGTAAACTTTGACGAAACTACTGGAGATTACTCACGTTCTCACCGCGTATCACTTAAAGGATACTACAAAGGACGTAAGATCGCTAAAGCTGCATCAGCTGAATAATAGAAGGGAGATACCATGCGCGTAAATATTACACTTGAACACAAAGAATCTGGTGAACGCTTGTACCTTACTTCTAAAAACAAACGTAACACTCCAGACCGTCTTCAATTGAAGAAATACTCACCAAAACTTCGCAAACACGTTGTGTTTACAGAAGTGAAATAAGAGTTAAATTAGTGAAAATAGCGTTAAATCAACGTTTTAACACTCAATAATAGCCGAGTGGGAACATTTTGGCAACAAAAAAGGTAGTAAGACATAATCTTGCTACCTTTTTATAATCTCCGTTTTCGTATAACAGACTTCGCTAGTGATACGAAAGCCGTGATTGAAATTAAAGCGATATTACCCCCTCTAGTTTATCCGCTACCTCTTTCATAGCTGAAGGGCGAAGATGGGAATATACTCCTAAAGTCGTCTGTATATCCGCATCTCCTAACCTATTTTTAAGTTCTAGGTCATTCATACCCAAAGACAACAATAGACTTGCGTGGGAGTGCCTTAAGTCATGTATACGAATACTTTTGACTTCAGCTATTTCTCCGTGCTTCTTCATGCTATTAGCAAGCATTGTCTTAGTCACAGGTAAACAGTTATAAGAAAAGACAAAACTTATTTTTCCTAACTGCTTCTGATGATTTTTCCATGAGGATAGCGCCTTAATCGTCGTATCATCAAGATAAATTTTTCTATTGCTTGAAAATGTTTTTGTAGGGTTAATTTGCCAATTATTTTTATTTTGATAAAACATAGACTTATTGACTTGTACAGCTTTATTCTCAAAATCAACATCTTCCCATGTTAAAGCTTGTAATTCGCTTATCCTCAATCCTGTCATAAAGAGAAATAGAAAACAGATATATTTCAAATGTTCTACAATATCATCTTTTTCAAATGTTTTAATAAATTTTTCAAATTCTTCCTTTGTCCAAAAATCAACCTTTTTTCTAGTCCTCTTCATATTTCCAACCTGCCGAGCAGGATTTTCGCTCACAACACCCAAAGTAAGCGCCATATCAAATAGCTCTTTTACTGTTTGATGTAAATCTTTCAAATAGTTATTAGATAGCCCCTCTTCCAAGATGTCTGTATGCCATTTTTTTATGTGAATAGGCTTAACATCAACCATTTTCATAGGATAAAAATATTTCAATCTTTTCAACTTAGAAGAAAAGGTCATAAATGTCCTGGTAGTCACTTTATTCTTATAGTGAGGTACAAAATACTTTTCCAAAAATATCTCAACCGTTAAAGTCGCACCATGTACAATAGCTTTTTTCGAGTGTTTCGCTATAAAATCATCATACCATTTCTTAGCTTCTGTTTGAGTTTTAAACCCTCTTTTCTTTTTCTGCATTCTTTTACCAGTCACTTCATCAAAACCTAGAGAAGCAACCGCATAATAAGAACTACTAGCCTTATCAAAATATACATGAGGGATTTTAGGCATATTCTTCCACTTCCTCAAAATTTAATTTTGTACCCAAAATTTCCTCAACAGCTTCAACAGGAACTTGCCCCAATCCCTTTGAATTATAGTAAGCAAAGCCCTTTTGTACCATTAAAGCCTTAGCCTGCTTAATCAAACTGTAAGCCTGATAATTTCCAAAACCTAATTTTTTCAAATCTTCTTTTGTTACGAACATGGCATTTTTCTCCTTTTCATGTTATAATTATTTTGGTTTTTTATTTTGATGTGTGATTGATTTTCACGCATCTTTTTTTTGCATCTAGTCCATAAATTCCTATCATTCATGAACATATAAATATTATTCAGTTCCCGACTTATCGGTATACGCTTTTCAAATCGTATCACTCTATGAACAGTATCTAACCTTTCATCAAAGAACATCACGATTTTTTTACTCATTTGTCACATCCTTTGCTTTTTTAGGTAATATTCTAGGATAGATACAATCTTCAAGCAATTTACGAATAAAATCGTCTTTATCATCTGAGCAAAATATATCTTCATATTTGAAATTCAAAACAGCCATAGAACCATCTTTTTTCTGATAAAAATCAACTCCCCTACGTTTCACAACTTCAGAAATATTATATAAACGATTTTCATCCGACCCATGTTTATAGGTTACATCTAATAAAAAGTTAATTCTCCTAAGAAACTGGTTTAAATCCTCTTCCTTAATTTCTCCAAAAAATAATTTTGGCGACTTATAAACAGGCATAATAATCAATCTTGGAACTACCCTTTTATTTTGATAGCGTGCCGACATTCTAGCAGAATTAAGGGGGTCAAATAATTTAAGCCAATCACTTGGAGACATATTATTTTCCCTTAAATCGTCTAATATTAAGATTTCTTCACCATAATAATCATCAAAAGGGTTAGCAGAAGAAGCTGAATAGATGTCCCCTCTCAAACCTATTTCATTTAATTTACTTTGAACTTGTAAGGCTATTTCTCTAGATAAAGTCGACTTCCCAACTTCTGATTCTCCTTGTATATAAAGTACAGTTAATTGATATTCCCCAAGTTCCAAACTTTTTAAACGTAAGAAAGCCTGACGTTCTCCATAAAAATTAAATCGTTCCCTAAATTTCTGCTGATTATTTCCAAAAAGAAAAGCAAGATTATCGTCTTCCATAACATCATTATAGGTCAATTCTCCCAGTTGAACTTTAGCCAATACCAGGTCAAGACTTTCTTCTGATTTCTCACGTTTTCTTGTTGCAGAATAATTCTCAAAGTCTTCTTTATTCTGATTAATAAAAGCTTCATAATCAAGCGTATCAAACGTTTCTACATCACTGACAGGATATTGATATTTATCTTTATCCTTGGCATGGATAAGATAGGCTTTTGAATTTACCTTCCCATACTTACCACGTCCACTAGACTCAATATATTGTGGCAATATACCAAGGTTTAAAGCCAAAACATTTAAATCCTTTTTATTAGAAAATTCTATATACCCATGAATATGGGGTTCAACTAATTTTGTGCCATAAGAAATATCTTTATCATGAATAATCAAAGCAATTTTTAAGTCTTCCGATTCACTCATCAATTTTACTCGTTCATAGATTTCCTTAAAAATTTCAATTTTATTTTTTTCCCAATTTAAAAACAACTTTTTACTGTCCTCTGACCAGTCCCAAAAATCCGGCTTTAATTGCTGTTCAAAAATATAAGTCGTTGTTTGTTTTCTCTTTGCCATTTTTCCCTTTCTAATCATTTTTTTGAATTTACTTACTCTAAACTTGAGCAAATTAAAAGATTTTTGCTTAATTTGCTCACTAATTTGCTCATTAATTTGCTCAAGTTTTTTCGGACTTTTTTCAAAATAAAACCAAAAGGGGTTAACCACCCCAAACCTACGGTTTAAAAGGGTTTTTAGACCATTCTGTCGACAAGCCCTAGAATGGTCCGCGCATAGAAAACACACCTTTTGAGCAAATGAGCAAATTAAAACGCTAAAAACTCTTATCAGTTAAAAAAGTGTATAATTAAAACAAAACACTGAATATAGATTGTCAGTACCCGCTGGTACCCGCTAGTACACGCAGTCGCTGGCTCACGCTTTCGCTCCTGCTACTAGCTACCAGCTACTAACAATCTATATTCCTGCTAAAAATGCGGTCGGTGCGGTGCATGGTGCTAGCCAACGGCTTCGCCCCCTGCTTTGCACCTACATTTTTAGCTAGTGTATGCGAGTTATCAGCTACTTATATTTCTAGGTCATTTTAAAATTTTTACATTTTCTGCCTTATACCAACCTAAAGAACTGTTATTAAGTTGTCCACCAGTTACATTGTAAAATTCAAGTACCGTACCAAAGACCACTTCTAATTTTACAGGTGCTTTAATTTCATATTCCAACTGATGTACAGTATCTACTATTGCATACTTAAATCCATCACTAACACCATCTTTAAAAACCTCCTCAATACTTCCAGTAGAAACCACTTCTAAAACAGGAACTACCTCTGTTTGATATTCTTTACCTTTATTCCCCATAAGGGCGACTTTTCTTGTATCTTGTTGAAGAACCTCTGATAATCTTCTATTCCAATTTGGTTTAGCCATTACTTATACCTCTTTTCCTTAAATTGTGTTATAATTTATATTGAACTTTTTTGTTAGTCTTTGAGGATTTTTTTCTTCAAAGACTTTTTTATGCAATCATAGGCAGTTACCCCCTTGAAACCTTTCTATCAAATGTGATATACTTTATTAAAGTATCATTTTGATACTTCTATTTTAGTATCATTTTGATACATTGTCAAGAAAAAAGTATCGTTTTGATACAAAAAAGGAGATATATATATGATTTTTCCAGAACGATTAAAAGAACTTCGACAAAAAAAAGGACTTACACAACAAGAAATTGCTGATTTAGTCCATGTCAATAGAGTAACTTATACAAATTGGGAGAAAGGAAACCGAGAACCCAACTTTGAAAAACTATTTCTTCTAGCTGAATATCTCGAAACAACAACAGACTACCTTTTAGGTAAATCAGATAATAACACAAAAAGAAATTATAGGGACGGAGAAGATGGGATAAATTATCTACTTGAAACCTTAATTGTACTTTTTGGTGAAGAAGGAGCATTAAAAAAATTAAATGCAGAAAATTTAGATACAGTCAAAACAAAAATCCGACAACAATTTCAAGAACTTGAGCAAGAGGGAATTAAAGAAATTTCTATCAAACCCAATGCACCCATACCAAAATCCGGCAACAATTCGGAAACAACAGAAACAAAATAACCCTATTTTTAGTAACTTAAAACTTATTAAAACTTAATAAAATATAGCGTTTTAATTAAATCAATAGCTATATGTTACAGAAGTTAAATAGTAGGTCATTACGTTTCAGTGGAAACGAAAAAACCTTGATTTAACGCGATTCTTGAAATTTCAAATTTCAATGTATTGCAATAAAAATCCACCGAATGACTACATTTTTGACTACATTTTTTGTGAAATAAATTAGATGTTCGGATATATAGAAAACGCTCTAGTCATGTTGTCTAGAGCGTTTTTGTGTTGTTTAAGAAAATTAGATGTTGATTTTAGATAACTACACATTTCAGATTTTTTAAAATAAGATTTAATTGTTGATGACTAGAAAGGATTATTATGTTTACAAAAAATAAATTTAAAAACTGTATTTACAATCATGAGAGACTAGAACTTCATGAGCTACAAAAGGAATATCAAAAGGATAAAGCTGGGACAAAACTTAAGTATGAAAACCAATTGTTCGCAATCCTTCATGGATAGAGCGCAAGTTGTTCTCGATAGCTCGAAGATCAGCTTGGTGTATTATTCTTTTAGCCATAATATCCCCCTTGTTAATGATTTCTAAATTAATTAGAAAAAATTTGACCATAGAATATTCTTATATTAAAGAAGTAATTATATCCTGAAAAACAGGCCACAATTACACATGATTTAGATGAAATATACCAGAATTATTTTAGTTTCTCCTTATAGTAATAAGAAAATCATAATTGATACTTTAATTCAACATACTATGAAATGAGAATATGAAGTTTTCTATGGGGAAAATGTGCACTTAATTTGACATTTTAGGGCGTATGAAAACTTGAATACAGGTTTCTTTCTGTTTAAATGTTTTTGCAGATACTTTTTTGTAAAAATGTGTATTACGAGTGTGTGATTGATAGACAAACATTAAAATATATGATAAACTAAAGTAGATAAAAAATTTAAAGGAGAATCCTTATGTCAGCAATTAGTTTAACCCCAGAACAGTTACAATCTCAGGCGGCTATTTATCTTAGCGCTAAAGATCAAATTGAACAAGCGGTACAAACCGTTAATCGTACAAATGGAGAAATGGCATCACAATGGAAAGGACAAGCATTCAATGCTTACCTTGAGCAATACAACCAGTTGTATACACATGTTCAAAAATTCGAGGAGCTTCTAGTGAGCATCAACCAACAATTGAACAACTATGCTCAAACAGTAGCTGAACGTGACCAACAAGATGCACAAAGCTTTGGTTTGTAGTTAATTTTGAGGAGCGTCAGGGAAACTTGACGCTTATTTTTATACCATGATGAAGAAAATTAAAAAGTACCTTTTAATTCTTTGTATCGTATTTCCTGTGCTAGTTTATGCAGACGATGGTAGCTTAAAACTTGATACAGATATCATTACAAATAGTACACAGGAAACGGTCAAAAATAGGATAGAATCCAAATATGCTCCAAATTTATTCTTAAATCGTACCCAAAAGGTTGTGGATCAGAGAACTCAAACGACGAACGAACTTATACAGGGGGCAGAGAAGACTATATTTACCCAGAGTGAAAATCATTCTATTTATCGCTTAGAAACTACTGTCGTTAAAACATCATTGTTTAATAAATACACTGTAGAGGAGAAACCCTCTTTTAAACAAAGTGACTATTCAATTTTTAAGGATTGGTTGGGAAGTGTATTTACAAGCTTTTTCTTGTTATTTATGGTTTTTTTGGGAGTCTATTTAGGAAGGAAATGGCATGGATTACGGAAAAATAAAGTTAACTCTAGAGTATAGAACAAAACAAATAGATATCCGAGTTTCAAAATCCCTTACTTGGTTAAGATTAGAAGAATTATTAAAAGATACCAGAGTTAGAGAACAGTTGAATTTACCTCTAAATAGTTCATTTTATTTCAAAGTTAGAAATAAACAAATTCATATCGAGACAACGGACATCTTGGCTGCTTATCCAGTTAGTGATGGGGATTATATAGAGATTGAAGATGTATCATAGGAGAAAAATGTTTGAAGCAGATCAACTACAATTTGTGAGAGAAGGCAACCAAATATCAGTTCAAATTTCTTCATCAGGTTATCATAGAGAACAACTTGAATTGATTAAAGAATATTGTCCAGTAGAAATAGTGCAGAAAGATGGAGTTCTTTCTTTGCATTATATTATTCCAGAGTATTTTAAAACTGTTAAAGAAGAAATTTTAGACAGAACTACGGAACTTGAACGTTTTGGTTTGGCGCAAAGTATGTCGGTATTAGTTCATTCTGAAAATGATTATAAAATTCCGTATATTCATCCTGAAAATATCATTGTTTTTGGGAGTAATGTACAGATGTTACATTATGGAATCGAAAAATTACTTGCACCTCAACAGTATAGTTCTGAACTCTATTTAGAATCTTATAAAGCTTTAATAATTTCAATTTTAATACCTAAGGTAGATTTTGACTTAGTCATCCATGGGATTGATGCAATAAAGGAAAAGGTAGCACAGGATATTATTCCCTTAGGGAGTGTAGCTGATGTTAATAAATATATTGCAGAAAAGTATGCAAAATTATCAGAAGAGAGTTCAAAAGCTAATTTGTTGGTGAACAAGAAAAAATGGAAGGCTTTGTTAATAGGGGGAGCCTTGCTTGCTACAACCACAGTGATTTTAAGTTTTGCCACTTATAAGTCTATGTTTAAAGACGGCCCCCTAAAATCATCAGTCATTATGGCCCAATCAAATTTCATGCGAAAAGACTATTCTGAAACAGTTGAATCATTAAAAAATTATGGTGCAGAATCATTGCCAAAGGAAGCTAAGTATATCTTAGCAGCAAGCTATGTTCGTTTAGATAGTTTGAGCGATAAGCAAAAGGAAGTTATTTTAAATACGATTACAGAATCAACAGATGATACAATTTTTTATTATTGGATTTATCTTGGACGTGGAAAATTTGAAAAAGCTCTAGATGTGGCACAAAATATCGGGGACACACAATTGATTTTACACGCTTATACAAATCTATATGAATCAGTCAAAGCAGATATCAATATGAACGGTTCTGAGAAACAAAAGAAACTGGAAGAATATGAAAAGAAAATAAAAGAACTTTCTGCTGAGATTGGAGAAGCTACTACAAATAGTAGTGATAAAAAAGCATCTACTGAGACCACAACTCCTAAGGACAACCAAACAAAAGAAAAGAGTGAACGATAAATGAAGGCAAAAAAGCTAGAATATGATCATCAACTGGGAGACCAACTAGGAGAACTTCATAAACCTCTTTATACCTTGTTGATTGAACAAGAAAAACTGGAAAAAATAGATTTGTTTGAAGGACAAGAGGTAAGAGTAGGTGCTAACAAGTATACAGTAGAAGGCAGAAGAGTCTATCGAAACGGTAAGGAATTAGAAAGAGGAAAATCTACCTTTGATAAAGAAACTGTAACCTTATTGGTCCCTGAAGAGGATATTTTTGTCACTTATATTTTTCCGCCACAACGATTTATTTGTAGCAAGAAAGAATCGGCTGACATTAGTTGGTCACTTTCAAATCAACTTATTTTCTCAAATAATCAAGTACAGGTTACTCTTGGGGAATCTCCAATTTATCTAAATGACCGTCTTATCAAAGAGGAAGGGCTTTATCCGTTTGAAGTGGGAAACCGAATGAAGGTTTCTAACTATTTTATAGAAAAAAGAAAAAACCAGTGGAAGATTGGATGTCTTTTTGAAGAACCACAATTGAATAAGAATCGAATTCTGATACAAGAAAAAAATAATGAATATCCGATGGATTTTCCAGAGTATAGAAGGAGTCCGAGAGTCAACCCTATTATCCATAGTGGGAAAATCATTATCAATCAACCTCCGCAGCCGATAAAGCCACCAAAAAACTCGCTCATCCGAGCAATTGTTCCAGCTTTAGGGATGTTTACTTTAACTGCATTTAGTTCAATTTGGACAAAAGGGAATCCTGTAATGATGCTAGGAATGGGTGGTTTTAGTCTCCTGACTGCAGCGACAACTATGAGTCAGTATTTTGAGGAGAGAAAGGATACTAAAGAGCAGGAAAAAAATCGTATTCAAGACTACGAAGCATATTTATTAAAACAAGTATCCGACTTAGAAAGATACTACAAAGAAGAAACTAATATTTTACATTACAATCAACCGTCAATATCAACCATTACTGAACTGATTGCAAAGTATGATTCTAGAATTTATGAGCGAATGGACTATAATGAAGATTTCTTACAGGTGTCTTTAGGATTAGGAGATAAGTTAAGTCAGCTAGAGTTGCAAACAAATTTTGATGAGCAAAGTAAAGATGAAATATCGCAATTTGCTCGAACAGTCTTGCAGGATTACAGTTTGCAAAAGAAGGTTCCAATCACTGTTAATATTTTTGAAGCGACAGTTGGTCTTGTTGGTAACAGTGAAGTAACTAGGACAGCTATGTATAATATGCTTTTACAGATGGCAATGTTCCATAGCTACTTAGATGTTAATTTTATCAACCTTGTTCAAGAACAGAGATATGAGAAGGATTGGTCTGAGTGGCGCTTTCTTCCACATTTTAATATGCAGGAACGAAATATTCGTGGTTTTGTTCATGATGCCAGAAGCCGTGATGCTGTTCTAAATTCGCTTTATCGTATCATTCAAAAACGTTCTCAAATCAAACGTGAAATGGGGGAAAAAGATGCACGCTTTAAACCTCATTATGTCTTAACGATTATGGATGACTCCCATTTACTTGGCCATAGTTTGAATGAGTATCTAGCCAAGGATTTGACAGAGTTGGGTGTAACAGTCATTTGGGTGAAAGAGGCACGTCGTCTTTTGCCAGAAACTATCACAACTCTAATTGAATATAAGAATCAAAATTTAGGTCAAATCATTAATGATGAAGGTGCCTATAGTGCTCAAACCTTTATTCCCCACCCGCTGTTGGATTGCTATGAAGATTCTATTCGTACTTTAGCAAATCTAAAACACACGGAAGTAGAGAAGAACACGATTCCTAAATCTGTTACTTTTTTGGAACTCTATCAAGTCAGAGAAGTTGAAGAGTTAGAGGTTGAGTCTAGATGGTCCAAAGCGGATACTTTTAAAACGTTAGCAGTGCCATTAGGATTGCGTGGGAAAGATGACCAGGTGGAGCTCAACTTACATGAACGTGCACATGGACCACATGGTCTTGTGGCAGGAACTACTGGTTCGGGTAAATCGGAGATTCTTCAGTCTTATATATTATCCATGGCTGTAAATTTTAGTCCAGAGGATGTTGGATTTCTTACGATTGACTTCAAGGGTGGAGGAATGGCGAATCTTTTCAAAGATCTCCCACATATGCTTGGGTCTATTACTAACTTAGATGGCGCGGCTAGTGCGCGTGCCCTAGCTTCTATCAAAGCAGAGTTACAAAAACGCCAACGGCTATTTAATCAATTTGGTGTCAACCATATTAATGGATACACTAAATTATATAAGGAAGGCCAAAATGCTACTGACAAATCAGGCTATCCAGACAAACCATTACCTCATCTCTTCCTTATTAGTGATGAGTTTGCTGAATTGAAAGAACATGAACCAGAATTTATGACAGAGCTGGTTTCGACAGCCCGTATTGGACGTTCGCTTGGAGTCCATCTAATTCTTGCTACACAAAAGCCATCAGGTGTCGTGAATGATCAAATATGGTCAAACTCTCGTTTCAAACTAGCTTTGAAAGTGTCAGATGAGTCTGATTCAAATGAAATTATCAAAACACCAGATGCAGCGAGTATCACTGAACCAGGGCGTGCTTACTTACAAGTAGGAAATAACGAAATCTATGAATTGTTCCAGTCTGCATGGAGTGGTGCGCAGTATGCCCCACAAACAGAGGGAGTTCAAGAAGTTGTTGATGAACGAATTTGGTTGATAAATGACCTAGGACAATATGAGTTGCTATCTGATGACCTATCTAAGGACGAAAATTATACTGCTGATCAGACGGAAGAAATCACGGAACTCTCAGCTGTTGTAAACTACATAGCAAGAGTGAGCAAGACTGTTCCCCTCAACCTGCCAGATAAGCCGTGGTTAGAACCACTAGAGACAGCCATCATATCCCCACAAACAGATATTCACTGGACTGATGAAAAAGTATTGGCCGTTCCCTTTGCTCGAATGGATATTCCGACAGAGCAACGTCAGAAGGATTATCATTTTGATTTGGAAAAAATGGGTCATACAGTTTTCTATGGTTCACCAGGTTTTGGGAAATCCCTAGCTCTTCAAACTCTAGTGTTAAATCTCGCTCGTTTGAATACTCCAGAGCAAGTACAAATCAATTTATTTGACTTTGGGACAAATGGACTCTTGCCACTAAAAGATTTACCACATGTGGTTGATTTAACACGGTTTGACGAAGAAGAAAAACTGGTTAAGTTTTTAAAACGTATTGACCATGAGTTGAAGATTCGCAAGGAGAAGTTTGCGCTCTATAATGTAGCAAGTCTTTCTCAATACGAACAAAAATCGGGTGACAAACTCCCTGCTATTCTTACTATTTTTGATGGCTTTGATACTATAAAAGACACACAACTAGAAGAGGCTATTGAAAGTACGATTAACCGCATCCTACGTGAGGGAGCGAGTCTTGGATGCTATGTGATTTTAACAGCCCTTCGTTCAAATAGCCTTAAAATCAGTATGTCAAGTAATATCACCTCGCGCTTGGCCTTTTACCTGGTTGATGAAGGAGCTTCTAAGGAAATTATCGGACGCGATGCTTTAATTCAGCAAGAAATTTGGTCGTGCCCAGTTGAAAGAAGATATCCCTTATGCCATTCAAGTTTATCTCCCGATAAGTGGAGAAGGGGACATTGAGCGTCTGTATAACTTGGAAGAAGAAGTCAAGTTGATTGCAAGAAGCTGGACAGGAGTTTGCCCAGAACCAATCCCAATGTTGCCAAATGAAGTGACGCTTGATGAATTTAAACAATCAACTACAGTTCAAGAGATGCTGAAACAAGATCAAATCCCAATCGGATATGATAAAGAAACGACTAAGGTGGTAGGTTTTAATCCTAAAGAACATGGCTATTTTGTCATTATGGATGACACACCACAGCAAACAGAACTACTCGAAGCAGTGTTATTGATGGCATTTGAAAATTTGAATGGGCAAGCTCAACGTATTCTTTTTGATATTGATGGACGTCTTGCAAATCCAGATAGTTTTGATTCAATCATCTTGTTAAATAACTTTAGTACAGCTTTAACAGATCTTGTTAGTGAAATTGAACGAAGACTACACGGTGGCGATAATCAAATGATGTTTGTTTACATGCCAGACATTCATACCGTAAATGAAAAAATGTTACTTTCTGCAAATGTGTTAGAAACGATTATCAAAAATGCCTCTAAAGCGGGAGTTTACTTTATTTTCCATGGCTATCAGAAAAATATCGAAAGTAAATTTGATGAATTTAGTAAGAGATTGCGTGCAAATATGCCAGCAGGTATATTTGGTACTAGATTTATGGATCAAGGAATGATTAAAGGTAAGTCAAATTACAAAGAAACTCTTCTAGAAGTCGATGAAACTCATTTCTTTGTTGGAAGAGAAGTTTTCAGAATTAAGTTACCAAGATAATATCAGCAATCCTTCACGCTTGAACTTGATAAGAGTCCATCCCCAAAAGTTAACTAGAGGACTTCTCACTTTTGGGGATTGATTCAAAGGGTGTAAGTTTAATCATAAGGATATGTATATGGGTTGTTGATTCTACGCAAAATAGGCTAAAATGAAGTACAGTTTATAAAAAGGAGAAGGGAAATGGGGTCGTATTATAAACAAATTGCGGCTAGATTTCGTCGACAAGCTGCTGAAGCTCAAAGAGAAAAAAGTGTAGTTGATGGGAAAATATCTAGATTAAGAAAAGCTAGCAGTGCTTTAGTAAGTGAGATACAGTCTATTGATAATCGTGCAAGATCTTTAGGTCAGATTCTTCCTTTAGATTCCTCTAGTTTTAAGGGGAGTCGTCAGCAAGATTTTGAAGGTCATTTTTATAATTTAGGGACTAATATTACTAATTTTCGAGATAGCCATAACAATAATAAAACAGCTATTGAGGATAAGATACGTAGTCTGGAAACTCAATCAAGTGACCTTCAGTCTGCAATAGCATCTTATTATCGTCAGGCTCGTGTCTATGAATATATGGAGGATTAGGGAGAGAAATGGTAGATACAGGTGTAAATCAATCCAGTTGGAACACTATTACAAGAGGTGTTTCTACATCAACTACAGGAATCGGTAAACTAGGTGATATGCGGTTTAGTCGCACAGATCTTACCCCTTTTACCACTTTTAATGACGTTTTGGAGCACTTTAACAAGTCTATTGTTACTTTGAAAAATTTTACCAGCTCAGATGCTCTAAAAATGGAACAAGCAGGACAGAATAAGATAGATGATGACGCGCATGAAGCAGGAGCTATCGCAGCAGGAGCTATTGCATCAGGAGGGTTGCTACCATGAAGGAAGAACAAATGATTTTATTCGCCCGAGCCTTGTCTAGATGTAACCTATCTGAGAAGGACCAAGAAGTATTGACAGCGGTAGCGATGACCTTATCAGGACATCCGGATGTTTTTCGAGCCTGTTATATAGCTTTTATGAATGACGAGCCTAGTTATCATTATCATCCAATGATAGGGGCGCCGTTGGAGTTTTTCTATGAAAAAGAACTCGTGCGGATTCGGCGTCTCCAGGAAGAAGTCACCTTACCTCGTTCAGTTTTTATCCAGTATGCTTCCTATGTGGATCTCTGCTTAAGTCGTATCTATCCTTTGGGTAGTGTTGTCGAACTTGATCGTGAGCTTCTTCCTAAGGACTTGGTTGAATCATTTGAAAGCGAACAGATGGACTTTTTTGTAGTCATTTCAGGACGTCGAGTTGATTTGGATAATGGTCATTATATGGACTACATTGGTCATGGCTATCCATTTGGATTACGCTTTGACACTTCACCCTTGTTTAAGCAATCTCTTGATCAAGAGAGTAGTATCAGAAGGGTATTCGGATACCGCGGATGAACACTACTGCCAAGAAGCTCTGCGTACGGACTATCTAGACGCAGGGTTGATTTCCAGTGTTTACGCAGAGGAGGAAGTGAATGAAGATTGATGTAACTGAAGTTCGAGTTCAAAAAGAGTTGTTAGTTATTTCGGTAAATAGTATCAAGGAACAGCTATCTGTTTCGAGAAGCCGTCTATCAGAGGTCGTTTCAACCGATAGTCTTAAAGGGACGGTAAAGGATGCCATTAACCAGAAGGTGACCAACTATCAGATACCACTGGTTGATAACTATGTCAATGCCCTAGATAGCATTGTCAGTCGCTATGATGAACTTGTGAAGCTCTTTCAAGACATGGTGTCAGAGACTGACAACAGTGCGATAATTAAGACAGAATACCTAGAACGCATCAAGCAACGGATGAAAGATCCAATCGAGGGATTAAAGAGTAGTTCCAGTAAGACACAAAATATCTATGCAGGGATAAGTGATATCCTAACGTTGACGAATCCAAGCTTGGATAGTGTAAATACAAGTTATAATCAAGCAGTCAAGAGTTTAGATGATACCATAAAGAACATGGAGGCTTTTAATAGTGTTCTTCTAAAAACAGATACTTTTGACCTTATCGATATGCAAAATAGCGAAATCGCTACACTATCAGGTTATGCCTCTCTTCCGTATGGGAACCGCGAATCGAGAAATTATTATAATCGAACTCAGTTTAAAAATTCAGTTTCAGAGATACACTCAGCTATCCATAGCAACTCCAAAGCTGTGAAGTACCAAAATGCTCTTGCAAAACAGCTTGCCGAGTCTAAGTATAGTGGGACGGTAATCTCAGAACAGCAAAAAGAAATTTCTGTATCGAAAATTAGTGAAACTTTTGGTTTAACTCCTCCTGAAGCGGAAGATGTTTTAGATTATATTAAATCAATGGGGGAAGCTGTCATTACCTATCGAGGAGCAAATATTTTTCTTAATGGTATAAAAATAACAATGGATAGCCAAGGAAGAATGAGATGGGGCAATAGATTCCTTTTCAAATCTTCTACTAACAATTTATACAGGCATGGTCGAAATTTCCGAGAAGCTTCGGGAATTGATCTAGAAAATTACCACTATTCAGGTAATTTGCAAGGTGTTGCTCGTATGAAAGAAATGGGTAAAGCAGGATGGAGCGGTTTCAAAGAGTCTGTTAATCCACTAAATGATTTTAAAGGCTGGAGAGATGTAGGGAAGTTGGCAAAGCGTTTAAATTTCTGGGTGCAGGTTTGACGATTATGAATCTCGCGAATAATTTTTTTGAGGATGTGGATATGTCTGATGGTATCTCGGCCAAAGAAGCGCGGGACTTTACGATTGATTCAGCCGTTGATATTGGATCAGGTGCTGCAGCTGCTGGATTGGGTGCTGCCATTGGTTCGGCCTTCTTACCTCCGTTAGGAACAGTGGTCGGAGCGGTTGCTGGTATAGGGGTTAATTTATTGTTAAATAATCTTGAATTTGGCGGTGAAAGCATAGTAGATCATACTAAAAATATTGCCAAAGGTATAGGAGATTATATTGGTTCTTGGCTTGGAGGTTAAGTATGCAAGAAAAAACAGTAGAAGATATTCAGAATGCAAATAAGCTATATTTTAAAAGTTTAGCGAATACTCGCGCATCTGCAAGTATGATGGTTATTTCATGGACAGGAGTATTTATATTAGCACTAGAAATTTTCGCTTTTTATTACTATTTTGACACAGTCGCTATAATAAATCCATTTATGAATTGGTTCTTTGATTTACTCTTGATTTCTTGTTTCTACCTTATTATTGCATTTTTCATTCCATTAGTTGGTCTCTTTGTATATAAGAAGCAAATTTTGTCAACAATTTTTCTGCTACTAGTCTATATGATCATATACTTTTCTCTGCAGTTGATGATGCTTTTAATTATAGTGACTTCTATTTCAACGAAGGAATTTTCGCTTGGATTCCCTAAGTATTCTTCAATTTTTATTCCATTTTTAGTTATTTGTACAATTTTAAGTTTTATTTATCAGTATTTTTGGCTAAAAAGAGAGTTAAAAAAAGGTTTTTCTATCAATAGAACAATGGGTAATTATTTTGCAAAATCCAGTGCTTATAGTAAGAACTCTCTCCTTATTATTTTTATAGTTTCTATGCTAGGCGGTCTTCTTTCAGGTAAATTGATACTTATTTTTGGAATTCTTGGAGCTCTTCTTTTCAGCTATGCATTTTCTCAATTGATTACAGAAGTTGCCTACCTTTTATACCTAAAAACTCAAAGCAAGGAGTATTGGGAAGATGTGCCTACGAAAAAAGAGACTTTTCGAGATTTATTTAAGGGTTTCAGTTTAAAGAAAGCAAAAATTCGTATCCCACTTGAAATGGTAGCTTTTGCAATATTATTAGGGATTATTAATTATAGTGGTTATTCAGATGAGAGCATTAAGCGACCTATTTGGCTGGTCTGGAGTGTCAAATTGTTCATCTATGCAATAGGACTGGATATTTTGGGGAGCTTTATTCTATCTAAGATGAAAAGATTAAAAACTGGATTCAAAAAAGGAAAGAAAAAATGAATTTTAAAAAAAGAGAATTAAGTCTTACAAATTTAATTGGTTTTAGATTGGAATTAACTCCCTCAGCCACTTTCTTTGATCGTTTGATCTCAGATTCTAAGGGGTTTAAACTCCAGATGATACAAAACGGATTTTATGCAGATGGTCCAATATTTTACAGTTATAATCCAATGAAAACTGTTCAAGATGTTCTTGTATTTACAACAGTTGGGAATAAACTTGAGATAAAGGGAGAAAATACTTCGGGTATTTTCTTTCAGGAGTCGTTAAATTTCACAACAGATTTTTATTATCGTCATTACAATCAAGAAGAGCCAATCCCATATGAAGAAATTGAAAAAGAGATTTCAAAGTTAGGATTTAAATTAGTAAATATTATTCATGTCGTATTGGATCTTTATGGAGACTATGTAATTGACATGTATTGTGAGGTTGAAAAAGATTGATGAAACTACCAGAAAATGTTGTCAAAGTTAATAAAATTGCTTTTCAAAATGTGGTTAGACAGAGACTATCATTTCATTATAGTGAGATGGAAGAGCATTTGGAGCAGTTTATAAAAGGAATTGTAGAAGCGGGCTATCAATTAAAAGGCCCGTTCTTTTACAGTTTGAATAACGTTCCGTTAAATGAAGTAATAGAAATTGAGTTATTTATGCCTATATCCAACGATTTATTTAGTTTAAAAGGTTATAATTTTTCAACTTATTTTGAAATTAGCAATTTATTAAAAACGATTATTAAAGGAGACCTTAAGACTTTGACAGAAATAGAATATGCAAAATTAATAATAGCAATGGAAAAAAATGATTTGGAGATGGTAACCCCTTTTTATCACGTAGTTCCCAAAAACGGATTAGAATATTTAGAATTATTGGTAGGCTATTCCGAAAAAATTTAGTAATGTAACTAAAGGTTGATAACTATGTCAATGCCTTAGATAGCATTGTCAGTCGCTATGATGAGGAAGTCTCAAAAATCACCTATGACCATTTCACTATAGAAGACTTCAAAAAATGACATACAAATCCTAGAATTTCATTCTAGGATTTTCTATATGGTGAGAAAATGTTATAATGAAGATTAAGTAGAATGGTCACTGATGAATCATAAATATCCAGACCTGACAATAGCTTACTCTGCAATTGGAGGTATGGTTGGCATCAGCAATCCTTCTTCCGCAGATATTAAAAGCCATAAGGAAGAAGCCCTGCAATCTCTTCGTACAACTGAAAGTCGGATGGAATCATTTAATAGTGAATTGTTGAGGAGCGGCGTGACCACTACCCTCTCCACAATCGCAAGTGGTTTGAGTCGGTCTCGCAAAGCTGTTGCTATGACAGATCCTTATCATAATGTGGAAGCCTTTGCAATTTTTAAGGACACGAAGTTACGGGATCAACAGATTGAGAATTCTAAAACTCTGCACGAAGAACTAATCCGTTATATTCGACATTATAATCCAGAAACGGCCTTTGACTTGAGTCAGATGAGTGAGCAGGAACTACAGACCTTGGGTCGTACGATCTCTCTTGCCTCCCATGGGAATGGCGGTAAGAAACCTCAGGAGTTGATTGACTTCTTGAAAGGGAATGAAGTTACGTTTGAGAAGGAGATCACCGTATATGACTATGGTCAGCACTATCTCAAGAGTAAAATCCAGATAAAAGGTCACTTCAAAGGGGAAAGTGCCATCACTTTTAACACTAAATATAAAGATGGTAAGTTAAGCCAAGAAGGAGAGTATAGCGTAGGGGGACTGAGTACAGATTTTCTAGATGAAAATGTAAACCTTAAGAGAAAGGTAGCGATTAAGGATTATTCAGTTACGGGTGAGTTCAGTCTAGCAGACAAGATTGGTTCGAACTACGGGAGACTTGCACCCAACCTTTCCATTGGCTTTGGCTACAAGAATCGCTCTCTTGAGGTTGGAACTAAGTCAGAGAATGGTTATCGTGTTTCCTATGTAAAAGAACATAACCAGGTCAAACAAGATTACGCAACAGTTAAGACGACCACTGAAACAGGGGCGAGAAGGGTGGATCATCTCACTCAAACTTTTAATACAACTGGTGAGGTAGTTGGTAGTGCTTTTAATTGGGTTGTAGAGCATCCAGTTGAATCGATTGGGCTTACTCTTGTAACAGTTGGGACAATTCTTGCTTTTTCTACTGGGGTTGGTGAGGTAGCAACTGCTGTAGTTGCATTATTTGTAGGGATTACGGCGTTATTTAATAGCTAGTTATGGAGTGTTATATGAAAAGAGCTATAGAAATTATTAGAACATGGTCAGCTGATAAAATAGAATTAATTTTTCTTAAAATTATATTTAAATATTTGCTGTATTTTTTAGTGTTTTCAACAGTAATTGTTTATGTCTATATTTTTAACCATTCATCGACCACTTACACAAAGGTATTATCAATATTTCTTGTCTTTGTTATATTGTTTATTCTTCTATCTAAACTATTACTTGATAAGGCTTTAATTGATATTTTATCTCAAGATATCAATTTAGCAAAGTATCAAGAAATAGTTGCTAGAGCTGAGGAAAATTCTTTAAATAGAAATGTTCAAGTTCTTCCAAAATATTTGGCAAATGCAAGAGTATCCTTTTATAGAGGACACTTCCAAGATAGTTTAGAATTGCTGAATAAAATAAAAAATAGTAATCTAAAAAAATCCAAAAAAATCTGTACTATGTATTTAATATCAAGTATTATAGCATCCTAAACTTGGTTCATTTGAATGATTGTTTAGAATTGAGAGAATTGATGATAGAAATTGAAGGGCTAACAAGTAATGTTCAATCGCAAATTTTAAAATATCAGGAAGAAATTTTGAGTTTAAAGGCTATTGTTGACATCTATTGTAATAAAATATCAAACGACTACTTCGACAGCACTGAACCAGAAAATAAGTTAGCTCGAATCATGTTTTCTTATTACTGCGCTCTCAATGCCCAATTAAAAGGAGATGAAGCTCGTGCTCGTAGTTTGTTTGAAAGCATCGCCCATGAAAATCCAGAACTCTTTTATGTTCAGGAAGCGAAGAAATATATAGGAGCAGAGAAATAAGAGAGTAACATATGAATTTAGTAAAAAAAATAGTAAGTAGGGCGACAGAAAACACTCTGTTGCAAATAGAGACTATTAGTCAACTTACTTCAATTGTAGGATTAGTTGTAGGAGTGTTAGCATTATGCTTAAATACTAAAAATGATACAAAAATGTGGGCGATAATATTTATATCATTAATGTGGGTTGCTCTTATTTTAGTCTTGTATTTACGATTTATTTCCAATAGAGTAATCTATTTAATGTTACATGAAGCTATCAATCTTGAACTGTATGAAACTATGTTCAAGGTTGAAGCTGAGAAATCTATCAAGCCCTATAGAGCAACGTACCAAGAAAATTTCCATTTTGTTAAGGGGCAAGTCAGTTTCCTAAAAGGAGATTTTCAAGTTGCGAAAGAAAACCTAGCAAAAATTAATTTTAAAAAAATTTGGAAGAGATTCAGGGGAGACTTATTTCTAAGAGCAAGCTCCAATCAATTGCTAGTGTCTATTCATCTTCAAGATGCGCGAGACATTGCTTTCTTTGAGGAACAGTTGTCCAAGGCGCCAGATTCGAAAGCTGGTAAGGCTAAATTCGTTGCACAAGCCCAAGCCATAAAAGATATTGTGTTCAATAAAGAAGTGAACGACTACTTCGACACTGCGGAACCAGAAAATAAGTTAGCTCGAATCATGTTTTCTTATTACGGAGCTCTCAATGCTCAGCTAAAAGGAGATGAAGCTCGTGCCCGTGGTTTGTTTGAAAGCATCGCCCATGAAAATCCAGAACTCTTTTATGTTCAGGAAGCTCAGAAATATTTAGAAGGAGAAAACTGATGTCAGAACGTACTGCTTTGCCGATTGGAAGTGTTGTTCGAGTGAGAGAAGGTGTAGAGCCTGTCATGATTGTTAATCATTGTCCAGTTACTGAAAAAGACGGCAAGCAAGGTTATTTTGACTTTGGAGCTGTCAGTCTTCCACTAGGACTCATTAATCAAAACATTATCTTCTTTAACAAAGAGGATATTGATGAAGTGCTCTTCTTTGGTTACATTGATCGTCGATTTCAAGACTTTTTGAGTCGTTATGATGAGGAAGTCTCAAAAATCACCTATGACCATTTCACCATAGAAGACTTCAAAAAATGACATACAAATCCTAGGATTCTATTCTAGGATTTTCTATATGGTGAGAAAATGTTATAATGAAGATTAGGTAGAATGCCCACTGATGAAATTTGCCCATCCAGACCTGACAATAGCTTACTCTGCAATTGGAGGTATGGTTGGCATCAGCAATCCTTCACGCTTGAACTTGATAAGAGTCCATCCCCAAAAGTTAACTAGAGGACTTCTCACTTTTGGGGATTGATTCAAATGGTGTAAGTTTAATCTTAAGAATATGTATATGGGTTGTTGATTCTACGCAAAATATGCTAAAATAAATTACAGTTTATAAAAAGGAGAAGGGAAATGGGGTCGTATTATAAACAAATTGCGGCTAGATTTCGTCGACAAGCTGCTGAAGCTCAAAGAGAAAAAAGTGTAGTTGATGGGAAAATATCTAGATTAAGAAAAGCTAGCAGTGCTTTAGTAAGTGAGATACAGTCTATTGATAATCGTGCAAGATCTTTAGGCCAGATTCTTCCTTTAGATTCCTCTAGTTTTAAGGGGAGTCGTCAGCAAGATTTTGAAGGTCATTTTTATAATTTAGGAACGAATATTACTAATTTTCGAGATAGTCATAACAATAATAAAACTGCTATTGAGAATAAGATACGTAGTTTGGAAACTCAATCAAGTGACCTTCAGTCTGCAATAGCATCTTATTATCGTCAGGCTCGTGTCTATGAATATATGGAGGATTAGGGAGAGAAATGGTAGATACAGGTGTAAATCAATCCAGTTGGAACACTATTACAAGAGGTGTTTCTACATCAACTACAGGAATCGGTAAACTAGGTGATATGCGGTTTAGTCGCACAGATCTTACCCCTTTTACCACTTTTAATGACGTTTTGGAGCACTTTAACAAGTCTATTGTTACTTTGAAAAATTTTACCAGCACAGATGCTCTAAAAATGGAACAAGCAGGACAGAATAAGATAGATGATGACACGCATGAAGCAGGAGCTATCGCATCAGGAGCTATCGCATCAGGAGGGTTGCTACCATGAAGGAAGAACAAATGGTTTTATTCGCCCGAGCCTTGTCTAGATGTAACCTATCTGAGAAGGACCAAGAAGTATTGACAGCGGTAGCGATGACCTTATCAGGACATCCGGATGTTTTTCGAGCCTGTTATATAGCTTTTATGAATGACGAGCCTAGTTATCATTATCATCCAATGATAGGGGCGCCGTTGGAGTTTTTCTATGAAAAAGAACTCGTGCGGATTCGGCGTCTCCAGGAAGAAGTCACCTTACCTCGTTCAGTTTTTATCCAGTATGCTTCCTATGTAGATCTCTGCTTAAATCGTATCTATCCTTTGGGTAGTGTTGTCGAACTTGATCGTGAGCTTCTTCCTAAGGACTTGGTTGAATCATTTGAAAGCGAACAGATGGACTTTTTTGTAGTCATTTCAGGTCGTCGAGTTGATTTGGCAAATGGCCATTATGTGGACTACATCGGTCATGGCTATCCATTTGGATTACGCTTTGACACTTCACCCTTGTTTAAGCAATCTCTTGATCAAGAGAGTAGTATCAGAAGGGTATTCGGATACCGCGGATGAACACTACTGCCAAGAAGCTCTGCGTACGGACTATCTAGACGCAGGGTTGATTTCCAGTGTTTACGCAGAGGAGGAAGTGAATGAAGATTGATGTAACTGAAGTTCGAGTTCAAAAAGAGTTGTTAGTTATTTCGGTAAATAGTATCAAGGAACAGCTATCTGTTTCGAGAAGCCGTCTATCAGAGGTCGTTTCAACCGATAGTCTTAAAGGGACGGTAAAGGATGCCATTAACCAGAAGGTGACCAACTATCAGATACCACTGGTTGATAACTATGTCAATGCCCTAGATAGCATTGTCAGTCGCTATGATGGACTTGTGAAGCTCTTTCAAGACACGGTGTCAGAGACTGACAACAGTGCGATTATTAAGACAGAATACCTAGAACGCATCAAGCAACGGATGAAAGATCCGATCGAGGGATTAAAGAGTAGTTCCAGTAAGACACAAAATATCTATGCAGGGATAAGTGATATCCTAACGTTGACGAATCCTAGTTTGGATAGTGTAAATACAAGTTATAATCAAGCAGTCAAGAGTTTAGATGATACCATAAAGAACATGGAGGCTTTTAATCAACTTGTTGGAGATAGTAGCTTTACAGATTTGATAAATGTTCAAAATAATCAATTAAAGTTTCTCGCCCTTCGTTCAAGCACTCCATATACCGAATACGCGGCAATAAGTTATTATCGTAGTACAGGTTTTAAAAACGATGTTGCAGAATATACTAAGGCTGTGCATAGTGGAGGAAAGAAAGTAGAGTTACAGAATGATTTAGCCAAACGATTAGCTGAGTCTAAGTATAGCGGAGAAAAAGTTAAGACCCTTCCACCTGGAGTTGTGGTTGATGATGATTTTTCCGATTTAGATATGGGATTTGAAGCTTATGCTGGGAAAACTACTGCAGGTGATAAGAATTTAGGCGGTGAAGTTTCGGTACTTAAGGCAGATGTTTCTGCTGGTATAATCAAGTCACCAATATCTGTCAAAAAAAGTAAAAAAGATGACTCAAAAAATAAAGAAGGTGACTCAAAAAATAAAGAACTTTCTCAAAAATATGGCTTTGGAGCTAAAGCTAAAGCTGAAATTACCGGCGCTGAGGCGGAAGGGCATGCTCGCTGGGGAGATGATAGAAACGATATCCATGGAAAACTTTCTGGATCTGCATATACAGCTTCGGCAGATGCAAGCGCCCAGATTGGTATTTTTACTAATGAGGAAGGTGAACTGAAGAGAGGATACCAATTAGAGGCGGGAGCTGATGCTTATATTGTAGAAGGAGAAGCCAAAGCTGGATTTAAAATATTTGGTCTTACGATTGATGTAAGCGCTTCTGCTGGAGTGGGTGTTTCTGCTAGGGCAAAAGTGGGAGTAACAACTGAAAAAGCAGAGGCAAAAATGAAACTAGGACCATTTGGCTTGGGCTTATCAATAGGGTGGTAAAACATGGAAATACAATTACAATTGCGTGGAAACTCAGAAGGATTTATCCTTCAGTCAAAATTACCTGATGATGAACATTGGACTGAAAGAATTGAAATCGTTCAAGAAGAGGAAGGTTACCGTCTATATGCAAAAGATGTAGAAATTCTTGTCTTTAAAAAATCAGAATTCATTTCTAAGAGGAAAAGAATAGTCGCAAGAGGGTTAAATAAGGATTTGATTTATTATGAAGAAAAAAGATTTGAACATTTATGGGAACAAGCATACTGGCATGGAGTTTTTCAATTCAATTTAAATAACTATGAAATGACGCGTGTAGGTTCAGGTAGTAAAGGAGATATTTTACCTGTCACAAAAGATGGCATTCCGATTGCCGTTTATGCTGCAAGTAACATTGCAATTGCTGGAAAGAGAAACTTTTCTCTCTATACTGAAAATATTGACGAAATTGACAATTTGCTGATGTTTTACGTAATTAATTATATTAGGGGATATGACTTTTTAAATATTGATTCTTTATCTGCAAGATATCGTTTCTTTTATCAATTCGATGATCGCTCAGCTATAACGAAGGAACATTTAGATATGCTTCCAGAGGAGAGAAGACCTTCTAAGTTAGAGGCGTTTATCATTTATTTTTTATCAGCCTTCCTTGTTGTGGGTGTAAGCTTGGTATCATTACGCCCTTTATTCGCATTTTTAGTAGGATTACTAATACATTATATTTATACTATCATAAAGAATTGGAGAAATAGAGATGAATAAAAATTGGTTGCCACTCGGAACAACTGTTTTATTAAAGAATGGGACTCAACCTATTATGATTGTCGGGCGCTATCAACAGAATAGTGAAGGGAAAGTTTTTGATTATTCTGGGGTCCTAAACCCTCAAGGCTTTGAAGATTCCCAGTCAATGTATTTGTTTGATGCTGAGAAAATTGAGCAGGTGTTATTTAAAGCTCACGTAACAGAGTTTGAGAAAGAGTTTATCACAAGATTAGAAGAGTTCATTTCTAGCGATAAATAGGTCTGAGTTTTATTAACAGCTTGTGAAAACTTTCGTTACTAACAAAATGAATAATGAAGGAGTAGTCGGAAGTGTTTTGATAAACTGAAAAGGACGGCAAGCAAGGTTATTTTGATTTTGGAGCGGTCAGTCTACCACTAGGGCTTATTAATCAAAACATTATCTTCTTTAACAAAGAGGATATAGATGAAGTTCTATTCTTTGGCTATATTGATCGTAGATTTCAAGACTTTTTGAGTCGTTATGATGAGGAAATTTCAAAAATCAGCTATGACCATTTCACCATAGAAGACTTCAAAAAATGACACTAAAATCCTAGGATTCTATTCTAGGATTTTCTATATGGTGAGAAAATGTTATAATGAAGATTAAGTAGAATGGTCACTGATGTATCATAAATATCCAGACCTGACAATAGCTTACTCTGCAATTGGAAGTATGGTTGGCATCAGCAATCCTTCTTCCGCAGATATTAAAAGCCATAAGGAAGAAGCCCTGCAATCTCTTCGTACAACTGAAAGTCGGATGGAATCATTTAATAGTGAATTGTTGGGGAGCGGCGTGACCACTACCCTCTCCACAATCGCAAGTGGTTTGAGTCGGTCTCGCAAAGCTGTTGCTATGACAGATCCTTATCATAATGTGGAAGCCCTTGCAATTTTTAAGGACACGAAGTTACGGGATCAACAGATTGAGAATTCTAAAACTCTGCACGAAGAACTAATCCGTTATATTCGACATTATAATCCAGAAACGGCCTTTGACTTGAGTCAGATGAGTGAGCAGGAACTACAGACCTTGGGTCGTACGATCTCTCTTGCCTCCCATGGGAATGGCGGTAAGAAACCTCAGGAGTTGATTGACTTCTTGAAAGGGAATGAAGTTACGTTTGAGAAGGAGATCACAGTATATGATAATGGTCAGCACTATCTCAAGAGTAAAATCCAGATAAAAGGTCACTTCAAAGGGGAAAGTGCCATCACTTTTAATACTAAATATAAAGATGGTAAGTTAAGTCAAGGAGGAGAGTATAGCGTAGGGGGACTGAGTACAGATTTTCTAGATGAAAATGTAAACCTTAAGAGAAAGGTAGCGATTAAGGATTATTCAGTTACGAGTGAGTTCAGTCTAGCAGACCAGATTGGTTCGAAGTACGGGAGACTCGCACCCAACCTTTCCATTGGCTTTGGTTATAAGAATCGCTCTCTTGAGGTTGGTACCAAGTCAGAAGATGGCTACCGCGTGACTTATGTGAAGGAACATAACCAGGTTAAACAAGACTACGGAACAGTTAAAACGACCACTGAAACAGGGGCGAGAAGGGTGGATCATCTCCAAAGGACATTTGACTATGTCGCAGAGCATCCGGTTGAGTCGGTAGCGATAGCTCTTGGTGCAGTTGCTGCTGTAGCTTTTACTGTAGCGTTTGCCCCTGAAATTATTGCTGCTCTATCTGCTTTTGGAACTCTAAAATTACTAGGAGGATTCACTAGTATCCTTATTGGAATATCTATTTTTAATAATAAAGGGGAGTAATATATGAAATTAGAAAAAAAATAGTCAGTTCAGCGACAGAAAACACTCTTCTACAACTTGATAGGACTATTCTAATTTGCTCAATTATTGGACTTGTTTTGGATGTGATGGCAGTGTGTTTAGTATTGCAAAGTAATTTGAAAATATTGGGATTCATATTATTAGTTATTGTCTTTTTAGTTCTCGGCTTTGTATTTTATTTAAAATTTGTATCTAGAAAAGTTATTGTTCTAGTGTTAAACGATTCTATTGATCTTAAGCTCTATGTAGACATGTTCAGAGTTCAATCAGAAAAATCTATTAAACCCTTTAGGGCAACATATCGTGAGAATTACCAATTTATCCAAGGTCGAGTGGCTTATTTAAAAGGAGATTTTCAAGCTGCCAAGGAAATTATGTCCAAATATGATTTGAAAAAAATTTGGAAGAGATTCAGAACCCATGCGTTTTTAATATCAAGCTTTGAACTATTAACAGTTTCCATTCATCTTCAAGATGCGCAAGATATTGCTTTCTTTGAGGAACAATTGTCCAAGGCGCCAGATTTTAAAGGAGGTAAAGCTAAACTAGTCGCCCAAACTCAAGCCATAAAAGATATTGTGTTTAATCAAGAAGTGAACGACTACTTTGATACCACTGAACCAGAAAGTAAGCTAGCTCGAATCATGTTCTCTTATTACGGAGCTCTCAATGCTCAGCTAAAAGGAGATGAGGCTCGTGCTCGTAGTTTGTTTGAAAGTATCGCCCATGAAAATCCAGAACTCTTTTATGTTCAGGAAGCGCAGAAATATTTAGAAGGAGAAAACTGATGTCAGAACGTACCGCTTTACCGATTGGGAGTGTTGTTCGAGTGAGAGAAGGTGTAGAGCCTGTCATGATTGTTAATCATTGTCCAGTTACTGAAAAGGACGGCAAGCAAGGTTATTTTGATTTTGGGGCTGTCAGTCTTCCACTAGGGCTTATTAATCAAAATATTATCTTCTTTAACAAAGAGGATATAGATGAAGTTCTATTCTTTGGCTATATCGATCGTAGATTTCAAGACTTTTTGAGTCGTTATGATGAGGAAGTCTCAAAAATCAGCTATGACCACTTTAGTGTAGATGATTTTAAAAAATGACATACAAATCCTAGGATTTCATTCTAGGATTTTCTATATGGTGAGAAAATGAAACGACTAGAAATTTAGTATACAAATCAGTACATAAGCAAGTTACGAATTGCTAAGTGTTATTCATAGAGTAAAGATTATAAGTATTCCTTGCTGAACTCTAGTATTCGTGGTATAATAAAGAGATAAATGAGAGAGGTTTGTTATGAAAAAAATAATTATAGGTAGTAGTGTTTTTGTAACTTTGTTGGTTGGTTCAGGGGCGACATTTATTTATTTAAAGAATCAAGAAATTTCTGTAACAAATAAGGTTAATGATCGTAAATTGAATATTGCTCTGGTAAATGAAGATGCTGGAGGGGCATTAAATGGTAATGCCTATAACTTAGGAAACGATTTCACAACCTTATTATCCAAAGATAGTACAAATCAATGGACTGTCATGACTCGTAATGTTGCTGAAAATCGATTTGAAAATGGATCGGTTGATGTAATTGTTTATATCGAACAACAGTTTTCAGAAAAAATAGCTCAACTGGAAAGTTTTAATCCTGATAGAGCAAAGATAACTTATAAAACTAAATCAAATTTAGATCCAGTTAAATCTAAGAATGTTGAGCTACGAGTAGGTGAGCACCTTAATACTATTAACCAAAATGTTATAAAAATGTATTTTTCAAGTGTTATCAACAATTTAGATGATGCTAAAAGAAATGTTGATAATATTGTAAATGAACAATCTGGCACGCATACAAAAATTTCTCAATATATCTATGGCCCGTCAAACGAAGCAAGTCAGTCTATGTTAAGCACTTTGGACTTGGCTTCAAATCTACAGAAAATGAATTCGTCTTATGAAGATTCTCAAAAGGCTTTTTCTGATTCTGTTGTTAGTCTTTTAAATAATACAGGGATAGGCTTAGACAAACAACTTAAGGAAGTTAAAACTTATTTTGATGATCAGAAGGGTATATTTGAGAAGAATGTCTTAACAACCAATAACACATTGAAAGAACAGCATGAAGAAAATTCTAAAATTATAGATGGTTTAAATGATTCGATGCTTAAATCATTGTATCGATTTGGAAATAGTACAGCTGAGGAAAAATCTGAACAAGCTAAACTAGAAGATTTAGTAGCTGATTATCATAAGGTTATTGTTGATTATCAAGATAAAATAAAAGATAGAAAATCCGAATTTGGACATCTCAAGACAGAATTAGAAGAAGAGAAAAAGAAAATATCACTCTTTTACTTTGGTAAAGAAGATGTTGATTTAAAATCGGACCTTACTTCGGATGCTAAAGCAACACTTGTAGATCAGATTAATAAAAGTTTGATTACTGAAAATCATTTGCCTGAAACTTATCAAACTTTAATTCGTTCAAATCTAACAGACATTAGTATTGAACCAACTGATTACCAAACTTTATTTAGTAAATTGGAGAAACTCAATGTTCTAACAGCTGATCAAGTTAAAGAATATAATGAAAAAATAGATTTACTTAAGAATTATACTAAATTTGATAAGAAGGCCACCTCTATAAGTGGATTACCTATTTTTGAATTTTTATCGATTGAAAATGATAAGCTCGATAAAGTAACAGAAACGATGGAATTGACAGTTAAATTACCCCAAGCTGAGTCTAAAACTGTCGAGGCATCTGTGACAAAACCAGCAAGTAGTTTGCCTGAATCATCAACGGTAGTTGAGGCTAGCGGAGTTTCTACCAGTTCTGAAGGGACAAAATATTTATCTCCTAAAGCTAAAGTTTATGTTACAGGAGATGCTACCTTAGTTGGAGGAGAGCAAACTATAACAGATGATAAGCCTTATACTATGACGGTTGAATATACTTTAGAACCACATTATGGGAAAAATGAAATTTCATTTGAAGTACACATTGGTGAAACTACAATTCCTATCAAGAAAACTATTTATCGTAGTGATAAAGAAGAGTCAGATGTTTTAGTGAAAAAAGATTTAAAACATATTTTTGATAAATTAAGCAAAATCGATCGTACAACTGGTATGATTCAAGCAATTTATGGAAGTCCAAGTAGTTCCTCTATTAATTTTTCTGCCTTATCACCAGATTCTGTTTACAATATGTATGGTAATATCAGTCGTGATGATATAGCGACTCAGTTGTCAGAAGATCAAGTTACTAAATTTAAAGAATCAGGTATAGCTTTGTTGGAACAAATTCAAAACTCTTTGGGGTCATTAGAAAAATCAAGCAACGCATTGCCTGAATTCGCTGAAGCTGAGTTACCGAATGATTATTTCAAAAATCAAATTACAAACTTAGCTGATTGGTATAACAATTCGATTAAGACCTTATCAACCGAGTACGATAAGTGGAAGGAAACGAAAGCGAAACAATTGGAAGTGACGGGTACAGCTTCAGATGCTAATAGCGGAACATTAATAAATGATAGTGAGTCATCAAATCGCTTATATAGTTCAATTGAATCATTAGTGTCTACAACTTCTAATGGTTCAAAAGAAACTAGTCAAAATCATGAGGCGGTTGGAACTATGAAGGATCAGTTTACTCAATTTGTTGACCAAGTTCAGACTATTAAAGGTAATGTTGATAAGACTATTTCAACTACGAATGATTTGATATCTAATGAAGCAGAAGTTATTCAAGGGAATAGAGACTACGCAGAGTCCTTTAAAACTGTTATGAAGAATATTCGTGATGGTGGAACGACCAATCAAAATGTGATGAATTTTTTATCTAATCCAATTGAAACTAAAAAAGAGACATATGAAGCGCCAATTTCAGTGGATAATAACAGAGTATGGGTTATTTTAGCGATTATTTTATCAGCAATTTCATCAGCAGGAATCACATATTGGTTGACAAAAGAAAAAGGCAAATAATGTAGACAACAAAGCTTAAAATGAAATGAGGTTGGGTAAAAAGTAAAATAAAAGAAACGTATATTATTAGGTGTTTAAAACCCCCGGCTTTAAAGCGATTCTTGAATTTTCAAATTTCAATGTATTGAAATTGAAAAACCAACCGAATGACTACATTTTTTGTGAAATAAATTAGATGTTTGGATATATAGAAAACGCTCTAGTCATATTGTCTGGAGCGTTTTTGTGTTGTTTAAGAAAATTAGATGTTGGTTTTAGATAACTACACATTTCAGTTTTTTAAAATAAGATTTAATTGTTGATAACTAGAAAGGATTATTATGTTTACAAAAAATAAATTTCAATACTGTATTTACGATCATGAGAGACTAGAACTTCATGAGCTACAAAAGGAATATCAAAAGGATAAAGCTGGGACAAAACTTAAGTATGAAAACCAATTATTTTGTCCTGGTTGTTACAAAGTGGATTTAGTGATAAACGAGAAAAAAGGGAAAATCTATTTATCGAGCCATCCTAAAACAGCTCATAGTAATGGATGTGAATATGCTTTGGAATCTGCTTCGAAAAAGGAACTGAAAGAATATTATGAGAAAATTGATGCAGATTTAGCTGAGCAACTCTTAAATCGTATTCTAGAAGAAAGGGCCACTAGAGCAATCCATCCAGGAGATACCAATTTTCTGCAAAATAATTGCGAGGGATCTGATGTAAAATTTGTTTTAGAAAATAAAGTCGGTATCAGAAAATATTTACCTCGTAGATCCCTCCTCCTAAATGAAATAGAAGTATCTGACCATCTGACTATGTACTATGGAGAGTGTAAGGTATTTATAGGCAAGACTGATAAACAATACTATCTACGAATGTTTCGAAATAATGATCATGCAAAGTATATCTGTAATTTAGTAATTCCTGAAAGAGTGTATAGATATTTGGAAGATGAATTAAGATTTATCCCACAATCAGAAGATTTAAGTTTTAAACATTCAAGAGCCAACGCAGTTCCTGTAAAATTAGCTTTTGTTTCAACTATGAAGAAAAAACAAGAATATTATAATGGATACTTGAGTTTTTCAAAATTACTTAAAGTGAAGCGTATTTAGATTGTATTAACTCTCAAGATTAGTTTTTTCTATTAACTTTTAGGAAAAAGTACACAATTTATAGTATTTATTTCTTAACGAATCGATCAACAAACCCTCTGAGATTGCTATAATAATTTTCGCTCCAATCCCAATCATATTTATCGAGGTGAGCTGAAATCACTTTGCCATTTCCTTGCTCAATATCATAAACGTCATAGTTATCATTTACAAAAATGCCTTCTATGCCATACCAATCAACTAAATTTTTGAAAGACCCCAGTTCTTCTAACCATATTTTTGTTTTTGGCAATTTATATGTAGAGATTAACTTACACTGGTTTCGTTCTTCTTCCGTTTTTGCATCTAGATACAACTTAATATCATATAGTGTATGGTCAATTCTATCACCAAAAGCAAAATTACGTCTACTATTAATTCCGTTTTTTTCTTGAGGAAAAAAGAATATTGGAATTTTACGATACACAGCGTACTCTTCAACAGTTTGGATGTCAATTCCATTTTTTCTGTATATTCTACGGATAGAAAATAAGCCATCTGCTGTACACTGGATTCCATTTAGTTCTTTCAATCCGTTTGAATCTGGGTCAATATAGAATGAATAAATCATTTTCCAAATAATTCTTTATCATTGAAATCTACTTCCTTGGCAAATTTATTAAATAAATCCCGTAGAACATCAGTAGATAATCTATGCACATCTTCATAACTCATTTTATTTAGTCCGTAATATCTATGTATGGAAATCTTGCATTTAAGAGCATCTCTTAAAATAATATCAGAAAAATATGTGTCTCTATATTTTTTATAAAATGAACTTGATTTATACAGACTAATCACTTCGTTAATATCACTCATTGGTTCTTCCTGCATTTTCTATTTCTTATATATGCTTAATTTTTAATATAGTTAGCATATCATATGAAGAAAAAAATTTTCAATTGATATTTTACTGAATCTGAAATTTTTGTAAGTGGTTTATCATAAAAAAAGAGTAAGATATACAATCTACGAATGTTTTGTAATGATGTTTCTGCAAATGTACCGTAATTTAATTATTTAGAGAATGTTTATAACTATTTAGAAGATGAATTAAGACTTATCCCGCAATCAGAAGATTTGAGTTTTAAACATTCAAGAACGAATGGAGTTCCTGTAAAGTTAGCCTTTGTTTCAACTATGAAGAAAAAACAAGAATATATAGTGGATACTTGAATTTTTTAAAATTACTAAGAATAAAAGCGTATTTAATAATTATTTTTCCATATGTATATTTGATTAAACATAATAAAATGTCAATATTGTGTCGAAGACTGTGCTTTTTTTAAAAAAATAGTCTACAATATAAATATAGACAAATAAGAAGGAGAAAAATAATTATGGTATTTGTTCATAGATTTATAGGTCAATGGTTAGATGAGAATAAGTCTGCTAATCAAGAAGAAACTTTAAGTAAGGCCCTAAAAAAAGGTAGTGGTATTGATGAATATCTTAAAGAGGTAGTAACACGTGTGAAGTTTGAGATGGCATTAGAGGAAGGTGAGTATCATTACATGGTTCCCAAAGAAGTTGCTATTGAGGAAACGAAGGATGATAAGTATTATCGACTGGAACTGAATGGTTATGAAGGTTCGAATTCTTATACTGCATTTTATGGTAACGGTTCATCAATATTTGTTAAAGCCACCTTTGAAGGCAAAGGAGAAATAGCCCATATTTATGAATACGACACTAAAGAATTACTTTTAGAAGATTTGAAGGATGAAGTGCATATTACATTTCTTTGTGATTATAACCCATGTTATTTACTGGCTAAAAATTTTGACGAGTTTAAGGTAACAATTGATTTTGAAGACCTTTACTGTTATATTATTGATTCTCCTGAGGTAAGTATTCCGATAACTGAAATTGAAATTTGAAAAAATATAATAGTATTTAATTATTGTAGCTTTCTTTATAAAAATTTAAAGAGGAGTATTGCCATGGGACTTTCATATGCACCAGAGTATGTATGGACAGATCATTTTGTTGAAAGAGCTAATGATCGATTTGGAATTAAAGAAGATCAACTTCCTAAATGGATTTCTAAGCAGATAAATAGCTTGACACTATATGATTCAAGCGAGGGACAAATTCCAGAAAAGCGAAAGTATATATCTGATAGTGGAATTGTTTTTGTTTGTGATACGATTGAACATAGATTTATCACTTGTTATGAAGCGAATGATTGGATTGCTGATGGGAAGAAGATCACGATACATGATAATAATGTAGACTTGTTTAAGCAAGAAGTTGAAAAATTATCAAGGAAATATTACTTAAAAGATACAAAAGAAATGTTATTGAGTGTAAAAGATCATTTGACCGAATTTAATCAAATTGCTGAAAAATTAATGACTGGAAGAGTCAGTCAACAAAACTTTGAGCTCATTAGTAAATTTATTGATGAATTTCATGCAGTCAAATCTGCTGTGAGAGTGATTGAAACCAAAAAGAATGATTTTAAACAATGATTTTCAGTAATTATTTTGTTTATTACAATTAAAAAACACCGTAGAATCGTCATTCTACGGTGTTGCTGCATTTTAAATGCAAGAAGTGACAGAAGGAAAATATAGAAAGCCACTTTTGCATTTAATAGGCAGGAGGAAGGTTCCAAGAGGAAAAACTTGGAACTTTTATGTTTTTGCTTTTCAACATAAGAGATGACTGAGGAAGTTTATTGTAGCCACCTCTTAGGCATAATAGGCAAGAGGAAGGTTTCAAGAGGAAAAACTTGAAACTTTGAGTGTACCAATTGGTACACTGCTAGTATATCAGATATTTTATAAATTTCGCAAGTAAATTGGAAGGAGTTTCGAATTATTCAATAAAATAGTAGCGATTTGTAAATAAAAAATTTTTTTTGAAGAACAAGTATCAGAGGCATCTAGCTTATATTATACTTATTATTCAGCACTGACATATATGTAAGCAAGAACTATCTCTTGTATCTCCCCTTGTATCAATTTAAAGAACAATTAGTCTTTTATTACTGATACGGAACCATTTGAGCTAATTGCTCGACAACAGTCTGTATAAACTTCGATAAAATCATATCCTCCATGTAAAGCAATGCTTTTGGCTTTATCGAGTCCACCAGGTAATGTTTCTCCTTGTTTATAATGCTCAATGATTTCTCCAACTAAGTCTAGGGTGTGCGCTTCGTAAGGTGCTCCTAAATAACATTTTGCTACAAAACCTAGGAGAATTCCATTAATATCCACATCTGGGAATTCCGACTTGATTGTATTAATAATTTCATTTACTTCTTTTTTATTATGAACATGTCCACCTGCATCTAGTTGATGAATAGCATCCATATATTCTTTAGATCGTGATTTTCTTAGAAGCCTATCTAAACTCAGTTTATCTATCTGTGGTTGTTTTAAGTTAGAAGCCATGATATGGATTGCTTGTGTTTGTTTTTTGGATTGATATGGATTTAATATTGGTTTAGGCATCTATTTTTCTCCTAATTGTGTTATAAGTTATATTTTGCAATTTAAGATTCCTTATAATGGTACTCTCAAAAAAGATCTTCATTTAGAGAATTATAAAAATGGACACGAAACTGAGATTACAGTTACCGTGTCCAAATAATGAACTTATTAAACAAGTACTTTTCTTGTTTTAGGTCCACTTTGTTTATGAACAAGTCCCTCTCCACCGATTGGTTTTCCAGATGCAGGAACAGCTCTTTCTTTCCCCCAATCTCTAATAGCCTCAATTTTTTCTGGGCTAGTTTGAGAGAGTGGGACTACGTTATTGAAAGCAGTCATGATATTCTCTTCATTGAGAATAAAATTGTTATTAGCGATAGCTCGGTAAGCTAAATCTCTAACTGTCGATTCTAAATCAGCACCAGTGAAACCATCACTTATTTGAATGATATTATCAGCAAACTCTCCTTCAAATTCTAGACTTAAGTATTTTTTAAAATACAAAGCAAGTATTTCTTTGCGCTCATCTGCAGTAGGTAAATCAACAAAGAATAACTCATCAAATCTTCCTCGACGGAGAAGTTCTGATGGAAGCATAGACACATCATTAGCTGTTGCCACTACAAAAACTTGTTTTTTGCATTCTTGCATCCAGAATAAGAATTGACCAACCATACGAGTAGATACACCACCATCATTAGCACCACCAGTAGCTCCTGATAGCCCTTTTTCTATTTCATCAATCCATAAAATACACGGAGATACATTCTCAGCGGTAGTTAGAGCATCTTTGAGTTGCTGTTCAGACTGACCTACATAACTTCCTTGAACCGTTGCAAAATCTAAACGATATAATGGAAGTTTCCAGTTAGCGGAGATTGATTTAGCAGATAAAGATTTACCGCATCCAGGGACACCTACTAGGAGTATTCCTCTAGGTGGTTGCAAGCCTTTCTCACGTAACATATCTTTCTTTTCGGGGGTTAGCAGTTCTTTCTTTTCATTAAGCCACTTCCTTAATCCTTCAAGTCCTCCGACATCCTTTACAGAATCATCTACAACTATTTTTTCTAGGCCAGAGATATCAGAGAATAGGCGATCTTTTGCAAATCTTATCTCATCTAAATCAGATTTTCTTATGCACTTATTTGCAATCAAAGCAGCAATAACGTTCTCTGCCTCGATTCTAGTTACCCCATTGAGAGCTGCAGCAGCTTCTCGAATATCGGAGTTGTCCCATTCAATCTGGATATCATTTCGATAGTCGTCAATGTATTCTTGAATTATTGAGTACATTTCCTCTTCGTTAGGTAAATCAATTTTTACTGTCATACCTTGCCGTTGAAGTTGATTCCAAATAGAGGTATTAGTAAAAACTATTACAACGCCCCCAGTTTCATTGGCTAGATTGACCAGTGCTAAGACTTGTTTAGAATCGCTATTTTCATTACTAAGATCTGGAACTTCTGTCAGTACAATAGTTTGGTATTGTTTCTTTTGCATTTGGTCCGTCATGTAATCTATTGCACCATAAACAGATTTATCATCGTTAACATTTTTACCAGAACTAAGATCATACACACCTTTGGTGAGAGTATGTACGTTGAATGGAAGTTGTAATTCTTCAGATATTTCCTTTAACATATCTAATGTTCTACTTGGCTCAATGGTATTGATAGCAATAAAAGGAATTCTTGCAAGTGAATATCTTGTAAGAAGTTCTTTGCTTTTTACTATATCGCTCATTTACTGTTCACCTTTATTTAAAAAGAATTAATTTTATGATTTCTAATAATACTTGACATTTTCCCGCTTCGGTCCTGTTTTGCAGATTCTTCTAAAGATTTCTGCATACTATTAGCTTGCTCTATAACGAGATTTAAGTAGTGTTGTCGCTCTTTATCTGGAATTGCAGGAAGATTGATTGCTTCAGCTAAGAACGCCATTTCCTTTCTCAACGAAAGAATTGATTGAATGATTGCTCCCTCGTATCCTTGGGATTTTAGTAAATCATTTTGAAACTTATCTGAAGCTACATTCATACGGTAATTAACAGCGTCAATTAACTTAGTAGAGAAACGTTCTGCTACACCGTATTGCCATTCGATAGTCCCAGATTTCATCATTTTTAAAACTGATTCATCATCATCTTTGTTTTTAAAAATAGTTAAGATATTTACCCATTCTGCATATGTTTGTGGTTTGTTCATTATTTTTGCCGTTTCCTTCTGACTAGCAATTGTGGAGGCACGATATCCCATGAAGGGAGTCCCTCAGCAAACACGCTCATAGGTTCTTCGGTGATATCCTCTTCAGTATTAATGCTCTTAAATGGAGTGGTGTTATTAGATGATAGCTTACTATCGCCTTTATATTTTTCATCCATGTCAATTACCTCCTCAAATTTTAATTTTTCTATTAGATGATGCCAACTTGTTTACATATTGTTCAGGTCTTATTTGTTCGAGGAAATCAAGAACTTTAGTACTTTCAGCATCTTTCTCTGCAAATTCAATTCTAAAGTCTACAATTTCAGCTAGAGTAGCTCTTATAATTTGTTCACCATTTACTCTTTTATTCTCGTATTGTTCTTCAATTTTCTTGCGACTTGTTTCAATGTTTTCAATATTAGATTTATGCTTAAGAACCATAAAAACACCTGCTATAATAGCTATCAAACCTAAGAAAACATTGCCAGAAATCATCATCATTAAACCGATAACTCCGATAGCTATACCACCATATAAAAGGAATTTATCAAATAAACTTGGGAAGTAGTTTGACAAGGTTTGTTCTTTTTCAGTGTCTATCTGAGAATTAAATTTTTCAATCAACTCGTTTTCGTTTTGGCCATCTGTTGATTTATCGTTAAAAGTATCCACATTAATTTCAATTTCGTAAGGAATCTTCATGCGATTTTTTGCAGTAACATCATTATAAGCGTTTGTTACCCAATCACGAGAAAGAGCGAGTGCAAATTTTTGGGTAGATATACTTGAGTGAGAAGATTCGGGCTTCATTGCTGCATCTGTAAGTAACTGGGTGAAATCTTTATGGGTTTCAAATGCAGTCACTTCGATATTCATGTTTTGATGAGCACGGTTGTCATCTCCTCCGAAGTCAACCACAAACTGCTCGAATTTTTCTTGTTTTCGAAGAGCTAATTCTTCGTTGTCAAAATCAGTCACAAGTGTATCTAAAATATCATCTAATTGATTTTTGACGCTTTCTGTAGAACCTTTTTTCTCAAAAATATCGGTTAGGTAGTTTAACATTTGTTCATGAAGATGAGCCCCTTCAAGAATATCCTCTAGTATAGGCCAACTATTACTATATTTTCTTAGGTTAGGGTATAAATCTTCATCTAGTTCGCTTCTTTTTAAGTTAATGGCTTCGGACCATTGTTCTGTTTGCTGTTCAGTAAAACCAGGTTTTTCTTCAAGTCGACTGAGCCATTCATTCATTTGACGTGAGATGACTCCTTCGGTGTCAGCTCCCAAAAGTCCACTCGCAAAAGCATCTAGGATAATTATAGAATTTCTGTCGAGATTTTCTTCATCTTGATTAGCTAGATAACGTTGAGTCCACTTAAGGCATGCGTTCTTTCTATTAGCTCTTCTACAAATTAAGGCAAAGAAAAGGGAGGTTTTTTCATCGTTTCGTTTAATCCCTTCCTTGACTGCTTTTTCAGCTAACTCGGGTTTATCATTTATCCATGCTGCTAATGCAACCAAGCATGGAGCAAGCCAGTAACCTGGAGTTGATATCATTAGTTCTTCTGTTGCAGTGCTGATTGTTTCTTTTTTGACAATTCCTAAATCATCAGCTTGTAAATCCCTGTGGTAGTACGACGAACAATATCATAATGTCCATATTTCTTCTCAATTTCCTGTCGGATTTTTACAAGTCGAGTTTCAGCTTGTCCTAATCTATTAGCTTTTTGTTGGATATTCACAAATTCATGGAATTCTTGTGCTAAACTACCAATCTCATCGTAAACGATTTGAAGATTTTCGTTTGCTACATCAACTCTAGCATCAATTGTTCGTAATCCTTCATGGATAGAGCGCAAGTTGTTCTCGATAGCTCGAAGATCAGCTTGATGTATTATTCTTTCAGCCATAATATCCCCCTTGTTAATGATTTCTAAATTAATTAGAAAAATTTGGCCATGGAATATTCTTATCTTAAAGAAGTAATTATGTACTGAAAAACAGGCCACAATTACACCTGATTCAAATGAAATATCCCAGAATTATTTTAGTTTCTCCTTATAATAATAAGGATATCATAATTATTATTTTTATTCAACATACATTGAAAGAAGTGAAGTAAGCATTCAATACGAATCAATACATAAGAAAAACGCTGATTTCAAGCGTTTTTTCTTTTTTCAATTTCAATACATTTCACTATATTTCAGTCCAAACTCTACTTTTTTAGATAAATATATCATCTGGATATTGAAGTTAAGCCCTGCTATCATTTCGATGGCAGGGCTTTTTAATGTTTAGTACACTACCTTCTTATCTATATTTTGATGGAGCTGAAGTTGACATCTACAAAGTTTAATGTTAAAAATACATTCAAAAAAATATTTGAATGAGGTGTTTTATGGTTCAAAATGTTGTTACTTCAATAATCCTGTATTCTGGGACAGCTGTAGACTTACTTATTATCCTAATGTTATTTTTTTGCCAAAAGAAAAAAAGCAGAAAAAGACATCATTAATATCTATTTAGGACAATTTCTAGGCTCTGTTAGTCTAATATTGCTAAGTTTACTTTTTGCATTTGTCTTAAATTATATTCCTAGTAAAGAGATTTTAGGTTTGCTCGGTTTGATTCCAATTTTCCTAGGACTCAAAGTTTTGCTTTTTAGGAGATTCTGATGGAGAAGCTATTGCAAAAGATGGTTTGCGCAAAGATGATAAAAAAACCTGATTTTTTTCTAGTCGCTATGATTACTTTTTGCAAGTTGTGGTGCTGACAATATTGGTGTTTTTTTGTCCCATATTTTTATTACCTTAAATTTAGCGAATTTGATAGTGGCTTTACTTACTTTTCTAGTCATGATTTATCTCCTGGTTTTTTTCTGCCCAAAAAAATTGGCACAAGTCCCTTCTGTTGGAGAAACTTTTGGAAAAAAATATAGCAGATGGTTTATTGCCGTTGTTTATTTAGGATTGGGGATGTATATCCTGATTGAAAACAATAGCTTTGACATGCTAAGGACTGTGTTCGGCTAGGAGAAAAAATTATGAAAAAAGATAGTATCTGCCAAGTGAATATTATAAATCAACAAAATGTTACAACCGCAACGAACTACCTTGAAAAGGAAAAAGTCCAAAAATCACTTCGTATTTTATCAAAGTTTACCGATAATAAACAGATAAATATCATCTTTTATCTTCTTGCTGTTGAAGAACTCTGTGTATGTGATATAGCCTGTTTACTAAATCTCAGTATGGCATCTGCATCCCACCATCTTCGTAAACTAGCCAATCAAAACATCTTGGATACTAGAAGAGAGGGGAAAATTATATATTATTTTATAAAAGATGAGGAAATCAGAGATTTTTTTAATCAACTAGGATAACAACTATTTTTTTCTACTCTACCATTCACTCTACCTTTTATTATGTAGCATTCTAAAAACATTGATGTACCAACGTTTCTAACAGCTAAAATAGAAATTATTTAATCTTTTTATAGAAGTGAAGTAAGCATTCAATTCGAATCAATACATAAGAAAAACGCTTATTTTAAGCGTTTTTGTATTGTTTTAAAATTTATTTAAGCATATATTCGTGAGCATATAATTTGAGTGCGCTCTCATATTTTGATATACTATATTTAACCCAGATATATTGGGGCTATGAAAGGAGGCGCATATTATGTTGTGGTCCATTATTGTAGGAGGCTTTATCGGCCTTGCAGCAGGGGCAATCACTAAAAAAGGTGGCTCAATGGGAGTAATTGCTAATATATTTGCCGGTTTAATCGGTTCATCAGTAGGTCAATCACTCCTTGGTACTTGGGGACCTTCACTAGCTGGTATGGCTATCATTCCATCTATTGTTGGTGCAGTGATTGTAGTTTCTGTGGTATCGTTCTTTTTGGGTAAAAAAAGGTTAATTTTTTACTCGAAAGCAGACTATAGCTTTTAATTTATAATGACGGGTAAAGCTATGGTTTGTTGCACTAATTGAAAGGATTTTATATGTCAAAATCAAAGAAAATATTATTGTTTATTTTCTGTATTTTAATCTTGACAATTTTCCTTCCTATTTTGATAGATTACCACCAGGTTAGTGATTTAGGGATTCAATTGACTAGCTGGCGACAGACATCATTTGAATATTATCTCGCTAGATATGTATTTTGGGGGCTTCTAGGCCTGTCTATCTTAGTTTTATTATGGATGTTAGTAATCCTGTTTTATCCTAGACAATATTTGGAAATAAAACTTGGAACTAAAGACGATAAATTAAAACTAAAAAATTCAGCTATTGAAGGGTTTGTTCGATGTTTATTGGATGAACACAAGATGGTCAAAAATCCCAAAATTCAGGTACATACTCGGAAAAAGAAATGTTTCGTTTATGTAGAAGGTACAGCTGTTCTTTCAGATAACATTGCTAACAAATTTGAAGTAGTTCAAAACGAAATCACTCAAGGATTGAAAGAATTCTTTGGTATTGATCGAGAGGTTAAACTGGAAGTTTCAGTGAAAGAATATGACCCTCAAAAAGCAGCTAAGAAAATTGTTAGTCGTGTAAAGTAAGGAAGTAAAAAATGGAATGGTTTAAAAAATATCAATACCCAATTCTATGTGGTGTAGTAGGTATTATTCTAGCCTGCTTCATCCTATCCTTCGGTTTCTTTAAAACATTGTTCGTTTTAATCTGTGGAGCCCTAGGAATTTGGTTGGGATACTATGTACAGAAGAATTATTTAAATAAATAAAGGAGTTTCATATGTCAAACGTAGAAAAAAATGTAAATGTAAATACTGAAAAAAAAGATGTTGTTGTTTCTAAAGATGTTCGCGGAGAATTAACTTACGAAGATAAAGTTATTCAAAAAATCATCGGTCTTTCACTAGATAGAGTCCCAGGACTATTACATGTTGACGGTGGATTCTTCTCAAATCTTACAGAAAAACTTGTTAACACTAACGATGTAACACACGGTGTTAACGTTGAAGTTGGTAAAGAACAAGTAGCAGTTGACTTGAACGTTATCGTAGAGTACAGAAAAAACGTTCCAACTCTATACAAGGAAATCAAAGACGTTATCGTATCAGAAGTTGCGAAAATGACTGATCTAGAAGTAGTTGAAGTTAACGTTAATGTTGTTGACATCAAAACTAAGAACAACATGAAGCAGACTCAGTTAGCCTTCAAGATCGTGTAACTGATGTGGCAGAATCAACAGGCGAGTTCGCGTCAGAACAATTGTCTAGAGTGAAATCTGGTATCGGTTCAGGTGTCGCAGCAGCACAAGAAAAACTTAGTGAAGGCGCTGAATTCGTTCAAGAAAAAGTTGGCCAAGGCGTTGACAATGTTAAAGACGCTGCAGCCAAAGCAGAACCACGTGTTCACTAATTACTAATTTAGAAAAAATAAAAGGAGGACATACTTATGTCTACAGAAGAAAAATTCAACCAAGCAGCAGGAGCTGTTAAAGAAGGCGTTGGCAAATTGATAGGTGACAAAGGACTTGAAAGCGAAGGAGCTGCTGAAAAAGTTGCTTCTAAAGTGAAAGAAGTCGCTGAAGATGCAAAAGATGCTATTGAAGGCGCTGTTGAAGGTGTTAAAAACATCTTTAAAAAAGACGACGCTAAATAGTAAAATTTAGGTAATCTTACTATTTTCCTTGAAAACACTCCCTAACTGGGGGTGTTTTTGTTATTCGTTTTTATCAATGCACGTTTTATAGAGAAAAAAGAATACAGGACAAACAAATTCCTGTATTCTTAAAATAACTTAGAGCAGCCTTAACAAAACAGCGACTAATATGATTATAGTGCAAATTATTTTTCCGATTTTTTCATGTTGCTTGAACAATTTTTCAGAGAAAAGAGTCAATACAAGCGCAACACCCATCAACACAGTGCTTAAAGTTTGAGTAGTCATGGTCCATACTCCTTTCGTTATTTTGTTAATCAAGCTTCTAAAATAACTTAGAACAGTAATGATAATGATACGACTAACATGATTATAGCGCAAATTATTTTTACGATTTTTACATATTGTTGTTTGAACAATTTATCAGAGAAAAGACTCAAAATAAGAGCAATCCAAAACACGGTAGTTCTTAAAATAAAAATAGTCATGCCTCGTACTCCTTTTATTATTTTGTAAATCCAATAATTGATTTAAATAGTCATTAGTTAATCTGCAAAGATGTTTATCTTCTCTATAAATCCCTTTTGTCATTAATCGTTATTTCTATCTATCTTAATTATACTACTAACATCATTATTAAACCAATAAATGTATTTATTTTTATTGCTTCTGTTTTTGAGAGCGCTTGAAATATGTTATAATAAAACTAGATTAATGTATAGGAGGCAAACCGTGGGAAATTTCATTGAGCTAGTCTTTCATCGTTTCTTTTTGGGGATGATTGCGACGGCTTATTTTTGGTTATTGACACTAGCAGGAGGAGTGGTCTTTGGTATAGCACCCGCTAGTGCAACTCTCATGAGTTTATTTGCTGAAAACGGCTATTCTTACCGTGCTTATCGTTTCAAGGAAGCATGGGCTTTATTTAAGAGCAATTTTGTCAAAAGTAATCTCAGTTTCTACACTTTTATAGGGATTGACTTGATCTTGATTTATGGCTTGTATCTGATGATTCAGTTGCCAAACCAGACCATTATCCACTTGGCAGCAACATTTCTAAATATCTTTTTAGTAGCCTTGGTATTTTTGGCCTACACGGTATCTTTAAAGTTACAGGTTTACTTTGAATTATCCTATAAAAACACCTTAAAGCTTGCCTTTATCGGAATTTTTATGAGTTTATCAGCAGTGGCCAAGGTTCTATTTGGTAGCGTCTTGTTAGCCATTATCGGTTTCTATATGCCAGCCCTCATTGCTTTTGTAGGTATTGGAATGTGGCACTTCTTTATTAGTGATTTATTGGAGCCTGTTTATGAAAGTATTCATGAAAAATTGGCAACCAAATAAGACCAAACAATTCCGCCTCCACTCACTCCTAAGAATCTATAGTCTGGTAATGATTATCATCATTTCCTGCTTTGCTCTCTTGATTTCTTATGCAGATTGGGATATGCGTGAAAGGGAAGCCAATCGTGTCGGTCAGCGTGTTCTCGCTCGAACAGTCGATGAAGTTGAATACTACTATCGGGAGTCAACCCGCCTAGCCCAGAGTTTAGTGGATAATCAAGCTCGGATTGAAGGGATTTACAAATATTTTAGCCTCAGTACGCCAGATTATTTTTATTGGCAGTTAGAGCGCAAGGCATCACCCTATATTTCCGTTTCTATTTATGAAAATATCGATGATATATACGTGCGAAACGATTTTGTAACAGGTATTTCGATCGTTCTACAGGATTCAACGGATGTATTTGTTTCCAAAAGAGGAAACCGAGGTGGACAGAAAATTCCAGCTGAGAACTTCAAACCAGATGCTAATAGTTTTGCGGTTCCAGTGTCTGATCCCATCTCGGACCAGGCTCTTGGAGTCATTTATATTTCCGTAGAACCAGAAGTCCTCTATAAAGCGATTGACAACACTAGGGGAACAATTCCTGTTGCAGTAACGGTCATTGCACCATATGAAACAGATATGTTCTATATTGGAGCGAAGGGAACGAATGAGTCTTGGTTGGTAGGAACAACTGCCCATGGTTATCAAGTTCGAGTAGCTGTACCAAAGGATTATGTTTGGAGTGGGACTTTAGCGAGTTCGGCACTTATTTTAGGTTTGAGCGCTCTCTTTATCATCATTTTGTATATGACCTTAAGAAGGACTTTTTCTGACTATCAAAGTCAAGTTGTGGACTTGGTGGACTCTATCCAAGCCATTACTAAGGGAGAGCAGACCAAGAGAATCGACACAGATAAAAAGGACCAGGAATTGCTACTAATTGCTGAGTCGACAAATGATATGTTGGATCGACTAGAAAGTAATATTCACGATATTTATCAACTGGAACTTAATCAAAAAGATGCCAACATGCGAGCCTTACAAGCTCAAATTAATCCGCATTTTATGTACAATACTCTGGAATTTTTGCGGATGTACGCAGTGATGGAAAATCAAAATGAACTAGCAGATATCATCTATGAGTTCAGTAGTCTCCTGCGCAATAATATCTCTGACGAGCGAGAAACGACCCTCAAACAAGAAGTGGAGTTTTGTCGGAAGTACAGTTATCTCTGTATGGTTCGCTATCCAAAATCCATTGCTTACGGATTTAAGATTGACCCTGAATTGGAAGAAATGCGTATTCCAAAGTTCACCCTCCAACCGTTAGTGGAAAATTATTTTGCCCATGGAGTTGATCACAGAAGAACAGATAATGTTATCAGTATCAAGGCTTTGAAAAAAGATGGCTATGTCGAAATCTTAGTAACCGATAATGGTCGTGGGATGTCTGCTGAAACTAGCAGAAATTCAAGCTAAACTGGCTCAAAGAACCTTTGAACACACAGCAGATTATAAGGAGCAACGACAGTCTATTGGGATTGTTAATATCCACGAACGCTTTGTGCTCTACTTTGGAGACCGCTATAACATCAGTGTAGAATCAGCTGAACAAAAAGGTGTTCAATATAGAATCACCATTCAGGATGAAGAGAAAGGATAAACATGTATAAAGTACTATTAGTTGACGATGAGTACATGATTACAGAAGGACTTAAGCGTTTGATCCCTTTTGAAAAATGGGATATGGAAGTCGTTGCAACAGCCAATCATGCTGACGACGCTTTGGACTATGTTCGAGAACATCCCGTAGATATCGTCATTTCTGATGTCAACATGCCTGGCAAGACAGGACTTGAAATGATTGGGGAAATGAAGGAACTCTTGCCAGAGGCTTACTATATTCTTCTTTCCGGCTATCAAGAATTTGACTATGTCAAGAAAGCTATGAACCTCAATGTTGTAGATTATCTTGTCAAACCAGTTGATAAGGTTGAACTGGAGCATTTACTTGAGAAAATCCTTGGTCAGCTTCGTGAGAAAGTGCATGAACCAGAAATGTTGAGCCAAAAGTTAGACGACGAAGCATTTAAAGCACACCTGTCTCAAAAAGAAAACTGGTGGATTGGACTCTCCCAAGAGAAACAAGGGGATTTTGTCATTCCTTACTATGTTTTAGGTCAGGACTGGCAGATTGTGATTGCAGCCCAGAAATTCGATGGTTTACTCGTTATGCCTTTTGAGTTACCTTATCAGGCAACCTTTGAAAAATGGAAATTTGACGTTGAAAAAGCCCTCTTCTATGGAACTGTAAACCTCGATCAATCTGAAAGTCTCTTTTCTTATTATGAACCCATTTATCGAGTTATTATCCAAGGAAATCTTCAGCAGATTATCGAAGAGTTGAATTTGCTTGAGAAGATTGTGTTAGAAAATACACCGAGGGTGTCCATTACCAAGCAACTCTTTACTCAGTTTGTGATGGATGTCTTCCACCTCTTTGAGCATTTGAAAGCAGATGATATGACAGATATTGTCAAAAGAATTCATGCCATTACAAACTTTGAAGATTTAGTGGCTTATACCAAGGAAACCTTGACGTCCTTCTTTGGTCAATATCGTATGAATGAGAATGTCGTCAGTGTACTTGAAGTTATTGGTAGAGACTATAAAAAAAGAGCTTTCTCTCAAGGATATCAGCAAGGATCTCTTTATCAATCCTGTGTATTTAGGTCAGTTAATCAAGAAGGAAACCAATTCAACCTTTGCTGAGCTTCTCAATAAGCAACGCATCAAGGCAGCCCAGCAACTCTTGCTATCAACCAATGATAGTATTGAGGATATTTGCTATACGGTTGGTTATAGTAATGTAGGGTATTTCTACAAGGTCTTTCGAAAACTATGTGGAAAGTCTCCGAAGGCCTACCGCAAGCAGATTGAAGTCACCCTCTAAGTTTTGTTATCCATCTTAAAATATGCTATAATAAATTCAAAAATATGAGGAGGTTACTTTTATGAAAAAGAAACCAATCTATCTATGGGTTTTATTGGTCTTATCAGCAATTAATTCAGCCTTGGCAGTAGTTGGAATATTCACTCCAGTACCTAGTAAGGACGCCCTTCGTGCTAGCCAAGAAAATGTTGGGACACTTAGTGCTCAACAAATAGAAGATGCTGTTAACTATGCCCACCAAGTGTCTGAGTCATCCCACTCTATTTTTAACATGATACTCATTATTCTATCTGCTATCCTAGTTGTAGTAGCCTTTGTTTTCTTAATTCGTAAGAACCTGCAGTTGGCAAACTACACTTATGTTGGATATGCCTTGCTAGCTATTGTTGGACTAGTCCATGACAATATGAATCTACAAGATGCTATGCAATTGATTAAAGATGACACCCTACGTTTAGGAATGGAAGTCATGTCAAAAAGTAACCACTATCATATTCATCGTCATCAATGTTATCTTTTTTTGGGAATCGTCTTCTATAAAATATGGCGTCAGCAAAAGGAATTAACAGAATCTCAAGAGGAAGAACTCGCCTAAGAGTTGACAAAGGATAACTATCAAGATACAATCTTGGTAGTTATTTTTTTGGATTCGAGAAAGAGGGAGGAAAAGATGAAAAAAATTTCCTTAGTTTATATCAGTCTAAGCGGCAACACGGAGAGTTTTGTAACACGTTTGAAAGCTTATTTATTGGAGCAATATGCGAATATTGATGTGGAAAAAATTCATATTAAAGACTTGGTCAAGGAAGGTGAAGACTTCTTTGAGATGACCAACCCATATGTGGCTTTTCTACCGACTTACCTAGAAGGTGGCAATGGGGTTGACAATGGAGATGTGGAAATCTTGACCACTCCAGTAGGTGACTTTATCGCATATGGTGATAATGCTAGCAAGTGTTTTGGTGTCGTAGGATCAGGTAACCGCAATTTTAACAACCAATACTGTTTGACCGCCAAGCAATACAGTCAACACTTTGGATTTCCTGTATTAGCTGACTTTGAGATGCGCGGAATGCTAGGAGATATCAAAAAGGTTGCAGGGATTATTGCTGAACTTTATGAGCTTGAATCCTTGTAAGAGGATAGAGTTGCTGGGCTAGATTTTTATCCCATGGATCATAGAATTATTTCAAAAGAGAACAGTTCAAATGAGTAA
>BNJT01001333.1_pt1 | contig 225248 bp, 294 predicted proteins | sample 8540491 | NCBI WGS metagenome assembly BNJT01 (sample SAMD00202455, study PRJDB9452) | human saliva metagenome | host: Homo sapiens | reverse complement strand
TATTTTAAATAAATTGGTAGAGGAACTAGAGCAAGAATAAGAATAATTCACAAAAACTTTGTAAAACACTTGCAATTTAGCTGAAATTTGATAAAATAGTAAGGAAAGTTAGACTGTATTGCCTACTGTCTATCTATAAAATATATTTTATTGGAGGCTTTTACTCAAATGGCAAAAGAAAAATACGATCGTAGTAAACCACACGTTAACATTGGTACTATCGGACACGTTGACCACGGTAAAACTACCCTAACTGCAGCTATCACAACTGTTTTGGCACGTCGCTTGCCTTCAGCAGTTAACCAACCTAAAGACTATGCGTCTATCGATGCTGCTCCAGAAGAACGCGAACGCGGTATCACAATCAACACTGCGCACGTTGAGTACGAAACTGAAAAACGTCACTACGCTCACATCGACGCTCCAGGACACGCGGACTACGTTAAAAACATGATCACTGGTGCCGCTCAAATGGACGGAGCTATCCTTGTAGTAGCTTCAACTGACGGACCAATGCCACAAACTCGTGAGCACATCCTTCTTTCACGTCAGGTTGGTGTTAAACACCTTATCGTCTTCATGAACAAGATCGACTTGGTTGACGACGAAGAATTGCTTGAATTGGTTGAAATGGAAATCCGTGACCTTCTTTCAGAATACGACTTCCCAGGTGACGATCTTCCAGTTATCCAAGGTTCAGCTCTTAAAGCTCTTGAAGGTGACTCTAAATACGAAGACATCATCATGGAATTGATGAACACTGTTGATGAGTACATTCCAGAACCAGAACGTGACACTGACAAACCATTGCTTCTTCCAGTCGAAGACGTATTCTCAATCACTGGACGTGGTACAGTTGCTTTCAGGACGTATCGACCGTGGTACTGTTCGTGTCAACGACGAAATCGAAATCGTTGGTATCAAAGAAGAAACTAAAAAAGCTGTTGTTACTGGTGTTGAAATGTTCCGTAAACAACTTGACGAAGGTCTTGCAGGAGACAACGTAGGTGTCCTTCTTCGTGGTGTTCAACGTGACGAAATCGAACGTGGACAAGTTATCGCTAAACCAGGTTCAATCAACCCACACACTAAATTCAAAGGTGAAGTTTACATCCTTACTAAAGAAGAAGGTGGACGTCACACTCCATTCTTCAACAACTACCGTCCACAATTCTACTTCCGTACTACTGACGTTACAGGTTCAATCGAACTTCCAGCAGGTACTGAAATGGTAATGCCAGGTGATAACGTGACAATCGACGTTGAGTTGATCCACCCAATCGCCGTAGAACAAGGTACTACATTCTCAATCCGTGAGGGTGGACGTACTGTTGGTTCAGGTATGGTTACAGAAATCGAAGCTTAATTCGATTTAGTTCCCAGAAGAACAATTATTTAAGTCAGACACTAAAAAGAATCTTGCTATGCAAGGTTCTTTTTTTACGATCATAAAGTGAGAGAGTTCCTTTTTACAATTTCATAAAAATCATGGTAAAATGGTTAAATATTAAATTTGGAGAAAAAAATATGAAGTACAAGCGTATCGTATTTAAAGTGGGAACTTCATCCTTGACACATAAAGATGGAAGTTTATCTCGCAGTAAAGTAAAAGCTATCACACAACAGCTTGCAATGCTGCATGAAGCAGGTCATGAGCTGATTTTGGTGTCTTCTGGGGCTGTTGCGGCAGGTTTTGGAGCCTTAGGATTTAAAAAAACGACCAACCAAGATTGCGGATAAGCAGGCTTCAGCGGCAGTTGGTCAAGGATTGCTTCTGGAAGAATATACAACAAATTTGCTCTTAAGGCAGATTGTTTCAGCGCAAATCCTGCTGACCCAGGATGATTTTGTCGATAAGCGACGTTATAAAAATGCCCATCAAGCTTTATCTGTCCTTCTCAATCGTGGCGCGATTCCTATTATCAATGAAAATGACAGTGTCGTTATTGATGAACTAAAGGTCGGAGATAATGATACGCTCAGTGCTCAGGTAGCTGCAATGGTGCAGGCAGATCTTTTGGTCCTCTTAACAGATGTAGACGGTCTTTATACTGGTAATCCTAACTCGGATCCAAGAGCTAAACGTCTGGAGCGAATCGAGACCATCAATCGAGAAATTATCGATATGGCTGGTGGTGCTGGATCTTCAAATGGAACTGGAGGTATGCTGACTAAGATAAAGGCAGCGACCATTGCGACAGAGTCAGGTGTTCCCGTATATATCTGTTCTTCCTTGAAACCTGATGCTTTAATTGAAGCAGCTGAAGAAACTCTTGATGGTTCTTTCTTTGTTGCACAGGAAAAGGGACTTCGTACCCAGAAACAATGGCTGGCCTTTTATGCCAAAAGTCAGGGGGCTATTTGGGTTGATAAAGGGGCGGCAGAAGCCCTCTCTCAACATGAAAAGAGTCTCCTTTTATCAGGGGTTGTAGATGTTGAGAGCAATTTTTCTTATGGTGATATTGTAACGGTATTTGACAAGGAAAGTGGGAAATCACTTGGAAAAGGACGCGTGCAATTTGGAGCATCTGCTCTGGAGGATATGTTGCGTTCTCAAAAAGCCAAGGGTGTCTTGATTCACCGTGACGATTGGATTTCCATTACTCCTGAAATCCAACTACTCTTTACAGAATTTTAGAGGTAAACTATGGTAAGTACACAAGAACAATTTGAACAGGTACAGGCTGTTAAAAAATCGATCAATACAGCTAGTGAAGAAGTGAAAAACCAAGCCTTGCTAGCCATGGCTGATCACTTATTAGCAGCTACTGAGGAGATTTTAGCAGCCAATGCCCTCGATATGGCAGCGGCTAAGGGGAAAATCTCAGATGTGATGCTGGATCGTCTTTATTTGGATGCAGGGCGTATAGAAGCTATGGCAACTGGGATTCGTGAAGTAGTTGCTTTACCAGATCCAATCGGTGAAGTTTTAGAAACTAGTCAACTTGAAAATGGTTTGGTTATCACCAAGAAACGGGTGGCCATGGGTGTTATCGGTATTATCTATGAAAGCCGTCCAAATGTGACATCTGATGCAGCTGCCCTTGCTCTCAAGAGTGGAAATGCGGTTGTTCTTCGTAGCGGTAAGGATGCCTACCAAACAGCTCATGCCATTGTCACAGCTTTGAAGAAGGGCTTGGAGACGACTACTATTCACCCAGATGTGATTCAACTGGTGGAAGATACCAGCCGAGACAGCAGCTATGCTATGATGAAGGCCAAGGGCTATCTAGATCTTCTCATTCCTCGTGGGGGGCTGGTTTGATTAATGCCGTGGTTGAGAATGCTATCGTACCTGTTATCGAGACAGGGACTGGGATTGTCCATGTCTATGTGGATAAGGATGCAGATGAAGACAAGGCTCTGTCTATCATCAATAATGCTAAAACAAGTCGTCCTTCTGTTTGCAATGCCATGGAGGTTCTCCTTGTTCATGAGGATAAGGCAGCAAGTTTTCTTTCTCGCTTGGAGCAAGTGCTGGTTGCAAATAGAAAAGAAGCTGGGTTGGAACCAATTCAATTCCGCTTGGATAGCAAAGCAAGCCAGTTTGTTTCAGGTCAAGCAGCTGAGGTCCAAGACTTTGACACTGAGTTTTTAGACTATGTCCTAGCTGTTAAGGTTGTGAGCAGTTTAGAAGAAGCAGTTGAGCATATTGAAACCCACAGTACCCATCATTCGGATGCCATTGTGACTGAAAATGCTGAGGCTGCAGCTTACTTTACAGATCAAGTAGACTCTGCAGCGGTCTATGTCAATGCCTCAACTCGTTTCACAGATGGTGGTCAATTTGGTCTTGGATGCGAAATGGGATTTCTACTCAGAAACTGCACGCGCGTGGTCCCATGGGCTTGAAGGAATTGACCAGCTACAAATATGTAGTTACTGGTGATGGACAGATAAGGGAGTAAGAGATGAAGATTGGATTTATCGGCTTGGGGAATATGGGTGCTAGCTTGGCCAAGTCTGTCTTACAGGCTAAGACAGGTGATGATCTTCTTCTTGCCAATCGTAGTCAATCCAAGGTAGATGCTTTCATTGCAGACTTTAGTGGTCAGGCTTCTAGCAATGACGAAATCTTTGCAGAAGCAGATGTGATTTTTCTTGGAGTGAAGCCAGCTCAATTCTCTGAACTGCTTACTCAATATCAGACCATCCTTGAAAAACGAGAAAGTATTCTTTTGATTTCTATGGCAGCTGGTTTGACCTTGGAAAAACTCGCTAGTCTTCTTCCAAGTCAGCACCGAATTATTCGCATCATGCCTAATACACCTGTTGCTATTGGGCAAGGAGTGATTAGCTATGCCTTGTCTGCAAATTGTCATCCAGAAGACAATGAACTTTTTTGTCAACTTTTAGCCAAGGCTGGCCAGTTAGTTGAAATAAGTGATGGTTTAATAGATGCTGCGACAGGGCTTGCAGGTTGTGGGCCTGCCTTTGTCTATCTTTTTATCGAAGCATTGGCGGATGCAGGAGTTCAGACAGGATTGCCAAGAGAAATAGCTCTGAAAATGGCGACTCAAACAGTAGTTGGTGCAGGTCAAATGGTGCTAGAAAGTCAGCAACATCCTGGAGTCTTGAAAGATCAAGTTTGTAGCCCAGGTGGTTCAACCATTGCTGGTGTAGCAAGTCTAGAAGAACATGCTTTTAGAGGAACCGTTATGGACGCTGTCAACCAAGCCTACAAAAGAACTCAAGAATTAGGTAAATAAGAGGTGAGCGTTAAAACTCAACCTCTTTTTTATTACAAAGAGTGAAATGAAAAAAGCTTTTCACAAATCCCTATTTTTTTGATAGAATAGAAGAGAGAAAAATAGAAATGAGTCAGACATGTCAAAAGGATTTTTAGTCTCTCTTGAGGGACCAGAGGGAGCGGGAAAGACAAGCGTTCTTGAAGCCCTAATCCCTATATTAGAGGATAGGGGAGTGGAAGTTTTAACAACGCGCGAACCAGGTGGGGTCTTAATTGGAGAGAAGATTCGTGAAGTGATTCTAGATCCAAGTCATACCCAGATGGACCCTAAAACGGAGCTTCTCCTTTATATTGCCAGTCGTCGACAACACTTGGTGGAAAAGGTCTTACCAGCACTTGCAGCTGGAAAACTGGTTATTATGGACCGCTTTATTGACAGTTCAGTTGCCTATCAGGGCTTTGGGCGTGGTTTAGATATAGAAGCGATTGATTGGCTTAATGAGTTTGCGACAGATGGACTGAAACCTGATTTGACTCTTTATTTTGATATTGAGGTCGAAGAGGGGCTGGCACGTATTGCTGCCAACAGTGATCGGGAAGTCAATCGTTTGGACATGGAAGGCCTAGACCTACATCGAAAAGTTCGTCGGGGTTATCTATCTCTTTTGGAAAAGGAAACAGACCGCATTGTAAAAATTGATGCTAGCCTACCACTTGATCAAGTGATTGCGAACACGCAGCAGCTACTTTTTGATAGGATGGGATTAAGGGGATGAAACAAGAGCAATTAAGAGCTTGTCAACCTTTACAATTTGAACGTTTTGTTCATATTTTAGAGCAAGGGCAGCTTAATCATGCCTATCTCTTTTCAGGTAATTTTGGAAGTTTAGAGATGGCTCTTTTCTTGTCTAAAAGTCTCTTTTGTAGTGAGAAAACTGGTATTTTTCCTTGTGAAAAATGTCGGAATTGTAAATTGATTGAGCAGGAAGAATTTCCTGATGTGACCATGATTAAACCTCAGAATCAAGTCATTAAGACTGAGCGTATTCGGGAATTAGTCAGTCAATTTTCCCAGTCTGGTATTGAAAATCAACGTCAGGTTTTTATTATCGAGCAAGCGGAAAAAATGCATGTGAATGCTGCAAATTCACTCTTGAAGGTTATTGAAGAACCACAGAGTGAAATCTACATTTTCTTTTTGACCAATGATGAAGAACAAATGTTGCCAACGATTCGAAGTCGGACACAGATTTTCCAATTTAAGAAGCAAGTCTCAACTCTAATATCTCAGCTTGAAGAGGCTGGTTTAGTAAAAAACAAAGCCAAACTATTGGCCCAATTCAGTCAGTCTCAGATGGAGGCTGATAAGCTAGTGCATCAAGCAGGATTTTGGGCACTAGTAGATGAAAGTGAGCGCCTCTTTGCTTGGCTTTTAGCCCATAAAAGAGAATCCTATTTGCAGGTTGCAAAATTAACGAGTTTGGCTGATGATAAAGAAAAGCAAGATCAGGTGCTCAGGATTTTAGAGGTATTAGCTGGCCATGAGATTCTCAACGTTTCAGCTCGGAAAATTTTGAAAAATCTCATTCAAGCTCGAAAAATGTGGCGGGCCAATGTCAGCTTTCAAAACGCTTTGGAATACCTGGTTTTACAAAAATATTAAAGCAATGATAGATTAAAGAAAGGGCTGTAATGAATAAAAAAGAATTATTTGATGCTTTAGATGACTTTTCACAGCAATTGTTGGTAACCTTGGCAGACGTCGAAGCAATCAAAAAAAAAATCTCAAGAGTCTGGTAGAGGAAAATACAGCTCTTCGTTTAGAAAATGATAAACTGAGAGAACGATTGGGAGAAGTTGAGGAGATAGCTCCATCCAAAACTAAACATGTGAGGGAAAATGTTCGTCGCATTTATGAGGACGGTTTTCATGTTTGCCGTGATTTTTATGGCCAACGTCGAGAGCAGGATGCAGAATGTATGTTCTGTGATGAACTGTTGTTTAGGGAGTAAGTATGCAGATTCAAAAGAGTTTTAAGGGACAATCTCCCTATGGCAAGCTTTATCTAGTCGCAACGCCGATTGGTAATCTAGAAGATATGACTTTCCGCGCTATTCAGACCTTGAAGGAGGTCGACTGGATCGCGGCAGAAGATACTCGTAACACTGGACTTTTGCTCAAGCATTTTGAAATTTCAACCAAACAAATTAGTTTTCACGAGCATAATGCCAAGGAAAAAATTCCTGATTTGATTGAGTTGTTGAAGCAAGGTCAAAATCTTGCCCAAGTATCTGATGCAGGGATGCCTAGTATTTCTGACCCGGGGCATGATTTGGTCAAGGCTGCCATTGAAGAAGATATCGCAGTTGTCACGGTTCCAGGAGCTAGTGCAGGAATTTCTGCCTTGATTGCCAGCGGCTTGGCACCACAGCCCCACACTTTTTATGGATTCTTACCACGAAAATCTGGACAGCAGAAGCAATTTTTCGAAGCCCAAAAAGCTTATCCAGAGACTCAGATTTTCTATGAATCACCTCATCGTGTTGCAGATACGCTAGAAAATATGCTAGAAGTCTACGGCGACCGCTCGGTGGTCTTGGTTAGAGAATTGACTAAAATCTTTGAAGAATACCAACGTGGAAAAATTTTAGAATTACTGGAAAGCATCGCTGAAACACCGCTCAAAGGCGAATGTCTTATCATTGTAGAAGGTGCTAGTCAGGATGTAGAGGATAAGGATGAAGAGGATTTATTTTCTGAAATTCAAGAGCGTATCCAGCAAGGTATTAAGAAAAATCAAGCCATTAAGGAAGTTGCGAAGATTTACCAATGGAACAAAAGCCAGCTCTATGCTGCCTACCACGAATGGGAAGAACATCAGGAAAAACAACTAGACAGGGAAGTTTGCCTTCTTCCCTTTTTTTGTTATACTAGAAGAAGAAAAAAATAGAAAGATTTATGGGAGTGAAAAAGTCCGGGGGACTTTTTCAGCCTGAGCCAAGAAATTCGAAAGCGAAGTAAGTCCGGGGACTTTTTCAATGTGAATCTTATCTTCACACTCCCAAAGAGGTATTAGTGTCATGTCTCAATCTTATATCAACGTTATCGGTGCGGGATTGGCAGGTTCTGAAGCAGCCTACCAAATCGCAGAGCGTGGTATTCCAGTTAAACTTTATGAAATGCGTGGTGTCAAGTCAACACCACAACACAAAACTGACAATTTTGCTGAGTTAGTTTGCTCAAATTCCTTGCGTGGAGATGCTCTTACAAATGCTGTCGGCCTCCTCAAGGAAGAAATGCGTCGTCTTGGTTCTGTGATTTTAGAATCCGCAGAAGCAACTCGTGTTCCAGCAGGCGGAGCCCTTGCGGTTGACCGCGATGGATTCTCCCAAATGGTCACTGAAAAAAATTGCCAATCATCCCTTGATTGAAGTGGTACGTGATGAAATCACGGAATTGCCAACAGATGCTATTACAGTTGTAGCGACTGGTCCTTTGACTAGCGATGCACTTGCTGAGAAAATTCACGCACTTAATGGCGGTGACGGTTTTTATTTCTACGATGCTGCAGCGCCTATTGTGGATGTTAATACGATTGATATGAACAAGGTTTATCTCAAATCTCGTTATGATAAGGGAGAAGCAGCCTATCTCAACGCTCCTATGACCAAACAAGAGTTTATGGATTTTCATGAAGCCTTGGTAAATGCGGAAGAAGCACCGCTCAATTCGTTTGAAAAAGAAAAGTACTTTGAAGGCTGCATGCCGATCGAAGTCATGGCTAAACGGGGTATCAAAACCATGCTCTATGGCCCAATGAAACCAGTTGGTCTAGAGTATCCAGATGACTATAAAGGACCACGTGATGGTGACTTTAAAACACCTTACGCAGTCGTCCAATTACGTCAGGACAATGCTGCTGGAAGTCTTTACAATATCGTTGGTTTCCAAACTCACCTTAAATGGGGCGAACAAAAACGTGTTTTCCAAATGATTCCAGGTCTTGAAAATGCAGAGTTCGTTCGCTATGGAGTCATGCACCGCAATTCTTACATGGATTCACCAAATCTTCTTGAACAGACATACCGTTCTAAGAAACAACCAAATCTATTCTTTGCTGGTCAGATGACTGGTGTGGAAGGCTATGTTGAGTCAGCGGCATCAGGACTAGTAGCTGGTATTAACGCAGCTCGTCTTTTCAAGGGCGAAAGCGAGGCTATTTTTCCAGAGACAACGGCAATTGGAAGTCTAGCCCATTACATCACCCATGCTGACAGCAAACATTTCCAACCAATGAACGTCAATTTCGGAATTATCAAGGAATTGGAAGGCGATCGCATTCGTGATAAGAAGGCTCGTTATGAAAAAATTGCAGAGCGTGCCTTGGCTGATTTGGAAAACTTTTTATCCGTTTAAAATTTTCAAAAGAATAACTCATGAGACTATAAAATTCTCAAAAAATGTGATAAAATAGTTTGAATAAAATAAAGGAGCGAAGTCAGGTGGAACCCAAATATAAACGTATTTTGATTAAGTTATCAGGTGAGGCCCTTGCTGGCGAGCGTGGTGTCGGAATTGATATCAAAACTGTTCAAGCAATGGCTCAAGAAATTCAAGAAGTACATAACTTAGGAATTGAGATTGCTCTCGTAATCGGAGGAGGAAATCTCTGGCGTGGAGAACCTGCTGCGGAAGCTGGAATGGATCGTGTACAAGCAGACTATACAGGAATGCTTGGAACCGTTATGAATGCTCTTGTGATGGCAGATTCATTGCAACAAGTGGGTGTGGATACTCGTGTACAAACAGCCATTGCCATGCAACAAGTAGCAGAACCTTACGTTCGTGGACGTGCCCTTCGTCATCTTGAAAAAGGACGCATTGTTATCTTTGGTGCTGGAATTGGATCACCATACTTCTCAACAGATACAACAGCGACCCTTCGTGCAAAGCAGAGATTGAAGCGGACGCTATCTTGATGGCTAAAAAAATGGTGTTGACGGTGTCTATAACGCTGATCCCAAAAAAGGATAAGACAGCCGTTAAATTTGAAGAGTTGACTCACCGTGACGTCATTAATAAAGGTCTCCGTATCATGGACTCAACTGCTTCAACACTTTCAATGGACAATGATATTGACTTGGTAGTTTTCAACATGAACCAACCAGGGAATATTAAACGTGTTGTATTTGGTGAAAATATCGGAACTACAGTTTCAAATAATATCGAAGAAAAGGAATAAGAAATCATTATGGCAAACGCAATCGTAGAAAAAAAGCAAAAGAGAGAATGACCCAATCTCACCACTCACTTGCTCGTGAGTTTGGAAGTATTCGTGCTGGCCGTGCTAATGCTAGCTTGCTTGACCGCATCCACGTTGAGTACTATGGTGTTGAAACACCTCTTAACCAAATTGCTTCTATCACAATCCCAGAAGCGCGTGTCTTGTTGGTAACACCATTTGACAAATCATCTTTGAAAGATATCGAACGTGCTTTGAATGCTTCAGACCTAGGTATCACACCAGCTAACGATGGTTCTGTTATTCGTTTGGTAATCCCAGCTCTTACAGAAGAAACTCGTCGTGACCTTGCTAAAGAAGTGAAAAAAGTCGGTGAAAATGCTAAAGTTGCTATCCGTAATATCCGTCGTGATGCTATGGACGAGGCTAAGAAACAAGAAAAAGCAAAAGAAATCACTGAAGACGAATTGAAGACTCTTGAAAAAGATATTCAAAAAGCAACAGACGATGCTGTTAAACACATCGACGACATGACTGCCAACAAAGAAAAAGAAATCTTGGAAGTCTAAGAAATAAACAGAAAAACTCAGTTGGCATTGCTGGCTGAGTTTTATTCGAAAGAAGGAAACATGAATACAAATCTTGCAAGTTTTATCGTTGGACTCATCATCGATGAAAATGACCGTTTTTACTTTGTTCAAAAGAATGGTCAAACATATGCTCTTGCCAAGGAAGAAGGTCAGCATAGTGTAGGAGATACAGTTAAAGGATTTGCCTACACAGACATGAAGCAAAAGCTCCGCTTGACAACCCTAGAAGTAACTGCCACTCAGGACCAATTTGGTTGGGGAACCGTAACGGAGGTTCGTAAGGATCTTGGTGTTTTTGTTGATACAGGATTACCAGACAAGGAAATCGTTGTGTCACTAGATATTCTCCCTGAACTTAAAGAACTTTGGCCAAAGAAAGGCGATCGCCTATACATTCGTCTAGAAGTGGACAAGAAGGACCGTATCTGGGGCGTATTGGCTTATCAGGAAGATTTCCAACGATTGGCACGTCCTGCCTACAATAACATGCAGAATCAAAACTGGCCAGCCATTGTTTATCGGCTCAAGTTGTCAGGAACTTTTGTTTACCTGCCAGAAAATAATATGCTAGGCTTTATCCATCCAAGTGAGCGTTATGCAGAACCTCGTTTGGGCCAAGTTTTAGACGCACGTGTTATTGGTTTCCGTGAAGTTGATCGCACACTAAATCTTTCACTAAAACCACGTTCTTTTGAGATGTTGGAAAATGATGCCCAGATGATTTTAACTTACTTGGAAAGCAATGGTGGCTTCATGACCCTGAATGACAAGTCAGCGCCAGATGATATCAAGGCAACCTTTGGTATCTCTAAAGGTCAATTTAAAAAAGCGCTCGGTGGTTTGATGAAAGCTGGCAAAATTAAACAAGACCAGTTTGGTACTGAATTAATTTAGGGAGGCTTATGAGAAAATCATTTTATACTTGGCTCATGACCGAACGCAATCCTAAAAGCAATAGTTCCAAAAGCAATTTTAGCGGATTTGGCTTTTGAGGAGTCTGCCTTCCCAAAACATACAGATGATTTCGATCAAGTCAGTCGTTTTTTAGAGGAACATGCTAGCTTTTCCTTTAATATGGGAGAGTTTGATCAAATTTGGCAAGAATATCTAGAACATTAAGACCACTAGATGGGGTTGGGGATAGTAATTTCTCAGCCTCTTTGCTATAATATAGTCATTCAGTTTATCTTTTATGAGAAATTTTTCCATTATTTGGCAACTAGCTTTGTCTCTGACCTATTGTCAAGATGGTGGGGACTTGAAGACTAGTTCACCTAAAAGAAAACAAAAATGATAAAACGAAATTAAAGAGTTAGAGAGGTTCTTTATTTGAAGGAACATTCAATAGACATTCAGCTTAGTCATCCAGATGATTTATTTCATCTTTTTGGTTCTAATGAGCGCCACCTTCGTTTGATGGAGGATGAGTTAGGTGTCATCATCCACGCTCGTACAGAGATTGTACAAGTCTTGGGGGAGGGGTCAGCTTGTGAGGAAGCCCGACAAGTTATTCAAGCCTTGATGGTCTTGGTCAATCGTGGAATGACCGTTGGAACTCCGGATGTAGTGACGGCCATTACCATGGTTAAGAATAATGAAATCGATAAGTTTGTCGCCCTCTATGAAGAAGAGATTATTAAGGATAATACAGGCAAGCCTATCCGTGTTAAAACCTTGGGTCAAAAGCTTTATGTGGATAGTGTCAAACAACACGATGTGACCTTTGGTATTGGGCCGGCAGGGACAGGTAAAACCTTCCTAGCAGTGACCTTGGCTGTTACAGCTCTCAAACGTGGCCAAGTCAAGCGTATTATCCTGACTCGTCCAGCAGTAGAAGCTGGAGAAAGCTTAGGATTTCTACCTGGTGACCTTAAGGAAAAAGTAGATCCTTATCTTCGACCAGTATATGATGCCTTATATCAGATTTTAGGGAAAGACCAAACAACTCGTCTCATGGAGCGAGAAATCATCGAGATTGCACCCCTAGCTTATATGCGCGGGCGTACCTTAGATGATGCCTTCGTTATCTTGGATGAAGCGCAAAATACAACCATCATGCAGATGAAGATGTTCTTGACCCGTCTTGGATTTAATTCTAAGATGATTGTCAATGGGGATATTAGTCAGATTGACCTACCCCGTAATGTAAAGTCAGGTTTGATTGATGCCCAAGAAAAACTTAAGAACATTCACCAAATTGACTTTGTTCATTTCTCAGCCAAGGATGTGGTTCGCCACCCAGTTGTCGCTCAAATTATCAGAGCCTATGAACCTCGACCTGTCAAAGCTGAAGAAAATCAAGAAGAAACAGAATAAAGAAAAAGAGAGTGGGACAGAAATCGGTAATTTGTTAGAATTCGATTTCGTCGTCCCACCTCCGCACAGTTGAGTAGGGCTGTAAAAGCTGATGAAATCAGCGCAGTAGAGCCCACTCAACCACTGCGTCTTGCTCGACAATCCAAAGACAAATGAGAGGCTAGGACTTTTGTCCCAGCCTCTTATTTTTGTAGTTTTAATTTATAAATCATTTTAGACAAGTTCACTGATTGAAGTGAAGTCACGATCCAAGCCTTCTGCAACTGGTTGACTGGTGAGGTATCCTTGATAGGTTGTCACACCTTCAAGCAAGCCTGCATCTTCAAGGATAGCTTTCTTAAATCCTTTACCTGCCAATGCTTCGATATAAGGAAGGGTCACATTTGTAAGGGCGATGGTAGATGTGCGAGCAACAGCTCCAGGAATGTTAGCAACCGCATAGTGAAGGACACCGTGTTTCTCATAGACAGGCTCATCATGGGTTGTTACACGGTCAGCTGTTGCAATAACACCACCTTGGTCTACAGCAACGTCTACGATGACAGAACCAGGACGCATTTGTTGAACCATGTCATCTGTCACTAATTTTGGAGCTTTAGCACCAGGAATCAATACTGCGCCGATAACAACGTCTGCTTCACGCACACTTGCTTCGATATTAAATGGGTTAGACATGAGTGTTTGGATTTGGTGACCAAAGACATCTTCTAGGACAGAGAGGCGCTTAGCGCTGATATCAAGAATAGTTACTTGAGCTCCCAAACCAAGAGCGATACGAGCTGCATGTGTACCAACGACACCACCACCGATAATGGTTACTTTTCCTTTTGGTACACCTGGAACACCACCCAAGAGAACACCAGAACCGCCAGCTTGTTTAGTCAAGAAATGAGCTCCGATTTGGACTGCCATACGACCAGCAACCTCACTCATTGGAACCAATAGAGGGAGTTGTCCTTGAGTATCACGGACGGTCTCATAAGCAACACCAGTTGTTTTAGCTGCAAGCATAGCATCCGCTAATTCTGGTGCTGCTGCCATGTGCAAGTAGGTGAAGAGAAGTAAATCGTCACGTAAGTACTGGTACTCACTAGCAAGGGGTTCCTTGACTTTAACAACTAACTCTGCAGCCCAGGCTTCAGCAGCAGTTGCGACAATTTCTGCTCCTTGCTTTTCATAGTCAGCATCAGCAAAGCCAGATCCAAGACCTGCATTTGTTTCGATGAGGACTCGGTGACCACGACCAACAAGACTCTGTACACCAGCAGGTGTCAAAGCAACACGATTTTCATTATTTTTAATTTCCTTTGGAATTCCAATTAACATAGAGATTAGCTCCTTATTTAACATCTAGGTTCTTATTCGAAATCATCACGGGAAGAACCCAGTCTTTTCTTGTGATGTTCTTATTTTATATGAAACCCCTTGGAAAATCAAGAAAAATTATTGATTTCTACTGCATTTTTTGTTAAGCTTTTAGAAAATAATTTTTTCCAAAGAAAAAGGGAGGAATGGGCAATGGAATCACTATTTATCAAACTAGCTAAGCATCCAATTATCGAAACTGAACGCTTAATACTTAGACCAGTAATGCTCGATGATGCAGAAGCCATGTTTGAATATGCTTCAAATAAAGAAAATACACGCTATACTTTTCCAACCAATCAAAGTTTAGAGGAAACCAAGAATAATATTGCTCAATTTTATCTAGCTAATCCCTTGGGGCGTTGGGGTATTGAATTAAAAAGTAGTGGAGAGTTTATCGGAACTATTGACCTGCACAAGATGGATACTGTTCTTAAGAAGGCAGCTATTGGTTACATTATCAATCAAAAACATTGGAACCAAGGATTGACGACAGAAGCCAATCGTGCCGTGATTGAACTAGCTTTTGAAAAGATTGGAATGAATAAGTTGACCGCTCTTCACGATAAAGATAATCCTGCGTCAGGAAAGGTCATGGAGAAATCAGGTATGCGCTTTTCTCACGAAGAACCTTATGCTAGAATAGATAAAAACGAACCTGGAAGAATCGTAACAGATGTCCATTATGTCTTAACCAAGGAAGATTTTTTTGCAAATAAGTAAGCAGTTGAAATGATTTTTCAGCTGTTTTTTTCTTTGCCTTACGAATAAGCTAAGAGAGGAGAAAATATGGAAGAACTTATTGAGAAAATCAAAGAATACAAAATCATTGTTATCTGTGCTAGTTTGGGTGTGGCCTTGGGTGGATTTTTCCTGCTTAACCCAGCTAGGCAAACACCTGCCAAGGAAAGTAATTTGCAAACGGAAGTTGCAGCTATTTCTAAGGATTCGACGGATGAAAAGGAAGATAAAAATCAGAAGGAAGAAGTGGTGGAGCAAGATTTGATTACTGTAGATGTCAAAGGTGCCGTCAAATCACCTGGAATCTATGATTTACCAGTGGGAAGTCGGGTCAATGATGCTGTCCAGAAAGCGGGTGGATTAACAGATAATGCAGACAGTAAGTCTCTGAATCTTGCCCAGAAGATTAGTGATGAAGCGCTGGTCTATGTCCCGACTAAGGAAGAAGCGGCTAACCAAGAGTCTTATTCAAATGCTACGGGAAATAAGGAAAGCAAGAAGGTTAATCTCAATAAAGCCAGTCTTGAAGAGTTAAAACAAGTCAAAGGATTAGGTGCTAAACGCGCTCAGGACATTATTGACCATCGTGAGTCCAATGGTAAGTTTAAGTCAGTAGATGAGCTCAAAAAGGTTTCTGGTATTGGCGCAAAAACGATAGAAAAGTTAAAAGAGTATGTTACAGTGGATTAGTCGCTTTCCAATTCCAAAAATCTATCTCAGCTTTCTCTTGCTCTGGCTTTACTATACAATCTTTTCAGCTAGTTTTCTAGCACTTTTGGGGTTTGTATTTTTTTAGTATTTTGTCTTTTTATCCACCATCCTTGGAAAGTTGTACTAAATGTGCTTCTGATTTGTGGACTTTTTGGGAGTTGGTTTTTATTTCAAAAATGGCAGCAAGAAGAAGCTAGTCAAAACTTGCTTTCTTCTGTCGAAACTGTTCGAATATTACCTGACACCATCAAGGTGAATGGGGACAGTCTTTCTTTTCGTGGTAAAGCTGAAGGACGAATGTTTCAGGTCTATTATAAACTTCAATCAGAAGCAGAAAAAGAAGACTTTCAAAATGTAACAGATCTGTATGATATTACTTTGGAAGGGAAATTAGCTAACCCTCAAGGGGCAAGAAATTTTGCTGGCTTTGATTATCGCAACTATCTAAAAAGTCAAGGGATTTATCAAATCTTGACCATTTCGAAAATTTCAGATATGAAAGCCACGAGCAGTTGGGATATTGGAGAAAATTTATCTAGTTTGCGAAGAAAAGCAGTTGTCTGGATAAAAAGGAATTTTCCCGACCCCATGCGCAATTATATGACAGGTCTGTTATTAGGTCACTTGGACACAGACTTTGAGGAAATGAATGAACTCTATTCCAGTCTAGGAATTATTCACCTTTTTGCTTTGTCAGGGATGCAGGTTGGTTTCTTCATGAATGCTTTTAAGAAGTTCTTTTTGCGACTGGGGATGAGCCAAGAAAACTTAAAATGGCTTGTCTATCCATTTTCTTTGTTTTATGCAGGATTGACAGGATTTTCAGCATCTGTGATTAGAAGTCTGCTACAAAAAATATTGGCCCAGCATGGTTTTAAGGGTTTGGATAACTTTGCTATGACAGTCCTCCTTTTGTTTATAGTCATGCCAAACTTTTTCCTTACAGCTGGAGGAGTTCTTTCCTGCGCCTATGCCTTTATCCTAACTATGACTAGTAAAGAAGGTCAAGGCATAAAAGCTGTTGTCAGAGAGAGTTTTATTATTTCCTTGGGAATCTTGCCAATTTTATCGTTTTACTTTTCTGAATTTCAACCGTGGTCAATTGTCCTAACTTTTGCTTTTTCTTTCTTATTTGACATGGTTTTATTGCCCCTCTTATCAATTCTCTTTTGTTTGTCAATGATATACCCGTTCACTCAGTTTAACTTTATCTTTGAATGGTTAGAAGGTATCATACGCTTTGTTTATCAACTGTCAAGTCGTCCGATCGTCTTTGGTCAACCGAGTGTTTGGATTTTAATCATTCTTTTGGTTACTTTAGCTCTCATCTACGACAATCGAAAGAATGTGAAAAAAACATCTATGCTTGGCATAGTTGCCATCTCATTCTTTTTAGTAACCAAGCATCCACTAGAAAATGAAATCACAGTCCTAGATATGGAACAGGGGCGAAGCATTTTCCTAAGAGACATGACAGGGAAGACCATACTACTGGATGTTGGTGAAAGCTAGCAGTTGAAAAGAAAGAAGTCTGGCAGGAGAAAGCTATTACCAGCAATGCCAAACGTAGTTTAATTCCTTATCTGAAAAGTCGAGGAGTGGCCAAGATTGATCAGCTGGTTCTAACGACTAGTGATACTAAGCAGTTAGATCATGTATTCGAAATCAGTAAAGCCTTCGAGCTTGGAGAGATTCTAGTAACTGAAGAAACATTATCTAAGAGAGAATTTATGGATAAGCTTAAGGAGAGCAAAGTCAACCTACGTTCAATTAAAAAAGGAGACAGCTTATTTGTTTTTGGAAGTAGTTTGGAAGTAATCGAAACTCAAAATAAGGATAAAAATGATTCAATTACAATATATGGAAAGTTACTAAACCAAACCTTTCTAGTTACTGAAAATATAGAGGAGAAGTTTTTAACGAGTCATTATCCAAAAACTCGAAGCAGATGTGGTGATAACTCATCAGCAAGCATCGAAGAAAAAGACAGATATCGAAATCTTCAAAAATGTACACCCTAAAATCACCGTTATTTCAATAGACAAGAAAAAATCATTTAAAGTTAAAAATGGGGAGAATAACCAAGAAGATAAAGAACTTGAGAATTCGATTTACAAAACGGACCAAAAGGGAGCTATTCGTTTTAAAGGTTGGCGTTCTTGGCAAATAGAAACAGTTCGCTGAACTCATGAGTGAGAATAACATTAAAAATTGTCTAAACAATCATTCAAGGCTTGATTTTTGAATCCTGTTTACTATAAAAATAGTTAAGATTGGTGTCAAACTTTTATATTGCAAATAGGAGAAAAAATGACAAAAACTTTGAAACGTCCTGAGGTTCTATCACCTGCAGGAACACTAGAAAAACTAAAAGTAGCTGTTCAATACGGAGCAGATGCAGTCTTTATTGGTGGTCAGGCCTATGGTCTACGTAGTCGTGCAGGAAACTTCACTTTCGAACAAATGGAAGAAGGAGTACAGTTCGCGGCTAAGTATGGCGCTAAGGTTTATGTAGCTGCTAATATGGTTATGCACGAAGGAAATGAAGAAGGTGCCGGAGAATGGTTCCGTAAGTTGCGTGATATTGGTATTGCAGCAGTTATCGTATCAGATCCAGCCTTGATCATGATTGCAGCAACAGAAGCACCAGGACTTGAAATCCACCTTTCAACCCAGGCTAGTGCGACTAACTACGAAACCCTAGAATTCTGGAAAGAACTTGGATTGACTCGTGTCGTTTTGGCGCGTGAGGTTTCCATGGAAGAATTGGCAGAGATTCGCAAACGTACAGACGTGGAGATTGAGGCCTTTGTCCACGGAGCTATGTGTATCTCTTACTCTGGTCGTTGTACCCTTTCTAACCACATGAGTATGCGTGATGCCAATCGTGGTGGATGTTCTCAATCTTGCCGTTGGAAGTACGACCTATACGACATGCCATTCGGTAAGGAACGTAAGAGCCTTAAAGGAGAAATTCCTGAAGAATTCTCAATGTCTGCGGTTGATATGTCTATGATCGACCATATTCCAGATATGATTGAAAATGGTGTGGACAGTCTGAAGATTGAGGGCCGTATGAAGTCCATCCACTATGTTTCAACAGTGACAAACTGCTACAAGGCAGCGGTTGACGCCTATCTTGAAAGTCCTGAAAAGTTTGAGGCTATCAAGCAAGACTTGATTGATGAAATGTGGAAGGTTGCCCAACGTGAATTGGCTACAGGTTTCTACTACGGAACACCATCAGAAAACGAGCAACTGTTTGGTGCTCGACGCAAGATTCCAGAATATAAGTTTGTTGCGGAAGTAGTAGCTTATGATGATGCAACACAAACTGCAACTATTCGTCAACGTAATGTTATCAACGAAGGTGACCAAGTTGAGTTCTACGGACCTGGCTTCCGTCATTTTGAAACATACATCGAAGACCTTCATGATGCCAAAGGTAACAAGATTGACCGTGCACCAAACCCAATGGAACTTTTGACTATCAAGGTTCCCCAACCGGTTCAAGCAGGAGACATGGTTCGTGCACTCAAAGAAGGCCTCATCAATCTCTATAAAGAAGATGGAACAAGCGTCACAGTTCGTGCCTAAAAAAAGTCAAAAAAATCTGAGTTTTATTTCTCAGATTTTTTTGTTTTGCTGAAAAAAAGTAAAAATGTACAGATTTTTTTGAAGCTTTTTTTGGTAAAAAAACAGCATTTTTACTTTAAAAAAATAGCAAAAAGTAGAAATATTTCTTCTGAAGCGCTTTCAACATTAGTAAAAAGTTGACAAATCAAAAATTTTTAGGACTAAACTAGGAAGGTAAATTTAATTTAAAAAAGGAGAATTCATCATGAATTTAACATTTTTCGGACTTTGTCTTGCCTGTATGGGTGTATCTCTTGCAGAAGGATTTTTGATGAACGGTTTGTTCAAATCTGCAGCACGCCAACCAGATATCATTCCACAATTGCGTAGTTTGATGATCATGGGGATTGCCTTTATCGAAGGAACTTTCTTTGTAACCTTGGCGATGTCATTCGTTATCAAATAGACAACTCTATTTAGAAATGGAGGTGTCAAACCATGGAAGAAAGTTTGAATCCAACCGTTAATATTGGACCAATATCCTTTGATTTGACCCTGCTTGCCATGTCTCTTGTAACTGTTTTGATGGTTTTTGCCTTTGTCTATTGGGCAAGTCGAAAAATGACCATCCGTCCCAAGGGCAAACAAAATGCTCTTGAGATGATTTATGACTTTGTGGTTAGTTTTGCAAAACCAAATATTGGAGATTCATACATCAAGGACTATTCCTTGTTCCTATTTTCTCTATTCTTGTTTATCTTGGTTGCCAATAATATTGGTTTAATGGCAAAAGTACAAACAACAAACGGTTATAACTTGTGGACTTCTCCAACAGCTAACCTTGGATACGATTTATCCCTCTCATTATTGATCACTTTGATCGCTCATGTAGAAGGAGTTCGTCGTAGAGGCGTTAAAGAATATTTGAGAGCATTTGTTACACCTGGCTTTATGACTCCGATGAACATTTTAGAAGAGTTCACCAATTTTGCCTCCTTGGCGATTCGGATTTACGGAAATATTTTTGCCGGTGAGGTTTTAGCAGGATTGCTATTGGCCTTGTCACAATATGCCTTGTATTGGTATCCTTTTGCCTTTATTGCAAACATGTTATGGACAGCATTTTCGATTTTCATTTCATGTATTCAAGCTTATGTATTTACCATGTTGTCATCTATGTACATTGGTAAAAAAATAAATGAAGGGGAAGAGTAAGTAGAGGAGGATTAGAAGATGGATTTAACTATTAGTACCATTATCGGTGACTTTATTCTGATCGCTGGTTCCTTCCTTTTATTGATCTTTTTAGTGAAGAAATATGCTTGGGGAAATATTACCAGTGTCTTAGATGAACGCGCTGAAAAGATTTCTTCAGATATTGATGGTGCCGAGGAAGCCCGTAAAAAGGCAGAGGAACTTGCTAGCAAACGCGAAGCTGAGTTAGCAGGTAGCCGTACCGAAGCTAAAACGATTATCGAGAATGCAAAGGAAACAGCTGAAAAAGAGCAAATCAGATATTCTGGCTGAAGCTAAAGCTAGAAGCTGGTCGCTTGAAAAGAAAAAAAGCTAACCAAGAAATTGCGCAAAACAAAGCTGAGGCTTTACAAAGCGTTAAAGGTGAGGTAGCAGATTTGACAGTTAGTTTAGCTGGAAAAATCATCTCACAAAACCTTGACGGTCATGCCCATAAAGAACTCATTGATCAGTATATCGATCAGCTAGGAGAAGCTTAATGGACAAAAAGACAGTAAAGGTAATTGAAAAATACAGCATGCCTTTTGTCCAGTTGGTGATTGAAAAAGGAGAAGAAGACCGTATCTTTTCAGACTTGACTCAAATCAAACAAGTTGCTGAAGAAACTGGCTTACCTTCTTTTTTAGCTCAAGTGGCAGTAGATGAGTCTGATAAAGAAAAAACAGTTCGTTTTTTCCAAGACTCTGTGTCACCTTTAATGCAAAACCTTATCGAGGTTCTACTTTACAATCATAGATCCAATCTTTTTTATGATGTGATTTTAGATTGCTTGAATCGTCTTGAAAAAGAAACCAATCGATTTGAAGTGACGATTACTTCTGCCCATCCTTTAACAGATGAACAAAAGGAACGTTTGCTACCACTGATCGAGAGAAAAATGTCTCTTAAAGTGAGAAGTATCAAAGAAAAAATCGATGAAAGTCTAATTGGTGGTTTTGTTATTTTTGCCAATCACAAGACAATTGATGTTAGTATTAAACAACAACTTAAAGTTGTTAAGGAAAATTTGAAATAGAAAGTGGTGTTCTTTTGGCAATTAACGCACAAGAAATCAGCGCTTTAATTAAGCAACAAATTGAAAATTTCAAACCCAATTTTGATGTGACTGAAACTGGTGTTGTAACCTACATCGGGGACGGGATTGCGCGTGCTCATGGGCTAGAAAATGCCATGAGTGGAGAGCTCTTGATTTTTGAAAATGGCTCTTATGGTATGGCGCAAAACTTAGAGTCAACTGATGTTGGTATTATCATTCTAGGAGACTTTACAGATATCCGTGAAGGTGATACCATTCGTCGTACGGGTAAAATCATGGAAGTTCCTGTTGGTGATAGCTTGATTGGACGTGTTGTCGATCCGCTAGGTCGTCCAGTGGATGGTTTGGGTCCGATTAACACAGACAAGACTCGTCCAGTTGAAGCACCAGCTCCTGGTGTTATGCAACGTAAGTCTGTCTCAGAACCATTGCAAACAGGTTTGAAAGCTATTGACGCCCTTGTTCCAATCGGTCGTGGTCAACGTGAGTTGATTATCGGTGACCGCCAAACAGGGAAAACAACTATCGCAATTGACGCTATCTTGAACCAAAAAGGTCAAGATATGATTTGTATCTATGTAGCGATTGGACAAAAAGAATCAACAGTTCGTACACAAGTAGAAACACTTCGTCAGTACGGTGCCTTGGATTACACAATCGTTGTGACAGCCTCAGCTTCACAGCCTTCTCCATTGCTCTTCCTTGCACCGTTATGCAGGGGTTGCTATGGCAGAAGAGTTCATGTACCAAGGTAAGCATGTGCTGATTGTTTATGATGACCTTTCAAAACAAGCGGTAGCTTATCGTGAACTTTCTCTCTTGCTCCGTCGTCCACCAGGTCGTGAGGCCTTCCCAGGGGATGTCTTCTACCTTCACAGCCGTCTACTTGAGCGTTCTGCTAAAGTTTCAGATGAGCTTGGTGGTGGATCTATCACGGCTCTTCCATTTATCGAGACCCAAGCAGGAGATATCTCAGCCTATATCGCCACAAACGTAATCTCTATTACGGATGGACAAATCTTCCTAAGTGATAGCCTCTTTAATGCGGGTATTCGTCCAGCTATTGATGCGGGTTCTTCTGTATCTCGTGTTGGTGGTTCTGCTCAGATTAAAGCCATGAAGAAGGTTGCTGGTACTCTTCGTATCGACCTTGCTTCATACCGAGAGTTGGAAGCCTTCACTAAATTTGGTTCAGACTTGGATGCTGCTACTCAGGCTAAATTGAACCGTGGTCGTCGTACTGTAGAAGTATTGAAACAACCAGTTCATAAACCACTACCTGTTGAGAAACAAGTAACCATTCTGTATGCCTTGACTCATGGATTCTTGGATACTATATCAGTTGATGATATTGTTCGTTTTGAGGAAGAATTCCATGCCTTCTTTGATGCGCAACATCCAGAGATTTTGGAAACTATTCGTGAAACAAAAGACTTGCCAGAAGAAGCAGTCTTGGATGCTGCGATTACTGAGTTTCTCAACCAATCCAGCTTCCAATAAGAATAGAGGTGTCAGATGGCAGTATCTCTAAATGATATTAAAACAAAAATCGCCTCAACGAAAAATACTAGTCAAATTACTAACGCCATGCAGATGGTTTCTGCAGCTAAGTTAGGTCGTTCTGAAGAAGCTGCACGCAACTTCCAGATTTATGCTCAAAAAGTCCGTAAACTCCTTACAGATATCCTTCACGGAGATGGTGCTGGCGGATCAACAAATCCAATGTTGATTAGCCGCCCAGTCAAGAAAACAGGCTATATCGTCATTACATCTGACCGTGGTCTTGTTGGAGGCTATAACTCTTCAATCTTGAAGGCTGTCATGGAACTTCAACAAGAATACCATCCTTCAGGTGATGATTTTGAAGTCATCTGTATCGGTGGTATGGGAGCAGACTTCTTTAAAGCTCGTGGTATTCAGCCAATTTATGAATTGCGTGGTCTAGCCAGTCAACCAAGCTTCGATGAAGTTCGCAAGATTATTTCAAAAACCATTGAAATGTATCAAAATGAACTTTTCGATGAGCTCTATGTTTGCTACAACCACCACGTGAATACACTGACAAGTCAAATGCGTGTGGAGCAGATGCTTCCAATTGTCGACTTGGACCCAAATGAAGCAGATGATAACTACAGCTTGACCTTTTGAGCTTGAAACAAGTCGTGAAGAAATCTTGGATCAACTATTGCCACAGTTTGCAGAAAGTATGATTTACGGTGCTATTATTGATGCCAAGACAGCTGAAAATGCGGCAGGGATGACGGCTATGCAAACAGCGACAGATAATGCTAAAAAAGTTATCAATGATTTGACTATCCAGTATAACCGTGCCAGACAGGCGGCGATTACACAAGAAATTACAGAAATCGTAGCAGGAGCTAGTGCTTTAGAATAGGCTCTAGTCCAGCTCGTATGAAAATGAACTTATACTCAATGAAAATCAAAGAGCAAACTAGGAAGCTAGCCGCAGGCTGTACTTGAGTACGGTAAGGCGACGCTGACGTGGTTTGAAGAGATTTTCGAAGAGTATTAGGACCTAGTTGAGCTAGGAACCGACAGTATCTTATACAGAATAGGAGAAGTAGATGAGTTCAGGTAAAATTGCTCAGGTTATCGGTCCCGTTGTAGACGTCATGTTTGCAGCAGGTGAGAAACTACCAGAGATTAATAATGCACTTGTCGTCTACAAAAATGACGAAAGAAAAACAAAAATCGTCCTTGAAGTAGCCTTGGAGTTGGGAGATGGTATGGTTCGTACCATCGCCATGGAATCAACTGATGGCTTGACCCGTGGTTTGGAAGTATTGGACACAGGTCGTCCAATCTCAGTACCAGTTGGGAAAGAAACTCTAGGACGTGTCTTCAACGTTTTGGGAGATACCATTGACTTGGAAGCTCCTTTTGGTGAAGATGCAGAGCGTCAGCCAATTCATAAAAAAGCACCAACTTTTGATGAATTGTCTACCTCTTCAGAAATTTTAGAAACAGGGATCAAGGTTATCGACCTTCTTGCCCCTTACCTTAAAGGTGGTAAGGTCGGACTCTTCGGTGGTGCCGGAGTTGGTAAGACCGTATTGATCCAAGAGTTGATTCACAACATTGCCCAAGAACACGGTGGTATCTCAGTATTTACTGGTGTTGGGGAACGTACTCGTGAAGGGAATGACCTATACTGGGAAATGAAAGAATCAGGCGTTATCGAAAAAACAGCCATGGTATTTGGTCAGATGAATGAGCCACCAGGAGCACGTATGCGTGTTGCCCTTACTGGTTTGACAATCGCTGAATACTTCCGTGATGTAGAAGGTCAAGACGTTCTTCTCTTCATTGACAACATTTTCCGTTTCACACAAGCTGGTTCAGAAGTGTCTGCCCTTTTGGGTCGTATGCCATCAGCCGTTGGTTATCAGCCAACCCTCGCAACAGAAATGGGTCAATTGCAAGAACGTATCACGTCAACTAAGAAGGGTTCTGTAACCTCTATCCAGGCTATCTACGTGCCAGCGGATGACTATACTGACCCAGCGCCAGCAACAGCCTTCGCTCACTTGGACTCAACAACTAACTTGGAACGTAAATTGGTTCAATTAGGTATCTACCCTGCCGTTGACCCTCTTGCTTCAAGCTCACGTGCCTTGGCACCTGAAATTGTTGGAGAAGAACACTATGCAGTAGCTGCAGAAGTTAAACGTGTTCTTCAACGTTACCATGAGTTGCAAGATATTATTGCCATCCTTGGTATGGATGAACTTTCTGACGAAGAAAAGACTTTGGTTGCTCGTGCACGTCGTATTCAGTTCTTCTTGTCACAAAACTTCAACGTTGCAGAACAGTTTACTGGTCAACCAGGATCTTATGTGCCAGTAGCTGAAACTGTTCGTGGCTTCAAGGAAATTCTTAACGGTAAATACGATCACCTTCCAGAAGATGCCTTCCGTGGAGTAGGTTCAATCGAAGATGTTATTGCTAAGGCTGAAAAAATGGGATTTTAAGAGGTGATCTATGGCACATTTAACTGTCCAGATCGTGACACCAGATGGCCTCGTCTATGATCACCATGCCAGCTTTGTATCGGTACGAACTCTGGATGGTGAGATGGGGATCTTGCCACGACATGAAAATATGATTGCGGTTCTAGCAGTTGATGAAGTAAAGGTTAAACGCATCGATGATGATACTCATGTGAACTGGATTGCAGTAAACGGCGGAATCATCGAGATTGCTAAAGATGTCATTACCATCATCGCCGACTCAGCTGAACGTGCTCGTGATATCGATATTAGCCGTGCAGAACGTGCTAAACTTCGTGCAGAGCGTGAAATCGAAGAGGCACAAGACAAGAATCTTATCGACCAAGAACGTCGTGCTAAGATTGCGCTTCAGCGTGCCATTAACCGTATCAATGTCGGAAATAAATTATAAAATAAAAAAATGAACTTGTTTAATCAAGTTCATTTTTATTTTATCTTATACTCAATGAAAATCAAAGAGCAAACTAGGAAGCGAGCCGCAGGCTGCTCAAAGCACTGCTTTGAGGTTGTAGATAAGACTGACGAAGTCAGTCACATATATAATCCAAGGCGAAGCTGACGTGGTTTGAATTTGATTTTCGAAGAGTATTAGTCACCAAAACTGATACAAACTGCTTCTGGGACATGGAAGTCATTAGACAATTCTGCCAGTCTACCAGTTTCAGGATTGCGCTTAAAGACTGTCGCATTGTCAGAATCCTGATGAACTGCGATGAGAAATTCTTGATCAGGAGTCAAATCAAAGTCGCGAGGAGTTTTACCACTTGTAGGGACAAATTCAAGTAGTTCTAAACTACCGTCAGCGAGAATAGTGTATACCGCAATAGAATCATGTCCACGATTAGATGCGTAGAGATATTTTCCATCTTTTGATAAACGAATAGCAGCAGTACCATTAAATCCATCATAATCTTGTGGTAAAGTGGAGATGGTCTGCATGCGTTCAAATTCCCCAACACCGTCGTAAATCAATACTTCAATCGTACTATTCAATTCACAAATCAGGTAGGCAATCTTATAGTGATGATGGAAAACAAGATGGCGAGCACCTGCACCAGCTTGACAGTTATAAGTCGCGATTTTACATAGCTTGCCCTCTGCTGTCACATCGTAGCTAGTCACTTCATCAGTCCCCAAATCACAAGTCACTAAATATTGGTCTGGAGTCAAATCAGTGTAGTGGACGTGGGGAGAAGTTTGATTTGCATGAGGACCATTGCCACTATGTTGGTCCATGTCAGTCAATACAAGACTGCCATCCTCTTTTCGTTTATAGACCAAAACTTGTCCCTTGTGGTAGTTGGCACCATATATTAGGCCTCGTTTCTCATCGACAGCAACATAACAGTGAGGGGCACCCTCTTCGACTACATGATTTAGTAAAGTACCATCAGTCTGATAAGCAGCGATACCACCTTGACCGTCTTTACTACCTACTGAATAGAGGTGATTTTTTTGATCAAATGCAAGATAGGTCGGACTTGGCTCAACAGCAAATAGTTTAAGATTTGATAATTGTCCAGTTTCTGTATCAAAATCAGCTTGGTAAATACCTTGGGACGAACGACGAGTGTAGGTCCCGAAATAAATAGTTTCAATCATATCTATACCTCGAAATAAAGATGTTTCTATTATATCATAAATTAGGAGACCTGAAAAAATAGAGGGTAGAAGTATAGCAATTCTAAGTATAAAAGTAGTAAAAGACGTGAGCATGGTTTCGAGATATTCTCATCTTCCTTAAACGCTTTAAAAGCGGTTTATTCTTAGTAAAAATGGTATAATGAAAAGACAAAGGAAAGGAAGTAGATATGGAACAAAAAGAGAAACAGTTTAATCTATCTTGGTTTTTTAAGTGGTTTTTAGATAATAAAGCCGTCACTTTTTTCCTAGTAGCCTTGCTATTGGGACTCAATATTTTTATTCTCAGTAAAATCAGCTTTTTATTTATCCCTGTTGTGGATTTTCTATCTGTCGTTATGCTGCCTGTTATTTTGTCGGGCTTGCTTTTCTATCTTTTAAATCCTATTGTTGATTTGCTTGAGCGATACAAGGTAAACCGTGTTCTTGCTATTAGTTTGATCTTCGTAGTGATTGCTATTCTCTTGATTGTTGGACTAGCCGTTGCAATTCCAAATCTTCAACGTCAAGTAATTGTTTTTGCGCAAAATGTACCAAGTTATCTCGAAGATGCTGACAGAGTTATTAATGACCTTGTAACCAAGCGTTTACCAGATGATTTCAGACCCCAACTGGAACAGGTTCTTGCTAATTTTTCAACACAAGCAACTGCCTGGGCAAGTAATATTTCATCAAAAGCTGTGAACTGGGTGAGTGCTCTTATTAGCGGAACGTCACAAGTCATCGTCGCTCTAATTATCATGCCGTTTATGCTCTTTTATCTCCTAAGAGATGGAAAAGGTTTAAGAGATCATATCACTCAATTCTTACCAAATAAATTGAGAGAACCAGTAGGTAAGGTTCTTTCAGATGTCAATCAACAACTTTCTAACTATGTCAGAGGTCAAGTAACGGTTGCTATTATTGTAGCTGTCATGTTTATCATCTTCTTCAAGATCATTGGCTTAAGATATGCGGTGACACTTGGAATTACTGCGGGTGTTTTAAATCTCGTTCCTTACCTTGGAAGTTTCCTTGCCATGATTCCAGCCCTAGTCTTAGGTCTGATTGCTGGACCTGTCATGCTCTTAAAGGTTATCATCGTCTTTATCGTTGAGCAAACCATCGAAGGCCGTTTTGTTTCGCCACTGATTTTAGGTAGCCAATTAAATATTCACCCAATTACCATTCTATTTGTTTTGTTAACATCTGGCTCTATGTTTGGTATTTGGGGAGTATTGTTGGGAATTCCTGTTTATGCTTCAGCCAAGGTTGTTATTTCAGCGATTTTTGAATGGTATAAAACTGTTAGTGGTCTCTATGAGCTAGAAGAGGAGGTTGAAGGTGAACAATAGTCAAGAAATGCTTGAGGCCTTAAATCAGCAGGATTTAACAAGAGCTGAACATTATTTCCAAAAAGCACTTGTAGAAGACCCCGATGACCTACTGCTAGAGCTCGCATATTACCTAGAGGGGATTGGTTTTTATCCTCAAGCTCGTCAAATCTACGAAAAACTTGCTCCAGTATTTCCAGAGGTAAATCTCAATCTAGCAACTATTGCTAGTGAAGATGGTCAAATTGAAGAAGCTTTTGCTTATCTGGAAGAAATTCAACCTAACAGCGATTGGTATGTATCTGCACTTGTTTTGAAGGCAGATTTCTACCAAATGGAAGGCTTGACGGATGTAGCTCGTGAGAAGCTCCTAGAGGCGCGTAGCTACTCTGATGATCCTCTCCTAATATTTGGTCTAGCTGAATTAGATAGTGAGCTAGGAAATGATTTAGAAGCGATTAAGGGCTATGCCCAACTAGATAATCGCGAGCTATATGAACAGACTGGGATTTCAACCTATCAGCGAATTGGAACTGCCTACGCTCGTCTTGGAAAGTTTGAATCTGCAATTGAATTTTTAGAAAAAGCTTTAGAGTTAGAGTATGAAGATCAAACTGCTTTTGAATTAGCGAGTCTTTACTTTGACCAAGAGGAATATCAAAAAGCTGTCATATATTTTAAACAGTTGGATACTATTTCTCCAGATTTTGAAGGGTATGAATATGGCTATAGCCAGGCTCTACATAAGGAACATCAAACTGAGCAAGCCTTACAGATAGCTCAACAAGGTTTGGAAAAAAATCCTTTCGAGACACGTTTGCTACTCCTTGCCTCACAATTATCTTACGAATTACATCAACCCGAACAGGCGGAAGCTTATCTTCTTCAAGCTCAAGAAGATGCAGAGGATCAAGAGGAAATCTTATTGCGTCTAGCAACTATGTATCAAGAACAGGAACGTTACGAAGATATTTTAGCTTTAGAAGTTTATGAGCCAGAAAATCTCTTAACTAAATGGATGATCGCAAGGAGCTATCAAGAAACTGAAGATTTGGATGTAGCATTTGAATCTTATCAGGAATTGCTACCAGAATTAAAGGAAAATCCAGAGTTTTTGGAGCAATATATTTACCTCTTGCGTGAACTTGGGAAATTTGAAGAAGCTAAAGTCCAGATTCAAAGTTATCTCAACCTGGTTCCTGATGATATACAGATGCAGGATTTGTATGAACGTTTATTGTAATGTTAAAGTAGTCGTCTTACTAGGCGACTATTTTTATATTCATCTATAACACGAAGAAAATTACTGAAATTAGGTTACGAAATTCAAAGGATACAGTATGAATTTTTAGCATTTTTTTGATATAATTGTTATAGCTAAATTGAAAAACTCGCTTTATCAGTGAGACATAGAAAGATTTGAATTATGACACAAGTAAAAATTGTAACGGATTCGTCAGTTACCATTGAACCAGAAGTGGTCAAAGAATTAAATATTACCGTTGTTCCTCTCTCTGTAATGATTGATAGTGTTCTTTATTCGGATGCTGATCTTGAAGAAGGGGAGTTCCTTCGCTTGATGCAAGAGAGTAAAAATCTTCCTAAAACGAGTCAACCTCCAGTGGGACTTTTTGCTGAGATTTTTGAAGAGTTGAGTAAGGATGGTAGTCAGATTTTAGCGATTCATATGTCGCATGCCTTATCTGGCACTGTAGAAGCAGCTCGTCAGGGAGCCAGCCTATCGACTGCTAAAGTAACTGTAGTAGATAGTTCTTTACAGACCAAGCTCTCAAGTTTCAAGTTGTTGAAGCAGCCAAATTAGCTCAAGAAGGGAAAGACTTAGAAACAATCTTGGCGCATGTAGAAGAAGTCAAGAAAAATACAGAGCTCTTCATTGGTGTTTCTACCTTGGAAAATCTTGTTAAAGGTGGTCGTATTGGCCGAGTTACAGGTCTTTTAAGCTCTCTATTAAATATTCGAGTAGTCATGCAGATGAAGGATGATGAGTTGCAACCTATCGTGAAAGGACGTGGTTCCAAGACCTTTAAAAAATGGTTGGATGAGCTAGCTTCAAAATTATCAGAACGTTCTGTTGCAGAAATTGGAATTTCTTATTCAGGCACTAATGACTGGGCTAAAGAGATGAAAGAAGTCCTACAAGCCTATGTTGAAAAACCAATCTCTGTCTTAGAAACAGGTTCAATTATTCAAACTCACACAGGTGAAAATGCTTGGGCTATTTTGATAAGATATGATTCCTAAAAAAATAAAGAAAATCGCAAGAAATAGCGTTTTTGACTTGACCTATAAGAGATTTTAGGATATGATTGTAATTGTTAATTAGAAATTATTTGGAGGAATTATTAACATGGCAAACAAACAAGATTTGATCGCTAAAGTAGCAGAAGCTACAGAATTGACTAAGAAAGATTCAGCGCAGACAGTAGACGCTGTATTCGCGACAGTAGCTGATTACCTTGCGACTGGTGAAAAAAAGTTCAATTGATCGGTTTTTGGTAATTTCGAAGTTCGTGAGCGTGCAAAGACGTAAAGGTCGCAACCCACAAACTGGTAAAGAAATTACAATCGCAGACTTCAAAAAGTTCCAGCATTCAAAGCTGGTAAAGCTCTTAAAGACGCTGTTAAATAATGAATTTCGAAAAAGCCCGTCATATCAAGCATTTGAGCTTGTGTGACAGGCTTTTTTTCTTGTTTAGGGGGCATTTTTGGGGCAGGGGAGAACAGCCTCTTCTTTGCCAGTCAGGGACACCAATCTCTACCTATTGGTAAAATTATTGAAGCTGAGAAAGCTATCCAGAGCTAGGTTCGCAAAGGAAACATTCAAGTCCTTATCAATACAGTTGGTACTAAACGGAAAGCAGACAAGGATGGTGAGCAGAGTTTCTGAGCCCCTTATAGAATTTCTTGACAAAAGTTATGAAAGGGAATAAAATCTTGTCAAAGAAGTAAGGAGGAAATGAATATGATTATTTCAACTACGGGAATTGAAGGAAAGAAAATCCTAGCCTACAAAGGAATTGTCTTTGGTGAAGTAGTTGCTGGAGTTAATATGTTCAAAGATATGGCTGCTGGCTTTCGTAATGTTTTTGGAGGTCGAGCGAGTAGTTATGAAGGTGAATTGACTCAAGCTAGGGAAGAAGCTCTAGCAGAAATGATGGAGCGTGCAAGTGAACGTGGAGCAAATGCTATTATAGGCGTAAAAATGGACTATGAAACTTTAGGTGCTGAAAATGGTATGCTGATGGTCACCTGTAGTGGAACAGCAGTGGTGGTTGAATCTTAATTTTAGGAACAAAAAAAAGAACAGTTGGAACTGTTCTTTTTATGATTATTTGAGACCGTATTTTTTGTTGAAACGATCCACGCGTCCATCTGCTTGAGTGAACTTTTGACGTCCAGTGTAGAATGGGTGTGAGTCTGATGAAATTTCCACACGGATCAATGGGTAAGTTTCGCCTTCGAACTCAACTGTTTCGTTAGAGCGTTTTGTTGAACCGCTAAGGAATTGGTAACCAGTAGTTGTGTCCATAAAGACAACTGGGCGATATTCTGGATGGATATCTTTTTTCATTTTGCAATATTTCCTTTCTGCCATGGTCTCTTTGCGAGCCATAGATTGTTACCATACTAGTCTATCAGATTCTGATAAGTTTGGCAAGCTTTTTATCTATTTTTCAGCAAGTTTTTTAATTTTTGGTAGATGAGCTCATTCTCTTCTAAACTATAGGAGTTAGCACCACTTGCAAGGGGATGGCCACCGCCATCATGTTCTTTTGCAACACTATTGATTGGAACGAATTTACTGCGAAGCCGAACACGATAGTGGCCATCTGCTTGTTCTACAAAAATTCCCCATAGATTGACATCCTCAATACGACCTGGAGCTCCAACAATAGCAGCTGTTTCAGAATCAGTTATTTGGTAAGACTGGAGAAGTTCTTGGCTTAGAATCACACGGGCAACTCCATTTTCATCGACTTCTAGGTGATCATAGACATAACCTTGTAGTTTGGCAATTTTGAAACTAATCGTGTCCATTTTACGAGTTAATTCTGCATAGTCAAAATTATGTTCTCGTAGATGGCTTGCGATACGAAGAGTACGACTAGAAGTAGAAGGATATAAGAAACGACCAGTATCACCAATAATACCCGCACACAACAGTTTAGCAGCATAATCCGAAAGCTCAAGCTTTGTTTCTTCTGCAAAGAGGGCAATCATCTCACTAGCACTACTTGAATTAGTATCCACCCAGACCAAGTCCCCATAAACTTCATCATTTGGATGGTGGTCAATCTTGATAACAGTTTCAGCCTGTTGGTAACGCTTGTCATCAATACGAGCCGTATTGGCTGTATCACAGATAATTGCAAGAGCACCGTGGTAGTCACTATCTGAAACTTGATCCATCTTTGCAAGCCATGTTAGAGTTGGTTCATCATAACCGACTACCTTGATATTTTTCTCTGGGAAATGATGCTCCAAGAGAGCCTTCAGTCCGACCTGACTTCCCAAGGCATCAGGGTCTGGTTTCATATGACGATGAATGATAATGGTATCGTATTCTTTAATTTTTTTCTAAAATTTGGTGGCAAATCTCCATAAATAACCTCAATTCTTTCTCATTTCATTGTAGCACAAGAGTTTTTATTTTTAAAATGAAAAAGATGTGATATAATGGAGAAAAGATTAATTGAGGAGGACGATATGGCATTAGCAAAAATTGTATTTGCCAGTATGACCGGTAATACCGAAGAAATCGCAGATATTGTAGCAGATAAATTACGTGACTTGGGATTGGATGTCGATGTGGACGAGTGTACAACTGTTGACGCTTCAGACTTCCTAGAAGCAGATATCGCAATTGTAGCAACCTACACTTATGGTGATGGAGAATTGCCTGATGAGATGATGGACTTCTATGAAGACCTAGCAGATCTTAACTTGAATGGCAAAATCTATGGAGTTGTTGGATCAGGTGATACTTTCTACGACGAGTTTTGTAAAGCTGTTGATGATTTTGATCATGTATTTGCTTCTACAGGAGCTGAGAAAGGTTCAGAATCTGTCAAAGTAGATCTTTCTGCAGAAGAAGAAGATATTGAACGCTTAGAGCAATTCGCAGAAGAGTTAGCTGCTAAAGTAGGGTAAAGATCTGACTGTGCTGACTAAACAAGGTTAGTGCAGTCTTTTTCATTTCTTAGCAGTTTCTTTTTTGCGCCACTTTGAAGAAGACTTTTGTATAAAACCATGAAATAAAAAAGGAGACGAGATGGATTTGGAAGTTATTCGTCAACAGATAGATCAAGTTGACCAAGAATTAGTTGGCCTTTTAGAAAAACGTATGACCTTAGTAGATCAGGTGGCGACCTTTAAAAAAACTTCAGGAAAGCCAGTCTTTGATAGTAAAAGAGAGGGAATAATATTTGAGAAAGTAAGAAATCGGGTAGAGGATAAGCAGTATCAGGAGCCGATAGTTGCGACTTTTTCAGATATTCTCAAGCGGTCTAGAGACTACCAGGAGCAGAAACTCTTATGAAAAAAGAAAAATTTTACCCTCTAGGAATCTTTCTAGCTGGTATGCTGGGAGGAATTGTGCGTTTTCAGATTTCTACATGGTTGCCAGCTAGTCCAAGCTTCCCTTGGGGAACTCTTTTTGCTAACTATCTAGGAATTTTTGCTTAGTTTATCTTGTCAAAGGTTATCTGGTCTATAAGGGGACCAGTAAGGGTTTGGTTTTAGTACTGGGTACAGGTTTTTGCGGAGGTTTGACAACCTTTTCTAGTCTAATGCTTGATGCTGTAAAACTGCTTGATACGGGGCGTTATCTGAGTTTGGTCATGTATTTGCTTTTGAGTATAGGTGGAGGTCTTTTATTGGCTTATTGTTTAGGGAGGAAGAAATGGTAATCATTTATCTAGCACTTGCTTGTGGTGTCGGAGCACTTGTCCGTTATTTCCTGTCTAGTCTCAATCAAGAGAGGATTTTACCACTAGGTACACTTCTTGCAAATCTTCTAGGTTGTTTTTTAATTGGTTTATTCTATAATTATGTGGAAGATAAAGAGCTCTATGCTATTCTTGCTACAGGTTTTTGTGGAGGTCTGACGACTTTTTCGACCTTGAATGACGAACTCCAAAGGTTGCTAAGCGATAAGAAGATCTTTTATTCTTATTTAACTTTGACCTACCTAGGTGGTTTGGTTGCGATTTTTTTAGGAATTTTGCTATAAATTTCTTTACTTTTTTTTAGAAATTTGATAAACTGTATCTTGTGTGTAATGGACATACAAAAATACAGTTTATCCGCTGAGGAAGTTTCCTCAAGATTGACAAAGATAGGAGAATAAAATGAATCCATTAATCCAAAAGCTTGACTGAAGGTCAACTTCGTACAGATATCCCATCATTCCGTCCTGGTGACACTGTTCGTGTACACGCGAAAGTTGTCGAAGGTAACCGTGAACGTATCCAGATTTTTGAAGGTGTTGTTATTGCACGTAAAGGTGCTGGCATCTCAGAAAACTACACAGTTCGTAAAATCTCTAACGGTGTAGGTGTTGAACGTATCTTCCCAATCCACACTCCACGTGTTGAAAAAGATCGAAGTTGTTCGTTACGGTAAAGTACGTCGTGCGAAATTGTACTACTTGCGTGCTCTTCAAGGTAAAAGCGACTCGTATCAAAAGAAATCCGTCGTTAATTCGACCAAAAAAACTCTGCTCATTCGGCAGAGTTTTTCTCTAGCTCCCTTTAGTTCAATGGATATAACAACTCCCTCCTAAGGAGTAGTTGCAGGTTCGATTCCTGCAGGGGGCATTTTTAGAAATGTAAACAAATACAAAGAATATTCAAAGTGTTTATTTAATGGCTTTTTTTCAACAATTTCATTTTTTTAAAAAATAATTTAGTATTTTTTTAATTTTTTTTGAACAAATTTTTGAACAAATTTTTGAACAAAAAAATAATTTTCACTCAATGAATATAGAATAAAAGTAGATCAGGATGCTGGTCTATTTTTATTTTGTATTTACTGATATAAAAAAAGTTGAATTGTCTTTCTAATAGTGATACAATAGATATACAATAAGAAAAGGAGAATTGCTATGTCACAAATTGCTGTAAGAGTAGATGATAAATTAAAAAAAGATGCGACTGAAGTTTTTAGTGAATTGGGTTTAGATATGACAACTGCTGTGAAGTTGTTTTTTTAAAAACAAAGTGTGTTGACGAGAAGTATTCCTTTTGAGTTGAAACTTAATGCAGATTATGAAATTGAGTTAGAAAAATGGTGATTATATTCGTACAAGAAGTCTAGATGAATATAATGAAGTTACTCAAAAATGCTTTCAAAGAGAGTATAGAGAAATATGAAAATGAAGGAATAACAAAATGTTCTGAAAGTGTAGATGATTATTTTGAAAGAATGGTAAGAGAAAATGCTTAGTTATGAGTTCTCGAATAGATATAATAAAGATTTGGCTAAAAATAATTAAGCGTGGAATAGATGTAACTCCTATCAATGAAGCTGTTAAAAAGATAATAAATGATGAAGAATTGGGTTATGAATATAAGAAGCATGTTTTAGAGCCTAGAAAAAAAGAATACCGAAGTTATGGGAAATTCATATTGGTGGAAGAAAGTCTGATTTACTTATGATTTATTATTATTTAGAGAGAGGTACTCATGTTGTTTTTTTGAACGTGTAGGTACTCATTCGGATTTATTTTAAGGAGATAGAATATGGAAATTAAAGAAATAAGTTATCAGGATAGAGTTCCCAAAAACATGATTTCAAAATTTAATTATTTTGTGAGAGATTTTCTGAAGGAGTATTCGGATCAGCTAGAAGAAATGGAAGCTGGTTCAGATATGACAGTTAAGAAAGAATACGAAGCTGATTTAGAAGTTTATTTTGTTGAATTTGATTTCAATAAAAAAGGTGGGGGATTTTTTACAGGTCATTTAGAAAATGAATTGTTTGTGACTTGTAATGGTGAGTTTTGGGGAGATGTTATTTTAGAGTAAAAGGTGAAGGAAAATCACATATTCCTGCTTATGTAATTAGCTTTTTTGGTCAAAATGGGCAATCTGGTATTTAAAATTTGTTCGGAAATAGAAAAAATAACACTATCATTAGATAATGTTATTTTTTTTGTTTTCATTATAAAAATTTGTAGCTATTTCTTTAACGTAGTTTTCATAGCTGGCTGAAATTTCAGCATTTTTTTAAGGTAGTCTTGATAGTTGAAGTGTTCATCTATTGGATATTCACTATTCACTAAACTCATAAAGTCAAGGATTCTCCCTTTTTCACTATCATTTTCTATGTATTTTTTAAAGGTATCAATTTGAGAAAGTGAATTGTTGCAATCATCATTGATTAAATGGTGTTTTTTTCATGAAGAAGTACATTTATTTTTTTTCAATATCGCTTGTGTCGGAACGAAGAAAAAAATAAAGTGCTGGTTATTTACAAGAACATATCTTCCTTTAGAGTTTAAGTTTTTTTAAGAGTGATCACTTTACAATTTAATTGTTCTATCTCTTTTATAACTTTATTTAGGTTCATACTTATTTTTGTTTGCAAAATAGTCTTTTAGGAAGTCTTTGATGATCTCTCTATCGTTATCTGTGATTGGTGTACCATCATAAGCGACTGAATTATCAATAGCGTTGTCTATATCAATTTCTAAGTCGAGATCAGGAATATCTGTTTTTACCTAGTAAGTAGTCTATTGAAACATTGAAGTAGTCTGCTAGTTTCTCCATTGTTTCGAGGTTCATTTTCTTTTTACCACTTTCAAATTGTTGATAAGCAGGTTGAGAAATATTTAAGAATGTAGCAATATCTTTTTGAGTTAATTTTTTTCTTTTTTTCGTAGCTTTTTTTAGTCTTTCAATAAACATGATTTATTCCTTCAAAAAAATTTTTTTAAAAAAATTTAAAAAAAGCGTTGACAAAAATAAGCTATAGGTTATATAATAGATACATAAGCAATAGCTTATAAAAAAATAAGTAAAAAAACTTTATTTAATCATAACATTTTATAGGAATTTGAAAAATCCTGAATACAACTTAAAAGACAAATTTTAATTTTCAGTATTGAATGTTGTTTCAAGAAACTAGAACTTGTAACTTTAAGTAGTATGATTTTTGATTAAACATAAAAGTTAAGTGAACTTTGAAAATTAAATAAAAAAACGTGTCAGGCAATGATAGACACTGACCAAACACGAATATAAGAATTTAGCAATTTAATTATACGTAAATTTTGGGAAAATGTCAAGTTAGGTCTGTTCGTTGGGTTTTTCGTCCTTTCGCCTTAGTAGATAAGAAAAGGGAACTGATGGCTGTGGTGCAGTCAATGATACTTCGTAGAAGGTAGCTAGAGTGAGATAGTGAGGTCTATGTCGTATGGTCGGTGTGTGAGAGTAAAATCTTGCTAATGCCTTTGGGTAAGGAAGAGGGGGTATTGAGTTATCCTTAAATCTGTGACCTTGGCGAAGGGAGTAAGCTATATAGCTGAAAGTGTGCGAAGATAAGAGCATACAAAAAAATAGTAACAAGAAAAGGCTTTGAAATATAAGCCTTTTTAATTTTACTCAAAAAAACAAAATTAACAATAATTTGATTTTTATAATTCAGGTTTTGTCCTGATAAAGATTGAAAGTATTGTTAGTTTTCACAAAGGAATATAAGTAGTATTCTTTTATGCAAACTAACAATATGAGTAGAGAATAGAAAAGAGGAAAGATGGATATTTGGATTTACCTATCAAGAATTGGAATACTATTGTCTGTACTTATTTTATTTATGTTTTTGATTTATTGGATGTTTAGTCATTTGATAATTCTGCTTGTATTTGTATTGTTTGTGGTTTTCTTTGCGATTTTTCACATGGAAGTAGAAAGGAAAAAGGATTTATGTTGAATGTATCAATGGCTCTTCGTTTGTATCGAGAGAAGAATAATAAGTCGGAAGATGATTTAGCAAATTATCTAGGTATTCAAAAGAAAGCATATAAACGCTATGAAAGTGGAGATCGTGAGCCTAGTATTGATAAACTCTATAAGTTGGCAAAGTATTATAATTGTATGATAGATGATTTTATCAATGTTGATGAAAAATTCACTGTGAAGCGTGAAGAAGTTTTGTCAACAAAGGATTTAGATAATCTTGGTTGTCACCATCAATTTTCTCATGGGTTGGTAACAATGTTGACAGAAGGTAAAAGCCATGAAGAAATGATTCGGTTTATTAAAGATGATAAGACTAAGTATGTTTTAAAAATCTGAAGTAAAACAGTATTTATTGGATTTGGCAGATAAGATTGATAAGAATTAGAGGAGAGGTGAGTAAAATCGTATCTGTAGAATGGAAAGGAGAAGATGATGTAAAAACATATTCTGAGGAATGGATCAGGAAGGAATATTTGAGAATATACACTAGATTCTGCTGGAATTTGAAAATATATGCTCATGTAAAAAGGGGCGCTGATGTTTATGTATCATCAAAGAAATGTTGTGAAGATTTATATAGAAGATTGTATGCAATGGGGCAACTAACGAATAGATATTATCAGAAGATTGATCAGAAGATTGATCGTACATATAATTGTTTTTTAGAAACAGGGGTGATTAAGGAGTTTTAGTTGGAGGTTATGGTATGAAATTGTATCCTTGTAAAAAATGTGGTGGAACAGTAGCAGTTATGAAACAAAAGATGTCTGGTTTCTCGCATTATAGAGTAAATATTGATGGGAGTGTTGAAGATAATAGTGATATGTATGATGATTTAATGGTTAAGAATTGTTGGAAAAAATATAGATGTGAAAATTGTGGTTCAGTTTTGCCTGTTACATGGAGTGATTAAGGAGTTTTAGCAAAAAGTAGATAAGTTAAAGTATATTTGGTATAATGAATTTAATAGTTCTAAAGGAGAAAATGATGAAAATTAAAGGTTCGATAGCATTACTTTCAACGGTAACATTACTTGCATTTAGCAATAATGTAGTTCATGCTGATTCTGCAAGAGAAGCAAGAATCGCTCAACTAGAGAAGCAGAAAGATAGTCTTTATAAGGCAAATGGTTCTAGTGGATTTGAAGCAGGTGGGCGCTGGTATTCTTTGAAGGAAAGTGAAAACAAGATAAAAGAATTAGAACAGCAAGTAGCTCAGTTAAATGTACCTTATTCAGAAAGGAATACAGTTAAAGTCAGTGCTGAGTATGCAAAGGCTCTAAAAGATTATTTCAACTATGATAAAAGTGAAGCTGAAAGAGATCGAGCAGAACAAATTTTGAAGTCAGAAAGTAGTAAGCTACGTTCACAAGAAGGAAATTATATTTCTAGTTCTTCTGATCAAGTTGAGGTTTATGATGTAAATAATCTTCCTAAAGAAGTTGTAGTTGAATTGAATTACTTTGCTTTGGATATGCTTAATCAAGTTCGTAGTCAAATGGGGTTGCCACAAGTTTCGTTAGCAACTTCATCTATTGATTTTTCTGATAAACTTTCAAAAAAAGTCCGTGAAGCAAATAGAAGTGTTTTTGATTGGCATTATGTAAAAGGTATCAATGATGTAGCTAGAGAATATGGTTTGCCTACTTCAAGCAGGGAAGATGAAGTAAGTGAATATGGAAGTCAGTTCTATGAAAACAGCTTTGGTTTTAGTGGTGTTTCAAGAGAAATGACTAAAGCTGAGATGAAACAGTGGATTTATAATTCTATCTTGAATTTCTTGTTTAATGGGACAGAGTTCCTTCATGCCCAATCTATAGCTGGTGTGAATTATGGGGTAACAAATAAAAATGAGTATCTTGGACTATCATTTCATTATTTAAAAGATGGAGTTGGGATCAGTTATATTACGGTTAGTGATGCTGATCTTTCTAAAGCAACAAAGAGTGTTTTCAATACTTCTAGTCCGTCAAACACAACAGAAAGCAATCGACAAGCAATTTTAGCTAAGAAATCAAAAGAATTACAAGATGAAAAAAGTAAGTATGAGAAGTTACAGAGTGCTTATAACGACTATAACAAAATCTCTAAGGAAATTGATTCTCTAAAGGCTCAGGAAGAAAAGGAGAAACAAGAAAAAGCTAAGAAGGATAAGGAAAAACAAAATACAACTCCTGCTAAGCCATCTAAACCCTCTCAAAAGGAAGATACGAATAAGCCGAATAAACCTTCACAAAAACAAGATACGAATAAACCGAGCAAACCTTCTCAGAATCAAAGTAAACCTTCATCAAGTAAGGATGGCTGGGTTAAGGAAAATGGTTCATGGTTCTTTTATAGAAACAATAAACGTGTGACAAATACATGGCAAGGTTCATATTACTTGAAGTCTGATGGTAAGATGGCAGAAAGTGAATGGATTTATGATTCAAGCTATAAAGCGTGGTATTATTTAAATCAGATGGTGTTTATTCACGAAGTGCATGGCAAGGTTCATATTATCTGAAATCTGATGGTAAGATGGCAGATAAAGAATGGATTTATGATTCTAATTATGGTTCATGGTTTTATTTGAAGCAAGGTGGAACGTATGTAAATAATCAATGGTATAAAGTCAATGGACTTTGGTATTCTTTCAAGTCTGGTGGTTATATGGAAAGAAATACTTGGAAGGGATCATATTATTTGAAGTCTAGTGGGGCTATGGCTGTTAATGAATGGATTTATGATTCTTATTATGGTTCATGGTATTATTTGAAATCAAATGGAGTATATGCTCGTAATGAAGTGATTAACGGATATAAATTTGATTATTCAGGTAAATGGGTATAATGTTAGAAAGTCAGTTTTAACTGGCTTTTTTTATTTGTAGAAAAAAGGAGAAAAAATGATTTTAGTGGTTTATAAACGATCTCGTTCACCCTCATAGAATTGGGATTGTAAAATTGAATTTTTGTTTATAGAAAAGGAGAAAAAATAGATGTTAAAGACACAAGAATTTAAGGCTTACGGTTCAATCCGTAAAATGAAGGGGTATGGTGCATGTGGTGTTATCCTTGCGCTTGCAATGTTGGGAATGGTATTTTCATCCACTGCATCTGCTGACGAAGTATCAGTAAATCCTTCTGAAAAAAAAATGGTTTTGGAAGTACCGATTGTTCATGATAAACTTGATAAAGCTGTTGCAGAAGCGAAAGAAGCTGGTGTTAAAGTTGATGTTGGTGCTGTTGAAGATAAGGGAGTGGCAACTACTGATACAGTAGCAGGTAAGCAGAAAGAAATTGAAGCAGATTATGCTAAACAGGAAAAAAATATCAAAACTGTGACGGTTGATTATTCTTCTAGGGTAGATAAAACTACTAAAGAACGTGAATTGATCGAGAAAGAAAAATAAGGATAAAGAAGATGCTTTTGAAAAAAAGCTGTAAAAGATCATGAAGCAGAAGTTAAACGTATTGAAGCTGAAAACGAAGCTATTCTTGCTGATAATCTTACGAAGCAAAAAGAAATTAAAGCTGAAAATACACGAATTGAACGTGATAATGCTAATAAGTTGGCTGATTATAATCAAGCTAAATTGGCTCAAGAAAATGCGAATAAGCAGATTGAAACTAGCAATAAAAATGCTCTTGACAAGTATGATACTCAGTTAGCCAATTATAAAAAGGAACTTGCTGTTTATAATAAACAGAAAGAAGAACTAGCTAAAAAAGGATTGAAAGCTGAAAAACCTCATATTCGAGTTTATGGTGATTATAATGAGTCGCAACGTGGTAGTGTAAATTATTATAAAGATTTGACTGCTTTATTTGAAGGTGTTGATGGGTTGACTTCTGTTAAGGATTATATTGGTTTGCATTCTGATACAACGATTACTGGTAGTCGTGATGGATTGGTTGCAAAGAATGATAAATTTTTTGCTGAAATTGTAAATCCAAAGGCAGGTGATTCATTCACGCTTCACAATGTTGCTGAAAGTAAAGATGGTCAGAAGATTTCTGCACGTTTTACATTTAAGAGTGCTGAGCCTGAATGGGTGAAAGATGGAAAATCGCTCAGTTCAACTAAAGTTTTTATTAACAAGGATAATGGTAGTGGTTCTTTCAATTTTGTTTTTGGAAATTTAGTTCAATTTGATACAAAAATTGATTTATTCTATAAAAAGGCTGGTAAAGAAGTTGTGATGGCTATTGCATCAATGTTTAACGATATTGATTATGGTCAGGAATTGAGTTTGATTTATCAAGATGGTTCTGAAGGTATTGTGTTAAATCCTGATGGTTCAGATGTAAAGAAAGTTAGTCGTGATGGGCGTACTTATTATAAAGGTGAATATAAAACTCCTTGGACTCATGATGTGCCTGAATTGGGAGTAAAAGCTGGTGATCTTGGATATGATAATGTTAAAGATGAAGCTGATATTCCTCGTGGTTCGATTCTTTCTGTAGGTTATGGTTCTACTTTAAATTTTGCTTATCATAATGGTCGAGGAGTTCATAATGATAAAGAAGCAGACGACAAGCGTAAGGAAGTAAATGCTAAGTTTTCTTCTGCAGGTAAGGAACTTCCATCAGATGAAACAATTTTCACTGACTATGGTTGGGCTGTAGGTATCTTTGGTAAGGCAAGTGCAACAGTACCAATCAATATTTTGATTAAACCTCCTGTTAAACCTGAATTGAAACAAAAGGATACCAAGGAAATTCCTAAACCTAAATTGGAGAAACCAAAAGAGTTTGTACCTCGTACAACACTCCCAATTCCACCTGCTCCGACTCCACCAGAGAAGAAAAAAATTCCTGTAATGCCTTTAGTTCCTACTGTAAAAGTGAATTATTCACGCTTGCGTGTAAGTCCTTCAACTCCAAAACCTGTGAAGGCTATCAAAGATACTTATGAGCGTAGTATTGATGGTTCAAACACATTTGATAAAAATGTGAAATTCAGTTTGACAACTGATTATAAACCATATTCAACATTTACTACTGATGCTAAAACTTATGGTAAAACATGGGCTATGGTTGATGATGTTCAAGATGGTGCATATCAAGTAGATGAAAGTAAAATTACTATGAAGGATTCTACTGGTAAAGACGTTAAAGCGCTCTTTAATATGTATCATGTTCTTTCTGAAAAAGAACGTACAAAAGAAATTCAAAACATTTTGAAAGAAGCTGGTTTGACACCTAAAGGCGAGTTTTACCTTTGGGTAGCTAAAGATTCGGCTTCATTCTATAAAAACTATGTGAAACAAGCTAAAAATATCACGATTGATCTTCCTGCTCGTTTATTGGTAGAAAAAGGACAGATTGTTAAAAATGATTTCCATCAAATTGATTTTGGAAATAGCTTTGTTTCTAATTTGGTAACTGTTGAAGTTCCTGATATTAAACCTGAAAAACATGCTGTGGATCAAAAAGATGATAAGAAGATTCGTGATGGTCAAGAAATTCAGATTGGCGAATACCTACGCTATCTTTTGGACGGTGTGACCGTCCCTAGTAAGCACGATACACTTTATCAGTATGATGGAATTGATATGCTTGATACGAAGCATGATAAATATACAGGTAACTGGTCAGGAATTATTCGTGGTACAGAATACGTTGCTGAAAAAGAGCTTACATTGCCTTATGATGTAGTGCTTAAAGATGGTAAATTGGTTAAGGCAGGAGATAAGATTGCTAAAGGCTCTGTCTATGCCTTCCAATTTGAGTTTGACCAAAGCACAAATTCTGAGTTCATCAAGAAGATTGTTAAAGTTTCTTGGAATGAAAAAGACGGTAAGTGGGCTTACACTATTGACAAAGAGTTCTTGAATTCTCTAGGTGTTCAAGGTACGTTTGACGCTAATTTTTATATTGAAGTTGAACGTATTGCAAGTGGTGATGTTGAAAATACATTTGTAAATATTGTTAATGGTCAAGAAATGAAAGCTAAGGTTGTAACTCATACTCCTGAGCAACCTAAACCACAAGAACCGAAAAAACCATCTTTCCCGAATACTGGTACAGCATCTAGTATGCTTGGTTATGTTGGAAGTGGAATCTTGTCTATGTTAGGTTTAGTAGGGATCAAGCGTAAAAAAGATTAAGATAATGTTGTTAGGACGATAATAAAACAGGAATTATCGTCCTTTGTTCTTTTAAAAAGAAAAAAATGTAAATAGAAAAAGGAAATATAAAAAAATGAAAAATCGAAAAATTTTAAATTCAATCCTGAAGCTATTGGGAAGGCAAATTATGTACGTTCTGAAAAAGCACCTTCTATTATTGAAGGTAAACCTTTTGATGGAACACGACATATTGTGATGAATGCGAAACATGGTATGTTTTCAATCATTACTCCAAAAGATATGGCGACATATCAAGTAAATGAGGAAGTTGAAGCTATTGAACCAATTTTCTTGGAAGATTATGTTGAAGGTACAAATTTTTCTGCTTCAACAAATGTATTGGCTAAAGGACTTAAACGTGTAGGGGGTAACAAATAATGGCTAAAAAAATGGACTTGAACTTGGACAACGTGTAGAAATTTTCTCAAAGAAATATCGTATTTTGAATGATCTTTTGTTGAATCCGAAGGAAATTTTGGGTACTTGTAAATTTATTAAGAATGAAGGTGCGCAATTTGTAAATGTTGATCTTGAAACTGGTGAAGGTGATTATGATGGTGTTGAAGTCCTTGTATATTCAGAAGGACAAGAAGATACTGTTTTTTTAAAAGTGACAGAACAATCAGAAGAAGAAATCAATGCTTTGAATCTTGGCTATCAAGAAGCTATTGATTTTGATACTTTGCTGGTTGCTTATCATGGTATGCGTAAGGCAGATCGTAATCAAGTAGAGCCGAACAAGCACCGTTTTGTGTTTGTAGTTGATAAACTTAAAAAAGTTGGTGGAAGTCAACCTAAACAAGAACAGAAACATGAACAAAAACAAGAACATAAAGGATAAGTTCTAAAGGAGAAAAAGATATGGGGTTATTTCCTGTTTATAGAGGAGTTAGAATTTTTCCGTTTATGGAAAAATTAAGATACTTTATCTTTTCTTTTTTCTTTTTGTTGTTTAGTCCAATATTAGGATTTTATATTTATCAAAATTTAGAAAAACTAAAAAATGCTGATGTTCCTTCGATAGTGATTGTCAGTTTGATGGTTATAGTATTTAGTTTGATTAGTCTTTATTTAACTTGGCTTTCACAAGAACGGGTATTTTATTTTCAAAAGAGGGAAAGGGAATCTAAGCTAGCTTTCTTTTTGAGGGAAAATGGTTATACTTATACTAAAAAGGTTAAGACTGATTCAGGAACTAGAGATAAGGTTGTTTTTCCTGTTGTTTATATGAAGCAGAATCGGTATGATTTGGAAATTGCTTTTAAAATGGCTGGGAATAAGTTTCAAGATAAGTTTAAGAAGATTGGTTCAGATTTAGAAACAACCTTTTTTATGGACTTTATAGAAGTTCAGGATGATATTAAATTTAAAACTTATAAACTTGCATATTCTGCGTTTTTGAATCGTATTAAGGTAACTGATGTCAACTATTCTGATAAGGGTATTCAACTAATGAAGAATCTCTATTGGAATCCTATTGATGATCCTCACTTGCTTGTTTGTGGTGGTACTGGTGGTGGTAAGACGGTACTATTAAGAACATTGATTCGTGCTATGGCGAAAGTTGGAGTAGTGGATATATGTGATCCAAAACAAGCTGACTTTGTGACAATGGCAGAACAGAGGGCTTTTGAAGGTCGTATTTCTTATGAGGTTGAAGATATTGTTTCTATGATTGAAAGAGCAGTTCAAATTATGTTCGCTCGCTATGCTTATATGCGTAAAATGCGTGAAGAAAATGGCGACAAGGATTTGAAGAAGTTTTTTGAATATGGACTTGAACCTTATTTTTTAGTTTGTGATGAATATAATGCCTTGTGCGCTATGCTTGATTTTCAGACAAGACAGCGTTTAGATAATGCTATGGGTCAATTTTTGCTTCTAGGAAGGCAAGCTGGGTGTTTTGCGACTATTGCAATGCAGAAGCCTTCTAGGGAAGATTTAGGCTCTAAACTACAAGCGAACATTAACTTTCGTATTTCTGTTGGTCGATTGGACGAGGTTGGATATGATTTAGCCTTTGGAGAAGTCAATAGAAATAAGGAATTTAAGTATGTGAAATATCTTGCAGGTAAGCGTGTTTATGGTCGTGGATATGCTAGTGTTTATGGAGAAGTGGCAAGAGAGTTTTATTCTCCCTTGCTTTCAAAAGGGTTCTCTTTCTTTGATGAATATGACAAGATTGAAAGAAGGGAAAATCCCTTCAATCCTTTAGAAAATCCTAGTGCTGTACTTTCAGAAGAAGAAAAACAAGCATTGCAGGAAGAAATGCAAGTTAAAGAAGAACTTGATAAAGGAATGGTAAAAATAAAGAAAACTAGTCCTGAACTTGTTCAAGAATTGCTTTCCAGCAAACAAGAAGAAAAAGAAGTAGATGATGTTCCTTTGATGAAAGCAAGTGAGTTTTCTAATAAAATCGGTGTAAGTTTTTCATCTGTTCAGAATCTGTTGAAAAAATTGGAAGGACTTAATAAAATAACGATTTTAAAAGAAGATGGGCTAATTGTCCTGGATCGGTCACAAATTATTTTGTTGACTGATTTATTTGAATTAAAGGAAAGTGGAAGTCAGAAGTGGTCTGAAATTTTGGAAGATTTCCCTTTTGATGAATATGGACTATGAGAATAGGGGGGGATCCCCTTTTCTCTATTTTATGGATATTGGTATAGTCTAGCACTCTAGTAGCTAGTAGCAGAAGCGAGGAAGCGAAGCGACGAGCGCCTGCGCTCACTAGCGCTCACTAGAGTGCTAGACTATGCTAATGAACCCACCTATTCTAATAGGTGGGTAACAAAAGTTACAAAATGCACTTCACGCTTACAGCGACAAGGGTTGCACTTGTGTCCCTTTTGAGTTTTTTTGTGTCCCTTTTGCTAAAAAATGGAGTTTTGAAGGAGAAATGGAAGGAAAAGAGTTAAAAGATTTTAGAAATGAGCGAAAAATGACTAGAAAAGAGTTATCCATTAAGACTGGTATTCCTGTTTCTACTATAAAGGCTTATGAGAACGGTTATAGGACTTTGAAGAAAGAAGATTTCTTAGAGATAAAAAACCATTTTAGTTTGAAAAAGTGTGATACAGAATTGACAAGGTATATGATAGACTATTTCAGATTTACGCTTCACAAAGAGAATGATGTTTATTATGTAGCTAAAGAATTCTTGGATTTGATATTATGTTGAATCCTGAAACAACTTCATTTATGAAATATGAATTGTTGTATCGTTATGGCGATATTTGGTTTTTTGGTTTTAATTCTTCGTATAGCGAAAATGGAGAAGATAAAAATAGAATTACAATTCAGTTGAGTGGTCAAGGTTGCAGACAATTAGAAATGTATCTTGAAAGTAAAAATATAACGTGGATTGACTTTATAAAAAGGTTTCAAAAACGATATGGCGATAATTTTAGTGTTACTAGAATAGATATAGCAGTTGATGAAATGGCTAGAGAAGATACGAAAGAAAATTTTGATTTATCAACACTAGTAACAAGGTATTATAAACAAGACATTGTTTCGCCCTATTTAAAAAGTTTTTCATTTGTGGGTGGTGGTGGATTTGATTTTGAGAATCCACTGGAAACGGAAAATAGACAAGGCTTATCAATATATCTTGGTAGTAGGCAGTCTGAAATGTATTTTAACTTTTATGAAAAGAGGTATGAGATAGCGAAGAAAGAAGGAATAAGTGTATTAGATAGTGTAAGGTTATTTGGAATATGGAATCGTTATGAAGTTCGATTTTCACAAGGTAAGGCAAGGTCATTCATTTCAGAAGTTTTGGCTGGTGCTGAAATTGCTGAATTAACAAGGTCAATATTTCAAGGAGCGATACAGATATATGATGGTACTGATGAACATGGATTTAGGAAGTTTGATAGTAAATGGCAAGAATTATTTGGCAATAATGAAGCTATTAGGCTATCGGTTAGTCCTGAGCCATATTCAGTTGATAGAACGATTAGATGGTTGGTAGAAAGAGTTTCCAATTCATTGTTATTCGTATCTGAAATTGATCGGTTGTTTCTGCAAGAAAATATGAAGAAGATAATGGAAGCAGGTGAACTAACTTCACGACAACGAAAAGAATTAGAACTTCTTCAAAGTCAGTTAGGAAGGGTAGGATGATTGAGTATAGACAAATTGAGAAGATTGTATATTTAATTCCTGCAAGAAACTTCTATGATGGTCTAACAGATAGTAAGGTAGCAAGAGATTATCAAGCCTATATTGAGTTTCAATCTCAAACCTATAAGCAGACAAGGAAGCGAAGTGATTGGGTTAAGTTGAAACGATTGATTAGAGATTATGAAACATACCTAGCAGGACAAGTAGATGTTAAGAGGAAGTTACTTTGGTTTGGATTGTTAAGAAGGAGTAAAGAAGAAATGGAAATGGAGTGTTTAAAATTGATTGAACGATTTCATTTAGAGGAATGGATGTAAAAATGGTAAGGGAGAAGATTGTATTCTTTTTAAGGTTTTTATTATTTGCCTTTAGAAAGATTGGCTTGAGTGTGTTTCTAACAATGATTGCATTTTTTTGATTACAGAAAAATATTAGCTTTTTCTATTTTTCGTTTTTTTGGTATTCTTACATTTTTGGGAATGGTTTTAGATAATATGTGATTTTTTTGTTTCGTTAGATTGGTTATTTGGGAGAGGATAGATGAAAGTTAAGAAACGTTCTCCAGCTTTATAGATGAATATATAAAAAAGCTAAAGAAGAAAAGAGGTATAAAAAAATGGCTTTACAAGGAAAAGATAAACAAATTATTGAATTGTCGAATGAACTTGCGAAAAAGTTAAAAGATCAAGAATTTAAGCAAGCGTGGACTATGGCTGGTGAATTGAGTTCGCTTCTTAAAAATGATGAAGAATTGCAACTATCGTATCAAGTTATTGAATGTCTTAAGAAAGACCTGTCTAGTTACTATGCGATGAATAAGGAATTGAACAAGGTAACAACTCGTGCCTTTGCGATTGGTTCTAGCTTTGAACGTTCAGCTTCAATTTAGTTGAAATGATGAAGGAAGTCAAATATGGCTTCCTTTTTTATTTGGAAGGAGAAAAAATGAGTATTAAAGTCGTCTATGATAATTTTTCTGATGTGTGTAAATATTACACTTTTGGAAAAAAGTTGCTTGATGAACCTGCAAAGATTATTGAACGATTAGATGAACACTTTGACGGTGTAGAGTTTGGACAATTTGATGGGTGCAATCCTGACAATGTATATGTCAATTCGTTTACAGAAGTTGATACGCAGGAAGCATTGATTGATTTTGCTGGTATTTTGGATCGTGGAGAATATGAGCAGTTAGTGAATGAAGATCGTTTGTCTGCTTATGTAGAAGAACATGAAGAAGAAATTGCTAGTCGTTTAGGAGATTCCTATGTGTTTCTCGGTCATGAAGGCGATAGCTGGTATTTCTTGCAATAGAAAATGGCTGGTGCTGAATATGGATTCAAGAGTTTTAATTAAGAATCCCTAAAAATGGAAGGCAGGCTTGGTTTAGCTTGCCTTTATATTTTGGAAAGTTGTCTGTGATTGGTTTGAGTGGTTCTTATGATGAACAGATTGAAATTGTTGATTATGAGGGTACTTCATTCATTGGATATGGTGTTTTTACTGTTGCTGACTTGGAACAGTTAAATAAGCAGGTAGAAGGTTGATTAAGGAGAAAATTAAAAATGGATTTAATGGCTTTAGTTGTTTGTAAGGGAATCGCTAGACGAGTTTTGCTTCCGATTTCTAGTGAAGAACTTGCTGAACGTTTTGGCTATGAAGGTCAAGAAATTGAGGTTACGTTTGATTCGATTGAGGGATTGCCTGATTTGGATTGTGAACGCTTGAATTTGGATTTAGCGAATGAAATTGCTGAAAAATTGGAAGATGTAGATGAAGATATTGTTTTATCATTCATTGAATCAGAAAGTTCTGATCCAAAGGTTTTAGCAATTACTGAATTTGATGATTGTTCGTTATATCCTGATCTTGCAACTGATCGAGAACTGGGTGAATATATTGTTGAAGATATGGGTGTTGAATTGTCAAAAGAAACACTTCGGAACTATTTTGACTATGAAAAATTTGGTCGAGATGTTCGCTTAGAAGAAGGTGGTAGCTTTGTTGATAGAGGTTACTTTGTATCAAGATGATAGCGAATATCAGGGTTCTGAATGAAGGCAATTTCGATTATCTTTGTGAGTTAGATATTATGAAGCATAGTCAAGAGCAGATTGTTGCAAGATTGAAAGAATTGGGAATTGATAAAGGGAATTTCTTTGTATGTGGTATTAGTGATTGGGAAGTTGATAAGATTATGTCGCTGGACGAGGTTTACTTACTGAAAAAAGCAGTCCTTGATTTGTATGATGGTGATGATTATGTTGTGAGATTTCAGTTACAGCGATATGTTCCTATCAAGAAAAATTGTTTCAACCTATTATCAATTTTTGTTCTAAAGATGAAGTAGCAACTGTGATTCAACTTTCAAAGAATTTAGATATTGGTCTTTTGATAAATTATTTTTTTAAATGTGGAAATTGGGTGACAGCATTTCAAGGATTCATAGAGCAGGGAGAAATCTTAAATACTCCTATTGGCTTCTACAAGAAAGTTAATTTGTAAATATAGAAAGGAAAAAAATGAGAAATTTATATTTAAAGAAGCCAAGAAAAAGAAAAAGCAAGTGAAAATGAAACAGATAAGTCAGAAAAAAATCGAATCGTATTTTTTTAGCAGGCTTATCTGTTTTTTTGTTCTTTTCTGTGGTTTAACAATGTTTGTTTCTTTAAGGACAAGTTCAAAAATGCTGGATAGATTGACAAATTCACCAGTTGTTGAATCCAAAAAAGAAACAGATCGTAAGTTGGAACAGTTCTTAGATGGATTTGTGAGTAGATATTTTACCTATAATTCACAAAATGGCTCTAGTGAAGATGATGTAGCGAAGTTGAATGAATACTATGGAAGCATTCCTGAAGTTAAGAATCAAGGTCAATCCAAGCAGGAAATGTCGGTAGTTAGCGCTCGTATGTTACTTGCTAAAGACGGTATAGCTGTATACCGAATTGTTTATGATACAAAAAAAGATGACAAGAATCAGCGTGTAGGTATTGAATTTTCGATTCCATACGGAGAAAAGGACGGTAAATACTATGTAGCTGGTTTACCTTGGTTCTCTCCTGTAAGTGATTTTAAGGCTGATGGTGTGGAAAAAGAAACTCATTTAGCATTACTTGATAATGATGAAATTGAGGAAGGCAAAAGAAAGAAATTAGTTTCATTCTTAGAATTGTTCTTTAAAAAAATTACACAACTAGTCAAGCGAATTTGGATTTGATTTCTAAAGATATTAAGTCTATTGGTGGTGCAACATTTAAGAGTTTAGATTATACCTACTTTAAAGAAAAAAAGATGGGAAAAATCTTGGCTTATGCTCAGATTACTTTAGAGGTGGCTGGCTCAACTCATAGCGAGAATTTTAGCTTTGAATTAAGAGAGGATAAAGATAGTTATTTTGTAGAAAAGATGGATCATACAATTCCATTAGATTACAACAAGAAAGAAGAAAAAGGAGAATAAGATAGATGGCATTGTTTAGTTTTTTAGTTTCTAAGTTTGGTATTCCAGCAGTAGCATTTTTCGCTGGAATGAAAGCATTGAAAGCATGGAAGGAGCAACAGTTAGGAAAAACTAGCTGTCATTGTTTTGGTAGCTGGATTCATTGTTTTCTTTTTAGAAAATCCTGAAACAGTTTTAAATGCAACTAAACCTATTTGGTCAAAATTGATTGAAGCAGTTAAGTAGGAATGAAAAATGGAAAGAAAAGACAAGAAGCTGTATGTGTATACAACAGCATTTAGACAGCCTGTTTGGGTGCATAAATTAAATGAAGAATTTAGTTTACCATTTGCAATAAAAAAATGTCTGCGATTGTCTATTGCCTAGTGATTTTAGTGTTAGCGTGGTTTTTTTACTAGGCTTTATTCCTTCTCTTGATTGGGGTTGGCGCTTTATGGCTTCTGCATTTGCTGGCTGGAAACTTGGGAATCTGTTAGCTGATTATAAGTTAGATGGTAAGACACTATTTAGATTTATTTATGAGTATTTGATTTTTTGGAAGGAATACGATAGTCAGCGAAAGAAAAATATATATTTGTAAAGGAATAAAAATATGAGAAAGTGAGAAGTATAAAACGTGGAATTATCAAATAATATTTGGTCGGTTGCTGATGGTTTGATTCTATTAAAAGATGGAACAGTTTTATCCGTATTTGAAATTGAATCACAAGTTGTCAATACGATTGAAGAAACGAAAAAGGAGACTAGTAAGGATATTGTTTATAATTGTTTAGCTAGTTTAGCAGAGTACAATGATCTAAGTATTCATAGCTTACATATTGATTTAGAATTGGCTAAGAAAATTGCTTTGTTATCACAAGATATTGAGCAAGGTCAAGGGACAAGTCCTTTAGGAAATTATATTGTATCTACAATGAAGTCACGATTGGAAGAAGAAGTAAGCTATCTCTTTGAGTATAAGCATTATCTTGTAGTCCCATTAAAGTCAGTTAATGTAACCTCGGACTTTAAACTAACTGTTGAACAGACGATAGAAACTTATCGTAAAAATGTGATGAAAATGGTTGGTTTTGAAGAATTACCAAAAGTCGATTGGTGGAAGGCTTGGCAAAATCAGAAAGATGTGATTCAAACTAAAATTCATGCTTTGAATGTGACAGAAGTTTCAAAAGCTGATTTAGAATTATTGAATCGGCTTCATTTTCTTGGTGGTCAAACCTATGATAAAGAAAGTGAGCTGATTGCACTTGAAAATTCGATTGAGAATGTAGATGAAACAATTATTGAAGTTGTTGATGGGAACGCTTTGAAATTGACCAATGGTCAGGAAACAAGTTATGTAGCGACAATTCCTGTTGTTTCTTATCCAAAAAATGTATCTTATCTTCACCTACAAGAAGAACTCCAAAATCTTGAATTTCCTGTTGATAGTATGTATAAAATCCGTTTTTCAACTCAAAAAGGTTTTTTCTCACTTTTATCCAGGGCAAGAAACAAACGTAAGAATCTTGGGAATACGGTAAATGAAACAGCAGAAAATGATGATGTTCAAAAGATAGAAGTTTTGGAAAGCCATGAGTTGTTAGAAGATTTTCAGGAGAAACATGACAATAAAGAATTGATGATTACTTATCTTCATACATTGACTATTACAGCAGACAGTTTGGAAGAATTGAATCTTAAATTTGATATTCTGTTTGCACGATTGAAAGAATTGGAAGTAGAAGTTGTCAAGGCTGTTGCAGATCGAATCTATCTTTTCTATAAGAGTAGATTGACAGAAATTCTTGATAATAAAAGGGAATCATTCCTTCAATATGGAAGTCTACGTGGACTTTGTGAGAATCTAATGTTTACAACTAAGAAGGTTGGAACAGAAATTGGTTTTCCTATTGGTCGTGTTGACAATGAGATTTCTTCATGGTATGGGGATTTTCAAAAGGCACTTGATTCAAGTACAAACATTGTGTTTTCAAATTTATTACAAGCGAATAAAGTTGGAGTAAAGGGCAAGGAAACAAGCAATCCTCATACAGCTATAACTGGTTCAACTGGGAATGGTAAGTCATTCTTAACTAAGTTATTATTTACCTATCATTCCTTATTGAAAACAAAAGTATTATATATTGATCCAAAAGCAGAAATGAAAAGTCAATATTTAACTGTGTTATCTGAATTGGAAGAAAATGATGAATTTTATGAACTTCAAGAATATATCAAGTCAATCAATTTTGTGACATTGAATATGAAAGATAAGGATAATAGAGGTGTTCTTGATCCATTCTCATTCTTACAAGATGAAGCTGAACTGACAGAGTTAGCAACGGTACTTGTAGGCTCTGTATTGGATAAAGATACCTATATCAAGGTTCAACCATATTTGCTGGATTCGATTGACAAAGTGATTGAGCGAAGAAAAGCTGGTAAGAAAGTCGGTATGTTACAAGTCTTTGATGAATTGGAGAAAAATTCAAAAGAAGATGTTGCGACTGCTGGTTATTTCCTTAAACGGATTTCAAGAAATTCCTTGTTGTCACTTTGTTTTTCTGATGGTAGTCAAAATGTTTTGAAGATTGATAATAAAATTACAATTGTTGAAATTACAGGTTTGGATATGCCAAAAGGAACTGATAAAGATGAAATGACTGAAACACAATTACGTAGTCTGACAGTTATGTATTCTTTGACCTACTTCTGTGCGATTTTTGGTGAACGTGAAAAAGACAAGGAAACAATGTTATACCTTGATGAAGCGTGGCAGATTATGTCAACTCTTGCTGGAAGGCAAGTAGTCAATCGTATTAAACGTACTGGTCGATCATTCAATAACTTCCTAGTGCTGGTTACTCAGTCTGTAAAAGATTTGAAAACAAGCGAAGATGGAACTGGTTTTGGTACAGTATTTGCTTTTCCTGAAAATTCAGAAACAGAAGCTATTTTGAAACATTTGAGAGTAGAGGATAACGATTCTTCTCGTTCTTGGCTTGAAAATCAAACAATGGGTCAATGTATCTATTATGATACGTTTGGAAGAAAAGAGCGTATTACAGTAGATGGTACACTTTATCCTATTTTAATGAAATTATTTGAAACAGTAGAAACAGAATTGGTTGCTGTATAGGGGGAGGAATATGAGAAAAAATATTTTACTAGTGTTTATTTGTTCTTTCTTTCTTCTTCCTGCTTTTGTAAAAGCTGATTCTGTTACAGATATTCTTCCAAAAAATAACTTTGATATTATTGAATTTGATAGGAATACGAATAAGCCTAAACTGGTTGATCCTTCTGATAATGCTAAAAAAATATTAGATACGGTAAAGAAAGAAGCAGAAGAAAAAGAGAATCAAAAGAAAAAGGAAGCAGAAAATAGCAAATTGACTTATGAAAATTATAAGTCTAAGATGTCTGATTTAACAAGTAAAGTTTACTTTGATAAAAAGTTTTTTGGATTTGATTCCAATGTCAATTATTTCTTTAATTCTCTAGTTCAGTCTGTATTTTGGTTTGGGAAACTTGTTTTCTATGTAGTTGCAGAAGTTTATGTTGCTGTTGAAGGAATGAGTGATGTAAGTGGATTGTTGAATGAAACGGTAAGAAATTCTAGTAAGGTATTTTCTTCTTTGTTTAGTAAAGAAATTATTTATATGGTTGGTGCAAGTATGGCAATTTATTTACTGTATATATTTGCGACTGGAAAAGGTAGTTTCTTAAAAAAACATTGATAAAAAAATGTTATTGATTTATACTTGTATTGGAGTTTATTTCATTCAACTTAATGTAAATGGTCAAAATAAGTATTTGATAACTCATGTCTATGATAGCTTCAGAACAACAACAATTACTTTAAATGGTGAAATTACAAAAACTTTAACTGGTGAAAGTAAAAATGGAGTAGAAACATATTTTTCTGAAACTCTGTTGAAGGGATATAAGTATATGAACTCTCCTGTAAATGAAGATGGTTCATTTCTTCTTTCTGAAAAAGAATTTGAAGATTTAGCTTCTTATAAGCAGGGTGATGGAGATCATTTAGTTGGCGATAAAAAAGTCAAGGATCTTGCAAAAGATAAAGATCCTGAAAACAAGATGTTGAAAAATGAGTGGGGCTTAAAATTTATGTATGCCCTTGCTTCTGATGTCGATATTATTGTGATGGGAATGATTTATTTATTGTTAGGGTTGTCACGATTCTTCTTTTTAATCGTTTTTATCTTTTTGATCGTACTATTACCATTTATCCTTCTGTTAAGTCTGTTTCCTAAGATGGAGCATTTATTGATTGGATTTAATAAAAAAGGAATTTCAATGCTTGCTTTATCATCAATTATGCTTTTAGCAACTAGTATATTTTCCTTCTTTTACAATACTTTAACTGCATTTATCTCTACTGCTGTGGGTGGAGATTTATTAGTTACAGTCTTTTTAAAAGGTGTTTTGTTATTCTTGATGTGGAAGTATAGACATTCGCTTCTATCAGCATTTTCAAGAGCAACCAATAGTCCTGTTGGTAAGATTGGTCGAGAAATAAGCAATTCTCAATCTGTTCAAAAACTGAAAGAAAGATTATCAAGTTCAGGTAAAGCAGGTTTACAATTAGGAAAAAGTGGATTAAAAGTTGGTGGTCAATTCTCTAAAGGTGGATTGAAGATGGGTAAAGATAAGTTAAGTGAAAATCTCAAGTCTTTGCGCAGAAAAAGTCCATTGGTAGATAAGGTTGCTGAAAAAAAGGTGATGTGATTAAGAATCGAATGAATTCGATTAAGGAACATAAAAATAGTTCAGTCAATGCTTTAAAAGAAAAAGGCAATAAGGCTTTAGCTAAACTCTATGGAGTACGAGCCAATGCCTTTAAAGAAGGAAGATCTGAACGGAATGTTTTAAAAAGAGAAAAAGAAATTAAGAGATAAGGAAGCTAAAAAAATTTGCTAGTCAGAAAAAAATGCTTCTCGTGAGTCAATTCAACGGTTGAAGGAAGAACGGTTGAAGAAAAGTCAGAAGCCATTTAAAGAGAACCAAGAAGGCTCAGTGAAACAGAAAATGCAGACTCCTAAAACGGTCAATCCAAAAAGCTGTGGGAAGAAAAACAGTTGTAAAAAAAAATAAAAATGAAGAAAAAACCTTTAAGGTACTTAGAACTAATCAGACCAAAAAATTGAAAGCTAAAAAAAGGAAAAAGGTTGAAATTTAATGGGTAAAAAAACAGCGAAACACTTTGGATTCTTTATCGCAAGTCTTATACCTACGACTCTAGTGATTCTCTTAATTATTTTAAGCGTTATCGGAGTTGTTTCTGCTGGTGGCTCATCTGATTCTACAACTGGAAAAAGAACACGATTAACAGCGCAAGAAGTGGCTCAAAAAGCAAATATCTCTGTTGAAAGAGCAGAAGATGTTATTAAGATTTTAAACTGGCAACTATCAAGAGAAAAGTTTACTTTAGAAGGTGCTAGTGGTTCGCTTGCCAATGCTGAAAGAGAAAGTGACTTTGATCCTAAACTAACGAATCCATCAGGTGGAGTTGCTGGTTACTTTCAATGGTCAGGCTGGGACGGTAACACAATCAATGGTGATCGCTGGAGAAATGCTAGTTCTCGTACTTTAGATAGTACGGTGGAACTGGAATTGATGTCTTATGAGTTAAATCATGGCTATAAAAAAGTCAAAGACTATATGCAGAAGGCAACTGATCCTTTTGAAAGTGCTAAGTATTGGTCTGAACATTATGAAGGTGTTCTATTGTCTGACGGACAAACAAAACTAGAGAAGCTGGAAAAAGATAGTAAGAAGTGGTATGAGGTCTTTAAGGGAACGATTGAATCTGATGGTTCTTCAGTTGGGAATGCAATAGCTGGTAGTTTAGATATTGCTCCGGGAGCTGTTGCGATGGATATACCTAGTGGTTATTCGATTGATAAGGAAATTACCAAAGATGGCTATATCACCCAATCTTACCCTTATGGAGAATGTACATGGTATGTTTTCAATCGTGCTAAAGAATTTGGAATACATTTTGATCCATATATGGGAAATGGTCAAGATTGGGCGCATAAGTCAGGGTATGAAGTTTCAAACACTCCTACAAAACATTCTGCTGTTAGCTTCCAAGGAAGGCAGGCAGGTGGTCACCCAACGTATGGTCACGTTGCCTTTGTCGAAGATGTCAAAGATGATGGCTCAATCTTGATTTCAGAATGTAACTTTGTTCAAAGTGGACAAGGTACTGGAATAACAAACTATCGTGTATTTAGTGCTGATGAAGCTAAAAATTTTTATTATGTAATTGGAAAATAAAAGAAAGAAAAGGAAAAAAATATGAATAAGAAATTAGTAACATTGTTGTCTGTGGCTGTATTAAGTACAGTTGCTAGTGGAGTATATGCTGATGAATTAACTTTGGGTGGAAGTGTAGCTTCTAATGGAGATAATTCTGGATTGGTAGTTTCAGAACAACCAACAGAAACACAACCATCAGCAAGCGTAGAACATTCTGCAACAGAACTTGGTAAGGAATCTGATAAGGAAGAAACTGGAGATCATACAGGTGTAGTTGTCGAGCCAACAACTCCAAGTGAGCAACCAAAAGAAGATAAGCCATCTACTGATCTTGGAAAAGACACTGATAAGAATCAGGAACATGATAATACAGGTGTAGTTGTCGAGCCAACAACTCCAACAGAAAAACCAAAAGAAGATAAACAATCTTCTGATTCAGAAAAAACAGAATCACCACAAATTCAGGAAGATAAGAAAAAGGCAGAAGAAAATGTAGGTGTGAAGGAATCTGATGATCCTAAACCATTGAATGTAACAAAGGAAGAAATTCAAGAGAAACCTATTGAAACAAACACTGGTCATAAAGTAGTTTCTACGAATCAAGGAAAAGTAGTGATCGAAACTGACGAAGGAAATTATGTTGAAAAAGAGCCTTATGAAGTAGGTGCTGTTAAGCAAAAAGATGGTACAATCGCTTTGAAGGATAAAGAAGGACAACTAAAAGTTCTTCCGAATACTGGAACAGCAAGTACAATTTTTACAACCATTTGGGGTATTGTTGGTTTGATTGCGACAGTTTGGGGTCGACGCAAATTGAATTAAGGTGGAAAGTATGAAAGAGTTTTTAGAATTTTGAAAGAATCGGATAAGCTGGGATATAAACTATCTGCGATTTGTGGAGTAAATTGGCTGGTTGGTCAGTTGTTCAAGTGGCAATCTTTAGTGTTTGAAATGATAGCGTGTGCTGTTCTGATTAAAGAGATTTCAGCAATACTTGAAATTAGTTCAAATTATTTAGGATTTTTAATGATTATTTTTATCCTAGCTGTTCCTTTTTCAAAGTTGCGTTTTGGTGTTGATAGATTCATTTATTCATTTTCTGAAAGCATTGTGTTAGGCTTGATTTTTTCAATCGCAGTGGATTTTCCATTTCAAGAGAATGAATTTTCACTATGGATTTTAATGGCTCTTTTTAGCATTGGTATTTATCAGTTTATGAAGTGGTTTCAGACAAAATTGTTTCAGCGATATTTATTTAAGAATATCCTGAATAAGGAATATCTTGGTATTAAGAAGGCGACCGATCCTTTTCCTCCTGAAATCAATTTATATGTCGATGCAGGTGAAAGTGATGCAAACCAGCGAATGGTTATGATTAATAAACGTGCAGTAAAAGAGGCTTATCAAGAAATCGTGGAATTAAGTTTTGAATTTTGAGAGATTTACTGGTATTGCTTATTCTAGAGAAGCATGGAATGGTTTTGAAGCTCCTTTGAAAAAAAGATTTTCTGATGTAGATGAAATGTATCATTTAGTGTTTAGAGTATATCCTTTTGGAAAAAGAATAGATTTATCTTTCAAATTGATTCGATTAGATTTAAGTCGAAGAAAGGCTTTTACAGTGAAAGGTGTTACTGTAAAAGTGGTAAATAACTAGCATAGAAAGAATGGCAAGTCAGGAATGGCTTGCTGTTTTTTGTCGTTTTATAGAGAAAAAAACTGAACATAAAGTAACCAGGATATGGCTTAAGATTCGGATATAAATCAAAAAGAGTCAACCAGGTATCAAAATATTGTTCGGAAATTATAGTGTTTAGGGGTTGAAAATGGAAGTGCAAAAACAAGTATTTAATATTGAAGTTCCGATTCCTTCTGATATGGTTTTGATTAGTCGTTCTGAGTATTTAGATTTAATTCAAAAAGAAGAAGTTGGTAAATGGTGGACGATTGATAAGGTAGAGGAATTATTGTCAATTAGTAAGACAAAAATTGGTAAATGATATTCTATTGAATCCATCTATAAAAAAAGAAGTGGATGTTGAAAAGAATGAAGATGGATTTGTACTATATCCAAAAAGTAAGGGTTCTCCTTATAGATTTCTAGCCAGAAGGACAAGAGAATATTTTGATAAAAAAACTATCAAAGAATATCATTGATGTTATAATAGAATGGTTGAAAAGCCATCTAGAAAGGAGTTGTATTGGCGAGTTATAGACAGCGTGGTAAAAATAAACTGTGGGATTATCGAATATTCGATAAGAAAGGGAATCTTGTTGCGACAAATTCAGGCTTTAAGACAAAACGTGAAGCAATGAATGAAGCACAAGAAAAAGAGAGGAAATTATTTCAGTCTAACTATACAGCAAAGTTTGATAGTAAGGCTACATTATATGAGTTATGGAAAGATTGGTATAATCTAGTGATTCTTCCATCAGAAAAAGCAAGGGGGACAAAGGATGGATATTATGCAAGAGGTCAGTCTGTAAAAAAAATGTTTTCAGATGTACCAGCAATGAGTATAAATCATCAACAATATCAGTCATGTTTGAATAAATATGGTGAAAAAGTTACTAAGGATCATTTGCGTAGAATCAATGCAGATATAAGATCAACAATAAAATTCAGTCAACGGAGTGGTTTGCAGATAACCGATATTACAGAAGATGTTAAAATATTTGGTTTAGAAGCTGGTAATGTAGATGAAAAATATATTCATAGTATTTCTGAGTATAGGGATTTACTGAATCATTTTAAGGAAAAAAATTCAATTATAGAGAATCAGTTATACCATATCTATTATATTTTCTGTTTAAAACAGGATTTAGAGTTGGAGAAGGTATGGCTGTGTGTTGGTCTGACATAGACTTTGATAATAAGTCAATTCGTACTTATAGACGATTTGTAGGAGATCAACAAGAGTTTGTTCCACCGAAAACAAAGACTTCAATAAGAGAAATTCCGATTGATGATGAGTTAATACTTGTTTTAAAAACATTGCAGAAGGAACAAGAGAAAAATTTTATTTGATCGTAAAGAATTGAAGAAGCATGACTTGGTTTTTTTATGATAGAAGGTATAAAATACCTACAAATTCAGGCTTGAATAAGAGTTTGAGAGTTTGTTTATCCGAACTTGGAATTGGGAATCAGGAAATGACAGCTACAGCAGGAAGGCATACATACGGTTCATATCTTTTAGCAAAAGGAATTGATATATGGGTAGTAGCAAGATTATTAGGTCATAAGGATATTCAACAAATTATTAAAACTTATGGTCATGTATTGCAGGAAGTTATTGACAAAGAGTATGAACTAATAAGACAATTTATGATAGATACAGAATAAAAAAAGAAAGTCAAAAAAATTTTTGACCAAAAATTTGAACAAAAAAATTCATATAAATGCTGATATAATAGGCTTAGTGAGAGGTGGATTTAGTTCCTGCAGGGGGCATAGAAACTATTGATTTTACTGGGTGTTTGAGGTGTTTCGCCCCAAATTCGCCCCTAAATTACAAGATTTATATAAAGTGTCGACATAGATTCGATAAGCAATCGCTAGAAGCACTTTAACAAAATATCATAAATTATAAAATTTGGAGTACTAATGGTTGATAAAGATTTTTCTTTTGATAAGATAGAATCTATCTTAAACGGAGCTAGCAATTTTTATATTTCTTCAACTGAACAATTGAATAAATGTTTAGATCATGTTGTTCAGTTGATTTCGGATTCATATGTTTTGTATATAAATAGTTCATATACTTCCTCATCTTTTTCTAGCTATTAGCGTGATAGAAGAGGTTGGAAAAAAATTAGAATGGGGAATGTTTATTAAAGGGTTCAGATTCCTATGTGAGAAAAAGATAAATTAAGAGATCATAAGTCTAAACAAATTGTAGGAGCAAGCTACACTATTTGTATGGGCGAAAGGATTAAAAAAATGCAATTTCTGATGAAAAATTTGGAAAAAAATTTTTTTCAATTTATTTATTCTGGAGAATTGAAAGATTTAAGAGAAAAAGCAATTTATTGTGATAGAAAAAAATAACAGTGTTGTAACACCGAAAAGATTTAATAACTCAAGAATTTGCAAAAAAATTTACTTTTTATTTGCGATAGAATCGTTTGATGATAATCTAGTGGGCTGGACGAAATTACTCAATAGAGTTATCAAAGAAAAACTGATTTATTTTTTTGAAATTATTGCTAATTCTAAGATGAAATAGATAAAAAAACCGCTCAGCAGAGCGGTTTTTGTCTATTCTTTCTACAACACCCAAGTTCGAATGGCATGAGCAACGCCTGATTCGTCATTAGATTTAGTGATGTATTTGGCGATTTTTTTGAGTTCTGGATTTCCGTTTTCCATAACAACGGGGTTACCAACAACTTCAAGCATGGCACGGTCATTTTCTTCATCTCCGATAGCCATAGTCTCATCTTTAGTCAATCCGAGTTTTTCAGCTAGGTGAGTGATGGCTGAACCTTTGTCCACATTCTTTTTAAGGAGTTCGAGGTAGAAAGGAGCAGATTTGTTGATGGAGTAGCGTTCGTAAAATTCGGCTGGTATTTTTTCAATCGCAGCATCGAGAATTTCTGGCTCATCTATGAACATACATTTGACAATTTCCTTATCAGCCATTTCTTCAGGTGTACGGTAGAAGATGGGCATGCTGACGAGGGTTGATTCGTGCACTGTATATTTTCCGATATTACGATTAGCTGTGTAGATGCCATCCTTGGTAATGGCATGCATGTGGACACCAAGTTTGCGACTGAGGAATTCCATATCTAGATAATCCTCATAAGTCAAGGATTCACTAATAATTTCATGTCCTGTAGCAGTTTCTTGAACAAGGGCACCGTTGAAGGTCACTACATAGTCACCCTCATCTCTTAATTTCAAGTCATCTAAAAGTTTGGCAACTCCTGCGATAGGGCGACCAGTTGCAATCATAACTTTGACACCAGCTTGTTTGGCATCTTGAATAGCGACAAATACCTCAGGAGTGATTTCCTTTTGACTGTTGACAAGGGTTCCATCGATATCGACGGCGATTAGTTTAATACTCATATAGTTCCTCTTTTAGTTATTATTTGGTTTAAAATGATCGTTTTCAATCAAGTGTAAAAATTGCTGGGTGATGCTTGCGAAGATGCTGTTTTGGTCCAACATTTCTTTTGGGAAATAGAAACGATTATCTCCGTGGCGACTGCCAGCAAGGGATTGAACGATAGGAGAAAGGCTAGAGAGTTCAGCTAGTTCTCCATTTTTCTGTAAAATCTCAATCTGTGTTCGTGGGTTTTGAGATTCAGGGCGGTAGATATCATAAGGGAGGTCAAAGTTCTTATGGATAGCTGTGTAATAGTCAGTGTCAAAGCCGATGTCTTCAACCAGTTTTCTCATAGATGCAAGCTGTTCTTGATCTTCTTGTGAAAAGGTGATAGATTTAAAAACCTTGCGATTGACAAAGCGTTGCGACAAGTCTGCGAGAATCTTGTCAGAACTGGTCATCCATAGTTGGAAATAGGTATTCATAACTCCGTCATCCAAAGATAGATAGTCAGCTAAGCTAACATTTTTTTCGAAAAATGGCAGTAGATGTGGGGATGTAAGTGTAAAGAAGTCCTTATTTCCTGGATAAAGTTCTTTAGCACGTTTCAAAAGATTTTGAAGAAGGACTTCCATAGCTCGTGTGGCTGGGTGGAAATAAACCTGCATATACATTTGATAGCGACTAAGAACATAGTCTTCGATGGCATGCATCCCGTTTCGTTGGAAAGCAATTCCGTTTTCGATAGGGCGAATAACTCGTAAGATACGTGTTAGGTCAAATTCCCCATAAGAAGCCCCTGTAAAATAGGAATCACGTAAGAGATAGTCCATGCGGTCTGCATCGATTTGACTTGAAATCAATTGAACCACCTGCTTATTTGGATAAGTATGGTCTATAACACTAGCTACCTTTTCAGGGAAATCTGGAGCTACCTGTAAAAGAACCTGGTGAATCTCTGTTTCGGGGCTTTGGATAATTTCCTGCGTAATAGCCTCATGATCGGTATCAAAGAGATTTTCAAAGGTATGCGAGTAGGCACCGTGTCCTAAGTCATGAAGGAGGGCTGCAGTCATGGTTAGGAGGGACTCGGAAGGATCCCATTCTTTAGGATACTTTTCCTCAAAAATCTCGGTGATTCGACGTGCAATCTCGTAAACACCTAGACAGTGAGAGAAACGACTATGTTCTCCACCATGAAAGGTATAACTGGATGTTCCGAGCTGCTTGATACGACGAAGCCGTTGAAATTCTTTGGTATTGATTAAGTCGTAAATGACTTGATTGTTAACGTGGATATAGTTGTGAACAGGGTCACGAAATACTTTTTCATTCATAAAACCATTATAGCAAAAAGCTACAGTTTTTGGTAAAATAGTAGGATAAGAGTGAAGAAAGAGGACTTGAAGTGAAGATTCGAATGAGAAATACCATCCAATTTGATGAACAATTGGAAGTGATCGACCAACTTTATGACGTTGAGTTACGTGAGAAAGGTGATTTTTCCTATCTCCTTTTTTACAATGAAGAGAAGGAAAAAGTGGTACTCAAGTTTAATGATACAGAGTTGGTGATGTCTCGATTTTCCAACCCTAAGACCATCATGCGTTTTCTGAAGGAAACTGATAGTTTAGCCTATATTCCTACACCAATGGGGATACAGGAGTTTATCATCCAAACAAGCCATTATCAAGTTGAACAACAAAAGATTGAACTAGCCTATCAACTACAAAACAAAGAAGGAAATCCATTTGCGGACTATCGCTTAGAAATTACCTGGGGATAAAAAGTCGGTGGAGGAGAGATTAGTAGATAATGTTTCGATTTCCTAGTTCCAAATCAACTAGCAGGTCAAATTTTTTTTGCTAAAAAAATGAGGTTGGGATTTTTATCCCAGCCTCTATTTGATATATAGTTCTTGATTTTTCAAAACAATTTCACGTACACTTGCTAATTTCTTAAGTTTTTTAAGATCTTCTGGATGTGTAACGAGGGTAATAACATATCCCTCCTTACCCATACGACCTGTACGCCCAGCACGGTGAGTATAGGTTTCAATATCTCTAGGGACGTCAAAGTTAATCACGCATTCCAAGCTATCAATGTCGATACCACGAGCTAGAAGGTCTGTTGCAAGAAGTAATGTTAGCTGATTATCTTTGAATTTTTCTAAGATAACTTTTCTAAATTTGACGTTGACATCGCTAGCTAGTGAAACAGCTAAAACATCACGATACTGCAATTTCCTCGGCACTTCCAAGGTCTGACAAGCTATTGAAGAATACCAGTCCGCGGAAGTCCTCGACATGTGCCAGTTTTCTAAGCATATCTACTCGATGACGTTGGTCTACTTGCATGTAGAAGTGTTGAATGTTGTCCAACTTTTGATCAGAGAGGTCGATGGTGCGCGTGTTAGGCGCAATCTTATCTTGATCAAACTTTGTAGTGGCACTCATGTAGATGAGTTGGTGGTCACGAGGTGCGTAGTGGGTAATCTTTTCTACAAAGTGGATTTGAGAATCATCTAGCAACTGGTCAAATTCATCAAGTATAATAGTCTCCACATTCATCATCTTGATTTTTTTCAATTTAATCAGTTCAAAGATACGACCAGGAGTTCCAATTAGAATTTCTGGTCCTTTTTTTAGTCGTTCAATTTGTCGTTTCTGACTCGAACCTGACAGGAAGAGCTGAGCAGTCAAGCCAATAGCTTCACCCCAGGTTTTAGTTACCTCAAAAATCTGACCAGCCAGTTCAGTATTTGGCGCTAAAATCAATAATTGTTGGGCTTTTTTCTTTTGCAGTTTGAGAAGACTAGGTAGGAGATAGGCTAAAGTCTTCCCTGTACCAGTTGGACTGACTCCAAGAAGGGTTTGACCGTCTAAAATCGGATCAAAAAGCTGAATTTGAATAGGTGTGAATTCTTGAAAGCCGAGTTGGTCAAGGAGTTCTAGCCATTCAGTTGGTAGTTTGGTTTTCATTTTTCTGCCTCAAATCTAATGCCAGCAGTCTGGCGCATGGTGTAAAGTAGCTTATGGACGTGTGTTGCATCATCCAGCCAAGCTTGGTAAAGTTCTAGGTTTGGCTGCTTGATCATGTTAGCAAAGCAGCGACCTCCTCAGTCATGGTATGAGGTGCTTGCTGAATAGGTAGATGTGTTTCATTACCTTGATGATCAGTGAAAATAGCTGATCGAACGTGTTCGATAGTGTTGAGCGTCAGTGTTCCATCTGTTGTATATATTTCGCAAGGCAGATTAGAAGTAATATTTTTACCAGCCCTGATATGGACTTGATAACCGGGATAAAATAAGATACCATCTCCGTTTAGATCAATAGTGTTGTCAAGTTGTTGAGCTTGATAGGTCGCATCGAATACTTTTCCAAATACGTGAACCGCAGCATAGATCGGATAAATTCCCAAGTCCATGAGAGCCCCACCAGCAAAACGGTCTGAAAAGACATTCGGAGTGTTTCCAGAAAGAAGGTCTGGCATCTTAGAAGAATACTTGGCATAGTTAAAATCTGCCCCTAAAACTTGCTTGTCTGCAAGAAAGTCTTTAATTGTCGCAAAAGCATCTTCGTGATAGTTTCTTGCTGCTTCAAAGATAAAACATTGATTTTCTTGAGCTGTTTCAACTAAATCTTGCCATTCTTGGGGTTGAGTCACAGCTGGTTTTTCAAGGATAACATGCTTGCCAGCAGATAAAGCGGCCTTAGCTTGAGTAAAGTGTAGAGAATTTGGACTTGCGATATAGACAACATCAAATTCAGATTGGAAGAAATCCTCTAAATTATCAAATAGACTAACATTTTGATAAGGACTAGCAAATTGCTGGGCAGTCGTGAGTTTTCTTGAATAAACAGCCACTAACTGGAATTTCTGACTAGTATGAGCAGCTTCTATAAAGTGGTGACTGATTGCACCAGTACCGATAATACCAAGTTTTAGCATGAAATCTCCTTTTCTACAAGTAATGACTGCTTTCATTATATCACAGATAGACTAAACTAGCCAAAGGGAGACAAATCTTTTATTTGACACTTCGAAAAATTAAGAGAAAATGGTACAATAGTTTTAGTAGAATTAGGAGTGTAGTATGAGATTATTACCAATGAGAAAAATTTCTCGTCATTCAAAAAGATTGGCGCTTTTTTTGACTTTTTGTGCGGGCTATGTAGATGCCTATACCTTTATCGAAAGAGGAAATACCCTAGTTGCAGGTCAAACTGGAAATGTGGTTTTTTTATCAGTTGGAATCGTTCAACACAATGTAGCAGATGCTGAAGTGAAAATATTGACCCTTTTGTCCTTCATGTTGGGAGTATTTCTCCTAACTATTTACAAGGAAAAATTGAAAATTGTAAAAAAACCAATTCTATCCCTTGTTCCTTTGGGAGTTTTATCCTTGATTATCGGATTTGTACCTTTAACAGTCGATAATCACTTTATAGTTCCGTCGCTTGCATTTTGTATGGGACTTGTAACAACAGCATTCGGAGAAGTTTCGGGAATTGCATACAATAATGCTTTTATGACGGGAAATATTAAACGAACTATGTTGGCTTTCGGGGACTATGTTCGAACCAAACATACTCCTTTTTTACGAGAAGGTCTAATCTTTGTTAGTTTGCTATCGAGTTTTGTTCTTGGAGTTGTATTCTCAGCTTATCTGAGTATTTTTTATGAAGAAAAAACAATTTTAGGGATTCCAATTATGATGAGCATTTTTTATCTAAGCATGCTTTTTGCTGCTTGGAGGAAAAAAGTCGGAGAAAAAGCTTAATTTTGATGATAAATGCTTGTCAAAAAATAGGATTCATGCTATACTTGTAGAGTTGACTATGCACGATCCTGTGCAACCGCACGAACATCGTTGCTCGTCGTATAACAAATTTAAACTTCGTTATTATCGCCTTGCCTAACATAAGTTATGTCTTCGGCTTAATTCCTAGTTTATTCTTTGTTATACTAAGAGCTCTTCTTTTAAGTGGTTCGTCCCACGATGCTAGGCGAGTCTTCACAAAAATTCGGGGAAACCCCAAAAAAATCATAGGAGGTGCATAATGAGCACATACGCAATTATCAAAACTGGCGGAAAACAAGTTAAAGTTGAAGTTGGTCAAGCAGTTTACGTTGAAAAATTGAACGTTGAAGCTGGTCAAGAAGTTACTTTTAACGAAGTTGTTCTTGTTGGTGGTGAAAACACTGTTGTCGGAACTCCACTTGTTGCTGGAGCTACTGTAGTTGGAACTGTTGAAAAACAAGGAAAACAAAAGAAAGTTGTTACTTACAAGTACAAACCTAAAAAAGGTAGCCACCGTAAACAAGGTCACCGTCAACCATATACTAAAGTTGTCATCAACGCAATCAACGCTTAATTTTAAGGAGAACACATGATACAAGCAGTCTTTGAGAGAGCCGAAGATGGCGAGCTGAGGAGTGCGGAGATTACTGGACACGCCAAAATTGGCGAAAACGGCTTTGACGTCGTGTGTGCATCGGTTTCTACGCTTGCCACTAACTTTGTCAATTCTATTGAGAAATTTGCAGGCTATGAACCAATCTTACAATTAAACGAAGATGAAGATGGTTATCTAATGGTGGAAATTCCTAAAGATATCCCTTCACATCAGAGAGAAATGACTCAGTTATTCTTTGAATCATTTTTCTTAGGTATGGCAAACTTATCGGAGGACTCTTCTGAGTTCGTCCAAACCAGAGTTATCACAGAAAACTAACACGGAGGAAAACATTATGTTAAAAATGACTCTTACTAACATGCAACTTTTCGCCCACAAAAAAGGTGGAGGTTCTACATCAAATGGACGTGATTCACAAGCGAAACGTCTTGGAGCTAAAGCAGCTGATGGACAAACTGTAACAGGTGGATCTATCCTTTACCGTCAACGTGGTACACACATCTATCCAGGTGTAAACGTTGGACGTGGTGGAGACGATACTTTGTTCGCTAAAGTTGAAGGCGTAGTACGCTTTGAACGTAAAGGTCGCGATAAAAAACAAGTTTCTGTTTACCCAATCGCAAAATAATCGCTCTAAGTAGCATTAAATAAGGCTTTCCGAGTTTTCGGAGAGCCTATTTTTTTGTTTTGATACCCACGCTGATACCCATATTTTAAAAACCAATGTAAGAAGCGAATTTGTCAGCTACTTCATCCTTTGCTTTTTGAGTGACGTGAGCATAGATGTCCATAGTGGTTTGGATATTCTCATGACCGAGTCTTTCCTGGACTTCCTTGATAGTAGCACCAGCTTCGAAGAGTAGTGAGCAGTGTGTATGCCTAAACCCATGAGGTGTGATTCGTTTGAAATCAGGATGCTTCCTCCAGATTCTGTTCAACATATTGTTGACATGGACAACACTCTTAGGATCTCCATTCTCATTTTTAAAAAGAAGTCCTTTTGTACTATAGTTGTGCCAATCTTTTAAAACCTTGATTGTTTTTGAATCCAGAGTAATTGTCCGAGCACTCTTTTTTGTCTTTGGAGTCTGAAAGATAAGTTTATTATCTTCACCCTTGGCCAAGGTTTGATTGACAGTAATCTGTCCTTTTTTTAAATCGATATCAGACCATCTTAGAGCGCTAATTTCATTTTTTCGCATTCCGGTAAAAGCTAGTAATCTAAAATACGTTAGCATTTCATCATCGTCGAAGCCTTTAATGATTTTGAAAAATTCCTTCAGTTCTTCTTTGTTGTAGAACTTTTCAAGTTCATCTGTATTATTTTTTTGTCGTTTAGGCTTCAGTGTCTTTCTCATTGGATTCGTTTCAATCAACTCCATTGAAATAGCGTAGTCAAAGATTTGATTTGCTATGCTGATGATTCCAAAAAATCTTTTGTATTCGTCTGCCCACTTATTAACTTGAGTTTGGCACATGGTCATAGTAATCTTGTTTATAGCTTTATCTCCAAAAATTGGCAAGATATGACGGTCGGCAATGCTAGTCTGGCTTACGTAGGTTGACTCTTTAACAGTGTTTTTATAATGGTCCTTCCAAATCTCATAGACTTGTAGGAAGGTAGTTGTAGTGGTGTTCTTTGCTCTGAATGTCTTTTTTTCATAATCAGTCAGGCACTTTGCTTTCAGCAAGTCTTGCCTCACGTTCTGTTTTAAAAGCCACGACGGAAGGTTTGAATCTTCTTGTTAGTCAATGGATCTATTCCATGATAAGCCTTAAAATAGTAAGCAGTGACTCCGTTTTTTTGGTATTTTCCAATCATTGATTTTTACCTCATTTCCTGATAAAATGGGTATAGTAAAGAGGGCTTTTTAATGCCTTTTACTATACAGGATATCCTCACACTCAAAGTTTGGCGATGGCGAGTGTGGGGATTTTTTTATTTTTTGCTATTGTTCGTTGGAAATTAGTATAAATCTAGTCCAAGAACCTCTTTTATCTTGTCGAGTAGTTTTTTATGGTCATCTATATCTAGTTTGTAAGCTGGTTTATAGACTTTATCAAACAACTCTTTTCCTGTTGCATCTAGCATTACTTGTCCATCGCTATCAATCTTTTTCTTTGTTTTATAGACGATTTTCCGTTTGTCTATTTCTTGGATTTTTCGGACATAAGCATAAGCTTTTGGCTTGGAAGGAGTGTTTTGATATTTATTATTTTCAATCGTAATACCACCACGATATTTCTTTCCTGATTTTTTACCAGTTAGAGGTGCTACTAGGAGTGTTCCATCAGCTTTGTCAGGAGTTGTTAAAATGACGGCATAGTGTTTTCCATAAAATTCATTCCCACCTTTTTGTGGGAAGTTGATTAGATAAACTTCGCCTTGTTGAAATTTCATATAATGCTCCAGATAATAAAATAAGGTGTACCTTTTAGAAGTACACCAGACAGTTTTGTCCTTGACGAACAAGGCTTTATATATAAATATCGTATCCTTGACGAACAAGGCTTTTGACATTACTAGTGTACTTCTTTTTTTAGTTTTTGTCAAGTAGTTGTTTCCAAAATGGAAACAGTTGGTTTTATTTCTCTCTATACAAATCCACGACTTCACCGATAATTCGGAAGTCTGTCTCTGGTGTGATTGGCATATCTTTGTAAGCTGGGTTTAGGCTATGTAGGTATGCTTGTTCTTTGTCAATGACAAGCTGCTTGATATAAGCATCGCCGTTGTAGTTGAATACTCCGATAACACCGTTATTTAAGTCCACGCTGGTCTGAATGAATACCAGGTCGCCGTCGTGATAGTCTGGCTCCATGGAGTCCCCTTTGATTGGAATGACGAAGTCGGCATCGATATCTACTGGCAACTCAATCCGCTCCACTCGTACATCGTTCAAATACTGGCCTGTACCTGCAGAAGCTGGGTGGTCGTAGTAATCGTAACTATAGAGCTGAATGACTTCCGATACTTCGTTTATCTTCGTTTCTTCTTCGTTTTGGCTCTCCAGAAGCTCCTCAGACGTCCGTAGCACGATTTTTTTATTTTGGGTGGTTAATTGTACTACTTTATCTGTAATCTGCTGTGTGAGCAAATCTGAAGCGTCCGGGAGGGGAGTGGTGGATTCTACTGCATTTTTTTGAACTGGTGGGAAGAGGTCATCAATTGAGATATTGAAAGCATTGGCTAGGTCAAACATTGTATCCTTTTTAGGAGATCTAAAACCTTTCTCGTAATTGGCAATAGTTGTATCACCTACATTCACTATTTTGGCAAGTTCTTTCTGAGTAAGATTTCGTTTCAATCTAAATTCTTTAATTTTTGCGCCAATATAAATAGCTAATTCTTTATCTGTCATGTTACCCTCCTTTTTATCTAAAAGAATTATAACAAAAAACTCACGTAAAGAAAAGTTTTTTTGTTTTTTCAAAAAAAGTATTGACACTTCACGAAATGTGAAGTATAATATAATCAAGCTTAAGGAAATAACAAAAAAACAAACCGGAGGGAAACACCATGAACACATTAAACGAGAAAGCCATCAACATCTTCAAAGCAGTGGTTGCAGAAAGCTTACTTCAAAACACATACGAGGAACGTTTCCTATATGGTCAGCTTGAATCATTCTGGAACAACTGCCGTCAGTTCGCTTTCGGATGGACAGAGTTGGCAGAAGAGATCGAACGCCAAGAGCGTTACCTTCTTGATGCTGGTTTCACTCAAGACGAAATCGATGACATTCGCTTTGATGCAGCGTTCGCAGGAATGCTGGACAAAATGAATGTAGCCTGATCGGTAGCACCAGGGTTCGACTCCCTGACAGGCTGTTGCTCTTGAAGCAAAAAAATAGGGAAAGGAGTAGTAAAATGAATGAGCTCGAAAAACAGCCCTCAATGAAGTATTGAGGACGGTTAGACTTATAAATCAAAAAGTTGCTGAAGTTGTTGAACTTCAAAGTCAGCAAGAGCTAGCTATTACTTATCTTCGGGGAATAATGGATGGTTCTGGATCTGATCGATCCTCTCTTGAGCTTGTTGAATAATTGACTGATAGTCAATTTTTGATGGTTTAAGATCAAAATCATGCGTGTCTACGAGAGAAGAATAAGACTGTTGGTTTTCTAACAGATTTAGTATCTTATTTAGCTTTTTGGTCAAATTGTCATTGAGATCGTCAAGTGTAAGATTTCTTTCAGCACGATTCTCAGGCATTTCAAAGTTTTTAAAACTTTGTATTTTAGCTTTTAAATTCTCTTTAGATTCTTCAATTTTTGCTACGTCTGTATCATAGAAAACGGTACGGGTCGTCATAACATCGAAAGGAAGTCTTTCTCCTACCTTTATGATTGGGACGAGAGGAAGTTCAAGAGCTTGTCTGAAACCTAATTCATAAAACGCATTAGGATTATGATCAGTCATATCTGCTATGACCATAGGGGCAGTTTTGAGGTAGTTTATAACTGTTTCGTTGATGTTGTCAACCGCATTGACGTGGTCAACACGAACAGGTCTATAACCAAGTTCTTCACAAACAGGAGCGATAAGATATCTATATACGTTGTCAGCTCGTTCTCTGGTAGGTGTTCCAGATTCACCGATAGCAGTTACAATAAAACAAATTTTTTCAGTCATGTTTTTCTCCAATCATTTTATTTTGATTATACCATATTTAGAAAGGAAAGATATGATACATCACTATATAACAAAGTACACCGAAAATAATCAGCGTTTCGCTGAAAGTTGGCTACAAATCAATATTTTTGGAAAGTGCTTTTGTCTATCGAAAAAGCGTATCAAAATTTGATACGCTCACCAGATTATTGTTTGACCCAGTTTCGACCAGGTTCTTGAGTAGGTGGTAACCTATCACCTTGGTCGATGTGGACTACACGACCGCCAGAAACTTGTCCGCCACGAGGGCCCACTTCTTGGTAAGTCCCTGCTGGTTGATTGTCAGTTCCTGGTTTGATTAAGTTTTTACTCATATCATTCTCCTTTCTATTGAAATTTTGACTAAAACGGTGAGAGGTCCTAGTCAAGAATGATTATAACATAGATAGCAGAAAAACACAACATATTGTTAATTAAATATATTTGTTTAACAACATATAGTGTTTTGGGGTGGTAAAAATGTGGGAACAATTAAACAGAATAATGCAGGAAAGAAATTTGAACGGACATCAATTATCTAAGATGGCTGGAGTTAACCGTAGTTTCTTTTCTGATTTGAAAAGCGGAAAGGTAAAGTACCTTTCTTGGCCGAATATATGCAAAATCGCTGATGCACTGGAAGTCAGCTTGGATGAATTAAGATAAGGAGGTAGGAACGTGCAAATATATTTGTACAAGTTAAGAAAAGAGAATAATATTTCTCAAAAGGATATGGCAAAAATCATAGGAAAAAGTACAACAACTTATCGTGATAAAGAACTAGGTAAACAGGACTTCAAATTAAGCGAGATGTTTCTAATCGCCAATTATTTTGATAAAGATATTGGCGATATATTTACGCCATCAACTTCACGAAATGTGAATTCAAGAGTGAGAAAGGAGTAAATATGAACGAAAAGAAACAAAATAATGATCTCATCAAAGAAATCATTGAGAAACATTTTGAAAATATGGTTGATGATATTTTGGAACACACAGAGACCTACTATGAAGCTTTAGGAGCTATTAGTAGCATCAAAGGAAGCAAGATCCCGAATATGCTTCACTTAGCTGATTGTTTGAGGCAAAATATCAGAAAACGTGCTATGCAACAAAAAACACCTAATCATCAAAATTAGGTGCTGGAGGAGAGGACTATGAACGAACTAGTATGGTTTTACTTTGCTGTCATAATCAATCTTATCATTGGCTTTGCTACATACTACGCTAGCAAAAGAGATAGAAAAAAGCGCATCGATGAATACAAGAAGAGACAAGAGGAGGAGATAGAAAGAGTTAGAAAGAAATTTAATTTATGATTTCTTAGAGGTCTTTACTTAGAAAGGAATATTATGAACGAACTTATCAACGTTACACTTAATGACAGCCATGAGCCTGTTGTTTCTGGAAGACAACTTCATGAGGCATTAGGAGTTAAAACAGCTTATAAAGACTGGTTTCCACGAATGACGGAATACGGATTTACAGAAGGTGAAGACTTTAGCTCATTTTTGAGCAAAAGTACTGGAGGTAGACCTAGCCAAGACCACGTCATCAAGCTAGACATGGCTAAAGAAATTGCCATGATCCAGCGGACAGATCTAGGTAAGCAAGTCCGACAGTACTTCATTCAGGTAGAAAAGGACTTCAACAGTCCTGAGAAAATCATGGCAAGAGCCTTGCTCATGGCAGACAAGAAGGTTCATAAGCTAGAAGCTCAGATCGAGGCGGACAAACCGAAGGTACTCTTTGCGGACGCAGTTAGCGCAAGTCACACGTCTATCTTGGTCGGAGACCTTGCTAAGCTCATTAGTCAAAACGGCTACAAAATCGGAGGCAATCGTCTTTTCGTCTGGTTGCGTGAAAATGGCTACTTGATCAAGCGAAAAGGCTCTGACTGGAACATGCCAACACAACGAAGCATGGAAATGAAACTCTTTGAAATCAAGGAGTCAACCATCACACATCCTGACGGTCATATCTCTGTCAGCAAGACCGTCAAGGTCACTGGCAAGGGCCAGCAGTATTTTATCAATAAGTTTTTGAATGAGGAGGCAGGATGATGAGACCAAAACGGTATCCGTATAGCGGGAAAAAAGAGTCCACCTTTATAAAGGCAGACAATGAATTAGTTGAAAAAATTTTAAGACCTAGGAGTATTCTTATAGATTCTCAAAGTCTGACAACAAGATTACAAGCTAAAGACATTAGTGTTGGGAATATTATTTGTATTTGATGATTATAGATAAAGGAAGGAAAACTATGGAAAATAAGATTACAATGTTAGATTTTGGTTGCGGAGCAAACACTATCGATGAGTTAATTCGTGGAATCGATTCATATTTTGATTCTGTTAATATTATTGGAAAAATCTTCACTGAATGACTATGGAAGAGGTCAGTATGATACAATATTCCGCCTTGCTAATGTTTTGAGAAAGATAAGAGAAAATGAAGAAAAAGCGTCAGGTGACGCTTAAAAATAGTACTAAAAACCTAGCTCAGGATCTGGATTCTTATTACTTAATTCAACAATTGCTATCTGATCTGGAGCGATATATACAGTATCACCATCAATTAGAACGTAAAGATCATCTGATGTTTTAGCGCTCACTACATCGTAACAATAATTATGATTTTTAATTCTGATTGAAACAATTTTTTTATCAGAAATCAATTGATTTATCAATTCTTTCATGACATTAACTCCTTTCTGTTGAAATTTTGACTAAAACGGTGAGAGGTCCTAGTCAAATTTATTATAGCAATCGAGGAGAAAAAAACATCCGTCTCAAGACTGATATAGGAGGTCAAATTGGAAGATAAAATCATTGAACTTGCTGATTACTTCATCAGCGAATCTACAACGTACAGAGAGGCAAAAATAGCGTGTGAGAAGCTATTAAAACAAGTTAGCTGTGAGAAGCTATTAAAACAAGTTAGCCATGAGATTGAACTCAGGGCGCTGGAAAACAATATTGTATAAACAAAAAAAGCACCTAACGAAGTTAGGCGCATAGAAAAAAATAACCAATTAAATTATAACACATTAGGAGGCTCTTGTGAACATACTTAGCGAAGAATGTGAAAATGGTATCCGATCAGTTGTAAGAACTCAAGTAAAAGAATCATTCAAAGAATTTTTAGAGCATGAAACAACAGAAAAACGATGGCTTTCTATAGAAAGTGCAGCCAATTATGCCGACTGCAGTGCTAACACCATCAGAAAATGGTTAAGAATGGGATTGAATCTTTACAAAATAGACGGAACCAAAAGAATTGATAGAAATGAATTGGATAACTTTGTGCAGTCGCACTTAGTGATTTAGAAGGAGAAGGAAGAAAAAAATGACAGAACCAACTTTATCAAGCCAATTGATTGGCTTAGTGTCAATCTTTATCGGGATCTTTATCCTGATGTTACTGACTGCTAAAAATGAAGAAGAAACTGAACAGGAAACAGTGATCATCATTGAAGAAGCTGAAGACTTCAGAGAGGTTGCACGAAGAAACTTGAAAAACTGTGATAGAGGATTCACCTATGATTCTCAACCGCCTGTCGGCCTTCCTTCAACGATTGAGGACGTGCCTCATAGTTTTAGAGAATGCATCGAAGATTATGACAGACTAGCTAACGACTATCAGGAAGAAGCAAGAAAAAATGATCTTCTAAGAAGTCAAAATGCGAATCTCTTAGAAGAAAATGGGCGCCTACTCTACAAAAAAATGACCATGGATTTTCGGAGAAATAATCGGAAATGGGGAGCTAGGGTATGAGTGAAGATTTTAGAATACTACCTCATGATCTAGTTGCAGAGCAGTCGGTTCTGGGTGCAGTCTTTATCTCACCAGAAACAATAACGTCACTTGCAGACGAATTGACTCCAGACGATTTCTACAAACCTGCCAACAAGATTGTATTTAAGACCATGTTGTCTTTGGTTGAAAAAGGTGAGCCGATCGATGCGACAACTATGATCTCTGCACTTACTAATCAGGGTGACATTTCAACTATTGGGGGCATCAACTACGTTGTCGAGCTAGTAAACTCAACTCCGACATCGAAAAATGTGGAGCATTATGCGAAGCTTGTAAAAGAAAAGGCTACGCTCCGAAAAGTAATCGCTGACTTGTCGGATTCGCTATCTAGTGCTTATCAAGGTGATGTATCGATTGGTGACATCATTGCTAAAACCGAAAAATCTCTACTGGATATCAGTAATCAAAATGCAGGGACAGGATTTCGTAATGTGGCTGATATTCTAGATACACATATGCAGATAGTTGAGACTCGTTCGCAGACAGACGGATTCGTGACTGGTCTATCTACTGGATTTGTCGGACTAGATAAGATTACAACAGGCCTTCATGAAGGAAATCTTATCATCCTTGCTGCACGTCCAGCTATGGGTAAGACGGCATTGGCTCTGAATATCGCTAAGTATGTGGCCACGAAGGAAAGAAAGCCCGCTGTCATCTTCTCGCTTGAAATGGGTGCAGAGGAGCTGATCGAGCGTATGTTGGCATCAGAGGGCATGGTTCCAGCTTATCATCTGAAGACTGGTAATCTAAGCACGGACGAATGGAAACGGCTTGTACAGGCCCAAAATAATCTCTATGATGTGCCTATCTTTGTGGACGATACTGCGGGTATTCGGATTTCAGAGATACGTTCAAATGCTCGGAAACTCGCACAAGAAATGGGCGGTCTGGGTGTCATTATCATTGACTACTTACAGTTGATAACTGGTGCCAAGGGTGAGAATCGTCAGCAGATCGTTTCAGAGATTTCAAGGGAATTGAAGATACTAGCTAAGGATTTGAAAGTACCTGTCATAGCCTTGTCGCAGTTGAGCCGTGCAGTTGAGCAGAGACAAGATAAGCGCCCCGTGTTGGCAGACTTGCGAGAGTCTGGCTCGATTGAGCAAGATGCTGACATTGTAGCATTCTTGTATCGCGAGGCCTACTACCAGAAAGAGCAAGGAGATAGTCAAGAAGCAAATAACGTGACTGAGCTGATCCTGGAAAAGAATCGGCATGGTAGTCTCGGAACAGTGAAGTTGTATTTTCACAAAGAGTACACAAAATTTTCAAGTATGGAGGGGTAGATGGCAGAAAGAAGAATGGTCAGTAAGACCATAATGCAAACACAAAAATTTTTAAGACTACCACTTGAAACTCAGGCCTTGTATGTTCATTTAGTCATCAATTCAGATGATGACGGAATTGTCGAAGCATTTCCAGTCGTTAGAATGATTGGTGCCAGTGAGGACAGTTTAGGCCTATTAGTTATCAAGCAGTTTATAAAACCACTGAATCAAGACATGGTCTATTTCATTACGGATTTCAACGAACAAAATTAAAAATTAGACCAGACAGACACAAACCTAGTATACACAGGGATTTAGCTATTCAACAACTCGGATTAGAAGTTGATGGAAGTAGATTGGTTGAGCCTGGGAAGGTAGTTCTAGAGCTTACTGAAGAAGGTCAGACAGTTGACGGACAAGTGACGGACGAATGTCCGCATAGTATAGGTCAGGGTAGTATAGGTCAGGGTAGTATAGATAATATCCCTTACAAAGAAATTATCGATTATCTAAATTCAAAGACTGGAAAGAAATATAGAGATAATGTTCAGAAGAACAGATCTCTGATTAAGGCTAGATGGTCTGAAGGATATCGATTAGATGACTTTAAACAGGTGATTGATAACATGGTTAAGGATTGGTCAGGTACGAAGTATGCGAAATACTTGAGACCAGAAACCCTCTTTGGAACGAAGTTCGACGGTTATTTGAATCAAGGAAATGTTGTTAAACGTGAAAAGAAAACAGACGAAAGGCTAGGATTTTAGATGAAACAGTTTAAACAATTTAGAACTAGAACAGTTCTTGATGATGTCTGTGAAATCCATGGATGCCATCTTTGGTCTGTTAAGATTCCTATCAAGGGCAAGGTTGAGGAAATCAGTCAATGTCCTGAGTGTGAGAAAGAGAACATTCGACTCTTTGAAAAGCAGTTGAACATTGAATCCGAGGTCAAGAGTAAGCTTTCGAACACTTATGAGGTCTTTTATCGCGATAGTATCGTTTCAACTAAGCTAACCAGCAAGTCACTACATGACTATGAGATTCAGGTTGATATTGATGAAAAGGCTATGAATTTCGTGAAGCGATTGGAACGTGAGTATGCCAAAGGTACGGTTGGGAATGCCATCATCACAGGACCTTCTGGAGTCGGGAAGAGTCATCTTACTTATGGCTTAGCTCGGTTCATCAACGAGCAATTCAAGGCATATGACGAGCCTAAAAGCGTTCTCTTTGTGTCAGTTGTGACTTTATTTGACAAGATTCGAGAAAGCTTTGAGTTTGACAATGGCTATTCAGAAGCTAAGATGGTCAAGCTATTGTCTGAGGTTGATTTTCTTTTCTTGGATGACCTTGGGAAAGAGAGTCGAAAAGCTGACACGAAGCGGAACGAGTGGGCGCATCAGATATTGTTCAAGATCCTGGATAATCGGACGAATACGATTATCAACACGAATTTGAGTAGCGAAGAGATTAAAGAGCTTTATTCGGACGATTTTGGGAATGGTGCTTTATCAAGTCGAATTTTCGAAGGAGCAACTGGCAGATGCTTTGTGTATCCAGCTGGGATGAAGGATAGGAGGTATTGATGTTAAATCTTTACTTCGTCTATAACGGGCACTGTCAATTCTTCCTTGGGACGTTTAATAACGTTGATGATCTCATTGAACGGATGGAAGACCATCAATGGGCATTCTCGGCTATCACTCACCCAAGGTTTCAGAAGCACATTGGTCAGCGGACGACACGATTCGACTACGGTGCTAAGGACTGTTATTACTTAGCAACTTTTTCAGGAGGAGAATAATGGCTAAAAATATTTTAATGGATTTAGCATTTGAGAATTTTCACAAATGTATGGGAATTCCTGATTGGAACGAGTCTGATGAAGTAATTCTTGTTAGCTCAGCTAACAAAGAACAAATTGAGTCAGCTGAAAGTTACCGTTCAGACGGAAAATGTAATTACCTTGGCAAACGAATTTGTATATTCTGTGGACAAGTGAAGAAAAATAATTACATCACATTACATAAATCTATGTTAGAAAAAATTATTAAGACAATGGGATCATTTAAAGAGGCGGAGGAAAAAGTAAGATGAATACAAAAATGAATTTGGAAGAAAAGGTTCAACAGTGGTTTGTTGACCGAAATTTACATGAAGCAAATCCAGTCAAGCAGTTCTTGAAGCTCATGGAAGAATCAGGAGAACTATTTGAGGGCATTGCAAAGGATAAATCTGAACTGATTTATGATGCGCTCGGAGACATCCAGGTAGTTTTGATTGGACTTGATCAACAGATCAAGAACGGTGCTCAGATTTCAGCCAATCAACAGGAACTTGAATTGCTGCTGATGGTTTCTAGTTTAGGGAACATCGCTCAAAAACTATACGCTCATATCTGCCACAACGAGACACAAATTCCGTTAATCAAAGCAGACTTGATGTTTCTTGATAGCGTGATTAGTACGGTTTCATTTTGCAATGGAACTACAGCTGAAAATTGTTTAGAAGAAGCTTATGAAGTCATCAAGGACCGCAAAGGAAAGATGATTGACGGGGTATTTGTGAAAGAGGAGGATTTGCCAGATGATTACAAAATTTAGAGGGTTATCCATTGACGAAAATAGCAAAGGAGAATGGCAATACGGACATTTAATTGAAGATAGAGGAAGAGCATTTATTATCAACGAAGTGGTAGAAGCTAACGAACAATACATTACTATAGGTTCTTGGTGTCCTGTAAATATAGAATCAGTAGGACGTTTCACAGGGATGTTTGACAAAAATTTACGGGAGATATACGAGAAAGATGTTCTTGGTACAAAAGATGGATTGTTGAATGGTGTAGTCGAATACAGATCTGATTTAGGGATGTGGACGAATAGTTTGATTAGTTACAACAATTTTGAGCGATTGTGTAACGTGGCTGGCAATAGAGAAATCATCGGCAACATCTATGAGAACCAAGAGATTTTAAAGGAGAAGGAATGAGATATTTTAAAATCCTATGTGTTGTTTTATTCGCATCCTTCCTCGTAGCATGTCACGAGATTTCGAGCGGAACGGTTGTAGACAAGTACATTGATGAACCTCACACAACTTTCATACCTGTTACAACAGGAAAAAGTTCGGTGCTTGTGCCAACCAGAACCAAAAGAAAATACATTCTGGTCGTTTCAGGTCGTGCAGGTAATAAGCAAGTTGAAGAAACGTTTGAAGTGACAGCTGAGGAATACAAGCACTATGAAATTGGTAATACTTTCATACAAGATGCCGCTTTAGAAAATGAAGAAGGAGATAGAGAATGAACATTCAAGGACTAATTGAACGATACAAAAAATTTAAAGCTAGCAAGAAGAAATTGACATCGGTTGATTTGGTTTTGAAAGACTTACGGTCTTTAGATGAACCAGAACCGTTGCCATTCAAGTTAAAAGATGTCGTTCGTCGAATCAGAGGGTTTGATCCGACGACACAGACTAGATGGCTTAATGACATCCTTAAAGAATTAGGGGACGACTACGGTTCGATGAAATACCGTAGTGGCTACGAGCAAGGCAAACTTGAGGGAGCATGGGTTGGTAATCAATTGAAGGATGCTGATAAGATTCGACAAGAATTGAATAAACCAGTGATTCCGCAGTTTGTTGCAGATTGGATTGAGGAAGCTAGAAAATCTTGCAAAGACGTAGCAGACTTATTCGATTTTGATTTCACAAATGAAGAAGTTGGTAAATGGTTTATGCAAGAACGACCATTTGATTTAGTCGCTCGCGCATGGCTTGACGGCTACACAAACGAGGAAGAGAAGCGGTATTTGGTGAAAGTGAAAGGCGTTTGTGGAAATCACGAAACTTTGAACTGCGAAAAACATTCGAAAAAATGGCTTTTTTCTGATCGGGAAGAAAACTCACTTTATAAAACAAAGCACACCCGCAAAGAACTAGAAGATGCTGGTTTTAGTGAAGTGTTTAATAGTCCATTGTTTGAAGTTGAGGAGGTGGAGTGATGGTACAAACCATTGAACAAGCAATAAAAACTGAAAACAAACGCATAAAAATCCCTGCGAAAATCAGACCGTTTGATGTAGGTTATCGAGTAGTAAACAGACACGGTCAACCACTTGCCTTAAGAAATGGAGCAAGTATATTCGACTTACCTTTTCTAGCAGAAAAAGCTATAAAGAAAGAGTTTGGGAAAAATGATCCAGACTTTGATATCGAAAAACATTTTGTCGAAGAGGTCGCTATTGTCAATTTAAGTAAATTTCATAGTTATTTTGAGGAGGTGGAGTGATGGAATCATTTGCACACTATTTTAACAAGCACATTGCTAAAAAAATCGAATTAGATGATATTACAATCATTGATTATCATAGTCCAGAATATAATCTAATGTATAATCTAAGATATGTTTTCGATAAGAAAAATTCATCTCTGGCTATCACAGGTGATTTTGGCGAGCTGGTTGCAGTAAATTTTAACAATATGGGTAGTTGGGAAGATTTCTATAAGGATTTCACAAACAACGCTGGATATTTTATTGAAAAAATCAAAGCATCTAGTCGAAATCTTTTTGTTTATGATGAAGATGAAGCTAAAAAAATTATTCTTGAGTATTTCTTTGATAATAAGCGATATGAAGACTTAGACGAAAATGATAGATATTATTTTGATGAACTATTTGAATATTTCGATGATCGGCATGGATTCAAACACATTACTGATACTGTTCGAGAATTCCTGAGTGAACAAGATTCAGAATACTATGAGACTCTTGAATTCGCTGGTAAAAAAGTGTCTGAAATAGTATTTCTATATTTGGATGCTTATAAAAGAGCGTATGAATCAATAAAAAATGAGGAGGTCAAGGGATGATTATCAAGAATTACAAATATGATTATTCAGCTGGCAGAATACGCTACACAATTGATGTAGATGGCTATGAACAAGCTATGGAACATACAAAGACAGAATACGGAAGTGTCCAAAGAAATGATATTGATGATTTCTTGCTTTCAGTCGAGAATTACGACTTTCAAGAAGCTGAAGCGGTTGAAGAATTTGTGGATTTTCAAAGTTGTCTCCTTATGTATGGAATTGATTTTGAATTGAGAAATGAGGTGGAGTGATGAGTTATGAGTGTTCAAACTGTTGTAAAGAAATCGAAGACGAGTTTCTGGTAGTACAAGAGAATCATGTTATTCTAGCATTATTTAACGATGTTGAAAATTGTTTTTGTAGTCAGCAATGTGTCAATGATTTCTTGATGATTGAATCTAAGTACTTATCAAATGGAGACATACCATACGATGAAGAGGAGGTTGAGGGATGAAACGTTTTATCGCAATCTGGATTCTATTGTCTGCTGGATTAAATATTTGGCAGAGTATCCACATTAAAAAACTAGAAGCAAAGCGTCCGATTGTCGTTTATAAAGCTGACAATCAAGGCGCAGAAATAAAAGGCAGAGTCTTACAAAAGGAGAGAATTGGCGACATGTACATTATCACAGTACAAAATTACGGAGTGTTCGTAGTTACTAAAACAAACTATGAATCTCTAAAATAGGAGATGAGGTAAGATTGTAATGACAAAGTACAAGAAACCAACTTACATCATCATTCAGGAAGCAATGGCAGAGCGCATTAGATTTCTGGAAGATGAACTGTATGAAAGAGCCTATAAGGATATTGAGAAACTAGAATCTCAAAATGATTTCTTAAAAGGTCTTTGTAACAATCAACTTGAAATCATCATGGATTATGAATGGAAGCAGATGCAAGAGCAGGCTATATTCTTAAAAGCTAATACTAGAAAGTGGAGAGCAAGATGCAACTAAGATTGAAAGAACTTAGAGAGGACTTGTGTCTTTCCGTCAAAGATATGGCCAGAGATACAGGTGTTTCCCAAAATACAATTCATTTGTATGAACGTGGTGGATATCCGTCCATTAAGCAAATAGAAATGATTGCCAAAACCTATGACGTGAATCCTGCTTGGTTAGTTGGATGGATAGATGATGAAATGATGCCTGCAATCCAGGTAGTTGAAAAAGTGGTCTACAAAGAAAGTCCAACAGCAAGATTGCCAGATTATTTCAACAACAATAACGATGGTAAGATTATAAAGTGGGTAAAAACTAAAAGATATATGGGAGGTAAGGTTTGGGCAAAAAGAATTTAACAAAATCACGGAGAGATTATCTTGAGTTTGAACTCGACGATAAATATCTGAAGATTGATAAACTTATTGGTCAGCGTAGGCATGAATTAGAACGATTGTACGAGGTTAAACATCTTACTGTTTCTGGTATTGATGATACTGGTGCTAGTGGAAGTGGAACATTTGTCAATAGGTCAGAGAACTTAGCGGTTGCTTACGCAAGCGATCCTATGATTTTAAGATTAGAAAATCTCCAAAATGCTATCTCCCAATTACTAGAAAATCTAGAACCAGATGATAAAAAAATCTTTTATCTTCGTTGGGGAGAACATACTGGATACGACTGGATTCAAGTTTGGCATATTATGGAGAATGGTGACACTGGGTATCTATACAGACACAGTAAGCAGATTTACAGAAGACGTGAAGTCATTCTTGATACACTTGCAAAGTTATTGTTCATGTAACTTGTCAAAAAAATGTATAGCATTGACAAAATGAATATGATAGATTGATACTATCCAAAGCACTGAGAAAAATCTTAGTGCTTTATTTTTTTTGCGAAAGGAGCAAAAACTATGAATATTGTTGAACCGTTACGAGATAAGGATGATATCCAAGCAATGAAGGACTATCTATCATCTTGGAATGAAAAAGTATTACATGTTATTTCTTTTTGGGGAATCAATACAGGTTTTTCGCGTTGGGGACATTCTCAAACTAAAGGTTAAAGATGTTCAAGGTTGGCACATTAAAGTTAGGGAACAGAAAACAGGGAAATACAAGAGCATTAAAATGACAAGGCCACTCAAGAATGAATTGAGGGAATTTGTCAAAGATAAAGAATTACATGAGTATCTATTTCAGAGTCGTGTTGGAAAGAATAAGGCGCTCAGCTATAAGACGGTATACTGGTTTCTTAAAAGAGCTGCTGAAGATTTGGGCATTGATAATGTCGGAACTCACACGATGCGAAAAACATTTGGCTATCATTACTACAAGAAGTACAAGAACGTTGCAGACTTGATGTCACTATTCAATCATTCAAGTCCAGCAGTCACACTAATTTATATTTGTGTGAGGCAAGATGAACTTGATACTAAGATGAGTAATTTTAGCCTCTAATATTTTTTTGATTTTTTCAACTATCCATAACGAGGAATTTTCTAGTTTATATTTTGAAGAAGTCCTGAAGCATTGTCCGTATTAGTTTTTGAGTGTGAAACAAAATTGGATAAAAATATAAGATATAACTAATTCAACAGGGATATTTTACATAAATTCAAAACTCAAAAAAATAAATCTTGTCAAAAAAAGATATAGAATTGACAAAATGAATCTGATATATTTGTATCATGAAAAAAATCCAGAGAGCAACCCTAGGCATGCTCTCTTTTTGTCGGAGGAGACCATGCTATGAAAGATGAAAATACATTTGATGGAATTAGTCTCGGAGTCGGTAGCACTTTAGAGATCCAACTCACGAATAATGACTTAGAACATATTGCAAATGGATATGAGGTGACTTTAGATATTCAGCCTAACGAGACTGTAAATAAAATCGTAATAAAGCCAAGTGTGGTAAATGATATTCTAAATCCGTTAATCAACTATGACAAAAAAATAGTAAGTGAAGCAGATTTAGAGATTAGACAAATTTCAAGAGAGATTGCAAGAAATAGTTTTGCATTCGGGTCAATGTAGTGGGCTTTAAAAATCCTAAACACTCAGACTGGTTCAGAGCTTGGCAGATTAGGTTCTATAACTCCAAGCCATGGAGAACTTTAAGAAATAAAGTCAGATATCATAAAAGAATGCGATGCGATATGTGTGGACGTTTAATTCATGGCAAGAGCATTGTTGACCATATTATAGAGATTGATGAAACTAATTATCAAGATGAGTCTATTACTCTCAACGAAGATAATCTGCAATTACTCTGTCTCGAGTGTCATAATACAAAAAAACATTTCAAAAGTAAAATAAATTTAAATTTAGAAAATCGGAATATTAATTTATTTTGATTTTTTATTTTTTGAATTTTTTTATTTTTTTATCAGATCCCCCTATTTTAAATTTTCACACACCCAAAATAATAACGGTGTCAATCCTCTTATATACCTCTCCCCAAAAAATGACGAAAATTGATACAAGAAAGGAGCATGATTTTGAAAATCAATGAAGTTTTAGAAAAGCTAGGAATAAGTCGTGCTACCCTCACCAGGTATCGAAAAAAGCTAGGCATATTTGAAGAAACTCGGTCGAATATCACAAAAAGTCAGTTCAAAGAGTTAGAAAAGCTTGCAAATCAACGGCAAAAGTATACAAGAGAAGAACGTGTTGAACTATCTCGTAAGACTTTCAAGTTGATTCCAAAAGAAAAAATGCTTGAAATCAATGACAATGATTCAGTAGGTTTGAAAAATTTAAAAACTCAATACAATCATAATCAAAAAGTGATTGAAAACTTCCAGCTGGAAATCAATAAAGTCATCAATGACGGTGAATTACCTGATAAGTATTTACTTGATGGAATGGAAAAGTATCAAAAGCTAAACATGCAGATTATGTCAACGATTGAAAAGCAAAGTCCACAGGGTGATAGCCTCAAAGAAATGATTCAGGAGAAGTTGGCTCGATATGGTTGAGATGAGATATTTTGATAAATATGCTCAGCTGGTCTACTCAGGGAAGATTCGTGTTTGTGAACTTACGATGAAGTCGATTAAACGAGTAGAGAGGTACAAGGAGCAATACATCTTCAAACAAGAAGAAGCTGACAAACGGATTGAGTTCATTGAGGAAGAGTGCAGCAACACTAAAGGTCTTGCTGGAAAGTTACGCTTGGCTTTGCCTCAGAAGGTCTGGTTAGAAACAACGTGGGGTTTTTATCATACAGTTGAAGTTACAAAAACAGATCCTGATACACTTGAAGAATATAAAGATTTTGAAGAAAGGCGTCTCATTCATGAGGTGCCTATTATTGTACCTCGTGGTACAGGAAAAACCACCCTTGGTTCTGCCATTGGTGAGGTTGGTCAGATCATTGATGGTGAGTGGGGTGCTGATATTCAGCTTCTAGCTTACAGTCGTGAACAAGCTGGATATCTGTTTAATGCTTCTAGAGCTATGTTGTCGAATGAAGATAGCTTGCTTCACTATATGCGTGAAGCTGACATATTACGGTCAACTAAACAAGGTATCTTGTACGAGACAACTAACAGTCTTATGTCAATCAAGACTTCTGACTATGAAAGCCTTGATGGTACTAATGCACACTACAATATTTTTGATGAAGTGCACACTTATGATGATGACTTCATCAAGGTTGTGAATGATGGTTCCAGCCGTAAACGTAAGAATTGGATAACATGGTACATCTCCACGAATGGAACGAAACGTGACAAGCTGTTTGATAAGTATTACAACATCTGGGTAGATATCCTTGATGAAAGATTGTCAATGATTCGGTTATGCCTTGGATTTATCAGCTGGATGATGTCTCTGAAATTCACAATCCAGATATGTGGCAGAAAGCTATGCCTTTACTCGGTATAACAACTGAGAAGGAAACAATTGCCAAGGATATTGAAATGAGCAAGAATGATCCAGCACAACAAGCTGAGCTGATGGCTAAGACGTTTAATCTCCCTGTTAATAACTATCTTGCTTACTTCAGTAACGAGGAGTGTAAGGGTTGGTCAGATAAGTTTGATAAGAGTTTATTTGTCGGAAATGAGGAGCGGAGTGCTCGCTGTGTGCTTGGTGTTGACTTATCAGATGTGAATGATATTTGTTCGGTCTCATTTATGGTGGTGCGTGGCGAAGAGCGTCAGTATTTGAACAAGAAGTTCATGCCACGTCATACGATTGAAGGTCTTCCAAAAGAACTGAGGGACAAATACGCTGAGTGGGAGCTTAGTGGCCAGCTTCATGTTCATGAGTTGGACTACAATGACCAAGCCTATATCTTTGAGGAGTTAAGGCAGTTTATGAGCGAGAATAGAGTCTTACCAGTTGCAGTCGGATATGACCGCTGGAATGTAAAAGAGCTTATCCGCTTAATTAATGCCTACTACGGAGATATATGTCACGACATTCCACAAACGGTCAAGAGCTTATCCAATCCTTTAAAAGTGTATAAAGAAAAAGCTAAGATGGGGAAAATCATCTTTGACGATCCTGTGGCAACTTGGAACCATGCAAATGTTCGTGTCAAGATCGATGCGAATAACAATGTATTTCCAAATAAAGAAAAGGCAAAAGAAAAGATTGACGTATTTGCTAGTCAGTTAGATGCTTTTATTTGCTACGAAAATTTCAAGGAAGACTTGAGTTATTATTTTGATTGAGGTGAAGAATGAACAAATATATAAATAATTTAAGAGAGGTCTTTGCTAGGATTTTCAGACCAAGCAATAGAAAATCCACAAGGACCTATTTACAAAGAAATTTGAATTATTGGAGAAGAAATTCGATCTACTTAGACAATATTTACAATAAGATTTCAACAGATACTGCACAAGTTCGATTTAAGCATGTGAGAATCACTCGAAATCCGACTGGAGTTGACAAGATGGAGTGGTTTGAAAATAGTGATCTTGCAAATGTTTTATCTTTCTCTCCAAATCCTCTTGAAATACCAGTTGTATTTTGGGCAAATGTAACAAGAGCTATGCTAAAAGATGGTGTTGCGGTCGTTGTTCCACGTTGGGAAAATGGTCGACTGATTGAAATTTGGCTTGCAAAGAAAACAATATCATGGACTGCAGAGAGAGTTGAAATCATGATTGATGATGTAGAGATTGAGCTACCTCTTAGCGATGTCTGGGTTTTTGAGAATCCTAAATTAAACGTGACAAGTCAACTAAACCAAATCACAGAATTAATTGATATCAACCTTGATGCGTTAACCGAGAAGTTAGGCAGAGGGAATTCAAAGTTGAGAGGATTCTTAAAACTACCAACTAAAGCAGCAGATGAACATTTGAAGAAACAAGCTAAGAGTCGAGTTGATAGCATGATGGAACTTGCTGAAAATGGTGGCATTGCCTATCTCGAGCAAGGTGAAGAGTTTATGGAATTAAACAAAGATTACTCAACCGCTTCTAAAGAAGAAATGGAGTTTCTGAAATCTCAACTTTATCATGCTCATGGGATTAATGAAAAATTGTTTACTTGTGACTACACAGAAGAACAATATAGAGCTTATTATTCTAGCGTCATGAAATTATATCAACGTGTATTCTCTGAAGAAATTAATAGAAAATATTTCACGAAGACGGCAAGGACACAAGGAAACAAGCTCTTGGTCTTCTTTGATATGGCTGACATGATTTCATTCAAGGATCTAGTAGAAGGTGGATTTAAATCTAAATACGCAGGTTTGATGAATTCAAATGAATTCCGTGAAACCTATCTAGGGCTTCCAGGATATGAAGGTGGAGAAGTATTCGAAACCAATCTAAATGCAGTCCGTATCGAGCCGAGCGAAAGTAATTAAAAATAGGGTGGGCGGTTGGCAGAAATTTTAAGAAAGGAGGTAGGCTATGGAAAAGTTAAAAACCTTTGTCGTCAAGTCAGTTGAGGAAGAGTCAGCTGACTTTCACTTTGAGGCTTATGCCTCAACCTATGGCAATACCGACAGAGATGGCGATGTGATGGCCAAGGGGTGTTTTGACAATACCCTGAAAACTAAAGCCGTCGTCCCTATGTGCTTAAATCACGACCGCAATCGTGTCATCGGTAAGCATGAGCTGTCGGTAGATGAAAAAGGTCTGCGAACACGGTCAACATTCAATCTAAGCGATCCAGAAGCTAAGAAAACCTATGACCTCATGAAGATGGGGGCACTGGATAGTCTGAGCATTGGATTTTTTATTAATGATTATGAGCCAGTTGACGCTAAGCAACCTTATGGTGGATGGATTTTTAAAGAAGTTGAAATCTTTGAAATATCTGTCGTGACCGTGCCAGCCAATCCTCAAGCAACCGTTGATAATATTAAGGGATTTGATATGTCTGTGGTTGACAAGCGAATCGCTCAGGCGAACATGAAGCAAGATATCATGAGTAAACTTGCAACGATTTAAAAAAGGAGAAAAAAATGAAAACACTAGTCGAATTGATGGAAGAACGACAAAAATATGCAGATGAGTTATCTGAGGTCAAATTTAAAAAAGCTTCAATCGAAGAGAAATTGAAGTCAGAAACTATTGGAGAAGAAGAACTTGCACAGTTGAAATCGGATGCGGAAGAATTGGTACCCAAAGCAGAGGAACTCAAGAGCACAATTTCTAAGTTAGATGTTGAGATTAAAGAAAAAGAAGACAATCTCAATAAAGCTGCTAAATCTATCAAGGAAGTACAGAAAGGCAAGACACAAATGGAATACTTAAAAACAAAAGAAGCTGCACTTGATTTCGCTCGAATCCTTATGGATAACGAAGGAAGCTCAAACAGTGCCCGCAAAGCGTGGGAAGCAAATCTGGTTGAAAAAGGTGTAACTGATGTTAACAAAATTTTACCTGAACCAGTATTGATTGCAATCCAAAATGCATTTAATGATTACGATGGTATCCTGAACCATGTAACCAAAGATCCTCGTTATGCAGTACGTGTTGCGCTTCAAACGCAACAAGCAAAAGCTAAAGGCCATCAGAATGGCAAAACAAAGAAAGATGAATCTTTTGTATTTATCGATTATACAATCAACTCTGCTGCTGTCTACATCAAGTACAGTTTTGAGTATGCTGACTTGAAGAAGGATACAACAGGTGCTTACTTCAACTATGTGATGAATGAATTAGCACAAGGATTCATCCGTGCAGTTGAACGTGCTGTCGTTATCGGCGATGGTAAAAATAGTGATGATGATGACAAAATCACTGAAATTAAATCTATTGCAGAAGAAACACTTGCTCAACTATTTGATACACAAGAAATCAGTGTTGACGGGGAATTTGACAATACTGTTTTAGAAAACCTCGTCAAAGGGATTGATAAACTTGCTGCAAATACAACTCCAATTTTGGTAACTTCAAAAACCATTGCTCGTAAACTTAAAATGGTTAAGGATGGCGAAAAACGCTACATTGATCCACAACCATTCGCACCAATTTCACAAACAGGAAATATCATTGCTGGTTACCAAGTATATGTCTATGACTGGATGGAAGATGCGACTAACCCAATTATCGCATTTGCTGACAAGGCTTATAAGATGATTGGTGATGATGTCTCTGCTGATCGCTTTGAAGATTATGATGTAACGATGAATCGCCGTCATATCGAACTTGCTAGCGTGCTTGGTGGCCGACTTGGTCAGTACAAATCAGCTGTGAAATTCACAAAAGGTTGATTTTAAATAGAAAGGGGAGTCTAAAATGACAATCCTTAACCAGATTAAAGAAATGGTTGAAGTTGATGTCGAAGAAGAGATCTTCGACACTCAACTTTTAAGCTACATAAATAGTGGGATTTCATATCTAACGAGAAACAACATTCCTATCACTCGCATTGATAAAGAAAGCGAATTGACAGAATGGAATGAGATTGAAGAGGATGATAAAGAAACAATTTAGATTGGTTACATTTGAGATGTGTTCAGAGATTTGATAAATCCTTGATGACAGGAAACTCAACAACAATGAGCTGGATTGATGAAGAATTGACAAATATTCTCTATCAATTAAAAGCCATTTATGGAGTTAAATCATGAAATCATCTAGAGTATCAATCATCCTTTGTTATGATGAGCGCACAGAGGTCGAAAAAAAGGTGTTTTTTAAAAACAAATTGTAGAAAAGAAAGTCAAAGCTGAAAAAGAGAAGATCTACCAACGTAGACTTGATAAAGCTTTGGCAGATGGTCAAGTTTTGACAGCAAGATTTCGGATACGTTCTAACTATGTGACAGATTCCTTAGACTACGTGAAGTACAAAGGGAAAGAGTACAAGGTAAATGTTGGAACTGAATCTGATGATGGCCACTACACGATAATTGAATTAGGAGAATTGAAATAATGGCTAAGAAGTTCTTCACCAGGCAAGAAATTCAAGAAATCCTAGAAAAAAACACTTTAAAATCAAAAGTGTTCTATATGGAACGTGAGGAAAAGTCCTCTCCTGACAACGTTATTCTTTACTATCGTTTAACTCCGGGTAGTAGTATTACTGCTGATGACACAGTACACATGAGAAAAGTGACTATTCAAATCAGTCACTATCACAAGAAGAAACTAGACAGCATTGAGGAATTGATGTTGTCTAATTTTATGTGTGAACCTAGTCAGTTGAATCTAAAACAGCCTGATACAGATTACTTACTTACAACCTACAGAATCGAGGTATTCACAAGTGGGAAGTGGTAGCGTTAATGTGAAAAACATTAAAAAAATCGATATACAGAATCAAGTTTTAGAAATCATAGAAAAAGCAGGAAAAAGCACCGCTGGAGATATTAGAGACGGAAGTCCTAGGAGAAACGGAGTATATGAAAAAGGATGGACTCACGAGACCATTGAAGATATCGCTGTAGTATATAACAACGGGAAAGAGAAGTCGCTTGCTCACTTGTTAGAAAATGGCCACGCAACAAAAAATGGTGGATTTGTAGCACCTCAAGAACACATCAGACCAGCTTATCTCAAAAAAATAAAGAAATCTTTCTCAATAATATGAAATCAATAAAAATCAGACCAAATTAAGGAAGGAGTCACAATGACTTATAAATATGACACACGAGAGGTTACTCATGGTAATGCCATGGGATTCTTTGCTAAGATTTCAAAAACAGAATCTGGCGCACTCGATCTAAAAACACCATACCCATTTACAGGATTGCGAAAAACATCTTTTGAAACTTCACAAGAATCAAATGCATATTACGCAGACAATGTGGAGCACGTTCGTCTTCAAGGTAAGAAATCAACTGAGGGATCCATCACGACTTATCAAATTCCTAAACAATTCATGATTGATCACTTGGGTAAAAAGCTGACAACTTCAACTCCTCCAGCGCTCATCGATACTGGTGTGAATGCGAATTTCATTTGGGGATATGCTGAAACAGTTACAGACGAGTTTGGTTCTGAGGTTGAAGAGTTCCACATCTGGACTAATGTGAAAGCATCGGCTCCAAAAGGCAGCACTACAACAGATGAAAGCTCTGCTACACCAAAAGAAATCGAAATTCCATGTACTGCATCACCTAACAATTTTATTTTAGATTCAGATAAAAAACCTGTTTCAGAAATTGTATGGCGTGATACAGACAAGGGTGTTGTTCGTGCTAAATTTGATAAATTGTTCACTTCAAGTAACCCAACGAAATTGATTGATTTTATCAATGAAGCTTTAGGAACAACAGCAATCGTGCCAGGAGGCTAATATGATTAAAAAAGAGCTATCATTTATTACCTTTGATAGCTACGGGGAAGAAGTAGAGCGTACCGAAACGGTGCGCTTTCTTTATTCTCTGCCTGCTATCAAAATGTATGAACAACGGACTGGAAGAAACTTTTTTGACGATAATCAAAAAGCAATTAGCGTGTATACGCAACTTGCTTCTAAAACTGGAATCAAACTGAATTATCAGACCTTTCTGATGATGAGAAGATTCAACTATTACCGTTGTTAATGGACCCTGATTTTATGAATTTCTTGACAGATGTGATTCCTTGTTTATACGGAGAAGTCGAAAACGGACGATTAGTCCAGAATGAATTGACTGCAGAAACAGCTTCGCTTGCTCCGTGGTTTGGCGATTTGCTAGACATCACCTTCTTCTCTGACTTGTTCTATGAATTTAATCGTAGCCGAGCGAAAGTACCTCAAGATAGAAAAAGCCTCAACAGAAGTCATAACTCTGAAAAAAATTTATAAGGTTGTTTTTGAAAAAATAGGATGGATGTTTTTTGGGCAGAAAGTCAACATTTTAATTATTTGATGGGGACATTACATCAAATGAGTGTCAATGAAAATGAGAAGAAAACATTATCAAACGCAGAATTACTAAATGTAATGTCTGACTAAAAATGAAAGGAGGTAATCAATGGCAGAGACATTTGAAGGGCTATATGTAAAATTTGGAGCTAATACAGTTGAATTTGAAAAATCTGTAAAAGGGATCAACAGCGCTCTTGCAAGTTTGAAAAAGGATTTCACAAATATCAACAAACAATTGAAAATGGATCCAGACAACGTTGAACTATTAACTAGAAAATTAACAAACTTACAAGAACAAGCCCGTGTTGGTGCTCTCAAAATACTTGAGCTCAAAAAACAACAAAAAGCCCTTGGAGAATCAGAAGTTGGTTCAGCACAGTGGAACAAACTACAGATTGAGATTGCCAAAGTAGAATCTCAAATGAAAGTTGTTGATAGAGCTATGGAATCAACAAAGAAAAAGAATAGAGGATGTCGGAAATCCAAAGTCTATTTTTAAATCTCAATAAAAGAAATCAACAATGTCGCAAAAAGAACTTGACATCGTCAACCAGAAGCTAGAATTAGATCCTAAAAAAATGTAGAGTTATCCGAACAAAAAAATGAAGTTATTAAGTAAACAATCTTCATTAGCCAAGGACAAGATCCAGGAGTTGAAACGGAAACAAGCGGAATTGGGAAAGGAAAAAATCGGCACAGAAGAATGGCGACAACTTCAAAAATGAAATTGGGCAAGCAGAAGTTGAAGTTTTAAAGATAGATAAAGCAATGGGGAATCTAGGGGATTCTAGCCGTTCAGCAACAGGAAGCATTAAGGAAGCTACAGGATACCTAAAAGCTGACGTAATGATGAACGTTGCTGAAAAAGCAGGACAACTAGGTCAAAAAATGGTTGATGCTGGTAAAAAAACAGTAGATGCATGGTCTGAGATTGACGAAGCAATGGATACTGTTACAACAAAAACTGGACTGACTGGGGAGGCCTTGTTAGGACTACAGGAAATTGCAAAAGGAATTGCCACATCGTTACCAGCGACTACATTTCAAGAATCTGCTGATGCAGTTGGTGAGCTCAATACACAATTTGGGCTTACTGGTGATACTTTGAAAGTTGCAGCAGAGTATTTATTAAAGTATTCAAAAATAACTGGAGAAGATATTTCAAACTCTGCAATAAATGCCAAAAAGGCAATCGATGCCTATGGACTAACCAATGAGGATTTAGCAAGAGTATTGGACTCAGTTACTAAAGTAGGCCAGGACACAGGTCAATCTTATGATTCAATTTTTCCAAAAAAGCTATAGACGGAGCTCCACAGATTAAGATGCTGGGATTATCTTTTGAAGAGGGAGCAACATTAATTGGTCGATTTGAAAAAAGCGGAATTGACTCTTCTGCTGCTTTATCTTCTCTTTCAAAAGCCGCAGTAAACTATGCCAAAGATGGGAAGACTTTGACAGATGGATTGAACGAGACTGTTAATGCGATTCAGAACGCTACTAGTGAGACAGAAGCAATAAGAATTGCTTCTGAAGTTTTCGGAAATAGAGCTGCTCCTAAAATGGTGGATGCTATTCAACGTGGAGCCTTTAGTTTTAATGATTTAGCTGAAGCAGCTAAATCCTCATCAGGGACTGTCTCAACAACATTTGATGAGACGATAGATCCGATTGATAAACTAACAACATATTCCAACAAAGCGAAAGAAGGACTTGCTGAGGTTGGCGGCAAACTGCTAGAAACCCTTATTCCAGCATTGGAACCACTTATTGACTTACTTGATAAGGCTGTTGAGTGGTTTACCAGCTTGAACGAAACCGATCAACAAACAATCGTTATTCTTGGACTTGTTACAACGGCCGTTATGACTTTACTTGGAGCTCTCGCTCCAATTGTTATTGCGATTGGGGCCATAGGAGCTCCAATCGGGATTGTCATCGCCGCAATAGTTGCAGCTATTGCCATCATAACTCTAATCATACAAGCAATTATGAATTGGGGAGAGATATCCGAATGGCTTCAAAATTTATGGGATGCATTTGCAATTTGGATTTCAGAATTATGGTCACAGATATCGACTACTGCAATAAGAGCATGGGAAGCGCTAGTTACATGGCTTTCAAATCTATGGACGAACATTATCGAGACAGGAAAAGCATTATGGACTGGCTTTGTGGCCGGGGTAACTGGAATTTTCCAAAATCTAGTTACAGGTGCACAGGCATTGTGGCAGAATTTCACTTCTTTTCTTTCAAATTTATGGACAAACTTGACAACTATGGGTTCAAACTTGTTCAGAGATTTAGGAAGTTCAATTTTTAATATTTTCAATGGGATCTTATCTACTGCTAGCAATATTTGGAACTCTATCAAATCAACTATTTCAAATGCTATTGATGGTGCTAAAAATGCAGTATCTAACGCTATCCAAGCTATTAAAAATCTATTTAATTTCAATATCAGTTGGCCGCACATTCCATTACCACACTTCTATGTAAGTGGTTCAGCCAACCCATTGGACTGGTTAAGTCAGGGCGTTCCAAGCATCGGTATTGAGTGGTATGCGAAGGGTGGTATCATGACCAAACCAACTTTATTTGGAATGAATGGAAATAGAGCAATGGTTGGTGGAGAAGCTGGCGCAGAAGCAATCCTTCCACTCAATAAGTCAACTCTTGGTGCAATTGGACAAAGCATTGCTAATACGATGAACACATCGAATAGCATCAATGTAAACTTCTCAGGGGTGACCATCCGAGAAGAAGCGGATTTGAATAGACTAGCTGATGCAGTTGGAACACGTATTGCTGAAGAACTACAAAGAAAAACTAATTTGAGAGGAGGTTTCGGATGACAAAAATTAATGAGTTAACCATCGACGGAGTGAAAACATCATCATTTAAATGTGAGATTCTGGTTGAAACACGACCACAAGTCATCGTATCCTCCTCAAAAACTAGTCTTTTAGAACATGATGGGATCAGTGGTGCAATTGTCCAATCAAATAGGCATCGTGGGTTGATTGAAAAAAGTTACCATATCAGCTTAATTAACCCAACAGATGAAGAGTTATACCGTTTTTCTTCTCTGTTAAATCGTGAAAAATTTTGGTTGGAGAATGAACAAGAGCCAAGCGTGAAATATTGGTGCTATAAAGTGGATGATTTCAAAATTATTAAAGATGATTTTGGTGCATGGACGGTAGATGTGAAATTCACTTGCCACCCTACCAAATACTTCAAAACCACCGATACACAGAGATTGACAAGAAGTGGGACTTTGACCGTTCAAGGTTCTGCTCTTGCCTTTCCTAAAATCACAATCGTTGGTCAAAATGCTAGCGAAACTTCATTTACAATTGCTGGTCAGGTCATTCGTCTTGAACGACTCACTGAGTCGCTTGTGATGGTCAATAATCCTGACAATCCTAGCTTTAAACAACAACAGGGAAGCCAGTGAAATGGTCAGGGGATTTTATCACAGTTGATCCAGCAAAATTGAAGAATGTTGGGGTTGTTTTGGGTCCAGGTATTCAATCGCTTGAAATCGAGACGGTTTGGGGGTGGGCATAATTGCTTTATTTACTTAGTAAAGATGTGAGGACTGTTCGTTGGAATGGGGAGCCACTTCATGAAGCGACTTCTGCAATTGTGAAGGAAACCATGAATGGCGATTTCACCTTAACTGTGAAATATCCTATTTCTGACTCTGGTATTTATCAGCTCATCCAAGAAGATATGTTGATAAAGGCTCCGACTCCTGTTTTAGGAGCGCAGCTATTTCGCATCAAGAAACCTGTTGAGAATAATGACCATCTGGGAAATTACAGCCTATCACATCTCAGACGATGTGATGCAACGTTCTATCACGCCAATGAGCGTGACTAGTCAGAGTTGTGGCGTGGCTCTTTCTCGCATGGTTCAAAACACCAAAACTGCTTTGGGGGATTTTTCTTTCAATAGCGATATCCAGGATCGTAGGACCTTCAATACGACTGAAACAGAAACCCTGTACTCTGTATTGTTGGACGGTAAGCACAGCATTGTTGGTACATGGGAAGGCGAGCTGGTTCGTGATAACTTTGCGATGACTGTCAAGAAGAGTCGTGGCGAGAATCGTGGTGTTGTTATTACAACGCACAAAAATCTGAAGGACTACCAACGCACAAAAAACAGTCAGAATGTTGTCACAAGAATCCATGCTAAATCGACGTTTAAGCCTAAGGAGCTGAAAAGGAAACGACCATCAGAGTGACTGTTGATAGTTCTCTTATCAACTCATACCCTTATATCAATGAAAAAGAGTATGAGAACAACAATGCTAAAACTGTTGAAGAGTTGCAGAAGTGGGCACAGGCTAAATTTACAAATCAAGGCATTGACAAGGTCTCTGATGCTATCAAAATTGAAGCCTATGAACTTGATGGGCAAGTTGTTCACATGGGGGATATGGTCAATCTCAAGAGCTGGAAACACAATGTCGATGCATTCAAGAAAGCTATTGCTTATGAATTCGATGCCTTGAAAGAAGAGTACATCTCTCTGACTTTCGATGATAAGGCAGGAACTGGTGGTTCTAGAGCTTCTGGTGGGCTATCTAGCGCAGCTGATGCCATCCTTGGAGTAACAGAATCTGCACAAGAAGTCGCCCTTGAAAAGGCTCTTCAAAATGCTGACTTAGACTTTGATCATAAGGCTGGATTGCTTAGACAGGAAATTTCTGACGGTATTGAACTTGCAAGAGCAAGAGCTGAAGAAGTCAAGCAAGAACTGTTTGACAATATCGACCAGTGGTTTAACAGTTTTAACAACGGCCCATTACAAGAAGCCAAGCGCAGGGCTGAAGAAGCCTTGCGAAACGCTGGTGCAAGTATCCTGCTTGCACAGGAAGCCAAGCGGATTGGGTTGGATTCTGTTGCCAAACTTGAAGAATTTAAGAGACAGGCTACGAGCGCTCAGACGGCTTTGTCAGGCGATTTGGATGTTCTGAAACGGACGGTCACAAGTGAAGTCAATCAAGCTTCAGAGTATCGTCGGACGACCACAGAGGCTCTTAGTCGCATGACTGGCCAGATGAACGGATTTGCGACGAAATCCGAAGTCAAGCAAGGCATTGATGGACTTACCCAGACATTTGCCAAAATGAAGGTCGGCGGGCGGAATCTATGGATAAAATCCAAGACGGTTGGAGCTGTAATTGAAAAATTACCTGAAAACCACGTCACGGGTCAAAAAGAATGCTATAGGCTAGAGAACAACTCTACTTTAACGTTCAACATTGAACCAGATTTCAGCTCAAGGTTGTATCAAAAAATTACTTTTAGCGCTTGGATCAAGTACGAGAATGTCGTTCAAGGGCAAAAATCTTGGAATGCCTTCAATTGCTTTAAACATTATCTTTTTAGAAAGAATAGTAAGACCGGAATTCAGAATGGTCCAGACTACACTACGCTTGGAACATATGACGGATCGTCAGATTGGAAGTATATAACATTCACGTATGATTACTCTGAGAACCAAAATTTTGACCAATTAAAAACATTATTGCGATTCAATCTTGAAGGTGTTACAAGCGGTACAGCGTGGGTTACAGGAATTAAGGTTGAAATTGGTAGTGTAGCGACGGATTGGTCACTAGCACCAGAAGACGGAGAAAACGAGCTTTTAGTCGCTAAAACTGAGTTCAAGAAAACAGCTGATGGATTATCTGCTAAAATGTCAGCAGTCGAGAGCTATGTTGGTCAAGATAGTCAGCGACAAGAATCCTTGAGAAGATACACTCGAGAAGAAAGTGCACGACAAGCGACGGCAGTTCGTGAGCTGGTCGCTCGAGATTATGTTGGTAAGGCTACTTATCAAGAGGATGTGAGAGGTCTTGAGCGTAGGTTTGAAGCAATCACTAACCCACAAAATGGATCGATTGCGACTCAGATTGCTAACTACAAAAACTCGGTAGATGGTAGATTTGCAGATATATCATCTCTACTTTCTGGTAAGGCTAATCAAACGGATTTCCAGCGAGTGCAAGAGACTAGTCAGCTTTACGAGCGCATTCTGGGCAATACTGAAAATGGAATTGCGGATAAGGTCGCTCGCATGGCTCTGACCAATCAACTGTTCCAGGTTGAGGTTGGCAAGGCTTTTGCGGAACATCAGAATTTATTTTTAAATTCAACACTTACTAAAGGATTTTTAGGAAACTCTGGAATCATTTATGTAGCGAATGCCACGCAGAAGGAGGTTACATCCGATTTCATTTCAGTGGATCCCAATGAAAAATTATCTTTCAACACTGGGTAACTCTTCCTGAGAATGGAATGGCTTGGACCGCTTGGCAATTTTTCGATAAAAACAAAAATCCTATCGATAACCGTAAAACAGGCTTAAATGCTTATAAAACAACTGTAGGCAAACAACACAACATCAATCAAATCACTGTACCAACGAATGTTTATTTCGTCAGATTCTCAGCTCGTATGTACGATGATGGTTTGATAAAAGTAGAAAAGGGCTCAACTCCATCTGATTACTCAGTAGCACCAAATGATGCTCTTGAAGCTGTGAAAACCGTCCAAAGACAGTTGGATGGCTCATGGTCCGTTCAAAACATAACCGGCGCAGGTTCAATCGTTTCACAAATCAATGCGACCAACAATCAGATCTTGATTGAAGCTGAAAAGATTCGTTTGAAAGGCAAGACCTTGCTTGATGAGCTGACGGCTATTCAAGGCTACTTCAAGCGCTTGTTTGTAGGCGATGCCAGTGTAGGAACGCTCAATTCAGACATCATTAGAGCAAACTCCATTACAGCAGATAAGCTGGTCATGGATATGGCCATGGCTCGGATGTTCGTTTCAAGCGATATCTTCACAGATACGCTTGCTGCTAAAGAAGCCTTTATCAATAAGCTTCGGTCAGTCGTAGTTACTGCGACTTTGCTCGAAGGTTACAAAGGCCGTATTGGTGGATTCCAGATTGGTACTCACGATAAAGACCCATCAACCTATTGGATTACAGGACAGAATCATTTCTCGGTTGGTATGAGCAACGGCTCAGGACCATGGAATCAGACTGCCCTCTGGGTGAATTGGGGGAATGATTGGGGGAAACCAAGCGACACTGCATGGTTTGTTAAGAATACAGGTCAAATGTTTTGCTACAACCGTGCCGAATTTTGGAATACCCCAACAGTTCACGGAGATTTGCGTGTCACAGGGGATATTTACTACAACAATAAGGCGTCAGGCGGTGGCTCAGGTTATTGGATTTCATCACCAAAATACTCGAAAATTGAGCCTTCTGGCGGTTCTTTATATCTTTATTACTCAGGCGGTGGTTACGACTGGATCCTGATGAATAAAGACGTATCTGACCGTCGATATAAGTCGAATATTGAAGCTAGCACAGTCTCTGGCCTCGATGTTATCCGGAAGCTTAAGACGTACAGCTATCGCAAGAATATGATGGCAAAATCGAAGATATCGCTTGCGGTATCATGGCGCAGGATGTTCAGAAACACGCTCCTGAAGCATTCTTTGAGAATCCAGATGGCGCATACTCTTACAACACATTTGCTCTTGTACCTTATTTAATCAAAGCCATCCAAGAATTAAATCAAAAAATAGAAAAAATGGAGAAAATAGCATGAACGAACAAGATAAACAAATCGGCAGCCTGACAATTAAATCGTTAGGTGAAAAAGTCGGTAATGAGGCTACTCAGTCAGCAACGCTCGATGCCCTCTACACAGTGACTGCAATGGAGCTCGAGCAGATGAAACGAATCATCGAATCAGACGAAGAGCTCAAGGCTAAATTTGAAGAAGTGAAAGGAAAAATGACAAATGGCAATTAACAATTACGAACTAGCGACCAAACCTTATACTCGTGGTTTTGGAGACAATGTTACAACCGTTGTAGAAATCCGTTTGCAAGACGGGAATCGTTATAGCACTAACCAGCGGGAATTGGCTGGTGACCGTACACAAGACCAAGAAGACGTCTTGATTCAAGCTGTGATGAATATCCTGAAGGCAGAATTAGATCCAGGAGCAGCAATCGTCAAAGCACAGGCACAGCTTGAACAAGCTGAGCAGCAGATTGCTCAAAACAAGAGCGAGCAGAATCGACTCTCTGCGCTTGCGAAAAAAATTGATAAAGTAGTGCGTGTCATGGCACAGGATTCAATCATGGGCGAGAAAATTGCCTACGGGACAACCTACAAGGAGCTTGTCGAACTCTTCCCATTTGCAGAAGAAGGCAAAGTCTATCAACCAGGTGATATGTTTGTGATTGAAGATCCTGAACACGTCGAACTGAACGGTGAGGGCAAGCGTGTCTTGATTCAGACAAATCAGGCTTTCAGCTACAAAGGTGAATCTCTCAAGCAACTTGAAGGCGGACCATCACGAAATGGTCTCCTTGCAATTTGGAAGTGGGATGGCCAAAAGAATGGAAGTGATCTTGACACCACTCGAGTTCCTGCACAGTAGATTGGAAGTGGTCTGATTGGAATTACTAGCATTTCTGGATAAATTGAGTCCGATTCTAATCGTAATCATTCCTAGCTATTTTTCGTTCAAGAGCACGCAGAATACAAAAGAGACTGACAAGCAAATCAGTCTCTTATCTGACAAAATTAGCGCTATTGAAAAAACAGTCTCAAATGTTGAGAACATTGGCAAAGATAATAGCAAAGGATTGACCATTATTGGCAAAGGTCTTCAAAGATTACAACGTTTTCGATTACAAGAAAACCTAAAAAAAGCAATTAGACGAGGCAATACCAATCAGCATGAGATTGAGGAATTGTCTCGTCTTTATGAAAGTTATGTAGAGCTTGGTGGTAATGGAGCCATCAAGGTACTGTATGAAAAATTTCTAGCATTGGAAATTGTGGAGGAAAATATAAATGCAACAGATTAACGAAATTTTACTAAACGGAGCAATCAGCATCCTAGTTATTTTGCTAGGTATCGTAGTCAAGTCAATCAAAGACTACCTTATTAAGAAGGGCGGCGAACAGACTGTCAAGATTGTTGAAATCCTTGCTAAGAACGCAGTCAACGCAGTTGAACAAGTAACCTCTGAAACTGGCTTTAAAGGCGAAGAAATTGGAACAAGCTCGCAATAAAGTCCGTGCTGAACTGACCAAATATAATATTAGCATGACTGACAAGGATCTTGATACATTTATCGAGTCAGCTGTCAAGCGCATGAATGATGCATGGAAAGGGGCTGACACTAATGTCTAAAAAACAAGATATGATTTACGACCTCATGTCTCATGCTGACGCTGGGACTGGGGTTGACTACGACGGAATGTATGGTTATCAATGCGCAGATGTGACGTGTTATTGTATCTATAAATATTTTGGCACACGTCTATGGGGTAACGCTATTGACTTGCTACGGTCTGCAGAAGCTGCAGGCTTACAAGTTGTCTATGGGGCCCAATATCCTAAGGCTGGCTGGTTCTTTGTTAAGAATTTTGTAGCAGGAGATGGAGTAAATTATGGTCACACTGGTCTTGTATACGAAGACTCTGACGGCTCAACGATTAAAACCATCGAGCAGAATATCGATGGTAACGCTGATTTCTTAGAAGTTGGTGGACCTTGTCGTTACAACGAGCGTTCAGTCAATTCAATCGTAGGTTATATCGTTCCACCTCAAGAAGATCAATCTGGCTGGAAACATGACGGAACTGGCTGGTGGTGGAGCCGTAAAGATGGCTCATACCCAACTTCAAAATTTGAAGCAGTAGACGGTAACTGGTTCTATTTCAATGACAACGGCTATATGTATGAGAGCCAATGGCTATATCACACAGATGGGTGCTGGTATTGGTTTGACAAGGACGGATACATGGCCAATAGCGGTTGGAAGAAGATCAATGGCAAATGGTACTACTTTAATCGTGATGGAGCTATGCAGACGGGCTGGGTTAAATATTACGAGAAGTGGTATTACCTGGATGGTCAAATGGCGATATGAAATCAGATTGCTTCGTGCCGTATAATGGCGGATACTACCTCATGCTTGAAGATGGCCGATTGGCTGAGAAAGCAGAATTCACAATCGAGCCTGATGGGCTTATTACTACAGGTTGAAATATAAACAGAAAGGATTTCAAAATTTAATTACATTAAAACCGCTGGCAATCGCTAGCGGTTTTTTTGATACCCAAAATGATACCCATAATTATTGACTATGTAATTATACGGTAAATTTGGGGAATCTAACTTGTTGATTTTTCAAGGTTTTGAAGGCTATTGCATAATAGTTCTCTTTTATTGCAACAACAAGTTTCTGTTTACCCAATCGCAAAATAAAAAGGTCCAGTGAACCTTTTTATCCCGAGCCTTGAAATAAAAAGGCGAGGATGCTGAAAGTAGCATTAAATAAGGCTTTCCGAGATTTCGGAGAGCCTGTTTTTTTGTTTTGGTACCCATATTTAAAATCCGATAGAAATGCGAATTTGTTTCTAAGTTTTTAACCCTATCTAAAGACGAGTATTGACTTATTTCTTTAATAGGAATAGCTATTATAGATTAAATATGGTATAATGTAGGGTGAGACCTTCATAATAAATAGTGAAAGAGTATAACATGAAAAAAATTGTCATTAACGGTGGAAGACCATTAAAAGGGGAAATCACGATTAGCGGTGCTAAAAATAGTGTCGTTGCTTTGATACCCGCCATTATTTTAGCTGATGATGTGGTGATCCTGGATTGTGTTCCAGACATCTCTGATGTGGCGAGTCTTATTGAAATTATGGAAATCATGGGAGCTAGTGTCAAACGCTATGATGATGTTTTAGAGATTGATCCTCGTGGTGTTCAGAATAAACCGATGCCTTATGGTAAAATTAACAGTCTTCGAGCTTCCTATTACTTTTACGGTAGCCTTTTGGGGCGATTTGGTGAAGCAACTGTAGGGTTACCAGGAGGGTGTGACTTAGGTCCACGTCCAATCGACCTACACTTAAAAGCTTTTGAAGCAATGGGAGCTAAGACAAGCTATGAGGGAGATAACATGAATCTCTCTGCTCAGGGTTCAATGCTACATGGTGCAAACATTTACATGGATACAGTCAGTGTTGGTGCAACTATTAATACCATGTTAGCAGCTGTCAAAGCCCAGGGGCGTACAGTCATTGAGAATGCTGCCCGTGAGCCTGAAATTATCGATGTAGCTACTCTATTGAACAATATGGGAGCTCACATTCGTGGTGCAGGTACTGATATGATCATCATTGATGGTGTTGAGAGCCTTCATGGAACTCGCCATCAAGTTATTCCCGATCGTATTGAAGCAGGTACTTATATTTCCATGGCTGCGGCAGTTGGTCAAGGAATTCGTATCAATAATGTCTTGTACGAGCACTTGGAAGGTTTTATTGCCAAATTAGATGAAATGGGTGTTCGTATGACTGTGTCTGAAGATAGTATTTTTGTTGAAGAACAATCTAACTTAAAGGCTATCAACATTAAGACGGCGCCATATCCAGGTTTTGCCACTGACCTTCAACAACCAATTACACCTTTGCTATTAAAAGCAGAGGGGCGTGGAACATTGATTGACACTATTTATGAAAAACGCGTCAACCATGTTTTCGAATTGGCAAAAATGAATGCAGATATCTCCACAACAAACGATCACATCATTTATAAAGGAGGCAATCCTTTACACGGTGCAAATGTCAAGGCGACAGACCTACGTGCAGGTGCAGCACTGGTGATTGCTGGTTTGATGGCTGAAGGAAGAACTGAAATTACCAATGTTGAATTTATCCTTCGAGGCTACTCAAATATTATCGAGAAATTACGAAACCTCGGAGCAGATATTGAACTAATCGAAGACTAATCTTAGAGGATTAATATGAATATCTGGACAAAATTAGCAATGTTTTCTTTCTATGAGACGGAACGGTTATATTTCCGTCCCTTCTTTTTTGCCGACGCTGCTGACTTTCATCAATTAGCATCTGATCCGGAGAATCTACAATTTATCTTTCCAGCTCAAGCCAGTCTTGAAGAAAGTCAATATGCCCTTGCCAACTATTTTATGAAGTCACCTTTGGGAATCTGGGCGATCTGCGATAAGAAGGATGAGAAGATGATTGGTTCCATCAAGTTTGAGAAAATTGATGAGATTAAGAAGGAAGCGGAAATTGGCTATTTTTTAAAGAAAGAGTATTGGTCTAAGGGATATATGACAGAAGCGGTAATTAAGTTATGTGAACTGTCAATGGATCAATTTGGCTTAAAGCAATTATCAATCGTAACGCATTTGGAAAATGGTGCTAGTCAGAAGGTAGCGCAAAAGTCAGGTTTTAGTCTTTATCGTCGCTTTAAAGGCAGTGATCGCTATACCCGAAAGATGAGAGATTATCTAGAATTCCGCTATACTAAAGGAGATCTGAATGAGTAAACATCAGGACATATTGGCTTATTTAGAAGAATTACCAGTAGGAAAACGCGTTAGTGTTCGCAGTATTTCAAATCGACTCGGAGTAAGTGATGGTACTGCTTATCGGGCTATTAAAGAGGCTGAGAACAGAGGTTTAGTTGAAACCAGACCACGTAGTGGAACAGTTCGGGTAAAATCTAAAAAAGTCGCTATTGAAAAATTAACTTTCGCAGAGATTGCAGAAGTCACAGGATCAGAAGTTTTGGCAGGTCAGGATGGGTTAGATAGAGAATTTAGCAAATTTTCCATCGGTGCCATGACTGAAAAGAATATTCTATCTTATCTTCATGATGGTGGTCTACTCATTGTCGGAGATAGAACACGAATACAATTATTGGCACTTGAAAATGAAAATGCAGTTTTAGTCACAGGTGGATTTGAAGTTCACGAAGATGTTTTAGAATCAGCCAATAAGAAAAATATCCCAGTTTTACGTAGTAAACACGACACATTCACGATTGCGACCATGATTAACCGAGCCTTGTCAAATGTCCAGATTAAGACAGATATTCTGACAGTCGAAAAAATCTATCGTACTAGTCATGAATATGGTTATTTACAGGAAACAGACACAGTTAAAGACTATTTAGACCTGGTTCGTAAAAATAGAAGTAGCCGTTTTCCTGTTATTAATCAGCATCAGGTTGTTGTTGGTGTAGTAACCATGCGAGATGCAGGTGATAAATCACCAGGTACGACCATTGACAAGGTTATGACTCGAACTGTTTATATGACTGGACTAGCGACGAATATCGCTAACGTTAGTCAAAGAATGATTGCTGAAGACTTTGAGATGGTTCCAGTTGTGCGCAGTAACCAGACCTTGCTAGGTGTCATTACTAGGCGTGACGTCATGGAAAAGATGAGTCGTTCTCAAGTTTCAGCTCTACCAACCTTTTCAGAACAGATTGGGCAGAAGTTGTCCTATCACCATGATGAAGTGGTCATTACAGTTGAACCCTTCATGTTAGAAAAAAATGGTGTCCTAGCCAATGGAGTTCTTTCAGAAATCTTGACTCATATGACCCAAGATTTAGTCGTTAATAGCGGGCGTAACCTCATCATTGAACAAATGTTGATTTATTTCTTACAAGCTGTTCAGATTGATGATATTTTACGGATTCAAGCTAGAATTATTCACCACACCAGACGCTCTGCTATCATTGATTATGATATTTACCTCAATCATCAGATTGTGTCAAAAGCAAATGTAACTGTAAAAATTAATTAGAATCTAGGAGATAAGATGATTACATTAAAATCAGCAAGAGAAATTGAAGCAATGGATAAGGCTGGAGATTTCCTTGCGAGTATTCATATTGGCTTGCGTGATCTCATCAAGCCAGGTGTAGATATGTGGGAAGTAGAAGAGTATGTTCGCCGACGTTGTAAAGAGGAAAATTATCTCCCTCTACAGATCGGAGTGGATGGAGCCATCATGGATTATCCATATGCAACCTGCTGTTCTCTTAATGACGAAGTGGCCCACGCCTTTCCTCGCCATTATATCCTCAAAGAGGGCGACCTTCTCAAGGTTGATATGGTTCTAGGTGGACCAATTGCCAAGTCCGACATCAATGTTTCTAAACTCAACTTTAACAATGTTGAGCAGATGAAAAATATACTCAAAGCTTTACTGGTGGCTTAGCTGATTCTTGTTGGGCTTATGCTGTAGGTACTCCATCTGAGAAAGTGAAAAACTTGATGGATGTTACCAAGGAAGCTATGTATAAGGGTATTGAACAGGCTGTTGTAGGAAATCGTATCGGTGATATCGGTGCGGCGATTCAGGAATATGCTGAGAGTCGTGGATACGGTGTTGTGCGTGATCTTGTAGGCCACGGTGTTGGCCCAACCATGCACGAAGAGCCAATGGTTCCAAACTACGGTGTCGCAGGTCGTGGTCTTCGTCTTCGTGAAGGTATGGTTTTGACAATCGAACCTATGATTAATACAGGTGATTGGGAAATCGATACAGACATGAAAACAGGATGGGCTCATAAAACCATCGATGGTGGTCTATCATGCCAGTACGAACACCAATTTGTCATCACAAAAGACGGCCCTGTAATCTTGACAAGTCAAGGTGAAGAAGGAAAGTATTAATAAGATTTTCAAGGAGCTAAGCTCCTTTTTGTTTTCTCTAACATAATAGCGTAGCAAAGTTAAGACTTATAATGTTATTTGTAGTAAAATATAAAGTGAAAATTTTGAAAGAAGGTCATTAATTGGAAAGTAGTTTATTTTTTATCTCCGTTTTTTTAGCGGGAGTTTTATCGTTCTTTTCTCCCTGCATTTTTCCCTTATTACCTGTCTATGCGGGTATACTTTTGGATAATCATGAGAGATCAAGGACCTTTCGTTTTTTGGGAAGAGATGTGGCATGGTCAGGCTTGATACGCACCCTTTGCTTTATTGGAGGGATATCGGTCATCTTCTTTATTCTGGGATTTGGAGCCGGTTTTCTTGGCCATTTACTCTATGCTGACTGGTTCCGCTATGTCATGGGCACTATCATTATAATTCTCGGTTTACATCAGATGGAGATTCTCCATTTAAGCAAGCTAGAGGTACAAAAGACGCTTAACTTCAAGCAGAGTCAATCTGGTCACTATCTATCAGCTTTTCTACTTGGTATCACCTTTAGCTTCGGTTGGACGCCATGCATCGGTCCAGTCTTAAGCTCAGTGCTAGCTCTTGCCGCTTCAGGAGGCAACGGTGCCCTTCAAGGTGCTTTATTAACTTTAGTCTACACTCTGGGGATGGCTCTTCCGTTTTTACTATTAGCTTTGGCGTCTGGTTTTGTCATGCCTTATTTTAGTAAAATAAAACCTCATATCCTCTTACTTAAGAAAATTGGAGGTCTGCTCATTATTCTTATGGGAATACTATTGATATTTGGGCAATTAAATGTACTATCAGGAATATTTGGATAAAAGGAGTTAAAGATGAAAAAAATCCTATGTCTTGGACTTAGTTGCTTATCACTCTTTCTTTTGATTGCTTGTGGGCAAGAGGAAAGTAAACAAAGTCAAAATCAACAACAAATCAGCTTACAACAAGTTGCAGTCGGAAAAGAAGCACCTGATTTCACCCTTCAATCCATGGATGGAAAAGAAGTTAAATTATCTGATTACAAAGGTAAAAAGTTTATCTCAAATTCTGGGCATCTTGGTGTGGGCCTTGCCGTAAAAGTATGCCAGAATTAATGGAACTCGCTGCTAAGACTGACCGTGATTTCGAAATTTTATCGGTGATTGCGCCAGGGCTTCAAGGTGAAAAAACTGTTGATCAATTCCCAAAATGGTATCAGGAACAAGGTTATAAAGATATTCCAGTCTTGTATGACACAGAAGGTGCAACATTCCAAGCCTATCAAATTCGAAGTATTCCAACAGAAATTTTGATTGATTCACAAGGGAAAATTGGAAAAATTCAGCTTGGGGCGATTAGTAATGCAGACGCTGAAAAATCCTTTGCTGAGATGGAATAAATAAGATAAGAAAGCTGTCTAAACGTTTGTCTAGACAGCTTTTTTAATATTAAATTAGTTTTTAGAAGCTGCTTGGAATTCTGGATTTTTCCATGCTTCGTCAATAATTTCTTGCAATTCACGAGCAGAAGCTTGCATTTTTTGAGTTTCAGCGTCGTTCAATGGGATGTTAACTGGACGAACGATACCATGTGCACCAACGATAGCTGGTTGACCGATAAAGACGTTTTCAACTCCGTATTGACCTTCTTGGAATACTGAAAGTGGTAGAACCGCATTTTCATCATCAAGGATTGCTTTTGTAATACGAGCTAGGGCAACAGCGATACCATAGTAGGTAGCACCTTTTTTGTTGATGATTGAGTAAGCTGCGTCACGAACTGAGATGAAGAGTTCAACAAGGTCAGCTTCATTCAAGTCACGGTTAGCTTGCAACCATTGTTCCAATTTAACACCAGCTACGTTAGCGTGTGACCAAACAGCAAACTCTGAGTCACCGTGTTCACCCATGATGTAGGCATGGACTGAACGAGCATCAACACCGATAGTTTCAGCAAGTGCTTGACGGAAACGAGCTGAGTCAAGTGAAGTACCTGAACCGATAACGCGTTCTTTAGGGAAACCTGAGAATTTCCAAGTTGAGTATGTCAAAACGTCAACTGGGTTAGCTGCTACAAGGAAGATGCCATCAAAACCTGACGCTACAACTTGTTCGACGATGGATTTGTTGATTGCAAGGTTTTTACCAACAAGGTCAAGACGAGTTTCACCTGGTTTTTGTGGAGCACCTGCAGTGATAACTACAAGATCCGCATCTGCACAGTCATCGTAAGAAGCTGCATAAATCTTCTTAGGTGAAGTGAAGGCAAGCGCGTGGCTAAGGTCTTCTGCATCACCAACAGCTTTTTCAAACAATTGAGGAATTTCAATGATACCAAGTTCTTGTGCAATACCTTGGTTAACAAGTGCAAAAGCGTAAGAAGAACCTACGGCACCGTCGCCGACAAGGATAACTTTTTTGTGTTGTTTAGTTAGTGTCATTTGTCTAAACATCTCCTTCATTTTTTTAAGGGCTTCGCCTATTTAATTACATTCTATCACTTTTGCTAGGCTTTGTCACGGATATACCTTCGGGATAAATATGTAAACGTTTTACACGTGTTGTTAGACTGTAAAATAGTCCAAACTATGGTATAATATATGTAATTACTAATAGTGAAACGAGGCATTTGTTAATGCAAGATAAAAATTTAGTGAATGTCAATCTGACCAAGGAGATGAAGACTAGCTTTATCGACTACGCCATGAGTGTAATCGTATCGCGTGCTCTTCCTGATGTTCGTGATGGGTTGAAACCTGTTCATCGTCGTATTTTGTACGGAATGAACGAATTAGGAGTTACGCCTGATAAACCTCATAAAAAATCTGCCCGTATTACAGGGGACGTAATGGGTAAATACCACCCACACGGTGATTTATCTATTTACGAGGCTATGGTCCGTATGGCACAATGGTGGAGTTATCGCTACATGCTTGTAGATGGACATGGAAACTTTGGTTCCATGGATGGTGATGGTGCTGCCGCGCAACGTTATACCGAAGCTCGTATGAGCAAGATTGCCCTTGAAATGCTTCGTGATATCAATAAAAATACCGTTGATTTTGTTGATAACTATGATGCCAATGAGCGCGAACCGGTAGTTTTACCAGCTCGTTTCCCAAATCTATTGGTAAATGGTGCTACAGGTATCGCCGTTGGTATGGCGACCAATATTCCACCTCATAATTTAGGTGAAACCATTGATGCTGTTAAACTCGTCATGGATAATCCTGAAGTTACAACTAAAGATTTGATGGAAGTTTTGCCTGGTCCAGATTTTCCAACCGGTGCCCTAGTTATGGGGAAATCAGGTATTCATAAAGCATACGAGACAGGTAAGGGATCTATTGTTCTTCGTTCTCGAACAGAAATCGAGGAAACAAAAACTGGTCGTGAACGTATCGTTGTTACTGAATTCCCATATATGGTCAACAAAACCAAAGTACATGAACATATTGTGCGCTTAGTTCAGGAAAAACGTATCGATGGAATTACAGCTGTTCGTGACGAATCTAACCGTGAGGGAGTTCGCTTCGTAATTGAAGTGAAGCGTGATGCATCTGCGAATGTTATTTTGAATAATTTGTTCAAGATGACTCAGATGCAAACTAGCTTTGGATTTAACATGCTGGCTATCCAGAATGGTGTTCCAAAGATCTTATCTCTTCGCCAAATCTTGGATGCTTATATTGAGCACCAAAGAAGTCGTGACTCGTCGTACTCAATTTGACAAAGAGAAAGCTGAGGCACGCGCCCATATCTTGGAAGGTTTGCTGATTGCTCTGGATCATATTGATGAAGTTATCCGTATTATCCGTGCCAGTGAAACTGATGCAGAAGCCCAAGCTGAGTTGATGAGCAAGTTCAAGCTATCTGAACGTCAGAGTTTGGCAATTCTTGATATGCGTCTTCGCCGTTTGACAGGTTTGGAACGTGATAAGATTCAGTCAGAGTATGATGAACTCATTGCCTTGATTGCTGACTTGGCAGATATTCTTGCTAAGCCAGAGCGTGTTTCGCAAATTATCAAAGAAGAACTTGATGAAGTGAAGCGCAAATTTGGTGATAAACGTCGTACTGAATTGATGGTCGGAGAAGTTTTGACACTTGAAGATGAAGACTTGATTGAAGAATCTGATGTTCTCATCACTCTATCAAACAAAGGCTACATCAAACGTTTGGACCAAGACGAGTTCACAGCTCAAAAACGAGGTGGACGTGGCGTTCAAGGAACTGGAGTCAAGGATGATGACTTTGTCCGTGAGTTGGTTTCGACCAGCACTCATGATCATTTGCTCTTCTTTACCAATAAGGGACGTGTTTATCGTCTGAAAGGATATGAAATTCCAGAATATGGTCGCACTGCTAAGGGCTTGCCAGTTGTCAATCTTCTGAAACTAGACGAAGGTGAAAGTATTCAAACCATTATCAATGTCGAATCTGAACGCAGTGATGATGCCTATCTCTTCTTTACGACACGAGCTGGTATTGTTAAGAGAACCAGTGTTAAAGAATTTGCTAATATCCGACAAAATGGTCTGAAAGCCTTGAATCTGAAGGATGAGGACGAATTGATTAATGTCTTACTAACTGAGAAAGACACAGATATCATCATTGGAACTAAATTAGGATATGCAGTTCGTTTCAACCAGTCTTCAGTACGTGGTATGAGTCGTAGCGCTACAGGTGTTAAGGGAGTAAATCTCCGTGAAGGAGACTCAGTAGTTGGTGCTAGAGTGATTGCCGACAAAGATGAAGTCCTTATCATCACTGAAAGGGTATGGTAAACGTACAGTTGCCACCGAATATCCAACTAAGGGTCGTGCTGGTAAAGGAATGAAAACAGCCAATGTGACTGATAAAAATGGTCCACTTGCGGGTCTTCTGACTGTAAAAGGAGATGAAGATTTGATGATCATTACAGATACCGGTGTGATGATTCGGACTAATGTCGCCAATATTTCTCAAACTGGACGCTCAACCATGGGAGTGAAAGTCATGCGTCTAGACGAGAATGCCAAGATTGTGACCTTTACAAGTGTTGCAGCTGCGGAGAAAGAAGAAGTTGGGACAGAAAAAGAAACAGAAAGTGAAGCATAATGTCTCAAAAAAAGAATGTAAGTAAAAAAAAATAAACGTAAGAATCTACTCATTAATATCCTAGCAGGATTCTTAATCGTGCTATCAATTGCTCTGATTTTTAACTCGAAAATTCGTGATATCTTTATGGTTTGGAATACCAATAAGTATCAAGTGAGCCAAGTAACAAAGGAAAAGCTTGAAGAAAACTTGGAAATAGAAGGAAATTTTGATTTCGATTCTGTAAAGGCTATCTCATCCGAAGCGGTTTTATCTGCCCAGTGGGATGCCCAACAACTTCCTGTTATTGGAGGAATTGCCATTCCTGAAGTAGAGATTAACCTACCTATCTTTAAAGGCTTGGATAATGTGAACTTGTTCTATGGAGCAGGAACCATGAAACCAAATCAAAAAATGGGAGAGGGAAATTATTCTCTAGCTAGTCACCATATTTTTACCGCTGAAAATGCAAGTCAGATGCTCTTTTCACCTTTAGTCAATGCAAAAGAAGGCATGAAAATCTATCTGACTGACAAGGAAAAGGTTTATACCTACGTTATTCGTGAAGTCAAACACGTTACACCTGATCGTGTTGATGAAATAGAAGATCGTGAGGGTATTAATGAGATTACCTTGGTAACCTGTGTAGACTATAATGCCACAGAACGGATTATCGTGAAGGGTGATTTCAAAGAAGTGAAACCTTATGCAGAAACTCCATCAGATGTCTTAGAAGCCTTTAATAAGCCTTATAAGCAAAGATATTAAGAGATAAGATTATTAAAAAAAGGTTTGCTAGTATTAGCGAACCTTTTTTTCTTGTCAATTTCAGAAAATAGATAGGAAAAAGACTTTTCAATTTTGGTAAAAAGTAGTATAATATTTCTATTATAGAAATTTTTAGAAAATTCCGAAAGAGGTTCATTATGGGATATACAGTTGCAGTAGTCGGCGCAACAGGTGCCGTTGGTGCTCAAATGATCAAAATGTTGGAAGAATCTACTCTTCCGATTGATAAAATTCGCTACTTGGCGTCTGCACGTTCAGCAGGTAAGACTTTGAAATTTAAAGATCAAGATATTACGATTGAGGAAACGACTGAAATAGCTTTTGAAGGAGTTGACATTGCTCTATTTTCAGCAGGTGGTTCGACATCAGCTAAGTATGCACCATATGCAGTTAAAGCAGGTGCAGTGGTAGTTGACAATACTTCTTATTTCCGTCAAAATCCAGATGTACCATTGGTTGTTCCTGAAGTCAATGCTCACGCCCTTGATGCCCATAACGGAATCATTGCCTGCCCTAACTGTTCAACAATCCAAATGATGGTGGCTCTTGAACCAGTTCGTAAAAAATGGGGCTTGGATCGTATCATCGTTTCAACTTACCAAGCTGTTTCAGGTGCGGGTATGGGTGCTATCCTTGAAACGCAACGTGAACTTCGTGAAGTTTTGAATGATGGTGTAAATCCACGTGATTTGCAAGCTGATATTCTGCCTTCAGGCGGTGATAAGAAACATTATCCGATTGCCTTCAATGCTCTTCCACAAATCGATCTTTTCACAGATAATGATTACACTTATGAAGAGATGAAGATGACTAAGGAAACTAAGAAAATCATGGAAGACGATAGTATCGCTGTTTCAGCGACTTGCGTGCGTATTCCAGTCTTGTCAGCTCACTCAGAATCAGTTTATATTGAAACAAAAGAGGTTGCTCCAATTGAAGAAGTCAAAGCTGCTATCGCAGCTTTCCCAGGCGCAGTTTTGGAGGATGATGTAGCTAATCAAATCTATCCACAAGCAATCAACGCTGTTGGTTCACGCGATACCTTTGTAGGTCGTATTCGTAAGGACTTGGATGCTGAAAAAGGTATCCACATGTGGGTAGTATCTGATAATCTTCTTAAAGGTGCAGCTTGGAACTCAGTTCAAATCGCAGAAACATTGCATGAACGTGGTCTTGTTCGTCCAACAGCTGAATTAAAATTTGAATTGAAATAGGGAGCAAAACAGAAATCAGTAACTCGAGGAGTTCGATTCCTTCCTCGCTACCTAACGAATCTACTTGTTTTACTTACAGAACAGGAGGCAAAGGCAAGTATGCCCCAGCCTCTTTCTTATATAGAGAAAGGTGTTTATATGTCCTATCAAGGTTTAAAAGAATGCAAATCATCACAGCTTTTATAACTCCCTTTCATGCAGATGGCTCTATAAATTTTGATGCAATTCCAGACTTGATTGAGCACTTATTGGCCCATCATACAGATGGAATTCTATTAGCGGGAACTACTGCTGAAAGTCCAACTCTTACCCACGATGAGGAACTGGAGCTTTTTGCAGCGGTTCAAAAAGTGGTTCAGGGGCGTGTTCCTTTGATTGCTGGTATCGGTACAAACGACACACGTGACTCGATTGAGTTCGTTAAAGAAGTAGCAGAGTTTGGTGGCTTTGCAGCAGGACTTGCCATTGTTCCTTACTACAATAAACCGTCTCAAGAAGGGATGTACCAGCACTTTAAAGCTATTGCCGATGCATCTGATTTGCCAATTATCCTCTATAATATCCCAGGTCGTGTAGTGGTAGAATTAACTCCTGAGACCATGCTTCGTTTGGCTGAACATCCAAATATTATCGGTGTCAAAGAATGTACCAGCCTTGCTAATATGGCTTATTTGATCGAGCATAAACCAGAGGAATTCTTGATTTATACGGGTGAGGATGGTGATGCCTTCCATGCGATGAACTTGGGTGCTGATGGAGTTATCTCTGTCGCATCGCATACAAATGGTGATGAAATGTATGAGATGTTCACAGCTATCGCTAACAGTGATATTAAAAAAGCAGCTGCAATTCAGAGACAATTTATTCCTAAAGTCAATGCTCTCTTCTCTTACCCAAGTCCAGCACCTATTAAGGCAGTACTCAACTATATGGGATTTCGAAGCTGGGCCAACTCGTTTGCCTTTAGTTCCAGCTCCAGAAGAAGATGCTAAACGCATCATCAAGGTTGTTATAGATGGTGACTATGAAGCAACTAAAGCGACAGTAACTGGTGTTCTACGTCCAGACTATTAATAATTCGATGAATAATTAACTTCCTGAACAAAATATTTTTGTTAGGAAGTTTTTTTCTTTTATTTACGAATAAATAACTAAAGAGATAAACAAGGAGTCGATGATGAAGATAAAAATTGATAATTTTGAGATCTATAAGTTGAAGAAAGCAGGTTTAAGTAATCAGCAGGTATTGAAGGTTCTTCAATTCGGAGAAATTTATGATCAAGAGTTAAGCTTAGAGACTATTGCTGAGGCCTCTGAATGTCGTAATCCCATTCTCTTTATGGAACGATACCACAAACTAAGCCTTGAGAGTATGGATCGTTTAAAGAGAGATTTTGAGAAATTTCCGTCATTCTCCATTTTAGATGATGTCTACCCTTTTGCCCTTTGTGAAATCTACGACGCACCAGTTCTGCTTTTCTATAAGGGGGATATAAACTTATTAAAGTTGCCCAAAATTGCGGTTGTTGGAAGTCGCAGCTGTAGCCAAACAGGTACAAAATCAGTTCGTAAGGTGATTCAAGAATTGGAGAATGAACTAGTCATTGTCAGTGGTCTTGCTAGGGGAATTGATACGGCAGCTCATATGTCTATTCTTCAAAGTGGCGGAAAAACTATTGCTGTCATTGGTACTGGCTTAGATGTCTACTATCCTAGATCGAATAAACGTTTACAGGACTACATCGGTCAACATCACTTGCTTCTCAGTGAATATGGGCCTGGTGAAGAACCTTTGAAATTTCATTTTCCAGCAAGAAATCGGATTATAGCAGGGTTATGTAGGGGTGTAATTGTTGCAGAAGCTAAGATGCGTTCAGGAAGTTTGATTACATGTGAACGAGCTATGGAAGAAGGAAGAGATGTCTTTGCCATTCCAGGAAGTATTCTAGATGGACGTTCAGATGGTTGTCATCATTTGGTACAAGAGGGGGCAAAGCTGGTTACAAGTGGTCAAGATGTCTTGGCAGAATTTGAATTTTAGAAGTCTATAAGATTTCAATAATCAAACTTTTCTTCTATATATAGTAGTTAAGTCTTGACAGGTCTCTAAAAATGGTTTACACTTTATAAAGTTTATTACTTTGAAAAGGTGTGATACTGTGGCTACGGCAACAAAGAAGAAAAAATCAACAGTTAAAAAAAATCTAGTAATCGTGGAGTCGCCTGCAAAGGCTAAAACGATTGAAAAATATTTGGGTAGAAACTATAAAGTTTTAGCAAGCGTCGGTCATATCCGTGATTTGAAAAAATCCAGTATGTCGGTCGACTTTGAGAATAACTACGAGCCCCAATATATCAATATTCGCGGAAAAGGTCCTCTCATCAATGACTTGAAAAAAGAAGCTAAAAAAGCCAATAAAGTCTTCCTCGCGAGTGACCCGGACCGCGAAGGAGAAGCGATTTCTTGGCATTTGGCACATATTCTAAATCTAGATGAGAATGATGCTAACCGTGTTGTTTTCAACGAGATTACAAAAGATGCGGTAAAAAATGCCTTTAAAGAACCTCGTAAAATTGATATGGATTTGGTGGATGCCCAACAAGCCCGTCGTGTCTTGGACCGCTTGGTAGGTTATTCTATTTCACCAATTTTATGGAAAAAGGTTAAGAAGGGCTTATCAGCAGGGCGCGTGCAATCTGTTGCCCTTAAACTCATCATTGACCGTGAAAATGAAATCAATGCCTTTCAACCAGAAGAATATTGGACGATTGATGGAGTCTTCAAAAAGGGGACTAAGCAATTCCAAGCATCCTTCTATGGAATGAATGGCAAGAAGATGAAATTGACTAGTAATGAAGAGGTCAAAGAAGTCTTGTCTCATCTGTCAAGCAAAGACTTTACAGTGGATCAGGTAGATAAAAAAGAGCGCAAGCGTAACGCTCCACTACCTTATACTACCTCAACTATGCAGATGGATGCAGCCAACAAGATCAATTTCCGTACTCGAAAGACCATGATGGTTGCCCAACAGCTCTACGAAGGAATCAATATTGGTACAGGTGTCCAAGGTTTGATTACTTATATGCGTACGGATTCTACTCGTATTAGTCCAGTGGCGCAAAACGAAGCAGCAAGCTACATTAATGAACGTTTTGGTAGCAAGTATTCTAAGCATGGAAGCAAGATTAAGAATGCTTCTGGTGCCCAAGATGCTCATGAGGCTATTCGCCCATCAAGTGTCTTTAACACGCCAGAAAAATTGCTAAATACTTAGATAAAGATCAACTCAAACTCTATACCCTTATCTGGAACCGTTTTGTAGCGAGTCAGATGACTGGTGCCATCTTTGATACCATGGCTGTTAAGCTCTCTCAAAATGGAGTTCAATTTGCAGCAAATGGAAGTCAGGTTAAATTTGATGGTTACTTGGCCATTTACAATGACTCAGATAAGAATAAGATGTTGCCAGATATGGCAGTTGGTGATGTGGTCAAACAGGTTAATAATAAACCTGAGCAGCACTTCACTCAACCACCAGCCCGATATTCGGAAGCAACACTGATTAAGACCTTGGAGGAAAATGGAGTTGGACGTCCATCTACTTATGCACCAACTATTGAAACCATTCAAAAGCGCTATTATGTGCGTTTGGCAGCCAAGCGTTTTGAACCGACAGAGTTGGGAGAAATTGTCAATAAACTGATTGTTGAGTACTTCCCTGATATTGTCAATGTGACCTTTACAGCTGAAATGGAAAGAAAACTAGATGATGTCGAAGTCGGTAAAGAACAATGGCAACGAGTCATTGATGAATTTTATAAACCCTTCTCTAAAGAGGTTGCCAAAGCCGAAGAGGAAATGGAAAAAATCCAAATCAAGGATGAGCCAGCAGGATTTGATTGTGAAGAGTGTGGTAGTCCGATGGTCATTAAACTTGGTCGTTTTGGTAAGTTTTATGCTTGTAGCAATTTCCCAGATTGCCGTCATACACAGGCTATCGTGAAAGAGATTGGTGTTGAGTGTCCAAGCTGTCATCAAGGACAAATCATTGAAAGAAAAACCAAGCGTAATCGTATCTTTTATGGTTGCAATCGCTATCCAGAGTGTGAATTCACTTCTTGGGATAAGCCTGTAGGGCGAGATTGTCCAAAATGTGGCAACTTCCTCATGGAGAAAAAAGTCCGTGGTGGCGGTAAGCAAATTGTTTGTAGCAATGGTGATTACGAAGAAGAAAAAGTCAAATAAAAAAATGAGTCCTGAAAGTAAATTTCAGGCTCTTTTTAGCAAAGGCTTGACAAATTCATTATTGTATGCGAAACTAGAAGAAGATTATTTTATACTCAATGAAAATCAAAGAGCAAACTAGGAAGCTAGCCGCAGGCTGTACTTGAGTACGGTAAGGCGACGCTGACGTGGTTTGAATTTGATTTTCGAAGAGTATTAACTAGGAGAAGTTATGCGTATTATTTATCTGATTATTGGATTTCTGTCATTAGCTCTGGCTATTGTTGGAGTTGTCTTGCCCTTGTTGCCCACGACACCTTTTCTTTTGTTGTCTATTGCTTGTTTTTCCAGAAGTTCCAAACGTTTTGAAGATTGGCTTTATCATACCAAACTTTATCAGACTTACGTAGCGGATTTTCGTGAGACCAAGTCTATTGCGCGTGAACGTAAGAAAAAGATTATTGTATCGATTTATATCTTGATGGGAATTTCCATTTATTTTGCGCCTCTTTTACCAGTCAAAATCGGTTTGGGATGTTTAACCATCTTTATTACCTACTATCTTTTTAAGGTGATTCCTGATAAAGAATAGCTTTAATAAGTAAGGATTTCTCTTGATAAAAATAAAAACATATTCGGAATAATATGATATAATAAATTTAAACTAATCTTCAAGGAGAATCAAATGATTTACGAATTTTGTGCTGAAAATGTGACCTTGCTTGAAAAAGCTATGCAGGCAGGAGCTCGCCGCATCGAGCTCTGTGATAATCTAGCAGTTGGTGGAACAACTCCAAGCTACGGAGTGACAAAGACAGCTGTGGAACTGGCTGCCGACTACGATACGACCATTATGACTATGATTCGCCCACGTGGTGGTGATTTTGTCTACAATGATTTAGAAATTGCTATCATGCTTGAGGATATTGCTCTAACTGCTCAAGCAGGAAGCCAAGGCGTTGTCTTTGGTGCCTTAACAGCAGATAATAAATTGGACAAGGCTAACCTTGAAAAAAATTGATTGTCTGCATCTAAAGGAATGGAAATCGTTTTCCATATGGCATTTGACGACTTAAGTGACCAAGATCAACTAGAATCTATTGATTGGCTCAGTCAGGCTGGTGTAACACGCATCCTCACTCGAGCTGGTGTATCTGGCGACTCGTTAGAGAAACGTTTTGCTCACTACCGCAGAATTTTAGAACATGCTGCAGGAAAAATTGAAATTTTACCTGGTGGGGGGATTGATATGGACAACCGTCAAACCTTTATCGATCAACTAGGTGTGACACAATTACATGGAACAAAGGTTGTTTTTTAAAAAATAGAAAGGAACTGCTAGCTTTTGGTAGCAGTTTTCGCTTATGTTTGAAATTTTTAAGGCCTATCAGTTTAATAGTAAAAAGGCTAAAGAGTATGGATTTGTAGAAAATCAAGGTGTATGGACCTATAGTTCGACTATCTTGCAGGGAGATTTTCTCATGATGGTTACAGTTGAGGATGGGGACTTAAGTTTTCAAGTTTATGACCAAGAAACTGGAGACCTCTATCCTCAAGTTCATATGACCGGTATGAGAGGGACATTTGTAGGAAGTGTCTGTGAAGCCTGCTTAGAAGTTCTTCATGACATCCGAAAGGCTTGTTTTGAGGTACAGGATTTTATCTATCCTCAGACCAAGAGAATCATGGCGCTTGTTCAAGAAAAGTATGGCAATCAGCTGGAATATCTATGGGAGAAATCACCTGATACGGCGGTTTTGCGCCATGAAGATAATCAGAAGTGGTATGCTATTTTAATGAGAATTCCTTGGGATAGGCTAGATAAGGGGGAGAGAAGGGCTAGTGGAAGCAGTCAACCTCAAACACGACCAAGTAGCTGACTTACTTTCACAAAACGGAATTTACCCAGCATTTCATATGAATAAACGCTATTGGATTAGTCTTCCACTCGATGACACTCTAACTGACGAAAAGGTCCTTGAATTATTTGAGAGAAGTTGGTTTTTGACTTCTAAGAAATAAATAAACATATTTGAGTTTTCAAATACTTTCAATTCGCAAAATATTCTTTATTGAAGAAATTTTCAGAAAATATTGGATTTTTTCTTGACAAGTTATTTTTCCTATGCTAGAATACTAAACAAGACATCAAACAAAGGAGAAAGCCAAACATGAAAACAGCTAAGTTTAATCAATTTGCTTTGTTGTTGAGATACTCGGACTAGTGCAAAAGCATTAGTCCTGTTTGGCTTACCAAGCGGGAGTAAATCAACATCTCGCTTGGAACTCCGAGCGAGATGTTTTTTCTATATCGAAAATGTGAAGGGAGAATTCTCATGCGTGTAGTTGAGTTTTTAGATACCAGTCTCCGAGATGGTGAGCAGACACCAGGTGTCAATTTTTCAATAAAGGAAAAGGTTGCTATAGCAAAACAGCTAGAGAAATGGGGAATCTCAGCAATCGAAGCTGGTTTTCCAGCTGCTAGTCCAGATTCATTTACAGCTGTTCAAGAAATTGCTAAGGCTATGAAAAAAACAGCCGTGACAGGCTTAGCTCGTTCTGTTAAATCAGACATTGACGCTTGTTATGAAGCTCTCAAGGATGCTAAGTATCCACAAATCCATGTCTTTGTCGCTACCAGTCCGATTCATCGTGAATTTAAGTTGAATAAGAGTAAAGAGGAAATATTGGAAGCTATTAAAGAACATGTTTCCTATGCACGGAGTAAGTTTGAAGTAGTAGAATTCTCTCCAGAGGATGCAACTAGAACTGAGCTAGATTTTCTCCTACAAGTCGTTCAGACTGCAGTTGACGCAGTGCGACTTATATCAATATTCCTGACACAGTAGGTTTTACAACTCCAGAGGAATATGGAAGTATCTTTAAATATCTGATTGACAATGTACAAACCAATCGTCAGATTATCTATTCTCCTCACTGTCATGATGACCTTGGAATGGCAGTAGCTAATAGCCTTGCTGCTGTAAAGAATGGGGCAGGACGAGTTGAAGGAACTATTAACGGGATCGGAGAACGAGCTGGGAATGCTGCTTTAGAAGAAATAGCAGTAGCTCTCAATATTCGTCAGGACTATTACCAAGCAGAGACAAGTATCGTCCTAAACGAAACGATTAATACGTCCGAAATGGTCTCTCGATTCTCAGGAATTCCAGTTCCAAAAAATAAGGCCGTTGTCGGAGGAAATGTTTTCTCTCACGAATCAGGTATTCATTCACCAAGATGGAGTCCTTAAAAATCCTCTTACTTATGAAATCATCACACCTGAATTGGTTGGTGTTAAGAGCAATAGTCTTCCACTTGGAAAATTGTCTGGTCGCCATGCCTTTGTTGAAAAACTAAGAGAATTAGCCCTAGACTTTACAGAAGAGGATATCAAGCCACTCTTTGACAAATTCAAATCACTTGCAGATAAGAAACAAGAAATCACAGACGCCGATATTCGAGCTCTGGTAGCTGGAACCATGGTTGAAAACCCAGAAGGCTTTCACTTTGATGATTTACAACTTCAAACTCATGCGGAAAATGAAATCGAAGCGACTGTCAGATTGGCCAATTTGGATGGTGAGGAAGTCGACTTTAATGCGACTGGACAAGGTTCTGTTGAGGCTATCTTTAACGCTATCGACAAGTTCTTTAATCAATCTGTTCGCTTGGTGTCCTATACTATTGATGCTGTGACGGATGGAATTGATGCCCAGGCTCGGGTCTTGGTCACTGTTGAAAATAGAGATACAGAAACCATATTTAACGCAGCAGGCCTTGATTTCGATGTACTGAAAGCATCTGCTATTGCTTACATCAATGCGAATACCTTTGTTCAAAAAGAGAATGCTGGTGAGATGGGACGTAGCGTTTCCTATCGTGACATGCCTAGTGTGTAAAGGAGAATGCTATGACAAAGAAAATTGTTGCCCTAGCAGGTGATGGTATCGGACCTGAAATCATGGAAGCTGGGTTAGAAGTTCTGGAGGCTTTAGCTGAAAAAACAGGCTTTGACTATGAGATTGATAGAAGACCCTTCGGAGGTTCAGGTATTGATGCTGCAGGGCATCCCTTACCTGATAAAAACCCTCAAGGCAACTAGGGAAGCAGATGCCATTCTTCTAGCGGCAATCGGTAGTCCTCAGTATGATTATGCTACAGTTCGACCCGAACAAGGGCTTTTAGCACTCCGCAAGGAACTTAATCTTTATGCCAATATTCGTCCAGTTAAAAATTTTTTTGATAGTCTTAAGCACTTATCGCCTCTCAAACCTGAACGAATTGCTGGTGTTGACTTTGTTGTAGTACGTGAGTTGACAGGTGGGATTTACTTTGGTGATCATATTCTTGAAGAGCGAAAAAGCGCGTGATATCAATGACTATAGCTATGAAGAAGTGGAGCGGATTATTCGTAAGGCTTTTGAAATCGCAAGAAGTCGGAGAAAAAAATCGTTACTAGTATCGATAAGCAAAATGTTTTGGCAACATCAAAACTCTGGCGCAAAGTAGCTAAGGAAGTCGCAAAAGATTTTCCAGATGTAATCCTGGAACACCAGTTGGTCGACTCAGCTGCCATGCTCATGATTACCAATCCAGCCAAGTTTGATGTTATCGTGACAGAGAATCTTTTCGGAGATATCCTCTCAGACGAATCAAGTGTTCTATCTGGTACACTTGGGGTTATGCCATCAGCCAGTCACTCTGAGAATGGACCGAGTCTCTATGAACCCATTCATGGTTCGGCGCCTGATATAGCAGGCCTAGGAATCGCCAATCCTATTTCTATGATTTTATCAGTTGCTATGATGTTGCGAGATAGTTTTGGGCGATATGAGGATGCTGACCGTATCGAGCGTGCTGTTGAAGCAACTTTAGTTGCAGGAATTTTAACGAGAGATATAGGAGGACAGGCTTCGACCAAGGAAATGACGGAAGCCATCATTGAAAAATTATGAAACTAAACGAAGGAATTACTTTTGTCCTCCTGATTTGGAATCTTTTGACTTTTATCATCTATGGAATTGACAAATCCAGGGCAAATAGAGGTGCTTGGCGCATCCCTGAAAAATATTTATTATCATTTGCATTCTTGTGTGGTGGTTTTGGTGCTTGGCTGGCAGGTATTACCTTTCACCACAAGACTAGAAAATGGTATTTTAAAACGGTTTGGTTCCTAGGAATGGTGACCACGCTAGTAGCCTTATATTTTATTTGGAGGTAATGGATGGCAGGAAAATCGATTTTTGATAAATTATGGGACCTCCATGTGATTACAGGAGAAGAAGGACAGCCTCAACTCATGTATGTAGATCAGCACTATATTCACGAGGTGACCAGTCCTCAAGCTTTTCAAGGATTGCGAGAGGCAGGACGTAGATTGAGACGACCAGATTTAACATTTGGTACCTTTGACCACAATGTCCCGACGGTCAATATATATGATATTCGAGATGTAATCTCCAAAGCACAGATTGATAAGTTAGCTGAAAATGTTGAAGAGTTTGGAATCGAACATGCTGCCCACGGTTCAGAAACAAGGTATCGTTCATATGGTTGGTCCCGAAACAGGACGGACCCAACCAGGGAAATTCATTGTCTGTGGTGATAGCCATACGGCTACTCACGGAGCTTTCGGAGCCATCGCATTTGGGATTGGGACCAGTGAGGTCGAGCATGTCTTTGCAACCCAAACCATTTGGCAGGTTAAACCCAAGAAAATGTTGGTGGAATTCACAGGAGTTCCTCAAAAAGGAGTCTATTCCAAGGATTTTATTTTAGCTTTGATTGCCAAGTACGGCGTTGCCTGTGGTGTTGGCTATGTGGTGGAATATCGTGGACAAGCGATTGATGCTCTGACTATGGAAGAGAGAATGACTATCTGCAATATGTCTATCGAGTTTGGCTCTAAGATGGGAATCATGAATCCAGATCAGACTACTTTTGACTATTTAAAGGGACGAGAGTGTGTACCCAAAGATTTTGATGCAGCAGTATCTGATTGGAAAAGGCTTGTTAGCGACGACGATGCCGTTTATGACAAGGTTATCCGAATGGATGTCTCTGAATTGGCTCCTATGGTGACTTGGGGAACCAATCCTGCTATGGGCGTTGACTTTGACAGTAGCTTCCCAGAAATTAAGGATATGAATGATGAACGAGCCTATCATTACATGGATTTGCAACCAGGTCAAAAACCAGCAGATATCCAACTAGGCTATGTCTTTATTGGCTCTTGTACAAATGCTCGTCTCAGTGATTTGCAACTGGCGGCTCGATTTGTAGAAGGGAAGAAGATTGCCCCTAACTTAACAGCTATTGTGGTACCTGGTTCTCGACCAGTCAAGCGAGCTGCTGAAAAGTTGGGCTTGGATAAGGTTTTCCAAGATGCTGGCTTTGAGTGGAGAGACCCAGGTTGCTCCATGTGTCTAGAATGAATCCTGACAAAGTACCAGATGGTGTTCACTGCGCCTCAACCAGTAACCGCAACTTTGAAGATAGACAAGGTTTTGGTGCTAAAACACACCTCTGCAGTCCAGCAATGGCAGCAGCAGCAGCTATTGCTGGGCGCTTCGTAGATGTACGGCAAATGCCAGAAGCTCAGTAAGGAGAGGATATGGAGAAATTTACAGTTTATACAGGAACAACCGTTCCTCTGATGAATGACAATATCGATACCGACCAAATCCTACCCAAACAGTTTCTGAAGTTGATTGACAAGAAAGGTTTTGGCAAATACCTCATGTATGCTTGGCGTTACCTGGACGATAAGTACACTGAGGATCCAGACTTTGTCTTTAACCGACCTGAATATCGGAAAGCTACTATCCTCATCACGGGAGATAACTTTGGAGCTGGTTCTTCGAGGGAGCACGCAGCTTGGGCGCTAGCAGACTATGGTTTTAAGGTCGTAATTGCAGGATCTTTTGGAGATATTCATTACAATAATGAGCTCAATAATGGCATGTTGCCAATTGTTCAACCAAGGGAAGTTAGAGAAAAACTCGCCCAGCTCCAACTAACTGACCAAATGACGGTTGACTTGGAACAACAAATAATCATCTCACCAGTCGGAGAATTCTCCTTTGAAATTGATAGCGAATGGAAACACAAGCTTTTAAATGGTTTGGATGATATCGGTATTACCTTGCAGTACGAAGATTTGATTGCTGCTTATGAAAAACAACGCCCAGCCTATTGGCAGGATTAGAATAAATATAGAAAAGGAAATAGAACTATGACAAAACACATTCAATGGAACGGAACACTTTCACAAGAAGGCTACGACATTTTAAAAGGTGAGGGCGGATGTATCGTTTGTCCTACTAAAGTCGGTTACATTATTATGACTAGTGACAAGGCTGGACTTGAGCGTAAGTTTGAAGCCAAAGAACGTAATCGTAACAAACCAGGAGTAGTCCTCTGTGGTAGTATGGATGAGCTTCGCGCTTTAGCACAGCTAAATCCTGAAATCGAAGCCTTCTATCAAAAACATTGGGACGAAGACATTCTCCTTGGTTGTATTCTTCGTTGGAAACCAGAAGCCTTTGAAAAACTTAAAGCATATGGTGATGATCGCGAAGAACTCATGACTGACGTGCGTGGAACGAGCTGTTTCGTTATCAAGTTTGGTAAAGCTGGTGAACAATTGGCTGCTAAACTCTGGGAAGAAGGCAAGATGGTTTATGCCTCATCAGCTAACCCATCTGGAAAAGGAAACCGTGGTAAGGTAGAAGGTATTGGAGAACGCATCGAAGGGGCAGTTGACCTTGTTATCGAGGCAGACGACTATGTGGCATCTATCCAGCCAGACAAACAGTTGAAACTCGCTACGAGCAAGGTGTGATGGTCTCTATGGTCGATAAAGACGGCAAACTCATCCCAGAACAAGGAGGAGCACGCTCAACTTCACCAGCTCCAGTTGTTATCCGTAAAGGGCTTGACATTGATAAAATCATGATGCACTTGTCAGATATCTTTAACTCATGGGATTACCGTCAAGGAGAGTATTATTAGGATGTAGAAGAAGTGAGGTTTAGTCATTATTGATAAAAACAGATTTTTTAAAAGTATTCATACACAATTAAAATCAAAGTTCATTTTTTGTTGATAGGCGGCTTAAGAAACATCATAATACAAGTATAAACTTGTAAATTTACCAGCAAATCAATGAACAATACTATATTCAGGGCAAGCAAGTAATGAGTTTCTAACAATAACTTTAATATGTTTGTTTATACAGTAACATTTCTCCTCTTTTTTTGATTTTTAAATGAGTATTAAATTGCGATAAGTTGAGTTAATTGGATTAAGAACCTCAAAAACAAAAAAAGGAAAGCATCTCATGAAAAGATGTTTTCCTTTTTATTGTATAAGTTATCGAATAGAGTTATCATATTGCTTTTCTTCAAATTCAAAGTGGATCAAAAAAATGATACTTGATGAATAATGATACTCTGTAGTTTAACCATTTTATTAGTTGTTTTCGACTTGTTCACTATATTTTGGTTTTAGTGTTGTTCCTGAATTGATAATAGTGCGTTTTTGAACTAAAGGCAATTCTGTACGATTATAAACTGTTCGCCAAGGTTCCCATGCAAGCCCTGTTTTTTCTTGAATTTTTACACGAAGATTGCGAACATTTCCTCTAAATTGTAGTTCAGTTTGGAAACCAGCAGTTCTATTTTTTCCATTATCTTCCCATTCACGAGAGCGGATGCTTTCAATTCCATTTTCGTCATATGTGACTTCGTCCCAGTAAACGTAGTAACGAGCGACATATCCACCCTTATGTTGCAAATTGAGATAGCCATTCTTGTAAGAGGTGATTTTAGTTTCAATATAATCAGTACTGTTTTGGATTGTTGCAACTTGATTATCTCTTAAAAAGGCAGTTTTATAAGAAATAGGGACTGCAGGATTTTGTGTACTAAAATTAGCTCCTTCTTGAATTAATCTTTTGAGATCTTCAGGTGTTCCAGTAACTACTCGAGCAGCACCATCAGCGTTACCGCCAACAATAACAGCTGTTACAGAAGTATTTTTCAAAACACGAGCCCATTCAGATTCAGGGTTAATAGGCACACCTTTAATGACAGCATTTATAGCTGCTTTAAGTTCTGTACTTGTACTTGTTGTTTCAAATTTAACATACATTTGACGGCCATAAGACATACTAGACACATAAACAGGAGGTGTTTGTTCATCCAAGCCGCGATCTTGTAAATCGTTGACTGTTACATTATCACCAAAGACATCTCCAGGATTTTTTGGTGCATCAAAGTTAGCGGTAAAGTAAATTTGTTTAAAGTCGACAACTTCAATTTGTTTTTTTCACCTTTTTGTGCAGACTTCAAAGTCAATTTTTTTAAATCGACCCCAATTTTTTTCAAAGTTGCTACCAAATTTTGCTTTTAGTTGATTCATACTATATGCTGAAGTAGAATCGTATTGCATACGAGCAGGTGCAGGATTGCTTGATGCATAATTGGCATTCCATCTATTTACCAGAGTGTTAATTCCTTCCTGCATACCACTGACTGTTGTGTTTGCATCAGTATAGCTATCTGCTCCAGCCATTCCTGGAAGGTCCACGCTGATTCTACCCTGTTTTCTATCAATACTAACAAGTTGAGGTTTATTTTCTAATAACCCTTGATCTGCTCGGAACAAAGCGCCTAAGAATATGTCGCTATTACCGTTAATTGAAACATCAGCTGAATTATTAGAAATACTCTTTTTCACTTTTTCAATTACAACAAACTCATTTCCTTGTTGTTTTGAAGATGTATTTGAATAATTTTCGATTGCTTCACCTCTACGAGTTAAAATATCAATTTTGTTGTAGTTTAATCCGAAAAGATATTTATTCAAGTCCTTATCTGCCTGATTAGTAGATCTCATGAGGTTTTCCATAACATCTGCTTTTGGTGCTTCAGTTACAGTAGTGGCATCTTTTTCTTCGGTTTTTGAATTGAGGTTTGGAGTATTTTCTTGTTCGTTTACTGTAGGTTCTGTTTTTAGATTAGAACTACTTGAAATTGGGGTTTCAGTAGCTTTTACAGTATTATTTTGAATAATTGAAGCTGTACTTAATAAAAAAAGTTGCAATAACTACACCACAGACACCAATGCTACGTTTTCGGATAGAATAACGAAAACCTTTTTTTCAAGATTATTTTTGAATCATATAAAAGCTCCTAGTTTATTATTTCATTTTTATTATCTCTTGAACGCGCTTTCTCGGGATAAAAAAATATTCTAGCAGAAATAAAAAAATCTAATGCAATCGTTTTTCTTAAAAAAATGGACATATTTATATATATGTTTATTTTTTTAGAGATTTATGCTTTTTAGTGTAATTTCTCTCTCGCTAGAGAGTTCACCTATGATAATCCCCTCATGCAGCTGATCCGTCACACAATCGAGTATATGAAGAATCAGAAAAGTATAGGGAGAGGAGTTCTTGAAAATCTCTCAACTAGTCGTGAGAATGTGGCAGAAATCGTGCGAGTAACACCCACTTATAAACTAGCTAATCGAGCTAAGATTATCAGACTAAATCAAACCAAACCTCTTCGTCATGCCTATTTTCGAGAGTACAGAAAGTTGCAAGAGCTTTGCCTGATGATCCTAAATAGAGAAAAGCATGGTTTAGGATACCAAGAGCAAAAAATCCATGGTATTCTTTTTGATGTTGCCTGGCTTTGGGAAGAGTATGTTTATACCTTGTTGCCAAAAGAGTTCACCCATCCACGAAATAAGGATAAGACAGACGGTATTTCAGTATTTTCTGACCGTGAACGAAAAGTATTTCCAGATTTTTATCATAAAGAGTTAAAAATCGTCTTAGATGCTAAATACAAAAAACTGGAATTGACTGAAAAGGGAATCAATCGTGAAGACTTGTTCCAGCTGATTTCTTATTCTTATATTTTAAAAGCTGAGCAGGCTGGGCTTGTTTTTCCGAGCAAGGAAAAGGTAGTTGATAATGAGATAGGTAAGCTAGCAGGCTATGGAGCCCTGTTGAAGAAATGGTCTATCCAAGTCCCTGGACAAGCTGAAAATTATCAAGATTTTGTCAGGGAGATTGAGTCCTTTGAAAAAGTCTTTATCGAAAATCTAGGTAGGGATTTAAAAGGTAAGACAAATACAGGGTAAATGTCTAGTTATCTCCTTAATAAAAACAAAAAACACGAACATTATTTATTTTCAGGCATAACAATTGACAAAAAACGGACATTATTGTAAACTTGTTAGAGTAATTGTCTGGAAAAGACGAGGCTATTCCTAACTTTAGGAAAGTCTAAAGAAGAGAAATGAGAGATATATGTTAAACGAATTTCCAATCTTTGACTATGAAGATATTCAGCTAATTCCTAATAAGTGTGTTCTTCAAAGTCGAGCAGAAGCTGATACACATGTGACCTTGGGGAAACATACCTTTAAGTTGCCAGTTGTTCCTTCTAATATGCAGACTATCTTGGATGAAGATGTTGCTGAACAGCTTGCTAAGGGTGGCTATTTCTACATTATGCACCGTTTTGATGAAGCTGGTCGTATTCCTTTTGTCAAACGCATGCATGAGAAAGGTTTGATTGCATCTATCTCAGTTGGTGTTAAAGATTACGAGTATGACTTTGTTAGTCAATTAAAGGAAGATGCTCCAGAGTACATCACTATTGATATAGCTCATGGTCATGCTGACAGCGTGATTTCTATGATTCAGCACATCAAGAAAGAATTGCCAGATACCTTTGTCATCGCTGGTAACGTTGGAACTCCAGAAGCTGTGCGTGAACTTGAAAATGCTGGAGCAGACGCTACTAAGGTTGGGATCGGTCCAGGGAAGGTTTGTATCACCAAGGTCAAGACAGGTTTTGGTACTGGTGGTTGGCAGTTAGCAGCTCTTCGCTGGTGTGCGAAGCTGCGCGTAAACCGATTATTGCCGATGGTGGTATCCGTACACACGGAGATATTGCCAAGTCAATCCGCTTTGGTGCAAGTATGGTTATGATTGGTTCTTTATTTGCAGGCCATATCGAAAGCCCTGGTAAAACTGTCGAAGTCGATGGTAAACAATTTAAAGAATACTATGGTTCTGCTTCAGAATACCAAAAAGGTGCTTATAAGAATGTCGAAGGTAAGAAAATTCTTCTTCCTGCCAAAGGACATTTACAAGATACCCTAACTGAGATGGAACAAGATTTGCAAAGTTCGATTTCTTATGCTGGAGGTCGAAAGGTAGCTGATCTTAGACATGTAGATTATGTGATTGTGAAGAACTCTATCTGGAATGGAGATGCTCACTAAAAATATGATTACTTATTTATGTCGCGAATTGGCGTGGCGTTTCTACAAGGTACCGTAAATACCTAACAATGAGTAAGTCGAAGAGAGATAAAAGAAGCAGTACTATTTGTTTCTATGTTTCCGAGGGGCTTACTATGTAAGTCCCTTTTTATTTCGGAGGTTATTGTGAAATTACTAGAGGAACGTATTTTAAAAGATGGGAATATTCTAGGTGAGAATATTCTTAAGGTGGATTCATTCTTGACTCACCAAGTGGATTTTTCCTTAATGCGCGAGATTGGTCGCACCTTTGCAGAGCATTTTAAAAATGCTGGTATTACCAAAGTCGTAACCATTGAAGCATCTGGAATTGCTCCAGCTCTATATGTTGCAGAACAATTAGATGTACCTATGATTTTTGCTAAGAAGGCAAAAAATATTACCATGAATGAAGGAATTTTGACTGCTGAGGTTTATTCTTTCACTAAACAAGTTACTAGTACCGTATCCATTGCAGGGAAGTTCTTATCTCCAGGAGATAAAGTATTAATTATTGATGATTTCTTGGCTAATGGTCAAGCAGCTAAAGGTTTGATTCAGATTATCGAACAAGCTGGTGCTACAGTCGAGGCCGTCGGGATTGTGATTGAAAAATCTTTCCAAGATGGTCGTGAACTGTTAGAAAAATCAGGTCATCAGGTAGTATCACTTGCTCGTTTAGAGCGTTTTGAAAATGGAAGAGTTATCTTCAAGGAGGCAGACATCTAATGAATCAAAAAGAAAACCACTCAAAAGCGGCCGTATTGGGCTTGCAACACTTACTTGCCATGTACTCAGGTTCAATCCTGGTACCAATCATGATTGCAGGTGCCCTAGGTTACTCACCTCAACAACTGACATACCTTATCTCTACAGATATCTTTATGTGTGGGGTCGCAACTCTATTGCAGTTACAATTAAATAAATATTTCGGTGTAGGTTTACCGGTTGTTCTGGGTGTGGCCTTTCAGTCTGTTGCTCCACTTATTATGATTGGACAAAGTCACGGTAGTGGTGCTATGTTTGGTGCCTTGATTGCTTCTGGTATTTATGTCGTTCTTGTAGCAGGTGTATTTTCTAAGATTGCTAATCTGTTCCCTTCAATCGTAACGGGTTCTGTCATTACAACAATCGGATTGACCTTGATTCCAGTAGCTATTGGGAATATGGGAAATAATGTCGAAAAACCAACGGGACAAAGTCTAGCGTTAGCAACAATCACTATTCTTATCATTCTCTTGGTTAATATCTTTACAAAAGGGTTTATTAAGTCAATTTCTATTTTGATTGGTTTGATTGCAGGTACTATCATCGCTGCGACTATGGGCTTGGTTGATTTCTCTCCAGTAGCAGAAGCTCCACTTGTTCATATCCCAACTCCATTTTACTTCGGTGCTCCGCAGTTTGAAATATCTTCTATTGTAATGATGTGTATTATCGCTACTGTATCAATGGTAGAATCAACTGGTGTATATCTTGCCCTTTCTGATATTACTAAAGATCCAATCGATAGCACTCGTCTCCGTAATGGTTATCGTGCTGAAGGTCTTGCTGTTTTACTTGGTGGACTTTTCAATACCTTCCCTTATACAGGATTTTCACAAAACGTAGGTTTGGTTAAACTTTCAGGTATTCGTACCCGTTTACCGATCTACTACGCTGGTGCTTTCCTCATCTTACTTGGTCTCTTGCCTAAGTTCGGTGCCTTGGCTCAGATTATTCCTAGCCCTGTTCTTGGTGGAGCAATGCTGGTCATGTTTGGTTTTGTTTCTCTCCAAGGGATGCAAATCTTAGCGCGTGTAGACTTTGAGCACAATGAACACAACTTCCTCATTGCAGCAGTTTCTATTTCTGCTGGGGTGGGATTGAACGGAAGCAATCTCTTCAATACTCTACCAACAGAATTACAGATGTTCTTCTCAAATGGTATTGTTATTGCAAGTACAGTGGCCATCATTTTGAATGCTATTTTGAATCGTAAAAAATAAAAATAAATGAGAAGTGATAGAAATATCCTTCTCATTTTCTTTTTAGAGCTTCTGTATTGTTTCTATAGTCCTTTTTATGGTAAAATGGTTCTATGAATGAAAGAATGAAAGAGCTCGTTGAGTTGCTCAATCGCTATGCGACAGAGTATTATACAAGTGATAACCCATCTGTATCTGATAGTGAGTATGATCGTCTCTATCGTGAATTGGTAGAGTTAGAAAAAGCTCATCCAGAGCAAGTCTTGCCAGATAGTCCGACCCATCGCGTCGGCGGTAAGATTCTAGATGGTTTTGAAAAATATAGTCATCAGTATCCTCTCTATAGTTTGCAGGATGCTTTTTCTCGTGAAGAGCTCGATGCCTTTGATGCGCGTGTTCGTAAAGAATTGGATGAAGTTACTTATATCTGTGAGTTAAAAATTGATGGTTTATCGATTTCCTTGACTTATGAGCAGGGAATTTTTGTTGCTGGAGCAACTCGAGGTGATGGCTCCATTGGTGAAAACATCACTGAAAATCTTAAACGAGTGAAAGACATTCCTTTATCATTATCTGAAAAAATAGATATAACAGTTCGTGGTGAATGTTATATGCCGAGAGCTTCTTTTGATCAGGTCAATCAATCTCGTCAAGAAAACGGGGAGCCGGAGTTTGCTAATCCACGAAATGCTGCTGCAGGAACCCTTCGCCAGTTAGACACAGGAGTAGTAGCTAAGCGAAATCTTGCAACTTTCCTTTATCAGGAAGCAAGTCCTTCAACTAGAGACAGCCAAGAGAAGGTTTTGAAACATTTAGAACAATTAGGCTTTGTAGTTAATCAAAGACGTCTATTAGCTCATAGTATGGACGAGGTTTGGGCATTTATTCAAGAAATTGGTCAAGAAAGAGATCAGTTGCCTTATGATATCGATGGAGTTGTGATTAAGGTCAATGATTTAGCTGGTCAGGAGCAACTAGGATTTACAGTCAAAGCGCCTAAATGGGCAGTAGCATATAAATTCCCAGCAGAAGAAAAAGAAGCGAACCTTCTTTCTGTTGACTGGACAGTAGGAAGAACTGGTGTCGTAACTCCGACTGCCAATCTTACTCCAGTGCAACTTGCAGGTACAACTGTAAGTCGTGCAACCCTTCATAATGTTGACTATATCGCTGAAAAGGATATCCGTAAGGATGATACTGTCATAGTATACAAAGCAGGTGATATCATACCAGCCGTACTACGAGTGGTGGAGTCTAAGCGTGTGTCGGAGGAAAAACTAGATATTCCAACAAACTGTCCAAGTTGTGAGAGCAAGCTGTTACACTTTGAAGATGAGGTGGCTCTTCGTTGTATAAACCCACGTTGTCCAGCTCAGATTAAGGAAGGGTTGATTCACTTCGCATCCCGTGATGCTATGAATATCTCTGGCCTTGGACCATCTATCGTCGAGAAACTATTTGCTGCCAATTTGGTTAAAGATGTTGCGGATATTTATCGCTTAACTGTAGAAGATTTCCTTTTATTAGATGGTATTAAGGATAAATCGGCGCAAAAACTTTATCAAGCTATTCAAGCTTCTAAAGAAAATTCTGCTGAAAAACTTTTATTTGGTTTGGGGATTCGTCATGTAGGAAGTAAGGCAAGTCAGTTGCTTTTACAAAATTTCCACTCAATCGAATCGCTAGCACAAGCCAATCCTGAAGAAATTGCAAATATTGAAAGTTTGGGGAGTGTCATTGCTCAAAGCCTACAGACCTATTTTGCTACAGAGGGTTCTGAAATCCTTTTAAGGGAATTGAAAGAATCAGGTGTTAATCTAGACTACAAAGGACAGACAGTTGCAGCAAATGCAGCCTTGTCTGGTTTAACTGTCGTATTGACAGGAAAGCTAGAGCGTTTGAATCGCTCAGAAGCTAAAAATAAATTAGAAAGTCTAGGAGCCAAGGTTACTGGTAGTGTGTCGAAAAAGACAGACCTTGTTGTAGCAGGAGCAGATGCAGGAAGCAAGCTCCAAAAAGCACAAGAACTGGGAATAGAGATTCGTGATGAAGCTTGGCTTGAGAGTTTGTAAGCTATGAAAGAAGAAAAAAAACGCGCACGTCTCATTTATAATCCGACCTCAGGCCAGGAAATTATCAAGCAAAATATCGCAGAAGTTCTAGAAGTGTTAGAAGGACTAGGCTATGAAACTAGTGCTTTTCAGACCAAACCTGTACACTTATCAGCCCAGAAAGAAGCAGAAAGAGCTGCAAAAGCTGGATTTGATTTGGTTTTGGTAGCTGGTGGCGATGGTACTATCAATGAAGTGGTTAATGGAATTGCACCTCTGGAGCATCGTCCAAAGATAGCCATCATTCCTACTGGAACTACCAATGACTATGCAAGAGCATTGAAAATCCCTATGGGGGATCCAGTTGCTGCAGCGAAGATCATTGCTAAAAATGAAACCAAGCAAATTGATATTGGTCGTGCCTTTGGTGATAAGTATTTCATCAATATTGCTGCGGCAGGAACTCTTACGGAGTTAACTTTTAGTGTTCCGAGTGAACTAAAGACGCGTTTGGGTTATCTGGCCTACGTTGCTAAAGGCTTCGAGATGTTTCCAAAATCCAAAGCCCGTCCTGTTCGTATTTACCATGATTGGGGAATTTTTACAGGAGAAGTTTCTCTTGTCTTTGTTGCCTTGACCAATTCTATTGGTGGATTTGAGCAATTCGCACCTGATACCAAACTGGATGATGGCAATTTTACGCTTATTCTAGTAAAGACAGATAAAATACTAGATATGTTGAGTCTGCTAGTTCAGGCCATGAACGGAGGCCAACACGTGTCAGATGTCAATGTTGAATATCTGAAAACTAGTAAACTCCGAATTGAAACTTTAGATCAGGAAGAGCCGTTTATGCTCAATCTTGATGGAGAATACGGTGGTGACACACCAGTAGATTTGGAAGTGTGCCATAATCACATTGAGTTTTTTGTGAATCGTGAGGCGATTGATCAAGAAATTATTAGTAACATATAAAATCAAATTTAATTTAGAAATTAGGGAGAACTATGTACAATTATCCTGTACTTATTCATTATCATCGTAAGGATGAAGCCTACGAGGCTTGCAGTTTCAGCAAAAAACCTCTAGATTCAGTAGAGCTTATCAAAGAAGAAGAATATTTTGGTGCCAAATTTTCACTGACTCAATCGAGTGAAGTAGCTCTTGAGACCATGACTTTTAGCGTTGAAAAAGATGGTGTCAGCAAAGAATATCCTATTCGCTTCAATTACTATCCACTTTTGACAGAGGTTTGGATTTTGGATGGAGACGATACAGTTTATTACTCTGAAAATCCTGCTATTGCCAGTCCCCACTATAAGGACCAAAATCCTTTTGCCTTTGACAAGGCTATCAATAGTGCCAGTTTCGACCACCACTGGGGTTATCAAGGAGAGTTGGGATGTCAAGTTTCTGAAAATGAAACAAGTTTTAGCTTATGGGCACCAACAGCTACATCTGTCCAAGTAGTTGTCTATGAATCAGCGAGCAATGACGCTCCTATCCTTAAAATCTTTGAAATGGAGCGAGGAAATAGTTATTCTTATAGCCACAAGTATAATACCATTGGTGTTTGGAGTTTAACAGTTCCAGAAAACCTAGCAGGTCGTGCTTACCACTACCAAATTGACTTTCCTCATCACCAGTCATTAACTCGTGATCCATATACAATAGCGACAAGTCCTGATGGAAAACGTTCAGCTATTATCTCAAATCAAGATCGTCAGGTCGAAGGTTTTGCGGTTAAGCATGGTACAGAGGCAACTTGGCGCTTGGAAAATCCTTGTCAGGCTGTTGTGTATGAAATGCATATCCGTGATTTGACCAAGTCCGAAACTTCTGGTGTTGCGCCAGAATTAAGAGGAACCTTCTTAGGTGCTGCGCAAACTGGAACAGTTAACCAATATGGTCAGTCGACTGCGTTTGACTATATCAAAGAACTTGGTGTCAATTATGTTCAGCTGCAACCAATTGCTGACCGTCATAAAGAATACGACGCAGATGGAAATGTAACTTATAACTGGGGATATGATCCACAAAACTACAATGCTCCAGAAACTAGCATGTCTACAAATCCAAATGACCCAGGTCAAGCTATCCGTGATTTGAAAGCCATGGTTCAAGCTTATCACGCTGCTGGTATCGGTGTTATTATGGATGTTGTTTACAATCACACCTTCTCAACGGTGGATGCGCCATTCCAAACAACGGTTCCCGATTATTATTATCGAATGAACCATGATGGAACTTACCAAAATGGAACAGGAGTCGGTAACGAAACTGCCAGTGAGCATGAAATGTTCCGTAAATATATGATTGATTCTCTTCTCTACTGGGTAAAAGAATTCAATATTGACGGTTTCCGCTTTGACTTGATGGGAATCCATGATGTCAAAACTATGCAGATGATTCGTTGGGCTATGGACGAAGTCGATCCTAAAATCATCCTTTATGGAGAAGGATGGGATATGGGAACTGGTCTTGCTCCTTATGATAAGGCTAAGAAAGATAACGCCTACCAGTTGCCAAACATTGGATTCTTTAATGATAATCAACGTGATGCGGTCAAAGGTTGTGAAGTCTATGGCTCTATCAAATCTGGTTTCGTCAGTGGTGCTGGAACTGAGCCGATCGTCGCAAAGGCTATCCTTGGAAGCCGAGAGCTGGGTTCTTACCTCAGCCCCAATCAGGTTCTTAACTATGTAGAAGCCCACGATAACTACAATTTGCATGATTTGCTTAAAACCCTTCATCCAACGGAGAGTGAAAAACGTATCATGAAGAAAGTAGAAACAGCGACAGCCATGAACCTTCTCATGCAAGGGATGGCCTTCATGGAGTTGGGGCAAGAGTTTGGCCGTACCAAGCTTGTAGCTACAGGAGAAAATGGCGAGTTGACTCACGCAGATCGTGAGCGAGCTATGAATAGTTACAATGCTCCTGATAGCGTCAACCAAGTCAACTGGGATTTGATCAATGAGCGTCAAGATAGTATCGAGTTTGTTCGTCAGATTATCCGACTTAAACACAAACCAATGCCTTTTCATACCCTACTTATGAAGAAGTCTACCGTCATGTATTTGTTCATACAGCCATTGAAAATAGTGGTTGGATTGTCTACGAGATTCAGGGAATTGAAGAGCACTTCTTGGTTGTATTCAATGCTAAAGGGGCTTCCTATTACTATGAAAATGCAGGAAACCTAGAAATGTTAGTAACTAATAGCCGTTCTAACCAAGAAAATGCCATTGACGATGTCAGTGTGGCAGTCTTGAATGTTTTATCGTAAGTCTTAAATTGAAGACGGAGTCAATGAAGTAAAGGGCAAAACTATCTTGGTGAGTCCGATGAATGAATAAAATGTTTCAAAGGCTTATTTCTACTAAAATACGAGGTCGGGATTTTTATCCCGGCCTATAATTCTAGACAGTCTCCGTTGAAATCGAAAGTAAAACTAAAATGTTCAGAAAAAGTAGTTCATTTTCAAGTCCTAGACAGATAGAAAAAAACAGAAGTTTCATTACTAATTGAATTAAAATAGAAAAGTTCATTACTTTTAGGGGGAGATAACTATGGATATCAATACAATTACTCTGGAAAAATTCGTCACCTTAAATGAAGAGGAGAAACTTCAATGTCTCAAAGACATTAAGCATACCTACCAATTCGAAAAGATAAAGGAAATCCTCTCAGAGCTTGGCTTAGAAAATTTAAGTGGACTAGTCCTTAGTGAACTAGCCAAAGTTTGTAATAATTGGAGTCAATTTGAAGAGGCAAAAACAGTTTTAGAGATGGTCTCTGAAGAAGATAGAGATGCTATTTGGTATTATAGAAATGCTTTTACCCATTGGCGTTTATCTAGTGATCCGAACAATGACTTTGAAACTGAAGCTAATCAGGCTCTAGATTTATTAGAAAATGCTATCAAAAATGCTGTCTCCCCAACAAATCCAGTCATTGAATGGTGTATTGAGTTGGTTAGAGTAGGTTCTCTAAAGCAAGTTTTTGAAGGCAAGCCAACAGACTATCCCTTGTTACAAAAATACTATTTTGAAGATGTTAATGAAACTAATCAAGAAATGAAAACTGCACAGAATAAGAAATTATACAAGAATATTACGGTAGAAGATATCCAAACGGCAGAAGACTCATGGGATATTATTAAACCAGTATACGAAACTGTTAACATCTATAACACCTATGAAGACTATCTCGATTCTGCAAAAATCTTTACTTTAGAACAAAGATACCTTCTGGCAATTATCTGGTATTTTATCGAAGTAAACAATGGAGGCCACTATCAATTTTTTGATAATTCGACAGGGATTGTCTGGGAAGATACTTTAAAGGGCTTCGAACTATTTGGAATGAAGGAGCATGCTTCTAATTTCAAAAATCTCCTTGCATACTTTGGCGGAACTATCTCCTTTGTTAGAGAAGAGAGATCTGAGCTGCTAGCACAGATGGAAGAAGAGTATGGTGATGCTTTTTATGAGAAATTGGATGAAGCAGATGATTTTATCTATGATTATGATGGAAATGAGAATGAACTAAGTTTTATCAAAAAATATCCAGAGAAATTTATTTTTTAGGGAAGCGCAGATAAATCGTAAAGAATAGTAAATAAAAATGAGGCTGGGACAAAAGTCCTAGCCTCTTAATTGTCTTTGGATTTTCGAGCAAGACGCAGTGGTTGAGTGGGCTCTACTACGCTGATTTCATCAGCTTTTACAGCCCTACTCAACTGTGCGGAGGTGGGACGACGAAATCGAAATCTAACGAATTACCGATTTCTGTCCCACTCTCATTTTTTAGGGGGAAATTCTTGGTTTCTGAATAATTGCAATCTAATACTCATCAAAAATCTCTTCAAACCACGTCAGCTTCACCTTGCCGTACTCAAGTACAGCCTGCGGCTAGCTTCCTAGTTTGCTCTTTGATTTTCATTGAGTATAAATTGAATGTTATAAACTCAATATTTACGGATTTTCAATATTTTTTTCAAAAAAATATAAGGCTAAAAAAATTGCTTAAATCCGAATATTTTGTTACTATTATAAAAAAATGTAAGAAAATGAAAAAGAGGTGAAGATAAATCAGAAAAATTAAAATGATTTTCCCAGGACGAATCAGAGAATTATTTTTCAGATTTTCAAAAATAATTTTTTTAAAAAAATATAGTAATTTACTTGAAACTTCTCTTAAAAAGGTAGTATAATAAAAAAATAAGAAAAACGCTTTCAATTAAAAGGGGGGATTAAATGGATACATTAGAAGCTTTAAGAACTTTTACCAGTGGTGAAAATTTCCATCTTCAGCACTATCTGGGAGCACATCGTGAGGAGAGAGATGGAGAGTATGGCTATACTTTTCGTGTTTGGGCTCCAAATGCGCAAGCTGTCCATCTAGTTGGTGATTTTACTAACTGGATCGAAAATCAGATCCCCATGGTTCGTAATGAATCTGGAGTTTGGGAAGTTTTTACAACTTTAGCTCAAGAGGGACATATTTATAAATATCATATTACACGTGCTAATGGTCATCAACTCATGAAGATTGATCCCTTGGCAGTTCGTTTTGAAGCTCGTCCAGGTACAGGAGCTGTTTTAACAGAAATTCCTGAGAAAAAATGGAAGGACGGTCTCTGGTTAGCTCGCAGAAAACGTTGGGGATTTTTCGAGAGACCAGTTAACATCTATGAGGCGCACGCTGGATCTTGGAAGAGAAATCCTGATGGAACACCTTATAGTTTTGCTCAACTAAAAGAGGAGCTTATCCCATATCTAGTTGAGATGAACTATACTCATATCGAGTTTATGCCTTTGATGTCTCATCCTCTTGGATTGAGTTGGGGCTATCAGCTCATGGGTTACTTCGCTTTAGAGCATACTTATGGTCGCCCAGAAGAGTTTCAAGACTTTGTTGAGGAGTGTCACCTCAACAATATCGGTGTAATTGTAGATTGGGTGCCAGGTCACTTTACCATCAATGATGATGCTTTGGCATACTATGACGGCACGCCGACTTTTGAATACCAGGATCATAATAAGGCTAACAACTACGGTTGGGGCGCACTTAACTTTGACCTTGGAAAAAATGAAGTCCAATCCTTCTTGATTTCTAGCATTAAGTTCTGGATTGATTTCTATCACCTAGATGGAATTCGTGTTGATGCAGTAAGTAATATTCTCTATCTAGATTATGACAACGCTCCATGGACACCAAATAAAGACGGTGGCAATCTCAACTATGAAGGCTATTATTTCCTTCAACGTTTGAACGACGTTATTAAACTAGCTCATCCAGATGTTATGATGATTGCAGAGGAGTCTTCTTCAGGTACCAAGATTACTGGCATGAAGGAAATGGGTGGACTTGGATTTGACTACAAGTGGAACATGGGTTGGATGAATGATATCCTACGTTTCTACGAAGAAGATCCAATTTACCGTAAGTATGACTTTAATCTTGTGACTTTCAGCTTCATGTATGTTTTTAATGAAAATTATCTCCTACCATTCTCACATGATGAGGTTGTCCACGGTAAGAAGAGTATGATGCATAAGATGTGGGGTGATCGTTACAATCAGTTCGCTGGTTTGAGAAACCTCTACACTTATCAAATTTGTCACCCTGGTAAGAAATTACTCTTCATGGGTAGCGAATTTGGTCAATTCTTAGAGTGGAAATCCGAAGAGCAATTAGAGTGGTCTAACCTAGAAGATCCAATGAATGCCAAGATGAAATATTTCACTTCACAGCTCAATCAATTCTACAAGGATCATCGTTGTCTTTGGGAAGTGGATACAAGCTATGATGGGATTGAAATCATCGATGCAGATAATAGAGACCAAAGTGTTTTATCCTTTATCCGTAAAGGTAAGAAAGGCGAGATGCTAGTCTGTGTCTTTAACATGGCACCGGTTGAACGTCCTGATTTCACAATTGGTCTTCCTGTTGCAGGAATTTATGAAGAAATTTGGAATACAGAGTTAGAACAATGGGGTGGTGTTTGGAAAGAGCATAACCAAACAGTTCAAACTCAAGAAGGATTATGGAAGGATTATGAGCAGACCTTGACCTTTACTTTACCAGCCATGGGAGCAAGTATTTGGAAAATCAAACGTCGCTTGAAACCCGCTAAAACTGTCACAAATAAGACTCAAAAAGGAGTAGAAAATGAAGAATGAAATGCTAGCTTTAATCCTTGCCGGTGGGCAAGGAACTCGTCTCGGTAAACTCACTCAAAGCATTGCAAAACCAGCTGTGCAATTTGGTGGGCGCTACCGTATCATTGACTTTGCTCTTTCTAACTGTGCCAACTCTGGTATCCACAATGTCGGAGTTATTACACAGTACCAACCTCTTGCTCTTAACAATCATATTGGGAATGGTTCTAGTTGGGGTCTAGATGTAATCGATTCAGGTGTTTCAATTCTTCAACCTTACTCTGCAAGTGAAGGAAATCGTTGGTTTGAAGGTACAAGTCACGCGATATACCAAAATATTGATTATATTGACAGCATCAACCCAGAGTATGTATTGATCCTTTCAGGTGACCACATCTACAAGATGGATTACGATGATATGCTCCAATCACACAAGGACAATAATGCCAGCTTGACAGTTGCTGTCTTAGATGTGCCACTTAAAGAAGCTAGCCGTTTCGGTATCATGAATACAGATGCAAACAATCGCATTGTAGAATTTGAGGAAAAACCAGCTCAACCAAAATCAACCAAGGCGTCCATGGGTATTTATATCTTTGACTGGAAACGTCTTCGTAATATGCTAGTTGCTGCGGAAAAGAACAATGTAGATATGTCAGACTTTGGTAAGAACGTTATTCCAAACTATCTTGAAACTGGTGAAAGTGTCTATGCTTATGAGTTCAATGGATACTGGAAGGACGTTGGTACTATCGAATCTCTTTGGGAAGCGAACATGGAATATATCTCTCCAGAAAATGCTCTCGATAGTCGTAACCGTCAATGGAAGATTTATTCTCGTAACCTAATTGCTCCACCAAACTTCCTTGGAGAATTCGCTCAAGTAGAAGACTCTCTTGTAGTGGACGGCTGTTACGTAAATGGTACTGTAAAACACTCTATCCTCTCAACAGCAGCTCAAGTTCGTAAAGGAGCAGAAGTTGTTGACTCTGTCATCATGAGTGGAGCAGTTATCGGAAAAGGCGCTAAGATTAAACGTGCCATTATTGGTGAAGGAGCTGTCATTGCTGATGGTGTAGAAATTGACGGAACAGAAGAAGTACAAGTAGTCGGATATAACGAAGTAGTGGGGGTAGCAACAGATGAAGATTGATAAATATTCAGCCATTTTAGGAAACACAGTTGGTTTTCATGATATGTCAACATTGACAGACAACCGTCCAGTGGCTAGCTTGCCATTTGGAGGGAAATATCGTTTGATCGACTTCCCACTATCAAGTCTTGCAAATGCTGGTGTGCGTAGTATTTTCGGGATCTTCCAGCAAGATAATATCAGCTCTGTTTTTGACCACATTCGTTCAGGACGTGAATGGGGCTTGAATACTCTTCTTAGCCACTACTATCTTGGAATTTACAATACCCGTGTAGAAAGCAGTACTGTTGGTAAAGAGTACTATCAACAACTCTTGACCTACTTAAAACGCTCTGGTTCTAACCAAACCGTTTCATTGAACTGTGATGTTTTAGTTAATATTGACCTCAGCCAAGTATTCCATTTACACAATACAACAAAATCACCAATTACAGTTGTGTATAAGAAATTGCCTAAGAAGGAAATTTCTGAAGTAAATGCTATCCTTGAGATTGATGAAACTGACCATGTGCTTTCTCATAAACTTTTCGATAAAAAATCTGAGCAAGAACTGTTTAATATGTCTACAGATATCTTTGTAGTAGACACACCATGGTTGATTGAGCGTTTGGAAGAAGAAGCTAAGAAGGATCATCCAGAAAAATTACGCTATGTTCTACGTGATTTGGCTGCAAAAGAAGGTGCATTTGCCTATGAGTACACTGGTTACTTAGCAAATATCCATTCAGTAGAAACATACTTCCAAGCCAATATTGATATGCTTGATCAGCATAAATTCTACTCCTTATTCTCACCAAATCAAAAGATTCATACCAAGGTTAAAAACGAAGAACCTACCTATTATGCACCTGGTTCTAAAGTAAATACTTCACAGTTTGCATCTGGTAGTATCGTTGAAGGTGAAGTTATTAAATCTATTATTTCACGTAATGTTCGTATCAACAAAGATAGCTTAGTTAAAGAATCTCTTATCTTCCCTCGCGTTGTCGTTGGTAAAGGTGCACAAGTTGAATATGCAATTATTGATAAGGGTGCTGAAGTAGCTGAGGGAGTTGTCATTCGAGGTACAGCAGAAAATCCTGTTGTCATCAAAAAAGGTGAAAAAGTTACAGAGGATATTCTTTCATGAAAATTTTATTTGTAGCAGCAGAGGGAGCTCCTTTTTCTAAAACAGGTGGCTTGGGAGATGTTATCGGAGCTCTTCCAAAATCATTAGTTAAAGCTGGCCATGAAGTTGCTGTTATCTTACCTTACTATGATATGGTAGAAGCTAAGTTTGGTGATCAGATTGAGGACGTCCTTCAATTTGAAGTATATGTTGGTTGGCGCAAACAATTTTGCGGAATTAAGAAAACAGTTTTAAACGGTGTTACCTTCTACTTTATTGACAATCAATACTATTTCTTCCGTGGACATGTTTACGGAGATTTCGATGATGGTGAGCGTTTTGCCTTCTTCCAACTTGCTGCCCTTGAAGCGATGGAACGTATTGGATTTATCCCTGATGTTCTACATGCTCATGATTACCATACAGCAATGATTCCTTTCTTGTTGAAGGAAAAATACAGATGGATTCAAGCCTATCAAGGTATTAAGACAGTTTTAACTATTCATAATCTAGAGTTTCAAGGTCAATTCTCTGAGAGCATGCTCTGGGACTTGTTTAGAGTTGGTTTTGAGCGTTATGCTGATGGAACAGTTCGTTGGAATGATTGCCTCAACTGGATGAAGGCAGGTATTCTCTACGCAGATCGTGTATCAACTGTATCGCCAAGCTATGCTTATGAGATCATGACTACAGAGTTTGGTTGTGGCATTGATCAGATTCTTCGTATGGAATCTGGTAAGGTTTCTGGTATTGTGAATGGTATTGATACAGATATTTACAATCCCCAAACGGATGCCTTGTTAGATTACCATTTTGATAAGACTGATTTGTCAGGAAAGGCGCAAAATAAAGCAAAACTTCAAGAAAAAGTTGGTCTTCCTGTACGTCCTGATGTGCCATTGATTGGTATTGTATCTCGCTTAACTCGTCAAAAAGGATTTGATGTAGTAGTTGAAAGCTTGCATCGTATGCTTCAAGAGGATATTCAAATCGTCCTCTTGGGAACTGGTGATCCAGGATTTGAACAAGCCTTTTCTTGGTTTAGTCAAGTATTCCCAGAAAAACTTTCTGCCAATATTACTTTCGACGTAAAATTAGCTCAAGAAATCTACGCTGCTTGTGATTTGTTCCTTATGCCAAGTCGTTTTGAACCGTGTGGACTTTCACAAATGATGGCCATGAGATATGGAACCCTTCCTTTGGTAAATGAGGTGGGTGGTCTTAGAGATACTGTACAAGCCTTTAATCCAATTGATGGAACAGGTACAGGTTTTAGCTTTAATAACTTAACTCCATACTGGCTTAACTGGGCATTGCAAACCGCTTTGGACGTTTATCACAACCATCCTGATGTTTGGAAAAATATGCAAGTTCAGGCTATGGAATGTGATTTCTCTTGGGATACAGCTTGCAAGTCATATCTTGATTTGTATCACAGCCTAGCAAACTAAATAGTTAAAAGGCGGTGGGACAGAAATCAATAGACAAAGTATCGATTTCGTAGTTCCAGCCCCACGAGGATGATTAGGAGCTTTTTGGAGTCTAAAAGACGAACAAAAAGTTCAATCAGCTACCGCGTCAAAGTTTGATTGCTAATAAAAAGTGAGGTCGGGATCTTTTGTCCCAACCTCTTTTTTGAAATGAGAAAAGTAAGGAAGTTATATGAGTAAAACTAGAGGGCTCTGTGTACTAGATGTGGACGGTACTCTAATCGAAGAGGAAGTCATTGATTTGTTAGGGAAAGAGGCAGATTGCGAGAGAGAAGTTGCTCAGCTAACCATTCAAGCCATGAGGGGAGAACTAGACTTTGAAGCAAGTCTGAGAAAACGTGTTTCCTTGCTAGAGGGGCTTTCTCTTGATGTATTTGAACGACTTTATAGACAGATCCATCTCAGTAAGAATGCTAAGCAGTTTATCAAATTTCTTCTAGAAAATCAGATAGAAGTGGGTCTAGTTTCAGGTGGATTTACACCTGTTGTTGAAAGATTAGCAAAAGATTTAGGGATTTCATTATTTGCTGCTAATCAACTGGAAATCAGAGATGGTCATTTAACTGGAAATCTTGTTGGTCCTATTATAAGCAGAGACGTTAAAAAAGAAACCCTAGTAAGATGGGCTGATGATTTAGAGGTACCTATCGAAAGGACCATTGCTATTGGAGATGGAGCTAATGATTTAGCAATGTTGAAGAGAGCTGGCATTGGAGTTGCCTTCTGTGCCAAGGATTTTCTAAAAAAAGAAATCCCGCATCATATTGATGAGAGAGATTTGACAAAAGTAATGGAACTGATAGATTTCCTTTGACTAGAAAGAGGAGAGTATGAAAATTGTAATCGCACCAGATTCTTTTAAAGAGAGTCTCCCTGCAAATGAAGTAGCTGAAGCGATTAAAGGAGGCTTGAAAAGATCCTTACCCGATTCAGAGTTTCTACTTTTACCTGTTGGTGATGGTGGAGAGGGAACTGTCAATGCTATTAAGAATACACTAGGTCTTATAGAAAACACTGCTTTGGTGACAGGCCCCTATGGAGATGAGGTGCAAATGCCTTATGTTTATAAAGAAAATCTTGCTTTATTTGAAGTTGCGGATTTGATAGGCCTTGCTAAAATTCCTGTTGAAAAAAGAAATCCCCTGAAGATTCAAACAAAGGGAATTGGTCAACTAATCCTGCATTTAATAGAGCAAGGGATGAAAGAAATCTATATCGGAGTCGGTGGTACATCCAGTAACGATGGTGGGATTGGTATTGCTTCAGGACTTGGTTACCAGTTCTATGACAAAAATGGGGATGAACTTCTAGCTACTGGTCAATCCTTGTTTGAAATTACTGATATCTCAAAGGAGAAAGTTATATCTATTCCTTCAGATGTGCGAATTAAAATCTTAGCAGATGTGACAAATTCACTCTATGGACCACACGGTGCCACTTACACATTTGGGAAACAAAAAGGATTAGATCCAACTCAATTTCATGAAGTTGATTCTGCTATTGAAAACTTCTATCGTAAAGTTGCCCCTGAAATCTTAAAGCTGGAAGGAGCTGGAGCAGGCGGCGGTATTGCAGCTGGCTTATGTGCTTTTGCTGGAGCAACAATTGTGTCTGGTATTCAAACTTGTTTGGATCTAATAGGTTTTGATCAGAAGGTTGCGGATGCAGATCTTGTCATCGTTGGTGAAGGTAGGTTAGACGCTCAAAGTCTTGCTGGCAAGGCTCCAATCGGAGTAGCAAAAAGAACACCATATGGTGTTCCAGTTATTGCTATTTGTGGGAGTCTATCAGAAGATTTACCATCCTTACCATTTGAAAATCTCGTTGCAGCCTTTTCTATCTTAGAAAAAAGTGAACCACTAGAAGAGAGTCTGAAAAAGGTAACAGTCTATTTAGAAAATACAGCTGCAAACATTGGTCAAATCTTAGCTTTGAAGAAGAATTAACCAAACCATTTTTTCCAAAGAGAAGTAGGAGCTTTGGTCTCTTTTTCTTGCCACAAGTCTGGAAAGGCCTTTTTAAAGTCTTTTTCATTTATTTGAACAGGGGCATCACTATGAATAATCAAGCCAAAAGGGGACGAATTGTGATCTTCTGAAACGATAGTCGCTTGGCAGTCAGCATCTTTTGCTTGTTTTAGATAATAGACCTGCTTTCAAATACTACCTGAGGAGAAATTTTGACAAAAAGAGGTTCAGTTTCTTTTTTTAGACTCACTAAAATAGATACATAACCCTTTTGAAATTTATCATCATTAGCTGTTTCAAGGTCTGCATAGCCAAGAACCCTTTCCTCGAAAGTTCCGAGAAAACGTCTCTGTTCATCTGGATTTAGTTTAAGCCCGCCATGAGCCTTTTCTAGGATTTGTTTTGATACATCAGTCATAAAAATAGTATATCATAAAATAAAGGAGAAAACAGATAAAAGAAAGCGATTACTTTATAAACTTAAGGAAAATTTGCACAAAGATAACGTTTTTTTCCTTGAAAAAAAGGTGTCTTTTTAAGGTATCATAGAGGTGTAAAAAAATTTAACTCAATAAGGAGAGTAAAAAAATGTCAATTATTACTGATGTTTACGCTCGCGAAGTCCTAGACTCACGCGGTAACCCAACACTTGAAGTAGAAGTTTACACTGAATCAGGTGCTTTCGGACGTGGTATGGTTCCATCTGGAGCTTCTACTGGTGAACACGAAGCAGTTGAACTTCGTGATGGTGACAAATCTCGTTACGGTGGTCTTGGTACACAAAAAGCTGTTGACAACGTAAACAACATCATCGCTGAAGCAATCATCGGCTACGATGTACGTGACCAACAAGCTATCGACCGTGCTATGATCGCACTTGACGGTACTCCTAACAAAGGTAAATTGGGTGCTAACGCAATCCTTGGTGTGTCTATCGCTGTAGCTCGCGCTGCTGCTGACTACCTTGAAATCCCACTTTACAGCTACCTTGGTGGATTCAACACTAAAGTTCTTCCAACTCCAATGATGAACATCATCAACGGTGGTTCTCACTCAGACGCTCCAATCGCTTTCCAAGAATTCATGATCGTACCTGCTGGTGCACCAACATTCAAAGAAGCTCTTCGTTGGGGTGCTGAAATCTTCCACGCACTTAAGAAAATCCTTAAAGGCCGTGGTCTTGAAACAGCTGTAGGTGACGAAGGTGGATTCGCTCCTCGTTTCGAAGGAACTGAAGACGGAGTTGAAACTATCCTTGCTGCTATCGAAGCTGCTGGTTATGTTCCAGGTAAAGACGTATTTATCGGATTTGACTGTGCATCATCAGAATTCTACGATAAAGAACGTAAAGTCTACGACTACACTAAATTCGAAGGTGAAGGAGCTGCTGTTCGTACCTCTGCAGAACAAATCGACTACCTTGAAGAATTGGTAAACAAATACCCAATCATCACAATCGAAGATGGTATGGACGAAAACGACTGGGATGGATGGAAAGCTCTTACTGAACGTCTTGGTGGTAAAGTTCAATTGGTTGGTGACGACTTCTTCGTAACAAACACTGCTTACCTTGAAAGAGGTATCGCTGAAGGCGCTGCTAACTCAATCCTTATCAAAGTTAACCAAATCGGTACTCTTACTGAAACATTCGATGCTATCGAAATGGCTAAAGAAGCTGGTTACACTGCTGTTGTATCACACCGTTCAGGTGAAACTGAAGATTCAACAATCGCTGACATCGCAGTTGCAACAAATGCAGGACAAATCAAGACTGGTTCACTTTCACGTACAGACCGTATCGCTAAATACAACCAATTGCTTCGTATCGAAGACCAACTTGGTGAAGTAGCTGAATACCGTGGATTGAAATCATTCTACAACTTGAAAAAATAAAATAGTTCAGTGAACTATTTTTATCCCGAACCTTGAAAATCAAAAAGTTCGGCCGTTGATTTAACAACGTTTTAAGCCCCTCGGATTTTATCCGAAGGGCTTTTTTTGATGAGAGGTAAAGCGGGTGGTCTTTAGGTAAAAACTTTCATAGTATGAGTGTAAGAAATAAAATAGTCTAAATAAATGATAGCTAAAAATTAACTAGCTTTCTTGTAACAGCTAGAGTGTATAATTTCTATAAAATTAAATAATAATATCACTAAGAATATAGGTTCAAATAAATAGTAACAATTAACTATGTATGATAAGTAAACAAATTTATTTTTTTAGAGATTATCAAGACACGTTACTTTAATCAACTTTTTATAAACTGGGTCTCTAATTGTATTTATATATATTAATCATTTGACATTGTTGGTACTCTGTTATTCTAACAGAAGATAAAAAAATAAACTCAATATCTGATGTTAGAAAATTTTCAGACAAAGAAAAACAAGAACACTTAAAAAAATCGTAAAGATAATCTTATTACAAATTGCATTCTATCAACTATTTATAAAAAAATTCGTGCTATTATGTTTTTGATATTTGAAAAATAATTTGATATACTAGCTATGGTGTGTATGGTTTTTTCATACATCAAAAGAAGGAGGCAATTTAATGAAAATTAAAAGAAAACAACAAACTGATTTTCGAACCGAGAAATATACTCGTTTTGGTATTCGAAAGTACAGTTTTGGAGTTGCTTCAGTTGCAATTGCAACTGGATTGATGTTTCTTGGTAGCGGAGCTGTTTCAGCTAATGAACTCAATTCACAAGGAGCTGCAGACCAGGCTATTATTGAAAAAAACGAGTCTGATTCACTTAATGAAAAGCAGAAAAGTGAATCAACCTATGAAGCACCTGCAGTGATTCCAGCTATGGATTCAAAAGAATCTCAAAGCCCAGAAAATAGTAAGGAAACTCAACCAATGCCATCTGAGTCAATAACAAATCCTGTTGTGGATGGTGCTGTAGTAGATTCATTTGAAAAAGTTGAGAATCAACTAGATAAAGCTAATTTAGAAGATAGAAGTACATCTACTGATACTACTGCATCTTTGAGACGAACTCGTCGAGATCTTGATTCTAGTGCAGTAGTAAAAGAGGGAGGTGTTAGTATCACACCTCCGAAAGAAAATACTTCAAGCGACTCGTCACATCCGAATGGATATGATAAATCTACTAAGTATCATGATGGTAGTGATGGCTGGTATACTTTTGTTCAGTTGGATCAACAAGGCAGACATCCACAGTTCTCTTATGTTAATTCGTTTGATGGTTATGTGGTTATATCTTCTAAGTCAGATCGAACACCAAATGGATATACGACTGATGGTACTGTGAAATTAGAATTTTATAACCGTAATAATGAGTTGCAACAAGAGATTATCATGGATAAAAATACTAATTCAAGTGAATTTGTGTATAAGTATAAAAAGCGTGACCAGAAAATACTGATTAATCGAAATGCTGATTCGATTTCTATTGGTGATATGCCTGTCACTGCTAAGACCTCTAAACAGGCGGCCAATTTTAATATCTTGTATAACGGTCCAGAAATTTCAACTAAACAAGGCCAAGGTATTTTTTATGCAGATGGATGGTTAATCCCTACAAATAATTCAGTTACAGTAAGTTTTAAGGATAAAGATACTAAAAAGGAATTGGTTCCTTCCTATACCCTTAATGGTTTAACGGGTATGCGCTTTGATACAACTGCAGCAGAGCTGAAAGGATATGAACTAGTTGATAAAGAAATTGTTGGTGCACCAAATGGATATATTTCTCCTTGGAAACAAGTGGGTGATAGCTTTACAAAAATAACTCAACCTAACCTCGAGATTAAATATACATTACTGAACATGGATGGAACTATGAAGGCGGAAGTCTACTATAGTGGTAATAAGATTCATGAAACAACTCTAAGAAAAGGTGAAACAACTGAGTATAATGGTACTGCAGCTAATAAGCGTCCTTATGTACAACGTTTAGAGAATCCATTTATAACAGCAACAAATGAAATTGTTTACTACTATAAAGCGGTTGCTCCAGTAGAAAATGATGTGACGAAACCAACTAAACAAACAGTAACCTTTGAAGGAGCAGGTGATAAGACTCCAACTGCTAAAGTTCAAAACGACTTCACCTTTACTGGTAAAGAAAAAAATGGTTCGACAACGTGGGATCGACCTAGTCACACTTATGGGAAAGAAATAGTTCCAGTAGTTACAGGTTACTATGCCGATAAGAAGGAAGCTGGATCTAAGACAGTTACTCCAGATCAACCAGAAGTTACGGATAAGGTTACTTATAAACCACTTGGTAAGATCATCCCAGTTGATGAAACCAATACACCAATTCCAAGTGCACCAACTCCACAGTACAACAACGATCCACAAGATCCAACTAAGGGTGGCGAGACTCCAACTCCGGTAATTCCAGGTTATGTGACAGACGTTCCAAATGTAACTCCATCTAACCCAGGAGTTGATACACCTGTTATCTACCGTAAGGCAGAACAAAAAGCTATTATCAAATACATTGATACAAGTGCTAATGATAAGGAGTTAGCAAAAGATGCAGTCTCTGGTAAATCAGGTGAAGCAATTAACTACTCAACTGAAGCTAAGATTGCTGAATTTGTTAATAAGGGTTACAAACTTGTAGAAGATGGATTCAAAAAGGCAACTGAAGGTCAAAAGAAATTTGATAGTGATGCATCAACAGATCAAGAATTCGTAGTTAAGTTAGCACACGATGAAACTCCAGTTGGACCAAACGATCCACATAACCCAACAGATCCAATCAATCCAAATGATCCAAACAGTCCTAAATACCCTGCGGAAGATCAATGGAAGAAAGATGTAACGTCAACTGTTCATTATGTGGTATCAGACGGTAAGGCAATTGCCCCAGCTGATAATGTTCAAAATGCACAATGGACACGTACCTTAAAACTTGATAAGGTGACAGGTAAAGTTCTTACCCCTGATGAACCATGGACAGCGAATAAGACTAACTATGATGCAGTTCCAACACCAGGATTGACAGGTTACTATGCTGATAAAGGAAGTGTTGCTTCTAAGACAGTCACTCAAGAAAATCTTGAAGAAACTGTCACTTACAAGCCACTTGGAAACTTGGTTCCAAAACCAGAGACACCAAATGATCCAAACTTCCCATCAACACCAGAAGTGAAGTATCCAAATAATCCAACGGATCCAACCAAACCAGGTAAGCCAGTTGTGCCTAATGTACCAGGCTACAAACCATACTTGCCAGATCCAAACTATCCAAGCAAACCAGGTGAACCAGGTAGACCAGTAGAACCAGGTAAGGAGCTTCCAAACCTTCCAACAGATCCAGGTGACAACACCCCAATCATCTACGTACCAATCGCAAATGATGTGAAGAAAGCAACTAAACAAACGGTAACGTTTGAAGGAGCAGGAACAGCTACTCCAGCTGATAAGGTTCAAGATAACTTCACATTCACTGGTAAACAACAAAATGGTACGACAACATGGGATCAACCTAGTCACACTTATGGTAAAGAAACAGTTCCAGTAGTTACAGGTTACTATGCCGATAAGAAGGAAGCTGGATCTAAGACAGTTACTCCAGAACAACCAGAAGTTACAGATAAGGTTACTTATAAAGCATTAGGAAAAATTATTCAAGTGGACGAAGCCGGAAATGTCATTCCAGGTTCAGTTTCGAAGATTTATGAAAATAATCCATCCAATCCTACAGAAGCAGCGGAAACTAAGATTCCTGATGCTCCAACTGGATACAAGATTAAAGAAGAACAACCACAAGCTTGGGGTTATAATATTGTTGATAAAACGATTGAGCCAAATGACGAGAGTGATCCAGACCGTATTTCACGCGACACACCAATCATCTACGTACCAATCGTAAACGATGTGAAGAAACCAACTAAACAAACAGTTAAGTTTGAAGGAGCAGGCGATAAGACTCCAGCGGACAATGTCCAAGATGACTTTACGTTTACTGGTAAAGAAAACAAAGCTTCTGGAACTACAACATGGAATGAGAAGAACCATACTTATGGTAAAGAAACAGTTCCAGTAGTTACAGGTTACTACGCTGATAAGAAGGAAGCTGGATCTAAGACAGTTACTCCAGATCAACCAGAAGTTACGGATAAGGTTACATATAAACAGCTTGGTAAGATCATTCCAGTTGATCCAGAAGGAAATCCAATTCCTAAAGCACCAACTCCACAGTACAATAACGATTCAGAAGATCCAACTAAGGGTGGCAAGACTCCAACTCCAGTCATCCCAGGTTATGTGACGGATACACCAAGTGTAACTCCTAACAAACCAGGAGAAGATACACCTGTTGTCTACCGTAAGGCAGAACAAAAAGCTATTGTCAATTATGTAGACCAAAATACTGGTAAAACACTTGAAAATGATCAAGTTTCTGGTAAATCTGGTGAAGCTATTGACTACTCAACTGCAGCTAAGATCAAGAAATACCAAGATCGTGGTTACGTTCTTGTAAGCGATGAGTTCCCAGCAGGAGCAACTTACGACACAGATGCATCTCGTGACCAAATTTGGACAGTAACCTTGAAACACGGTGAAACTCCAGTTGGACCAAACGATCCACATAACCCAACAGATCCAATCAATCCAAATGATCCAAACAGTCCTAAATACCCTGCGGAAGATCAATGGAAGAAAGATGTAACGTCAACTGTTCATTATGTGGTATCAGACGGTAAGGCAACAGCCCCAGCTGACAATGTTCAAATGCACAATGGACACGTACCTTAAATCTTGATAAAGTTACAGGTAAAGTTCTTAACCCTGATGCACCCTGGACAGCGAATAAGGCTAACTATGATGCAGTTCCAACACCAGGATTGACAGGTTACTACGCTGATAAAGGAAGTGTTGCTTCTAAGACAGTCACTCAAGAAAATCTTGAAGAAACTGTTACTTACAAGCCACTTGGAAAATTGGTTCCAAAACCAGAAACACCAAATGATCCAAACTTCCCATCAACACCAGAAGTGAAGTATCCAAATAATCCAAATGATCCAACGAAACCAGGTCAACCAGTTGTGCCTAATGTACCAGGATATAAACCATACTTGCCGGATCCAAAAGATCCAAGCAAACCAGGTCAACCAGTAGAACCAGGAACACCTGTAACACCGGATAAACCAGGTGGCGACACACCAATCATCTACGTACCAATCGTAAATGATGTGACGAAACCAACTAAACAAACAGTTAAGTTTGAAGGAGCAGGAACATCTACTCCAGCTGATAAAGTTCAAGATAACTTCACATTCACTGGTAAACAAAGACAAATGGATGGAAATACAACATGGGATCGACCTAGTCACACTTATGGCAAAGAAACAGTTCCAGTTGTTGAACATTACTATGCCGATAAGAAGGAAGCTGGATCTAAGACAGTTACTCCAGATCAACCAGAAGTTACGGATAAGGTTACTTATAAACCACTTGGTAAGATCATCCCAGTTGATGAAACCAATACACCAATTCCAAGTGCACCAACTCCACCGTACAACAACGATTCAGAAGATCCAACTAAGGGTGGCGAGACTCCAACTCCGGTAATTCCAGGTTATGTGACAGATACACCAAGTGTAACTCCTAATAACCCAGGATCTGATACACCTGTTGTCTACCGTAAGGCAGAACAAAAAGCTATTATCAAGTATGTAGACCAAAATACTGGTAAAACACTTGAAAATGATCAAGTTTCTGGTAAATCTGGTGAAGCTATTGCCTACTCAACTGCAGATAAGATCAAGAAATACCAAGATCGTGGTTATGTTCTCGTTAGCGATGAGTTCCCAGCAGGAGCAACATACGATACAGATGCATCCCGTGACCAAATTTGGACAGTAACCTTGAAACATGGTGAAACTCCAGTTGGACCAAACGATCCACATAACCCAACAGATCCAATCAATCCAAATGATCCAAACAGTCCAAATTACCCTGCGACAGATCAATGGAAAAAAGATGTAACGTCAACTGTTAAGTATGTGGTATCAGACGGTAAGGCAACTGCCCCAGCTGACAATGTTCAAAATGCACAATGGACACGTACCTTAACACTTGATAAGGTAACAGGTGAAGTTCTCTCATCTACTCCATGGGCAGCGAATAAAGCTGACTATGATGCAGTTCCAACACTAGGATTGACAGGTTACTACGCTGATAAAGCAAGTGTTGCTTCTAAGACAGTCACTCAAGATAATCTTGAAGAAACTGTCACTTACAAGCCACTTGGAAACTTGGTTCCAAAACCAGAGACACCAAACGATCCAAACTTCCCATCAACACCAGAAGTGAAGTATCCAAATGATCCAACGGATCCAACGAAACCAGGTCAACCAGTTGTTCCAGATGTACCAGGATATAAACCATACTTGCCAGATCCAAAAGATCCAAGCAAACCAGGTAAACCAGTAGAACCGGGAACACCTGTAACACCGGATAAACCAGGTGGCGACACACCAATCATCTACGTACCAATCGTAAATAATGTGACTAAATCAACTAAACAAACAGTTAAGTTTGAAGGAGCAGGCGATAAGACTCCAGCGGACAATGTCCAAGATGACTTTACGTTTACTGGTAAAGAAAACAAAGCTTCTGTAACTACAACATGGACTGAGAAGAGCCATACTTACGGTAAGGTATCAGTTCCAGTAATTCCAGGTTACTACGCTGATAAGACAGAAGCCGGTGGTAAGACAGTTACTCCAGAAAATCCTGAAGCAACAGATACAGTTACTTACAAACCGCTTGGCAGCTTGGTTCCGAAATCTGATGATCCGAAATTCCCATCAACACCAGATGTGAAATATCCAAATGATCCAACAGATCCAGGTAAACCAGGTAAACCAGTTGTGCCTAATGTACCAGGCTACAAACCTTACTTGCCAGATCCAAAAGATCCAAGCAAACCAGGTAAACCAGTAGAACCAGGTAAAGAGCTTCCGAACCTTCCAACAAACCCAGGTGAAGACACACCAATCATCTACGTTCCAGTTAAACCTGACACTCCAGTGGTCCCTAATCCAGAACCACAAACTCCTGCAAAACCAGATCCGAAACCTTTGGATCCTGAAAAAGTAGTGCAGGAATTACCAAATACTGGTACGGATTCAAATGCGATTATGACTGGGCTTGGAATCATTGGAATGGCAACAACACTATTAGGTTTAGCTCAAAAGAAAAAAGAAGATTAAAATCTTTTAAATTTTTAAAGGAAGACCTAATCTATTTCAGTAGAGCTAATTCTCAGAAAGTTAAAGATAAGTACTAGAAACAATAATGTTTTAGGTATAGATATTCTTTATTTGAAGTCTTAGACTTAATAAGTATAAAAAGTGAACAAGACAGAATTCTGATTTTTAGAAAATCTGTTTTGTTCGCTTTTTTTGTGTAATGAGCCTACTTTTTGTACTAGAATTGTTCTTTGTTGTATAATTGTTATAATAGATAATGTGTGGCTTTAAGATGGCGATCTAAAATGGCAACTAATTGTGCCTATTATAGTTCAGTTTCTTTATTTATAATTATTGAAAAAGAATCCAAATGAATAAAGATTTTTAAAGCATATTTTTTTGGTATAATAATACCCAGGAAAAACTAGAGAAAAGAAGGAGGTTGAGATGGAAAAAGTATTTGTCGGTAACAACTTTGACTAAGTATCTGAAAAATGAAATTCGATAAAGACCCATACTTGGAGACGGGTCTATTTAACTGGTCAAGTTTCTAACTTCCGCAAGCGTCCAACTCATCAATATTTTTTTCTCTAAAGATGATCGAGCTGTTATTCAAGCAACTATTTGGTCAGGTATTTATCAGAAACTTTAGGTTTTTGATTTGGAAGAAGGGTATGAAGATCAATGTTATCGGTCGTGTCCAAGTCTATGAACCAAGTGGGAGTTACTCTATCATTATTGAAAAAGGCTGAGCCTGATGGTGTAGGGTGCTCTTGCGATCCAGTTCGAACAACTTAAAAAAAGAAACTGTCAGAAGAAGGTCTTTTTCAAGAACGCTTTAAACAAGCAATACCCTCAGTTTGCAAAAACGCATCAGGGGTTGTGACTAGTCGTAGTGGTGCTGTTATCCAGGATATCATTACTACCGTTAGCAGACGTTTCCCAGGGGTTGAGATTGTTTTATATCCTACCAAGGTTCAAGGCGAAGGGGCAGCAGAGGAGATTGCCCGTAACATTGCTAGAGCTAATGAACGAGAAGACTTGGATGTTCTTATCATTGGTCGTGGTGGTGGATCAATTGAGGATCTTTGGGCTTTTAACGAAGAAATTGTAGTTCGTTCTATCTTTGAATCTCGTTTACCGATTATTTCAAGTGTTGGTCACGAAACGGATGTAACCTTGGCTGATTTTGTTGCCGACAAGAGAGCAGCAACACCAACTGCTGCAGCAGAGTTAGCTACACCTGTGACTAAGTTAGATCTTCTGACCTACCTTAAAAATCAAGAGAAACGAATGGCTACTGCTGTACAAAATACTTTATCAAAGAAAAAAGAAGCCTTGAGAGGGCTTAGTCAATCAGTCATCTTCAGGCAACCAGAGCGTTTATATGATGGATATCTGCAACGCTTGGATCAGTTACTAGCTTCGACTGAAGCAGGGGATTGAATGCTGAGTTAGTTAGAAATCAACAGAAGGTTCAAGAACAAATCCACCGTTTGGAACAATTATCGCCAAATGATCAAAGATTCAGCGCTACCAAGATCGTATTCAGCAGTTACAAAAAATTAATGCGTAGCCAGATGGCTGTGATCTATGATGCAAAAGGTTGCTGAAGTAAAAACGCTCTATCAGAAGCTCTACTCATGCTAGATACTAGTCGTATTGTAGCAGAGGGTTATGCGATTGTTAAAAAAGAGGATACCGTGGTATCTTCTGCAAAATGATTTGAAAAGAAAAAATGACCAGGTGATCACTGATGATGCGAGATGGTCAGGTAGAATTAGAGGTTAAAGATGTCAAAACAGAAAGAAATTTGAAGATAATTTAGCAGAGCTTGAGACTATTGTTCAAAGTTTAGAAAATGGTGAAATTGCTTTAGAAGATGCTATTTACTGCATTTTCAAAAAGGAATGCTCTTTCAAAAGAATTGCAAGCAACACTTGATAAAGCAGAAAAAGACCTTGGTTAAAGTTATGCAAGAAGATGGAACAGAAAGCGAACTTCTATGAACAAGCAAGAAAAAAATTAGCTTTGGTTGAGTCAGCTCTTGAGGACTTTTATGGAGACCAACAATTTAGCATGCTAATCTCAGAGAAGCTGTTCTCTATTCCATCCATGCAGGTGGTAAACGGATTCGTCCATATTTACTTTTTAGAAGTTTTGGAGTCTTTGCAGGTGCCAATCACTCATAGCTCATGCTCAGGTTGCAGCAGCACTTGAGATGATTCACACAGGAAGCTTAATTCATGATGATCTTCCTGCTATGGATGATGATGATTTTCGTCGTGGGGCGTTTAACCAACCATAAGAAGTTTGGTGAAGCACTAGCAATTTTAGCAGGGAGATGCCCTCTTTTTTTGGATCCCTTATGCTTTTGATAGCGCAAGCTGACTTTGCCAAATCGAAACTAAGGTAGATTTAATAGCTACTTTGTCACTTTCTTCTGGAAGTATGGGGATGGTCGCTGGTCAAGTTTTGGATATGGAAGGTGAAGGTAAAACATTTAAACCTAGAAGAACTTCAGACCATCCATGCTAATAAAACTGGTAAACTCTTAGCCTTTTCCCTTTTCAAGCGGCAGGAGTTATTGCAGGATTGGATGAAAAATCTTCAAAAAAACAGTTGAAAACAGTTGGAGAGTTGATTGGGCTTGCTTTTCCAAGTGAGAGATGATATCCTTGATGTTACTGCTAGTTTTGAGGAAATTGGTAAAACACCACAAAAAGATTTGCAAGCTGAGAAAGTCAACCTATCCTGCTTTTGTTAGGGATTGGATGAGGCAAATAGTTTTTTTTGTAACCGAAACTTTGGATCAGGCTAATGCAAAAAAATTAGAAGTGATTAGCCAAGTTAGTCGAGCTTTGATAAAGAACCAATTGTAAAAAAATAGTAGAAAGTTTGAGAATCAATGCCTAAGGAAAGAGTAGATGTACTTGCCTACAAACAAGGTTTATTTGAAACAAGAGAACAGGCTAAGCGGGGTGTAATGGCTGGGTTAGTGATTGCAGTCCTAAATGGTGAGCGTTTTGATAAACCAGGAGAAAAAATTCCTGATGATACTGAATTAAAACTCAAGGGTGAGAAACTCAAGTATGTGAGTCGAGGTGGCTTGAAACTTGAGAAAGGCTTTAGAAAAATTTTTGATATATCAGTTGAAGGGACAAAACGACCATTGATATCGGAGCTTCAACAGGAGGTTTTACGGATGTCATGCTGCAAAATGGTGCAAAACTGGTTTTATGCAGTTGATGTTGGGACCAATCAGCTGGCATGGAAATTACGCCAAGATTCACGTGTTGTCAGCATGGAGCAATTTAACTTTCGTTATGCTGAAAAAAAGACTGACTTTGAAGAAGAACCAAGTTTTGCAAGTATCGATGTGAGTTTTATTTCCTTTGAGTCTCATTTTACCAGCTCTACATCGAGTTTTTGGTCGACCAAGGGGCAGGTTGTTGCACTCTAGTTAAAACCACAGTTTGAGGCAGGTCGAGAACAGATTGGTAAAAAAATGGAATTATCAGAGATGCCAAAGTTCACCAAAATGTTTTAGAATCAGTTACTAAAATGGCAGTTGATGAAGGATTCTCAGTCTTAGGATTGGATTTTTCTCCTATTCAAGGTGGACATGGGAATATTGAGTTTCTTGCTTATTTACGTAAAGAAGAACATGCAAGCAACCAAGTAGTTTCTGAAATAGAAAGAAAGTAGTAGAGAAAAGCACATAGAGAGTTTAAAGATGAATAAAAAAGAAAGACTTGAAAAGATTAGAAGATTTGTGACTGACTATCAAATCGGCACACAAGAAGAAATCGTTGAACACTTGAGAGAAGCAGGGATTTCTGCTACTCAAGCAACTGTTTCACGTGATATCAAAGAATTAGGGATTGTAAAAATTCCTTTGAAAGACAATACATATGTCTATGAATTACCCAAATCAATCGTTAGAAGTTTGCAATTGGCAGAAAATAACATTATCGATTTTGTGAAACGCATGGGAAATATGATCAATTTGCAGATTATCCCAGGAAATACTGTTTTCGTCAAGAGTCAGTTGACAGATGCTTTTTCTGATCAAATTTTTAGCTGTATTGCTGATGATAATTCCATTTTAATGGTATTTCGAACTGAAGAAACAGCCAAAGAAATTTTTGAACAAGTTAAAAAAATTGGTAGGATTATATGTTACTGGAAATTTCGATTAAAAATTTTGCCATCATCCAATCAATCTCTCTGAATTTTGAAGAAGGGATGACTGTTTTGACTGGTGAAACAGGGGCTGGAAAGTCAATCATCATCGATGCTATGAATATGATGTTGGGAGCGAGAGCTACGACGGATGTGATACGTCATGGTGCTCCTAAAGCTGAAATTGAAGGTCTTTTTCTCAGTTGAAAAATAGTCATGCTTTTACAAGAGATTTTTTTGATGAGCAAGGATTAGAGTTAGGTGATGAAATCATCATTCGTCGTGAAATTTTACAAAACGGGTCGTAGTATCAGTCGTGTCAATGGACAGATGGTTAATCTTTCTGTTCTTTACAGGCTCATTGGTCAACAGTATCTGGTTGATATCCATGGTCAACATGATCAAGAAGAGTTAATGCGACCACACTGCATATTCAGATGCTGGATGAGTTTGGTGATGCTGATTTCTTCTGAACTAAAAGCAAGCCTATCAGACAAAGCTTTGATAATTATCGTCAAAATGCGCAAAGCAAGTTCTTGAGATCAAGAAAAAAATCAAGATAGAGCACAAGGCGCGAATTGAGATGTTGGAATTTCAAATGGCTGAAATTGAAGCAGCGTAATTTGAAAGCAGGTGAAGATGTTATCCTCAATCAAGAACGGGACAAACTTCTTAACCATAAAAATATTGCGGATACCTTGACAAATGCTTATAGTATGCTTGATAACGAGGAGTTTTCAAGTCTCGCAAATGTCCGTTCAGCTATGAATGATATGGAAAGTCTTGAAGAGTATGATCCAGACTACCGTGAGATTTCTAGCTCCCTTTCTGAGACTTATTATGTCCTAGAAGATATCACCAAACGCTTGGAATCCATCATCGATGATTTGGATTTCGATGGGAATCGCCTCATGCAGGTTGAGAGTCGTTTGGATTTAATTCACACCATTACACGTAAATACGGTGGTAGTGTGGACGATGTCTTACTCTATTTTGAAAAAATTACAGATGAGTATAATCTTTTAACGGGGAACAATCTCTCGTCTGAGGATATGGAAGTCGAACTCAAGAAACTTGAAAAGAATCTTGTGGACCTAGCGGGTCAAGTTGCTCAAGCTCGACATAAAATAGCGAAGGACTTAGAAGCTGAAATCAAGCAAGAATTGCAAGACCTATACATGGAGAAAGCACAATTTCAAGTTCGTTTTAGTCAAGGAAAATTCAGCTCGAGAAGGAAATGAAAGTGTTGAATTTTATATATCAACCAATCCCGGTGAGGACTTTAAACCCTTGGTAAAAGTAGCATCTGGTGGTGAGTTGTCTCGTCTCATGTTGGCTATTAAGTCTGCTTTTTCCCGCAAGGAAGGCAAGACCAGCATTGTATTTGATGAAGTAGACACAGGAGTTTCAGGTCGTGTAGCTCAAGCAATCGCACAAAAAATTCATAAAATTGGACAGCATGGTCAAGTTTTAGCTATCTCACACCTACCGCAGGTGATTGCTATCGCGGACAATCAGTTCTTTATCGAGAAAGTGACTGATGAGAATTCTACAGTTTCAACAGTTCGATTGTTGAGTTTAGAAGAACGTGTAGAAGAAGTTGCTAAAATGTTGGCAGGAGAAGATGTGACCGAAGCAGCTCTGACACAAGCAAGAGAACTGCTAAAAGGTAAGGAGAAATAAATGACAGATTACTATGTAATTGGAGATGTTCACGGAAAAGCTGGAATGCTTGAGGATCTATTAAAGACATGGGATGGGAAGACTCAACTTATTTTTCTTGGAGATTTGATTGACCGAGGTGAAGATAGTCGCCGTGTTCTAGAGATAGTTAAGGACTTGGTTGAAATCAAGGGGCAATTTGTTTGTCTGGGAATCATGAGTATATGTTTTTAACCTGGTTAGACAATCCAGAAGAGAGTTACGATCACTACCGTCGAAATGGTGGTGATACAACTATTAACTCTATTTTAGGTCGGCCTTTGGATGCTCCGGTTGATGCTATTGCAGATGCTAAACGAGTTGAGACAGAAGCAGCAGACCTAGTTGCTTTTATTCGTCAAATGCCTTTTGTGATTGAAACAGATAAGTATATCTTTGTTCATGCTGGTATTGATTTGACCTTGGAAGATTGGCACGAAACTACAGATTATAAGAAAGTCTGGCTCAGAAAACCCTTCCATGAGGCAGAAAACCATACTGGAAAAACCATTGTCTTTGGGCATACTCCTGTTTATGGTTTGTTGGATCAAAACCCTGGCACATCTGAACTCTGGATAACAGAAGATGGTAAAGTTGGTATGGATGGGGGAGCTGTCTATGGTGGTGTTCTTCATGGTATTATCTTTACAGATCAAGGCATGACTGAGCGTTATTATATTGAAAATGACGGTTTTATTGCTGAAGATTAGTACTCCTAACAGGGTATGGTCTTGTCAAAATGTTAAAAACAATTTATAATTAATAGATACCCTGAAAGGAAGAGAATGATGAACTTAGAAGAATTGAAAAAACGACAGGAGAAGATTCGTAACTTCTCTATCATTGCCCATATTGACCATGGAAAGTCAACACTAGCAGACCGTATTTTAGAAGCGACTGAGACAGTTTCTAGTCGAGAAATGCAGGCTCAGCTTCTTGATAGTATGGATTTGGAGCGTGAGCGTGAATTACAATTAAACTCAATGCTATCGAGCTGAATTATACTGCTAAAGATGGTGAGACCTATATTTTCCACCTGATTGACACACCAGGACACGTTGACTTCACTTATGAAGTGTCGCGTTCACTTGCTGCTTGTGAAGGAGCTATTTTGGTGGTCGATGCCGCTCAAGGTATTGAAGCTCAAACACTTGCCAATGTTTATCTAGCCTTGGACAATGATTTGGAAATTATGCCAGTCATTAACAAGATTGACCTGCCAGCAGCAGATCCAGAGCGCGTGCGCACGGAGATTGAGGATGTTATCGGTTTGGATGCCAGCGAAGCAGTTTTGGCCTCTGCTAAGGCTGGTATCGGTATCGAAGAAATCCTTGAGCAAATTGTCGAAAAAGTCCCAGCCCCAACTGGTGATGTATCAGCACCATTAAAAGCTTTGATTTTTGACTCAGTTTATGATGCTTATCGTGGTGTTATCCTCCAAGTTCGTGTCATGGATGGAGTTGTTAAGCCAGGTGATAAGATTCAGCTCATGAGCAATGGTAAAACCTTTGATGTTACTGAGGTCGGAATATTCACACCCAAAGCAGTAGGACGTGACTTCCTTGCGACAGGTGACGTTGGTTATATTGCAGCATCTATCAAGACTGTTCAAGACACTCGTGTCGGTGATACAGTTACCTTGGCGGCAAACCCTGCTTCAGAACCCCTATCTGGATACAAGCAGATGAATCCGATGGTTTTCGCAGGTCTTTATCCAATCGAGTCAAATAAATACAATGACCTTCGTGAAGCCCTTGAAATTGCAGTTGAACGATGCTAGTCTTCAGTTTGAACCCGAAACATCGCAAGCTCTTGGATTCGGTTTCCGTTGTGGCTTCCTCGGCCTTCTTCATATGGATGTTATTCAGGAACGTTTGGAACGTGAGTTCAACATTGACTTGATCATGACTGCACCATCCGTTATATACAAGGTCAATCAGACTGATGGTGAGTCTATGGATGTATCGAATCCATCCGAGTTTCCTGATCCTACTAAAATTGCAACTATTGAAGAACCTTATGTTAAAGCACAAATCATGGTACCACAGGAATTTGTAGGAGCTGTTATGGAACTAGCTCAGCGCAAGCGTGGAGACTTCGTGACTATGGATTATATTGATGAAAATCGTGTTAATGTTATCTATCAAATTCCACTGGCTGAAATTGTCTTTGATTTCTTTGATAAGCTCAAAGTCTTCAACACGTGGCTATGCAAGCTTTGACTATGAATTGTCAGAGTATCGTCCATCTAAGCTGGTGAAAATGGATATCCTTCTCAATGGAGACAAGGTGGATGCTCTTAGCTTTATCGTTCACAAGGACTTTGCTTATGAACGTGGAAAACTCATCGTTGATAAACTCAAGAAAATCATTCCTCGTCAGCAATTTGAAGTTCCAATTCAAGCAGCTATTGGACATAAGATTGTGGCTCGTACTGATATCAAAGCCCTTCGTAAAAACGTACTTGCCAAGTGTTATGGTGGTGACGTTTCTCGTAAACGTAAACTCCTAGAAAAACAAAAAGCTGGTAAGAAACGAATGAAAGCTATCGGATCAGTTGAAGTACCGCAAGAAGCCTTCCTTAGCGTCTTGAGTATGGATGAAGAATAGTTTTTGCTCAAGAAAAATAGTAGAGATTTCAAGAAAAAAATAAGCTAAATATAAAATAATGATTTTTTAAGTGTCAAAATACAGTTATATTTTGACACTTTTCTTATTATCAAAGGTCACTTAATGCCAGATCATGTACATATGTTAGTAAGTATTTCGCTAAGGATAAGTGTTTCGAGTTTCATGGGTTATTTAAAAGGTAAAAGTGCACTTATGATGTTTGACAGACACCCCAACCTCAAGTACAAGTTTGGGAATCGGCATTTTTGGGCGAAAGGTTATTATGTGAGTACAGTAGGACTCAATGAAGCCACAATTAAGAAATATATTCACGAGTATGAAAATTTGAGAACGAGTAAAGATGATATAGCACTAGATAAATTAAGTGTAAAAGAATATGAGGATCCCTTTAGGGAAAGTGGTAAGTAATACTCAAGCGTCTTTAAGAGGCAAGTGACGAGTCAAGAATGAAGCCAGCGTCTTTAGGCGATGGCTGGTAATTTGGGCTTATAGCTCTAGTAAAAACCACCCGTTTAACGGATGGTCATGATTTTTTTTGATTTTTTTGTAAATTTTTTTATTATACAATAAAAATTACATATAAAGAAAGCGGTAACAATATGCTTAATGCGAAAATTTTTTATATATTTTTATTTTTGATCGTTGTCGAAACTACAGGCTTGTTGTTGTTGAAAAGAGGTCTCGAGATGGGTTATTTAGACACAGAAGCTATTATCCTCGCAATTTTTTCATTTGCTTTTTACAACCTATGTTCATTCGTTTGGGTCTACTTTACAATAAAAAACAATAAAAAATAAATAGGCTTATTATTAGTCAGAACTTCTCAAAAGACGCATTTTCTTGAATCTACTCCGTAAATGTGTTATACGGATTCTGCGAAAAAGTGATAGTTTTCTAAGCCATGAGCAATGGAAAAGCACCAGCAGTGCGAATGCTGAGGCTTTTTTTGCGTGGTTGCAAATCACGTCCGGCCCAGTGGCACTTAATCATCGCCTTTCTTATCTAGCCGGACAGGAGAAACTCAAATAGTAGGTTCAGATGATTATGGTTATGTAAAAATACCAAAATCATGGATACAGTTAAAATAAATTGAAGGTGGAGATAATTTCCAGTACTGCGATGGAACTGATATCAATATTGTAACTCTCAATACCTTCAAATCAGATCAATTCGGAATTTCAGAGAGCGAATATGTTGCACTAGTAACAGTTCAAATTTCGAATAGTATCTATGATTCAAAACTATATAAACAAGACTTTACAAAAATTTGTGGATCTAAGTCTACTATTGGAGGATATGAAGCTTATGTCGTTAACTGTATTGCAAAAAATGGCAAATATTTGATTACAAGTATCTTTAAATCAGACAACGGTAAGTTTTGATATGTATCCCTTGAAGGAGAAGTGGAAACATTAAAAACAATGCTTCCAATGGTTGAAGAAAGTTGGGCAACAAAAAAATAATAAATAATAGGAGCAGGTTCAAGTTTTAAAAACCTGCTATTTTCATGGTTAATACACTTCGAAAATCAAATTCAAACCGCGTCAGCTTCGCCTTGCCGTACTCAAGTACAGCCTGCGGCTCGCTTCTTAGTTTGCTCTTTGATTTATAAGAGCTGATATAGAAGATTAAAAATAACTGTCTGCATTTCTGTTTGAAAGTGATTGTCGGGATTTTATCAAACAAAAAAATAAAAATTCAAACAAAATACAACAAAAAACATTGACAACGGTTTCATATAGTGTTATACTTGTACCATAAAAAGTTAAATATGAAGGGAGAAGGTCATGGGATTAGATCATTTCTTTCGAGCAAAGACTTAGTTTTTTTGTTTAGAAGCAGATAATCAAGAGCAACTCTTTGATCAAGTTGCAACCCTATTAGAAGAAAAGAAAAGTTGTTACGGATACCTATCGATCGGCATTGATTGAACGTGAAAAAAATCGTTTCCCAACTGGTTTAGATATGGAATTTCTTAGGGAAGGACTTGCCAAATGTAGCAATCCCTCACACAGATACGATTCATAATTTAACTGAAAACGTTGTTGTGGTTCGCTTAGCAAAAACCAGTAACATTCCACAATATGATTGCTCCTGACAAGGAAGTAGAAGTTTCATTACTCTTCTTTATCATCAACAATTCAAGTTCAAGCCAAACAAATATCCTTGCTCAGTTGATGGACTTCTTTACAGGTAATGGACATCTAGCAGAACTTTCTAAGATTACAGAACCAGAAGCTTTGTTCCAATATATCTCAGAAGCAACAGCTTAATTTGTTAATAAATATTAAATAAAAAAACGGAGGAAATCCAAATGATTAAAATTCTTGCTGCGTGTGGTGCAGGTGTTAACTCAAGCCACCAAATTAAAAGTGCTCTAGAAGAAGAGCTTTCTAGCCGTGGATACGATGTTCACTGTGATGCAGTTATGGTAAAAGATGTCAACGAAGACTTGATTAAAGGTTATGACATCTTCACACCTATCGCTGCTACAGATTTAGGCTTCGATCCTGGTATTCCAGTTGTTGAAGCTGGACCAATCTTGTTCCGTATTCCAGCTATGAGCGCTCCAGTCTATGACAACATTGAAGCAGCAATCAAAGAACACGGACTAAGCTAATTATTACTTTGTTAATATTCCATAAAAAATAAAGGGAGGAAAATTATGGATATCATTATTGACCTGGCCAATAAAGTATTCAAGCCAATCTTGGATATGGGTGGCCCAATCATCATGCTGATCATTTTGACAGTATTGGCTTTACTTTTTGGAGTGAAATTCTCCAAAGCACTTGAAGGTGGTATCAAACTTGCCATCGCGCTTACTGGTATCGGTGCTATCATCGGTATGCTTAACGGAGCTTTCTCAGCTTCACTTGCAAAATTCGTTGAAAATACTGGTATTCAATTGAACATCACCGACGTTGGTTGGGCACCACTTGCTACAATCACTTGGGGTTCTGCTTGGACACTTTACTTCTTGCTAGTTATGTTGATTGTCAACATTGTAATGCTTGCAATGAAGAAAACTGATACACTTGACGTCGATATCTTTGATATCTGGCACTTGTCTATCACAGGTCTTTTGATTAAATGGTACGCTGACAACAATGGAGTTAGCCAAGGAGTTTCACTCTTCATCGCGACTGCAGCAGTTGTCCTTGTTGGGGTTCTTAAAATCATCAACTCTGACTTGATGAAACCAACATTTGATGACCTTCTTAACGCACCAAGTTCATCACCAATGACTTCAACTCACATGAACTACATGATGAACCCAGTTATCATGGTTTTGGATAAGATTTTTGATAAACTCTTCCCAGGTCTTGATAAATACGACTTTGACGCTGCTAAATTGAACAAGAGAATCGGTTTCTGGGGATCTAAATTCTTCATCGGTTTCATCCTTGGTATCGTTATCGGTTTGATGGGAACTCCACATCCAGTTGCTGGTGTTGAAGGTGCTGAAAAATGGGAACTTGTTATTAAAGGTTGGTTGTCACTTGGTTTGACTGCCGGTGTCTGCTTGGAGCTCTTCTCATTGATCGGTTCATGGTTCATCGCAGCCGTAGAACCACTTTCACAAGGTATTACAAACGTTGCTACTAAACGTCTTCAAGGACGTAAATTCAACATCGGTCTTGACTGGCCATTTATCGCTGGTCGTGCTGAAATCTGGGCTTGTGCCAACGTACTTGCACCAATCATGTTGGTTGAAGCAGTGCTTCTTTCAAATGTCGGAAATGGTATCTTGCCACTTGCTGGTATCATCGCAATGGGTGTAACTCCAGCTCTCTTGGTAGTTACTCGTGGTAAATTGCTCCGTATGATTATCTTCGGAACACTCTTGTTGCCACTCTTCCTTCTTTCAGGTACACTTATTGCACCATTTGCAACAGAACTTGCTAAAGGTGTAGGTGCCTTCCCAGAAGGTGTGAGCCAAACTCAATTGATTACTCACTCAACTCTTGAAGGACCAATCGAAAAACTATTTGGTTGGACAATTGGTAACACTACAACTGGTGATATCAAAAGCTATCCTTGGCGCAGTAGTATTCCTTGTATTCTACGTTGGTATCTTTGCATGGTACAGAAAACAAATGATCAAACGTAACGAAGAATACGCAGCAAACGCAAAATAATTTGCTCCTAAAAATGTAAATTGTAAAAACTAGGTTGTCAGTTTCCACTATGGAGTCAGTCAGCCTAGTTTTTTTTAGAAAAAAAATAAATGGAGGTAAGACTTAGTGATTGAATTAAAATCAGATCAATTATAGTGTACAGTTTCAAACACTTTGGAGGTGCACTTTCTTCAATAAAAGACAAGGATGGATGTAGAGTATTTGTGGCAAGGAGATCCAACTTATTGGAGTGGGCAAGCACCCTGTATCTATTTCCCAATATGTGGTTCAGTAGAAATGATACGGTCCTTTATGATCAAGAAGATGGTAGTCAAAGTAGAAGGAAAAAAATTCCCTCGACATGGTCTTAGTACGAAAAAAAGAATTTGACATTAGTAGAACAAACAGATAATTCTGTTACATTTTGCTATCGAAGATGATGAAGAAATGTATGCAAATTACCCTTATCATTTTCGTTTAGAAATAACTTATACAGTGACTGGAAAAGACCATACGTACTCAGTATAAAATCTACTAATAAAGAAACAGATAGATGCCATACTTTTATCGGTGGGCATCCTGGTTTTAACTGTCCCTTTACTAGATGATGAAGTATATGAAGATTACTATCTTGAATTTGAAAAAGCCAGAAACATGTACAGTTCCAAAAACCATTTCCCAGAAACAGGGAATGTTAGATTTTCAAAGATAGAAGTTCTTGGTTAAATAATCAAAAAAAGAAATTAGACTTGAAATTATGACTTTCTTTAGCTATGATGCTGTGACATTAGATGAGTTAGAATCTCGCTCTGTTTGCTTTGACGTTCACGAAAAGCATGATAAAGGTTTGAAAACTAGATTTTAAAGAGTTTCCAAATTTAATCGTATGGTCAACTCTTAATAAAGGGTCCCTTTTTATTGCCTTGGAACCATGGTCAGGTTTGTCTACTTCAATAGAAGAAGGAGATCGATCTAGAAGATAAGAAAAGATGTTAGAATCTATAAAACCTAGGTGATTTTGATCAGATTGGTTTTGATATCGAGATTTTATAAAAAAATAAACAAAAAAACAAACATAAATTGTTGACTTTTTCAAACTAATAGTAGTATATTATGTTTATAAAGAACAATTTGTGTTTGTTTTTAACAAGATTACTGTTCTGGCTTTTCTCTGAAGAAAGCTTATTAAGAATGAATAAGATATTTGTTCTTAATTTAAATTATAGTCAACAAAAACTACTAGTAACTATTTGGTGAAAGGTCATCTTTTTAGCTAGAATCAAAAAGTTTTTACTGGTCTATTATAAAAAAAGGAGTATACAATATGTCTATTGTTATTGGTGCAGATGCTGCAGGTTTAAGATTGAAAGAAGTTGTAAAAGACTTCTTGGAAAAAGAAAACTTCCACGTTGTGGATGTTACAGCAGAAGGTCAAGACTTCGTTGATGTAACTCTCGCGGTTGCTGAAGAAGTTAAGAAAGAAGAACAAAACCTTGGTATTGTCATTGATGCTTATGGTGCAGGTCCATTTATGGTTGCTACTAAAATCAAAGGAATGGTTGCTGCAGAAGTTTCTGACGAACGTTCAGCTTATATGACTCGTGGTCACAACAACTCACGTATGATTACGATGGGTGCTCAACTTGTTGGTGACGAATTGGCTAAAAACATTGCTAAGGGCTTTGTAAATGGTAAGTACGACGGCGGTCGTCACCAAATCAGGGTCGACATGTTGAACAAAATGTGCTAATTTTTATATTGAAAGAAAGGTAAGATAAAATGAGAATTGCAATTGGATGTGACCACATCGTAACAAATGAAAAAATGGCGGTTTCAGAATTTTTGAAATCAAAAGGACATGAAGTCATCGACTTTGGTACTTATGACCACGCTCGTACACACTACCCAATCTTTGGTAAAAAAGTTGGTGAAGCAGTAGTTAGTGGCCAAGCTGATCTTGGTGTATGTATCTGTGGTACTGGTGTAGGTATCAATAACGCTGTTAACAAAGTTCCAGGTGTTCGTTCTGCTTTAGTTCGTGATATGACAACAGCTCTTTATGCTAAAGAACAATTGAATGCAAACGTAATTGGATTCGGTGGTAAAATCACTGGTGAATTGCTCATGTGTGATATCATTGAAGCTTTCATCAACGCTGAATACAAACCATCAGAAGAAAACAAAAAATTGATCGCTAAAATCCAACACGTTGAAACTCATAACGATCATCAAACTGATGCCAACTTCTTTACAGAATTCCTTGAAAAATGGGATCGTGGTGAATACCACGACTAAGAGGTGACTTATGATTTTAACAGTCACAATGAACCCATCCATTGATATTTCCTATCCTTTGGATGAATTAAAAATTGACACTGTCAACCGTGTTGTAGATGTTACTAAAACGGCTGGTGGTAAAGGTTTAAACGTTACCCGAGTCCTATCAGAATTTGGTGACTCCGTAGTCGCAACAGGACTTGTCGGTGGTAAACTTGGTGATTTTTTAGTAGAAAATATTGATGATAAAGTAAGCAAACGTTTCTTCTCTATTCAAGGTGAAACCCGTAACTGTATCGCAATTCTACATGGAGAAAACCAAACAGAAATCCTAGAAAAAGGTCCTGAAGTTCAAGAAAAAAAGAAGGTCAAGATTTCTTGGCTCATTTCAAAGAACTTTTAGAGACTGTAGAGGTAGTAGCTATTTCAGGTAGTCTACCAGCAGGACTTCCAGTTGATTACTATGCAAGTTTGGTTGAACTTGCGAATCAAGCTGGGAAACCTGTTGTCTTGGACTGTTCAGGCGCTGCACTTCAGGCAGTTCTTGAGTCTCCACATAAACCAACAGTCATCAAACCAAATAATGAAGAATTATCTCAACTTTTAGGAAGAGAAATTTCTAAAGACTTGGATGAATTAAAAGAAGTTCTTCAAGAACCACTATTTGATGGAATCGAGTGGATTATCGTTTCATTAGGTGCTAATGGTGCATTTGCTAAACACGGTGACACTTTCTATAAAGTAGATATTCCAAAAATTCAAGTTGTAAACCCAGTTGGGTCTGGTGATTCTACAGTGGCAGGTATTGCTTCAGGTCTTTTCCATAAAGAAACGGATCAAGAACTGTTGATCAAGGCAAATGTCCTTGGTATGCTTAATGCTCAAGAAAAAATGACCGGTCATGTCAATATGGCTAACTATCAAGGTCTATATGACCAATTAATTGTAAAAGAGGTATAAAATGGTTTTAACAGAAAATAAACGTGCTTGTATGCAAAAACTCTCTGATGAAAATGGTATCATCTCAGCTCTTGCTTTTGACCAACGTGGTGCTTTGAAACGCCTCATGGCTCAATACCAAACAGAAGAGCCAACAGTAGCTCAAATGGAAGAACTTAAAAGTATTGGTAGCAGATGAATTGACTAAATACGCTTCATCTATGCTTCTTGACCCTGAGTATGGACTTCCAGCTACAAAAGCTCTTGATCCAAAAGCTGGTCTTCTCCTTGCTTATGAGAAAACTGGATACGACACAACAAGTACAAAACGCTTTGCCAGACTGCTTGGATGTTTGGTCTGCAAAACGTATCAAAGAACAAGGTGCAGATGCTGTTAAGTTCTTGCTTTACTATGACGTAGATAGCTCTGACGAACTCAACCAACAAAAACAAGCCTACATTGAACGTATTGGTTCTGAGTGTGTGGCTGAAGATATTCCATTCTTCCTTGAAATCTTGGCTTACGATGAAAAGATTGCTGACGCAGGTTCTGCAGAATACGCTAAAGTAAAACCACACAAGGTTATCGGTGCTATGAAGGTCTTCTCAGACCCACGTTTCAACATCGATGTCTTGAAAGTGGAAGTTCCAGTTAACGTGAAATACGTTGAAGGATTTGGCGATGGTGAAATCGTTCATACACGTGAAGAAGCAGCTGCTTTCTTCAAAGCCCAAGACGAAGCTACTAACCTTCCTTACATCTACTTGAGTGCAGGTGTATCAGCTAAACTCTTCCAAGAAACTCTTGTCTTTGCCCACGAATCAGGTGCAAACTTCAACGGTGTTCTTTGTGGACGTGCAACATGGGCTGGATCAGTTGAAGCTTACATCAAAGACGGTGAAGCAGCAGCTCGTGAATGGCTTCGTACAACTGGTTTTGAGAACATCGATGAACTCAACAAAGTTCTTCAAACAACAGCTACTTCATGGACTGAACGTGTGTAAATTTCAACCTCTTATGTCCTAAAAACCCTAGCTAAAAAAACTTTTTAAAAAAAGTTGTATGTAAAGGTTTACAAAAATAAAAAAATCTTGTGCTATACTTAAGTCACAAGTTAATACAAAGTGAGTGTTACTAAGTAATATTAGGCATGATCACAGATGACTCAGAGAAGTATTTTTCTGAGCTCATTTGTGGTCATTTTTTATGCTCACAAAACTTAAATAATAGGGCAAGGAGGTTGCCATGTATCGGATATTAAATCCAATGAATAACAATGTTTCTCTCGTGCGGAATAGCAAAGGAGAGGAGTTGATCGTAATTGGTAAGGGTATTTCATTCGGTAAGAAGAAGGGAGATTTGATTTCTGAGGATCAGGTTGAAAAAGTCTTTTCGGATGAAAACAGAAGAGTCGCGAGAAAATTTTATGGCTCTTCTCAAGGATGTACCGCTTGATTTTATTACGGTCACTTATGAGATTATCGATAATCTTTCAAAAAAATACCAATATCCTGTTCAAGAGTACCTCTACGTAACCTTGACAGACCATATCTATTGTTCTTATCAAGCGATTAGCCAAGGGCGTTATAAGGATAGTAATTTACCTGATATTTCAAAGGAGTATTCTATTGCTTTTCAAATAGCTCAAGAGTCTTTTGAAATCTATAATAGTAAACTATCTGGTAATTTACCAAAGGATGAAATAAAAAGAATAGCCTACCACTTTATTAATGCCGAGGGTGAGAATGAGGTAGAAGTTGCAGAAGCTATTGATAAGAGAAAGGAAATCATAAAGAAGGTTGAGAGTCTTCTCAGGAGCTATGACATTCAAAGAACCCATGAAAATAATAATTTCTACGATCGCTTTTATGATTCATCTAAATTATTTTCTTGGATTATCTGGATCGTAGTCGCGATGATAATCAATCCTTGCTCGATATGGAAGAACATATAAAAAATACCTATCCAGAAGCATTCGAGATTGGTAGTAAAATTTATGAAGTCATTGCTCAGGAAACTGGTGTTGACCTTTATAAGAGTGAACGAGTTTATCTTGTTCTACATATTCAACGTTTATTGTCATAAAATTTACTAAAAAATATATAAGGAGAAATCTATCATGAATAGAGAAGAAGTAACATTGTTAGGTTTTGAGATTGTTGCCTATGCTGGTGATGCTCGTTCAAAATTATTGGAAGCTTTGAAGGCTGCTGAAGCTGGTGATTTTGCGAAAGCGGATAGCTTAGTTGAGGAAGCTGGTAGCTGTATTGCTGAGGCTCACCACGCGCAAACTAGTCTTTTAACCAAGGAAGCTGCTGGTGATGATTTGGCTTATAGCGTGACCATGATGCATGGCCAAGATCACTTGATGACAACTATTTTGCTAAAAGATTTGATGCATCATTTAATTGAACTTTATAAAAGAGGAGCTAAATAATGAATAAGTTAATTGCCTATATCGAGAAAGGGAAGCCTTTCTTTGAAAAACTATCTCGAAATATCTATCTTCGTGCTATTCGTGATGGATTTATCGCTGGAATGCCAGTCATTCTATTCTCAAGTATTTTTATCTTGATTGCTTTTGTTCCAAACTCTTGGGGCTTTAAATGGTCTGATGATGTAGTAGCACTTTTGATGAAACCTTATAGCTATTCAATGGGTATTCTAGCACTTTTGGTAGCTGGTACAACTGCTAAATCCTTAACAGACTCTGTCAACCGTAGCATGGAGAAAACCAACCAAATCAACTATATGTCAACTCTATTAGCTGCTATTGTTGGGTTTTGTTGATGTTGGCAGCTGACCCAATTGAAGGGTGGCTTTGCAACTGGTTTCCTCGGAACAAAAGGGTTTGCTTTCAGCCTTTCCTGGCAGCCTTTTGTAACTGTAGCAATCTATAAGGTTTGTGTGAAGAATAACGTTACTATTCGTATGCCTGACGAAGTTCCACCCAATATCTCACAAGTCTTTAAAGATGTTATTCCATTTACGCTCTCAGTTGTTTCACTTTATGCTCTTGATTTACTAGCTCGTCAGTTTGTTGGTGCAAGTGTAGCAGAATCAATTGGTAAATTCTTTGCTCCGTTATTCTCAGCCGCGGATGGCTATCTTGGTATTACGATTATCTTTTGGTGCCTTTGCCTTCTTCTGGTTTGTCGGTATTCACGGACCATCTATCGTTGAACCTGCGATTGCAGCGATCACTTATGCTAACGCTGAAGTCAACTTGAACCTTCTTCAACAAGGTATGCATGCTGATAAGATTCTTACTTCTGGTACACAAATGTTTATCGTTACCATGGGGGGTACTGGTGCAACTCTTGTAGTTCCATTCATGTTTATGTGGTTATGTAAATCGAAAACGAAATCGTGCTATCGGACGTGCTTCAGTAGTTCCTACATTCTTCGGTGTAAAACGAACCAATCTTGTTTGGTGCACCACTTGTTTTGAACCCAATCTTCTTTATTCCATTTATCTTTGCACCAATTGCAAACGTATGGATCTTTAAGTTCTTTATCGAAACTCTTGGCATGAACTCATTTACTGCCAACCTTCCATGGACTACACCAGGACCTCTTGGTATTGTTCTTGGTACAAACTTCCAGTTCTTATCATTCGCTCTTGCAGCATTGTTAATTGTAGTAGATATTGCTATCTACTATCCATTCCTCAAGGTTTATGATGAACAAATTCTTGAAGAAGAACGTTCAGGTAAAGCTAATGATGAATTAAAAGAAAAAGTAGCAGCAAACTTTAACACTGCAAAAGCAGATGCTATTCTTGAAAAAGCTGGAGTAGAATCAGCACAAAATACAATTACTGAAGAAACAAACGTCCTCGTTCTTTGTGCGGGTGGAGGAACAAGTGGTCTTCTTGCCAATGCTTTGAATAAAGCCGCAGAAGAGTATAAAGTTCCAGTTAAAGCTGCAGCAGGTGGCTATGGAGCCCACCGTGAAATGTTGCCAGAATTTGACCTTGTTATCTTGGCGCCTCAGGTTGCTTCCAACTTCGAAGATATGAAGGCTGAAACAGATAAACTAGGCATTAAATTGGCGAAGACAGAAGGTGCTCAGTACATCAAGTTAACCCGTGATGGAAAAGGCGCTCTCGCATTTGTTCAGGCGCAATTCGATTAACGATAGGGACTGTGAAACAGTCTCCTATCGTAACGGAAATCGCTATGGCGATATTCCTAATCGACTTGTTAACTCGTCGGTAAAAATATATCGTTTTTACCTCCTCATGTCACAATTCGGTGGCTTGGAACAAGAAGTGAGATGGAGATGGATGGCTCACTAACTCCTCTCCCCTCACTTTTCATTTTATCCAATCAAGAAATAGGTGAAAAAATGACAAAAACACTTCCTAAAGATTTTATATTTGGTGGCGCAACAGCTGCTTATCAAGCAGAAGGAGCTACTCATACAGATGGTAAAGGTCCTGTTGCCTGGGACAAATACCTAGCAGATAACTATTGGTACACAGCTGAACCAGCTAGTGATTTTTACCATAAATATCCAGTAGATTTGCAGTTGGCTGAGGAATATGGGGTAAACGGTATCCGTATTTCTATTGCTTGGTCACGTATTTTCCCAACTGGCTATGGTGAAGTAAATCCAAAAGGGGTAGAATTCTATCATAAGTTATTTGCAGAATGTCATAAACGTCATGTAGAACCTTTTGTAACCCTTCACCACTTTGATACTCCGGAAGCTCTTCACTCAAACGGAGACTTCTTGAATCGTGAAAATATCGAACACTTTGTAGATTACGCTTCCTTCTGTTTCGAAGAATTCCCAGAAGTAAACTACTGGACAACCTTCAATGAAATTGGCCCAATCGGTGATGGTCAATACTTGGTTGGTAAATTCCCACCAGGTATTCAATATGACCTTGCTAAAGTTTTCCAATCACACCACAATATGATGGTTTCTCATGCACGTGCTGTGAAATTGTACAAAGACAAAGGCTACAAAGGTGAAATCGGGGTTGTTCACGCCCTTCCAACTAAGTATCCATTGGATCCTAAAAATCCTGCAGACGTTCGTGCTGCTGAGTTGGAAGATATCATCCACAACAAATTTATCTTGGATGCCACATACCTTGGACACTATTCAGATGCAACAATGGAAGGTGTAAACCACATCTTATCAGTAAATGGTGGTAGCTTGGATCTTCGTGACGAAGACTTTGCAGTACTTGAAGCAGCTAAAGATTTGAATGACTTCCTCGGAATTAACTACTATATGAGCGATTGGATGGAAGCCTTTGATGGTGAAACTGAGATCATCCACAACGGTAAAGGTGAAAAAGGAAGCTCTAAATACCAGATCAAGGGTGTTGGTCGTCGTGTAGCTCCTGACTATGTCCCTCGTACTGACTGGGACTGGATCATCTACCCTCAAGGTTTGTATGATCAAATCATGCGTGTTAAGAAAGATTATCCAAACTACAAGAAGATCTACATCACTGAAAACGGACTTGGATACAAAGATGAATTTGTGGACAACACTGTTTACGATGATGGCCGTATTGATTATGTGAAACAACACTTGGAAGTTATTTCAGATGCCATTACTGATGGAGCAGTAGTCAAAGGCTACTTCATCTGGTCACTCATGGACGTCTTCTCTTGGTCAAATGGTTATGAAAAACGCTATGGCCTCTTCTATGTGGACTTTGAAACACAAGAACGCTATCCAAAGAAATCAGCTCACTGGTATAAAAAACTAGCTGAAACCCAAGTGATTGAATAGTACAACTAGTTATTAGGTATAGAATTTAAGCGAGGAAAGTTTATGCTAAAAGATTTGATCAAATCAATCTATGAAAGTTTATATTATTAACTTTGAACATTGCTCTCATGTACCATCCTTGACCAAGGAGCAACTTGCAAGTCTTGGAAAATGGTATGTCTCGACGGGTAAGGAGTGGATTTGTCATTCAGACTATGAATTTGAAGAATTTCAAAAGCTATTTTTAAATTTTGTCAACGCAGAAGATAAGGATAACATTTCTTTGTTTCGGATTTTATGCCATTTCAACACTAAAATATTATAAAGAGGAATCTATCTCATATTAGGGAAAATTCCTCTTTTTTATCTACTTTTTACCAAAATGCAAAAAATTTTCTTGACAGATTTATGTGATAGGAGTAAACTATTAACTAGTTAAATAACTGGTTAAGTATATAAAGAGGTAACTCACTCGCTCAAATCTTGTTTGATAAATAGAAAATAGAAGGAGGAGTTTTAAAAGTGAGTTATTTTTCTAAATAGATGTTTAACTGGTTAAGGAAGTTCTTTAGGAAAAAGTGTAGTTCTTCTTTAACGAATAAATGAAATAGAAAGTGTATTAAGATGAAAATCAATAAAAAATATGTTCTTGGTTCCGTAGCTCTTTTAGCCTTAAGCCTTTCCAGTTATGAATTGGGGCGTTACCAAGCGGTACAGACTAGCAAAGAGTCTAATCGTGTGTCTTATATAGAAGGGAATCAGGCTAGTGCTAAAACTGAAAATCTGACGCCAGATGAGGTTAGTCAGCGAGAAGGCATTAATGCTGAACAAATTGTTGTTAAAATTACCGATCAAGGTTACGTGACTTCACATGGAGACCATTATCATTACTTTAATGGCAAGGTTCCTTATGATGCTATTATTAGCGAGGAACTCCTGATGAAGGATTCGAATTATCAACTTCGAAATGAGGATATTGTCAACGAAGTCAAGGGCGGTTATGTCATTAAGGTTGATGGTCGCTATTATGTATACCTCAAAGATGCATCCCATGCAGAAAATATTCGTAGTAAGGATGAGATCAATCGTCAGAAGCAAGAACACGGACATGGTAGTGAAACAAAAGTTAGCAATGAAGTTACCCTAGCAAGGGCTCAGGGACATTATACAACGGATGACGGCTATGTTTTTAATGCAAGTGATATTATTGAGGATACTGGCGATGCTTACATCGTTCCACATGGCAATCACTTCCATTATATTCCAAAGAGTGACTTGTCTGCCAGTGAATTAGCTGCGGCCCAAGCCTTCCTATCTGGTAAAGGTGGTCAAACAAGCTCAGTTGGGTATCGACCGTCAACAAATTCTTCTAGCAATAGCTCATCAGATGCTTCGAATAGTAGTACATATAGACAAACGAATCAAAGCAATGTTGAGGCAAATACTAGAAGATGGACCCCAAGTGTTAGCCCACAAGTGGATAATAGTTATCAAGCAAGTCCAAGTGAAGACGTATCTAGTCTTTTGAAACAACTTTATGCCTTGCCACTCAGCCAACGACATGTGGAATCCGATGGTTTGCTCTTTGACCCTGCCCAAATCACAAGAAAAACTGCGAATGGTGTTGCAGTGCCACACGGAGATCATTACCACTTTATCCCTTATTCTCAAATGTCTGATTTAGAGCAGAGGATTGCGAGAATGATTTCAGTAAATTATCAAGGAAATCATACAACTGCAGGTGGTAAAGAATTAAAACCAATTCCGACTCCAAGTCTTCCAAATCCAATCCCTGCTCCAGAGCCTACCCCAATACCAAGTCCACAGCCCGTCCCAAATCCGCAACCAGCTTCAAGCAATCCAATTGATGGAAAATTGGTAAAACAGGCGATTCGAAAGGTGGTTGATGGTTATGTCTTCGAAGAGAATGGAATTTCGCGTTATATTTTTGCCAAGGAACTTTCAGCAGAAACTGTTGCAGCCATTGATGATAAACTTGCTAAACAAGAAAGTTTGCCTCATGAGTTAGGAGCTAAGAAAACCAATCTTGTATCTGGTGATCAAAAATTTTTACAACAAAGTTTATGATTTACTAGCAGACAGTTCATCAAGATTTGATTTCCAATAAAGGGCGCCAAGCTGATTTTTGACGGTTTGGATAGACTATTGGAACGTCTCAACGATGAGTCAAGTGATAAAGTCAAGTTAGTTGATGATGTCCTTGCTTTTCTAGCGCCGATTCGTCATCCAGAACGTTTAGGAAAACCAAATGCACAAATAGCTTACACAGATGATGAGATTCAAGTAGCCAAGTTGGCAGGCAAGTATACAACAGAAGATGGCTATATCTTTGACCCCCGTGATATCACAAGTGATGAGGGGGATGCCTATGTAACTCCGCATATGAGCCACAGTCATTGGATTAAGAAAGAAAGTTTATCTGAAGCTGAAAGAGCAAAGCAGGTCAAGCTTATGCTAAAGAGAAAAGGTTTGACGCCTCCTTCAACAAATCATCAAAGTTCAGGAAATACTGAGGCTAAGGGGCAGAAGCGATTTACAATCGAGTAAAAGCAGCTAAGAAGGTACCACTTGACCGTATGCCTTACAATCTACAACATACTGTGGAAGTTAAAAATGGAAGTTTGATTATACCTCATTATGACCATTACCATAACATCAAATTTGAGTGGTTTGACGAAGGACTTTATGAGGCACCTAAGGGGTATACTTTAGAAGAGCTATTTGAAACTGTGAAGTATTATGTCGAACATCCAAACGAACGTCCGCATTCAGATAGTGGTTGGGGCAATGCGAGCGACCATGTTCACAGAAACCACAATAGTCAAGCTGCTAGCAATCAAACAGAGAAACCAACAGAGGAGAAACCTCAGACAGAAAAAATTGAGGAGGAAAAACCTCGCGAAGAAAAACCGAAAAATGAGAAAGCAGAATCTCCAAAACCAAAAGAACCAGAGGAATCAGAAGAAGAATCACCATCGGAACCAGAGGAACCTCAGGTTGAAACTGAAAAGGTTGAAGAAAAACTGAGAGAGGCGGAAGAGTTACTTAAAAAGATTCAGGATCCAATTCTTAAGTCCAATGCCAACGAAACTCTCACAGGATTAAAAAATAACCTGTTATTTGGTTCTCAGGACAACAATACTATTATGGCAGAAGCTGAAAAGTTATTAGTCTTGTTAAAGGAGAGTAAGTAACTATACAACTATTATAGAAGATAAAAAAAGGGAGCAGAATATGGATTCTGTTCTCTTTTTTTTATGAAAATGTAGTAAAAAAATTCTTGACATATTTTCTAAATAAAGATAAAACTATTTACTAGTTAATTAAATGGTTAAATACTAGTTAAGGAGTTGTTATGAAAAAAAGAAGTATCCTATGGCTCATGCTTGCCTTCCTTGCTCTCGTTTTAGGAGCTTGTGGACAGAAGACCAGTCAAGACAAGAGTGATGAAACTAAGGGAATGAAGATTGTGACCAGTTTTTATCCTGTTTATGCCATGGTCAAAGAAATTTCTGGTGATTTGAATGACGTTCGGATGATTCAGTCTAGTTTAGGTATTCATTCTTTTGAACCTTCAGCAAATGACATTGCGGCCATCTATGATGCTGATGTTTTCGTCTATCATTCCCATACCTTGGAATCTTGGGCGGGAAGTTTGGATCCAAGCCTGCAAAAATCCAAGGTAAAGGTCTTAGAAGCATCAGAAGGTATGACCTTGGAGCGCGTGCCTGGATTAGAAGATATGGAAGCTGGAGATGGGATTGATGAGAAGACCTTGTACGATCCTCATACTTGGTTAGATCCTGAAAAGGTCGCAGAAGAAGCACAGATTATTGCTGATAAGTTATCTGAACTAGACAGTGCTAACAAGGATACTTATCAGAAAAATGCACAAAGTTTTAGTGCTAAAGCTCATGATTTGACCAAGAAATACCAACCCATCTTTGAAAAAGCTAATCAAAAGACTTTTGTAACCCAACACACAGCCTTTTCATATTTAGCTAAACGATTTGGACTAAATCAGCTTGGGATTGCAGGGATCTCTCCTGACCAAGAACCTAGCCCAAGACAGTTAACCGAAATTCAAGAATTTGTAAAGACTTATAAGGTCAAAACCATCTTTACAGAGAGCAATGCTTCATCTAAGGTAGCGGACACACTTGTCAAATCAACAGGTGTGAGTCTTAAAACCCTCAATCCTTTAGAGGCAGACCCACAAAATGACAAGTCCTACTTGGAAAATCTAGAAGAAAATATGGCTATCTTAGCTGAAGAATTGAAATGAGGAGATTATGAAGATTAATAAAAAATATCTAGCGGGATCTGCAGTGGTCCTTGCCTTAAGTGTTTGTGCTTATGCTTTAAATCAACATCAAGCACCTGAGAAAAAAGATGACAACCGTGTATCCTACGTTGATGGTAAAGAGTCTGAAGCTAAAAAGAATGAAACTCTGACACCAGACCAAGTTAGCAAGAAGGAAGGCATAGAAGCTGAACAGATTGTTACCAAAATCACTGATCAAGGTTATGTGACTTCCCACGGTGATCATTTCCATTACTATAATGGTAAGGTGCCTTATGATGCCATCTTTAGTGAAGAACTGGTCATGAAAGATCCAAACTATCAGCTGAAGGATGAAGATATTGTCAATGAGATTAAAGGTGGCTATATCATCAAAGTTGATGGCAAATACTATGTCTATCTAAAAGATGCTAGCCATGCAGATAATGTTCGTACCAAAGACCAAATTGAGCGTCAGAAACGGGAAGGCACATCAGATAGAGGAAGTGAAACTAAGGAAGTCTTTGCTGCACGAGCTCAAGGCCGATATACAACGGATGATGGTTATGTCTTTAATGTTGCAGATATCATTGAAGATACAGGTGATGCCTATATCGTTCCTCACGGTGGACATTATCACTTCGTTCCAAAGAGTGCACTTTCCTCAAGCGAGTTGGCTGCTGCACAAGCCTATCTGGCTGGCAGGAGAAGTCAACCGAGTGTGACGGACTATAAACCGAATCCAAGTGTTAAACCAAGTCCTCAAGCAGATAACTCAGCTACAAACAAACCAGTAGCTCAAGCGGACGACCTTCAAAGTCTTCTTGCTCAGTTATATGCTTTACCAGTTAGTCAACGCTATCGAGAATCTGATGGTTTGGTATTTGATCCAGCTAAAATTACCAGTCGTACACCATCAGGGGTGGCCATTCCACACGGTAATCACTACCATTTCATTCCCTATAGTAGTATGTCTGCTTTGGAACAAAAGATTGCTCGTTTGATGCCACTTTCAGGTCTTGTAACACCATCAATCCTGTAGAAACTCCAAGCAAACCTAGTGGAGATCATGAGCACAACCATGACCATGAAGATGGAGAGAATCATGATCATAACCACCATAGACACGACCAAGAAGAGCCGGGTCATCATGGTCAGGAAGGCGAAGGACAAGGTCATGACCATGACCACAATCATGACAATCCCCACGATCACGGATTCGATACTAATCGTGTTATAAGTGAAGATGAGCAAGGTTTTATCGTTTCTCATGGGGACCACAATCATTATTTTTACAAGAAAGATTTGACGGCTCAACAGATTAAAGAAGCTCAGGAACACTTGAAAGGTAAAACCGAAGTTAAGCCTAATCCATCGGATGAGCACCATGATGAAGACGGGCATGATCACCACCATGGTGAAGACCACGATCACGGATTCGATGCTGACCGAGTGATAAGTGAAGATGAGGAAGGTTTTGTCGTTTCTCATGGAGATCACAATCACTATTTCTTTAAAAAGGATTTATCAACAGAGCAGATTAAGGCTGCTCAGGAGCACTTGAAGGAACATCATCAGGTAGAACCTGTCAAACCACTGGCAAAAGACGTAGAAGCTTTCTCTCGAGATGCCAGCGATGAAGAAAAGATAGCTTATATCTCTAAAACCTATGGTGTTCCGCTTGAAGCGATCCGAATTTCAAATGGATTCTTTGTATTTGGAAATCCAGACCAGGCTTATGACCCAACTCACATTCACCCTTATGCAGTTCGAAAGGAACACGTTCGTATTCCTCTCCAAACAGGTGATGCAGAGCTTGATTTCCTAAACGAACTCTATACAACTGCTTTACGTGATGGCGTTTCTCCTTATAGTTTACAGGTTGAAAATGGTAGCTTCGTCATTCCTCACGGTGATCATAATCACTATATCAAAGTACAAACTAAAGGCTATGAAGTGGCTTTGAAACATAAGATTCCTGCCTTGCAATCTAACTACCAACCAGGAGCCTTTGATGAAGCTACTGTTCAAAATAAGGTTGATCAACTTCTAGCAGAAAGTCGTGAAGTCTATAGAGATAAACCAATTCTTCAAAGACAAATTGAGCTTGCCTTGGGACAATTCTCTGAAAATATGAAGAAGCTCTCAACCAACTCAACAGCTGGTTATCTGGCTGCTTTAGATCTTTTTGACAAGCAGTATATCCACGTTGACTCTAGTGTAAAACCAACAGAAATCAGTCCATTAGACAAAAAATATCAAGCTTTAGTAGATAAGATTAATACCTTGGATACGGATGCTTATGGACTTCCTAAAAAGGATCTATTGGCTCAACTCCAAGAAAATAAATTGGCTCAAGATGAGGCTGGTTTAGATGCAGTTGAAGCTAAACTACAAGCTCTGCAAGATTTTAATGATCGTACGGGTGTTACGACAGTCGAATACATTAAGTATTTCTATCAACATCTGTCAGATGGTCGTTTAAATGACACTCTTAGAAATAAAGTTGCTAACTTAACTTGGACTCTTTATCAGTCACAATCCTTCCTTAAGGCGACTGACTTGAACAAACTCTTCCCTGAAATCTATCAAACAAAACTAGAAGTTGAAGAAGCAGTGAAGAATGAACCTGTTGCTCATAAACCTTCTGAAACGATCCTAGACACTGAAAAAGTTGATGGTCATAGTGCTAAAACGGCAGTTTATGAGTTCTTGAAAGGTTTGTTTGATGATATTCAACCTGAGGAACAAAGTAATCATGTTCGAAAAGGTCAAGTAGAAGAACTCTTAACAAAAGCTGAAGAATTAGTGGCTCAAGTCAAAGTAGAGGGAGTTAAAGCTTCACTTGCTGACGAAGTTAAAAATCTGAAAGCTGCTCTGGATAAAGATGATGCAGACCTTGATGAATTAAACACGCAAGTCCAAGATCTTCTGAAGCGTATTTCACAAACCATTCAGAATGAACGTGAGAATGTCAAACAAGACCCAGAGGTTTTAGTTCTCTACCAAAAACTTTATAATGGTGTCATTGCCCTTCATACTTATTTAGAAATGAATAATGGGTCTGATGCTGACTTTGAAAAAGTGGACGCCTTATTTGATAAGCTTAGTGCCGCAAGCAAAGACAAGCAAGCTCTTTTAGCTCTTGCTCAAGAAATCTTAGTATTGAATCAAGAAATTAGAACAAAAGCTTCCCTAGCTGAAACAAACAAAGAATCATCAAGTGATAAACAAGATGATTCAAGCTCAAAACCTACAGCTACAACTCCTGAATCAACAGAAAAAGTAGCAGAATAAGCAAAGAGGCTGGGACAAAAGTCCTAGCCTCTCAATTGTCTTTGGATTGTCGAGCAAGACGCAGTGGTTGAGTGGCTACGCTGATTTCATCGCTTTTACAGCCCCACTAATGTGGGAGGTGGGACGACGAAATCGAATTCTAACGAATTACCGATTTCTGTCCCACTCTCTTTTTAGTCTTTATAAGCTACAATTCCAATAATAGTATCAACTGCACGTTCCATAGTTTGAAGGCTGACGTATTCAAAACGGCCATGCATGTTTTCACCGCCAGCGAAGATATTCGGCGTTGGAATTCCCATAAAGGAAATTTTAGAACCGTCTGTTCCTCCACGGATAGGTTCGATAATTGGTGTGATACCAAGGTCTTCCATAACTGCTTTGGCAATGGTTACTGGTGTCATATCCTTTTCAATGACTTCTTTCATGTTGTAGTACTGGTCTGTCAAAGTTAAAGAAACACGATCACTACCAAGTTCTTGGTTCATCTTATCAGCAATAGCTTGCATAGCAGCTTTACGCGCTTCAAAGTTTTCTTTTTCGAAGTCACGAATGATGTAGCTAGCACGCGCTTCCTCAACAGTACCTGTTACATCCATGAGATGGTAGAATCCTTGGTAACCCTCAGTCAATTCAGGTCGGTCACCAGCTGGAAGTTGGTTGTGGAAGTCAATTGCCAACTGAAGGGCGTTAACCATTTGTCCCTTAGCAGTTCCAGGGTGTACATTACGACCTTGGAAGTGAAGTTCGGCACCTGCCGCGGAGAAGGTTTCGTATTGAAGTTCACCAAGAGGTCCACCGTCAACTGTATAAGCAAAGTCGACATCGAAATCTTCTGCATCAAATTTATTGGCACCAACACCGATTTCTTCATCAGGTCCGAAAGCCAACACGGATTTCACAGTGTTTAATCTCAGGATGAGCAGTCAAGTATTCGATAGCTGTCATGATTTCAGCGATACCAGATTTATCATCAGCACCTAGAAGGGTAGTCCCATCAGTAGTAACCAAGGTTTGCCCATGATATTTCTCTAAGCTCTTGAAATCGGCTGGATCTAGCTTGAAACCAGAGTTCCCAAGCTCGATAACGCCGCCCATCATAGTTTTCAATAACTTGCGGGTTAACACCTTCAGCATTAAAATCTGCTGTATCCATGTGGGAGATAAAACCAATCTTACGAGTCAAACTAGGATCGTTAGCTGGAAGAGTACCGATAGCAAAACCGTTTGGTAGATAGTAGACATTTTGCAAACCAACACGTTTCATCTCTGGGATGAGGACATTAGTCGCAAAGTCGACTTGACTTTGAGTACTTGGTGTAGTAGTTGAATGTTCATCAGAACGTGTGTTAACTTTGACATAAGTCAAAAAACGCTCTAACAATGTTGGATATTTCATCATAACTCCTTTTTTCCTTCTTTTAAAACCATTGTATCATAGAAAGAAGAGAAAAACAAAAGTCAGAAGGGAGATAAAATCCTTATGTTAGCGTTTACTTATGGCTTCTTTAGTGATACAATAAAAAAGATAAAAATATCACAAGGATGCAGAGATGAAAAAAGCAATTTTAATGATGACATTTGGTTCACCAGAAGAGATTACCTTTGAAGGAGTAGCCGACTTTTTTACCAACATTCGTCGAGGAGTTCGACCTCAAGACCACGAGATTCAAACCCTTTATGATAATTATGTTCGAATTGGAGGAACTCCACTTCAAAAAATTACCCGTGAAGAAGTAGCCTTGGTAGAAGCTAGGTTAGGAAATGAATATAGTGTCTATTTTGCCAATAAATTTTCAACCCCTTTTATTCCAGATGTAATTCGGCAAATGGAAGCAGATGGAATTGAAAAGTGTATTTGCTTGATTTTGGAGCCACACTATTCCTTTTACTCTGTCATGGGGTACGAAAAGTTTCTGGAAAGTAAACAAATTCAGTTTTTAGTTATTAAGGACTGGTATCAAGAAGAGGCACTATTAAACTATTGGACAACTGAAATTGATAAAATTTTAAAAGAAAAGGTGAAACAGGATAGCTTTAAAGTCATCTTTTCTGCCCACAGTGTGCCCATTTTTGCCTTGGATTTTGGTGATCCCTATATCGACCAGATTTTCGAAAATAGCAAGTTAATTGCTGAGAAATTAGGCTTGAAACCAGAGCAATATGCAAACACTTGGCAGAGCGAAAGTGATATTGGTATTCCTTGGATTAAACCAGATGTACTGGAGTATCTTAGAGAACAGGAAGAACATCCAGAGCATTATATTTTTGTGCCTATTAGTTTTATCAGTGAGCATATTGAAGTCTTGTTTGACAACGATGTGGAATGTCATGACTTGTGTCAGAATTGGAGGTGAACTACCATCGTCCACCAATGCCAAATACAGATTCTCGTTTGATTGATGCCTTGGTCAATATTATCCGAGCTAATGAACATAAAGAATTTAGAGAATTCCTCCCAGAAGAAGAAACCTTTGATGAATTAGTCCCTTCGGAGGAAACTAAGAATATTTTAGATGAATCACAAGACTTACAAATGCCAGAATTTGTTAAAAAATTAATTGAGAAAAAAGGTCGTGAAAATGTCAAGATGCCTTATTTAATCAAAAAAATGCTTGAAAAAGCTGGCAAATTACCTAAAGACTAAGTGAAAATAGAAAAGAACTGGTAATACTCTTCGAAAATCAAATTCAAACTGCGTCAACGTCGCCTTGCCGTACTCAAGTACAGCCTGAGGCTAGTTTCCTAGTTTGCTCTTTGATTTTCATTGAGTATAAGGTTTGTTTCAGATTTCTGCTAAGGCAGGATATAACTTAGAAGGTGTAAGAAAAGGCGGTGGGACAGAAATCGATAGACAAAGTCTTGATTTCGTAGTCCCAGCCCCGCGAGGATGATTAGGAGCTTTTTGGAGTCTAAAAGACGAACAAAAAGTTCAATCAGCTACCGCGTCAAATTATGATTGATAATAAAAAGTGAGGTCGGGATCTTTTTGTCCCAACCTCTTTTTAGGTGACTAGCATTTTTTTGACCTAGTTTTTTTCTTATTTACCCAGACAAAATTGGCTAAACAACTGTGTAATGAGTTCATCTGGAGCTGCATCACCAGTTATTTCGCCAAGAATTTCCCAGGTACGTGTCAAATCAACTTGAAGCAAATCAACTGGCATTCCTAGTTCAAGACCTTCGTTAACAGCTTGTAAGCTTTCAACAGCCTTTTCGATTAATGAAATATGACGGGCGTTGGATAGATAGGTAGCATCTTGTTCGACCAAGCCAGCATTTTCAAAGAAGAGATTATTGATGCGTTCTTCAATCTTATCAATGTTTTGATTTTTTAGGACCGAAATACGGATGACATCTTCAGGAAGTTCCTGAGTTTCAATTGCCTCAGGTAGGTCAGTTTTGTTGAGTAGGATGATACGGTTGGTATCTTGGCTGATTTCAAGAAGTTGTCGGTCTTGGGCAGTTAGAGGTTCGCTGGCGTTTAAGACAAGTAAAACCAAGTCAGCTTCCTTGAGAGCTTTTTTGGAGCGCTCGACACCGATTTGTTCGACGATGTCATCTGTTTCACGGATACCCGCAGTATCAATCAACTTAAGTGGAACACCGTTGATATTGACGTATTCTTCAATGACGTCACGGGTTGTACCTGCAATATCCGTTACAATGGCTTTATCTTCGCGCAGGAGGTTATTAAGAAGGCTAGACTTCCCAACGTTTGGGACGACCAATGATAGCCGTTGAAATCCCTTCACGGAGAATCTTCCCGCGACGTGCCGTTTTTAAGAGATTGGTTAAGAGTTGTTCAAACTCCAAGGTCTTTTCACGGACAACAGCAGTAGTGGCTTCTTCAACATCGTCGTATTCAGGATAGTCGATATTAACCTCTACTTGTGCTAGTGTATTGAGGATTTCCTGACGAGTATTATTAATCAAGTCAGATAGAGAACCGTCTAGTTGCTTGACTGCAATATTCATGGCCTTGTCTGTCTTGGCGCGGATGATATCCATAACAGCTTCAGCCTGAGTCAAGTCCACACGACCGTTGAGGAAGGCACGTTTGGTAAACTCACCAGGTTCTGCCATGCGAGCCCCTTCACGGATAGCTAATTGCAGGATTTCATTGGTCACGGCAATCCCACCGTGGGTGTTAATCTCGATAATATCCTCACGAGTGAATGTCTTTGGAGATTTCATTGCCCCAATCATAACCTCGTCCATGACTTTACCAGTTTGAGGATCAACAATGTGACCGTAGTTAAGAGTGTGGCTAGCAACCTTGCTCAAGTCCTTGCCTTTAAAGATTTTCTGCGCAATGGCAAAACTATCCGTTCCGCTTAGGCGGACTATCCCAATAGCCCCTTCACCAAGCGGTGTCGAGATAGCTGCAATGGTATCAAATTCCCGTGTAATCATTTCAATTCCTTTTATAGTTTATTTGTTTGTATAGACTAATATCTCTTCAAAATTGTAACAAAATTTTAGTATTTTCTTCAATGAATGTTACTTATAAAGAAAAGCCTAAGCAGATTGCTTAAGCTTTACTTAGTGCGCATTTCGCCTTGTGGGAAATAGGTTCCTTCAGGCATATCGTTGATAATGACATGAACAGCAGATTGAGGTGCACCAGTGTTGCGAACAACAGCTTCCGTTACTTCCTTGGCTAGGGGCTTTCTTTTTGCTCTAGCGTGCGTCCTTCAAATAAATCGATGCGTACAAATGGCATAATAGCGTCCTCCACTAGTTATTTGATTTCTTCTATTTTACCACAATTTTGCCGTTTAAAGCTTTGAGAAAATATGGTATACTAGAATGTAGCAAAAATTTAGAAATGGACGTGAAGCAAGAAACATGGCACAGTTGTATTATCGTTATGGGACCATGAACTCTGGTAAAACGATTGAGATTCTCAAAGTGGCCTATAACTATGAGGAGCAAGGAAAAGGTGTTGTAATTATGACCTCGGCTCTGGATACTCGTGACGGTGTTGGCTATGTGTCGAGTCGAATTGGCATGAAACGCCCTGCCCTTGCTATTGAGGAAACGACGGATATCTTTGGCTATATCCGAGACCTACCAGAAAAGCCTTACTGTGTACTTGTCGATGAAGCCCAGTTTTTAAAGCGTCACCATGTTTACGACCTAGCTCGTGTTGTGGATGAGTTAGACATACCTGTTATGGCATTCGGTTTGAAGAATGACTTTCGCAATGAGCTGTTCGAAGGATCTAAACATCTATTGTTATTAGCAGATAAAATTGATGAGATCAAAACCATTTGTCAGTATTGCAAGAAAAAGGCGACCATGGTCTTGCGTACGCAGGACGGACTGCCTGTTTATGATGGTGAACAAATCCAGATAGGTGGGAATGAAACCTATATCTCGGTATGCCGTAAACATTATTTTGCGCCACTGATAACATCCAAAAAGGAACAAGACTATGACAATTGAACTAAGAGATGTTACAATGGAAAATTATTTTGATGTTCTGAATTTGGATGTTAAGGAATATCAAAAACAATTTATTGCTACTAACGCAATTAGTTTAGCTGAAGCATATGTCTACACAAAAAATGGAGATTTTGTAGCTCCATTGGCAGTTTACGATAATAATGCAATCATAGGTTTTGTAATGTTAGCTTATGATAAAAAAATCGGAATTAGTAATGGAAATTATTTACTATTTCGTTTCATGATTGATAAGCATTTTCAAGATCAAGGATATTTTAAACCAATTATGGATAAGGTGCTAGACTATGTTCGAACAGAGCCAGCAGGTTTAGCCAATAAACTTTGGTTGTCTTATGAATCAGAAAATGAACATGCAAGATCTTGTTACCTCAGTTATGGATTTAAAGAAACTGGGGAAATATTTGAGAACGAAGTAGTAGCCATATACGATTTAACAATTGAGAAATAAGGAGAAAAAATGAACATCTATGATCAACTACAAGCTGTAGAAGACCGTTATGAAGAGTTGGGAGAATTGCTGAGTGACCCAGATGTGGTCTCAGACACCAAGCGTTTTATGGAATTATCCAAAGAAGAAGCATCAACTCGTGATACCGTAACTGCCTACCGCGAATACAAACAAGTCCTTCAAAACATCGTTGACGCTGAAGAGATGATTAAAGGAATCAGGCGGAGATGCTGACTTGGAAGAAATGGCCAAAACAAGAATTGAAAGATGCTAAGGCTGAAAAAAAGAAGAGTACGAAGAAAAAAACTAAAAAAATCTTGCTTCTTCCAAAAGGATCCAAACGATGACAAGAACATCATCCTTGAAATTCGTGGAGCGGCTGGTGGTGATGAAGCTGCCCTCTTTGCTGGTGATTTGCTAACCATGTACCAAAAGTATGCGGAAGCTCAAGGCTGGCGTTTCGAAGTCATGGAAGCTTCTATGAACGGTGTCGGTGGATTTCAAAGAAGTGGTTGCTATGGTTTCTGGTCAGTCCGTTTACTCTAAACTCAAGTATGAGTCTGGGGCCCACCGTGTCCAACGGGTTCCTGTGACAGAAAGTCAGGGCCGTGTCCACACTTCGACAGCGACTGTTCTTGTTATGCCAGAAGTAGAAGAAGTAGAGTACGATATTGATCCAAAAGACCTTCGTGTTGACATTTACCACGCATCTGGTGCTGGTGGTCAGAACGTCAACAAGGTTGCGACTGCCGTTCGTATTGTTCACTTGCCAACCAATATCAAGGTTGAAATGCAGGAAGAACGTACCCAGCAGAAAAACCGTGAAAAGGCAATGAAGATCATTCGTGCGCGTGTGGCAGACCACTTTGCTCAGATTGCCCAAGATGAGCAAGATGCTGAGCGTAAGTCTACAATCGGTACTGGAGATCGTTCAGAGCGTATCCGTACTTATAACTTCCCACAAAACCGTGTAACAGACCATCGTATCGGCTTGACTCTACAAAAACTTGATACAATTCTAGCTGGTAAATTGGATGAAGTTGTAGATGCCTTGGTTCTTTATGACCAAACACAAAAAAATTGGAAGAATTAAACAAATAATGAAATTAGCTCAAATGTTTAAAGATTTTGAGGAAAAGTTGATAGCGCAAGGAGAGGAAGCAGAAAGCCTCTCCTTTGTCTATCGTAGCCTGAAAAATCTATCTTTTACTGACTTCGTCTTTGCCCTTCAGCAAGAAGTTACAGAGGAAGAAAAAGAGTTTGTAGAGGAAATTTACACGAAACTGGCAAATCATATACCTGCACAGTACATTATCGGTCATGCAGAATTTTTGGGGATGCAGTTAAAGGTTGATGAGCGGGTCTTGATTCCCCGTCCAGAGACAGAAGAGTTGGTGGAGCTCATCCTGGCTGAGAATCCAAAGGAAAATCTTAAAGTTCTGGATATTGGAACTGGGAGTGGTGCTATCGCTCTTGCTTTAGCTAAAAATAGACCAGATTGGACAATCACAGCTAGCGATATCTCTCAAGATGCTCTCGATTTGGCCAGCAAAAACGCCGAATTTCAAAATCTTAATATATTTTTAAAAAAATCTGATTGTTTCTCTGAAATTTCTTCAAAAATATGATATAATTGTTTCCAATCCACCCTATATCTCTCGTAGAGATGAGTCAGAAGTTGGTTTGAATGTCCTACATTCAGAACCTCATCTGGCGCTATTTGCAGATGAGGATGGTCTAGCAATCTATCGCAGAATTTCTGATGAAGTCAAGAATTATCTAGGAGATGGTGGTAAGATTTACCTTGAAATTGGCTACAAGCAAGGTTTTAGTGTTCCAACTCTTTTTAAGGAAAATCTTCCTGAAAAAAGAGTGCGAACCCTCAAAGATCAATTTGGCCAAGATAGGATGGTTGTTGTTGATGATGGAGAAAATTAAGCAAGAGCTTGAAAACGGTGGCGCTGTTGTTTTGCCAACGGAGACTGTTTATGGACTTTTTGCAAAAGCTCTAAATAAAAAGGCTGTTGACCATGTTTATCAGCTTAAATGTCGTCCAAGAGATAAGGCGCTTAATCTGAATGTCGCTTCTATCGATGACATTTTGTATTTTTCTAAAAAACAACCAGCTTATCTAAAGAAGCTTGTTGATGCCTTTTTACCGGGGCCACTAACGATTGTCCTAGAAGCTAATGACAGAGTTCCCTACTGGGTAAATTCAGACTTGACTACAGTTGGATTTCGGATGCCTAGTCATCCTGTTACCTTGGACTTGATTCGTGAGTTTGGTCCTTTAATCGGCCCATCTGCCAATATTTCAGGTCATGCTAGCGGTGTTAGCTTTAAAGAGATTCTGAAAGATTTTGACCAAGAGGTCTTGGGACTTGAAGACGATAATTTTTTTAACAGGTAAAGATTCTACTATTTTAGATTTAACTGGTAAGAAGGTAAAAATTTTACGGCAAGGTTCAATCACTCAAGAAGACATTCTTGCCAAGCTACCTGAAATTCCTTTTGAGGAGGTATGATATGCTACGTGATTTGAAAACAACAGATGTTGAAGCGATTTGTGTCATTAACAAAGAGGCTTTGGGCTACTCTTTTAGTCCAGAGGACACAGCTAGTCAACTAGCTAGACTGTCTCAGGATTCTCATCATTTCCTACTTGGCTATGAGGATGAGGTCAGCCATGTCCTACTTGGATATGTCCATGCTGAAGTTTATGAATCTCTCTATTCCAAAGCAGGATTTAATATCTTAGGTTTAGCGGTTTCACCTCAAGCACAAGGGCAAGGAATCGGTAAAAGTTTACTGCAAGGGTTGGATAAAGAAGCAAAAAGACGGGGTTATCGGTTTATCCGCTTAAACTCTGCCGATCATCGTCTGGGAGCACATGCATTTTATGAAAAAGTTGGTTATACTTGTGATAAAGTGCAGAAACGGTTTATTCGCATCTTTTAGTTTCTTTTCTTATTGGAAAAAAACTAAAGGACCAGTCACACTATAAAGGAGAAGACCTATGATTTTTGACAAAGATGATTTTAAAGCTTATGACGCAGATCTTTGGAATGCTATTGCTAAGGAAGAAGAACGCCAACAAAACAACATCGAGTTGATTGCTTCTGAAAACGTCGTTTCAAAGGCTGTTATGGCTGCTCAAGGGTCTATATTGACAAACAAATATGCCGAGGGTTACCCAGGACGCCGTTATTATGGTGGAACTGATGTAGTAGACGTGGTAGAAACTCTAGCCATTGAACGTGCAAAAGAAATTTTTGGTGCCAAGTTTGCCAATGTCCAACCCCACTCAGGAAGCCAAGCCAACTGTGCAGCTTACATGGCCTTGATTGAGCCTGGCGATACGGTTATGGGGATGGATTTGGCAGCAGGTGGGCACTTGACTCACGGAGCTCCTGTCAGCTTCTCTGGTCAAACCTACAACTTTGTTTCTTATAGCGTAGATCCAGAAACAGAGCTCTTGGACTTTGACGCTATCTTGAAACAAGCCCAAGAAGTAAAACCTAAACTTATCGTAGCTGGTGCTTCAGCCTATTCTCAAATTATCGACTTTTCGAATTCCGTGAAATTGCTGATGCTGTTGGTGCTAAGCTCATGGTTGATATGGCTCATATTGCTGGCTTAGTTGCAGCAGGCCTTCATCCAAGTCCAGTGCCTTATGCTCATATCACTACAACAACGACCCACAAAACCCTTCGTGGACCACGTGGTGGTTTGATTTTGAACAACGATGAAGATCTAGCTAAGAAAATTAACTCAGCTATCTTCCCAGGTATCCAAGGTGGACCTTTGGAGCATGTCATTGCGGCCAAGGCGGTATCATTCAAAGAAGTTTTGGATCCGGCCTTCAAGGAATATGCAGCAAATGTTATCAAGAACAGCAAGGCTATGGCAGATGTCTTCTTGCAAGACCCTGATTTCCGTATCATTTCTGGCGGAACTGAAAACCACCTTTTCCTAGTGGATGTAACTAAGGTTGTAGAGAACGGAAAAGTTGCTCAAAACTTGCTAGATGAGGTCAATATTACCCTAAATAAAAACTCAATCCCTTACGAAACCTTGTCACCATTTAAGACAAGTGGTATTCGTATCGGAGCAGCAGCAATTACTGCGCGTGGGTTTGGTGAAGCAGAGAGCCGTAAAGTGGCAGAGCTTATCATTAAAGCCCTTAAGAATGCAGAAAATGAGGCTGTTTTAGAAGAAGTGAGAAGTGAAGTCAAAGCCTTGACAGATGCCTTCCCATTGTATGAGGACTAATACTTTTATGGACATTTATATTAAGAAAGCCATTATCCATCAGTTCAGTCCGGATGATACCGAGCTGTTTCTAGCGGATAAATTTCTCAATATCACTCCAAAAATCGAAGAATACCTGCGTAAAAAAATTGAGCGTGTGTATTCAGATGAAGCTAAGACTGGGATTTTCGAAGAAGAAAATCCCTTCTTCAATCACATCACAGACGATTTGTTGGAGACATCGGTGACGCTGGCTAATCTCTGGAAAGAGGAATTCAGCATTTCTGAAAATCTTAAGACCAATGACTTGATTTTTGTGCAGTTTTCTAAAGAAGGAGTGGAACATTTTGCTTTCTTGCGAATTGCCCTGCGTGAGACCTTAACCCATCTGGGTGGAGAAGTTGACAATCCAATCAAGCTAACTCAAAAACAATCTACCAGGATTTGGAACAGGTGCTGACGAGGCCTTGGTCGTCAATCTTCAGAGTCGCAAGTACCATCTGATTGAAAAACGAATCAAGTATAACGGGACTTTTTTGAACTATTTTTCTGAGAATCTGATCCAAGCTCAGCCAAAGATTTCACCTAAGAAGTCAATCAAGGAACTGGAAAAAACGGCTCAAAGAATTGCAGAGACTTTCAACACAGATAATTTTCAGTTTCAATCCAAGGTCAAGTCTGCTATTTTCAACAATCTTGAAGAAAGCAATGAATTGTCTCCTGAAAAATTGGCAAATGACCTTTTTGACAACAATCTCACTGCACGTCTTAGCTTTATTGACCAAGTCAAGGAAGCAGTGCCAGAGCCAGTTCAGTTTGATGAAATCGATGCTAGTCGCCAATTAAAGAAATTTGAAAACCAAAAGCTTTCTCTGTCAAATGGGATTGAGTTAATTGTACCCAATAATATTTATCAAGATGCTGAGTCGGTAGAATTTATCCAAAATGACAACGGAACCTACTCTATCTTAATCAAAAACATCGAGGATATACAAAGCAAATAATGTTTAAATTTATAAGAAGGGTCTTGCTACTTGTTCTTATCTTATTTACTGGCTATAAACTTTTTCACATGTATCAGGATGTTAAGCAGGTCATGACCTATCAATCCTTGGTACGAGAAGTTTTAAGTGAGCAAGATACGCCAGCTAATGAAGAACTAGTCTTGGCCATGATTTATACCGAAACCAAAGGTAAAGAAAGTGACGTGATGCAGTCCAGTGAGTCTGCTAGCGGTACTACAAATACAATTTCTGACAATAGGAGTAGTATTCGTCAGGGAATTCAAACCTTGACTGAAAATCTTTATTTAGCGCAAGAAAAAGGAGTAGATGTTTGGACTGCTGTACAGGCTTATAACTTTGGTCCAGCTTATATCGATTTTATCGCCCAAAACGGGAAAGAAAATACACTTGCCCTGTCCAAACAATACTCACGAGAAACAGTTGCTCCAATTTTAGGAAATACAACTGGAGAAACCTACACTTACCTTAATCCTATTTCACTCTTTAGCGGGGCTGAACTCTACGTTGATGGGGGGAATTACTATTATTCGAGGCAGGTTAGATTGAATCTCTATATCATTAAACTTTTTAATTTATTTTTAAATCGTAAATAATACTAGTAGTAAAAAGTGAAAAGATTTAGTTAAATGTAACTAAGTCTTTTTGGTTATAAATTGAATTTTCGATAAAAAAATCTTCCGAAACCGAACGCCGATACCACAATAATAATTTAATAACCACGAAGATACATAAATGCTATAACGTTAAGTTTTTTTGTTAAAAAAATTCACATGATTTCAGACTGAAAAAGAGATTATATAGAAAAAAATACGAATATTAAAGATGAAAAATAATGAGAAAAAAACTTGAAAAAAATTATAATAGTGATATACTATAATTAATTAATAAGAATGGGGTAATAATCATGAGATTTCATTTTTAATGAACGGCAACGATTTTTCCTTACGGAAGTATAGTTTTTGGCTTGGCTTCTGTGTTGTTGGGGACGGCCTTCTTTTTGAGTGGTCAGGTTGCAAGTGCTGATGAGATAGCTGTATCAGAAACTGTAACTGTAGCTGAAACAAGTATTCAAGAAAAGACTGAGAGTGAACAATCTGCTACCACAACTGTGGAAACTAGATTGGAAGCATCAAAAGACCAAGCCTCTTCTGAAGAAAAGATAGAGAATCATGAAGTAAAGCAGGATAATAATAGTGCTCAAGCTAGTGATTCAAATGGGCAAGATTTAAAAAATAATGAGAAACTTGCTCGTGATGAAGTTAGCAGAAAAAAGTCTGAAATTACACAATCAGATGCTCATGAAGCAAAAGACGTTGAAAAAACAATCGTTAAACCTTCTGAACAAAAGAAGAGTAATACTGATAAGGAAACAGCAGATTCTCCACGAAATCGGAGTCGCAGGGAAGCTCCAGCAAGTGGATGGGATTCATCTGAAGTTGATGGCGAAAATCTAAGTTTCAAATCTGTAAATATTCCTGTTTTACCTGGTCAATATGTTACTAGACGTGATATTAACAGTTTAAAAATTGAAAACGATATGTTTGATATCCCTTGGACTTACAATTATGTTATCGTGTCAAAGAGTCGTTATGGTGATGATGCAAGACACCGGATTGTAAATATTTACTATAAGAAGCTAGGAACAATTAGTTTTGTTGATTCGGACGGCAATGCAATTTCTGGAGTAAATGCTAGTAAAGTTCTTAATAATACGAAAAATACGCTAACTGCTGATGATGGTACTCCTGTACCAGATCCATCTGACGCTGCTATAACAGAACTTCCAAAAATTCCTGCAGGTTATCATCTTAAAACAATAGGCGGTGACCCTACAAAAGTAGAAGCCTATGTTGATCGCCAAACAAGTGATGACGTATACGATTATAGTGAAATTCACACTGATGAGGTTATTGATCCTGGTTATCTAACTCCAGATGAATTAGAAGCTGCTTTAGCTAAGTATCCTGCTCCAAAGATTAGTAGTGCAACATGGTCTTTGAACCAAAAAGAAACAGTTACTCTTATTCGTCAGGCTAATGGAAGCTATGCTATTGATCCAACTATTGCAGGTAATGGAGGAAATCAATTTGCGCCAGGAACACGCTATCGACTTGTTCTTGAAAAAGATTCTACTTCGATTCAACAAAAAACTAGTCAAACTGTAAGCTATACTGGAGCAACAAGCAATCCACCACAAAATCTGCAAGACGACTTCATTTTTAAAGGTGAAGAAAATAATCAAACACATGAAAAAACGTGGACAAAAACATCATATACTTATGGAAAAGTTTCGACACCAGTTGTTAAAGAATATTACGCAGATAAGGCAGAAGCTGGTTCGAAAGTGGTGACTCCAGACCAGCCACATGCTACTGATACTGTAACTTATAAAAAGTTAGGTAAAATTATCCAAGTAGATGAAGCCGGAAATATTATTCCAGGTTCAGTATCTAGAACCTATGAAAATAATCCAGTAGATCCAACTCAAGCTACAGAAACGAAAATCCCTGATGCTCCAGCTGGATATAAGATTAGGGAAGATCAACCACAAGCTTGGGGTTATAATATTGTTGATAAAACGATTGAGCCAAATGACGAGAGTGATCCAGACCGTATTTCACGTGACACCCCAATCATCTACGTACCAATCGTGGATAAAGTCACAAAAGCAACCAAACAAATGGTAACCTTTGAAGGTGCAGGAACAGCTACGCCAGCTCCAGATGTTCAAAGTGACTTTACGTTCACTGGTAAGAAAAAACAAACAGATGGAACGACTACATGGGATCAAACAAGCCATACTTATGGCAAGGTAACTGTTCCTGTTGTTACAGGATTCTACGCAGATAAGGCAGAAGCTGGTTCGAAAGTGGTGACTCTAGGTCAGCCAGAGGCAACTGACAAGGTAACTTATAAACCACTTGGAAACTTGGTGCCAAAATCTGACGATCCGAAATTCCCAGATACTCCAAAAGTGAAGTATCCGAATGATCCAAACGATCCAACCAAGCCAAGTAGACCAGTTGTGCCGAATGTACCAGGCTACAAACCATACTTGCCAGATCCAAACGATCCGACGAAACCAGATACAGATAAACCAGTAGAACCAGGTAAGGAGCTTCCAAACCTTCCAACAAATCCAGGTGAGGATACCCCAATCATCTACGTACCAATCGTGGATAAAGTCACAAAACCAACCAAACAAACGGTAACCTTTGAAGGTGCAGGAACAGCTACGCCAGCTCCAGATGTTCAAAGTGACTTTACTTTCACTGGTAAGAAAAAACAAGCAGATGGAACGACTACATGGGATCAATCAAGCCATACCTATGGCAAGGTAATGGTTCCTGTTGTTACAGGATTCTACGCAGATAAGGCAGAAGCTGGTTCTAAAGCGGTGACTCCAGACCAGCCAGAGGCAACTGACAAGGTAACTTATAAACCACTTGGAAACTTGGTTCCGAAATCTGATGATCCGAAATTCCCAGATACTCCAAAAGTGAAGTATCCGAATGATCCAAACAATCCAACCAAGCCACGTAAACCAATTGTTCCAAATGTACCAGGCTACAAACCATACTTACCAGATCCAAACTATCCAACGAAACCAGTGGAACCAGGTGAGGAGCTTCCAAACCTTCCAACAAATCCAGGTGAGGATACCCCAATCATCTACGTACCAATCGTGGATAAAGTCACAAAACCAACCAAACAAACGGTAACCTTTGAAGGTGCAGGAACAGCTACGCCAGCTCCAGATGTTCAAAGTGACTTTACTTTCACTGGTAAGAAAAAACAAGCAGATGGAACGACTACATGGGATCAATCAAGCCATACCTATGGCAAGGTAATGGTTCCTGTTGTTACAGGATTCTACGCAGATAAGGCAGAAGCTGGTTCTAAAGCGGTGACTCCAGACCAGCCAGAGGCAACTGACAAGGTAACTTATAAACCACTTGGAAACTTGGTTCCGAAATCTGATGATCCGAAATTCCCAGATACTCCAAAAGTGAAGTATCCGAATGATCCAAACAATCCAACCAAGCCACGTAAACCAATTGTTCCAAATGTACCAGGCTACAAACCATACTTACCAGATCCAAACTATCCAACGAAACCAGGTGAACCAGGTAGACCAGTGGAACCAGGTGAGGAGATTCCAAATCTACCAACCAACCCAGGAGAGGACACCCCAATCATCTACGTTCCAATCGTGGATAAAGTCACAAAACCAACCAAACAAACGGTAACCTTTGAAGGTGCAGGAACAGCTACCCCAGCTCCAGATGTTCAAAGCAACTTTACGTTCACTGGTAAGAAAAAACAAGCAGATGGAACGATTACATGGGATCAATCAAGCCATACCTATGGCAAGGTAACGGTTCCTGTTGTTACAGGATTCTACGCAGATAAGGCAGAAGCTGGTTCTAAAGCGGTGACTCCAGACCAGCCAGAGGCAACTGACAAGGTAACTTATAAACCACTTGGAAACTTGGTTCCGAAATCTGATGATCCGAAATTCCCAGATACTCCAAAAGTGAAGTATCCGAATGATCCAAACAATCCAACCAAGCCACGTAAACCAATTGTTCCAAATGTACCAGGCTACAAACCATACTTACCAGATCCAAACTATCCAACGAAACCAGGTGAACCAGGTAGACCAGTGGAACCAGGTGAGGAGATTCCAAATCTACCAACCAACCCAGGAGAGGACACCCCAATCATCTACGTTCCAATCGTGGATAAAGTCACAAAACCAACCAAACAAACGGTAACCTTTGAAGGTGCAGGAACAGCTACCCCAGCTCCAGATGTTCAAAGCAACTTTACGTTCACTGGTAAGAAAAAACAAGCAGATGGAACGATTACATGGGATCAAACAAGCCATACTTATGGCAAGGTAACTGTTCCTGTTGTTAAAGAATATTACGCAGATAAGGCAGAAGCTGGTTCGAAAGTGGTGACTCTAGGTCAGCCAGAGGCAACTGACAAGGTAACTTATAAACCACTTGGAAACTTGGTGCCAAAATCTGACGATCCGAAATTCCCAGATACTCCAAAAGTGAAGTATCCGAATGATCCAAACGATCCAACCAAGCCAAGTAGACCAGTTGTGCCGAATGTACCAGGCTACAAACCATACTTGCCAGATCCAAACGATCCGACGAAACCAGATACAGATAAACCAGTAGAACCAGGTAAGGAGCTTCCAAACCTTCCAACAAATCCAGGTGAGGATACCCCAATCATCTACGTACCAATCGTGGATAAAGTCACAAAACCAACCAAACAAACGGTAACCTTTGAAGGTGCAGGAACAGCTACGCCAGCTCCAGATGTTCAAAGTGACTTTACTTTCACTGGTAAGAAAAAACAAGCAGATGGAACGACTACATGGGATCAATCAAGCCATACCTATGGCAAGGTAATGGTTCCTGTTGTTACAGGATTCTACGCAGATAAGGCAGAAGCTGGTTCTAAAGCGGTGACTCCAGACCAGCCAGAGGCAACTGACAAGGTAACTTATAAACCACTTGGAAACTTGGTTCCGAAATCTGATGATCCGAAATTCCCAGATACTCCAAAAGTGAAGTATCCGAATGATCCAAACAATCCAACCAAGCCACGTAAACCAATTGTTCCAAATGTACCAGGCTACAAAACCATACTTACCAGATCCAAACTATCCAACGAAACCAGGTGAACCAGGTAGACCAGTGGAACCAGGTGAGGAGATTCCAAATCTACCAACCAACCCAGGAGAGGACACCCCAATCATCTACGTTCCAATCGTGGATAAAGTCACAAAACCAACCAAACAAACGGTAACCTTTGAAGGTGCAGGAACAGCTACGCCAGCTCCAGATGTTCAAAGTGACTTTACTTTCACTGGTAAGAAAAAACAAGCAGATGGAACGACTACATGGGATCAATCAAGCCATACCTATGGCAAGGTAACGGTTCCTGTTGTTACAGGATTCTACGCAGATAAGGCAGAAGCTGGTTCTAAAGCGGTGACTCCAGACCAGCCAGAGGCAACTGACAAGGTAACTTATAAACCACTTGGAAACTTGGTTCCGAAATCTGATGATCCGAAATTCCCAGATACTCCAAAAGTGAAGTATCCGAATGATCCAAACAATCCAACCAAGCCACGTAAACCAATTGTTCCAAATGTACCAGGGCTACAAACCATACTTACCAGATCCAAACTATCCAACGAAACCAGGTGAACCAGGTAGACCAGTGGAACCAGGTGAGGAGATTCCAAATCTACCAACCAACCCAGGAGAGGACACCCCAATCATCTACGTTCCAATCGTGGATAAAGTCACAAAACCAACCAAACAAACGGTAACCTTTGAAGGTGCAGGAACAGCTACCCCAGCTCCAGATGTTCAAAGCAACTTTACGTTCACTGGTAAGAAAAAACAAGCAGATGGAACGATTACATGGGAACAATCAAGCCATACTTATGGCAAGGTAACGGTTCCTGTTGTTACAGGATTCTACGCAGATAAGGCAGAAGCTGGTTCTAAAGTGGTGACCCCAGATCAGCCAGAGGCGAGTGACAAGGTAACTTACAAACCGCTTGGAAGCTTGGTGCCAAAATCTGACGATCCGAAATTCCCAGATACTCCAAAAGTGAAGTATCCGAATGATCCAAACAATCCAACCAAGCCACGTAAACCAATTGTTCCAAATGTACCAGGCTACAAACCATACTTACCAGATCCAAACTATCCAACGAAACCAGGTGAACCAGGTAGACCAGTGGAACCAGGTGAGGAGATTCCAAATCTACCAACCAACCCAGGAGAGGACACCCCAATCATCTACGTTCCAATCGTGGATAAAGTCACAAAACCAACCAAACAAACGGTAACCTTTGAAGGTGCAGGAACAGCTACCCCAGCTCCAGATGTTCAAAAGCAACTTTACGTTCACTGGTAAGAAAAAACAAGCAGATGGAACGATTACATGGGAACAATCAAGCCATACTTATGGCAAGGTAACGGTTCCTGTTGTTACAGGATTCTACGCAGATAAGGCAGAAGCTGGTTCTAAAGTGGTGACCCCAGATCAGCCAGAGGCGAGTGACAAGGTAACTTACAAACCGCTTGGAAGCTTGGTGCCAAAATCTGACGATCCGAAATTCCCAGATACTCCAAAAGTGAAGTATCCGAATGATCCAAACGATCCAACCAAGCCAAGTAGACCAGTTGTGCCGAATGTACCAGGCTACAAACCATACTTGCCAGATCCAAACGATCCGACGAAACCAGATAAAGATAAACCAGTAGAACCAGGTAAGGAGCTTCCAAACCTTCCAACAAATCCAGGTGATGATACTCCGATCATCTATGTTCCAATTAAACCAGAGAATCCGACAGTTCCAACTCCAGGACCAAAACCAGAAGTTCCAACTGATCCAACTCCAGGACCAAAACCGGAAACTCCAACAATTCCAACTCCAGGACCTAAGCCTTTGGATCCTGAAAAAGTAGTGCAGGAATTACCAAATACTGGTACGGATTCAAATGTGATTATGACTGGACTTGGAATTGTTGGAATAGCAACAACACTATTAGGTTTAGCTCAAAAGAAAAAAGAAGATTAAAGAAAATATTTAATCCTATAAAAATAAATTTCTGGCTAAATTACAAAGTGTCTAATGCCAAGAAGACAAAGCCCTTAGAACTCAAGTTTCTAAGGGCTTTTTCTTTTCGTAAAGTCGAATAATATGGCTCTTTGTAAATTGTAGTGGATTGTTCCATATGATTCTTTCTAATGAGTTGTTTTGTCGCTTTTCATTATAGATCTTATGGTACTTTTTTCACAACAAAATAGGTTCCATAATATCTATGGGGGATTTAGCCACTACAAATATTATAGAGCCCTCTTTATTTGTTTTCTAAACTGTGTGATAATTTTTATTCAATATGAGTTGGTAATTGTATAAGGATTTTTTTAAGTTTTGTAAGATATGCTAGATAGGAAAAGGAGGAACGTCTCATGCGAAAGAAATTCTTTCTGACTAGTGCTGCAGTTCTTTTAGCTGTTGCAACTTTGCAAAGCGCTCAAGCAGCCACTGATGTTCAAAAAGTAATTGATGAAACTTATGTTCAACCTGAGTACGTCTTGGGTTCATCATTAACAGAGGATCAAAAAAATCAAACCTTAAAAAAACTTGGCTATAATGCCTCTACAGATACCAAAGAACTGAAGACTATGACGCCAGATGTCTACTCAAAGATTATGAATGTCGCAAACGATTCAAGTCTTCAACTTTATTCATCTGCAAAAATTCAAAAATTGGGTGAAAAATCTCCACTTGAAGTGAAGATTGAAACCCCTGAAAATATCACTAAAGTGACCCAAGACATGTACCGTAATGCGGCCGTTACCTTGGGTGTGGAGCACGCGCGTATCACCGTTGCGGCACCAATCCCTGTAACAGGTGAAAGTGCCTTAGCAGGTATTTACTATTCATTAGAAGCTAATGGTGTTCAACTTCCTCAAGAAAATAAAGACCTAGCTCAGGAAGAGCTAAAAGCCTTGTCAGACATCAACGATGAAAACAAGGATAAATCAGGCTATGATGCCAATAAACTCAATGTAGCCCTTGCCGATATCAAGTCTGCTATCGCTAAGGCTAAAGAGTCCAAGGGTGAGCTTACAGAAGATGATGTTCGTAAGATTGTAGAAGATACATTGAAAAATTATAAGCTGGATCAGGTTATAACAGGAAACCAGATCAATATCATCATCAACTTTGCCTTTAATCTTTCAAAGAGTGATATTCTGAATAACGAAGACTTTACAAAGACCCTAAAAGATTTGAAACAAAGCATTGTTGCGCAAGCAGGTGATAGTTTCAGCAATATTGACCTTAACTTTGATGCTAATAAAGCATTTGAGGATGGGGGCAATATTCTCAGTGCTATTTGGCAAGCAATTGTAAACTTTTTCAAGAGTTTTGGTGCTTAGGTCAATTCATGGTATAATAGATGGTAACAAAACAGTTGCCGTCTTTTTTTCGGCACATAGAAAGTGAAAAATATGTTAAAGAAAAATGATATTGTAGAAGTTGAGATTGTCGATTTGACCCATGAGGGAGCAGGTGTTGCCAAGGTCGATGGCTTGGTCTTTTTTGTAGAGAATGCTCTTCTGACTGAAAAAATCCTTATGCGAGTCCTTAAAGTCAACAAGAAGATTGGCTTTGGTAAAGTCGAGGAATACCTCACACAGTCTCCACATCGTAACCAAGACTTAGATTTGGCTTACCTGCGTTCAGGCATTGCTGACTTGGGACATCTAGCTTATCCAGAGCAACTCAAGTTTAAAACCAAGCAAGTAAAAGACAGCCTTTATAAGATTGCTGGAATCACGGATGTAGAGGTTTCAGATACTCTTGGCATGGAAAATCCGATCAAGTATCGTAACAAGGCTCAGGTTCCTGTTCGTCGTGTCAATGGTGTTCTGGAGACTGGTTTCTTCCGTAAGAATTCTCATGATCTTATGCCTCTTGAAGATTTTTATATCCAGGATCCAGTGATTGACCAAGTTATTGTGGCTTTACGTGATTTGCTTCGTCGCTATGACTTAAAACCCTATGATGAAAAGGAACAGTCTGGTCTGATTCGAAACCTTGTTGTACGTCGTGGCCATCATTCAGGTCAAATCATGGTTATTTTGGTGACAACTCGTCCTAAAATTTTCCGAGTTGAACAGTTGATTGAACAAGCCATCAAGCAGTTCCCAGAGATTGTGTCTGTCATGCAAAATATCAATGACCAGAATACCAATGCCATTTTTGGAAAAGAATGGCGGGTTCTCTATGGTCAAGATTACATTACGGACCAAATGTTGGGGAATAGCTTCCAAATCTCTGGACCAGCCTTTATCAGGTCAATACAGAAATGGCAGAGAAGCTTTATCAGACAGCTATTGATTTTGCGGAGTTAAGTGAAGATGATGTGGTGATCGATGCCTATTCAGGAATCGGAACTATTGGATTATCTGTCGCTAAGCATGTTAAGGAAGTTTATGGGGTTGAGCTCATTTCAGAAGCCGTGGAGAATAGCATTAAGAATGCAGAGTTGAACGGTATTACCAATGCCCACTATGTCTGTGACACAGCTGAAAATGCTATGAAGAATTGGGTCAAGGAGGGTATCCAACCAACTGCCATCCTGGTCGACCCACCACGAAAGGGCTTGACTGAAAGCTTTATCAAAGCAAGCGCCCAAACAGGAGCTGACCGCATCGCCTATATCTCCTGTAACGTCGCCACCATGGCGCGTGATATCAAACTCTATCAAGAGTTGGGCTACGAATTGAAAAAAGTCCAGCCGGTGGATCTTTTTCCGCAGACGCATCACGTTGAGTGTGTAGCTTTGCTGGTAAAAGCGTAAAAACCTTGGAACGAAAGGGGGGTAAGAAAAGCTTTTTAGGTAAGGCTTTTTCTTATGTGCTGGGGAAGTATCAGAGTGAGAATACAAGTTGAGTATCTTGATGTTATGGCCTGATAGGCTGTCAATCTATTTCCATAAACCCTAGGGGGTACGGAGTTGTTACCATAGACTAGGCATTAATGGGAATAAACGTATCCCCTATTAATGAAACTCAAGCAAGGTTTGATCCAGGGAGATAAGTAGAAGTTAAATGATACAATTTATTCAATAAAAATCCTTGAAATTTTAATCTTTCAAGGATTTTATTTAGGGATGTAGATAGATTTCAAGTTATAATGGTCCAACATATCATTGTTAAAAAAATGTAATCGTTAAAATGCTATTAAATCGTTAGATAGTTCGAATATACTTAGAGTTTAATTGTTAGCGTTTCGTGATATAATTTCATAAGAAAAAAATTATTGGAGAAACTGAATTAGAAACAATATAAAAAAAACGGCTTTTACAAACAATAAAAATCTTATTTTGAAAAAAATCAGAATTTTATATTCCTACCTATCAGAGATCCTATGCTTGGCAAGTATCACAATGTGAACAACTCATTGAAGATATTAATCTTCATATGGAAAATTTCGATGATAGATCCCAAGACAATTATTTCTTCGGTACTGTTTTCATCGCTCAAGAATCTGGAGAAGACATGAAGTAACCTTGATTGATGGCCAGCAAAAAACAACGACATTTATGTTACTTCTTAAGGCAATCTTATTGAAGATTGAAAAGGAGCTTGAACTTCAACCGACTCTAGATACTGATGCACGCAGATTAGTGAGACGTCTTAATTGTCTTAAAGAGCAGATTGTCAAAATGATTTTCAATGTTTCAGATGACGAAAAAGATTATTTCGTTGATGGACTTTATTATACTAGTGATGGTAGGCTGCCCTAGTAACATTCAAATAGTTTGCGACAGACGTTTGAGATAGGTTTTTATCAGTTCTTCGTTGTTTAAATCTTTCTTTAGACAACATATAGCCTCCTTGTTTAGTTATAACTTAATAAAAATTTTATCAGTATAGTGAAATATTTTCAATAATCATTTGTAGTTCTTTATAATCTAATATGGATTTATTTCATAAACTTCAAAATGAAGATATATATCTGTAGAAAAAAATACATAAAAATGACAAAAAAATCAACGTTTGTTCAGTAACGGACAAAAAAACCTGTAGTTTTTTTCCTCGTATAAAAACTACAGACTCTGATATAATTTATTTAAAGATATTAAATCGAAAGGAATTTTAATTATGGCTATAGCTAAATACTCATTACAACGAATTGATGAAGGGAGTTTTGAAGACATTGTAAAAGATATTCTTAAAAAAACTCACTCAAAAGCTTTTTATTATTCTGCTTTTTTGAGAAAAGAAAGTGTTCTTGAATTGGAAGAGCTATTGAAAAATGAAGAGAATTTTTCAGCAGTGATTGGGGTTAGGAATGGTACCACCTCTTTTCAAGGTTTAGAAGCATTGCAAACTACTGGTGTTAAACTGTATGTAGTTGATACTGGATCTGCAATGACAATTTTTCATGCTAAATCATTATTGGTAGTAGATGAAGAAAATAATCTAGCATATGCTGTTTTTGGAAGTTCAAATTTTACGCCGGGTGGCTTCTATCGTAATATAGAAAGTAATGTCTACCTTGAGCTTGACCTGAACAATGAAGAAGATTTCAAATTTTATAGTGATTTTATTAGTAGTCATGAAAACTTAGTAGAGAATAATAATAACAGTGATAATGTTCTGTTAATTTCTGATGTAAGTAGCATCAATGATTTTCTCTTAGATGGTAGAGTAGTGGATGAGACTAAGCATAAAATTAAAACCAGTGTCGGAAAAAGTTCTATATCAACCGATACAATTAAATTGATGAAATTACAACCAACAAGAAAGCATTCAGCTAAAACTTCTAATAAAAAGGTACAAGTTACAGACTCATTAGCTGAGGAAAGGAAGTTTACAATTGCGACAGATTCACTACTTGGGACGGTTAAAGAGGTTTGGAAGTCGAAACCATTAAAAGAACGAGATTTATCTATTCCATCTAAACCAGGAACAAATCCTACAGGTTCTATGTTGATGAAGAGGGGTGAGTATAATATAGATCAGCAAAGTTATTTTTATGATGAGGTCTTTAGTAATTTGAAATGGTCTACACAGCCATCTAAGAAGTCGTATTTTCAATTTGCAGATGCAAAATTTCATATTTTAATTGAAGGAATCGAATTCGGTTCTTATACACTTACCTTAAAATATGATGAAAGAACTGACACTACTAGTTATAAACAAAGTCAACCGAATGTTAGTCTGAGTTGGGGTGAAGCAGGTAGTGTCATCAAAAATCCAAATCTTCTTGGAAAAACCATGTTCCTTTATAGGGTAGAGGACAAAGTTAATGAATATTTGATTGAAGTTAAAGACGGCGATGGAACTAATTAATATTTAACATGTAGTTATAGACAAATAAGAATTGTTTGTTTTCAAAAATTTTAAACTATAAGCTCTCTATTACGGAATGAGCTTATTTTTTTGATATAATACTATTTGATAAATTTTTATTTAGTATGGTACTATAATTCAATTTAGTAGTTGAACTTACCTAGAAGTTATGCTAATATCAAAACACGTAAGTAATACTGCGAATTCTAATTAAATTGGATAGGAGGAGTGATCTAATTTGCTATTAAAACAAGATGCTTCAATAGAGAAATTAAATGGAAGATATTTTACACCAAATCTGATTTCTGATTTTTGTAACGGAATGGGTTTTTGGCCCAAGAAGGTGAGATAAAAAAATATCTTAGAACCTAGTGTAGGTGAAGGAGTGTTTCTTTCAAGTGCAATAAAGTTTGACAAAGTAAGTGAGAGTAATATTATTGCGGTTGAAATTGATGAAGACACTTCGAAGGAAGCGTCAGCTAAAAATGATTTCATACATTTTCCTGATTGGAAGTCTTTTGGTGACCTGACTGATAATATAGAACCCAAAAGGGTAGTTGTAAACGATGATTTTTACTATGCGTATAAGAATGGTTTAGATAAATTGAAATTTCAAGGTATTCTTGGCAATCCTCCCTATATAAGGTACCAATATTTAACAGAAGAACAACGAGCAGAACAAAGTGAGATTTTAATAAACAATTCAATGAAACCAAACAAACTTATAAATGCTTGGGTATCCTTTACAGTAGCATGTATAAGTTGCATGGATGATTCTAGTAGGATTGGTATCGTAATACCAGCAGAGTTATTACAGGTGAAATATTCACAAGATTTAAGACGATATCTTGTTAGGGAGTTAAATAGGTGTACAATTGTTACTTTTGAGAATTTAGTTTTTGATGATATTGAACAAGAGGTTGTTTTATTACTAGGTGAAAAAATCGCTGGTGATCAGCAAAATCTTATAAATTGTACCATTTAATAATGCCGACTCACTAGATGTGAACATCCTCGAGGAAATTGAATTTATTGGTGCAGACCTTGGTTCAAGTAAATGGACCAAATTCTTTCTTGATAATTCACAGATTGATATACTTAAAAAAATTAAGAGCAGCAATAAATTTTTGAAGTTCTCACAAATTGCTAAATGTGAGGTGGGAATTACAACAGGCAACAATAAGTATTTTTGTTTGGATGATGAAACGGTAAAGAAATACAATCTAGAAAAGTACTGTAGACCTTTAATTGCACGAAGTGTCAACATTAATGGAGTTCAATTTTTACCAGAAGATTGGAATGAAAATATACTAAAGGGTGCTAGGACATATTTACTGGACTTATCTCCTTTTGAATCTAGAGACTTTAATGATGGATTAAATAAGTACATAAAGTTGGGGGAAGAAAATAAGCATAATACTTCATATAAGACTAGAATTCGAGAAGAGTGGTACAAAGTTCCTTCTGTTTGGAGTCCAGATATTTTCTTTTTAAGAAGAAATTACCAATTTCCAAAGGTTATGCTAAATACTTCGGAAGTCGACGCTGTGAGTACAGATACTATGCATAGAGTTCGATTAAAAAATCCTCAGCATAAAAAGCGATTAATAGTTGCGTACTACACTACTGTGGGATTGCTATTTTCAGAATTAGAAGGTAGGAGCTATGGTGGAGGTGTGTTGGAAATCTTACCTAGTGAGGTTTCAAATATACAATTACCTAATATTTTTTTGAAAAATGATATTTTTGAGTGAAGAAGAAGTTGATAAACTTTTCGATAAAATTGACAATCATATACGTATAAATGGTAATGATAATATAGAAATGTTATTGGATATGGTGGATTCAGAAGTACTTATTAATAAACTTAAGATAAGTAAAGAAGAAGTTACTAATATGAGGGAAGCCTGGCATACGTTAAAGAATCGTCGACTGGGAAGAGGTAGAAACAATTTAGATTAAAAAAATTCCTAGGTTTGAGAATATAATTATTTACCAGAATTACTGTTAAAAAAAGCTTTTCCCAAAAATATCAAAAACGCTAAAAAAATCAATATGTAGTGTCTATATATCTTTCAGGGACTAGATATAGTGTTACATATTGATTTTTTTTATTTTTGACCTGTTAAAATAAGATTACAAATAAACGAAATAAACTCTATTAAAATATAGCTAGAAAGGTTATTGGTACTCCTATTTGGACTTTAAACATTTTCTGAACCATAACAAGCAAGTAATTGGATTTCAAACCATAGATTTTATTGTTCATTTCTTAACTGTTGTTCAACTTTAGAGTTCGCATTGTATTCACGTTTACAAAATTCAAACTTTTCTATTTTTTTCATTGAGGGAAAGTTGAATCGAGCATAGCAGATGAGTTTTCGGAACATTTCTATAAAGTGATTTCAAGTAGTGGAGATTTTTATTAATAAGTGGTGATAACTACGTTTATACAAGTGCCGATATTGAAGAAATTGAATATGGACCCAATCAATTAGATGAAACTTTAGTCGCAATTGAACTTCCACTCCAGAATACCGATATTGATAGTACTGCACTGTTGAGTTCAATAATTGATGCTGGAGAAAAAATAGCAGCTCACGATATGATATCTATTTCTAAAGCATCATTTCCATCTAAAAATATAAAATTTTAATGTATTTCGTTCAAAAGTACATTCCTAATTCTGACAAACTTCATTTTGTTTCATAGTGTATGTAGTTACTAGCATCACACGTCGAATGTGTAAGCTTGTTGGTAAAATTCAGATAATCCTCAAAAGCACCATGTTGAGGCAGTATTATTGCTTGTACGAGCTGAGGCATCAGCGAAGTAGAAACAGATGTTCTGCCCATGGGATAGCTGTCGTAGAGTAAGGAGTTTATGACGAATCGATACGGTAAGTCTGAGTTACTAAGGTAATTTAATAGAACAGATGTAAGGTAATAACAATTGTAGAAATTATTGTTTTTAATGTATTTTACGGAGGGAAATATGAGTAATATATCTAATCCAAATTTAAATGTGGTAATGCAGTATGCTTCACTAGTTATTCAATCAAGTACTGACACTGATCAGTCTATAGATGTGTTTTTTTGGTTAGAAGATTATTATGAAGATGTATTAGAGTGTTGGATTAAACCACAAAAAGTTACAACGATACATAAATACATAGAATACATTGTGGTTTATTCTATAGAATATTTGCTTGATAAGCATTTTTCCAGTAGTAGGAATAATAGAGATGTTTTCAATTCTTGAAAATTATGATATTGATTATTCTAAAGTGGGGAGATTGGATATTTCTGAATTTGCTTATGATGACTCTACAGAAGAGTTAGAAGAATACGCGTCCCAGTTATTGAACCTTTTTTTAAAAGTTGCGCTTGACCATTTTGTAAATGATGTCTTTACTAATTTATTTTGGAACAAAAATTTCTTATATGAGTTTAATATCCAATGTGCTCAGTATATCGGTAAAATAAAAAAAGATAAGTATCCTGAAATACTCAAAGAAAACGGGATTTTGTATCGAGCGAAATATGTACCCGTTTGGTTAAAGAATGCAATAATTTATAGGGACAAGAATAGATGTTCTATTTGTGGTTGTGACCTATCAAAAGCACATACAACAGTGACAAAGGAAAACTTTGACCATATCATCCCTTTACAAAATGGAGGAAATAAAGATCCATCAAATTGGCAACTTACTTGTGAACAGTGTAATAAATCAAAGGGTTGTAGGAGTAATAACTTTACCAATGTTGTTATGCCATTTTGGGAAATGTAGTATAGTTTTACATTATTAATTCAAAATTATTATCACTTTTATTTGTTAGAAAGTAAAGAAGAATGCTTTTATCTCGTGTTTAGCTGTGATGAATGGAATGTCTTGAAGCAGAATAGACGGAGTTCCTTAGAGAAAAGTTAAGACATGGGGATTCTATAATTGACTTGCAAAAGTCGGAATGTTACTCAGAACCCTTAGAAAAAACTAATAGTTGAGTACTATTTAAATCAAAATTTCTATATAGCATGCACTTTAGGCAATTTGGTTATTGATGGCGTACTAATTAGAGTTTCACAAAGGACTTCTTCAAGAGAGAATACTCGTTGGATTTAAAGCCGTTGAAGAAACTGATACTATATTTATCCAGAAGTCGTTAAGTGAAATATGCTTAATACATTGCTCGTCTGTTTTTTTAGATACAAATAGGTTTATACTTGATGAACCAAAGTCTACATATGATTGGACATGGTCGGTGGGAGAAAGAAATCGAAGAACAAGAGTTTTTGAAGCTTTTTAATGCAATGTTGTATATTTGTGATGAGTATGATTATTAGGAAGAAATTATAGAGACTTTAGAGACTGACAGATTAAAAATAAATTTATGAAAGAGTTGAAGGTATGAAGTTTAATAAAAATATATAAAATTATCTTGTTGCTTATAGCGATAGTATTATTAATATTTTTTTGTCAAGTTATAGTGAATTTAGTTGTTTCTACTAATTTAGAAGTCTCGCAAGGGAATTTATTTGCATTAACTATTATATTTTTGGTTAGAAATATTCTTTATATTAGTGATATATGATTTAGCAATTATTGAGTTATATAGTGGAATAAGTTCTTGTTTGAGTAAACTAGGGCAATGGGCGATAGGAGCGAAAAAGGTGAGTATTGCACTTTACACAATTAGATTAAATTATTATTTGTTAAGACTAAGTCGATTATTACGTGTAGGTTGGGTAACTTATGGTAGCTCTGAAAAAAATTCAGTCTGGATAGGGATATCGAAACTCTCCTTGACTCAGCTATCACTTAATATATTTAGACTTATAATAAGTACACCTATGTTCTTGGCATTTTTGTCTGCTTGTTTCTCTTTGAGGATATTGAAAGTAGATTTTATCTATTATTTGCATAAGCTTAAAGAATTTCTAATAGGTATTTTACAAATAAAAAGTAAATGTTAGTGATATCTTTTCAAGGTTACCAGCCCTTGTAGCTTTGATGACTATATTACCAATCGTATTTTTTTCTTCTATTTCTATAGTCAAAAAAACGTGATGTTCGAAAAAAATAATTGATAAGGAAAAATAGTAAATATTTTGAAGAAGTTGTCTTATTGTACGAAAAAAATTATTAATTTGGATTGATAATCATATTTATGAATTATCTGAGAATTTTAATTATGTAATTGAATGTCAAGATTCAATTGTTGAGATATTTTTTTAAAAAAGAGGTTCCTAACTATATATCATTAGCTGAGCAGCAGTATTATATACCTGAAGATATTGAGACATTTAGATTTGTTGAGATCACTGATTTGACTGAGTTTCGAGAAATTATGAGTAAATTATCTAGTGATAGATTAAGGAAATATACACGAATATTTTCAGTTAAACGATTTGATATTTGGTATCTTTATTTTTTTGATTTTCCTTTATTAAATGAAGAAGAAAAAATCGAAAGATCTTTCTATACTAAAAAAGGGATGGGTTCTAAACTGGATAATCGTGTTACTTTTTCGTGTGACTTTACTCAAGAGCAAATTGAGAAGACGAGGAGAGAGGAACTGTCTAGATTATCTTGGTCTATTTATGACGAATTAGAGTTGCTATACAGGTTTAAGAGAGTAAGCGATTCGTTAAGAAAATATCTTTATTCTTCAAGAACAGAGAGACTGCTTCTAAAAGCTTTAAATAAAGATAAATAATTTCATTCCATACTATTATTCTAAATTTGACTAACCACATTTCGTTTGCTAGTATAGGTAGGCACTATTAGCACATGTGAAACGTGTAAGTTTGTTAGTGAAATGTGGATAATCGTTCAAAAAGCAGAAGGACTAGAGATGTATATGTTGGAATTATATCAAAATCCTTCTTAATAAAGATCTAGTCGCATTTGGGTCCTTAAAAGAAGGAAAAGAATTTGTATCCAAAATAACTGAGTATAGTCTAGAAAATGAAGATGATTTTGTTCAAGGTAATAAAGTAGAAATAACGAATATTTATATGAAAGGTTTAGAGTAAACATGAGTCTCTTATTTGAAGAATTTAAAACCATTTGTTTCCATTTAAATCGAGTCGGAATTACACCGACACTGATGGGGTCTTTGGGATTGGAGTTTAGAACGAAAGAAAATTGGGAGCCGTCTGACATTGACATTCATGTGCCTGGTGACCCTAGAGGTTGGGAAGCGCCTGATCATCTCAGAATTTATGACTGGGATAAGATAATGAAAGTGATGAAAGACTTAGGCTACGTCTTGATAGATATTCATGAGCATGAATTCAAAAAGAATCGAGTAAGTGTTGAATTTGGAAGTATCGATTCCTTACCTGATTTTGCAGGAGTTTCGGAATCGGATATAGAGCTTATTCACATTGAAGGCATCACTTTTCGTCTTCCAAGTCTGGAGCAGTATCTAAGTATTTACAAAGCTTCTTCTCAAGACTCCTATCGAAATGATCACAATAACAATAAGGATTTTAAAAAGATCGAGTGGCTGGAAAGACATTTGTAAATTATCATATGAAAAGTAGTAAGTTGTAAGACTGGCTGCTATGTTATTTTTTTATTATCATTTTTTTATTGGTTATTTAATTTATACTATATTTGCGAGTACTAGAATTAGTAAGAAAAAAAGCAGGTGGAAAAAAATTGTAAAAGAGCCACAGGGACTTTTTCTGGGGTGGATATCACGCATATTTTTTTCAGATTTAGATGGATATTATTGGGAAGTTTCTTGGGGACCCAATTTTCAATTTGATGAAAATGGACTATTGAAATTTTAGTAAGTAAGGGAGATAGCAAAAAAATGGCTTCAAGTAAAGAATATTTAGATTTCATTTTAGAACAATTGTCCGAGTTGGAAGAAATATCATATAGAGTAATGATGGGTGAATATATAATTTATTATCAAGGGAAAATCATGGGTGGAATTTATGATGATAGATTTTTAGTGAAGCCTGTCAAATCTGCAATAGCGTATATGCCGAATGTAGAATACGAATTGCCGTATGAAGGTGCAAAGGAAATGCTATTGGTAGATGATGTTGACAACAAAGAATATTTAACCGGCTTATTTAATTCAATGTATGATGAGTTACCTGCACCAAAACCAAAGAAAAAGAAATAATAAAATCTCAGTTTATCTAGGTAATACCATTTAACGATAACCTTATGCTATCGTTAAAAAGGTTATAGAATAGACGAGACTACCTGGCATAATTAGTGTTCACTTGTTTCATGTTGATGCGGTATCACTGCTTGTACGAGTTGAGGCATCAGCGAAGTAGAAGTAAATGATCTCACATGCGATAGTACTCGTAGAATGAGGAGAGAAACCGACGAATGATACGGTAAGTCCGAACCGCTGAGTGCGTGGCTCTGCTCTTCCAATCTGAGACAGCGAAAAGAAGAAGGGGATGGTATTGGTATCAATCAATGAGTAACAAAGGAACAGCATGATTCGAAACATTTGCTTGTAATTTGCGGAGGAACATCAATATGGATGGAATAACAAAAGAATCTATAAAAAAACGGCTAAACTAATGAAACAATTATGGCCCCAATTGACCGATAAAGAAGCTATTGATGAAGTGAAAAAATATACGAATGGCAAAAATACTGCAATCTTTACCGAAGTTGAAAATGACACAATTGTAGGTCTAGCACTATGTTCACTCAGATTTGATTATGTTGAAGGTTGTAAATATAGTCCTGTTGGATTCTTAGAAGGGATTATTGTCGACGAGGAATATCGTTTAAAGGATATTGCTAAAAATCTCTGTACAAAATGTGAGGAATGGGCGAAAAAAATAAAGGATGTAAGGAATTTGCAAGTGACTGTACTTTTAACGAATACGGATTCTATAAGATTTCATCTCAATATTGGATTTCAGGAGGCAAATAGAATTATTCATTTTAAGAAAAAATTATAATTTCGAAACGTGAATAAACTTGTTTAAACTTTATGTATCTTTAGAAAGCGTGAAAGATTGGACGAACAAATTTTTTTGATGGGTGGAAATCCGCCGATAAAGAACCATACGATTGTTAATAAAATTGTGTCATCAAGGAAGATCGAAAGAATTGTCATTTTTACAGTTTATCGAGAAAATTGGCAACCCTATATGAAAAAAAGTACACGGAAGTTTTCCGAAGCCATTTTTCTAACCTAAACACTGATTACTTACTCTTGGACACTGAGCAGATTAATTTTGATAGCTATCTAGATGCTAATCTAATTATTATCGGTGGTGGAAATACGGAAAAAGTATTTAGCTACTTACGTCAATCAGCAGTTCAAAAATTATATCGATCGTATGCTGAATAAAGGGGCGAAAGTTATGGGATTTTCTGCAGGAGCCTTATTATTAGGAGAAAAGGTCTATATCTCACCTAATGATAATTCAGATCATCAGATAAAGATAAAAAATGGATTAGGACTCTTTAATCAGTTTTTAATTAGTGTCCATTATGATTCATGGAATGATAAAGCTAATAAGGATAGAGCTGAAGAACTCGTTAATGTTCCCATAATTCCACTAAATGATCATTCCTGTCTTGTATTGGATAAACTTGGAAACATTATTGAGAAAATTGACTAGTTTCCATTATCTAAATCTTGATCTAGGTAACTAAAGTGTAGACGAACTGGATAGGTTACTAGTGAAAACTGCAAAAAGTGTAGTGAAATGAATCGGAGAGAGCTTGATGGATTTTAGTAGTAAGATAGCCATAAATAAAGGCTGGTCAGATGATAAAAAATATTGTGTGACAGATCAAAATCAGCAAAAATATTTCTTGCGTGTTTCTGATAAGGAGAAGTTAGATTCTAAAAAATTTGAATTTGATATGATGGAGAAGGTGGCTTCTCTTGGAGTTCCGATGTGTAAACCGATTAGCTTAGAACTCTGTGATGACGAAGTACATTCTTTACACGAATGGATTGACGGAAAAGATGCAAGAGAAATCATTTTATCTTTTTCAGAAGAACAACAATATACATACGGAGTAGAAGCAGGAAGTATACTTCGAAAAATTCATTCACTTCCTGTTACAGAATTTTGTGAAGATTGGGAGGTCTTTTTTAATCAAAAAATTGATGACAAAATCAAAAAATACAAAGAATGCCCCGTCCAATATGAAAATGGTCAGATCTTTATTGATTTTTTAAATGCAAATCGAGAATTGTTGAAAGATAGACCTCAGGTTTTCCAACATGGAGATTATCATATCGGGAATTTCATGATTGGTGAAGATCGTAAAATTTATGTCATTGACTTTGATCGATTTGACCTTGGAGATCCTTGGGAGGAATTCAATCGTATTGTATGGTCTGCTCAAGTCTCTCCCTCTTTTGCCTCTGGTATGATAGATGGATATTTTGATCATAAGGTTCCAGATTTATTTTGGAAACTTCTTGCTATCTATATTCTAAATAACATAGTTGGTGCTCTGTCATGGGCTGTACCTTACGGAGTTGAAGAAATAGCAGTAATGCAAAATCAAGCTAAGGAAATTTTAGAATGGTATGATGATATGAAGCAAATCATTCCTAGTTGGTATTTGATTGAGAAAAAGGTGAATAATAAAAAGGGTTTAAATATCAATTTGAAAAAAATGTCAAGATTATTTGCTCATATTATAACGAATTCAATTCTTTATTAATACCTATCGAGAAATTATCTTGAAAACTTGGAATGTTGTTTCGGGGTCAAGTTACATGAAAGAATATATTTTAAATTTAGAAAAAAAGAATTCTCTTTAATAGAAAAATGGATTTAAAGAAGAAGAGAAAAAGAGCTCTTGCTGACTATCTATCAAACGATAATGCGTATACCAAAGAATTAGCATTTTTAGCCTTTAAATCCAATGTATATCAAGTTAGAATGTATAGTGTATTTCTCTTCGGCCATTTGTCATCGTATGAAGAAATTTTGATCTTCATGAGGGATGAGGTTTCAAAGGATGACAATTGGAGAGTTCAAGAAGTATTAGCAAAAGCATTTGATGAATTTTGTAAGCAAACAGGTTATGAAAAAAATCTCTTCCGGTTATTGACGAATGGTTACAAAACACTAATCCAAATGTTAGAAGAGCTGTTACAGAAGGTTTGAGAATATGGACGAGTAGACCATATTTCAAGGATAATCCAGATGAAGCTATTAAACGAATCGCAACATTAAAAGAAGATTCTAGTGAATATGTTAGAAAATCAGTTGGCAATTCTTTGAGGGATATTAGCAAAAAATTTCCAGAGTTAATTAAAGAAGAACTTGATGGTTGGGATATTAATAGTAAAGAGATTCAACAAGTTTACAAGCTAGCAAGTAAATTTATTAAGTGACAATTATCAGCTATAAAGTTGAAAAAAGTGATCTATAAAATATTTTCATTCTAAAGTTTAATTTTTAAACAACAACTCAGTCACTTTCATTCTATAAAATAGAAGTTTGCTAGCACCACATGTTGAGGCCGGTATCATTGCTTGTACGAGCTGAGGTATCAGAGAAGTAGAAGCAGATGTTCGGCCCATGCGATAGGACTCGTAGAATGAGGAGGGGCACCGACGAAATGATACGGTAAGTCTGAACCGCTGAGAGTGTTTCTCTGCTCTTAAAAAGTGAACGAAAGGAATAATGAAAAGCGTGAAGGTAGCTTCTCTAATCGAATAGAGGGTTAGAATCAGAGTAATAGTTCAAGTTGGGCTTCTGAATACTATAGTCTGACATGCTATCAATCTATTTCAGAAGCTGGACAAATTGTAGTAACTTTCCTTGAAGGAATTGAGATAGATTTATAAGAGACTGTGACTGGGAAGTTGCAGTCTTTTTCAGGTTTTAATGGTATAATGAGATTATAAATGTGTATAATATTTAAATTCTCTGGAGGACGCATAATGTTGAATTTAGTAAAAGGTCACCAAGTTAGCTTGGTAGAAAGCCTATTTGAATCATTTACAAAGTTAACTGAACATCATTTGACGGCGAATGTACACGCAGAAAAAATATTAGAGGTTTTTCAACACTTTATTGTGATGCATGACGAGCCCTTGTTTTTTATTTTGGAATTGCCTGTCAGTATTGATAGAGAAAAAGTGATAGCAAAGAATATTATCAAGGAATCCCATAAGGATGTTTATTATATTGATGGTTGTTCAAGAGAGGATTGCCTAGCACTGTTGATTAGATATGGTGATTTGCTTATTAATGATGGACTAAGTAAGTTTGGATTTGGTGGGCATAAAAGTCATGATGAGATCATGCTTGATAGCTATAATGTTGTGACAATTTATAGTAAAGAACTATCGAAATTTAATGACTTTTTTGAACCTCATAATATTCAATTTGTAGAAGAACTAGTGACAGCTTGGAAAACTTTTTCTAAGACCTCACCAGGAATCTCTGAAATCTATGAAAGTAATGGAAAAACTGTTTATGATTTGCCTGAAGAATTAGCTGAATGGGGAATATATTTAGCTGAAACTCGAACAGAATAGGCATAACTATAGATTAGAAAGAGAATACTTCAATTCCTTTAAAACCAAAAATTGCGAAAGGAAATAAATGAATTTATTGCTAATTATTATGATGTAATTAGGCGTGAAGTGAGAGGTTTAGCACTAAAAAACAACTTATCAGATACACTAATCACAAAGATACTAATTGGCACACTCGGTTGTGTTCCGGCATATGATAGATATTTTGTTACTGGAATAAGATCGCAAAAGATTGCAAGTGGAACCTATAACATTAAATCTATTTTACAATTAGTAGATTTCTATGAGAAAAAAACATAGAACAATTAGATTCAGTCCAAAAAAATTTTTATAGTTGCTGATATGCTGTATCCTCAAATGAAAATACTTGATATGGGATTATGGTAGATTGGTTTTGACTTAGATAATAAAAAAACATTGATCATTCAATTATTTAACTAAAAAAAGAAAGTAAGGCTTAATATGGAAAAATAAAAAAAGAAAAAGAATGTGGAAAAAAAGTATTTGAAGGATATATTGAAAAAAATCTTCGGAAAAAGATTGTTTGAAAGAGATTGAACCATTATATAAAAAAAGTAATAGAAAAATAGAGATAATAATGTAAAAATGTGGTAAATACGGTGATGATCCAGCAACAATTGAACTAATATTATATCTCAGACATAAAATGAGAGAAAACAAATTAATATCTTCCGAACCAATATCAAACTATTTAAAATCGATACCAAAAACGATGACAGATTATGAAAAACTCTTTAAAAATTTCCTTGAAAATGACGGTAAAAAAATAAAAAGTTGGTTAACAGAGGAATATAAGAAACGTTTTCCTTACTCTTATGAGTCAGAGCCAGAATCGCACATAGACGATTATATGTTCGATGGATGGAAATATTTTGAATATCTGAACCAGAACAATCAGAATTATGATTATGATATTGAATGGTTTTGTGTTGGAAAAAATGTAGTAGGTCATATATACTACAATGAGTTGGATCATTATTTAACTTATTTGTTAGGTTCTATTAGACTTGATAAAGAAAAATGATTGTATAAAAAAAGGGAAAAAAATATTAAAGAAGATCTTGAGAAGATTGATTAAAGTTTATCTATAAGCCTATTCATCTTTATTTATAAAAAAAGTAAACACATAAGTTAAATTTTTTTAATCTTATGAAAAAAACATGGTTTAAAAATCTTGATTATTTCTTTCTACGGAAAGAAATTAGAAATTAAAAAGAATTTTTTTGATTAAATACGCTGATAAAAATAGACGAGCATGGCAAGTGTAGATGTTAATCTAAAAACAATATGTCGCAAGGGGGAATCTTATG